>Ga0183100_1000007_pt2 | contig 484895 bp, 452 predicted proteins | sample Biomet2_FD_127789 | JGI IMG/M metagenome (GOLD analysis project Ga0183100, IMG submission 127789) | Microbial communities from bioreactor (seeded with anoxic lake sediment) at LBNL, California, USA - Biofuel metagenome 2 | ecosystem: Engineered > Bioreactor > Anaerobic > Unclassified ... | reverse complement strand
GACCCGCGTATTTACCTTGGCAAGGAAATGTTCTACCATTGAACTACACCTGCATGGCGCTTTTGGCGCGTTGATTATTATAGAGGGGTCAACTATTAAGCGCAAGTGGAAATCAACGAACGCATAGCCTATAATTCCTACGGAAGCCCTGGAGAGGCATTTTTATGGCGACTTTAAACGACTTAGCAGACTTATTATTCCCCGATGTGAAAAAAAGCATCGCGGATCTTGAAAAAGAATTTCCAGTTCGTTCGTTGCCAGAAGGGGCCGAGGTGACGCGTTTTGCGCCTTCGCCGACGGGATTTCTCCACACTGGTAGCCTTTTCACCGCTTTGATTGGCTGGACGATCGCCAAGCAAAGCAAGGGCGTTTTCTATTTCCGCCTTGAAGACACCGACACCAAACGGACAATCGAAGGCAGCGGCGATGAATTAACTTCGCAGCTCAAAGAATTCGGCATCGTGGCCGATGAAGGCTGGTTCCCCGAGGGCGACAAAGGCATCTACGGGCCTTATCAGCAATCGAAACGCAAGGATATTTACCGCACCGTCATCAAGGAACTGATTCGCCGGGGCCGGGCTTATCCGGATTTCTGCACAACCGAAGACCTCGACAAGATCCGCAAATTTCAAGAAGACAATAAGGTTTTGCCCGGTTACTATGGCGTCTATGCCCGTGACCGCAACCTTTCCGTCGATGAAGAGATTGCCAAGATCAAAGCCGGGACGCCTTGGGTGATTCGCTATCGCTCAAACGGCGACCACGATAAGAAAACTTCTTTTGTTGATGCAATCCGCGGCAAGATCGAACTTCAGGATAATGATGTCGATGTCGTCATTTTGAAGAGCGATGGCTTGCCGACTTATCACTTCGCCCACGTCTGCGATGACCATTTCATGCACACGACTTTGGTCACCCGGGGCGAGGAATGGATTCCTTCGACGCCGATTCACCTCGATATGTTCCGTGCCCTCGGCTGGGAAGCTCCGATATACGCCCATTTGCCCGTCATCATGAAACTGGACCATGGCAATAAGCGCAAACTCTCGAAGCGGAAAGATCCCGAAGCGGCCGTTTCTTACTTCCTCGAAGGTGGCTATCCTCCGGAAGCGCTCTTGCTTTATCTCATGTCGATCGCCAACTCCAACTTTGAGGAGTGGTCGATCGCCAACAAGAACCTCAGCATCAAAGACTTTGCTTTCTCTTTAAGCAAGATGTCGCTCGATGGTGCTCTTTTCGATATCGACAAACTCAATTATTTCTCGAAGGAGTTCATCGCCCACGAACCCGCGAAGGTTTTGGCTCCGAAAGTCCTTGAATGGGCCAGCAAGTACAGCGACGATTTTCGGATCAAGATTCTTTCAGATGAAGCTTATTTCGAAAAAATACTCAACATCGAAAAAGAACGGCCGAATCCGCGCAAAGACTATGCCAAATATAGCGACATCGAGCCGCTCACCCGTTTCTTCTATGAAGATGACTACAAGGAGCTGATCGCCAATGGATTGCCATTCAATCCGCGTTACGATGAGGACACGATCGGCGCTCTCTTACAAGACTTTGCCGTCAAGATGCCCTATGGCGTCGATGAGACGACTTGGTGGGAAGCGGTGAAAGTCATCGCCGGAATCCATGGTTTCGCGCCGTCGAACAAAGAATTCAAAGTCAATCCGAAAGCCTATATTGGCAACGCATCGGATGCGGCCGAGGTTCTCCGCATTGCCCTCACGGGTAGCAAAGACTCCCCCAATTTGCACGAGGTCATTGAGATCTTGGGCAAGGATGTGGTCACGAGACGGCTTTGCTCTATCTGCGCTTTGGCCGACAGCCACTAACGCTCTTTCTTGCAATAGGCTAGGGACAATGCTTTAATATCTCTCGGCCTAGCACGGCCCTGTCGTCAAGCGGTCAAGACACAGCCCTCTCAAGGCTGGTTCCCCAGTTCGAATCTGGGCAGGGTCACCAATGAAAAGTCAAACGATGCTCATCATGGGCATCGTTTTTTTGTTACAATAACGCCAATGGATAAACTGCGGCAGTTCAAAGATGATCTTTATGGGCAGGGTTACGACCCGGCTTCTTTTCGTGTCTCAAGGATGGTTGGAACCTCGCTCAAGAGTGCTTCGCTCAAGACTCCCCATATGAAAGAGGTGGTGGCATTTTATGCAAAAGATCCGAGCCTCCCGCTCGAAGAAATCCCCCTTGAAGAAACTGTTGAACTCACCCTTTGTTACTTTCTTCTCTCCCTCAAAAAAGAAGGGACTTTTGCAAAACAAATGGCCTTTTTGCAGAAAAAATTAGCCTACGCCAACTCCTGGGAAATCACCGATTGCCTCCAACAAGTGATTCAAAAAGCGCCTGCAAAAGACTATAAGCCCTATTATCGAAAATGGGTTAAGGACAAACGGGAATACGCCCGCCGCTTTGCCTATGTCTACGCGATGCGTTACTACAAAGAGGACGATGTTGCTTTCTTTCTGGACCATTTAGTTTTTGACGAACGCTATTACGTTTATATGGCTCAAGCTTGGATGCTAGCGACTTTGGCCATCACCCATTTCGAAGTGATTCGTTCTTTTTTGTTGCGCCCTGACATCCCCGAGAACTTGCGTCGAAAAACCATCTCGAAAATGCGGGATTCCTATCGGATTTCGTCAAAGCAAAAAGAAATCGTTAAGCAAATTCGTGATAATCACTAATTTTTTAGCTAGTGTCCAAGAATAATTCTTGTGTTATTTATTCGAGGTGACTTAAAATTTAGTACGTTGATTTTTTAATTCTTCCTCGGGAGATTTTCATTATGGGAACCAAGTATGTCTTTGTTACTGGCGGTGTTGTTTCGAGTTTGGGAAAAGGGATTTTTTCTTCGACCCTTGGTTTGCTTTTGAAGAGCCGTGGCTTGAAGATTTTCATGATGAAATTCGATCCCTATCTCAATGTGGATCCCGGCACGATGTCCCCCTATCAGCATGGTGAGGTTTATGTCACCGAGGATGGAGCGGAAACCGATTTGGATCTCGGCCATTATGAGCGGTGGACCGACCTTCACCTTCTGAAGGAATCTTCCATTACTTCGGGCAAAATTTATTCCTCGGTCATTGAAAAAGAGCGCCGGGGGGATTACCTTGGCGCCTGCATCCAAGTCATTCCGCACGTTACCAACGAAATCAAAAACAAGCTTTTTGAGGCAGCCAAAGTTTCTGGCGCCGATGTCGTCATCTGCGAAATCGGCGGCACGGTCGGCGATATTGAATCGTTGCCTTTTCTGGAGGCGATTCGGGAAACCCGGCTTGAACTCGGCTATGAGAACACGATGTTCGTCCACAATACCCTCGTCCCCTATCTTCGGACTGCCGAAGAAAGCAAGACCAAGCCGACCCAGCATTCGGTTCATGAGCTCCTTTCTTTGGGCATCCAGCCTGATGCGATCGTCTTGCGGAGCGAAGTCCCGCTTGCCGAAGGCGCCAAAGAGAAAATCTCGCTTTTCTGCAACGTCCCAACTAAAGGCGTTTTTGAAGCGGATGATCTTGAAATCGTCTATGAACTCCCCTTCAAACTTCATGAGCAAGGGCTCGATGACTACGTTTTGAGCCACTTCCAAATCAAGGCTCCGGAAGCCGATCTTCATAACTGGGCCAAATGGTGTGATTCGATCAAAAAGGCCAAAGGCAACGTCAAAATCGCCCTCGTTGGCAAGTACGTAGAACTTCACGACGCTTATCTTTCGGTTTGCTCCGCTTTGAAACACGCGGGCTATTTCAATGGCACCAACGTTGAAATCGGCTGGTTCAAGAGCATGGATATTACCTCGGAGAACGTCGCCTCCGCTTTAGCTGGATATGATGGGATTTTGGTGCCAGGTGGCTTTGGCGAACGAGGCAGCGAAGGCAAAAAGATTGCGATCCGCTATGCCCGTGAGAATAGGATTCCTTTCCTCGGCATTTGTTTTGGCTTGCAACTTGCCCTCGTTGAATTCGCTCAAGACGTCTTGGGCATGAAGGATGCGAATACCACCGAGTTCGATCCCGCGACGAAGTCTCCGGTCATCGATTTGCTTCGCGATCAATATGCAGGCATCAAGATGGGCGGAACAATGCGGCTCGGTCTCTACGATTGCCACATCGAAAAAGGAACGCTGGCCTACCGCTGCTATGGTGAAACCGACATCAAGGAGCGCCATCGGCATCGCTATGAATTTAACAACCAGTTCAAAACCCAATACGAAGCGGCGGGTATGGTTTTTAGCGGCATCAATCCGCAGCAAGGCTTAGCCGAGATCATCGAGCTGCCCTCCCATCCGTTTTTTATCGCTTGCCAATTCCATCCGGAATTCACATCGCGGCCGCTCAGACCGAATCCGCTCTTCCGGGAATTTGTCTCGGCGTCCATCGCTCATAAAAAACCCTGAGATTTGTGCTATAGTGTCTTCTCATGAAGGCCCTGCTTCTTTATTCTCACACGTCTGGCCACAAGAATTTTTCGCGCCAACTCACCGCAGTTAAGGCGAGTCTTTCGTCCATCTTTGAGAGTCTCGACATCATTTGCACTTTCTCTTCCGCCGAAGCAGCCCGCTATGAAAAAGAAGCGGGGGAACACTATGGCGTTTTGCTCATCGCCGGGGGCGACGGAACTTTCAACAACGCGGTCAATAACCTCATGAATGTCCGCAAAACCCCCATACTTGGATACTTGAACTTCGGCACGATTGGCGATGTCGGACGTAATTTCGGAATCTATGGTGGTCTCGAGCGTGCGCTTACGATTATTAAAAAAGGACACGTGGAAGCTTTCGATGTCGGGGAAGCCAATGGGGTCTATTTCGCCTATACTTGTGCAATCGGTCGCTACAGTGACATCGCCTACGCAACGCCAAGACAAGAAAAACGCCGCCATGGGCGTCTGGCCTATTATGTCGCGGCAACCAAGCAAGCCTTTCAACCTAAACTTATTCATTACGAAGTTGAGACAGAAGGCAAGAAAATTGAAGGAGAGAGCGCTTTTGTGATGGTGCTCAATGGTAAGAACATGGGCGGATTTCGCGTCAACGGGGAAAGCAGGATCAACGATGGAAAAATGGAATTATTCATCGCTGCAAAAGGCCCATTTAACGGCTTGACCCATTATGTGTCCCATCGAAAACTGACTGTCATTTCATCCGATCGTTTTTTGATTAAAACATCAGAGGTCGGACCTTGGTGCCTCGATGGCGAAAAAGGGCCAGAGGGTCAGATTCTGATTACCAACCACCCGAAGGCCTTGCGGATTTTTTCGAAGCCTTTGTGACAAACCCCTTCTCCTTTTTGAAAATCCCCGGCAAAATCCCCACGATTTTTCTTTTCAAATCGTAAAAAGCGGTTACAATTATCAGCAAAGAGGTAACACATTATGAAAAAGAAGTCGTTGGTACTCTCCATCATTTCTGTGATTTTGGCGGTGTTAGGTTTTGTTTGCGCCTACATTGCCTTTAAACCAGTTAATATCGGCACTGCACTTGGCGCCAGCATCAAAGAGATGTTCGATTTTGGAACAATCCTTGGGGCTAAAGACTTCATCTGGTTGGCAACCGCCATCCTTTCGATCGCCGGCTTGGTCCTGATCATCGTGTTTTGGCTCATGCACCTCGTTCGCCTTATCGTCACGAGATCCAAACAAGGGATCGCCGTCGATGTGCTAAGCTTTCTCGGCGGCTTGATTGGCGTCATCGTTTTTTCGGGTTTATTGAACAAAAACGCGTTTGTTGACTATGTGCAAACCAAGAGCCACCCCGGGCTTTATTCCCATTCGTTCATTGACGCAATCTTCGAATTCCATTCGGATTGGGCTGGTGGCAAAGGCGCCAACTTCCCGCTCTTCGAAGATGGCAATTACTTAGCGTTTATTCTCGGTCTTCTTGCTGTTGTCGCGGTGATCGTTGCCTGGAGTTTTGCGTTAACGAGCTTGAATCTCTCCCGCAAAGTCATGGAAGGCAAAATCAAGGACAATGGCACTAGCGAAGAGGCCGAAGAAGCGGCTGCTGCCGACAGTGCTAAAGAAGGCGAAGGCGCACCTTCGAGCGAAGATGAGCTTCGCGGCGCCGAGAATGCTGAGTTAAACGATCAAGACGAGAGAAAGGGCGTTGGCCCCTATGTCGTCCAATACTTCAATTATCCGGATCCCCGGAAAGTTCCGGAAGAAAAAGAAGAGGAAGAGCCAGCTGAGGATGAAGAAATGCTGACCAGCGATGATCTTCGCAAGATCATCCGCGAGGAAATACATATCGATCCCAACGCCCAGAAAGCTTCTTCACTTGATGAAGAGCATATCCGTGAAATCGTCAAAGAAGAAATCACGAAGGCGCTCCAAGGCTATGTTGCTGCCAATAAGCCGCAGGACAACAGCTTGACGACTGAACAAGTTCGCACCATCGTTTCCCAAGAACTCGACAAACGGCATTATGTCGCTGAAGAATCGAAGAAAGAAGAATCGAAACCTGAGCCCGCTCCGGCTCCAGTTGTCGTCCAGGTCGTGGCTACTCCCGCTCCGGCCCCAGTTTCAGCACCGGCCCCGGTTGTCGAAGAAAAGAAGAAAGTTGTCCGTATTCCCTTCCCGGAGCGCCTTGGCCAGGCCGATAAAGATGTGAAGGCGAACTACAACGAAATCAAGGCGGAGGCCTTAAGCTTCGGCTTAAAGAGCCGGCTCTCGAATTCGGGTGATACCTTTCGCCTTCACACCAAGACTTATCTCAAAATCATGGTTGCTGGCAAAGGACTCAAGATTTATTACGCTCTCGATCCAAAGGCTTACGAGAATTCGCCGATTCCACTCAAGGATGCTTCTGGCAAGAACATCTACAAGGAAATCCCGGGTTGCTTCAAGGTCAAGAGCGAACTCTCGGTCAAGCGCGCTAAACAATTGATTGCCGATGCCTGCGAGAAGGACAACCTCGAGCAGGGGAAGCCAGAGATCAAGAACTATGCGGCTGAGCTCAAAGACTACAAACCGCAGAGCGGCGATGACGTCGATGACGGCGATGACGAGAAATAATCGTCATTCGCAAAACACTGAAAGCACTCTCTTTGCGAGGGTGCTTTTTGTTCTTGCTCTATTTATGTTACAATGCTTACGTCGGTCTAAACCCGAAAAGGAGTTTTCACTGCTTTGGCTGATCCTCTAGGTTGGCTTTATCTGGCCTTAATACCCGTTCTCATCTTACTCTCTGGTTATTTCTCGATGGCGGAGACCGCATTCTCCTGTTTTAACAAATACCGTTTCGAGGTCCAGGCAGAGAAAGGCTCGCGTACAGCGAAGCTTGTTTTGCGCGTGGCCAATAAGTTCGATCGGACTCTCGTCACGATTTTAGTGGCGATCAATGCCCTCAGCGTTGCCCTTTCCTACTTAATGACGATGCTGATGGTCATTCTTTTACCATGGGATGCGACCCTTACTTCGCTTTTCTCTTCCATTGTCCTCACGCTTCTCCTCTATCTCTTTGGCGAGACGATTCCCAAACAGATCGCTCGCAAAATTCCCAATTCCTGCGTCAAATTCTGCGTTTACCCGCTTGAGTTCTTTATTGTCATTCTTTATCCGGTTTCCCTTCTTTTTCGCGGGGTCACCCTTCTCAGCAAGAAACTCTTCCATAGCGAAAAGACACCTGAACTCACGCCCGAGGATTTCACTTCGGTTATCGAAGTGAACGAAAAACATGGCCTCCTGGAGGAAAACGAAAGCGACATCATCCAAGCTTCTTTTGATTTCGCCGACACTTCGGTCAAAGAGGTGCTGACCCCGAAAAAAGACATTTTCGCCCTCAATATCAAGGGATTGACGAGTCGGGAGTTAGCCGAGAAAATCTGCGAGAGCAAATATTCCCGTATCCCTCTTTATGTCGACAAAGAAGATGACATCATCGGCATCTTGATCGTCAAAAACTTTTTAGCAGCCTATTTGACCGATCCCCATCTCTCCTTCCGTGATTATCTCCAAAAGCCCTATATCGTCTCCCCGTCGATTCGGATGGATGAGATGGTGGATGGCTTCCGCAAGCGCCACACCCAGATTGCGCTTGTCTATCGCGGGGGCAGTCTCGTCGGAATGGTGACGATGGAGGACGTCTTGGAAGAACTGGTCGGTCCGATCAATGAGAAGGTTCCTTTCCACGAGAAAACGGTTCGCGAATGAAGATCATTGATATCGTGTATCTTTTACTCTTGGTCTTCTTGCTCTTTTTGAGCGCCCTTTTTAGCGCGGCCGACATGGCTTATAGCTCGGTCAGCAAACTCCGACTCGAGAAACGAGCCTTCATCGGCGATAATCGAGCCAAGAAAGCTCTCGCCTTCGCTACCGATTATGACCGAACGATTGCGGCGGTTCTTTTCGGGAATGATTTCGCCAACATTTTAGCCTCTTCTTTGGCCTCGCTGCTCGGGGCCGATCTCTTGGCCCCTTCGCTTGGAAAAGCCCCAGCGGCTTTGGCTTCCTCGCTCATTCTTCTCATTCTTCTTTTGGTTTTTGGTGAAATCACGCCGAAAGCGGTGGCCAAGCCTCATGACTATTCCTTTGCCCGCGGCCTCGTCGAGTTCGTCAAAGTTCTCGAAGTCGTTTTCTTTCCTTTTGTTTATCCGGCCAACAAATTCTCGGAGTGGCTGACTTCGCCCTTGATTGAGAAAGCGCCGAAAGAGACGTCGCTCGCGAGCGATGAAGAACTTGAAGCGATGGTGAAAACGATTGAAGACGAAGGAATGATTGACGAGGGTCAAAGCGAGTTGCTTCATCGCTCAATCGACTTCAAAGAAACCTCATGCTACGAAATCATGACCCCGCGGGTCAAGGTCTTTGCTTACGACATCGAGACGCCTTTTGCCGAGTTTTTGAAATCGAAAGAGGCGTTTAAGCATTCGCGGATCCCCGTCTACAAAGCCTCATTGGACCACGTGTTAGGTTACATCAGCGTCAAGACGCTTCTCCGGGTGCTCACCAAAGGCGAAAAACCGGATCTGGGCCGTTTGATTTTGCCGCTTGTTTCCGTTCCGCGGACGATGATGATTTCCTCGGCGATGGCCTTGATGAAAGAAACGCACCATCATATCGCGGTGGTCCGCGACGAATACGGCGGCACCGAAGGTATCATCACTCTCGAAGATATTTTGGAAGAGCTCGTCGGCGAAATGTGGGATGAATCAGACAAGCCCGAGCAGATGATCATTGCCACCGAGAAAAAGAACGTTTACCATGTCAAAGGCAAAGCCAACATCGACGACGTCTTTGATCGCTTTCAACTCAATCCGGACCGACTGCCGGACGATTACAGCACCGTTTCAGGCTACATCAACGACCGGCTGGGTCGCTTTGCCAAAGTCGGTGATTCCTTTCAAGAAGGGAAGATTGATGTGGTGGTGAGCCTCGTCTCCGAATACACGGTCGAAGAATGTGTGGTCACCTATCATCCTCGGAGAAAATAACAACAGATTATGATGAAAAACCAAGCTTGGCTCGACGCGCATATACCCTATTTGGTGGGGAAATCGATTTTGATTTGTGGGGGCACATCAGGCATCGGCTTTCAAACAGCTCTCGCCCTCCTCTATAAAGGGGCGCGGGTTTTTATCGCCTGCCGCGATAGCGAAAAAGCAGCGGCGGCCAAAGCGGCGATTCTTCGTGAGATTCCAAATCCGGATGTTCGCTTTCTCTTCTATGATCAAAGCGTCCCGGCCTCGATTGCTCTTTTGGGCAAGAAGACAACATCGCTTCATCTCGATAGCATTGTTCTTAATGCTGGCATCTATTATCCCAAGAAGGGAGCGGTCGGTCCCGACGGGACTTCCCTCACTTTTTATACCAACGTGGTAGGGACCTATCTCCTTTTTGAAGTTTTGCGGAAAATCCATGGTGAATCCCGTTTCGTTTTTGTAAATTCGATCGCCAACGTGGCTCCGCGCGAAGGGGATTACGCCAACTATCTCCAAAAGAATCGCTTTTCCCGCGGGAACCAATACGCCGTCTCGAAACGCGGCGTGATGAATCTCTTCGCCTATGCTTCTTCCCTCGAGGACACTGAAGCGGTCATGTGCCATCCTGGCGTTACGCCAACGGGGATCATTCGCAACTTCGCGCCTTGGTTCAAACGGCTTGGAAATGCCTTCTTGTATCTCTTCGTCCACAAGAGTTGGAAAGCTTGCTTGGGCATGGTCTATCTCGCATCGGGCGAAGGCGAAGAAGGGGATTATCTCGTCCCCCGTGGTCTTTTCCATATCTCGGGCTATCCCAAAATCGCCCATCTTCCGCAAAGAAAATGCCGCCAATATTATCAAGAATTGATTACTCTATTAAGAAAAGACTATCCCTTAACGACGACGTTTCGCTAACGCGGTTTTGTATTTTTCGTAGACTTCCTGCGTGATGTCGTCGAGAGTGCGGCCATCGGTATCGATTTGAAAATCGGTTGGGGCAATCACCGAAGGAGCGAAATCCTTGCGGTCGTTGGCCAAACGTTTTTCAATATCTTCCTCTTTGTCGCCCCGATGCCGCATCCGTTCCTCCCTCGTTTTTTCGCTTGCGCGAAGATCGAAAGTCACGACGGTCGGATCGTGGAGGGCCAAAAAGGAGCGGAGTCCGTTGGGGTCAACAACGACACACTTGTTATCGGCAACCTCTTTTTTTGAGCAGCCATAGTAATGGCCATTGTAATAGGTATGTTCGACGAACTTGCCCGCTTTGAGCGCGGCAAGAAACTTTTTTTCTGTGCAGAAAAAATAATCGACCCCATCCTTTTCGCCAACCCGGGGTGAACGTGTGGTGTGGGTGATGGCCTTGACGATGCCAAAGGTCGAGCGGAGGCGGTGGGCCACCTCTGTTTTTCCGCTGGCAGAAGCCCCGATCAACAAAAGCATAGAGGTATTATAACTTGAATTTGTTTTTTTCGGAGAGAAAAGAGTAATTTTTTCTTGCGATAAAATGGGGCTTTTGAACGATTCAGGAAAAACAAAGGGCACAAGAGGCAAATTTTTTACTATATTAAATGAAGGAGGAATTGTTTCCATGGAAGACGAAGGACTTCCGATCGCGATCGTCAGCGCGAGTCGCGAAGCATCGATTGAGATTCTCCGCGCCGCCTACCGCCAAGCTCTTGTCGAGGTCGGACATTCGCCCGATTTTCATATTTACGACCTCGACAGTAGCTTTCTGGTGCGCAAACAGCATTTAGCCGCTGGCCGCTTCTTATTGAAGCTCTACTGGTACTATTTGCAGCTTGATGATCTAAAACGGCGAATCTTTGTTTGCGAATTCTTGGAGAAAGGGCGTCATTACCACTTTTGGTGGTTTGAATATTGCGACGTCGCTCTCTATTCGGCCAAGAAGAGCGAAGTGTTTACTCGTTTACACGCCATTTTGAACTTTTAATACCTATGAAGAAACACCTCATCGAGGCGGGGCTCTTCTTTTTACTAGCGCCCTTATTGGGCAACACGTTTCAGAGCATTGACCCCCGCAACCGTTACTTTCGAATACCAACTCAGGTCATCGACAGTCTCAATGAATCGAAGAGCAATCTTTCGCATTCGCTCACAATTCAGGCGACCCATCGCTGCTTTCTCCGTTTCACGATGTCGCTCACCAACAGCGCCCTCCAAGGCAAGTTGATCGACTATAGCGGCGATCCTTTGCAGAAGACAATGGAAGGCTACATCATGGTCTCCCCGCGTCAACAGGAGCGCGTTCTTTCCTCGGGCCAAACAATGAGCCTCCGTTGGACTTATCCTGCCCGATATCTCCTCGAAAGCAACTTTGTCGAGCTCCGAGTCAATATCTACGAGGATGAATACGCTACCGATTTTGTCGGGGTCATCCTTGGCTTCAGGCTCGCGGTTTTTCACCCCAAGGATTGGGCGATCGTTGGAAGCGGATCTATCCGGCGCGACTCAAGTTATGGCATCGCCCTCCGCTATCCGGAATATTCCGGTCTTCAAGAATGGTCGACGGATTACGAGAATTGCTTCATTCATTATGAAAATCCTTGGCAAAATGTCCTTCCTTTGTCTTCGGTTCGCTTTCGTAGCCGAGACTATGATGGCTTTCCCCACCGACTTACCTATTCCAATGCCTATCTCCAACTAAACAACGACGAAGGGGATTTCTCGATTGGAGAGCCTCACCATAATGCCATCTCGCGTTGGCGGATTTTCCGCCTTTCCCTCGCTGAGGCTGGCGATGGTTACTATGCCAGTTTTCGCCTCCAAGACGAGTATGCGGTCAGCATCGATGGACGCTATATGAAAAAGGCAAGCGAGAGGACGGAGCGCGATGTTTTGACCCACGCTCTCTATCTCCCGCCGGTCAAGACAGGGGAAGCGAAAACCTACTCTTTCAGGCTCTTCGTTGAAAAGGCTGGCGAATACCGATTGGACTCCTTCCATTGGGATTTCACGTTAGATAAGGACAAAAATTATTTTGGTTCGCTTCCGAATAGCGACTATGCAGTGGAGGTGAGTTGAGCATGATGATGAATCTCTTTCTTTGGGGGTTACTTTTCACCCTGGGCACCGGTATCTTCACTTACACGACCTTATTGACTTCACTTGCGAGAACTTTCGAAGGGCTCGATGTCTCACTGGTTCAGTCGGCTGTGGTAGCCATCGACGAGAATTCGACAGGCAAAGGGGTGCCCTATTTCGACGAAGACCTACTCACGAGCCGGATTCGTTCTTATTTCCTGCGGGGACTTTCCTCGTATTTTGAGGAAAAAGATTATTCCTTGGTGGTCGGCTTTGGGGCTTATCGTCTCGTCGAACGGGACGGCTACGCTATCCGCACCTCTTATCCGATGGCGGCTGTCCTTCATTTTCGTTGCGATGTTATCGGCCTCTACACCTATAAGAAAGAACGGACTTTCACCATTGTCCCGGGGGAACGTTATGTCGCTTGACCCCGCTCTTTACCTCGAAAGTTCCTTCGTGAGCGATTACCTCAAGGTTGCGGATCTCACCGACCTTTCCTATAACGGCGAGCAACTCTACTACGCGACCAACTCGCGGGGGCGTGTCAAGGCCGAAAAGCAGCCGGAGCTGAGCGAGGTGGCAGACTTCTTGCGCCAAATCGCAAATTTGAGTGAAAAGCAATTCTCATTCTCTTCGCCGATTCTCGATGTCAGTTTCGGCCGCTACCGCCTCAATGCCGTCTATCAGTCGTTGGCCCGTTCCCAAAATGAGAAAACCTATACTTTCTCGCTTCGCCTTGCCTCGAGTGTGTGCAGAATTGCTGAAGATCCGACCTTCTTCGGCGGGGAAAGCAAGGGGATTTTGTTGGGGATATTGCAGAAAGGAGAAAGCATTGTAATCGGCGGGAAAACCTCGAGCGGCAAGACCGAACTGGAAAAATACCTTTTGAACGCGATGGCTCCGTCTTCCCGGGTCATTGTCATCGATAACGTTGAAGAACTTGACCTCATCAAGAACCCCACGATCGATCTCACGATGTGGCTCGTTAACGAAAACGTCAAAGATGCCTCTTTCACCGCCTTAATCAAGAACGCTCTTCGCAACAACCCGGATTACATTATGGTGGCCGAAGCCCGAGGCGGAGAGATGCTTGCTGGACTCGTCAGCGCGATGAGCGGCCACCCGATTATCACGACGATCCATGCCCAGGATATTGAGGCGATGCCCGAGCGGATCGCCCGTTTGGCGATGATGGGCAACGAACGGCTTTATAAAGAGGAGTTGCTCGATGACATCGCCCATCATCTTCGATACTACGTTTATCTTGAGAAAAAAGAGAACGCCGATGGCTCCTATTCTCGTTTTCTTAAAAGTATTGGCTATCTCGATGAAAAGAGCAAAATGATGCAAAAGCTCTATGAGAGGGAATCGTGAAATATTACCTTGGCGCTCTTTTTTTAGCCTTGATCTTCGGCTTTTTAGCCTATGCAGTCAGCACCTATCTCTTCATCGGTCTCGCCATTGGAACCCTCTTTGGGATAATTCTGATTATTATGATCGTTCCTTTAGTAATTCGTTACGGGGAAAAAGAGCGCAAGCGTCATGAATGCTACCGTTTTATCAATGCTTTCATCATTTCGCTTTCCGTCAGCCGTTCGGGTGAATCAGCTTTGGAGGCGGCCTCATTTGATATGAAGGGGGAGGAGAAGAACATCTACGATGCGCTCGGCTCGCTCTCCATCGAAGAAAAAATCGGTTATTTCGCTAATTATTTTCCTGGGACCTCCTATGCGATGTTCCTTTCGATCTTTCGCCTTTTTGAAAGCCAAGGGGGCGATGTCCTGGAACTGGCGGAGCCCCTATTGAAGGAAATCACGCTCGAAGAGGAAAAAGGCGACGCTCTCAGCAAAATTCGTCGCAAAAATCTTCTTTCGTTCGCCAGTTTATGGGGGATGTCTTGCCTCGTGCTCGCTTTTACACGCTTTGGCTTAGCGAATTTCTATGGCCTTTTGGCCAAGTCGATCCCTTTTTTGACAGCTCAGTTGGCCTATTTCGCTTTGGCTTTGCTCTCATTTGTCCTTTTCGCCGTTTCCTATACCGGCGAGAAAATCAGTTTCCAAAGGAGAAAGAAAGATGGCAATGTTCCCGTTCAAAAAGTCCACTAAGGGCTTCGAAAGTTTCGCGGGTAAACTCGATAAGCGAACTTGGCTCATTCTCGGGGCGCTGAATTTTGCTCTTCTCGGGGCGGCCCTTTACGTTTACCTCGCGTTGAAGCAGCGTTATCCCGCTTTGGGTCTCATCCTCATTTTGGGGGTGCTCGATGGGATAACTTTCATCCAATTCCGTAAGGCTCTCCATAGCGATGAAAGCCAATTCCAGTCGGAGTTTACAAGGATATTTGCATATTTTGCTATCTATATCCGCGATGGTTTGCCCGTCTATCACGCTCTCGAAGAATGTGTTCGTTATGCGAGCCCGGCGATGGAAAGGCAGCTCCGCGCTCTCCTCGAAGGAATCGACAGCGATAAGAGCGTTGCCCCCTATATTACCTTTGGTGATAGTTTTCATTCTATGGAAATCCGCCAACTCCTCATCAGCATTTACCGGATGGTTGACGAAGGCGGCGGCGAAAGCTATATCCGTCAGTTCAACGTCTTGTTCGAGAGCTTGCAAGCCAACCAAGCCAAAACGGAACTCGAACGAACCGATTCCCGACTGGGAAGCGCCGCGATTTTGCCGATGGCCGATAGCGCCCTCGTCATGTTGCTCATCACCATCGGGATCATCCAGATTATCGGAGGTTACGTCGATGGCATCTAAGCTTGGTTTCATCCTCACTCTTTTCTTTCTCATTCAGATGGTGGCTTATTGCGGCGATCTTTCAGCTCTGCAAGCCCTCCATTCGCTCCTCGATGCCGTCTCGATCACGGCGGGCAAGGCCATCGCTATCGAAGGCTCGATCACCTCCAGCGTTACCGCCATGGTCGAAAAAGACTGCGGTGGCCGCATTTATGCGCTCAGTTCGTCCGCGCCCCAAGTCGGAGCGGTCTATGAGTATGCGATTGAGAAGGCCTATCAATCGCTCATTCTTTCGCCGAAGACCATGATGGTCACTATAAAACGGTCCACCGTGATTGGTTATCGGGATTAGGAAAGGAGGTGAAACAAACATGTCAGAATTTAAAGGGCAATTGCTCAGTATGATCTTGGTTCTGGCGATTTTCAGCGCCATCAGCGGCGCTTTGGTCGTCACGTTCAAGAAGGCGGCCGAGAAAGTCGGCCAGGAAGTCACCGTCGATGCGAACGGTAACGTCAATACCGTTTCCTCGGTCACGGAAAAGGCCGGGATGAAAATCGTGCTTCGCTAAAAAATAGGAGGCCAAGAAAAGAGCCGCTTTTTTCTTGGCCCCCCATTGTTCAGGGCCTTTTGAGTGGGCCTTTTTCTGTCCTTTCAAAGGGAATTGCACCGCAGGGCGCCCTCCTTTATAATAGTCGACGAGGAAAAAGTCATGGCTAATGAAAAAATTGATGAGATTCGCAAGGGTTTTGCCGAAAGACTGAAATTGACGAAAATCGACGATAGCCAGTCGCTCAAGGATTTGGGTTTAGATAGTTTGGACGTCGTTGAAATGTGCCTTGATCTCGAGGATAAATATCAAATTCAGTTCACGACTGAAGAACTTTCCTCGTTCAAGACCATTGGCGATCTCCTTTCTTCTATAGAGAAGAAACTCGCTGAGAAGAAGTAGTCGCGTTAATTGTTGCAAACCGATTTCTGAATCAGTAGAATAGTGCTTGCGCTTTTAAGGCGCAGATGTGCTGCTCGCTTAGCTCAGTTGGTTAGAGCGCCCGGCCGTTAACCGGAAGGTCGAAGGTTCAAATCCTTTAGCGAGCGCCATTTTTAATGGCCCGGTGGAGAAGCGGTTAACTCATATCCCTTTCAAGGATACATTCATGGGTTCGAACCCCGTCCGGGTCACCATACCGACTATATCCGAACTTCTTCATAATCGGAGGAACGTTCGGATTCAGCATAGACATCCGAAAGGACATTGCGAAGTACACGAAGATGTTCGCGCATCCCCGAGTATATAAACGAGGCCCAAGAAATCACGGAAGTTGATAACTTCCGTTTTTTCATACTTAAAGAAAAGTCGTCGATTTTGTGAAAATTTCTCGCGTTGCTTTATTCGGAAATGTGAAAATTACATTAATTACCCTTGCGGAAATGTGACATATTAATAAAAAATAACTATGGAAAACAACGAAGAAGACCAGTACCTTGAGAGAAAAGTTTATTCGGAAATTTTAGACTGGCAGAAACATCATCATTCTGATGCCCTTTTTTGAAAGGACCTCGGCGAGTTGGCAAAACGACTTTGGCTAAAAAACTCGGGAAAGAAAAATGCCGTTCGTTTATTCTTGTCTCTTTTGACGAAGCCAGTGATGCTATTAAAGATCTCTTCGTCAACAGCCTCGAAGACTTGGACTATTTCTTTTCGTTTTTGCAAACCCACTATCGGACTTTACTCTATCCGCATGAATCTTTGATAATTTGAGATGCGATTCAGCCTTTTCTTCTTTCTCTCGTTCGTAAAAAGAGGCGGTCTTATCGCTTACTGGCCTTAAAAAGGGCTTGAATATTTTTACCTTTATGAAATTGTTGATTATTTTGGCTGTTTTGCTCTCTTGCGTAAGCGCTTACAAAGCGTAAACTTAGTTTCGAGGTTTATTCATGGATAATTGCAAATATGTTCAGCCGTTTGAAGAGCAGCTTTCTTTGAAAACGCTCAACGAAGAAGTTGATCGTTGTCTTCTTTGCCTCGATGCGCCTTGTTCAGCCGATTGTCCGGCCGGAACCGATCCGGCGAAATTTATCCGGAGTGCCCGTTTCCTCAACTACGAAGGGGCGGCGGAGACGATTCGGGAGAACAACCCCTTGGGGGCGATTTGCGCCCGGGTTTGCCCGACCGAACGCTATTGTCAAAAAGGTTGCTCCCGCAGCGGGATCGATCGCCCGATCGAGATTGGCAAAATTCAGCGATTTTTAACCGATTATGAGGCGGCCCATGGAATGAAAATCCTTCAAAAGGGAACGCCGAACGGCAAGAAGGTCGCCATTGTCGGGGCTGGCCCCGCTGGTTTATCGGCTGCGGCCACGTTGGTCAAGTTAGGCTATCACGCCGAAATCTACGATGAGAGGAAAGAGGCCGGGGGTTATCTCCGCTATGGCATCCCTGAGTATCGCCTCCCCAACGCGGTGGTCGATAGCGAAGTGGAGCAGATTGCCGATCTCGGCGTTGTCTTTCATTTGGGAGAGAAAGTCAGCCAAGCGAAATTGAATTCTCTTAAGGGTTCTTTCGATGCCGTCGTTCTCGCCATCGGCCAAAGTCAAGGCAAGACGCTCTCATTATTCCAAGGGGCGAAAAACGTGCGGAGTGCCGTCGATTTCTTGGCCGAAGTCAAAACAGCCAAGGGCAAAGTGGATTTACCCCAAAGCGTCCTTGTGATCGGCGGCGGCGATGTCGCAATGGATACCGTGACAACGCTGAAACTTTTGGGGGTTCCCCAAATTAGCGATGTGGTTTACGAAACCTTTGCCGAATTCAAGGCCAGCAAGAAAGAACTCCAAGGCGCGCAAAAACTCGGAGTCTCCATCCTCGATGGCTATGTGCCAATCAGTTACGAGAATGGGAGGGTTGGCTTCAAGCACCGTTTTAAGGAAAGCACGTTGAGCATCAAAGCCGATCTGATCATCCTCGCGGTGGGCCAAGTGACCTCCTTGGGGGATTGGACGGACTTGGTGTTAGACAAAGGCGAAGGCAAAAATGAAGGCAAACTCTTTGTCGCGGGCGACATCGCCTCAGGCGAGAAGACCGTCGTCTATGCTGTCAGGACAGGCAAAGCCGCGGCCTATGCCATTGAAGCGGCCATCGGAGGCAAATAAGATGATCAACAAGGATTTATCGATTACTTTCTTGGGCGTCAGATTTTCGAATCCGTTTGCTCTGAGCGCCTCGCCAGTCGGCAATTGTTACGATATGTGCGCCAAAGCCTATGACACCGGTTGGGGCGCGGTCGTTTTTAAAACGATCGGTTTCTTCATCGCTGACGAGGTTTCGCCCCGCTTCGATAAACTCGGCAAAGAATCGACGCCCTTCGTCGGCTTCAAGAATATGGAGCAGATCGCCGAGCATCCCCTCGAAGATAACCTCCGCGATATTCGCAAACTGAAAACCAATTACCCCGATCAGGTCTTGATCGCCTCCATCATGGGGGCGAATGAGGAGGAGTGGGAAAAGCTTGCAAAACTTGCCACTGAAGCCGGCGCCGACATGCTCGAGCTCAATTTTTCTTGCCCTCAGATGACCTCCCACGCAATGGGAAGCGACGTCGGCACCAATCCAGAACTCTGCGCGAAATACTGTGCGGCGGTCCGTCGAGGAAGCAAACTGCCTTTCATGGCGAAGATGACTCCGAACATCACCGATATGGTCCCCGTGGCCGAGGCCTGCCTAAAAGGCGGGGCAGATGGCATCGCTGCCATCAACACCGTCAAGTCGATTTGCTCGCTCGATCTTGAACAACACGTGGGAATGCCAATTATCGATGGCAAATCCTCAATTTCGGGTTATTCAGGCAAAGCGGTCAAGCCGATTGCCCTCCGTTACATCCAGCAGCTGCGCCAAGGGATTCCCAATGTCGAGATTTCGGGGATCGGCGGCATCGAGACGTGGGTCGACGCGGCCGAGTTCATCCTCTTGGGCGCCAAAACCCTTCAGGTGACCACTGGCATCATGGAATATGGCTATCGGATCGTCGAAGATATGAAAAACGGCCTCATGCATTATATGGAGGAGCAGGGGGTCGATCATTTGGAAGAGCTTGTGGGTCTTGCCAATCGTAATATCATTCCAGCCGAGAAACTCAATCGCGACTACAAGATCTATCCAGCGATCGATCTTGAGAAGTGCGTCGGTTGCGGCCGCTGCGTCATCTCCTGCTATGATGGCGCCCATCAGGCGATGGAGTGGAATGAAAAGACCCGTCAGCCGGAATGCAACCACGATAAGTGCGTCGGCTGTCTCCTTTGCGCTCACGTCTGTCCGGTCGGGGCGATCGAAAAAGGCGAACTGGAGTTCAAGAAAGGCCGCTCAAAAGGCCGGAAGAGCGAGGATATCGTTCGTTAATATCTGTTGTGTTTAAGGAGAGGCTTCTTCCTCTCCTTTTTTTCGTCTCTCTTGAAATGGTAGAGGATTTGCTTCATTGGACGGTATCAAGGAATGTGCTTGAGGCTTTCAGATGGCTTCCGTTTTAGGAGTGGCCCCTCTTTTTTCTTCTTGATGATCTTGCTTAGAAACGTAAAAGAGTCTCCGAAAATGAGGCTCTGTGGGGGAAAAGAGCCTCGATTTGCGGGTTCCTTTAGATGTGGGCGGGAAGTTCGACGTTCGAATCTTTAAAGACGGCGCAAAGGAATTCGAAAACGCTTGCGTTTCCTTGCCCTGGGGCGTCGCGGCGCTGTAACGGAGGCAAACCCCGGCGGTTTTGCCGATACGGTAATGGGATTGCCGAGGCCGCATAAGAAGCGTGAAAAACGTGTTTGTAGCAGGCGTGGCCGACGATGGTCTCCTTGCCATCTTTGAGGGAAAGCGCTTCGGCGCCGACGTTGTCTTTGACGTAGTGGCCTTGGTTATTGAGGGCGGCGCTGATGAGAAGCGGGGTTCAGAGCCAAAAAGGGCCGCAAGTTCTACCCGGTTAATCGGTTTTTTGAAAAAACATTTCTCGTCGGGCTCGAATGGTTTATAGCTTTGCGTTTGATGGTTATCTTCTTGCGAAATGGACCGGCGTTCAGCATTACGGATGAGTTTTGACCAAGGAGAAAAAACTTTTCGATGAACTCCGGCGAAACGAAAACAAATAAAAAAGACCGTTTCCGCTTCGGCTTCAAAATTCGTAGCCGCCATGTCTTTTGGGAATACAAAATAGAATTCATAGATGGCTATTTCGCTGCTGCCAACCACGTTTCTCCCTTGCCTTTTTCCTTCCGGAAGCGGCCGGGGATCGCCCGCCTCTTTTTCACAACCGCGTTCACGCTCTCGAGTAGGGTCGGTGAAGCGCAAAACGCCGAACTTAAAAAACGCCACCATAACTGATGAAAATCCCTGCAAAAGCCAATGGGATCGGATTTTGCCGGGACAAAGAAAATCACACGATAGAGAGAATGCTAATCGGTCCCGTCGTTTTTCCGCTGGCAAAGAGCGTCTTCTTTGTCTAAGGATTTGAAATCATTGGCAAGCGAAGAGAGAGGCGAAGTGGGGTTTGGAGGTTCTCGCACGGGAGCGGGCATCTCTTTTTTCTTTTTCATACCGCTATAATCTTAGGCCCTTCTATGCGATAATCAAACCGCTAAACCAAGCCTGAGCTTGGCCTTTTAGAAAAAGTAAGAGGAATTTATGGAAAATAAGTGGGATCTGAGGTTTATTTATCCGAACGAGGCGGCGTTCAACGCGGATTTGACTGCGGCGAAGGAGGAGCTGATCCCTTCGATGGCATCGTATCATGGGAAGTTGGGAAATGAGAAAGATTTCGTTGCCTTTTTGCTTTTGCAGCGCGAGGCGCAGAAATGCTTCACCAAACTCTATCTTTATTCGGGTTGCGCGAGCGACCTCAACAAAAAAGATGTCGCAGGCAATGAGCGGCTTAACAAAGTTGAACTTCTCTCGCAAGACTACGCTGAGAAACTCGCTTGGAGCGATCCGGAATTCCTTGGCCTTGGCCTTGATAAAATCAAAGGGATTCTTGCCCGCCATCCTGAAGTGAAGGAATTCGATTATTCCTTTGAGAAACTCTATCTCGACCAAACCCATATTCTGAGCGCCGATAAAGAGCGGCTTCTTTCGTCGTTTGGCCCGCTTCTCGAAGAAGGATCCAAACTTTATTCGATGCTTTCAGTCGGCGACTATACGCCCAAGAAAGCCAAACTGAAGGATGGGAAAGAAGTCGAAGTCAGCACCAGCAATTGGACGAATTTGATCGCCGAGACGAAAGATCCCGAGGATCGGCAGACGATCTTCGAAACCCTCTATGCCTATTATGATGAGCATAAGAACGTCTACGCCGAAATCTACAATAACGATGTCCAAGCCGAGCTCTCCGAAATGAAAGCCCGCGGCTATTCCTCAATCCTCGAGGAGCATCTCTTCCACAACAGGATTCCGACTTCGGTCTTTCTTAATTTGGTCGATGTCGCCTCGCATAATGCAAAGCCGCTTCATGAGTATTACAAGATTCGGGCTCAGTATTTAGGTCTGGAGAAACATCGCTCATACGATCGTTTTCTCCAATTGGCCCACTCCACGAAGAAGTATAGTTACGATGAAGCTAAATCGCTCTTCTTTGATTCGATCAAACCTTTCCCGGAAGACTTCCAAAAGAAAGCCCGCACCGTTCTTGAGGATGGCTATGTCGATGTCTATCCTTCGCTCGGGAAACGGAGTGGCGCCTATTCCAATGGCGGCTACCAAGACGGCAAGGATTTCATCCATCCGGTCATCCTCTTCAACTTCCAAGGCGAACTTGATGATTGCTTCACCGTCGCCCATGAATCCGGCCACTCAATTCACACCCTATACGCGATGGAGAGCCAGCCGCTCATGAAGCAGGATTACACGATTTTCACCGCCGAGATCGCTTCGACCTTCAACGAGCACAATCTTTTGGATTATCTTTTGACGAAGGGCAGTCTCGACCGCGAGAGCAAGATCGTCCTTTTGCAGAAAGCCATCGACGAGATTGTCAGCACTTTCTATCGCCAGACGCTGTTTGCTCAGTATGAATACGATATTTCGAAGAAAGCCGAAGCGGGCGAACCTTTGTCTTACCAAGTCCTCAACGACGAGATGACGAAACTCTACGAAACCTACTATGGCATCGACATCCGCGAAGAAAAGTTAAAGCCGTTTGTTTGGGCCTATATCCCTCACCTTTTCTACACTCCATTCTATGTTTATCAATACGCGACGAGTTTCACCGCCTCGATGCTCCTCTATGAGAATGTCAAAGCGAAGAAGCCTCACGCCTTTGAACGCTACGTTGGCTTGCTTAAGAGCGGTGGCTCGACTTTCCCGATCGACGAGGTGCTCTCCGCTGGCGTTGATTTGACCAGCAAAGCCCCTTTCATGGCGGTGGTGGAGCGGATGCAGATGCTGGTGGACGAGTTGAAGAAGACGCTCGAAGAGAGATAAGCTTTCAAAGGCCAAGATGGGTTTTTTCGGAAAAGTCCTTCTTTTCATCGGCGGGATCGGCTTCCTTGTTTGTAGCGTGGGCTCAGGTATCACGTTGGGGACGCCCTTCGTCAGCGCCCCGGCGCCCTATTTCGGTTCTTCCGCGGGGCTCTGGCTTTTTGTTTTCGATCTTTTTTGGTTTCTTTTGAATTTACTCGGTGGCTTCGCGGGACTCCTCTATGTTCTCGGTTATTTCTTGTGCCGTAAACGATGCCCTTGGCGGGGTTTTGCTTGAATGGATTTGTTTTCGTTTGTCTCATGCTAAATTAGCATGAATTAGGGAGGCAATATGTTCAATCGCTCGAAAAATCCGCGCGTTTGGCGTTCGTTGGACAAAACCGCAGCCGCTTTATTCACTCTCCTTCGCGAGAAGGACTATGGCGAAATCACCATCAGCGAAGTTTGCGCTAAAGCTGGTTTGACCCGAAAAACCTTTTATCGCGACTTCGATTCGCTCGATGACGTCGTGGATTTTGCCGTTTACTCCCGCGTCAAAGAATACCTCGCCCACCCGACCTCGGGTTCTTTTCGGGATTCCATCTATCGTTTCTTTGCCTTCTGTGCTCAGAAGAAAGAGGTTCTTTCCCTTCTTGAAAGGCAAGGCATCTATCCCCTTTTCGCAAAGAGTGTCGCCACCTATTTGACTGAATCAAGTTCCTTGAAGGCCCTGGCAATCTCGGCGGGCTTCGATAATGAGAATCGCGTTTATTTCTGGAAGAGCTTCGTCCAAGAGGAATGCGCTTTCGTCGAGGTGTGGATCCAGCGGGGATTCCGCGAGACCCCCGAAGAGCTGGTCCATCTCAACGTTCAGCTGTTTTCCGTCTTTAAAGGAACCTGATTTTTAAAATCAAAAAGAAGGGGGTTTTGCTCAAGATAACAAGGTGTGAAACCCTCTTTTTCTTGATCAAAAAAGCCCATGAGTGATTTTCCTAGCCCCTTAGGGGGCTCTTTCGACTATAATTAGTCCCATGGAAATGAACGTAGAGCGGGCTAAAACGGCGATCAGGGCGGCCCATCGCATCGTGTTCTTGGGCGGCGCTGGCGTCTCGACGGCTTCGGGCATTCCCGATTTCCGCTCGCCGCAAGGCATCTATAACGTCCACTCGAAATACGGCGTTCCTTACGAAGTGATGCTCTCGCACAGCTACTTCGTTGAGCACACCGACACCTTTTATGATTTTTATTGGTCGAGCATGGTCAACAAATCCGCGAAGCCGAATGCCGCTCATTATGCGCTGGCCAATTACGAAAAAGCGGGCCATACGATTGTGATTTTGACGCAGAACATCGATGGGCTTCATGCCGACGCCGGCAGCAAACGGGTTTTCGAGCTGCACGGCTCAACCCGCCGCTATTTTTGCACCGGTTGCCAAAAATTCTATTCGCTCGACGAGCTTGAACCCCATGGAGTGCCGCGCTGCAAAGAATGCGGGGCGATTCTCAAACCTGATGTCGTCCTCTATGAAGAGCCGCTCGATGAGACGATGCTCCAAGAAGCCGTGGACGAACTCCGCTACGCCGACGTCTTGATTGTGGGCGGGACTTCGCTCAACGTCTATCCGGCGGCGGGCCTCATCAACTATTTTGGCGGTTCGACCCGGATCATCATCAACAAAGAGCCGACGGGCGTCGACGATACGTTTGATTATGTTTTCCATGACGACATCGGAAAAATATTAACGGAGCTATTGGCATGAGCCATCCTTTTCGTCACTTTGTGACCATCACGAAACATCGCCATCAGGTCATTCGAAACGCTTTTCACATGGGGATTTTCTTTCATGCCCTCAAACATGATCTTTCCAAATTGACCCCGATCGAGTTCAACACCTCGGCCAAGTATTACGCCGGCAATTATTCGCCGGTTTATAAAGAACGTATGTCGAATCATTACTTCTCGCGGATCTGCCAGCATCACACCAGACGGAATCCCCATCATTGGGAGTATTGGACCGACTTCTTCAATGGCCGGATCGTCATTAAGACGATGCCCTATGTCTGGGCGACCGAATACGTCTGCGATATGCTCTCGGCCGCCAAGACCTACGATCCCAAGCATTTTAAACCCGAGGTGACTTTGGCCTATTTCCGTTCAAAATCGCCCCATTATTACATGACGAAGGCGACCCGGAGTTACATCGACTGGTGCCTCGAAACCTATGCCGAAGTCGGCTGGAAAGGTCTCAAGAAGCGCATCACGAAAGCAAAATATAAGGAAATCACTGCAAAATATCCGGAAATCGAAGTGTGTGAGCAATTGCGCCTCGATGGCGAATTGCCCCCGTTGGAGCACTAAGGTATAATCCCAAAGGAGCAGAGAATGGCTATCAAAAACAAAATTGTCGTCATCGGCTGTGGAAGATTGGGTTCCTCGATTGCCGATTTAGCCTCGGAACGGGGCGAAAACGTCATTGTGGTGGACTTGATTTCCTCTTCTTTCGAACGGCTCGATGACAATTTCAGCGGCTACAAGGTGACAGGCGATGCCACCGATGTCTCCTTGCTTGAAGAGGATGCCTATATCGAAACGGCCCGCGAGGTGGCGATCTGCACCGGCGATGATAACGTCAACCTTTTCCTCGCTCATCTCTGCGCGAGCATCTATCAGGTCCCTGAAGTCTATGTCCGTTTTGATGATCCCGACAAATCGGCCCTTATCAGTGGTTATCCGAACATCAAAGCGATCTATCCCTTTGAACTCTCGATCAACAAGTTCACATCCTTGGAAGGAGATGGCAAATGAAAATCGTTATCGCTAACGGTTCCAAGCAAGCCGCTTTCATCATCATGATGTTTAAAAACAAGGAGAATCAGCTGATCGTGATCAACTCCTCGCGCAGTTTTGCCAATGAGCTCGCCCACAAGGAGCACATCTCGGTTTTGGTCGGCTCGCCTTGGCGCAATTTCGTCCTCGAAGAAGCTGGGGTTCATGACGCCGATGTTTTCATCTCCCTCAGCGAAAAAGATACCGATAACTATGCCTCATGCATCTTGGCCAAAAAGATCTTCAACGTCAAAAAGTGCATCTGCGTAGTCAACAACCCCGCCAACGTCGAACTCTATAAGAAACTTGGCATCGATTCGGTGATTTCTTCAACCTATCTCTTGGCCCAGTCGATCAAGAGCGAGTCCTCGATGGAATCCTTGATCAAGACCTTGACTCTCGAAAATAACCGAATCGTCGTTTCGGAGATCCCCGTTCTTTCCCGCTATTGGATCGTCAATAAGCGGATCATGGACATCGATTTCCCGAAATACGCGAGCATTTCAGCGATTTACCGCAACTTTACCGTCATCATTCCGAATGGTCAGGTCGAAATCAAGGCCAAGGATATTCTCCTCGTGGTATGCGAACCCGACGATCAAAAGCGCATCTACAATTTCATTCAGCAAGAAGAGCGGGGCAAGAAGTAGGAGCGGCCATGAAGAAAGAAGTCAAAGGATTCCGGTTGATTTTTGGCTATCTCGGCATCTTTTTGATGTTCGAAGGCCTCGTCACCATTCTGCCTTTGGCTATTTTGGCATTTTATCCGAGCGAATGGGCTTGCTATCTTGATTTTCTGATTCCGGGCATTGGGGGATTGCTCTTAGGAATGATTCTCTTTTTCGTTTTCGTCGCTGGCCGGCCGAAGGGCCGCTTCGCCCGCAATGATGACGCTTTGCTCCTCGTCTTGCTTTGGATCTGCGGCATCCTCTTGGGCTCCTTGCCTTTCTACCTGACTCGTTTCTCGGCGCTCAGCATGGGGAACGATTTCAATCTTCACATGAGTTACAGCGAATGTTTCTTTGAGTCGATGTCCGGCTATTCAGCGACTGGCCTCACCATCCTTCCGAATCAGGTTTTCCTCGATGCGAGCGATCTTGGCCTTATTCCCTATCCCGCTCAGCACGTTTTCCTTTTCCATCGGGCGCTCATGCAGTTTGTCGGCGGAGTCGGCCTCGTCCTCATCGTGGCGGGGGCCATCAGCGACCGCTACAACCTCAAACTCTATTTCGCCGAGGGCCATAACGATAAATTGATGCCGAACCTCGGCCGCAGCGCTAAATTGATCTTTGGCATCTATGCTGGCTACATCCTTTTGGGCACCTTGGCTTTTTGGCTTTCGGGCATGCCCATCTTTGATGCCTTCGCCCACGCGACGGCCGCCCTCGCGACCGGCGGCTTCTCCACCCGGTCGACGAGTCTCTATTATTTTTCTCAGCATGAAGGGGCGAGGCTTGATGGGGCTCTCTTCGGCGTCAATTCGCTCGCCATCGAAATCATTGCGATGGTCCTGATGCTTTTAGGCGCCACCAACTTTGTCCTCCATACGTTCTTGCTCCGAGGGAAATGGAAGGCATTCTTCAAAGATATTGAAATCCGCTTCGCCATCATCACGATCTTAGTCTTCACCTTGGCCACGACCGTCTCCAGCGTTTATCTTTTCCAGGATGGGCTGGGCCAGACCCCAGGCACGAGTTTTTTCACATCGCTCCGCTATAACGTCTTCAACGTCATCTCTTCGCTTACAACGACCGGCTTCTCGAACTATCCTTCGCTCGTTCATTTGGGCGAGGTGGCGGTCTTCGCTGGAATCTTGCTGATGATGACCGGCGGTGGGGTCGGTTCGACCGCGGGCGCTATCAAGCAATACCGCTTGGCGATTCTCCTTAAGGATTTCCAGTATTCGATTCGCTACCATTTCGCCTCGGATCGGCAAGTCAACCCGAACCCGGTTTATCGCTTGGGTCAGTTGAAGGAAGAGGATGCCTCCACCTCCGATGAAGCCCATAACTACGCCTTGCTTTATATCCTCTTTTTCCTCTTTGGCGCCGTCGTCTTGATGTTCATGCCTGGCCTCGGCGTGGTTGAAGCCCTCTACGATTATGGCTCCGCTCTCTCGGGCACTGGCCTCGATATCATTGGCTATAGCACGTATAAAGCCAACTATGCGTCGGCCTATCCATGGCTGCTTTGGATCCTCTCGTTTGCGATGTTCCTCGGCCGTCTTGAGATTTTGCCGCTATACTATGCTTTGAGGAGGTTGACGCATCGTCTGCGTCATCCGCATCATATAAGGAAGGCCGTAAAGGAGGCTTAAGCAATGTTGATTGATGAAATTAAAAAGGCGAATATCGCCGCGATGAAGGCCCACGATGCCGATTCGAGAGCCGCTCTTTCGATCGTGATTTCGAAATACACCGAGCTTAAAACCAACGGCTCGGGCAAAGAGGTGACTGATGCCGATGTCCTGGCGATCATTAAAAAGGTCGACAAAGAACTCGATGAGGAACGGGCTTCCTTTGTCGCGGCCGGAAGAGAGGACACCGTCGTTTCGCTCGATAGGCAAAAGGCGGCCTTGGCTTCCTTCATCCCAAAACAGATGAGCGAAGAGGAGATTCGGAAGATCTACGCGACTTTGCCCGATAAGGCTTTGCCCGCCGTCATGAAGTTCTTCAAGGAGAAATATGCGGGTCAAGTTGACATGTCTCTTGTCAGCAAGATTGCTCGAGGTCTATAATGGACCACGCGCCTAGGGGCGTGGTTCAGTGGAAGAACAGAGGTCTCCAAAACCTTTGATGAGGGTTCGATTCCTTCCGCCCCTGCCAATTTCAAACGAAGACTCAGGCCACAAAACCTGAGTTTTTATTTGATAAACGCCTTTATTGAAGGATTTGAAAAAGTTCAGTGAGTCTTTGCAGTGACGCGCCATAAAACGCCTTATGAGCCATAAAGATCCTCAAACTCGGCAAGACATGGCGTCTTGCCTTTCTTTTTGGTAACAGTTTTCAATTATTTAGGGTACAATTGATATATAAAGATTAATAAATGAACCCTAAGGAGATGCATATGGAAAAGAGTAATTTTTACGAAATAACAGAACTGCTAAGAAAAAAGAGTGAGATTCAATCTCGGATATCGCTCATACCTTTTGACGGGAGCCTCGAAATCAAGGAGATTTCGGGGGTTAAGTACATCTATGCCAGGAAACGCGAAGCCGGCAGAAACACCTCTAAGTACGTTTCGGTCTATTCCGATGAGGCCTATTCGCTCCTTCTAAAAGAGGCCATAGAACTGCACTCGCTCAAACGAGACCTCCGCCGCCTTGAGAAAAGGCTGGCTGAGTTAGGCTATTCCACGGAGGATGTTTCCCCGCGGGTTATGCTCAACATCGAATTCGGCAGAGCCAATATGAAAAGCCTCATCTACGATCAGGCCGTTTTGGAAGGGATTGGGACGAGTTTTCCCCAAACGGAGACCATCATCGAAAATGGAAAAGTAAGCGGAGTGAAGGCGAGTGACGTGCAAAAGGTGCTCAATTTGAAACATGCCTGGGAGTTCATTCTCGATAAAGACGTGGCTTCATCTCCAAACGATTATTACTTGCTCTGCTACATCGCCAAACTTGTCAACGAGGGTTTTTACGACGATGGCGGAAGAATAAGGGGCGTGCCTGTCACTATTGGCGGCTCCAACTATGTGCCCCCTCTTCCGTTTGAAGAGGACGTGAAGGATAGAATCTCATCGATTGTGAAAGGGGATCAAAGTGGCATCGACATTGCTCTCAATCTTGCCCTCTACATTATGAAAACTCAGGTTTTCATCGATGGCAACGAACGCTCAGCCGTGATCTTTGCAAACCAGTATCTCATTTCAAAGGGTCTTGGGTTGTTCGTCGTGCCAGAATCCAAAGTTCCTGCTTTCAAAAAACTATTGGTTTCCTATTATGAAGGGAATGGCAATGGCGAGATCAAGGCCTTCTTGAAATCTGATTGTATGAAGACTTTTTGATCTAGGGTACAAATATATTTATCTTATAATAAAATGAACCCTAAACAGAGCGATTAAGTACCTCTCTTTTTTGATTCAAGACGGAAAAGTTTCTATTGGAATGGGGGGTTAGACGGCAGGATGGCGAAGGATCAAAGCACAAAAAAGAAACAGTTCGCTTTATGCGAATAGCATTTCAATAAACACGTGTTGCCTCCTAAAACCTGCGATTGCGGACTTATTTTGAACAAAAGAGTTTTTAACTAGAGAGTTACCTCGCCTGCCAAATGCCTGAAATTCCTCCCATTTATTGCACTGCCGATTGGCACAATAAATGGGGTTTTTCTGTGAGACTCGCAGGATTTATCAAGTTGAAAATCGTTAAGGAATACGGAGGTAAGCGTTCGCCCGTCGCGTCCTTTGCGTGAACTCGGATAATAAAGGGGGTGTCCGATATCGGGTTTGGCTTGACGAGTTGTGCGGCAGGTCTCCTTTTTTCTGGCCGTCAGGCCGACCGCTTTCGCCCGGAAAGGCCAGGGTCGGGCTTGGCCATCCACCATCCCTTGGCATATTTAGACTTTTCGTTTCCCTTATCGACATATCCTCGTGATCGCAAGAACAATCAAATCAATGATCGCGGTCGCCCAGAATAAAAGCGTGATAAGAAAAAGGACGAGGTTTTTAATTCGCAATAAAACGGCATTGGCGAAATGATTGACTGCGTTATCGATCGAAAAAAAGGCGAAACCGAGATTCAGACTAAAAAAAGATGGAGTCTCGACATCTTGTTCAGACTTGATTCCGTGACCGAATGGTGATGGCCTTTTGCTTCTTTTTGACACACCTCAAAAATCAAGCGGAAAAAGCCAACGGCGATTGATGTAGAGCTGGCAGGGTCGTTTTCAAAAGGTTTCGCGGATTGTTGTAAAGCGATCTCTCATACCCTATGATACCTATCAGCACGTCGAAATCGTGCTCAAAAAAAGAGAAAACATTATGGATTGGAATACATTTTGGAGTTCGATTTGGACCATGGGAACATTGATGATCGTGTTAGATTTTTTCGGTATCTTTTTTGCCAAAATCATCGAGGTTTCCGTCGGGACCCTTCGGAGCATCTTGGTCGTTAAAGGCTATCGGAAAATCGCTGTTCTTTTGGCGCTTGTCGAAATTACGATTTGGGTCTTTGTCGCTTCACGAGTCATCACCGGCTTGACCGAGTCGCCCTATAAAGGAATCGCCTACGCTTTAGGCTTCGCCGCCGGCGTCTATTGCGGATCGATACTCGAAGAAAAACTGGCGTTCGGACAAATCCTTCTGCAAGTCATCACCTCAAAAGAAAAAGGAGAGATCATCTGCACGAATCTTCGTGTCAAAGGCTTAGGCGTCACCACGATGGATGCCGAAGGCAAGGATGAGCAAAGGAAAGTCGTGATGATCTACACAAATCGCCGAGGCAGCAACGATATCAGCAAGGACATTTTGACCATCGATCCGAATGCCATGATCGTGAAAAACGATATCTCGAGTTTAACGGGTGGACACATGCCTAAAATTGGCACCCTCTTGAAATAATCCTTTTTTGGAATCATCGTTAATCAAGCAAAACCAACGGCAAGAACGATCAATTGCCTTTCTCGAAAAGATCGGTGGAACGCGATTTTGGAAATATCCTTGCCGGTTTGCCTTAAGAAAAAAGCGGATTACCGAAATGGCCACGCCAAGAGAAAGCGACTGGAAGAACCGACCGGCCATCGAAGAGCCCCTCAGATCCTTTGGCAAGACATTAGCGAAAAAGAGCGGAACGTTTCTTGGCTTCCGCGCCGTTTCAAAGGGGAACACGACTCCTGCTTCGACGAAAGAGACGAATCCGTCTTTTCGTTAGCCAAAGGTCAAGAGAAACCGAGAAGTCTACGGAGCGTGGGTGTTTTTATCAAACGGCCTTGCTAGACTTAATGGCGAGGAAAGAACCATGGATCAAGAGAGAATCGGACAGTTTATCAAAAACCAGAGGAAAGCGAATGGCTTAACCCAAGAGCAATTGGCCGACTCGATGAAAATCAGCGCCAAAACCGTCTCCAAATGGGAATGCGGAGGCGGTTTGCCAGACGTGTCTTTGATGCTGCCGCTATGCGAAACGCTCGGGATTTCCGTTAACGAGCTTCTGAGCGGGAGCCTCCTTAACGCCGCCGAGTACAAGCGAAAGGCCGAGGATAATCTCATTGCCGCTCTCGCCGAGAGAAAAAACAACCAACCTCTGATGATGGTCGAACTCATCATTGGTTTTCTCCTCATCATTTCGGCCCTTTCCCTCATCTTGGTGGGCTCCCTCTTCAATTTGGAGATTTGGGAACGAGCTCTTTTCATCACGCTGGGGTGCTCCGTGATCCTTATTGGCATCGCCTGCCTTTGCGTCCTTGACATCCACACCGGCTACTTCCGTTGCCCTCATTGCCAGGAGACTTTCGTTCCGACGATGAAAGCCTATCTCATGGGAATGCACACCATAAGGAAAAGAAGGCTTGTCTGCCCTCATTGTCACGTCAAAAGCTGGTGCGCGAAAGCACTGTCGAAAGGAAAATGAGGAAGCGTCCTAATTCGGAGGAGACTGGCCAATCCGCCGAAATGTGGCATTTGCTTTATCGTGGAAAAGCGGCGAAATGAGTTTGCTTGGCTTTTCGCTGTTTGATTTTGATTAGAAGGAAAATGGTTAATTGCTGGCTGGCGACTTTTTATCCGGATAGATGGCGCGAATGGCGATTCTTGAGAGACGAACCCCGCTCGTTCGTGAAAGAGAACCCTTTTTCGATAGGAGGGAAGCGAGATAAAACTTTAAAACCCTCGCCGACTCGCTATAGTGGAATCCAGAAGTCGTTTTTCGGGAGGACAGTTTACGGATTACGGAAAACATTATCGGATCATCAACGCTCAGATCGTCGATGTTGAAAAAGGGGCGGTTTCGCCCAAATCCTTCGTTGAAATCGACGAGGGCCGGATTGTTCGGATTCAAGAAGGCGCCGCTTTGGAAGATGGCGTTCCCGCCTACGATGCGGCAGGTCAGTTTTTATCGCCCGGCTTAATCAATCTGCATACCCATCTTTTCGGCAATGGCGTCCCGAAGAGCGCGGTGGCGAGCAAGGGCAAATCGCAAGAGCGGCTTCTGAGGTTTGCCTCCTCGCGTTTGGGGTTGTTTTATTTACGAAAAATTGCGGGAAAATGCGCTAAAACGGCCTTGCTGAGCGGCGTTACCACGCTTCGAAGCGTTGGCGATATGCGCTATGCCGACATCTTCGCCCGCGATCAAATCAATGCTGGGAAAGCCTTGGGTCCCCGCCTCCTCGTTTCTGGCCCAGCCCTTACCTGCCCGAATGGCCATGGCGCCGGAACGATCGCCGTCAGTTGCACGACGAAAGAAGAGTTTGTGAAAAAGGTTCAAGAGAACGTCGCCCATCATGTCGATTTGATCAAAATCACGCTTACGAGCGGGGTGATGGACGCCCTCGACGCCGATCATCCCGGCGACGTAAGGATGAGTCAAGAGCAGGTCGATTGGGTGGTGGAAGAAGCCCATAAGAATCACTTGATGGTAGCTTCGCATACCGAATGTGCCGATGGGATGCGAATCGCCCTCAAAACCGGAGTCGATACGATTGAGCACGGCTCGTTTTTCTCTCCCGATATCGAAGAGCTGTTCAAGAAGGGGAACAGCGTTCTCATTTGCACGATTTCTCCTGCCTTGCCAAGCGTGAAACTCCCAAGCGGGTATTCGCATTACACGCCTGTTCAGATTGCCTCGTGCAAAATCGTTTGCGATGGCATCATCCAATCCGCGATTGCCGCCCGGAAGGCCGGCGTCACCATCGGCTTAGGCACCGATGGCGCTTGCCCCTTTGCCGCCCAAAGCGGAATGTGGCGCGAAGTCTGCTATTTCGCTAAGTACGCCGGCGCGAGCCCCGAAGAAGCTTTGCGGGCCGCCACCTTGGTCAACGCTTCCATCGTTCATTTGGACAAAGAGACCGGCAGCATCGCAATCAACAAGAGCGCCGATTTGATTTTGCTCAAAGAAAACCCCTATCGGAATCTTAAGACCCTGCGCGATCCGCAGATGGTGGTATGCCGCGGGAAGATGATCATCCATCCGCATCCCAAGAAAAACGCCAAGATGGAAGCGATGCTCGACACCTTGATCTGATTTGAGGGAAACCTCATCCCGATCCCCCCTTTGAATTGACGGATCGCTCGCTTCTTTAATGATGAGTGCTTTGGCGAAGTCCGCTGGCTGGCGTCAACAAGAGCGCGGCTTTCCTTAAGGCGCCGTTTGCGAAGAGCGAAAATAGCGTCCTTTCGAAAAAAAGGAATCGTCTTTTTTTCGTCTGATGAATGATCCCGTTTTTGTCGTGGTTGCTTTCGCGATTCAATCCTAAAGGATTTTTCTAACCCTAGACGCGCAATTAGTGAATAATAGACAAGGACAAAAAGGGTCTTGAGGTTTGCTATGGAATTATTGCGGGTCGAACATCTCTATAAACATTATCCTTCCTTTGATTTGAGCGACGTCACTTTCGCCCTCGAAAGCGGCAAGATCATGGGCTTTATCGGTCGGAATGGCGCCGGCAAGACCACGACCCTCAAATGCATCTATAATCTGGTCGCCCCAACTTCGGGCGAGGTTTTCTATCGGGGTGAAAACATCGCGAGCCATGAGCAAGAAGCCAAAAGCGAAATCGGCTTGCTCTTTGGCGAAATCGAGTATTATCCCAACAAAAAGGTCGGGGCGATGAGCAAAATCACCGCTTCTTTCTATCCGAAGTGGGATTCGTCGCTCTATCAGGAATATCTCCATGATTTCGGCATCCGCGAGGATAAGAAAATCAAGGAGCTCTCGAGCGGCATGAAAGTCAAATATGGCTTGGCCCTCGCTTTGAGCCATGGAGCCAAAGTGCTGATTCTCGATGAGCCGACCTCGGGCCTTGACCCCGTCTCGCGGGATGAACTCCTCGATATCTTCATGAAAATCGTTTCCGATGGCGAACATGCGATTCTTTTCTCGACCCACGTCATCTCCGACCTCGAAAAGTGCGCCGATAGCATCACCTACATCCAAAAGGGCAGGATTTTGGTCAGCGAATCGGTCCAAAAATTCGAAAATGCTTACACTTATTACAGCGGAGAGGATAAGGACTTGCCGTTTGATCATCCCTATTTCATCCACGTGCGGCAGCATAATGGCAAATTCGAAGCGGTTGCGGAAAGCGAAAGCCGAGTCAACTTGCCCAATGTCGCTTCGCGCCCGGCCGCCCTCGAAGAGATTATGGTCGCATTAGAGAGGGGGGAACAAAAATGAAAAAACTCCTCAAAAAAGAACTTTTGCTCTGCACCAACCCCCAACTGATCATTTTTTGCTTGCTTAGCTCGATGGTGTGCATCCCTTCTTGGCCTGGCATGGTCGCGATGATCTACGTGTTAAGCGGCCTCACCACGATTTTCCCCAGGGCTCTGGCTGATCAAGACACCCAATACACAGCGATGCTGCCGATTCGGAAAAAAGATGTGGTGCTCGGCAAGGCATCGTTCATCATTTTCCTCGAAAGCGCCTCGCTTCTTTTCTCCGTTCCCTTTGCGCTCCTCAAGATTTTTCTCATCGATCCGAACTCCCTCGTCAGCGCGAGCGATAGCGCCACCGTCAGTTACACCCTTTCCGTTGAGCCGACCTTGGGGGCTTATGGTTATATTTTGCTGGCTTTTGGCGTTTTCAATTTGGTTTTGCTTCCTTGGTACTACAAGAATCCCGTCAAAGTCAATTGGCCGCCGGTCGTCAGTTTCTTCATCGCTCTCTTGGTGATGGGGTTAGGCATCGGAGCGGAAGTAAGTTCCTATTTCATCTTCAATGGCGATCGGACCCTCTCGTCCTATTGGCTCTATGAGTCTTTGGCAGCGGCCATCGGGATTATCGTCTTTGTTCTCTTCAGTTTTATCGGCATCAAGAAAGCCGAAAAGAACTTCGAGAAAGTCGATTTGTAAAACCGGTATTTCATAATACCGATATTTCTTTACCGAAAGTATTGCTTTTCCTTATTTTTCTTGCTACACTACTCCCGGTAAAAAAATACCGAAAGGAGAGAATCTCATGAAGAGCTTCAGCAAAAACCAACTCCAACGCTACCCGATTTACCTCAAGTATTTCAAGCAGCTTTCCGATGAAGGAGTGGAAGATATATCTTCGCCGAAGATCGCCAAAGAACTTGGCTACTCCGAAGAACAAATCCGCAAAGATCTCCAAGCGGTGAGCGATGAGGCAGGCCGACCGAAAAAAGGCCGCAACCTCCATCAGCTGATCGACACCCTCGAAAGCTTCTTGGGCTATCGTGACTCGACGAGCGCGGTGGTGGTGGGAACGGGCCATCTCGGTGGCGCTCTCCTTAACTATCCCAACTTCGAAGAGATGGGGCTCACCATCTTGGCGGGTTTCGATGTCGACCCGGGCAAAATCGGAACCAAGATCGGCGGCAAAGAAATCTTTGCCCTTGATAAGCTCCCGAATCTCTTGCCGCGGCTCAACGGCCACATTGTGATCGTCACGGTCCCCGCTCAAGCCGCTCAAGGCGTGGTCGACCTCGCCATCAAAAGCGGCGCCCTCGCCATCTGGAATTTTGCTCCGACCCACATCAATGTCCCCGAGGGCATTGTCATCGAGACAGTGAACCTCGCCTCGTCGTTAGCCGTCTTGTCGCATCGCCTTAATTCGGAATTGTCCAAGGAGGATTAAAAAATGGTCGAAAAGCACGAAGAGGCTTCTTTTCAATCAACCCCAAAAAAGGAAAAGCAGGTCGTTTTTGCAGAGATTTCGCCAGCGCAAGCGGAGGTGAACGCCCTCGTTGAGAAAGGCTTGAAAGCCTTGGCGGATTTCGCTTCGTTCGATCAGGAGAAGATCGACTACATCGTCGCGAAGATGTCGGTCGCTGGCCTCGATCACCATGGTGATTTGGCCCGAAAAGCCATCGAAGAGACCAAGCGGGGCGTCTTTGAAGACAAGGCTACCAAAAACCTCTTCGCTTGCGAATATGTCGTCAACAATATGCGCCACACCAAAACGGTGGGCGTCATCAAGGAAGACCCGGTCGAAGGCATCACCGAAATCGCCGAGCCTGTCGGAGTCGTCTGCGGCATCACCCCCGTTACCAACCCAACGGCGACGGTTCTCTTTAAATCGCTCATTTGCATCAAAACCCGCAATCCGATCATCTTCGCTTTCCATCCGAAGGCCCAAGAGTCCTCGAAGGCGGCAGCGCTTGTGATGCGCGATGCGGCCGTGGCCGCCGGCGCGCCGGAAAACTGCATCCAATGGATTGAGAATCCCTCGCTCGAAGCCACGAACGCTTTGATGAATCATCCTGGCGTCTCGACGATTCTCGCCACCGGCGGCAACGCGATGGTGAAGGCGGCGTACAGCTGCGGAAAACCCGCGCTGGGCGTCGGGGCGGGCAACGTTCCGTGCTACATCCATTCTTCCTGCGACCAAGACGAAACCGTCAATGATGTCATCCTCAGCAAGTCGTTTGATAACGGCATGATCTGCGCCAGCGAGTCGGCGGTGTTTATCGACGCGGCGATCTTCGATGCGATGAAAGCGAAATTCGCTCATTTCCGCACCTATTTTGCCACCGAGAAAGAAAAACACCTCCTCGAGAAGTTCCTGTTCGGGGTCGAAAGCGGCAAACCCGGCGTCGAAAACGGCAAGCTCAATGCCGATGTGGCCGGCATGTCGGCTAGTTGGATTGCCGAGAAGGCCGGCTTCAAAATTCCTGAAGGCACCTCCGTCATCGCTGTTGAACTCAAGACGGTCGGTCCGGAAGAACCCTTATCGCGCGAAAAACTCTGCCCGGTCCTTGGCTTCTATAAAGTCCAGGACGAAAAGGAAGGTTTCGCTTTAAGCGAGGCGATGCTGGAATTCGGCGGCTTGGGCCACAGCGCGGCAATCCACTGCAAAGAGCAATCGCTCGCCGATGCTTTCGGCGACAAAGTCAAAGCGCTCCGCATCATCTGGAATTCGCCGTCGACCTTCGGCGGCATCGGCAATGTTTATAACTCCTTCTTACCTTCGCTCACCCTCGGCTGCGGCTCCTATGGCCACAATTCGGTTGGCGGCAACGTCAGCGCGGTCAATTTGCTCAACATCAAGAAAATCGGCAAAAGGAGAAATACGATGCAATGGTTTAAGGTTCCGCAGAAAATCTATTTCGAACGCAACTCGATCCAATACCTCCGTTCGTGCAAGGACGTCGGCAAGGTCTTCATCGTCACCGACCACGCGATGGTCGAGTTGGGCTTCCTCAACAAGATCATCGATGAGCTCAATTTGCGCCGCAACCCCGTCACCTATCAGCTTTTCGCCGAAGTCGAACCTGATCCGGATATCACGACGGTTCGCAAAGGCGTCGAGATCATGAATCAGTTCAGGCCCGACACCATCATCGCCCTTGGCGGCGGCTCCTCGATGGATGCCGCGAAAGGCATGTGGATCTTCTACGAGCATCCGGAAGTGAACTTTGACGATCTGAAGCAAAAGTTCATGGATATCCGCAAGCGGGCTTTCAAGTATCCGGAACTCGGGAGAAAGAGCAAACTCATCTGCATTCCGACCACTTCGGGCACCGGAAGCGAAGTCTCGCCCTTCGCCGTCATCAGCGACAAAGCGGCTGGCAAGAAGTACCCGCTCACCGATTATTCGCTCACCCCTTCGATCGCGATTGTCGATCCGGAATTCACCACCAATCTCCCCGCCAAAGCGACGGCCGAGACCGGCATGGATGTCTTGACCCACGCGATTGAGGCCTATACCTCCGTCATGGCGAGCGACTACACCGATGGCTTGGCCCTCGAGGCGATCAAGCTCGTCTTCGCGTATCTCCCGCGGGCCGTCAAAGATGGCAAAAACGATCTCGAAGCCCGCGAGAAGATGCATAACGCCGCGACGATCGCCGGCATGGCCTTCGCCAACGCTTTCTTGGGGCTCGTCCACTCGCTGGCCCACAAGATCGGCGGCGAATACCATCTGGTCCATGGCCGCACCTGCGCGATTCTTCTTCCGCACGTGATTCGCTATAACGGCAGCGTCCCGACCAAGCTCGCCGTCTGGCCGAAGTATGAAGAGTATCAGTGCGACAAGCGCTATCTCGATATCTGTCACATCGTCGGCTTAAAGGCGGAAACGTCCGAAGAAGCCACTGGAGTCTTAGCCGACGCCGTCATGGCTTTGGGCAAAGAGGTCGGCATCGACATGAACTTCGCTTCGCTCGTGAGCGACGAAAAGCTCTGGGACGCGAATCTCGAGAAAGTCGCCTACCTCGCCTACGAAGATCAGTGCACCCCCGCCAATCCGCGCGTTCCATTAGTTAGTGAAATGGAACAGATTATGCGCGATGCTTATAAAGGGAATTAAACCATGATTGAAATCGCGCTCTGTGTCGGCAGCAGCTGTCACCTCAAAGGCTCTCACGATGTCATTGAGGCCTTTACTGAAGAGGTGAAAAAGCGCCATCTTAAAGACAAAGTTGAACTCAAAGCCGCATTCTGCCTTGGTAAATGCGGCTACGACGGGGTGTCCGTCAAAGTCAACGAAAAATTGCTTACCGGGGTCACCCCCGCCGGCGTGTCCGCGTTCTTTGACCGCGAAGTGATGCCGTTGATCCACTAGTTGTCTAAGCCGTCAAGTTTGTCAGGGAGGTCTTGCCATGAGCAACGCTTTAACAAGCAAAGTCAACGACTGCCGGAGCTGCTACAAGTGCATCCGGAATTGCCCGACTAAATCGATATCTTTTCAAAACGGCCAGGCCTCGATCATCCCCGAGGAATGCGTCTTGTGCGGCAAATGCTTTCTCATCTGCCCCCAGGAGTGCAAAATCATCCGCGACGATTTGCCCGTGGTGAAGGGCCTTCTTAAGAATAGCAAAGAGGTCATCGCCTCGTTGGCCCCCTCCTTTTTAGCCGCCTTTCCGGGCACTTCCTTCCCCAAGATGAAGGAAGCGTTGCTGAAACTGGGCTTCAAGGACGTCGAAGAGACGGCCGTTGGAGCGACGATCGTCAAAAAACAATACGATGCCCTCGCTGAGGATGATAGTCATGACGTCATCATCTCGACTTGCTGCCATTCGATCAACCTCCTGATCGAGAAACACTATCCCGACGCCGCCAAATATCTCGCCGACGTCCTTTCGCCGATGCTCGCCCACGCCCAAGACATCAAGCGCCGCCATCCAGAGGCGAAGGTCGTTTTCCTCGGGCCCTGCATCAGCAAGAAGAACGAGATTGAGATGTATCCGGGCTACGTCGATGCCGTTTTGACCTTTCTTGAACTCCAGCGTTTCTTTGCGGAGAAATCGATCATTCCCGCCTCCGAGACGAATCCGGCGGCAGTCGAGAAATCCTTGGCCCGCCTCTTCCCGACCGAAGGGGGCATTTTGGCCACGATGAAGAAGGACAATCCCGCCCGTTCCTATGTCGAAGTCGCCGGGATGGACGAAAGCATCGCCGCGATCAAAGATATTTTATCGGGCAAAGTTCATCATGTCTTTATCGAGATGTCCTCTTGCGCGGGCAGCTGCGTGAACGGCCCCGCCATCCCCGCGAGCTCCCGTTCGCTTCTCTCTTCCCTTTTATCCGTTTATCATTCGGCTGGCAAACTCGATTACGATGTCGCCGATTATTCCTACGCCGAGCTCAAAAAGCGAATGCCGGGTTTTGCCAAAGTGGAAAAAACCTATAGCGAAGAAGCGATCGAAGGAGTGCTCCGCTCAATTGGGAAAACCAGCAAGAAAGATGAGCTCAATTGCTCGAGCTGTGGCTATCCGAGCTGCCGCGAGAAGGCGGTGGCCGTCCTCGAGGGCAAAGCCAATTTGGAGATGTGCCTTCCCTTTTTGATGGAGCGGGCCAGGAGTTTCTCCAACACCGTGGTCGATAACTCGTTTACCCCGATTGTCGTTTTGAACGAATCGTTGGAGATTGAACTGGCCAATCCGGCCATGATTTCCCTCGTCGGAGCGAAAACCGCGAAGGAAATGATGGGGAAATCGATTGGGGGCTATCTTGATCCCTCTCTCTTTTCCTTGGCCTTATCCGGCATGCCGATCAAAGACAAAAAAATCTATGTTCAAGCCTATGATAAATACCTCTCCTCGACAATCACCTACGATCCGCGTTTCCACATCATTATCGGCGTATGCCGCGATGTGACCTCCGAGGAGAAGAAGCGGCAGAAAGATCAGGCGATGGCGCTCGAAACGGCGAAGATCACCTCCGAAGTCATCGAAAAGAACATGCGGGCGGTCCAAGAGATCGCTTCCTTGCTTGGCGAATCGACGGCCGAGACGAAAGTTGCCCTCACCAAACTTCAGGCCACCCTGGCCAAAGAGGACAAAAATGACTGATTGTCTTCCAAGCGAGTGGGAGTATGGCTACGTTTCCCTCAATAAACATGGTGAGGAACTGTGCGGCGACCACATCGAAGAAATCAAAAAGGGGGATGGAAGCCTGACACTCGTTTTGGCCGATGGGCTCGGGAGCGGGGTCAAAGCCAATATCCTTTCAACGCTGACTTCGACCATGCTTTCGACGATGATCGACGGCGGGCTTTCGCTCAAAGAGGCCGTCTCTTCGCTCGTGCGGACGCTTCCGATCGCCAAAGATCGGGGCAATGTCGCCTATAGCACTTTCACCGTCGTTCACGCCAATAGCGATTTCACTCTCTCGCTCTATAACTATGATAACCCTGAGCCGATCCTGCTCTCGATGGGAAAAGAAGTGCCTCTTTCTTGGGAGAGCATCGTTCTCGAAGGCAAGAAAATCACGAGTTGCACCCTTTCTTTCCGAGATTTCGATACCTTGCTATTGATGAGCGATGGCGTCGTCTACGCCGGGGTTGGCGAAACGCTGAACTTTGGCTGGACGCGTCCGGAGATCGTCCGCTACCTCGAAGGGGTCTACGCCAAAAGCATCTCGAGCAAATCCTTGTCGACCATTTTGCTTGATCGCTGCTCCAACCTTTATAACGGCCGGCCAGGCGATGACGCCAGCGTTCTCGCCTTGCGGCGCCGACCCCGGGTTCAAGTCTCCTATTTGGTTGGCCCGGCCACCCGCAAGGAAGACGACGCGAAAGTGATGAAACTCTTCTTTATGAGCGAGGGCAAGCATCTCGTGAGCGGAGGCACAAGCGCCCACGTGGTCGCCTCCTATCTCCACCAGAAGATCGAGACCACCCTCGACTATGAGGATCCCAGCATCCCGCCGATCTCCTCGATCAAAGGGGTCGATTTGGTGACCGAAGGGGTCATCACCCTCAATAAACTCGTGCAATTGGCCCAAGATTACCTGGGCCAAAACCAAGCCTACTTCACGTGGTCGTATAAGCAAGACGGGGCCTCTTTATTGGCCCAAGCCCTCTTTGAAGAGGCGAGCGACATCCTCTTCTATGTCGGCTGCGCCGTCAATCCAGCCCATCAAGATCCGCGCCTCAACATCACCATCTCCACGAAGATTGGACTGGTGAGCGAACTCACCCGCTCGTTACAAAAAATGGGCAAGCGCATCAAAGTCGCCTACTTCTGAAAAGAGAGGAACACCCCATGATCAAATTCGATACCCAAGTCCAAGAGTTAAAATACCGCGTCCTCAAAGAAGTGGCGAAGTCCTATTTAAAAGGCACGCTCCAAGAGGATCTTTTATCGATCCCAAAGATCATTTCGCCTGGGCCGAAACCGACGATGCGTTGCTGCATCTACAAAGAAAGAGCGATTGCGGCGGAGCGGGTGAAACTCGCCCTTGGCGGGGATAAAGACAACCCGAATATCCTCGAAGTGATCGAGCCTGCCTGCGATCAATGCCCCATCGGCGGGATGGAAGTCACCGATGCCTGCCGGGGCTGCCTCGCCCATCGCTGCGTTGGCGCTTGCCACCTGAAAGCCATCTCTTTTGACGAGCGTCTCCATGCCCACATCGATAAGTCGAAGTGCGTCAACTGCGGCCTCTGCGCCAAAGCCTGCCCTTTCGGGGCCATCATCAATCACCAAAGACCCTGCGAATCCGCCTGTAAAATCAAAGCGATCCATAAGCGCGAAGACGGGATTTCCGAGATTGACGAAGAAAAGTGCACCCGCTGCGGCGCTTGCTCCTATGCCTGCCCATTCGGCGCGATCATGGACAAGAGCTACATCGTGAAATGCATCGACATCGCCGAGGCTTCGAAGGCGAGCAAATACCACGCTTACATGGTGGTGGCCCCTTCGATCTCAAGCCAGTTCCATTACGCCAAACTCCCTCAGGTCATCACCGGCATTAAGGCCTTGGGCTTCCACGACGTCGTTGAAGCGGCCCTCGGAGCCGATATGGTCGCCTACGAAGAAGCGAAGGAACTCGCGGAGAAAGGCTCGCTCACTTCCTCGTGCTGCCCTGCCTTCAAGCGCTACGTCGAAACCTCTTTCCCTGAGCTCAAAAGCAAAATCTCGAACAATCTTTCGCCGATGGCGGCGATCGCCCGCTACCTCAAGAAGCTCGAGCCGGATTGCCGAGTCGTCTTCGTCGGGCCTTGCATCGCCAAAAAAATGGAGATGGTCCGTGAGGAATCAAAGCCCTATGTCGACTGCGTCATCACCTTCGAAGAACTCCAAGCTCTCTTCGACGCCGAAGAGATCGATTTGGCGAAGCTAAGCGAGAATCCGCTCGACAACGCTTCATTTTATGGCCGAATCTTTGCGCGGAGCGGCGGTCTCACCGAAGCGGTGAAAGAAGCCCTCAAAGAGCAGGACTCGTCCTTTGCCGCTCTCCCGAAAACGGTCAGCGGTCTCGATCAGTGCAAATCCGCCCTCAATGCCTTCAAGGGCGAGAACCCGGGTTTCAACTTTATCGAGGGCATGGCGTGTAGCGGAGGTTGCATCGGCGGCCCCTCGTGTCTTACGCACGAGTTGCGGGATGCTGCCGATGTCGATAAATATGGCCACGAATCGAAAGAGACGACGATTTCCGGGGCGCTCACGAACGTTCTTGCTCTCGACGATAAAAAATAATCCAAAGGGGCGTTTGCTCAATCGAGGAACGCGAAGAGCGCAATCGATACCGCGTTGTCGAGGTTGAGCGAGTCGATGGAAGAAGACTGGGGGATGATCAAAGGAGTCCCGACGTTTAGATAGCTCGGATCCAAGCCGGTTGCCTCATTGCCGAAGATGAGGGAATACGGCTTTTCTTTTTTCGCTTCTTTGACGCCTGTTTCGGCTTGGAGCATAAACGGATAGAGGTGGCGGGTTCCCGCTTGTTTGAGATAGTCCTCAAACGTGTCGAAATAGGCAAAGGGAAGCGAGAAAATCGCTCCCATGGAAGAACGAATGGTTTTCGGGTCGAAGGCGTCGGCGGCGGGCCGAATGATGGCTAGTCCCCCCGCCGTGAAGGCAGCCGAGCTCCGCATGATGGTGCCAAGGTTTCCCATGTTCGAGGGGTGGACGAGGACCACGTGGTTCTTCTTCGGATCAAGCGGGGTCTCGAATTTGGCGAATTCGGCAATCACCATGACATTTTCTTTATCGGCTGAAGAAAAGATCTTTTCGTTATTTTCGATGAGCGGGATTTTTAACGAAAGGCAAAGCTGCTTCAGTTTATCGTAGGTGGAATCCCTCTCTTGTTTCGGAGAAACGTAGACGCGGTGAACTTTATCGCCTTTTCGTAGAAGAGCCTCGAACGAGAGGGTGGTCCCTATGGCAAACGAGGTTTCGTCTTTCTTGTCGTAATGAATCATGGCCTAAGTATAAAACTCGAAGGGCATTTTGACGATATTTTTGTCTATTGGTAAGGGGAGGATGTTTGTTTTATGGACAAGGAAAGCGTGAAGCTCGGAAGGATCAACCGGGCGGTTGAGAAGGCCCTCGGCGTCGATCTTGGGGAGGATATTTGGATCTCTATGGACGCGGCGGATCTCGATAAGATGGCGGCCAAGTGGCCCAATGTCTACTTAAGTCGTCTTGAAGAAGCCTCGAAGATCATCAAGACCCCGGACTATGCCGCCTATTCCGCGGCGAAGAAGACGCTCTTTCTCATCAAGGAGTATCTCCGGAATGGCGAGTTCAGCAAGGTCGTCCTCGAGATTGAGAAGGACAAGGGCTGGCATCTGAAAGTTATCTCCGTCCTCAACGCCCTCAAGACGCAAGAAATCGACCAAGACGGCGGGATCAAGCGAATTGAAAAGTGACACTCGACCCCTTTGACGTTATAATCCGGCTATGGAACTCAACGCCAAAGCCTTGAAAACGAAGCGGCTTTATCTCCGCCCTTTTCGGCCTGGGGATGCGCCGGCGATGTTCGCCTCCTATTGCCACGATGAGGAGGTTTCCCGTTATTTGACGTGGAATCCCCACCCTTCTTTGGCCGATACCGAAGCGTTTTTACACTTTAAGCTTGCCGAGCAGAAGGAGCCCTACCATTACGATTGGCTCATCACGAAAGAGGATGTCGTCATCGGCTCGATCAACGTGGTGAAGATCTATCCCGAAATGGGCTTCGAGATTGGCTATTGCCTCGAAAGGAAATCGTGGGGTTTCGGCTACATGAGCGAAGCCTTTCATGCGGTCTTGGTCTTTCTTTTTGATGCCGGCTATCACTACGCGATCATGAAAGCCCAGATCGAGAATACCCGAAGCCGCCGCGTCATCGAAAAGCAAGGCTTCCGTTACGATCATGACGACCTTGAAGAGATGCCCTTAAAAAAGAAAACGGTGACCGTGGCCGTTTATCAACTCAACCAAGAGGATTTTGTCAAATGACGTCCGTTGGCGTTCGCTTGCGGTAGGCCCCAGCATAGACAAAGTTGAGAAAGACCATGAGATAAGCGAGGGCGATGTAGCCAAGCCAAGCGGATACGCACGAAAGGACAACCCCATTCCAGCCCCCATTGCCTGCAAGAAAAGCGCTGGTGTTTGCGAAGGTCGACGGCACGAAGAACTTCACGATGGCAAACTGCTGGTTGAAGATGCGTTGAACGAGCAAGCAGAAGGCGAAATAGAAGAGAGGGTAGAGGGACCAAAAGATCGGATGTTTCCATTTGACGGTCCCTTTTTCGCCGAAGAGAAGATAATCGCCCAGCATCAAGGCCGGAACGATAATTTTGCTCAAGGCCATAACCCAGGGGCTCGTGCTCGCGAAATAGGAGGCCCCGGTGGCCAGAACGACAGAGGGGTAGATGATGCTTTCAAAGAGGAGGAAGGATAAGGAAGCCATGAAGATGGGGCTCCAGACGCCCGGAACAACCCCGTTCGTCTTTTTGCTTAAGCCGATTCCGTTGGCGATCACCTCGGACAGAATGACGAAAAAGGCCAGAAGGAGACTCTGGCAATCAAAAAAGTAGAACCCGCGCGAGGATTCGCCCGAGACTTGGCGGAAAGCGAAAAGAATCCAAAGCGCATAGCCCATGATGCCCAAAAGGATAAGACGATAGAAGAAGGCAAGAAATCGATTCCGAATTGCCATACCGCGTTATTGTCTACCTTTCCAACGCAATTTCAAGGGTAGATAATAGAAGGCTATGAAAATCATTCTCACCCTTTCGGATCAGGAATATCCGCCTTCTCCGGTCCATGAAATCCGTGAAATTGCCCGCGCTCTCGTAAGCGATGGGCATGGCCGTTTCGCCGTTCACCATCTTTTGAGAAACGATGCTTTTGGGCATTTCGACTACTACGAGACGCCGGGTGGCGGCCTCGATCAGGGCGAGACGCCCGAGATGGCGGTGGTCCGCGAATGCCAGGAGGAGCTTGGTTACCGCGTGCGGGTGCTCGATGAGATGGGCTTCGTCGACGATTACTACAATCTGATCGGCCGCGAGAACCACAATCACTATTTCTTGTGCCTGAGAGAAGGCGAGAGCGTTGGCAAGCATTTCGTCAGCGAAGGCGACAACTATATCAAGGAAACGTTTTGGCTCCCTCTAACCGACATCATCGCCCTCTACGAAGGGGTGCCGAGCGGCAAGCTTCCGAACCTGGTCAAGGCCCGCGAGCTTCCGTTTTGGGTTGAAGCTCTTCATCAAAGCCAGCGCGTTCTGAAATAACTTGCGGATTAAGATGATTTTGATTAGACTATAACGCGCTGGCGGATATGGTGAAGAGGTTTAACACAACCGGCTGTGAACCGGCCATGCGTGGGTTCGATTCCCACTATCCGCCCCATTTGAGCAGCTAACGGAAAACTAGACTCTGATGTACAGAAAGTCTAGTTTTCTTTTTTTGCGGAACAATGTAATTGTTCATATTGGTTTGGGGAACGATAATCCAAGCATTCGATAGTTCGATAAGTATTGTAATAGTCGATAAATTTTTCGGTGGCCTCTTTTAGTTCTCTATAGGTTTTGTATTGATGCCTTTTTGATTCCTCGCTTTTTATTATTTCAAAGAATGATTCCATGACTGCGTTATCATATGGATTTCCGGTGTTTGAAAAGGATTGTACAACCCCTAAAGACTTCAAAAGATCCCGAAAACCATCTGCAAGATATTGCGTTCCTCTATCGCTATGGAAAATCAGGCCTTCAGGTTCTCCCCGAAAATTATAAGCGTCCTTAAATGCACCAATTACTACTGACACTACGATGTTGACGGCATGACGCCGATCATCTGGGGAATTTAACCCATTTCAGAAAGAAATTGCTTCAACCAGACAATTCTTCACATCACCTCCATGTTTTCTAAGTAGGGAGGTTTTTTTATGAACTGATATTATGAAAATGATTTCGAATACACGCTGGAATGTTTGAGAAGGATGAAGTATTCGCAAAAGATAGTCAATCTTGTTATTTACGCCGAGTAGTGGATCCAACTGGACATGTTCGATGATTTCGAGAAAAATCCGGAGTTGCCCGAACGTTCTTTTCTCAAAAAATATGTGAAAACGCTTTGTAAACCGTTACCAAGCGGCGCGTCCGTCCCAATTCTGACCACGGCAAAACATTTATTGATTAGCGAAAACGCGCCAATATATAGACTTAAAATGGATAAAGAAAGAAAGTTGTATGACATTCTATTGTTATTATTTGGTAATATATAAAAAGAGTAGTCAACAGAATCGTTCATAATGAATACCTTTTGAGCTCTCATGCAAAAGAGGTATTAAGGGAGAAAACTATGGGAAAAACAACGTCAATGAACGGCAACGGAAGGTTCGTTTTCTTTAAAGCAATTAGCTTGCTCTTTGTGGCTTCGATGGCTCTTTCTGGTTGCAAGTTGCCAAGTTCCTCAAGCTGGACTTCTGAAACCCCATTCAGCAGCTCCTCAAGCTCAGAAAGCAATTCCACCCAATCCTATTCAGTCACCTGGAAAAACTATGATGGTACGGTCCTAGAAATCGATGCTGATGTTTTGAGAGGCACAAGCCCAAGTTATGATAGTGCTACCCCGACTAAGGAAGCGAGCACTTCACAAGTTTATGATTTCAATGGATGGAGTCCTTCTTTGGCGCCAGTTACCTCTAATGTTACATATACGGCACAATTTAAATCAGAACTCAGAAAATACACTGTTAGTTGGTTTAACTATGATAATAGTTTGCTGTCATCTGATTTATGCGAATATGGAAGCACACCTTTTTATTTTGGCACAACGCCAACCAAGCCTGAGACTGGGTCATATAGCTTTTCTTTCAAAGAGTGGACGCCTGAGGTGGTATCGGTTATTTGCGACGCTGATTATGTTGCGACATTTAAAGAAACAAAAAAAGCATACACAGTTACTTGGCTTGATTATGATGGAACAGAACTTGAAGTCGACCAAGCAGAATATGGAACGATGCCACATTATGATGGGATAACTCCTTTCCGGTTTGATGAAGAGGGTTATAAATTTACCTTTGACGCATGGGACAAAGAATTAATACCGGTGGTTGGTGATGTGACGTATACAGCTACATATGTAAGCGAAGTTGCATACTATTCCGTCGTATGGGTAAATTATGATGATAGTGTTCTTGAAACCGATGCTGGACTGAGATATGGGGATACGCCAAGTTTTGACGGTGATGCTCCAACAAAACCAGCAACTGCAGCAAGTACCTATGTTTTCAGTGGATGGTTCCCAGCTGTTCATTCGGTTACTGGAAATCAGACGTATACAGCTCAATTCTCATCAACGACAAACAAATACATAGTTACCTGGGAAAACTATGATGGTTCTGTCTTGTACACCGATCAATGTGATTATCTTACAATACCAGTCTATGGAGGCGCGACTCCGACCATGCCGCGCGGCCATTTCACAGGATGGAGCCCAACTGTGTCCTATATTTTTGAAGACACAACATATGTTGCTCAATTTGAAATTGATTATGTGATCGATGATTATGTTGTAACGGATAACGCATATTTCAAGCTTACCTTTAATGCAGTGACAAAAGACTATTTCCTTGAGATGACATATACATTAGTTAACAAAACAACATCTAAGATAAATGTTACATCTGATGATGTTTATATCAATGGATATGCCTCTTCAATGTTTATTTATGAATCACTAAATGCCAACGCTACCGTTTCTGGCGAAGCATATATAACTCAAAATGAAATACTAGAAAACTATCCTGTTGACGAAATCGTTTTCGGATTGGAAGTTACAAATAGTAGTTACTCAACCGTTTATAATCAAACTTTCTCCGCCTATCCAACAGGGCTGAGCAAATCTGATATTGTTTATCCAGAAAGAATAACCACAGATACTGAAAGCTCGATCATTGAAAATAATTCATACAAGATCGTGTATCTCAATCACGAATTCAGTTCATTTCTTTATCCAACCGTAGAACTCAATTTCTATTTCGAATGCACCGGAACTCTTAAATATGAATTTACATTTGAGAATTTGAAGGTCAATGATGTATCTATCAACAATTACGATTCAGTAACGTTGGGTGCCGGTTATCGTGCTTACGATAGCGTTGATCCGGGAGGCTACTCAATTAATCAAGCTGGAATAAGCAGCATTCAAACTGTTGAATTTGATATTGGCGCAAAAGATGAAACAAAAGGATTTCTAGATGATCCAACGCTTATTTCCCACATCGAATTCTCCCAAAATAACGGAGTGTGGGGAATAACCGCATCTGCGTTATAAACTGAGCAGCTAACGGAAAACTAGACTTTGATGTACAGCAAGTCTAGTTTTTCTTTTTTTGTGGAACAATCTAATTGTTCAAGTTGATCTGGCGAGTGATAATCAAGATTTTCGATGGTTCGATAAGTATTGTAATAGTCGATAAATTTCTCGATAGCCTCTTTTAGCTCTCTGTAGGTTTTGTATTGATGCCTCTTTGTTTCTGCGCTTTTTAGGATACCCAAGAACGATTCCACGACAGCTTTATCATAAATGGTTCCCAGGTCGTGAGAAAGCTTAAAACGTGCGATGCGTGTGTGACATTGGCAAATTGACCATGCGATACTTCGGCAAATACTGAGACAAAATGAAAGAATAGGTTTGATACTGTAGAAACAACGTATCAAGCCTTTTTCTTTGCAAAAATAGCCTTACTTATGTACTCACATTATTTAAAAGCAAAGCAACGTATCAATAGGAAAAATGTTTGGACATGCATAGTTACTATCCATTTTTCATTCGAAGAATTATTCAAAACGCCGATTCTGATTTATTCAATTTTCCGAATTTGACTTATTCAAAACACCGAATTATAATTATTCAAAACACCGAATCATGGGGAATAATCACAATGAAAAAATATTATCCACGATTAATTGATAAACAACTTGAGAGAAAATTACACTCCATTGGATGCATCTTGGTCAGCGGACCGAAGTTTTGTGGTAAGACAACCACCTGTGAAAGGTTTGCCAAGTCAGAAACGAAATTAATAACTACTAATGCAATACGTTTAGGCAAGGCTGATCCACAATCTTGTTTGATTGGAAAAGAACCCCATTTAATCGACGAATGGCAAAAAGTTCCGGAACTTTGGAATCTAATCAAATGTGACTTAGATGATGACTATCAATTTGGAAAATATATCATTACCGGAAGTACCACTCCGATAGATACAGAAGAAATTCAGCATTCTGGTGCAGGGAGAATATCCAAACTCATCATGCGTCCATTTTCACTTTTTGAATCAAATGAATCTAATGGCAGAGTTTCTTTAAGTGGACTATTCGAGAGGCCATTCAACTCCTCTCAAACATTATCTAGGGAAGAGAATCCTTTTTCTTTAACTGATGTTGCTCAACTATTATGCAGAGGCGGTTGGCCAATGGCATTAAAAGCGCAACAGGAATATGCAATTGATGTCACTCAAAACTATTATGATGGTCTTTTCACCATAGAAGATGAAAGTGATGAATTTGTCGTTTTCCTAAAAAACAAGAACATCGATTTATTGAAGCTTATTCTAAAAGAATATGCTCGTAACATTTCTTCAGAAGCTAAGAAATCAAGTATGATCAGAGACATCCTCTCTTCAGGAGAAAGAGAAAAGTTAGATGAAGATACCTTCGATCAATATGTGAAAATCTTGAAAGACTTATTTATCATTTATGATATGCCTGCGTGGAATCTCAATCTACGTTCCTCTGTCAGTGTCAGAAGCACTCCAACGCATCATTTCTTTGATCCGTCCATTGCCTTGGCCGCTTTAAATATCAAGTCAATGGATTTACTCAATGATTTACATTCCATGGGATTGTTCTTTGAAGACTTGGCAGTCAGAGATTTAGCTGTCTACTGTGATAGCATAAATGCTACTTTGAAACATTATCGTGACAGCAACGGTCTTGAAGTTGATGCCATCGTCGAATTAGCAAATGGAGATTACGCTGCCATCGAAATCAAAATTGCAAGCGAAGAAAACATTCAAGCCGGCATATCTTCCTTACGTCGTTTCAGAGATAACATGGAAAGAAACAATCTCAAATTGCCAAAATATTCCATGGTATTGACCAGCCATGGAAATTGTTATAGAGCCGATGATAACATCTACATCGTACCAATCAATTGTCTCAAGGATTGAGGAATGGCCATGACAAAAAAGAATTAGAGGAGTTAATAAGAACCGGACGTGAAATCGAATTATTTTTGATGGCAAAAACTATTCCGTAACCTACTACAACGATAGTCGAAAAACCTATATTTCGTTTTGTGAGTCCTATAAGGAAACGCTTGATGTTTCCAAAGTAAACGATTTATGGGATTCAACTTACAATAATCTAAAAGTATTAAACATTTTTCTGAATGCAAAGGATGAAGATTTAACTATTTTCTAGTTAATAAGTAAAAATCAAAGCAAGGGATTTTACCTGCATTTTGTCCCGCAAACCAGTGTACCCTAACATACCCTAACGTCTGTGGGCAAATGGTTCCTCAGCTCCAATTTGCAGAACGGTGTGCCCTAACATACCTTAATGGCATATAATGGGTAAAATGCTCTAGGGACTTTAGGATCTATTGGTTAACCCCGTGCAGGTTCGAGTCCTGTTGTCCGCACCAACTCAAATGTAATGGCCTCCGATTCCTAGAAAGGAAATCTCGGAGGCTTTTATTTTTCTCCGGGTCGGGAAATCTATGGACGTGAACTTTAAGCCCTACAAGACGGGAATGGTTACCGTGAAGGAAAAGTACCCTTGAGGTAGGGGAGATAGCAAAGGAAGAAATCATGTTTACTACCTTTGCCAGTGCGATTGTGGAAAAGAATTTATCGTTTCGGGCGATGAGTTTTCTCGTCATCCTTATTCGTGCGGATGCACACCTAAACCTATAAAGGGCAAAGGAAGGCTGAACAATTGGGCACTGGGATACGACGGGAAGGAACACACGATGCTTTGCATGATCAAACCCACGAGAGCGGTTTATCCCAACGCATCGTCTGGGGTGTCAGGTGTTAATTGGGAACCGCGGAGAAAACGGTGGAGAGCAAAGATCACAGTTAAACGAAAGACGATTTTTCTTGGTTACTTCAAGAATAAAGAAGATGCCATTAAGGCACGAATTGAAGGCGAGAAGAAATACTGGAATCCATTGCTTTAATAGAAGAAGAAATGATTTTGATATAATTATTGGAACGAGGTGGACGAGAAATGGACATCAATACTTTCAAGATTCTGCATAGTGAAACAATAGAATTTTGTCAAATCATCGAAGGCGATCTCAAATGGATCTATTCTTTAATGCATGTTGGGGATATTGGCGAAAACCATTCAAAACTTGAGAAGACAACTTTAGGACAAGTGGTTTCTATGCTGAAAGAACTTGATAAATCGTCTGGAGAACAGTTCATTTCTGATGGCGATTACAACTTTCTCAAGCAAATGACCGAAAAGAGAATCGAGGAAGAACTGCAGAAACGGAAAGGTAAGGAACACAGATATGACATTTCAGGAAATAAAAGAGAAAATTGAAAAGGATGAACGGAATAAGGCTTATACCGAAAGAGGAATCCCACCCATTTACCAAGTGAGTGAAGAAGCTAAGATTCTTCTTATCGGTCAGGCTCCTGGGAAGAAGGTGGAAGAGACTCTCATCCCTTTTAACGATAAATCGGGAGAGAAACTGATCTCCTGGATGGGAATCGATAAAAGAACGTTCTATTTGCCTTCTATCGCCATCGTCCCGATGGATTTCTATTATCCTGGCAAAGGGAAGACCGGAGATCTTCCTCCGCGGAAATTCATCGCCGAAGAGTATCATCATGATATCCTTGCTCGGATGCCAAAGATTCAGCTAACGATTCTCATCGGCAAGTATTCCCAGGGCTATTATCTCAAGGAGAGACAGAAGAGGAACCTGACCGAGACGGTTGCCGCTTATAAAGAATATCTTCCGAAATATTTTCCTCTGGTTCATCCTAGCCCGCTCAATTTCCGCTGGTTAGCGAAGAATCCTTGGTTTGAGAAAGAAGCCGTCCCGGAGTTACAGAAAATCATTGCCGAGATACTCGGCTGAAGAAGCAAAGGGTGGTTTCTCTCTATGTTGTCTAAACAACATACTTTTTTCCTTTTTTCTGTTACACTTCTTCCAGAGAAAAGGAAGGAGAGAAGGAAACATGAAGGAAAAAATTGGTGTTGTCTTCTCTATTGCAAAAGACAATGCCCCGGTTCCTTTCTGCACGATTTCCAAGAGCGTATCGACTGGAAAAAATTCCGTCGCCTACTTCTCATTAGGCGCCGATACCGATATCAGCGCAGAGAGCCATCCAGAAAGGAAAATCCTGTTGGTGGCGGATGGTGATTTGGAAGTCTATAGCAGAGAAGGCAAAAGACGAGTCTTAAAGGAAGGAGAGTTCGTTTTTCTTCCCAGCGGAATCATCGCTGGGATGAGAAGTAATTCTGGGGTTGTCTATACGGAAATTGCCTTAGAAAAGGAGGATATTATGAATCAAGCAATCAAAGCCGGAGAAGTCTTCAAGCTAGCGGATTTATTACCGTATCAGGATGGGAAGATCATCAATATGGATATCGTCAAAGGAGAAGGAATGAAGTTTGCTCTTCTCTCCTTTGGAGAAGGCACCGGGCTTTCGGAACATGCCGCTCCGGGGGAAGCGATTGTCTTCGCTTTAGACGGAAAAGCTATCATCGGATACGAAGGAAAAGAGTATCCGATCCAGGCCGGTGAGAACTTCCACTTCGCCAAAGGCGGAAGACATTATGTCAAAGCGGATGGCCGCTTCAAGATGGCCTTGCTTCTGACGTTAGAGTAGCTTTTTCTCTTTCTTTCGTCAGCAGATGAAAGTGATTCTTCTCAAAATCAATCAGTCCATCTTTCCGTAACTTCGAGAGCTCATTGGAAAGAGCACTTCGTTCGGCGAAGAGAAAATCGGCAAGTTGCTGACGATCGAAAGGGATGTCGAAATAGGAAGAGTGCTGACGGATAGATTCTGCCGAGAGATAGGCGAGAATCTTATCTTTCAGCGTGGGCTGAGTGATATAGGTGAGCTTTTCCCGCAAAGTGAGATTTCTTTGGGCCAAGAAAACGAAGAGATTGTCAATCAGCCTTGCGTGGAAGGGGCAGGCGGAAGAACACATATGAAGCAGAGATGAGAGATCGAGAAAGAGGAGGACGGTTTCTTCATCGGCAACCACATTGGCGTTCGGAACTCCTTGCGAGGCAGCATAAGTCTCCCCGATGATATCGCCAGGGAGAACGGCATTGACGATATGTCTTTTTCCCCAGTAGTCGTACCACTCGACATGTGCTTTCCCAGAGAGAAGAAGAGCAGCTGCTGTGATTTTCTCTCCCATACGGAAAATGACTTCTCCCTTTGCGTATGGGACCTTTCGGCTTTTTAAGCAGACGAGCAGAATGCGGATTTCTTCTCTCCGGATGCCTGAGAAGAGAAGCGAGCCACGAAGCGTCTCCTCCTCTTTTTCCGTAATCTTCGGCATCTGGATGCTTTTAATTTCCTCGATCATGTTTTCTTTTCCTTTTTTGTTGCCTAGACAACATACATTTTACGCCTTTTCCTTTATTCTATGAACCGAAAGGGAATCGATTTCCCAAAGATAAGGAGATAAATTATGGAAAAGAAACTCGATCTCAGTCGTTCCGTCTACGAATTGGTCAGCGAATATCCGGAGTTAGCGGATATCCTTTATAACGTCGGTCTGAAAGACATCAAAAAGCCAAAGATGTTTCATTCGGTCGCAAAGTTGATGACGATACCGAAGGGCGCCAAGATGAGAGGTATCCCGATGGAGAAAATCCTTCTTGCCCTGATGGGCAACGGCTTCATCTTAGAAGGAGAGATGCCTTCGGAGGTAACTTCGAAAGAACCAAAGCCTGAAGAAAAGAAAGAAGAACCTCTTACGAGGACCGAACAGCTGAAGAACTATCTTCGCCGCCTCAGCAAAGGGGAATCGCTAGAGAGCGTCCGCGCAGATTTTGTCGCCCATTTCTCGGATGTCGAAGCCTATGAGATTATGGAAGCAGAGCAGGAGCTGATGGAGGAAGGGGTTCCTCTCAACGAAGTTCAGCAGCTTTGCGATATCCACTCGGCCTTGTTCCATGGAGCGACCAGAGAAGAGCAGATTGCAAACGCGGAAGAAGAGGTCATCTCTTCGCAACAGAGAGCTTGGTTGCAGCAACAGTTAGCGGCACAAGAAGAAGCGGAAGAAGGCGCCGAAGAGGAGAAAGCGAATCTCAAAGAAATCCCTGGGCATCCTCTTTCTACATTCACCAAAGAGAATATCGTTCTCACTGCTTTGATCGATGACGCATTCAAGCGTCTGGACGCGCATCAGGAATTAGGAGAGCTTTTCCCTCAGATCCGCGAAGTTTCTATCCATTATGCGAAAAAAGGAGACCTACTCTATCCTCTTCTCAAGACGCGTTACGATATCACCGGCCCTGCGGAAGTCATGTGGACGGTCGATGATGAAATCCGTGATGAGCTCTCTCAATTGGCGCAGATAGAGAATCCTGACACGGCTTATGAAGCACGTCTAAGAGCGGTTCTCAAAAGAGCTCAGGAGATGATCTATAAGGAGGATAACATCCTCTATCCTATCTGCGCGGAGAATTTCGCCGAAGAAGAATGGATGACAATCTACCAGGATAGCAAGGATTATCCGGTCTGCTTCGGGGTTGAGAAAGAAGTCTGGAACGAAGCGGAAACGAAGAAAGAAAGCAAAGCGACAATCATCAGGGAAGGCGAAGTCGTTCTTCCTGGCGGACATATGACTGTCGCTCAGCTCACCGCCCTGCTCAATACCATCCCGTTAGAAATCTCCTTTATCGACGACAAGAACATCAACCGCTTTTTCAATGAGGGCCCTAAGGTCTTCAAGAGACCTTCCATGGCTCTCGATCGAGAAGTCTTCGCCTGCCATCCACCGAAAATCGAACCGATGGTAAGAGCCATCCTCGACTCCTTCCGCTCTGGAGAAAAGGATTCCGTCGATGTCTGGATGAAGAAAAACAATCGCACTTATCTCGTCCGTTATATGGCCGTAAGAGATAAAGAGAAGCACTATGTCGGTGCATTAGAAGTCGTTCAGGACATGGAGTTTGCCAGAGAGCACTTTGTAAATTAGTCGATAAGCTGTTTTTATCTCCCTCCTCTTCGCTGAGGAGGAATTGTCATTATGAGGTGACTTGTTTCTACCCTTTCTTGGCTTTTAGTACGTACCTCCTCCACGGATGGTTCGGGCCTGGGATGTATTTTGGCCTGCCTACGGACTTTGGCTTGCCCTCTTACTGCCTTTTCTCGATTTTGATGAGGGACCGAAGCCTGCCATCGAAGAGATTCAGGGCTATATTCTTGCGATTGCCATAGTGTTTTTGGCTTCCATTACGTAAATGTTTGCTATACGAATGATAGGAACGGAGGCCGTTCAAAAGACTAGCCTTCGTTGCCTGGAGAAGAGCTGAACCATTAGCCATACTGGGTAGAAACATTCATCTTGGTTTACCGATTCCACCTTACATTCCTGAGTACGCTTAAGACTTAGGAACTTGTAAAGTCGGGAAATCCGACTTGGCAAAACCTTAGTATCTATCGGGAAAACCAATAAACCTGCGGACGAACCTAGGATGCGGACAAGAGAAAAATCCTAAATTTTCTCTCAAAATCCCTCCAAAAACCTATCTGAAGTGCGGACGAAAGTGTAAACTCAATTCGCGGTTCAACAAGGTTCTCAATGGTTCAATGCGGACCGTTCCAGGCGACGCAAAAAGGTGCGGACAACCTTAAGGCTATAAATCTTACAAAGTTCCGGAATTACAAATGCCAAAAAATCCCTTGGCAACGAATGAAAAAGGGTGTTATGCGGACATGGCGTAATTGGTAGCCGCGATAGACTTAGGATCTATTGGTTAACCCCGTGCAGGTTCGAGTCCTGTTGTCCGCACCAACTCAAATGTAATAGCCTCCGATTCCTAGAAAGGAAATCTCGGAGGCTTTTATTTTTCCGAGTAGGTGTGGGTATGGACCCAAAATTCAAAGCATATAAGACTGGAATGGTTACTGTTCTAGAAAGGTATCCTTGTGGCAGGGGGAACGGCCAAAGGCGGGGTGCAGTCTATTACTTATGCAAATGATGTGTACCCAATTCTTGGACCGCTAGTCAAGAAGAAGGGATGGCCTGGGTAGCGGCCGTCGAATTACCATAGATTGCTTTCGAAGAAGTTCCGCTCGTGGAATAAGAGTAATCGGATCCAAGCGTTGTTCCTTGACTCAGATAGAAGAAGTGAGCCTTGTCGGAAGAATCTCTATAAGAAACCGAAAGATAATAAGAAATACGAGGGATCGCATAGAAAGAGACGGTCTGTGTCTTATCCGAAGAGATTTTAACCGCACTAGACGTCACCTGCTCCGAGAGATCACAGCCATACGGAACATCTAAGGAAGAATAGTTTATCGTTGCTTCAGTTAAAAGCGATGCATTCTCCGTAACCTTGCTGAAGTCAAAGGTAACATTCTGCTGATAATGGGTTGTTATCACTTCCCCATAATTAAAAACGGTGATTTTCTTCGTAATCGTACCTTTAGGAGAGTTCCCGTTATGACCCTTGAAGTCAATGGTGATAAACGTCTCTCCTAACTGAACCTTGGTAAGATCAATGGTAAGAGTCCCACCCGTAAGAACATTGCTTGCATTTTCCGTTGTATTTTCTTGGGTGATCGCATCGTCAGGAATAATCGCCTGATTCGAAGAAGTCACTTTCACATTCGCTTCCGTGCAAGAATCGGAACCAAGAAGCTCATAAGAGATAGTCGCATAAGCCTCAAAGGATGAATCTCCGTCCTTGGCTTTAGCAACTTCGGAATAAGTATTTTCCGCAAACGCCAAATTACCATTCTCTAATACTTCCGTAAGGTTTGCACTCGTAGACTCCGAAGTCGAAACACTGTTGTCCTGACTTTCAGTAGGACTCGAAGAAGCAGAAACAGAAGTCTGAGAAGAAGTTTTCTCTTCTCCGCAGGAGACAAGGGAGAGACTTAAGAAGGCAAGGAACAGAGCCGTTGTCTTTTTCATAAAGTTATCCTCCTTAAAAGAACTTAGCCCCCTTATGAAGGAAAGAAGAAGGTTTGTCAAACAGAGCAAACAGTTCACTCCTCAAAAGTGAAATCAACAAAGAGATTAACAAAAGAAACTATCTGATTTTCCTTTCTGAATGATATAATAAAGACGTTTCAAAATGAAGCGAAAGACCACCAAAGAAGTCATCAAAGAGACCTTTCTCCATCAGCTCTCTGTGATGCCTTTAAGCAAAGTCACTGTCAAAGGAATCGTCGAGGAAGCGGAGATCAACCGGAACACCTTCTATTACTACTATCCCGATATCTACGCTATCCTCGAAGAACTTTTACAGGAGAGCTTAGATAAAATCATCGCGGAATACGATGAGACGAAATCCTGGGAGGAATCCTTCCATTTAGCGATATCGTTTGTCGTGGAGAATCCAAAAGCCATCTATCACATCTATTACTCCGTCAGCCGTGATAAGCTTGAAAAATATATTCTCTCCGTCGCCGAGAATGTTCTCAATCGATTCTTGAAAGTCATCAAGCCGGAACTGAAGGCAAAAGAAGGAGATAGAAAATTACTTGCTCACTTCTATTCCTGCGCTCTTGCCGAGATCGTCTTAACCTGGATTGCAGGCGGTATGAAAGAAGACCCTGATAAGATGATCGATCGGATCGGTTTCTTAATGGATGGAAGCATTGAAGAAGCCTTATCGAGAAGTGAAAAAGAGAATCTCAAAGAACATCCGGAACTCAAGGACAAAAAGTGAAAACTAGGCACTTGAAGCTCGGTGACTGAAAATCAGACACCGAGCTTTTTCTGTCCGTAACTTTTTCCAAAACAGATTTTTATAATCGGGTCAAAAGGGGGTTAATTCCAAAATGGATTACCACATTAAATCAAAAGATCCGAGACTGAAATTCTATTCCGGCGATTGTGACGCACTCATCCACACCCGTAAACCGAAGGGTATCGATGATAAGAGAGCTTACCTGATCGGCTCTGGCTTAGCTTCTCTCTGTGCTGCTGTTTTGATGATCCGTGATGCTCATATGGACGGAAGCAAGATCACCTTCTTAGAGCAGCTTCCTAGACCGGGCGGATGTCTAGACGGCCGCGTCATGGAGAACATTGGCTATGTCGCCCGCGGCGGACGTGAGATCGGCCATCACTTCGAAGTTCTTTGGGATATCTGGTCTAGTGTTCCTTCTTATGAGGATCCGAATGTCTCTATCCTTGATCATCTCTACTACATCAATAAGGATGATCCTAACTTCTCCAAATGCCGTATCACCACGGACAGAGGAAAACGGTACGATAACGGTAAGTTTAACCTCGGTCAGGATTTAGCGATGGAGCTTGCTAACTTCCTCATGATGAGCGATGAATCCTTACAGGATAAATCGATCGAGGATGTTTTCTCCGATAAGCTTCTCAACTCTGATTTCTGGTGCTATTGGAGAACGATGTTTGCTTTTGAAAACTGGCATTCTGCTCTTGAGATGAAGCTTTACATGAACCGCTTCATCCATCATGTCGGTGGCTTAGCGGATTTTTCTTCGCTTCAGTTCACCCGCCGAGATCAGTACATCGATGTCGTTCTTCCGATGATCAACTACTGCAAGGCACACGGCTGCAAGTTCCAGTACAACGTCACCGTCACCAACGTTGAGTTCAATATCACCGACCATAAGAAAGTCGCTACCAAGATCGTCGCTCACGATGATAAGGGGAACGATTGCTCGATCCCGCTTACGGAGAACGACCTTGTCTACATCACGAACGGCTCTATGACCGAGTCCTCTACTTACGGAAGCACGGATAAACCGGCTCCGTTTGAACCGAAGCTCGGCGGTTGCTGGGAGATGTGGAAGAACATTGCGAAGCAGTCTCCGGAATTCGGTCATCCGGAGAAGTTCTGCTCGACTCCGGAGCAGTCGAATTGGGAATCCTGCACCATCACTTGCTCTGATCCGAGAATCATCAAGCTCATCACCAATATCACACAGAGAACTCCGTATGGCGGACACATCTGCACCGGTGGTATTGTCACCGCGAAGGATTCCAATTGGCTCGCTTCTTTGACGATCAACCGTCAGGAGCAGTACTATGGACAGCCGAAAGAAGATGTCGAAGTCTGGTTCTACGGACTCTTCTCCGATAAACCGGGTAACTACATCAAGAAGACGATGAGAGAATGCACCGGTAAAGAGATCACCGAAGAGTGGCTTTATCATATCGGAGCACCTCTCGATCAGATCGAAGAGCTTGCGGATACTTGCCACGCGATCCCGGCGATGATGCCGTTCATCACTTCTATGTTTATGCCTCGCGCCTTTGGCGATCGTCCGTATGTCGTTCCGAAAGATGCGGTCAACTTCGCTTTCTTAGGTCAGTTTGCCGAGACTCTGGATGAACCGGGTAGAGATACTGTCTTCACCACAGAATACTCCGGACGTACCGCGATGGAAGCTGTGTATATCCTCTGCGGTGTGGAAAGAGCGGTTCCGGAAGTCTTCGCTTCCCGTTACGATGTCCGTTATCTTCTCAATGGCGCAAGCGAACTTCTCGATGGCCAGAAGCCGGAGATCAAGCTTCCTGCCTTAGTGAAGCATCAGATTGCTAAGAAGATCAAAGGCACCGATGTCGAGTTGCTTTTGAAGGAATACAACATCATCTAGTCGACTTAAGGAAAGGCCGAGGGGAACTTAGAAGTTTCTAGGTTCCCCTCTTTATGGAAAGAAATGAAAGATATCCAAGAACTCGAAGAGGAACGGAGAAAGTTAGGATTGAATAGTAAACCGAAAGAGAAAGAAGGTTCTTCTTTCTTTGATGTGAACGAACAAGAAGAAATAGAACCTACTATCTCTGTTTCTCCTTTACTGAAAGCTTATTCCTCCTATATCGATGGGGAGAGAAAGAAAGCTAGAGCAGAGCTGAAAGAGATCCGATTTCGTATTGCGTATGAGGAGATGTTTCTTTTTGTCAACCGCGAAGAAGCAAGCAAAAAGAGCATCAACAGGGAAAGAGTAAGCGATACAAAGACAAGAAGACATACGCTTATCATTCAAGCTCTTCATAAAGAAATAGAAGAGAAGAGAAAGTCTTCTCCGGATTTTGATTATGTCCTCAAAGAAGAAAAGCTCGAGCAGGATATCTTTAACGAACGTCATCATCGATTAGTCGAAGTTCCTTATGTCGAAGAAGCGAAGAAAGAGATTGAGTTCTCGTTAGAGAACGCTATCCCGGTTTTCTTAGTGGGTCACTTAGGAAGCGGTAAAACGGAGTTAGCCAAAGAAGCTGCTTCAGACTTTCTCTTCAAACGTAATCTCAATACGGCTTTATCGAGTGAGATGGAGTGTTGGTTTAAGAAAAATCCGAAAGCGGACCAAGAAAAATGTTTTGCGCATTTCTCTCGTGTTTACCAATCGATTTACGATAAAGTCTCCGCTATGGATACCCGTCCTTATTTCATCGCTGGTTCCCGTAACTTAACCGCCGAGGATATGTTCTCCGAAAAGACACTGAAGCTCACCAGAGCGGTCGATGGAAAAGATGAATTAGAGGAACTCAACGCTCTTATTGAACGTTATACCAAGTGGTTAAAAGACAATAAGGAAAGACTCGAAAAACTTCCGCAGGATGAAAAGATCGATTTGATGACGGCTACTTGGAAGACGTTCTCTTCCTTAGCAATCAGCTCTTCTTCCGCTTTCGGTACTACGGTTGAAAAGATCGATAAAGAAGTCCTGAAAGCGATGAAAGAAGGAAGACCAGTCATCATCGATGAACTCAACACCATCGCGATGGCTAACCTCATCGCTTTAAACGATATCTTACAGCAGAAACCTGGAACCACAGCGTATGTAACAGGTGTTGGTCCTGTCACGATCCAACCTGGTTTTGCTTTGATCGGTACCGGTAACTTATCTACCGGTTCGGTTTCCTATGAAGGAACGAATACTCTTAACCCTGCTTTCAAATCCCGTTTCACTACCATCGTCTATGACTATGCTCCACAATCGATAACAGGTTCTCTCGAAGAACAGACGAATTCGGATGGGAATGAGTTATTCCGTCTTCTTATCGATCATCTTTTGGATGAAGAAGGAACCCTTTCTCTTCCGGGTGGAAGAAAGACCGTCGATAAGATCTTCGCTTTAGCGGAACTCGGAAAAGCCAGTGAGAATCTCTTTGAAGGAAAAGCAGAACACATGGAAGACGGAGAAGTTCCGACTCTCAATGAATCCGTTCTTTCGATCCGTAATCTTTTCCATGTTTTAGATCACTATAACCACGGAGAAGAAGAGGATCTTTCAATGGCTTTATGGAAAGGATTCCTTTCTTCCGTCACCGATCCGGATGATAGAAACCTTTTACTTTCGTTAGCTCTCCGCTATGGTTTCTTCCCGAAAGAAGAAGGCTGGTCCATTGAAGCAAGAGCCAAAGGCGAAGCTATCCAAGACTATGAAGATATCCGCAAGGTCCCTTTTACCTATACTCTTGATAAAGTAGAAACCTTCAGTAAAGAGGAAGTCATCTACCTTCTTTTCGGCGAAGGACCGAAAAGAACCTCTTTACCAGCTGACTTAGAAAAGAAGATTGAGTTATCTTCGTATGATGATAAGACAAGAGAAGAAGCCGAGAATCTTGAAGATAGACTCTCTCAGGTTGAGAAAGGAGAGTCTCTCCTTTCTTCCTTAAAGGATGACGATGAAAAAGACGAATGATCTGTTTCTTCTAGAGTTGAAAGAGACTCGTTCTCTCTTTAATAAAGAACTCTCTACGGGTTCTTTTAGTGAGGATCTCTATATCAAGCTAGAGAACCTCGAAAAAGAAGAAAAGAAAAGATTAGAAGAAGCCCTTCCTGCTTTTCGAAAGAAAAGGCTCAATAGCGATAGCTTCAAAGCTGCTCTTTCTCTCCTTGTCAAAGAAGGAAACAAGATCTCCGAAACGGACTTAGAAGAAAAGACAAAGCAAGAGCTAGAGAAGCTCTCTCTTTCCGAAGAGATGCCAGAACCGGAAGGAAGTATCTCCGATACTCTTTCCTACTCTTTCGATGAGAATAAGCTCACCATTCAGGACAAAGACAAGAAGTATGAGTTCACCTTTGAGGATTCTCTTTATGCCTTCTATCTTTCTTCACTTTGCGGATACGCTTTTAGTGAAGATGGAAAAGTTTTCTATCTCGAAAACGATGGAGAATGGCTATTAAAAGAGAAAGAAATCTTATCCGATGTCTTCCTTCAGAAAGGAAGTATCGGAGTAGACGATACTACCCTTCTTTTCTTAGACGGGGATAACAATTATTGCTCTATCTCTACCAATCGTATCTCTTCCGTCGATGACCTCTTTCAGGAGGAACACTGATTATGCCCATCACCAATTGGAACAGTTTCCTCAAAAAAGAAGAGAACAATCTTCTTTTATTCAGTGAAGACTCTACTCTACGTTATCTTCCGAGTGATACAGCTCATTCCCGTTTTCTTCCGAAAGACGGTCTTCTGCTCCTTCCCAAAGATTACTTTGAAAAAGAAAATTACGAAGAGGATGAAATCCTCTTCACGATTTTCTCTTCTCTTGCTTTCTATCCTGATTGGAAAAGAAGCCCGGAGAGTTATCTCAACCGTTTAGATTCCTTCTCGAAAGAAAAAGAAGAAGTCTACGGTCTCTTAGAAAGAAAAGTCCGTTATTATCAAGTCGAGAATGAGGAAGCCTATTCTCCTCGTGTTTTAAAAGCCTATATCAATCGAGAGTTATCTCGATTCTTAAAGGCAATCGACTCTTACTATAGTCTATTAAGAGTAGAAGCTCTCTGGCCTCAGTTTGCAACAGCCGAAGAAAGAAGTCGAATCGAAGATCTTCTAAGAAGAGAGCAAGTCTTTGAAAACCTTCATAGTATTTCTCATACCTATCGCGGTTATTCGATCTCGTATCTCTATTCCGAGTTTGAGTCTTATAAGAATATTCCTTCTCAAAGAATAAAGAGAAAACTCACCGAAAGAGTCTTAGGCGTGAAACGTCTTACCTTAGCCAAGAAGATCATGATGAAACAGGTGATGGAAGAAGCTCCTTTAGAAAAGCGTGACCACTTTTTAAAGACCTTTCTCCTTCCTCCGTTCCTCTCCTTATGGGAGAAAGATATCTCCCGTATGGTGATGGCTCATCAAAACGGAAAAGAGCAGACGGACAGTAAGAATCCTCTTCAAGATCATGAAGAAGAGGATTCTCCTCTTCAGAACGAAGAAGATGAAAAGAAAGCTCTCTCTGCTCTTGCCGAAGAAAAGAAAGAGAGAAGAAGTAAGATACAGCAAGCTTTAAGCGGAGAAAAAGATCTTAAAGCTTTAGGGTACGATGAAGACGCTATCTCTTTATTCCATCACTATGAAACCTTAGTCGCTAAAGAAAGAGAAGAGATGAAGAAGTACTGGGCAAAACTGATCGGAGATAGTTATGAAGAAGTTCTTCTCCGTAAGAAAGAAGAGCTCAAAGGAAAACTCGATCCCGACAGTCTGATTCACCACTATCCTTCCTTTGTCGAAGCCGAAAGAAAAGCAAACTACAAGAACCTTCCTGTCTTTGAAGAAGAGGAATGGTCAAGAAAAGATAAGGTCTTACCAAAGACTATCGACTTATCCTTTGCCATCGATAATTCCGGATCAATGAAATCTGGAAAGATCGAATATGCAAGAAAAGCTCTATCGATCGTTCTTCTCTCCTTAGAGGATTTCCGTGTAGTTCTAGAGAAGAACGCCGAAAGAACCCATCAGAAGACCGAACTCAGAGTTGAGACTTATCTTTTCGGAACCAAATCCAAGCAGGTTCTCTCTTTTACCGATAAAGGCGAAAAGAGAGAAAAAGGAATCATCAATTCGATTGTTACTTTAGATGGTTCCATGGGTTCCACCAACGATGGAGCATGCTTAAAAGTCATCTTAGATAACATCACGCCGATTGAAAGAGAGGAGATCAAGAAAGGCAAGAAGACCAAGATGATCTTTGAGATCACCGATGGTGCTTCTTCTTTAGCTGGTACCACCAAAAAGGCCGTCGAAGAGTTAACCAAGAAAGGAGCCTATATCCAAGCAATTGAAATCGGTCCGAAAGATCAGGATGCCGAAGAGACGTTTAAGTTCATCTTCGGAGAAAAAGGGACTCTCCTAGGCGAAGAGTTATCCGAGTTACCCACGCTATTAATCAAAAAAGTTAAAACTGGATTAGAAAGCATCTTCCGAAACAAGGACTAAAGAAAACTTTCTCTGTTTCTATCAGGTTGTCAATTCGATAAAGAATGTAGATTCTAAAAAAGTTCTTTGGGCTCATCACTCAAAGAACTTTTTTGATTGCTGAAGTATTTCTACTCCTGATAGTCTTCTAAGACACGAGCGAATTCTTGGGCAGGATCTTTGCTAGCAAAGTCCCATCCAAAGGGTTTGAACTCCCCAGAGATTAAGGTCAGATTCTAGAATCTTATAGTTAGATTCATGCAAAACTTTGTATTCGTACTTCATAAAGGCCTCCTTATATAGAGGAGTTTTATTTCCTTACGTACTCCTAAACCGTAAGCAATTAAGGGTCACTTATCTACTTATATTATACCAAAAAGCGTCCTGGTAATCGATGTTTCAAGACGTTATAAGCTCTTAATATCTATTTTAGGAAGGAGCCAATTAAACGCCCATTCCTTCAATTCCTCGAAGCCTGATTGGAAATAAATGGCAGCGGCTATCCTTTCTATATTAAGGATCGTGCGCGGAGTTGGGGAAATTCTTATGATTTGGGGGATTGTCTTTCGCGAAGTGTTCGTCGTTATAGGCATACTTCCAGATGCCTGTGTCCAAGGTTACTTTATGATAGGAGTCGTTCGCTTCTATCAGCTGTTTTGTTTTGGTGATTTCGGCTTTCGAAGTTTTTCCTCGTGCGAAGAGATATTCGGAGATAATCCCTTATAACATGGCGTCGCCAATAGTCTCATAACCGGAAAGATAGAATTGATCACCGCCTTAAGGGTAGCCCTCATGGCGATAGCTAATTGGCCAACGTCTTCTGATGGATACGCAATCAATTAGCAAGATTCGCAATTTTCAAATTCAATACGCTGTTCCTCCATGTTGAGCCTCATTCAAAATCAACGTGATACTTCTTGCACAGCTCACGGAGCTTTCGTCTCTCTTTGAAAGCGGGTTCGTGATGAGCGTTTTCCCAACGATTTACGGTAGCGAAAGAAACGCCTAGTTTTTTGGCCATTTCTTCTTGGCTAAGGAGCATCTTTTCCCGAAGCTGCTTTACTATCTTTCTGTAATCCATGCCATCATTATAACAAAACAATAACGCTGACATGCGAATGCGTTTGGAGTTTTCGTGTGTTTTTGGCTTCCGTTACGTAAATGTTTGCTATACTAATTATAGGAACGGAGGCCGTTCCAAAGACAAGCCTTCGTTGCCTGGAGAAGAGCTGAACCATCAGCCATAATGGTCCGCAATTCGTCCGCAATTCGTCCGCATCAGCAATTTAGCAAGGTTCCTAATGGTTCCTGATGAAGGATACGGACAGAAAAGAAAATGAGCCATAATGGGTAGAAACATTCATCTTGGTTCGCCGGTTCCACCTTGCATTCCTAGGTGCGCTTAAGACTTAGGATCTCATGCTCCTGCGTGCAGGTTCAAGTCCTGTCGCCCGCACCATATTAGAACGATAAATATGACACAAATCGTGTCATATTTTTTTGTATAAAATGGCGCTATATAGTGGCTTTTTTAGTTAATAGGTAAATTTGATCGTGTTAGAATCGATGTTTTTATGTCTTTTTTTAGATGAAAATAAGGCTCACTCGTTAAATGGATTATGCTAGGGAGTGCATTTGTATCAAATATATCGTGCAGTTCGATTAAAAAATCTCACCGATGAACCGTACCCCTAATCCTGGAAAAAACAGGAAAGGGGTATTTTCATGAAATACATATTAGAATTCAAAATTGATTGTGTTAACAAGTATAAAGAACGGAGAAAAAATACCAAAAATCGGTTTTAGCACTTAACAAATCAAGAACGAAGATACTGCAAGATACGCAAAAGACACTGCAAGTGCTGGTTATATTCATATTGATATAGCTTCTGCTTATAAAAACGAAGAAGGACTTGGGCTTGTAGTGAAAGAGTGCGGCATATAAAAATTATTCTATTAAGAAGAACGCCTGATGAATATTTAGTGCATCTTGGGATAATTTTGATAGTTTAATAGAGAAGTAATAAACACTCGGAACAAAATTGGCAAAACGCTCGGAACAAAAATAACGAAACGCTCGGAACAGAATTTACAAAACACTCGGATTAAGTTACAATAAAACCAAGAGGCAAGAAATGTGAAACCACTGGGTTATAAAGATAGAATAATAGATTCAAAACTTAAGATATATCTTAAATCGTTTGGTGCTGTTTTAATCGAGGGACCAAAGTGGTGTGGTAAGACTTGGACAGGGAAAAACGCTGCCTTGAGTGAATTCATGGTCGCTGATCCAAAAGGAAATTTTAATAATAAAAAGATTGCTTTAATGAATCCTGAACTGATATTGGAAGGTGATGAACCTAGATTGGTCGATGAATGGCAAGAAGTTCCTTCAATTTGGGATGCCGTGAGGGGCTCGGTTGATAAGAATCCCCAAAAAGGGCAGTTTATTTTGACTGGTTCATCTTCAGTAAACAAAGACACATATATTCACACCGGTACTGGAAGAATATCAAGATTAAGAATGAGGCCAATGTCATTGTACGAAAGCGGCAAATCAGATGGTAGGGTTTCTTTATGTGATATTTGTTATGGCGAAACTAAAGATCTTTTTACTGGTGATGTTGAATTAGATAAGATTATTGACTATATCCTAGTTGGCGGGTGGCCATCTGCAATGAATCTTGATACAAAATACGGCATCTTGATTCCTAGAGAATATGTGAAGTCGGTGATAAACGAAGATATATTTAAAGTAGATAAGATCAAAAGAGACAAGCATAAAGTAGAATTATTGCTTAGGTCTTTATCTCGCAATGAATCAACGACTGCTACAAATATTACATTAAAAAAAGATGTTACAGCTAAAGATTCTAATGATATAAATATTGATACAATAACTGATTATTTGAATTTATTTGATAAACTTTACTTGTTGGAAAATATTCCTCCATTTTCAACTAATATACGTTCTTCACTTCGAGTTAAGCAAAATGAAAAAAGACATTTTGTGGATCCATCATTACCTTGCGCATTTTTATCGTTGACCAAAGAAAAATTATTGGAAAACCTTGAGTTTTTAGGGTTTTTATTCGAATCATTAGTCGAAAGAGACCTTTTGACTTACGTGGATTCATTTAATGCTAAGCTATTTCATTATCAAGATTATAAGAACAATGAAATTGATTCGGTTATTGAGCTTGAAGATGGCGAGTGGTGTGCAATTGAAATAAAACTTGGAGCAAATCAAATAGAAGAGGCAGCTCATAACTTAATTAGAATTAATAACGATCTAAAGAAAACCGGAGGAAAGCCGGCTAAAACATTATGTGTTATTTGTGGGCTGTCTAATGCGGCATATAAAAGACCTGATGGCGTTTATGTCGTCCCAATCACTTCATTAAAGAACTGATTATGTATGAATGCCCATTGATAATAATTTTGATCCATATATTGTGTTGGGGGTTGTTTGCTTTGATAGGGGGTGCGTTTTGTATCAAATGTGTCGTGCGGTTCCATCGCGAGATTCGATGAACGACGAGGCAACGAAGTCTTGGCGTTTTTTTGTTTTTCATGAATGATACCGCTGAGAGGATTTTGGGGGTCTCGTTCGGAGTTTCGGGGGCTTTTCGCTCAGGCTTCTTGCCATTTCATCAGACGGAAGAGGCGCAAAGGTTTTGCCTTGGGAGAACGAAACCCGATTGCTTTTTAAACAATTGCATCAATGGATGCAGAAGTAATATATAGTAATTGAGTGTTAGGCGAAAAAGACCATGAATACAGATGAATTGAATTCATTCTATAAATCGTTAGATTTAAAACGCAAAGAAGTCGTTTCGTTATTAGGCTTTTTAAAGGGCCGTTATAAAATCACAGTCGGTTGGTTTAATGGCCACTACGCCAAAGATGGCAATGGGGGTTTTCAGATCGAATATTTTCCCATACCGGTTATCAGCGTCTATGGTTTATGCGATATCGAAATCAGCACGGAAGGCGCGTCCGTCTCCACGAAACTGAAAAGGGAAGACGCTCTTGGCTTTGATATCGGGCAATTGAAAGGATATGCGTTTGAGGTTTTCGGAGTCGTCGATTATCTTTCGACTTATTACGCTGAAGGCGTTAGTGAAGACCAATATCGGAAGAACATCCTTGCCTCAAAGGAAAAAGACATCGGATTCGCTTTTTCCTTGCCAAACGATAAGGATGGGAAGTCTCTGTTGGCTCTATTGAAACTCCTGATTGAAGACGGCTTTTTCTACTGAATCAGACTCAAAGTTCTTTGCTGGTAGGGATCCGATGGTTTGAGTCCGGCCTGGGGCACCATATTGAAACAATAGGATTGATACCAAAAATATCAGTCCTTTTTTCATTTTATAGAGCTGTTTCGCTGTAAGCGTAAATTTTCGAACTAATTCGGATGGAATCGGATTAGAGCTTGATATTCCAGGGCAAAAGCTTTTCCAGTTCCTCTCCTTTGGGTTATCAGGGATCTCGGTTATCAGCTTTTCTAGGCACTCCCTCGCCTGAACCCATGGACATCGTGGCCATCCTATTCAATTCGGAGCTCCTGAAGCTTTACGGCGAGGATGGCGTGGCCGCCTATGGCGTCGTCCTGTACATCAGCTATATCTTTTTGGCCGTATTCCTGGGATATTCCATCTCCATGAATCCGGTGGTCGGCTGTAACTACGGAAGCAAGAATAGAAAGGAGATAAGAAACATCCTCATAAAGAGTCTGGTGCTGAACGCCATCACTGGCGCCGCCATGACCGCCGTGGCGGAAGGCTGTGCCAGCGTGTTTAGCGAAGTCTTCGTCGGCTACGACAGCGGGCTTCGGTCTTTGATCACGACCGCTTTGAGGCTTTACTCCCTTTGCTTCATATTCAGCGGAATCAACATTTTCGCGAGCAGTTTCTTCACGGGGCTGAACGACGGCCTGGACTCGGCCGTGATTTCCTTTTCGAGGTCGCTGGTTTTCGAGGTCGTGGCGGTTTATCTGCTACCGATGCTTTTCGGGCAGTCGGCCATCTGGCTTGCTATGCTGGCCTCGGAGATTCTTTCGCTAGCCGTAACCTCGGCGCTGCTGATGCTTCGGAGAAACAAATACGGATACGGGAAAACCGAATTTGATGGTGCCACGAAAGACTGACGCCCGCCCGAAAACGCTTTCGCCTCTCCGAGCGGAGCGATCGTTGTTTGGGTCGTGGACCCATCCATTTATGACGATGAGAATAAGCAATATGCTCATGCTTCATCATTTTTTAAGTTATCACTATTCATCATTACTGCGCAATAATCGCTGCGTCGGAGTTATCACCGTCTATCTATTGGTAAAGCAAACAACCACAAAACTCAATAGACGCTTGAGTAGGCGGGGGTGCACTTTGTATCGAATTTGTCGCGCGGTTCCAGGCGGTCGCAAGACGTACACCCATCTGATACCCGTATCAAAGGCTATTTGCGTTAAGGCTTGTCGTTACTAAGCCGATGAAGTCTAATATCAAGAAAACGATTAATAGAAGAGAGCCTTTTAGGCTCTCTTTTTAGTTAACGGAGATTTTCCCTCAATTAACTGCTATCGATTACGTGATGGCATATACGAACGAATAATTGAAGAGGGAAAAGGTAAGAATATTATGTTCTTTAAAGCGATGGTGATTTATCTTTCGGATAAATAACGTTACAAACTAAAATAAATTTAGGTTTGTAACGGAAAAATCTATTTCGTGTTTTCTTATATATAAGAGGTAAATAGATGTGCAAATTAGGAGAAATCGATATTTAAATCAAATACGCAAATATTACGATTCAAACTTAATCAAAGTGATTACCAGAATTAGAAGATGCGGCAAAAGTGTTTTGCTGAATCAAATAAAAGAGGAAAATGTCGATACATATTTGATTGATGACGAACATCTTACATCGCTAAATTTTGGAGATGCCAAATTTTCAAAAATTACTAAGTATTAAAAGGATTTACAAAAATGTTGCTGAGGAATTGGCCTAGTATCGGTCCTTTGTCCTGAAAACAACTCCCGACTGCATACAGGATGTCAACGTTTTGGCTATCTCATCCTTCATCTTCATGCCTTTTAAGTCCCTTTAAAGCCATCCAATCCGTGTGAATCTGGGCGCATTCTTTCCTTCCGCCGATGTGCTTGTGCATCGATCTTTTGATTTCGGAGATGGAGGAATCGATGGGCTGCAGCGCCCTTCTGGAGCCGGGCCGTGCGGACTTGGCAACTCCCTCGCCGAGGCCAAGCGAGCTTGCCAAAATCTGGCGTGGGGAGATCCCGTCATGGATGAGAAGCGACCTCGGCCTCATGCGGCCGCCGCAGACCTCCATTTCCTTCTCTCAAGGGCGAAGAAAGCCTCATCAATCCATACTTTCCCTGATAATATCGAACCTCTTCGGCGGCGGCTTCATCGACACGAACGTCGTCCCGGCCCTCTCCGAGAACGTCGGCTCGCAGTCGCTACATCCCCATCTCCGCCGGCTCCTTTCGTGTCTCTTCTTCCTGAGCGATCCGAGCCGAGGGCGTGGCCTCCCCATAAGAAAAACCTCCTGTGTCTGGGTTCGGGGTGGCCGCGGACGGGAGGCTATCGCCAAACAACGCTTCAACGCGGCCACGCGGAACCCGGTTGTTTGGCAAAGGCATCATAAAGCAAAGGCCTCAGGCAAGAAGCTTGGCCAACAACACTTTTGTAAATCCTTCTACAAAAACGTGAAAACGCTTACATCATATTGACAAATTAAAAAATGCGTGAATTGATTTTCGAATATTTGTGGACTAAAATAAAAAAAGATATTACAATGAAAAATTATTTCGTTAAAACTTTATTGTTCTTACCACTAATTTCGATACTAACATCATGCACAGGATCGAGGAACACTTCATTAATTTGTGGAAATTTCATTCTCAATGAAAATACCAACAGAACAGAATTAAGTCAGCATAAATTAACAAAAGGGTATTTGAATATCCAGGCTATTCCTGAAAAAGAATACGAAGAGTTTAATGGCATAAATACAGTTCAATCATATGTTGCAGATGATGAAGGCAATCGTTTCTATAACATAGTTTTATCTCTTGAAATTGACAATTTATTTTCCACTTGCCAATTAAAAGATTTAAAAAAAAGTTTAGGAAGACCCAATTCTTACTCCTTTGGTGTTTCTTTGGAATCGGAACAATTTAGTTTCTATTTTGAGGCGGGTTTAACTTTAGATTTGACCATTCAAACCTCTTATCTTTTTCAAAGCACCTCTAAACCTTCTAACTTAGAAGGGATCAGTTTTCAAAACTTTGAGATTAATATTGATTTTATAGAAAAGCAGGAAAAAATATGAAATTTAGTTTTTTGTTCGTTTGTGCAATGCTTTCATTATGCAGCCTTGCTGGTAGTTCAATGTGAGAAGCGGAAGCCCCTCAAGAAGTTCAAAATAAAATTGTCCCGAAATACCGGACATATTCGCTCGATGATTTCGCAACGGAGGACGAGATAGCTAAGTATTATTTTGAAAACGATATTCTTCCCGGCAATGCTCCCCAAGAATCTACGCCAAAATTGACTCAATCAACGGTTGAATCACACTTGATATCAAGATTTGGAGGAACGGATTGGTTTATTGATAATACGAAAAGTAATGACGTTGCAAACCAATATGGAATTAATCCAAAGGAGGTTTACGAATGGGATGAGGATATTCAAGTTGCCAAAAATCTTGCTGGTATCGACTACTCTTACATTGGCTGCGGTCCATTATCTTTGTATTGCCAATTCGATTATTTAGTGAGAGGTCCTGGATATTTTGAACTCGATAGATATGAACCAGATGACCCTGCTGATAAACGATTTCTCGCAAAGGAAACGTTTATGAATGTCAGCAGTATTTCGTCGGAAAGTTGGTTGGGTCAAATATTTGCCTCTTCCGACGGAACATTTACATTCCCATCAAGTCTTTTATCAGGAGCGAGAACAATCCTGAAGAATCATAGTCTTATGATTCCTAAAACCGAAGTTGATGAGGAGGGGTGATGCGTCGTTTTATTATGATGCTGACTCTCAAATCATTGTTTATGGTGATACTACCCCAAATTTATCTTTCTTTGATACCAAGATTAATAATTTGAAGGATTCTATTGACGATGGGATGCCAGTAATATGGTGGACTACAAATGGTGCTGGCGAGTTTTCTAATCACTACATGAATATTTTTGGATATGAAACTTGGAAGGCCATCGACGACAACGGAAATGCTCAAGAACATCTGATGTTCAAGTTAAGATATAATTGGGGCGAACAAGATATTTATATGGATTCAGATGTCCTAAACGCTGTTAATGGCGGTTTTATCTTTTTTGAAGAAACGAGAAAACACGTAAGCCTTATTGCAGACGATTATGGTTTTCCTTGCTCGTATAACAATAATGCCGAGAGTAAGACGGTATATAAATTCGGCATCCCTGTTTATACAGAAAGGTTGCGCACCGGCTATATAAATCACTATAACGCTAATGTTTTAGACGACCAAAGATTAGTTCTTTCATCTAAACGCGAAAGTTACAACGAAGCATATATCACTTGGAGATTTAACGAACCAATTAGGTCTTTTGTTATTGGCTTGACAGCATGGAGTTCTGGCGAATGGATCAGCGGTGAAGCCACGATAGAAATTTTGTGTTCAGGAAATGGCGGCAATAAAAAAGAAGAAATAAAACAATCCTCCTTATCATCTTCGTATTATTATCCTCATTCATACCACTTTGCCTTTGATGAGAATCAAAGCGTAGATGAGGTGACTCTTACTGCTAAATCTTTATATGTCGGCAACGATAGAAATAAAGGAAGAGTCGTTGTTTCAGGGATATCAGCTGTTTATCAAGAGATTATTAACCCTGATTATTTATAAATCTTTTTTGTTTCGCGCCAAAGAAAACTCTGAAACGTGGGCTCTTTTTTGATAACAATGTTTTTTATAACTTGATATAAATCCATTAAAGAGTGATGGATGATATACACGAAGAGGACATGGGGAAATGTCATTTGAAAATTTAGAAAAAAACTTAGTAATCTTAGTGAAAAACTAGAAATTTATAGAACAAGATTGATGAAAATATCGCATAATCATTAATAGTAAAGAGGTTATTGAGCTTGTTGATCTATCGAATTTAAAAATACTTGTTAAGGACGGAAAAGAAGATAACAGAAACGATAAGAAATTTCTTGAAAAAGTTAAATAACGGCTCTTTTTTTGCAGTAGTCAACGATAAGTAGACACGATGGCTGGTAATCTTAAGCGCGGAGAATCCTTTGCGAAGTCGACGTGTCTCTTTTCGTATTCGTCCCTGTATTGCTTCGGTGTCATGCGGCGATAATGGCAGCATTCGGCGGCGATCCTAAGATCATGGCAGCATCGCCTTGCGTGTTCGCCGCTTGCGACCATGATGCCGAGATCGAGCCTGATCTTTGCGTTCAACCGTCTTATCCATGACCCGGATGCTTGGAATGATAGGCCAAGAACAACACCATGCCTCTTGCTTTTTTCGTTTGGAACCTGATACCTGATACGCCCTGATGGAATTTAAACGAGAATCGAGAGATAGAGAAGAAGGCGTGAATCATTCGAATGAAATCCGAGGCGTTAATCAATAAACACAGCAACGAAGGCAAGAAAAACCATTTAAGGCTTTCTGATTTGAAAATGGTGATAACCGGAAGTGATTGTGCCCATAAAAGGACGGATGGTGTATTCGTTGTTTCGATTGGCTGCTTAAAAAATTGAGGAGACGATCTTGCGATGGGGAATCATAGAGCTATCGCATTGTGTGGCAGCACTCGTTTCAAAGACCGGTTTAAGAAAGCTCAAAAGGTTCTGCCTTTCAAGGGAGGCGTTGTGCTCAGCTCTTTCGGGAATGATGAGGTTTTTTATCCCTTAGGCGCATGAAAAGAAAACCCAAATTCATAAAGGCGTAATATGGTGGTCCTAAGAGACATGAAAGAAGCCGATATTGATGGCTACGTCAAGTGGTTTACCTTCGAGACTGAATGGGCCGGCAAGTGGGATGCGCCATGGGAGAATAAACTGAATTTCAACGTTGGTGATGAAAGAAAGTCATGGGAGGAACGCTTTGACTCAACGAAAGGTCTTGAAGAAGCTGACAGAAAGTGGAAATTCGAGATTGAAGTTGAAGGGAAGCGTATAGGCTGGGTGAATTCGTATTATGACTTGGAAGATTTCGGCAATTCGAACCACATCATCGCCATTGGAATTGACATCCCAGAAGCGGAAGACAGAAACAAAGGCTATGGAAGCAAGGCGCTTTCGCTTTTCATAGACTGCTTGCATTCGAAGGGAGAAAAGGCCAAACTTCATCCAAACATGGTCCGGGAATCGTCCCATGATCAAAGTCATAGAAAAACCCGGATTCAAAGAATACTTTAGGAAAAATGACTTTCGCTTAATCGATGGCAAAGCATACGACGCAATCACCTATTGGCTTCATGGCTGAACCCTGCTGCCCCTCGATCAGAAGCGGTGAGGCCATTTCAGTTCCTGAGAAATTCTTGCCGACGTTGATTCCGTTTCTTGGCGCCTTGTCCATCCCGAAACATCTCTTGATAATTCTCGTCTTTTTCATTATGGCAATGGCGCGCTTGCCTGGATTGGGTCCGCAAATGGTTTGTCTTTTCAGAAAGCGACCCAAGCCCTCTCTTCGCACCGACTGATGGAACTCTATTTTGAGCGTTATGTCTTTCGGGGGCTCCATTTCGATTTAAATGAGATTCGGAAAAGGAAACCGGGCATTCTTGCCCGATTAAGAAAAAACAGTTATATGAGGCTATTTGGCGTGGAAAGGGCAACGGGTCCCCAAACAGGTCGGATTCTTGGAAGAGTAAGAGCAGGTAAAAGGCGCGATAACCATGTTGATCCCGTAGCGTTCCTTGACGAAATGAGCGGCTTCGCCGATTGAAATATAGGCATTGCGTTTGCAGCACCTTGGCCCCCCGATCTCGCCGAGCTTGTGGAGGCAGCGCGAGGTGAGCTCCATGTTGTCTTTATAGTAGTCATTGGAGCTTAAAGGACCGGTTTCGTGGATGATGGCTAAGGCGGCCCCAACGGAGGCGGCGCTTCCGCAGACGCCCCAATAGCCGCAGGTGGCGCCTGGCATCAAGCTCGCCCGCTTCTCGAGTTCATCGAGCACTTTGGTTAACTCGATCGCTCCGCCCGCATTCTGATAGGCCGTCAAAAAGGCAGAGCCATCAAGCATATGATGCTCGGGCCCGTGCATGCTGATCTCGGGGATCGCCATAAGTTTTAAGGCAATCGCAATCGGATCGCTGCCCTTTTCTTTAAAGCATACAGCCTTGATGAGTTCGGCTTTATCGTGGAAAGTTGCCATGAGTGTTTCCTTCTTGCTAAGCACGTTAGCACATAGAATCCAGAAAGGCAAATGTCGTTCGCTGTTCTCAAAAAAAAGACCAGGAGGAACGCCGCTCTTGGTCTTGGACTTTGTCGAGATTATAAACGGCCTTCGTAGCCGTAGCCGGCTGCGGTGATGGCGCTCTTGAGTTCGTCGTCGCTTAGCGCGCGGGTTGAGGTGATGGTAGCGGTGCCGTCGGTTAAGGACACCTCGACTTTCTTGATGCCTTTGACCGCCTCGAGCGATTCGTTGACGTGTTTGACGCACATCATGCATTTCATCCCCGAGATTTTAACTTTGGTCGTTTGGGTTGGTTTGTTTAATCCGAACATAATTTTCTCTCCTTCTTTGATTAAAGGATAGCATTTTTTCTTAACTCCGGGGTGAAGGATGCATTACTTATCGAGATTCACAATCTGATTATTCCTTTCGCCTAAGCCAAGTTTTGCTGTCGATTCGATGGTATGGATTGCACGGCCTTTGAAGTGGAAAAAACGAAAGCAACGAGTCGTATCGCACTAAGCGGGAGTCGACGGTGTTTTCCTGTCGATGACATCTTCGATTAACGGGGGAAGCGGTTTCACTTTCTTCGTCCATCAAGTCGCACGGGACAATCTTTTCGAAGTCCTGCTCTTCGAAGGCTTGTCAATTGTTTTTGCCGTCATGGCGCGTTCTTTTCTTTTTCAAAGAAAAAGAAAGCGGCGGCAGAGAGGACGGCGCCATCAAAGATAAAGAAGATACCGACGTTCTCGTCTTCGGCGAATAAGGACGAAGCCCTTGCCCTCGCCCAAAATGGCCGGACTAAGCGTTGTATTCGATTACAATCGTTTCGAGTTTTGAAAGCTAACTTCCGAAACTATAGCGGCGCCAGTGCTGTACGTGTGCAAATCGCCGCCAAGGCCAACAGCTAAAACGACTGTTCGTAATATAATTTATACAAAAAATTTCATCGACATGATCGGAAATTTCTTCTTCGTCTTGGACTATTCGACGACGTTATTGAGTTTTCCTGGATATCAGAAGCACGTGATAAGGACCATGTTTAGAAATAATGACACAAAATCAGTTACTGCGATTATTATTAAGCCACAAAGATTCATTGCAGAAACAACATGTTAAGGACATACATAAGACGCCGGCGGTTTGATTCGATTTCTGTCATTTGAAAGACATTAATCTTTACGAAGATTAGATTAGTAAAAATGCCTTACTCCAACCGGAAGAAGTGTCACGTCTGCAATACTTGATCTCGCAAAATTGTTTACGTTCTATTTTTGCCCTCCTTGTCTCCCTAATTTCAAGACAATCATAATTTATGTTTCAAAAAAATGAAAATGTAAGTTTTAAGTCAAAAGGAAAGACCCCAGGTTTTCCTGAGGTCGAAAACACGAATCAGATCAGATTAGGCTTGTTTCTTTTTGCGGAAGACAAAGAATGCACCGGCAGCCAAAGCAGATCCGGCAAGGAGAAAAAAGTTAAAATGTCAGAGGTGTCCGAATGTGTAACATTCACGCGATTGGCGGATTCACCTCCATTGAGAGCCTTAATCGCAGCCATCTTGGTTGCTACGCTTAAAGACAGACTCTTATAAGGAATGGTAGCATTCTTGGCGAGAGCGGTTGCGTAATCGGCGAGACTGATGTTGTCTGCGACTGATTTTACCTCATTTGACAACGCGCTATATTCGGTAGCCAAAGAAGTATTTGCAACGCACCCGTTGGCAGCTTCGACTTCTTTTGCAAAGACATAGGCGTCATGAGTGTTTCCGGAGCCCGCTTCGGCATAAACCCGAATGTTGTAGATTCTCAGGCCTTTTGATGAAGTTTGGCTGAAAATAAACTGAATTTGGCCATAAGCAGGAGTGGCGGAAGAGAAAATCAAATCAGATTGAGCGACTGGGAAAGTCTGCGATTGGGTTCCGAAAACAGTGCCTCCAACTTTGCAAGACAACGTTCCGGCAATGTCACTGTTCCCCGCTACGTTAATAACTATTTTGGAGATAGCGTAATTATCGTTGACTCCAAAGATGTCGGAAGTTAATGAGAAAGAGCTACAAATAATGGTGTTGGTCCCCAGGGTTAGGGCGTTGCTGTAATATTCAACGCCGGTAACGCCACCCGCGTATTTGGCATTTAAGTCCCAGCCCAAACTCGTCAGCGATTTATAACCGTCGTATTCACCCGCCGCTACATTGCCCGCCACGTTATAATTAGCGGTGAAACAAACATCAGCGCCTGCAGTGAAATCATGGGTATAAACCGGTGCCGCAGCAATGGTAATTTGATACTTCACAGTAGCGGTAACGCTGCCCTCGGTAAAACTGACTGTTACATCTTTTTCGCCAATGTCGCCAGCGACGAACATATGGGCATCGTAATCGGTTGTGAAACCTGAAGTCACCGTTTTTGTATGGTTTTCGGTATCCGTGGCGGTAAGGGTTAATCCATTCGAGGAAAAAGTATTGCCAACTTCAAAAGCGGTGGGGCCATTCGACAAAACGGATATCGAAGAAAGCGTTCCAAAAGATTGAGAGGCGGCGATGGTGATTTTAACCGCCTTCCAGCCAATTTGGTTGGTGGAAGTGTTACCAAATGCGAATGAAGTAACGGCACCATCAAAAGAGATTGCGCCAGTGGTGCCTTCTATTCCGGTTGAGCCACTGCTTGTTAATCCTGCGGAGCCGCTATAGTTATTATTGGTTGCGCCTTCTTCCTTTACATAAATCGTTGGGACTTTGGTTGTCCATTGCACAACAATAACTTCAACTGAAGTAATGACGAATCCAGTTTCTGATAAGCTAAACGTTGCGCCTGTATTTTTCGAAACGGGCATAGTAGTTATAGTTGTGCTCTGTTTGTTGGCTAAAGAGAAGTAGATAGAAGCGCTTGGAAGTCCAACTCCTAAATCAGTGCTTGCAATTGTGTGTGCCACATAAGAGCTACTCCAGGCTGACGCGTAGGTGGGAAAATTAGTAACTAAATCATAAGTGTAAGTTCCCGCCGTCGTTGTAGCGGTCGTTTCTCTTGTTGGGGCCGAAACGGCTCGGGAGATCGCGATTCCGCCGACACACAAACTTAAGCATCCTAGAATAATTAAAACTTTCTTATTCTTCATCATACAAAAAATGATCCTCCCTTTTGATCAGTCTGATTTCGTATCGATCACTATTTGGCCAGACGTGGGTGGATGGCCGTTCTACGATTTTCCTGAGAGTAGAAGAGGTGTGATGCTAGAGCCCTTTTTGTCGCCCCACTATGTCGTTTTCGCTTGACGGTTCAGTGAAGAATTCGTTCAAAGAAAACTCAGAAGGAACAAAAATCTTCGTAATTGGCATAGATATTATCTAAGAAAGTGGGGCTATTTTCAACATTGTCAAAGGGACTAAACAACTTTTAATCTAAATGATTTATAAACACTATCCAAAAAATCTAAATAAAACGATAAATTGTTAATAATATTTTAAATTGAGATAAAATTTTATGATAATTAAAAAGTATACCATTCCGTCAGCTTATTTTTTACTTCGTATCATTTTTCGAGATGGACGAACTTCAGCCGCAGGGCATTGAGGACAACGCAGATGGAAGATAGAGCCATCATCCCCGAGGCAATCATCGGATTGAGATCCAAAGGGTAAGCCGCATAGTGAAAAGCGCCGGCCGCAAGAGGAATGCCGATGCAGTTATAGAAGAAAGCCCAGAAGAGGTTGAGTTTGATGTTGTTCACGACTTTATGCGATAAAACTAAGGCTGAGCGCAAGTCATGCAAGGATGAATTGACGAGAACGATATCGGCCGAATCGATGGCGATATCGGTTCCCGAGCCAATCGCGATTCCGACATCAGCTTTTTCCAGAGCGGGGGCGTCGTTGACGCCATCGCCGACCATCGCGACGATCAATCCCTGTTTCTGCAAGGAATCGATGATCGCCAATTTGCCTTCGGGTTTGACGCCGCTATAGACGTGGGTGATGCCCGCTTGGGCGGCGAGGGCTTTGGCCGAGAGCTCGTTATCGCCTGAGACCAGAAAAATCTCGTAGCCTTTTTTCGTGAGGAGGGCGATATCCTCTTGGACTCCGTCTTTCATCTCGTCGGCTAAAGCGATGTAACCTTGATAGATTCCATCCCGGGCAAAATATGTGAGGGAGGACCCATCGAGCGACGAATCTTTGGGGGTTTCGCGGATTATTTTGATGTTCTTTTCTTCTAAAAACTCAGCGTTACCCGCGTAATAAAGGTGATTTTCGATCGTCCCTGAAACGCCATACCCGGGTTGATAGGCAAAGCCTTCAACGTTTTTCTTGTCATAGCCTTTATCGGCAAGGAAAAGAGCGATCGCGCCGGCCAGCGGATGCTCGCTTAAGGATTCGAGGCTCAAGAGAGCTTCGCCTAAAGAAGGGTCTTCATTGAGTGGACGATAGGCTAAGACATGGAGGTGGCCGCTCGTGATGGTGCCGGTTTTATCGAAGACCAAGGCTTTGACTCGAGCGAGATCTTCAAAAGCCGACGCGGATTTGATGAGAATGCCATGCTCGGCCCCCTTGCCGGTTCCGACCATGACGGCGACGGGGGTGGCTAAACCCAAAGCGCAGGGACAAGAAACCACCAAAACGGAGACGCCCATATTGATGGCGAGGGTCCAGTTCTTTGAAGAGAAACCCCAAGCCAAAAAGACAATCAAAGCGATGCTGATGACGACCGGGACGAAATAAGCGGAGACCGTATCCGCTAATTGGGCCAACCGCGCTTTGCTATTGGCGGCTTCTTCGACGAGTCTGACGATTTTGCTGATTGTGGTGTCTTCGCCGATCTCGCTCACTTTCATTTCAAAGGAACCCGAAGTATTGAGGGTGCTGCCAATCACCTTGTCGCCTTCCTTTTTATAGACGGGAACCGCTTCGCCGGTGATCGCCGCTTCTTCGAGGTGGCCATAGCCTGAGGAGATCGTACCATCCGTCGGAACCCGAGAGCCGGGTTTGACGAGGCAGATGTCACCGACTTTGAGATCCTTCGCGAGGATTTCTTTCTCTTGCCCGTTGACTTTGACGAGGGCGGTCTCCGGCGCTAGCGAGACGAGGTTTTCAATCGAGGATGTCGTTTTGCTTTTGGCCAGCGCTTCAAAGTACTTGCCTAAGCTTACCAGAGTGAGGATCATCCCCGCCGCTTCGAAGTAGACGTTCTCGTTATCGGCCCTTCCTAGACAGGTCAAAATAAAAACATAGAGGCCATAAGAATAAGAGACGCCGCTGCCGATGCTGATGAGGGTGAGCATGGTCGGATGGAGGTTGAATAACGCCTTAAAACCCGAGACGAAATAATTGAAGTAGATGGCGATGATGATGCTGGCTAAGCCGAGTTCGATCGCAAGGTCAATAAGCATTGGCTCGAACATCGGCCAACCCCACATCATCCCCATCGAAAAGTACATCAAAATCAGCAATAAAACTGCGGCAGATAGTAATTTGATCAGAGTTTTGCGGAGATCTTTCTTTCGCTCCAAACGCCGGGCTTTATAGGATTCGTCGGCCATCGGCGAGGCTGCGTAACCTGCCGCTTTGACCGCCTTCTCGATCGCTTTGTCATCGGCCCCTTCTTTGAAGGTAACCTCAAGCGAATTCGTGATTAAAGAAACCGCGGCTTTGCTGACGCCAGGCACCTGTTCCGCTGCTTTTTGAACGTGAAGTTGGCAAGCGGAGCAGAACATCCCGCTGACCTTGTATTTTTTCTCTTCCATAGTGCCGAATTCTTTCGGCGCCTTAATTATCACTTACTCCGGAGAAAGCGCAACGAATATGACTTTTCTCAATTTTCCCAATAAAAGAGCATTCTTAATCCTTAATTAAGCAGGATAAGGCACGAGAGGTTCTCCGGGGTTGCGTCTAAATCCTTCTACGATTTCCTTGAAGTGTATCCGGCCTATCCCCTTTGCTTGCCCGTGGCGTTAGCGGCTGGCTTGATTTCGGCTCTTGCCTATAAGAAAACGAAGAAAAACTCTGCCTACGTCCGCATAATGCCCGTAGCAATCGTGATTATCCCGGTCGTGATGGCGGCCCTCGTTGGTCTTTTCAATGCCCGGCGCGCGGCCGATTTTCTTCATCGAAGCCAAAATACGCCAGCGGCGTTTTCAAAAGCCGGATCATCCTGAGCGAAAAAGAATACGAGGATTTTGTCTTTCAGCAGATTTTGCCAAAAAAGAATGGCGAATGCCGCCACGACCGTTTTCTTGACATTCCGTCGGGCTTCCATTTCTTCCATGGCCGTCTCTGTCTCAAGAGCACCATTTCGTGCGATCGGATGGTCTTCGTCAATCGTCTTATCAATCCGTTTTGCCGAGCAGCCATCGACAGCGAAATCCGCCATAGGCAGAGCGACTTCGCTCTCAATGAGATCGGCGGGGATCCTCTCTTTCTCAATGAAGCGGGCCTCGCGGAGATCAAGATGGGCGAAAGTGTGCCGCTTTGGCTCGCCCATCTTGCCCATCCTTGGCGGCTCTTCCGAATCTCCTTTTTCAAATACGTCACCGCCTATCTTGAGATCAGGTCCATGAGGATAAGACGCTTCTTTTGACGCGGACGTTCTCGAACGGAGAATAATCTTTACTAGGCTTTATTCTTTCTCGCCCTTATAGTAAAAGGCTATGAAAAAGCATCTGAAATCCCTTTTGCGGCCCTCGGCGTTATTCTTTGCCCTTTCCTTTTTGTCTCTCGTCGGCTGCTCCATTCCGGCAAATTCGCTCCTTTCTTCGAGTTCGCTTCCTGTGTCCTTGAGCTTATCTTCGGGTGCCTCTTCCTCCCTGAGTTCTTCGGGTTCGTCGTCCTCAAATGCCTCGAGTTCTTCTTCGGGCGTTTCCTCTTCCGGTTCGTCCATCGCCACCGCGGAAGGCCTCGAGGTCTATGCCCTTGAGCAAACGGGCCAGTATGGCGATTGCACTCTCTTTAAAAAGGGGAACCACGAGATTCTTATTGATGGGGGCAACCGCGCAAGCGCCCCTCAATTAGCCGAGGCTTTAAAAGCCCACGTGAATGACCACGAACTGGACTTATTGGTTTTGACCCATCCCCACGAAGACCACTATGGGGGCTTTACCAGCGGGAGCACGCCCGCCAGCGATGGGGGAACCCTTGTTGATGGCGGTATCACCTCGCTTAAAGCGATCGTTGATTGCGGCGCTCTCACTTCTTCGAGTGGCTATGAGAATTCCTATGTGAATGGCTTCCGCAACTACTGGATCGCCCATGGCGCGCTTTATCAAGGCATCGCCGATGTGGTGGCAAAAGACCCTTATCAGGCGATCACTTTCATCGATTCCTCTCTCCAGATCCAATGGCTGGATACGGGAAATTATCTCCCGGTTGGGGGCGATGCCAATGGGGATGCCAACGTCTATTCCATTGCCTGCGATGTTCACTTTGGCTCCTATGATTTCTTCCTCGCTGGCGATCTTCCCTCGAGCCCCGAGCGAGATCTCGTCTCTATTTACCGCGATCACTCCTTCCTCAAAGAAGGCAACCATCTGATCTACAAGGCTTGCCATCATGGCTCAAACGGGGCCAATGACGCCAGCCTTCTTTCCTTTTTGAAACCTGAGGTGGCCTGGGTAAGCGCCGGGATTATCGCCGCGAATTGCACGAGCAGCGGCATCATTTCTCCCCAACATCCTTTTCGTGACGCCCGGAGTCGGATTGAACAAGTGACGGGACGGGAGAACATGTGGTGGAACGGGACCGCGGGCACGCTCACGATGAACGTCAGCGCCGATTCTTCTTCTTTCTCGATGGCCGGGGCTGGCCGCCACTATGGCGATTACTATATCAACGGGAAACTCGTCGACCGCCTGGAAGAAAAAGACCTGCCGCTTGAGTTAACGAAATGGGCGTCGGCGGGTTTCTGAGAAAACTCCGTCTCGGTTTTGTTATACTTAAGGACGCCGAAGCGTTCGGCGCCTTTTTTCTTTATCGGGTGACCGCCTTCCTCTTTTTATGGTAATGATTCTCGATGATGTCACGCTAAATATTAGCCTAAAAGGCGTTCTTTCCTCGCCTTCGCTTTGGGGCGCGGTCCTCACTTGCCTCGCCGTGGTTTTCCTTGGCTATTTCTTGGCCCACAAACACTTCTTCCCTGCTCACGCGGACTCGATTTTCATCAAACTCGTCCTCTATATCGCTTTGCCTTGCCTCGCCTTGACTTCCTTCTTGGTCGATTTCTCGACCGATAGCTTGGTCGATTTCGCCGTCAATTTGATCTTGGGCTTTGTCCTCTATCCTTTGCTTATTCTTTTTGGCTACGGTTTCTTCGCTTTCCTCAAGGATCCGGCCCGCCGCAAGATCATGGCCCTCCTTTTCGCCTTTGGCTCCGGCACCTTCTTTGCCCAGCCCCTCTTAAACATGGTCTATGGACCGCTTGCCTATAACGATTCGAATATGCTCAATATCAGTTTCCGGGTTTTTCTTTATTCCTATGTTTATGTCGAAATCATGGGCGATAAGTTTGTCCCGGGGGCGAATTCATGGAAGCGCGCCCTCAAAAAGATCTTGCTCAATCCGATTTTGATCGCGACCTTCGCCGGTTTGCTTCTTTGGGCGCTTCAGGCAATCCCTGGCTCGAATCAAGAAGCGTGGTGGACCCTGAGAAAAGACTGGCTCTCCCCCACGACAAGCGCCGCCCCGGTTTATGTCCCGTTCTGGCGGATCGATATCTCGCTTCCTTGGCTCACTGTCGTGATAAAGGTTCTCGGCGGGCTCACGACGCCTCTCATCTATTTGGCCATCGGTCTCACCCTGGGAGAGAAGAGCATCAAGGAAGCGGCAAAAGATAAACTTGCGTGGTATTATGCTTTTTTGCGGATTTTCGTTGGCCCTGGCATCGTCTTGGGTCTTCTTTACGCCTTCGAAGCCATCGCCAAAGCCTGTTCTTATCCGATGCTGATCTCCTTAGCGACGGTTCAAAGCACCCTGCTGATGTGGGCGGTTCCCACCGCGACGGTTGCCGTGGCGTATTGTCTTGAAGCGGATAAAGAAAAGGCCTTGGCAAGCGATGCCTCGGTCTTAGCGACATTGGTGTATATCCCTGGCGAGATTATCTGGGTCTTGATTTTGGCTCTGATCGAAGCTAGCGGTTTCTTCTACGTCGCCTGAGATTACTTATCGTCTTGCAAAAGACCGCAGCCGGCCGCTTTTTTCTGAAGTTCTTTTTTATCGTCTTCGCTCAGCATCCCTTTGAAGAGGGCTTTGCCGTTGCGGAGAGAAGAAAGAAGCAGGGCGCTGAAGAACTTAGCGGTCGTCTCGTCGGCCGGTAGATCTTTTTTGGCGATTGAGTAGACATATCCCGAGATCATCTCGAGGACGTAGAGATAGAGTTGTTGGTCGATATAGGGGCAGAACGGGGCCGCATTCTCTGGACTATTGCCATGGTGCCACGCTGAGCGGAGCTCTTCGAAGATCGCTTCGCCTTGGATGGTCTTCTTCGGCGCGAATTCGATGAAGTTCGGCGTATGGCGGTAGTTGAAAACGTAGATGACTTCGTCCGGATGGGTCCGGGCTTGCTGGCCGATGATGGTGAAATTGTGGGGAGCGACGACGTCGAGGTTATCGCCGGAAGATAATCCCACGATGTTATAAAGGGTGTCGACGGCGCTTTTGTAGGCTTCTTTCAAGAGCTTTTCTTTGGTGCCGAAATGCACGTAGATGGTCGGCTCGGTGATCCGTAAGAGCGAGGCGATTTTCTTCGTCGAAATCCCATCGATGCCCTTTGCGGCGCCTTCCTTGATGGTTCGATTGATGATTCTTTGGTCAATATTTCTTAAATTTCTTCTGGCCATATTGAAATCCTTCCGTCAATTGTTTTCGTTTATCGATGGCTGTATTCTAGCGGAAAGAAGGCCAAAAATAAAGACCTTACAAGACAAAAGTAAAATAAAAGTGGTTTTACTCCTGCCCTTCTTGCTTCGTCAATATGTAGTTTGCATTAAAAACGCCATGGGACAAAATATCAGTTTGTGAACCGCTATTTTTTCTTCTTCCATAAACTGGCGATTTTTGCGCTAAATTATCACGCTAAAGAGCCTGATTTTGAAAAGCGAGAGATTTGTTGTAAAATAGGCGACGATATGAATATTTTATTTCTCCTATTGCCGAAAAACCAAGTGGACTACCTTTTCGCTGACTTCACCGTCCGCCAAGCCTTGGAGAAACTCGAGGCCCATCGCTATTCGATGATTCCGATCATCGACCGCAAGAGCGGCAAATACGAACGCTCGTTGATGGAAGGGGATTTCCTCTATTACTTGACTCAGCACCAGCTTTCCTTCAGCGAACTTGAAAAACTGCCACTTGTCGAAGTCCCTGCCTCCCGCACCATTAAAGCGGTTGGGGTCAACTGCCAGATTCAAGAACTCTATGACAAGATCGTCGACCAAAACTTCGTCCCTGTCATCGATGACAAGGGGGTCTTCATCGGCATCGTGACCCGCAAAGCGGTCATGCGAACGCTTCTGGGCGATCAGATTCACCAATAGACTTAAAAAACCTCAGCCGATTGAAGCCGAGGTTTTTTGTTACATTTTTTCGAGGAGGGCAACGCTCTTTTCGAGCGGATTGCCCGTATACTCTTCGACCTTGCCTTCGTCGATCAGCTTGGCTAATGCCGGGTCGATCGGGAGTTCATCGAGAAGCGGGATTTGATAGCGTTTGGCCACCGCGCATAAGTCGCCGGTGCCGAAGACATCGATCTTTTCACCGCAGTGGGGGCATTTCGCATAGGCCATGTTCTCGACAAGGCCGAGGAGATTGACCTTCATCATCTTCGCCATGTTGACCGATTTCTCGACCACCAGACTGACAAGTTCCTGGGGCGAAGACACCACGATGACGCCATCGATGGGGATTTGCTGGAAGACGGTGAGCGGGACGTCGCCGGTTCCTGGCGGCATATCGATTAAAAGGAATTCCATTTCGCCATAGATGACGTTGCTGTACATCTGCTGGACTAGCGACGAGATCATCGGTCCGCGCCAAACGATCGGGGTCGCCGGGGTATCCACCAAAAGATTGGCGGACATGATGGCGATGCCTTTGCTGCTCTTACCCGGGAAAATCCCGTCTTCATCGCCGACGGCCTGATAGCCATTCAAGCCGAAAGCCTGAGGAATCGACGGTCCGGTCACGTCGGCATCGAGGATGGCGACTGTGTGGCCAGCGCGGGCCAACGAGGCGGCCAAAAGAGAGGTGACCATGCTCTTGCCAACGCCGCCTTTGCCCGAAATGATAGCGATCGTTTTCTTAAACGAGGTCATCGCATGGGGTTTTATCTTCTCGATTTTGTCGCGACTTGGGCAATGCTCTTCGTCGCAGCCATCGCATTCGTGATTGCAATTTTCTTCGCTCATAATTTTCCTGCCACGGACGATTATACAAATAAGGGGAGGCAAAGTCATTCAATACGATAAAACTTGACAAGAGTTGTATAGTAAAACCATGACTTGGGAAGCGGTGGGCGATCTCGCCTTAGACACCTTAAAAGATTCCGCCCTGATCCTCGCGATGGCGTTCGCCATCAATTTCTTGCTCTCTTTCTTTGAAAGCAAGATCGCGGGACTTCTCGAAAAGAAGAAACGCTACGGGCCATTATTCGGCTCTTTGGCCGGGGGGATTCCCCAGTGCGGCATCTCAATCGTTGGGGCTGATCTCTATGAAAAAGAGCACTTGACCCGCGGCACGTTAATTGCGATTTTCCTCGCCTGCTCCGATGAGGCCTTGCCGATTTTCTTTGGTAGTTTCGCTGGCAAATGGTACATGGTGTTTCCCTTATTGGCCATCAAGATCGTCGGTGGCTCTCTGATCGGCTTTTTCGTCGATTTTTTTGGGCAAAAAAAGGATGAGGAAGTCAAAGAGCACCTCGAAGAATGCCATGGCGAAAGCGCTGCCCATATCGGCTGCTGCGGTCACGAGATCGAAGGAGAAGGTCCCTGGCATGAGCACCTTATTCATCCGCTGGTCCACTCGCTCAAGATTTTTGCTTATGCCTACGTGGTTGCCTTCGTCTTTGGCCTTGTGATGATCGGGGTCGGCCCCGAGAATCTTGCCAATTTTCTCACCAGCAATTATTACTTATCCCCGCTTTATGCGATCTTGATTGGCTTGATTCCTAACTGCGCCTCTTCGGTCCTCATTTCTGATCTCTATCTCCAAAGCCTCCTTCCGTTCGGCGCTTTGGTGGCGGGGCTTGCGGTCAACGCGGGTTTGGGGCCGATCTATCTTTTCAAGGGCAAAAAGAATCTGAAGGACTCCTTCTTGATCATGGGAATCCTGATTGTGAGCGCCCTCGCCCTCGGCTATCTCTTTATTTGGGTCCGCTAATCGGAGTATGATGCTTGCCGTATGAAAAACATCCCTGACAAAATCCCCGCGAATCACACGGAGCAGAAGAGCGATCGAACCGGCGAAGACATCGACATGCTCCATGAAAAAGAAAGCGACCCGGAGAGTTCCGACGACTACGGAAGTCAATCCTACAAGGACAACTATGACGCCGCTTAATCTCAAAGGCCTCAGTATTTGGGCCGACTACAGGACTTTTGGCGATCCGCTCGATCAGGCTTTGGATGCTTTCATCGCCAAAGCGGTGGCGAGCAACCATGAGATTTTCCGTCACGATACGCGGACGCTTAAGATCAACGCCTGCCAGCACTGCGATGGCTGTTTCATCAAAGAAGTGCCCTGCGCCTATCTCGATGACTTTAATGTTTTGGCTCCTGATATTCTAAGGAGCCACGATTTGGTTATCTTTGCCGAAGGGTCTTTCTCAAGCGCGCTCAAAAGCGCCCTCAGCAAGAGCCGCTGCTTCTCTTCGCCAAAGGCGGAAAAGAGCGCTCTTCATAAGGTCTATTTAGTTTACGAAGGCGGCGAAGCAGATCTTAAAAAGGGAATCCAAGCTTATTTTGAAGGGGTTTTCGAGTTAGCGCCCGAGGCAACAAAGGTGGTCCGCTACGATAAAATCAACGCGGAGAAAATACAAGAAATTGCCGCTTTCGCTCTCTTATTTTGAAGACTCGATTGCTTTTAGAATCCCTTTGACAGCTTCGTAGTCTTTTTCGATGCTTAGCGTCTCCGCCGCAGGAAAGTGGACGAAAAGAGAAGGAACCCCGCTCATCAAATCGAGATAATAGACTTCGTTGCAGATGTAACGCCCCGGATCCGTGGAAATGTTCGAAGAGATGCCTGCTTGGAGAAGGGCGTCATGGATTTTCACGACATCGACGCTCGTTTTTAAGAAAGTTTTTCCCCCGGTGATGATGGCTTCGCCCATCTTGCGGACCCCATCATTATCGAGAAGAGCGGCATTCATTTCGTTATAAGCCATTTGTTCGAGCGAGATGTATTTGCGGCCAGAGGCGAGGCCGAGGCTGAGGATGAAATCAGACGAATGAAGATCCGGGATTTTGAGAAAATCGGTCTTCGCTTGGGCGTAGCTGACTGGGAGAATAGCGGTTGCATAATGTTCTTTTTTGAGGGCGAGAGCGACCTTTTCGGCGGGATTGACCTCGTGGCCCAAGAAAGAGCCGAAGCCAGTGATAAGGATTTTCATAAAGAAAACCTCCTTCCGAGGTATCTTAGGTGGAGAGAAGCAAAATTCAATTAAAGTTTTTGTCTCTTTTTCGTTCACGAAACAAAACGTTTCTCTTTGGCGCTTTCTCGCTGCTTCCTTGATGGGCGATTTGGTGTATATTAGAGACATGAACGATGATCAAAAGCACGCGATGGCCAAAGACATCCTCTCGAGCGAGCTGAAGAAACGCCTTTACCTTTACTCCTATATCTTTCTTATTGCTCTCAGCGTGGTGGATTTGATTTTTTTCATCATCGCTTTGGTCGTCGATGCCCAAGAATCCGCTTTGCGGATACCTTCTCTCATTTGCAGCTACGTTGGCATCGCCGTCTCGGTGATCGCTCTTTTTCTCATCGCGATATTGAGCGCCCTCTATTTCGTCCGGCCGGATGATGAGGTGAGTTTTGCCCGCATCAAAGCGGTCAATCATATCCGGGTTGCCCTCCGCGCTTTTGGCCTCGCCGCCGGCCTCACTTTGATTGTTTCTTCCTTCCTCGGTCTTGCGGGTGGGAGCGATAAACCCTTTAACGCCTTCGCGAAAGGCTGGGGCATCGCCATCGCCGCGATCGAAGGCACCATGTTCATCTATGCCCTATGGCATAATGCGTGGATTCGGGAGAACCCCGAGAAATACACGACGCCCGTTTATCCTATAAAGGGGGAGGACAAAGCCACGAAAGCCCCCGCCAAGAAAGAAGAAAAGCAAGCGGCTTCCAAACAAGAAACCCTTTTGCCCAAGGCCGATGTGGTCGAAGTCGAAGCCCATTATCAAAGCCCAGCCCAGATTGGCCACAAGAATAAAACGAAGAAAAAGTCGAAAAAATAAAAAAGAGCCAATCCTTTTTTAAATCTACGGGGCTTTGCTCAATCGAGAGGGATTTTGAAGAGTTTTTGGGCGTTGCGATACATCAGATTATGGTAGAGTTTTCCCGGCAGTTTGATCTTATTCCTCAAATAGGCTTCATACATCGGGTTGCCCAAGGTATCGAGTCCATCAATCGGGTTATCGGAGCCGAATAAAATGCGGTCCGCTCCGATTTCGGTCAGGACTTTCTTGGCGATTTTGATGTCGACCCAAGCGGTGTCGCCATAGACGTTAGGGTGGTTCTTGAGCACTTCGAGCGCCGAGTGGTTGTCGCTTACGAGCTGCATGTGGGCGGCCACGAACTTGAGGTCGGGATTCTTTCCGGCGACCAGTCCAAGATAATAAACATCGGAATACTTATCCTGGGCGGTATGGACTTGGATGGGCAGATCGAATTTGCGGGCCAAGTCGAAATAAGGTTTTAAATTCTTGCTGGTGATTCTTAAATGGCTTTCGAAGGGATGAAATTTCAAGCCATAGATGAGCGAGCGGTTATCGGCGATGCATTTCGCTAATTCGGGCGTCACCGTCTCGTGGTGGGGGTTGATCCAGACCATCGCGCCAAAACTTTTCGGATCTTTCGAAACGAACTTCAAAACGGTCCGTAAACCCTGAAGTTGGCTGACTTGGTGAATCCCATACTTGGTGAGCGAAGGGTATTCGGCGCAATCGCAATCGGAGACGAGGGTGAAACCGATCAAATACTTTTTATTCGATTCCATGAGAAGCTGTTCGCTCTCTTTGATGGTGGGCCAGTGCGCGATGTGGGCGTGGGAATCAATAATCATAACTTTATTATTTTAGTCTTTTTTCGCTAACTCGCGTTTCAAAAGCGCGACAAGTTTTTTCATTTCTGCTTCGTCGATTCCGCTGTTTTCGTTATTCGCATAGACAAAATCCGCGATTTTCTTAGCAGGTTCCACGTATTTCTTGTGCATCGGCCGGACGGTGGCGAGGTATTGGGCGATGGTCGATGAGCCGCTCCGACCCCGCTCCTTTTCATCGCGGAGGATTCGCCTGGCAAGGCGGATGTCGCTTTCGGCATCGACGTAGATGATGAAATCGAAGAGATCGCTGAGATGGGGCAAAGCGGAAACCAAGACGCCGTCGATGATGACGATGGGGCTCGGAACGAAGGATCTGGTTTCTTTTTTCCGAGTGTGAGTAATGAAATCGTATTGGGGGATTTCGATCGCGGTTCCTTGACGAATCAGGGCGAGATGTTTTAAGAAAAGATCCTGGTCCATCACTTGCGGATCATCGTAATTGAGTTTGCCTCTTTCTTCGAAGCTTAAAGGGCTTTGGTCCCGATAGTAAGAATCATAAGAGAGACGGGAAGTTCCCGGCCCGAGTTCGTCTATGAGATGTTCAGCGAGAAACGTCTTGCCGCTCCCGCTTCCGCCGCAGATGGCAATCAGATGATTCATGGAACATCCTCCGCTCTTTTTCCTTCCGTATCATTTTCACGAAAGACTTGCGCTTAGTCAAATGGTGAGTAGAATTATTCGTGCCTATTGGGGTGTAGCCAAGTGGTAAGGCATCGGACTCTGAATCCGAGATGCACTGGTCCGACCCCAGTCACCCCAGCCAATAGGATTAATAAAAGCGTTCCCCGCGATTGGGGAACGCTTTTTCTAGGCTTTGAGAATCGCGATGGCGATCTGAATCATCTGTTTGAAGTCTTTTTCCGAGAGATATTCAAAGCGGCCGTGGTGGTTATAACTGCCCGTGCCAAGGTTCGGGGTCGGACAGCCCATGAAGCTGAACGTCGCGCCGTCGGTGCCGCCGCGAATCGGTTCATGGCGGGCTTTGATGCCAAGTTCGGCAAAGACTTTGTCGGCATGGACGACCGCGCGTGGATCTTTATCGAAGATCTCGTGCATGTTGCGGTAATCATCCTTGATCGTCAATGTGATTTTGGCTTTCGGATACTTTTTGCTCAAGACCCGCTCAGCGTTGCGGAACTCGTCTTTTTGATGCTCGAGTTTCGGGCGGTCGTGGTTGCGGATGATGTAGTGAAAGGAACAACTTTCCACGCTGCCATTAAGGGCGAGAAGATGGTTGAAGCCTTCCCGCTGTTCGGTCAACTCCGGCCGCTCTAATGGATTGAGCAGGGCATCGAATTCCTCGGCGACGTGAAGCGCGTTGACCATTTTGCCTTTGGCCTCGCCCGGATGGATCGAAACGCCTTCGATCACGATGTCAGCGTGGGCGGCGTTGAAGTTCTCATCTTCGATGATGTCGGGTTCGGCGCCATCGAGAGTGTAGGCGTAAGCGGCGCCAAAGCGTTTGGCGTCGAAGTGTTCTGGGCCGCGGCCGATTTCTTCATCGGGCGTGAACAAAAGCGAGATCGGATGGTGTTTCTCTTCCGGATGTTTGATGTAGTGTTCGATGGTCGCCATGATGATGGCGAGACCCGCCTTATCATCGGCGCCGAGCAAAGTGTTCCCATCGGTGACGATGAGACCTGTGCCCACATAATCCTTGAGGCGCGGGAAATCGTCTGGCGCCATCGAATAGGCGTCATTTAAATGGATGACGCCGCCATCATAATGTTCGATGTAGCGGGGTTTGACGTTGGCGCCCGTCACTTCAAGGGCGGTGTCAATGTGGCTATTGAGGCCGATGGGCTCCAAATTCGCTTCGCCCGGGATTTTGGCATAAACCCGGCCAAACTCATCCATCTCGGCCTTGACGCCCATCTCGGCGAGCTCTTTGATGAGAAGCTTGCTTAAATTGAGTTCCTTCATCGCGCTTGGTGTCGTGGCGCTCGTATCATCGCTTTGAGTGTCAATTTGGCAATAGCGGACGAATCTTTCTAAATCTTTATCCATAAAAATAATTCCTCTATCATGGTTATTTTAGCCTCTTCTCTGCTTTCTGACTAGAAGAGCACTTACGCGCGAAGGAAAATGTGACATAATGACCTCATGCATAAAAACGTATCAATTTTTGCCCTTGGAGCCGCTCTGGCCTTGAGCGGATGCTCCTTTGGGCTCACCCCGAATTCTTCGCTGGTCTCTTTTTCGTCCGCAACCTCGTCCGCCGTCTCTTCTTCCTCCAGCGTCATTTCTTCATCCGTCTCGTCGGGTTCTTCCTCCGCTCTTAGTTCCTTGACATCGAGTTCTTTCTCCGGTTCGGCCACGTCAACTTCATTTCCGAGTTCTTCTTCGACCCCTTCAGGTAGCGTCGCCTTGCCTGACAGCCCCGAGTTTACGGCTTTTTGGGCTCATTCGACGTCCCTCAAAATATCACTCAGTTTCTCCAACGCTTCGCTCCACGCTCTCTCCCTTTGCGGCGCGAAATATAACCAGAAATGGGCCGATCTCTATTTCCCTTGCACTTTCAAGGCGAGCTTTGACGGGAAAGACTATGTCTACACGGAAGTCGGCGCCCGGATGAAAGGCAACAGTTCACGGCGGGAGATCTGCGATGAAAATGGAACCATCACCCAAAGCTGTCACCTGAAAATCTCCTTTAAAGCGACTTTCGATGATCCGCTCTATGACCTCGATGAAAAACTCAAGGATTTCAAACATGACTGGAGCAATGATGCGAGCGGCTTAAAAATCCGGAAGAAGCGCAATCTCTTCGGGATGGAGAAAATCGATCTCAAGTATTTGCCGCGCAACGACAACAAGACGATTTCGCAAGAGGTCTATTGTTACGACACCTTCCGCGCTGCGGGGATTTTGGCTCCTCACGCCCAGTGGGCCGAGGTCAATTTGGCCAGCGATTCGAGTGATCGAACCTACTTTTACGAGGTGATCGAGGACATCGATAAAATCTTCTTGAAACGGCATTTTTCTTCCGAAGATGCCCAAGGCGATCTTTATAAGTGCGTTTGGGGTACCGACGTGAATGGCGCGTGGAGCGGAGCGGATCTCGTCCGCGATGGGGCGGTGGAGAAAAATGCGACCAGCACCAGTCTGACGAGCGGCGCTCGCCTTGCCAAAGGCCGGATCGGCGTCGAGGACAACTATAACGGCTACCATCCCAATTACCAATTGAAGACCAACGATGATGGCGAGGCTTCAGATTTCTCCAGCATGGCCAATTACATCAACACCCTTTGGAACCTCCGCTATCGAAAGGCCCCGCAAAACTCCCTTGAATCCCTGTTGGACGTGACCGAATTCTTGAAATTCGAAGCCCTCTCTTATCTCTTTGGCAATTTCGATGATCAGCGCAATAACGATAACAATTATTATCTGTATTTCCGCCCGAGCGATAAGAAAGCCCTCTATATTCCCTACGATTGGGATTGGGCTTTGGGGGCTGCGGATGAGAGCAAGAAGTTCGTGATGGCCAGCACGACTCCTCTCCAGACGACAGGCTTCCATGGTGCTATTGGCAATAACGTTTATTGGGTGACCTTTTTTGCTTCTTCCGGCCTCGCCTATGATCAAAATGGTTATATCGCGAGCTACCTTCAATCGGTCAACGATGGTGTAAATTCTGGCTATCTCGATGCCGCCAATTACCAATCGCTTGTTGCTCAGGTCCCCGCTTCCTTAGGAAGCAGCGATGTTTCGAGCGTCATGGCTTATATGGCGGCGAAGAAAGAAACGATTGCGAATTCATTAAAATAGCCAACAAAAAGTCGTGCCCGCCCTTTTGGGGTGACTTTAGCCGGCCAAACCGACCCGTATGAAGAGGCGAGCGTTCGGATGAAGGGCAACACCTCTAGAGCGATTCCTTAGCGCGGGAGAGGCGCAAAGCCCGTCGCTTTGCTTCAATGAGCAAACTCGATCGGAAATATCTTCCGCGCAGCGATTCTAATGATTCCTCCTGGGCTCCCCCATTCGCAAGAAAGGTATCGTTTCCACGTCTTTGAGCAAAAAGACATCGTCGTCCCGAAAACTAGATAGGTCAAGTCGACCTTCATAGATGACATGGCTGGCAAAGCCTCGTCAATGAGGCGATTGAAGTGGTGGATGAAGACTCATCGACTGCCATTTCTCCAGCAAGGAAGCCGGATCGATCTCTCTATGTGTTCGGCTTACAAAAGCAGCTCCTCCTCTATGGAAAACGAAAAGAGCGTGATTCCTTCAAGCCTTTGGGGCACTTTTCCGTTGCCTCTCGATGAGAAAACGCTAAAATAGAAAGGATTTTTACTTTCTTCTAAGGAGAAAATTGCGTTATGTCTCATGTCCAAGGCGCTCTCGACGAAGCGAAAACTGAGGGGATTCTCAAGGCCTATGAAGCCGACCCCAAAAACACGGTGGTCCGCCATGCCCTCAGTCGTAACAGCCTTTCGAGTGTGATTTATGATTCGGCCTCGTTAGCGGGCGTCGCCAACGAGTTCTCGCTTGATCTCAAGACCTTGCCGGTCGCCAATCAGCGGGCTTCGGGCCGCTGCTGGATTTTCGCCGGCCTCAACATTCTGCGTGAGAGGATCGCCAAGGAATGCGGGCTCAGCAAGTTTGAACTTTCGCAGAATTACATCTCGCTCTACGACAAAATCGAGAAGAGCAACTTCGCGCTCGAGACCATCTTGAAACTCGGAAAGCGCGATCACGATGACCGCGAACTCGCTTTCATCCTCCATGACCCGGTCAGCGATGGGGGCCAGTGGGATATGTTCGTCAACTTGGTTAAGAAATATGGCCTCTTGCCCCAAGAAGTGTTTCCTGAGACTTTCCAGAGCAACAACACGATGGAAAGCGATCGGCTCGTCAATGCAGCGATCCGGGGATTTGCCGCCGAAGCGGCCCCCTTATTGAGAAAAGGCCAAATCAAGGAGGCCCGCGCCCTCAAAGAGGCGACGATGGAGAAGATCTACGATCTCTTCCTTTCCGCCTTTGGCGTTCCGCCGAAGACTTTCGCCTTCGAATACACAAATGACAAGGGCTACCACGTCGAAGAGGAGCTGACTCCGCTCGCCTTCTTTGAAAAATACATCGGTGATTCGATCGACGAGTATCAGTCGCTCATCAATTCGCCGACCGCCGATAAACCCTATCTCAAGAATTACACGATCGACTATCTCGGCAATGTGGTGGAAGGCAGGATGATCAATCACCTCAATCTTCCGATGACGCGCATTAAAGAGTTGATTTTGGCCCAGTTAAAGGGTGGGCTCCCCGTTTGGTTTGGAAGCGACGTCGGCTTCTACCGCGATCGGCAAGGTTTTGCTTGGGATTCACACAGTTTTGATTATCTTTCGAGCTTCGGCATCGATATCAAATTCGACAAAGGGATGATGCTCGATTATGGCCACTCGGCGATGAACCACGCGATGGTCATCACAGGAGCGAATTTGGTCAAGGATGTGCCGACCCGTTGGAAGATTGAGAATTCCTGGGGCGGCGATAACGGAACGAATGGCTATTATGTCATGAGCCAAGGCTTCTTCGATACCTTCGTCTATCAGGCGGTGGTGTTAAAGAAATATCTGAACGATGAGGAGAAAGCGGCGATTGCCCAAGAGCCGAAGCATCTTCATCCGTGGGATCCGATGGGCACTTTAGCCGACTAAGCGAAAGAGCAAAACGCTCGAGGCGTCTCGAGCGTTTTCCTTCTCGTGATTGTCAACCCCGACAATCTCGTTTCTTTTAAAGGCGTCGTCCTGGATTTGAATGAAGTTGGTATCGAAGGCGGCAGCGAGACGGATTATGCGATTAATCCCACGCTTTCGGGCGAATACCTCGCTCTTGAAAGCGCAAGCGGGGCCGCCGCCGCGATTACGAACGCGATTGATGCCGTCAATAGCGAAAACAACCTTCGCTTTGGCGGAGAAGGAAAACTTGTCTCTATTTCGACCGCGGAATATGACGCCAAAAGCGGACGGCACCCTCTTCTATGGCACGAGCGATGTGACGATCGTCGTCTCGGCAGATGGACTGCAGCCACAACTCCTCGACCAATGATGGCAAGAGCACCCCCGAGCGATGATGACTGGAGTGCGGGCGGAGGACGAGCGAGCAGAGTTTAAGCGCTGGCGCTGTCGGCATTAGCGGCGGCTTGCGGAACGGCTAAACGGCTAAAGCAAAAGGCACGAGCAAAAGCGCGCCTTTCTTTTATCAAAAGAATCTTTCCCTTGTCACTCAAGGCCCGCCTTATTAAAGTTAAGCCTATGAGCCACATCGTGATTGAAAAACTTTCCAAAACCTACAACCCTCATCTCGAGAATGAGGTCAAAGCCCTCGATCAAGTCTCCTTTAGTCTAAACGAGGGGGATTTTGCAGTGATTTTGGGTGCCTCAGGGGCGGGCAAGAGCACCTTGCTCAACATCCTCGGCGGCATGGACAATGCCACGAGCGGTTCCTACCTTGTCGATGGGCGGGATGTCGCCAAATATAATGCGAAGCAGCTTCAGCAGTTTCGCCGCAATGACATCGGCTTTGTTTTTCAATTCTACAATCTGATGCCGAATCTGACCGCGCTCGAAAACGTTCAGTTGGCTGCTTCGGTCGTTTCCGATTCCTTCGATAGCAAAAAAACGTTGACCGATGTCGGACTCGGCGAACGAATCGCCAATTTTCCCTCCCAGCTCTCGGGTGGCGAACAGCAACGGGTCGCGATTGCCCGCGCAATCGTCAAAAACCCGAAGCTCCTTTTGTGCGATGAGCCGACCGGCGCTCTCGACAGCAAAACCGGCGCCTCGATCATCAAGCTTCTCTATGACGTGGCCGAAATCTATCACAAAACGGTCGTTTTGGTTACCCACAACTCGAAAATCGCGAGTTGTGCGAAACGGTTGATCCGGATTAGCGATGGACGTTTATTGAGCGATGAGGTACAAGAGCATTCGCTCAAACCTGAGGAGATCTCTTGGTAAGATGGCGGAGAAGAAAAGTCGATTTCCCTCGTTCAAACCCCTGTCATTCCTCGCGAAGATGGGCCGGCGCGAAGTCAAGAGTCACTGGGCTCAGTTTTTGGCAATCATCGGGATCGGCGGGGTTGCCGTCACCCTTTTTGTCGGCCTTTTGGCCAACGCCGAATCCATCGAAAAACGGGTCGATCAAGCCTATGACGAAGGCAATATGGCCGACCTCTGGGTCACGACTTCCTCGAGTCGGACGATCGATTATGTTTCGATAAGCTCCATCGTCGGAGAAGAAGGCGAAGTCGATACCCGTTTTGAAGCGCCCGGCCGCTTCGCCCGCAACAGCATTTACACGGTCATCACCCCTGAAATTCCCCGCATATCTCACCCGTATGAGATCGTGGAGGCCGCTCCCGAACAAACAGACGACCATTTTGTTCTGGTCGACTATTCGCTTGCTCATTCGACCGACGCCTCTTCGAGCGCCAAGTTCCAAGTCGGGCGGGACCTTGCGATGTCCTATGACGTTTCAAGCCTCGCCGATTACCTCGACGACAAGAGCCTTGCGGTCTTAGATTCGTTCGTGAAAAATGGGGGCGAGAATATCTTCCGTTCCCAATCGATTGAACTCACTTACACGATTACCGGGATCATGCGCTACCCCGAGAACGTGACGAAAGCTTCTTATAACACTTCGGCCTTTTTGGTCGACGATGCGACCTTTAAAACGGCGTTGGACACTCTTTTACGAGCCAATTTCACGAGCGCGGGGGTCGCCCTGCTCTACCAAAAAGCGGGCAACTCCACTCTTCGCTGGGGCAATGCCAATTCTTATCCTTCCAATGCCTTCGTGAAGCCCAATCAGTATCTCGTCACCTTCAAAGACGATGCTAAGATCGTCGATATCAAAGCCAAGATTTCCTCCTATTTCGCCGCCGACACCAATAGTCCGCTTCTTTCGATTAACGATCGCGACAACATGCCTTTCACCATCACAATGGCCAACGACGTGAGACAAGCGCGCCAATTCACTTTTGTTTTTCCTTTCGTTTTCTTTTTCGTTGCCATCCTTGTCATCTTAACGACCACCTCGCAGATCATCTTGAAAGAAAGGACGCAGATCGGCACAATGAAAGCTCTTGGTCTTTCCGATCACGAAATCTACGCCCACTATATCGCTTTGACCCTCTCAATCGTCGGCATTGGCACTCTGATTGGTGAGATTCTCGGCCCGATTATCATCCCCTTCATTTTGGGCCAGAAGTACGACATTCTCTATACTCTTCCTGCCCGTAGCTATGCTTTCCCAATCCTTTATGGCCTTCTCACCGCCGCGTTTTTCCTTGGCGTCGCCGGTCTCGTCACCTCTTTGGTTTGCCATAAAGAAGTCGCGCTAAAACCCGCCGAGAGCATGCGCCCAGCCGCCCCGAAGATGATGGAGCACGTCGATAAAATCAATCTCAAGAAGTATCAGGCCCATTTCCTTTCGCTCAAAATGGCATTCCGCAACATGAAGATTGATCTTGTGAAATCATTCATGGTGGTGGCGGGGGTAATGGGTTGCACCGCCCTGTTGGTCTGCGGCTATGGCATCGAAGACACGATTGCCTATGGCAAGAATAACGATATGGTGATGGGCTCGATGGCCAACGATGCGGTGGTGACTCTCACCTTCAGCGCCCCTCAAAGCGAAGAGAAGATCCAAAAAGACATCAAGGAACGCTATAGCCTCGTCGCCGATTTCGAGCCGATGACCCGCAGCGCCAGCACCATTCGTTTAGCCAAGGATGACAGCCCCCAGAGCGACAGCAACGTCTACATCGTCGGCAAAGGGCAAAATGAGCATTCGCACATGGCTTGGGCTGATCAGATTCCCGACGATCAGATCGGCATCTCCGACAAAGTGGCCCAAGAAACCGGGGCCAAAGCGGGTGACATCCTCCGTTTTAGCTATGATTCGAGCAGTTATGAAGCCCCGGTGGCTTTGGTCTACAAAGCCTTCGTTTTCAATGGGGTTTTAGTCCATGCCGCCGCCCCAATCTTCGCTTCGAGCAGCGCGATGACCTTCCAAGGCTGCTATGTTGACTGCAAGACACTCGAAGGCAAGTCGACCCTCGAATCCGCGGAGATTTTAAAGGAACAATTCCAAGGTGGCTATGCCGAAGCGGAGAATCCGGAGTATAAAGTTGCCGGCCTCTCTTATTTGATCGAAGCGGACACGACGGCCGACTGGGCTAGGCAAATCGACGATATCATGTCGGGCGTTCACATCATGACGAACGCGGTTAAGGTTTTCGCCATCATCTTGGCCGTCGTCGTCCTTTATAATTTGGCTCTATTAAACTTTCGCGAACGGGCCCGGGATATCGCCACCCTCAAAGTCCTCGGTTTTACCAAAGCTGAAATCGCTTCTTCCTTATTGTGGGAGACGATGAGCTTGACCGCGTTGGGGGTCCTGTTTGGGATGCTTCTTGGCTATCCCTTCCTCTTGGCCGTCTTGAAGCTCAACATGGTCCAGCTCGTTCAATACCAGTATCATATTTTCCTCTTAACTTACGTTTATTCCTTTTTGCTGACGTTCATCGTGGCTTTTGCCGTCAATGCGATTCTCTCCTATCGGACAGGTCAGGTGAAGATGGTTGAATCGCTTAAGAGCGTCGAGTGAGTTCGCCGTTGCATTCTAGTTGCCTCTTCCCCGCGGATGGCTATACTAAATTCAAGGAGAAAAAAATATGGCAGAAAAGAAAGTTCAGAAATATCGTTGCACGGTTTGCGGAGCCATTGTGGTTCCGAATCCGGATGGCTCTTGCCCCGTTTGCGGCGCTCCGGGCGACATGCTCGTTCCCGTCGATGATGATGGCAACGACATTCCGCAAAACTGAAGAATGAGAAGACTGGGCTCCTGCGGGAGCCTTTGTTTTCGAGAAAGGGGAATAACGATGTTATCCCGAAAAATTGCGATTGTGGGGGATGGGGCGGTCGGCAGCAGCATTGCCTACACCTTGATGCTAGGCCATGCGGTCAATGAGATCGTCATTATCGACGTCAATCAAGCCAAAGCCGAAGGCGATGCTCTCGACATGGCCGATGGCATGTCCTTCTTAGCGGTGCCGAAAATCATCCGCGCCGCCGGTTACGAAGGCTGCGAAGGAGCCTCGATCATCGTCATCACGGCCGGGGCGGCCCAAAAGCCCGGCGAAACCCGGCTTGATCTTTTGAACAAGAACGCGGGGATCTTCAACACGATCATCGATTCGATCAGGCCGCACCTCGGTCCCGACACCATCGTCCTCGTCGTCTCCAATCCGGTCGATATCTTGACCTATTTTACCTATAAGAAACTCAATATCCCCTCAGCTCGGGTGATCGGAAGCGGAACTGTCCTCGATACCTCGCGCCTCAAGACGGCGATTGCCAACGACACCAAGATCGATCCGCGTTCCATCCACACGATGATCGTCGGCGAGCATGGCGATAGCGAAGTGGCGGTTTGGAGCGCCACCTCGGTCGGCGGTCTCGCTCTCACGAACTATTGCGCCAAGTGCGGCAAATGCTCGGGCCACAACATGGCCCAGCTCAATGCCCTCCACGAACAGGTGAAGAACGCCGCCTACGCCATCATCGCCAAGAAAGGGGCGACCTTCTATGCCGTCGCCTTGGCGGTGAGCCGGATTGTCAGCGCCATCCTCAATGACGAGAACAGCGTCTTAACGGTTTCAACTTATGTCGAAAACGAATTTGACGGCTTGCTTCAAGATCTCTATCTCTCCCTTCCTTCCGTCGTCGATAACCACGGGGTCGAGAAGATCCTGCGCCCCGATTATAGCGAAGGGGAAAAAAGCGCGATTGTCACCTCGGGTTTAGCCCTCAAAGAAAAGTTGAAAGATCTGCCGCTATAAAATGAAAGCCCCGACTGCTTATTTTCGGGGCTCTTTTTTTATTTTTATTGGGGATTTGCAGGGGTTATTTGCTGATGTAGTAATCAAGGAAGGCTTTAATCAGGGGATCATGATAGATGGCAGCCTTGTCGTGGTCCCAGAAATAATAGGTTTCTGTACCATCGACGTACTGGGTGACATCGCTCTCGGGAATCGCCTGCAAAGGTGCGCTCGTCAGGAAGTTTGTCACTTCGTTCTTTGCTAAGTTCGAGAAGAATTCGTGGTTCCGGCTTCCATCCCAATAGCTTTCGCTGACTTTATAAACGGAGTTTTTTTCTCCGCGGGCGAGAGCGTCGTTATCGTAGACGTCGGCATCATCGACGTCCCCATTCGAATAATGAAGGAAAGTCGGGACGTAGCCGCTATCAAAGCCAAGCGGGGTTGCTTCGCTCTTGGCCAAGCCGTACTTGGCCTTGAATTCATTCCATTGAACCTTGCTTGCCTCGGTTGCCGCGGTCGTGCCATCCCTCGGGTCGTGAATCCCGGGAACATCGCAATCGATTACATAGCTTTCGGCGTGGATGCCGGCATTGTAAGTTTTGAGAAAATTATCGGAGAGATAGCGGCAATCCCCGCAGCGGTCGCGGAAGAAGCCGATCGTGCACTGATCCAAGCCGTTAAAGGAGGAGGCATCGACAACGATTTTCTCGAGCTGCAAGACATCGATGTAAAGCATCGAAGAGAAACTAACGCGAGCATTCATCCAGTTTTTGAAGGTGGCGGCATCGTTGCTCCAAGCATCATTCTCGCCCGAGCGTTGCCGCTGATATTTGAGGATGCCGCTTTCAAAGATAGCGATGCTTTCGTTCCCCTGGTTGGCTGAGATTTTGAGGTCGTAGGTCTTCTTGCCATCGCCATTGAATTCCGTCGGGTTGATGGCATAGATGAAGGCGTTGGTAGATTGGATATAGGATTCCAGGGTGCTCTTGAAGAAGGAAAAGCAAGTGCAGTCGGTGGTGACGTCCCCAATAAAGAGGACGAAACTGAGCTTGCGGTCATCGACAAAACCGGTCAGATCGCTATAGCCGATCACTTTCACGTTGCCGACTTTGTAGGTGCGGGAGGTTGGCTCATAGTCCCATAAAGGGAGAGCGGCATCGTATTTGCGGCCGAACTCCATCGCGACGGGTGTCACGCTTTCGGTGGAGCAGGCGCCGAGGCCGCCAAGGAGGGAAAAAGCCGAAAGAGCCACGAAAAGATATTTGCTTTTAATCATATTGACGATTATGCGCGCGCGGGTTGGCGAGTGCAATAAAACGTTCTGTCGTTCCCTTTCTAAAAAATTGAAGAACAAACGAAAAGAAAAACGGGAGATTTGCCAAAAATTCATGCTTTTCTCTTTTTTGAAATCCCTAGCAAAAAGCCATCGGATTTACTGAAAAAGTGTTTTGGAAGAAAACGGGACAATTTTTGTTAACGAATTGTATTGAATTTTCTTTGCGTTAAGTGCATATTTTTTCGCGTCAAGAATTCCGGCTCCTATCGAGCGGACTATTGGCATTCGTTTCCGCTAAATCTGGTCAGCCCTGGAGGTAGTAGCAATGGACGCTGATAATACGATTATTTCGTTGGTGGGGGTCAGCAAAGTATTTGATAAGACCTTTACCGCCGTCGACAACTTCAATCTTTCGATTCGCAAAGGCGAATTTGTCACCTTGCTCGGGCCGTCTGGTTGCGGTAAGACCACGACCTTGCGCTTGATCGCCGGATTCGACATCCCGACCAGCGGCAAAATCTTGCTCAACGGGCAAGACATCACCAATTTGCCGCCCTATGAAAGACCGGTCAACACCGTTTTCCAGCATTACGCTCTTTTCCCCAATCTCGATGTCTATGACAACATCGCCTTTGGCTTAAAGCTTAAGAAAATCCCCCAGTTAGTCGTCGATCACAAGGGCGATAAGGTGACCAAAATGGTCCACCTCGATGACAAAGCCATCGATGCCAGAGTCGCGAAAGCTCTTGAAATCGTCGATATGTCCGCGATGGAAGACCGTGATATCGCCAATCTTTCTGGCGGCCAGCAGCAACGGGTCGCCATCGCTCGGGCCATCGTCAACGAACCGCAGGTTCTTTTGCTCGACGAGCCATTGAGCGCCCTCGATCACAAGATGCGGCAAGACATGCAGATCGAACTCAAAGAAATGCACAAGAAACTGGGCATTACCTTTATCTATGTCACCCACGACCAGGAAGAAGCCCTCTCGATGTCGGATACGATTGTCGTCATGAAAGACGGCGCGATCCAGCAAGTCGGCACCCCGGAATCGATCTACAACGAACCGATCAACGCTTATGTCGCTGACTTCATCGGCGAAAGCAATATCTATAACGGCACGATGGTGGGCAAACAACAGGTTCGCTTCCTCAATGCCGTTTGGAACTGCATCGATGACTTTCCGCTCAATGAGAAGGTCAACGTCGTCATTCGCCCCGAAGACGTCGAAATCGGGAATCCGGGCAAAGGCATCGTCGACGGGACGATCGCCAGCCGGGTTTTCAAAGGCGAGGATTATTCCTATGTCATCAACGTCGGCAAGAACGAAGTGCTTTGCCGCGACACTCACGCCCGCGAAGTCGGAACCGCTGTTTCGCTCCATGTCGTCAAAGAAAATCTCCAGATCATGGATAAGGATCTGACCGAGAACGAATGGGAAGAATCCGTGATCAACAAAGATGGGCAAGTCATCATCGGCGAAGATCCTTTCCCTTGCGATCTCACCCAACTCGTCAAAGGTTCGATCCTCGACGAGAATGGCTATGTTGTCGATCCGAAGTCGAAAAAGAAATACGATTTCGCCGATGCGAAAGTGGTGGCGGAATGCGATCTCGACGCCCCGATCCTCGACGATGACCTCTCGAAAGGCCACAGCCAGGGCACCATCGTTTCGAGCGTTTGGCTCGGCGATCACTATCAGTACATCATCCGGACCGACGATGAGGAAGATTTCATCGCCAATACCCCCTATCAATGGAATGAGGGCGATATCGTTTCCGTCGATATCCCGCTCAGCGCTCTCCATCTTCGCTTAAAGAAGGACCTCGACAGCTATGTCGTTGACTAATCAGGAAAAGGAAAACCGCAGCACCCGTTTGGGTCAGGTTTTCGCCTTGAAACGGAAATATCTGGCGATTCCCTATGCCCTCTTCCTGGTGCTTTTCGTTATCATTCCGCTCTTATTGATCATCGCTTACGCTTTCACCGAGACCACGGTGCTCACCGATGGGACGAAGCAGACGTCCTTCTCCTTTGCCGCCGCTGCCTCCTTCTTCACCAGCGCCTCCAAGTGGTCGGTTCTCTTCGTCTCGCTTTTCATCGGGATTCAGACGACCGTCATTTGCTTGATTCTCTCTTACCCGGCCGCTTATTTTTTGGCCGAGAAGAAATTCCGCGTCAATAAAGTTCTCGTGATTCTCTTCATTATGCCGATGTGGATTAACTTCGTCATCCGGACCGGCGCGACTCGCGACCTCCTTAACTGGATGGGGCTCTCAGGTTCGACTCACCCCTGGAGCGCGACTATCATCGGCATGGTTTATAACTATCTGCCTTTCACGATTTTGCCGCTTTATACCACGATGCTCAAACTCGATCATGCCCAGATGGAGGCGGCTTCCGATTTAGGCGCCAATCCGTGGCAGGTCTTCTGGAAGAACGTGATTCCCCAGAGTTTGCCTGGCATCGTCTCTGCCTGTGAGATGGTCTTTATGCCCGTCATGTCTTCTTACGTCATCTCCGACACCTTGTCGGAAGGCAAAATTACGCTCTTCGGCAACTACATTTATCTGGCGTTTAGCAATTCGCTTTGGAACGAAGGCTCGTTCATGGCTCTCATCATGCTCGTGATTATCGGCATCACGATGTTCGCGACCCGCAATGTCGAAAAGGACCCATCGAGCGTCCGAGGAGGTGGCTTATGGTAGAGCAAGAACAAGCGACTGCTTCTTCGCCGACCCCGGTGGCTTCTCAAGCAGAAACCCCCGACGTCGTCGTGACGAAGCGGATTCCTTCCCGTCCGAAAAAGCAGCATCCTTTCTGGGAAGGCAAGGGCAAGCGCGTTTTTGCCCACTGCTACATTTGGGTTTTGCTGATCTTGATGTATCTTCCGGTTCTCGTCTTGATGATTTATTCCTTCACGACCGCGACGACCCTCGGTGATTGGAAAGGCTTCTCGTTTGACCTTTATGGCCAACTCTTCCAAGACAAGGAGATTCAGATTGCGGTGGGCAATACCGCCATCATCGCCTTGGTTGCCGCCACCCTTTCGACCATCATTGGCACTTTAGGTGCCATCGGCGTTTATGAATCGCGCCCTTGGGCCAAGAAAACGCTGGAATTCGCTACTCAGGTTCCGGTCGTCAACCCCGAAATCGTCATCGCTCTTTCTCTCATCGTCATGTTCGTCTTCATCGGCTCGATCAGCGGTAGCTTCCATCTGTCTTTCTGGACTTTGCTCGCCGGCCATTTAGTCCTGACCGTCCCCTTCGTCTATCTCTCGGTCAAGCCAAAGCTGATTCAGATGGATCCGGCCCTTTATGAGGCCGCGCTCGATCTTGGCTGCACGCCGCGCCAGGCGCTTCGCAAAGTCGTTTTCCCGGAGATTCTCCCCGGCGTCTTCAGCGGCTTCTTGCTTTCGATCACCCTCTCGCTCGATGACTTCATCGTCACCGCCTTCACGACGGGGCCGGGGCTCTTGAGCGGCAATAGCAACATCGCGACGGTTTCGACCTATGTTGAAGGCATCATCAAGAAACACCCGTTACCGGCGACTTCGCGAGCTTTAGCCACTTTGATTTTCGTCGGTGTCCTGCTCTTTGTCGCTGTGCTCACGATCTACAACAATGTCAAAGCCCATCAGGGCAAAAAACGGAAGGGGAGGCAATATTAAATGTTCCACGCAGCGTTGCTTTCGTTCGTTTCGTTTCTTTCTTTGACGGGTGCGATGTGCTCGCCCTTTATGGCGAGCCATAGCCTTGCCAGTTCGATCAAGATGGCTGACGCCGCCCGGACGGGCACCGTCAATCTCATCATTCATAACTCCGACGACTATATCGCCAACGGCAGTGGTGATTCGATGGATATCGTTAAGGAATTCGAGGATTATTGCTACAAGACCGATGGCGTTCAGGTCAAGGTTTCCTATAGCACTTTCGGCGTCATGGAGACCGAACTGGCGACGATTGAACAAAACACAAGCCACATCGATTTGGTCTGCGTGAGCGACTACATCGTCCAGAAACTGATGAAGCTCAATTTGGTCGTTCCTTTTGCCACCGGCGACGACCGCAAGAAGCTTTATGGCAATCACTATAGCGGCTGGGAAGAGGATTACTACGCCCAATATGCGTCGAAATTCCTCCAAAACCGCCTCGAGGCGATCAAAGCCACGATCGCCGGCGAAGAGAAGTCGGTTGGCGATTACGCCCGCGGCTATATGTGGGGCACCCTAGGCATCACTTATAACCCGAGTTTTTCGACTTTCCGGAGCAAAGGCCTCTCCAAAGAGGATGTGATGGTCCAGATGAGCGATTGGAACGCGCTTTGGAATGAGAATTATCACGGCACCTTCCAGGTCAAAGACTCGATGCGCGACACCTATTCGATTGGGCTTATGCATGTCTATGATGCGGCCTTCAAGACCTTGCTTTCGTGGTATCAATCCGGGCAAGATAATGCGGGCAACAGCTACAGCGAAAGCCAATACAATGCCGATGTCAGCACGATTTTTAACAACATCAACCACATCGATGACTTCAACGCGTTAATGAAGAAGATCAATCCCGAAGCCTCTTCGGCAACCGCAGAGACGGTCGTCGATTCGGTCCAAGATTCCCTCATCAGCCTCAAAAACACCTCGTTCGGCATGGAGGTCGATAGCGGCAAGACCGATATCATCTCCGGCGATAAGTCGGGCATCGACACCGCCTGGAGCGGTGACGCAATCACCTCGATGAATGGCGGAGACGAGCTCTCAAACCCGACCACCCTCTATTATTCGGTTCCGAAGACCGGCGGCAACATTTGGTTCGATTCCTGGGTTATGCTCTCAAGCGACTCGCTTGAGCAAGAATACGCCCAGAAATTCATTGACTTCATCTCGAAGCCTTCGATCGCGGCGGCCAATATGGACTACATCGGCTACACCTCATTTATCGCCGGGGATGACATCCTTAGCCTGGTCCGTCAGTGGTATGACCCCCGCACAAAGGCGATGTATGCCCTCGATGGCGATGGCGCCATCATTTACGACTACGCGGAATCGAGCGATGGCGAACCCGTTTATCGCGATGGGAAAGGCATCCACGATATCGTGGTGAGCGACAGCGATGGCAACCCCGTGACTTACGAAGGCATCGATACGGGCGACGTCGACATGACGGGCAGCGATTATCGCGCGCCGAGGCTCGCTGGCGTCAAAGCCGCCGATTGGTCGGCCTATGCTGAGGAAAAAGGTTGGTACGCGATCGATCTTAGCTATTTCTTCAAAGGTACCTTGAGCGATCTGAGCGACGCCGATATGCATTTCTATAGCGACGAAATCGAAGAAGTGACGGGCAAAAACCTCGCCGGTCAATCCGAGACCGTCCTTGTTGGTCGCCAGTTCTTGGCCCAATATCCGACCGAAGACGAGGCGAACAAAGGCACGATTCTTTGCCAGATCCCCGGCTTTGCCGTCATGGAAGACTATGGCGACAATAACGCCTACATCCTCCGGATGTGGGAGAATGTCAAGAGCGCCGGCGGCATCCAGGTTTGGATCGTTGTCCTCTTCGCCATCGAAGCGGCGGCGGCCTTAGGCTTCGGTTTCTATTTCTTCTTCAAGAATCGCGGGGGCAAAGCGCTTCGGAAAAGAAGACGGGAAGAGATGCAAACTGCTCAAGCGAGCGCTGCCATCGATCCGAAACGCAATGCGCCGAAACTCCGTTAGGGCGGAGATAGGCGAGATTTACCAGGATTTCGGGCGTCCAAAAGGATGCCCTTTTCTTTTCGCTGATGCTTTCTTTTTCGACCTGCGATAAAATAATGGCAAAGAAGAAACAGGAAAGAGACTTAGCTCTCTTTCGGAGAGGAAATCATTTTTTATGAAAAAATCTTTGGTTTATTTCCAGAGTGGCGGTCCTTCCCCCGTCATCAATTGCTCGCTTTATGGCGTGATCGCCGAAGCACTGAAACACAATGACAAGATCGACGGAATCTACGGGGCACGCTATGGGGTCGAAGGCTTGATAGACGATAATTTGGTCGATCTTCGCAAAGAGGACCTCGAAGAAATCGAACTCTTAAAACAGACGCCTGGCGCTGCCTTAGGTAGCACCCGCAAGAAGATGCCCGCGATCGGCGATCCGCTCTTTGGCAAGATCATCGAGACGATCAAAAAACATAACATCGGCTACATCTTGGTCAATGGGGGCAACGATTCGATGGATACCTGTCTCCAACTCTCTGAGTTTTTCAAAGCGAAGAAGATGGATATCGCCGTGATCGGCATCCCCAAGACCGTTGATAACGATCTCTATGTAACCGACCACGCGATCGGCTATCCTTCGGCGGCCCGTCACGTCATCAACATGATGAAGATGGCGGTGGTTGACGCCGCAGCCTATAAACACGGCAAAGTCGTCTTGGTCGAGATCATGGGCCGCAACGCCGGTTGGCTCACCGGTTCCGTCGACGTCTTGCCTGAAGGCGAACGACCCGATTTGATTTACGTGCCGGAGATGGAATGGGATGAGGAGAAATTCCTTAAGGACCTCAAAAAGATCTACGAAAAGAAGGGCTTCGCGGTTTGCGCTCTCTCCGAAGGCATCCCCGTTGCCCATCATAACCATGGCGCCGTCGATAGTTTCGGCCATGAAAGCCTCGAAGGTGTTTGTCTGACCCTCGCCGAGTCAATCCATGAGAAACTCCATTACGGAACCCGGGTGATGGAGCTTTCGCTCCCACAGCGGGCCGATTCGATCTTGGCGAGCGACGTCGATAAGCAAGAAGCGATCCAGACTTCGAAGTTCGCCGTCCTCAAAGCCCTCGAGGGCGAGACGGGGATGATGGCTTGCATCATCCGCATTACCTCCAAGCCTTACGTCATCGACTATTTCCTCTCGCCAGTCAAAGATATTGCCAACGCCGAGAAGAAGATTCCGCAGGAATGGCTCAAGGATAATACCCGCCTTGGCGATGACTTCCGCGACTATGTTCGGCCCCTCGTCGAAAGCGAAACGCATGTCTCCTATACCGACGGCGTTTTCGACACCGCCCACCTCAAACTTGAGAAAGTGGAGTAAGCGAAGGCCCCTCGGGGCCTTTTCTTGTTTCGGGGTCTTCTCCTTCCTTTTCGTTGCCCCTTAGAAAAGACAATGATATAATCCTAACCGCTGCATCCGTAGCCAAGCGGTAAGGCAGGTGACTGCAACTCACCAACCGACGGTTCGATTCCGCCCGGATGCTCCAAAAGAATTAGTTGCTCCGTTTCTTGGAGTGGACTATAGTTGTGGGGCTGTTGGGAAACAGCCCACCAAAGTGCGCCAGTAGCTCAGCTGGATAGAGTAGCAGACTACGAATCTGCGGGTCACGGGTTCGAATCCTGTCTGGCGCGCCAAACAAAAGAAAAAAGGATGGCTCCAACGTCATCCTTTTCTTCTCTATCGGGATGTAGTGCAGCTTGGTTTAACGCGTCTGCTTTGGGAGCAGAAGATCGCGGGTTCGAATCCCGCCATCCCGACCACATACTAACGATAACTCTTACAATATCGGAGTTTTATATTACTTTGTAACGAATACGCACACCAATCCGCAACCCGTTTTTTGAGCCAAAAGTATGGTCTTAAAGAGACGTTTAGAAGAATCTGAAATATTCGTTTTTGAAATTGGTGCTGTTTTCCTTTTGCTAAAGTTTTAGAATATCGAGGCAAGGATTTTTATGAACGTCATTGATCTCTTCTGTGGATGTGGTGGTCTGAGCCTTGGCTTCAAAGAAGCCGGCTTTAACGTTATTGCCGGAATTGACTGGAAACAATCAGCGATCGACACGTTTAATAGAAATTTTGGTAATGGAAGAGGCTTTTGTCGCGATTTAACGACCCAAAAAGATTCTCTTTTCGCGTCGATCGGAATTAACAATCATGTTGACGTGATCATTGGTGGCCCACCATGCCAGGGCTTTTCGAACGCCAATAGATGGGAGGATGAAGAAAAGGATCCGCGGAATAAGCTTTTTTTCCAATACCTCGCTTTTGTCGATCGATACAATCCTTCCGTTGTCGTGATCGAAAACGTTAAGCAAATCATCACCAAAAACAATGGTTTCGCTTTAAAAAAGATTACTGCTCTTTTCACGCAGCGTGGCTATTTTGTTTCTCATAAAATTCTTAAAGCCATTAATTACGGCGTACCTCAGGACCGCCAAAGAAACTTCTTTGTGATGACACGTGGTGAACCTTTTTCATTTGACTCGCTGATTCCTGTGCCTGGTCAATCCACGGTTTTTGATGCCATTAGCGACTTGTACCAGTTCGAAAATCAACCAAGATCTTCTGTTTATTGTTTGCCGGAGGCTGACTATCCAGCTTATCAAACATCGATGCACGCTGCGAATTTGGAGATTTTTAATCATAAAATCACTTATCCGGCAGAGAGCACCCAAGAAAAAATGAGGCACGTTCCTCAAGGCGGAAACTGGGAAGATATTCCTCCAGAGCTTTTCAAAACCGTGCGAAACAACCGGCATTCTTCTGCCTATAAACGTTTAGCCGAAAATGCTCCATCGTGTACAATTGATACGGGCAACGCCCATTCCAATTACTTCCACCCTTTATACAACAGAATCCCAACTGTCCGCGAAGCGGCTCGGATTCAATCTTTCCCGGATGATTTTATTTTCGAAGGTACGAAGAGCGAACAATACGTTCAAGTCGGAAACGCCGTTCCGCCTTTGCTTGCCAAGGCTTTGGCGCTAGCGATTATGAGGTTTTTAAATGGCCAACAACAGAATCATTGATTTATTTTGCGGTTGCGGTGGTATGAGCAAAGGCTTTGAAATGGCCGGTTTTAAGGTTGCTTTTGCCATCGACTCTTGGGATGACGCGATCGAAACCTACAACAAAAACATCCCCGGAAACGTTGGAGTGGTTTCTGATATTTATAATTTTTCCGAAAAAGACGCTTCGAAGTTAAAAGATATCACGGGGATCATTGGAGGTCCTCCGTGCCAGGGTTTTAGCACTGTTGGAAAACGCGATGTTCACGATGTCCGAAACCAGCTTTATTTGCAATATTTCCGAATCGTCAAAGCGATCAACCCATCTTTCTTTGTTCTAGAAAACGTCCGAGGAATGCTCACTTTGGAGGATGGGACATTTTTGAAAAATGTTCTATCGGTTTTCAAATCTTTGGGCTACCGCGTAAATTTTTCGATTTTAAACGCTGCCGATTATGGCATTCCTCAGAATCGAAACAGGGTTTTCTTCGTCGGCTTAAAGGATGTCGATTTCGTTTTCCCAAAGCCTCACAAACAAAAGGTTACAACCAAGGAAGCGCTAGACGATTTACCGCGCCTTGATGAAACCGCCATCCAACAATACCGTCACGATCCCGAGAACTTGTATCAGCAATACGTTAGAGGAAATTCAGAATTTCCGCATAACAACGAGCCTACGATCCATTCTCAGCAAACGATCGACATAATTTCTCGGATCCCAGATGGTGGCAGCATTTTTGATTTACCGGCCGAGTTTTGGGCAGTTCGCCATTACAACAAATCATTCGAAAGAATGAAGAGTGATGGCCAATCCAATACGATCGATACCGGTCATCGAAACTACTTCCTGTATTCAGAAAACCGTATTCCCACTGTCCGCGAGGCAGCTCGGATCCAATCCTTCCAAGATGACTTTATTTTTACGGGTTCTAGAACCAGCCAATATAAGCAAGTGGGGAATGCAGTTCCACCCTTATTAGCGTATTCTATAGCTAAGGAAATTAAGAAGTACTTGTAATGGATTTATTTGGTCATCATAATCCTGGCTTCAGTTTTACTCCAGAATATGCGGACGATGGAGCCATCATTTATGACTATCTCGCCTCGTTAGGCTCTTCGTCCGTTACCTATCAGAAATTTCAAGATGATGTAACCGCGTCCAGTCTTTTAAAAGCAAATGCGGATTCGCGGATTCGGATGTTGTTTCCGTTCTTGGTCAAATGCGGCGCGATTGCCCAATCCGATTACCAAACAAAACCATTCTCCTTTGAAACACTTCTTTCGGAATATGGTCAAATTCTTTTCCATTTTTGGAAATTGCGGCAAGCCGTTTCTCTGACTGGCAACGCCGATGCGATGAAAGAAGTCGAAAAGATTTCCAAGAGTATTTATTTTCCGATGTTTATAACGCTTTCAAAAATGCCTGATGAGTTTTATTTGCCTATCGCAAAAGCTTTGAAGCAGCACTCTTCTTTAGACAAGATCGAATATTTCGTCTATGTTCACTATCTGACCGGTGGAGCCCCAATCGGTGGGTTATCCTTCGAAGACTGGCTTTTTCGGAAGAGAAGCGACGATTCATTCGACCCGTCTTATTATCAAATTGTCAAAAATAAAAACTGCTATTCTTATACAATGGCTCTTTTATCGGATTTCGGTGTAGCCGAAAAGAGCGGCCAAGGTCGTTACGCCTTCTGTGAAGTTCACTCAATGGAACTTGATGAAATTTTGGAGGAAAAGTCATGGACGAACAAGAACTAGCGAATTCAGCGCTAACCAAGGCGAAAAATGAAATCGAGAAACTCGATCAATTGCTTGATTCCCACTCTAATGATTCTTTAGAGGGGAAAAGCGGAATTAACCTCATTGTTTACGGAACCCCTGGTTGTGGCAAGAGCTACTGGGTTGAAAATACTCTTTTAGCCGGCGTCAGCAATGCTTTCAAGATTCGCACTACTTTCTATTCGGATTACTCCCATAGTGATTTTGTTGGCCAGATTTTGCCTTGTATGAAAGATGAAAATGGCACGAAAATGATTGAATACGATTTTGTACCGGGCCCATTTACCGAGGCTTTGCGGATTGCTTTGATGCCAGCAAATGCCAATAAAATGGTTTATCTTGTCATCGAAGAGCTGAACCGTGGCGATGCTGCCAAGATTTTTGGTGAGATTTTCCAACTTCTTGATCGTGATGACAATGGAGAAAGTCGTTACCCGGTCAACAGTCCTCTGATTTACGATTATTTAACTACTAAATGCAAATTGATCTTAAAAGGAAATAAGGTTTATTTACCGAATAACCTTTCTATCATCGCAACAATGAACACAAGTGACCAAGCGGTCACCTCATTAGACACCGCTTTCAAAAGAAGATGGTCAATGCTCAAACTACCGACTGCAATGGAAAAGAATAATCCTTATGGCGATTTATTCGTCCCCGGCACCGGGATTCTGTGGCGCTGCTTCCAAAACGAAGTCAACGAGCGCATTGAAATGATTCAAAAGGACAGTGCGATTTCCGAAGATCGGCAAATCGGTGCTTATTTCCTCACCGCGAAGGAGCTGGCGGAAACAAAAGACTGCGAAGATTCTGAGAAGATCAGGGGTTTCGCGTATAAAATCATCGAATATTTATGGGATGACGTTTGCCAACTGGACAACAAAGAAAAGATCTTTAACCCCGCCATTGGCTGCTTAGACGATGCCATTTCCATTTTTGTCACCGGTCCTGATCGTTTAGGAATTTTCTCTAGCGAGTTCCGTTCGAAGCTGGAACTAAATGCAGTTCCGGCGGATCCCAATCTCAAAGTGTGAGAATAAATGCCGGAAGATATTACTTTTTCTAAAGCAACAAATACGGCCGGCAATTCTTTTGTCGGCTTTAAAATTGAGGATGGTCAAGCGTTTATTTTCTATCCGGAGGCTTTTCGTCTTTCGAGTAAAAAAGAGGATAAACAAAAAGACATTCTTCTTCTCTTGAAAACGATCTCTTTGGCAAAGAATCGTCCAGAATATCTTTCTTCATACCTTCGAAGTGGCACGAGTGAAGGGGAAAAATCATTCCCTTTTGATGCCTACTTCTATTTAATCTCTGATTATTTCGGATCCGGAAGGTATTCACCCAAGGAAAAGACTTGGTCCGTTTCCGGAGATGGAAAGATCAATTGGAAGAAAACCACTGAGCAAAATCCAATTTTGACCCAGGGCGGTTTTGTTTTCACCAATGTTTTTAAAGAGCTTTCCAAAGACAAACACGACATTCTTTATGAGGCTTATAGATATTGTGTTGAGCAAAGCATAGAAATGATCGGTTGGCTCTATGGCATTCCTTCAACCTTTTCCCCGATCCTTTCGAAGAAAAGCGCCTATTTACGAGCCATCAATACGGCTCTTCAGCATACATTCAATTCTAAAGACAAAGTCAGGCTTTTTAGTATGCGTGAAGTTCTCTTAGGCATTTCAGGCCGCATTAAAGATGTAAAACGACTTCGTTATGGCATTGATACTTATGATTACGTTTTCGAAAGACTTGTAGACCATGCTTTCGGAAATGTTGATGATATTTCAGCTTTTTATCCCCAATCGTCATGGGTTATCGGGGAAAAAGAAACGCCCTCGACATTTTTACGTCCTGACTCAGCTGCGGTAACTGGTGATAAAGTTTTGATCATCGATGCAAAGTACTATCGCTTCGGAACAACCGGAAGCATTTCAGATTTACCCGATACGACATCGATCGAGAAACAAATCACCTATGGGGATTACGTGCGGAATTTCTTACAAGAAAAGAAACAGGTTCAAAGCGTTTTTGTATTGCCTTGTCTCGCCTCAGACAAAGGGCCTTTGATTCAAAAATTCGGCTATGCAAAAGCGAATTGGCAAGTTGAAGAAGGCCAGGAAAAAATCCCTGCGGTATTGGTTGATCTTCGATCACTTATATTCGCTTTTGAAAAAGAAAAATCTTCGCTTCTTCCGGATTTGCTAAAGTCTCTATAAAAACAAAAAGCACACCCGTTTGTCGGATGTGCCCTTTTCATCTTTAGCGAAGCGCTCGCCCTAATTCGCCCTGATTTTGGAGATTGGGCGGATTGGTTGTGATGCTAGTTTGGCTCCGAGCAAAGAGCGAATGACCATCGAAGAAACGGCCGATTGAGTTGGCTTCGTCCGGGAACATATGAGAGTAGTAGTCCAAAATCGTGCTTTCGGTGTCACCGAGCCACTGAGCTACAATGCGAACTGGGAAGTTCGCCCGAATGAGATTTGAGGCGCAGCTATGACGGAACTCGTGGATCTTGATGGCCGGAAGCCCGGCTTTTTTGGCGTATTCCTTGGCCAACCTGCGGACGTGCCCTTCGTTGATGACGATGGCCCCATATTTTCCTGGGAAAAGATATGCCTCCGGGTCTTGATCCGGTTTGATGAGGTCCGCGACGTTTTTGATGAGCGTGAGCGTGCGAACGGAGCGCTTCGTCTTGGGCGTCGTGAAGACCTGTTTTTTGTAGAGCGACTTCGTGAGGACAATCCGCCGCACCGAGATCGTCCCCTCTTCGAGGCTGATGTCCCCACGTTTGAGGGCGATGCATTCCGTCATCCGCATCCCGTAGTAGCAGAAGATGGTGAAGAGAAGCTTGTCCCGTGGGTCAGTGATGACCGAGAGGAACTTCCTTTCCTGCTCCAGCGTGTAGAAATGATAGATATGATCGTCCGGCGTGGAACTGAGGTACTCGAAGATCCGCTCGGGCAAGAGGTTCGGATTCCACTTGCGGAGGAACTTCACGTAAGTCCGGACCGTCGAAACGACGTTGCACATACTCCCACGGGGCGCCTTGTTCAGCTTCTCGTTGAAGCGGTCCAGATCGTCGTTCGTCAGATCCTGCACGTAGTAGCCGCCGAAGTTCGGCTCGACGTAGTTCTTGTAGAACGACGAGCGCGTGTAGATGGAAGACGGTTTCAACTTCTTCTGAAGCGAGGCGAAAAAGAGATCGGCGAGGTCTTTGCACAGGATTTTGGGCTGCTCGGGCTTGCTTTCCATCTCGAAGCGCCCCCGGAGCTCGGCTTCCTTCTCCAAGGCCTGAGCCCTGGTCTTGAATCTCTTCTTCGTCTTGGGGTCGCTATAAAGCCGGACCCGCTTGCCGCGATTGTAGACTTGGACAACCCACAGGGTTTCGCTCGTCCCGTGGTCTTTGATTTTAAAAACGCTCATTGATTGATACATTCTCCTTTCAAAATGTTACAACAAACGATACAAAATAGACACAAGAAATATCGGCTTGCTTTGCAAATCGTCATTTTGTCTTCAGAAGTCCCTCCAATTCCTTCGGGAAGGATGCTTCGCCTTCCTCGCCGAAGAGAGCCGCGACGAGGGCATCGACGGAATGGATGGGGTGTTTGCCCCTTTCCCGTCGGTAGCGGTTGATGCTCTGGAAGTCAGTCTTGTTGATCCGCTGGCAGCCTTTGATGCAAAGCGCCTTGGCGATGAGCTCCGGCCGGAAGTTGGTGGCCAAGGAGAGCCGAGCGATGGCTTTGGCCGCTTCCTTCACTAGCCACTTGGCGTTGGTCTCGATGGCATAGACGGGCTCTTCGTGGGCGAAGGGCTCGTTCTTCCGGACGCCTTGGAGGAAGTCATCCCATTTGCCCCAGCTCTTCGCCTCGCTCCGGTGGTCCTGATCGCAGTTGTTCGGCTCTTTGAACTCGATGGCGGTGGCGAGGCAGCCGACGATATGCTCGGACTCGGTCCCATTCTCCAGCGCCGTGATGAGGAAGGGGATCTCGGCTTCGGCGTTCTTGTGGTAGTAGCGAACCTCGAAGCGGATCCAGCTTTTGACGTCCACGACGAAGCCTCGAACTGTTCTTTCGGCGGCTTTGTCGTAGATACAGAGCTGCATCGAATCCCGTGAGCCGAACGTCGCACTATAGCCCTTGAGCTTGGAATCAAGGACGGAAGCATAGCCCGGAAGCGATTCCGAGGCCCCGTTGAAGAGGTTCATGTCCGTTTCGTCCGTGACTTCAAGCCGGCGCATCTTCGTCGTGTATTCGCGGTTCTGCACCTTGGCCTTGATCAAGTCCGTCGTGATGGTTCCGGAGAGATCGTCCGTCGGGAGGTCAACGCGGGTGCATTGCCCTTCCATCCGCCGTGCTTCGACAAGGAGATCAAGCCACCCTTTCCGGATGATGGCGTCCCAGTCCTTTTGCTCGGCGTTCTCTTCCTGGAAGAAACGCCGTTCCTCGAAATCCCGGCAGGCCTCGCCCTTCATTTCCAAGACGGTGGTGGCGTGCCCGTAGCAGTCCTTGGTGATCGTTCCGCCATACCAGAGCGATAGCCCCGGCCCGAGTTCCAGTTTCACCGTGTAGCCGTTAATACCAGGGAGTTGGGCCGACTCGCTCAGATCGACGTTGAGGATCTTCAGCAACTCTTCGAAGAAACTGGCCTCTTCGGTGTAGGAGCGGCTGAAGCGGAACTTCAAGTAATCGATGCAGGTGTTAAAAGACAGTTGCCTATGGGGGGTGTTACTGCACCCCCCAGCCGAGGCCCCTTCGGGCGCCTCGTCATCTTGTCGGTCCGGGCGCTTGCCCTCAGGGCCGCCAAGATTTTCCTCGCCGCTTTCCGAATGGGCTTTCTCGGCTAGATTGGTTTCATTGTTCAAAATGTTTTTTGTATCGTTCTTCATATCTTGCATCGATGTTCCTCACTTTCATTGTTTTGAAGCCAGCATATTTCTCGATCGCATTCCAGATTTGCTGCAATGCTTGCTCCTGGGCCTCATCAATCGACTCGGGGAAGTCCAGGCGAACCAGCACAAGGAAGTCCGGGAAATCCTTGTAGATTCTTGCGTAATCGACGCGCCCATTGCGTTTCCTATACATCCTCTTCACGTTCCGGAAGAAGTTGTCATCGCCGAGCGTTTTGAGATTCGTCGGGATCTCAAAGTAGATTCTTTGGGTGGCTTCCGATTGAATCGTCTGCTTATCCATATCGGCAAAATTTGTAGTCATAGTCGTTAATTCCTTTCAGCCTTTAAGGCTTGCTTTGTCATCCCGTCTCGTCTTGGCATTGCTCTTTTTAATGCATAAAAAGCTCCTTTCCCGTTAAGGAAGGAGCTTGTTAATTCGCTATTGCTGGATCAAATGATGGAGATACCACTGCAAAGAGAGTGAGACAAAGTCACTTCCTCAACAGACGATATCTTTCTAAGCCAATGGTGCGTGCCCATCTCGCTTAGTCAGCGGTCTTATATTCGGCTCGGCTTGCCCTTTTATTTACTATCGTAGGGTTCCCGTCTAGCCACCTCCGGATCATTTTCGATCGGATGTCAGGGCTAAATTAGAAGGTTCTTCGGCCGATGCCTCGCTGCTGCATCCGACCGCCTTCGATAGTATGTTACCATTCGTTTTTGGCCAAAAGAAGCCATTTTTGAGCGAAAACTCGACTGGTGTGCGTTTGAGTCGGAACGCGTTTTTTGATAAACTCCGATGCTCTCGGACCTAAAAAGCGCGATGGTGGAGCTGCCTGAAAATCCACCATCTCAAAAGTTGGGCATTCAACCGATAAATGTATCGTTTGGCGTACTCAGAGGAGTATCATCAAGGCAATGAGTGGCAAATTAACCAACCTGATCAAGCTCCGGAAATCCAAGGGAATCACCCAGGAGGAGATGGGCAAGAAGCTCAACGTCTCTCGAGTCAGTTATTCCCGATGGGAGAGCGGTGAGTCGAAGCCGTCCCTCGACGATCTCGTTTTCCTTGCCGACTTCTTCGGCGTCTCGCTCGATTACCTTGTCGGGCGTCAATCCGCAGTCCTTTCGGATCCGGCGGATCGGAAAGCGGTGGAGGACGCGATCGAGACCCTATCCAAATGCGTCGGAAAGGGCGCGAAGTAAAATGCCCTTGCCTTCGAAGCCAGAGTCCGGCCATTTTTTCAGCGAGGAATTGTGGAAGACTTCCGGTGTTTCCCCTTTGGAGATCGAACGGGCGAACATCGAGATCTTTCTTTCCGAGGCCAGAAAATACCTTGACGAGAAGGACGTCGAAAGCCTTTCGGGCCAGCTTTATAGCAACGCCAACCGTTTGCATCCGGCCTCTTCCTGGGAGCGGAAGCTTTCGAAGATGGCGCTCAAATACGAGGCTCACCAAGCCCCGGTCCCGTCCGAGTTCAATGACGTTCCGCATCCGGCTTTGGACAAAGCGAACGTCTACGATGCGATCGTTTATCTCTCAAAACGCCTGAAGAGCATCCCAGACGTTCCCCATTTGAGCAAGCAAGACTATCTCCATTATCTCGGCCCCGATTGCCGGGATGAGGTCTATATCTATGCGTTTTTGGCCATCCACGAATGGATGCGGCATTTCAGAGACCCCAAAAACGGGTTTTTAGAAATGGAGATGTTTTCTCCATCCGAAGCTAAGAACATCTTCGCTTATTATGAGGCGAAAGACATTGTCCGTTTGCTTGATAAGAAATGCCGAACGGAAAAAGAGAAGGTATTCGAGAACGAAAACACTTTTGTCGTTTCTTTTGTCGCTGCTGATCCGAAAAACGCGGACCAAATTATCCGCCTTCCTGGCTTTCCCGCTTTCTCTGAGATCTTTTATGAAGACACGAAGCGGGAGATGGCCTTTTTCTCCTCGCTTAAAAACGGCCTTTAAGCCTTGTCTAATTTGTTTGTCTCTATTCGCCTAAGGAACTTCGTGTTGTTTTTATGAGTATCAGAAAACGGTCCTCACATTTGATTTAATTTCTTATGACAAAACTCGGGTGTAAACTAAAGGCAACATCCGTCCGATAACCTTGGGGGTATCTCTATGAAACACATCAAGATCGCGCTGGCTTTGCTGGGGGCTTTCACCGCCCTCTCACTCTCCTCCTGCGGCGAGAAGTATTACAAGGTCCGTTTCCTCAACGATGACGGCTCCGTGCTTTTTGAGACCGACCAAGTCTTGGAGAATGCCACCCCGGTCTATCAGGGAAATACTCCGCTCAAAGCCAAAACGGATCAATACACCTACACCTTCAAGGGCTGGGACAAAGCGATCGCTCCGGCGACCGCGGATGCCGACTATACGGCCACCTATGAATCGGCGGTGAACCAATATCAGGTCCGCTTCGTGAATTACGATGACGCCTTGATCACGGCGGTCAACGTCCCCTATGACGGGACGGCGGTGTTCCCTGACACGGGGAATGCCCCCGAAAAGCCTTCGAATGACCAGTATTCCTACGCTTTCAATGGCTGGGACGAACCCTTGGAGCACATCACGAAAGACGTCACGAGGAAAGCGCTGTTCACCGAGACGGTCCGGACCTACAAGGTCGAGTACAAGAATTTCGATGGGACCCTCCTTGATACACAAAACATTGAATATGGGAAGAACGCCCATTTCGCCAAGGAGAGCCCGAAGAAGGCCTCGGACGAATCCTATGACTACATCTTCTCGGGCTGGGACTACCCCGAGACCAACATCGTGAAGGACATGGTCCTCACCGCCCAGTTCAGCCAAGCCCGGAACAGCTTCAGCGTCACTTTTGTGAACGACGACAACTCCGTCCTCGACACGGTGAAGGTGGCCAAAGGCGGGACCGCGGTTTATGCCAAGGACGTCCCGACGAAAGCCCAGGACGAGCAATACACCTATACTTTCGCCCATTGGGACTACCCGCTTGAGGGCATCACCGAAGACTGCACCAGGAAAGCGGTCTACGATCACGCCCTTCGGGAATATGACGTGGTCTACAAGAACTGGGATGGCAGCGAACTCGAAAGCGGGAAGGTCAAATACGGCCAGAACGCCGAATACACTGAGGCCGCCCCGACCAAGCCAGAGGACGAGCTCCACACCTATGCTTTCCAGGGCTGGGACAAGCCCGAGACGAACATCGTGAAGGACACGGTTTTCACCGCTCTCTTCAAAGACATCCTGAGGCAATACACGGCGACCTTCTACGATGGCGACAACAAGCTGGTTTACACGGCGGTGGTGGATGCCGGCGCCGATGCAGTCTACCAAGGAGCGATCCCGACGAAGGCTTCCGACGAAAAGAACGATTACGCCTTTAAGGAATGGGACAAACCCCTGACGGACATCCGGGCAGACACGGCGTTCCATGCCACCTTCGAAGCCACGTTGAAGACGTTCTACGTTTCTTTTAAGAACGAGGATGGCACTCTCTTAAAAACCGAGACCGTGAAATACGGCGAGACCGTCGCCTATAACGGCGCCACCCCGACCAAAGAGAAAACTGCCCAGCATTCCTATGCATTCTCTTCCTGGGACAAGCCGCTCGAGAACATCACGAACAACTGCGACCGCTACGCCCAGTACGTCAGCTCGGTCAACCAGTACACGGTCAACTTCGTCAACTACGACGGATCCACCCTGCAAACGAACACCGTCGATTACGGATCCTCCGTCGAGTATTCGGGCGTCAAACCTACTAAACCTGCAGACGATGATTATGGCTATGTCTTCACCGGATGGGATAACGCCACGTCCACGATCACGGGGGACGTCACCGCGACGGCCCAATTCAGCAAGGCGGATTACCTTGACTACGTCTTGAGCGCCGATGAAACCTACTACATTGTCTATAAATCCGCGACCGCCACATTGCCGGAGACCGTTGCAATCCCGACCCAATACAAGAACAAGCCGGTGAAGGCCATCGGGGGGTCCGCTTTCGAACAAACGAGCATTGCGAGCATCATCATCGCGGATTCCGTGACGTCCATCGGCAATAGCGCCTTCGCGAGTTGCTCTTCCCTCTCCTCGGTATCCATCCCCTCCTCCGTGACGTCCATCGGCTATTACGCCTTCCAATGGTGTTCTTCCCTCTCCTCGGTCTCGATCCCCTCCTCCCTTACGTCCATCGGCAGTGGCGCTTTCACGGGTTGCTCTTCCCTCTCCTCGGTATCCATCCCCTCCTCCGTTACGTCCATCGGCAGTGGCGCTTTCACGGGTTGCTCTTCCCTCTCCTCGGTATCCATCCCCTCCTCCGTGACGTCCATCGGCAATAGCGCCTTCTACGGGTGCTCTTCCCTCTCCTCGGTATCCATCCCCTCCTCCGTTACGTCCATCGCCGCTTACACCTTCGACGGGTGCTCTTCCCTCTCCTCGGTCTCGATCCCCTCTTCCGTGACGTCCATCGGCGATAGCGCCTTCTACGGGTGCTCTTCCCTCTCCTCGGTCTCGATCCCCTCCTCCGTGACGTCCATCGGCCAATACGCCTTCTACGGGTGCTCTTCCCTCTCCTCGGTATCCATCCCCTCCTCCGTGACGTCCATCGGCAATGGCGCCTTCGATGATTGCACCCTTCTGTCAGCCGTCTCCTACGGTGGAACGATAGCCGCTTTTACCGCCGCTGTTGGTTCTAACCCTTCTAACCTTTTTTGGTCCACTAGGGTTCCGTACGTTCAGTGCTCGAACGGTAAAGTCACGCTTTCGTGACCATCGCCTGGATGGCATTCCGCAACCCATTTGTACACCGTTGCCCAGCGGTGGGTGGTCATTTCGGCTAGGATGGCGCTTCAGAAAAGTGGGTGTCTTATATTACTTAGTAATATAAAAAACAGCCTCCCGAAATCTTGCCATTTCCCCGCCATCCCGACCATGGCATCATAAGCCTCGATTTTATCGAGGTTTTCTTTTATAGAAATCTGAAATGGTATACCGTTTGGCAAACCTTTTTGACGATTGTATATTTTTTACTGATATAGTATCTCAAAAGAGCTTTATCCATTATTCGATGCAAAGGCGTTCTTTCAGGGAGGCGATCTCTGTCGTCGATCGGTTCGGCCTCCTTGAACCTCCCGGAACGGGTCATTCCGAAAATCAAATTCGCATCTTCATTTCTCTATTGTTCTTGATGGCAACTCCGGCAAAAAACAAAAAAAGTCCAACGAAAGCGCTGATTAGTAACGGGCTATTTCTTTGAAGTTGTCTTTGCTGCGGTGTTCTTGGACGAATTCGTGAGGCGTTTCGCCGGTTAGTTTTTTAAACTCAACAATAAAGTGGCTGGCAGACGCGAAGCCCGTCATATCCGCTATTTGCTTAATTGAAAAATTGGTGTTTTTTAGGAAATCCATGGCGCAGTTCATTTTTTCTTTGGTGATATATTCCTTGATTGGGATCCCGTAGCGTTGCTTGAAGGCTCTTCGAAAATAGTCGTAGGAAAAGCCGAAAGTTTTGGCGATGAGGTCGACCTTCAGTCTCTTCATGCAATTCAGTTTGATAAACGATTCGACATATTCGAAGGGGTCACTCTTTTCTTCTTCTAACTTCGCCGTGCCTCTTTCGAGGCTGATAATGATGCGTTCGACATCGAGATTTAACATCCGTTCGTAATAGGGCTCCTTTAACTCCATTTCTTGTTGAATCTCCTCCATATCGCTAAGGACATGGAACTTGGCTTCATCATAGACGCCGTTTTTAAAACTTACTTCGCCGGCGAGCAAAGTGAAACCGATATACATCAAATCGACCGGGCCGGGCGCTTCTTCGTTATGAATGACGTTGGGTTCGACCAATGAAAAAGTATTGGAAGCGAAACCGTAATTCTGCCCGCCGATCGTGGTCGTTCCGCTTCCTTTCTTGTAGAAAACAAGTTCATAGAAAACGCACAACATTAACGCCGTTCGGACCTCTCACTATCCCGCCGATCCCTATTTTTATCGGTTGTGCGATCTGTTCGGGATCTATATTTTAAGCGAGGCTGACGTCGAGACCCACGGAACGGTTCATCAATTTGGCGGCTATGATCTTTCTTTGTTCTCGGATATCGTGAATAACCTCCTTTTCTACCCCTTGATCAGAGAAAGGGAACTGGCGAACGTTCTCGTGAACCAGAACCATCCTTCGGTTATCGCCTTTTCGCTTGGCAACGAGTCCGGATGGGGAGAATGCCTTCGCCGAAGCGCTGGCGAAATCAAAGCGATCGATCTTCGGCCGTTGCATTATGAAGGAATTTTCGATTACGCAGGCAAAGACGAATGGTTTCGTCAAGAAAACGTCCTTTCGTTTTATAGCCGGATGTACCCCGATGTCGATTGGATCGCCAAAAAGGCCCGCCAAATGGATCGTCCGCTCTTGCTCTGCGAGTATTGCCATTCGATGGGCAACAGTCTCGGCGGCATTAGAGCCTATGTCGACGCCTGCTATTCCCACCCTTTTTTCGCTGGGCTTTTCATTTGGGAATGGCTTAATGAATATATCGAAAGGGGCGCTAAAAAACTCTATGGCGGCGATTTCAAAGACGAGATGAACGATGGGAATTTCTGCGTTGACGGCCTCCTTAACCCCGATCGAAGCCCCACGCCTGAGTTTCGAGAAGTGAAAGAAGCGTACGCCCCGGTTGAATATCAGGAAAAGGGCGACGGCTTTTATCTCGTTAACCGATATGATTTTCTCTCGCTCGAGGGTTATTCTCTCGTTCGCCGTTATTTAGAAGATGGGAAAGTGCTCCATGAAACGAGGGAAATCATCAAAGGCGTCAAGCCGGGTGAGAGAATGAAGGTCGCCGGTTCTTTGTCCTCTTTGAAAAAAGGCGTGGCCTCAATGGATTTCGTTTTGCTGGATCCAAGATCGGAAGTGGTGTCGGAAAGAAGCTTTGTTCATCGCTATTTTGCAAAAAGGAAATTGGCGAGCAAAACCGGCCTCTCTTATGAGCTGGACGACAAAGGGCTTCTTTCTTTTTTGAAGAAAAACGACGCGATCCTTCTCCAAAAGATGGCCATCAACGTTTATCGCCCCGAGATAGACAACGATCGCCCCAATGCCGAATTATGGAAAAAAATGGGGTCTAAAGAACGCTCAGTTTTACGAAACTCAACGGCTTTCGAACGGCCAAGACGTCATCGTGAGAGGATGGTTGGCGAGCGAAGGCATCGCCCCGATTTACCAAATTGAGATTACCTATCATCAAGATAAGGAATTGGTGCTGACTCTCGCGGCCAAAAAGAATCCTTCTTTCCCCTTTTCCGCTCGCTTCGGCATTTCTTTTGAGGTCGCTTCCCGAAATGGGGATATCCATTATCTCGGACGCGAGATTGAATCTTACGAAGATCGGCATGAAGCCTCGCGTTTTGCTTCTTTTTCTTGTTCAGAAAAAGACGCTTATCGCTACGTCAAGCCTCAGCAAAGCGGAGACCATTACGACACGGTATATCTCCAGTTTGAGAAATCCAAGCTTTTTATTGATTCCTCAAAATTTTTCTCCTTTTCTTATTCTTCGTTCGCCATAAGCGATTACCAAACCCACGATTATTTGATGGAGGCCCGCGGAAAGAAATACCTCTATTTGGATTATCGGCAGGCAGCGCTAGGAAGCGCTTCATGCGGCCCGGCATTGCCCGTCAACGAAGAAGTGTCAGAAACGGAAATTCACATTCAGTGGAGATTCGCCCTTCTCTGAGTTGCAAATCTGCTCAGAACTCTTTGATAGAGAAAAGATAAAGCGAGACGATACCGATGCTAACGGCGGGCCGGAACCTTCTGCCGCGTTTTGCCGACTCCGGGCCGCTTCGCCGACGATGAGGCTAGGCCAGAATTCGGCGCGGTCGACTCTCGCGGTGTCGCCATCATCGATGAAAGAGCGATTGACATTGACGTAGCGATAATCGCCCATTTCGATAAGGCGCCCATAGCGGAATGGAAAGGGGGCTTGATCCAAGGCCAACCCATTCATCCGCCAAAAACAAGAGCCGCTTCAAGGACAAGAAAAAGAGAAAGAGAAAAGGCAGTCATGATTCACGCAAGCGAAAAAGACGGTGAGACGATCCTGTTCAAGACGAAGGAGAGCGTCGATAACCAGATCGTCCCTCCCGAAAGCGGCTTTCCGTTCTCGGGGGATTTTTCTTATTTGGCTGGGCTGTTTTTCTTTGCTTGATAGTCCTGAATCGTCTTCAAATACATCTCTTCCATCCGTTTCATCGAGGTTTCGAAATCGAACTGCCGAACGTAAGAAAGGTAGTTTTCGCGGTTTGTTTTCTTTTCTTCGGGGTGGCTCAGCCAGTAGTCGATGGCTTTGGCCAAATCCCGCTTCCGGTTATGACGGAAGATGTTGCGTTTATCAAGGGCGAAATAACGGACCGAACTTCGCTTCGAGTCGCTGAGGATCGGGGTGAGCCCGCAGGCCATCGCCTCAAGGGCGCTCAGCGGTTCGATGTCGATGAGGCTCGGATGGACGTAAAGGTCGGCATAGTTGAGGATCTGCACCATCTCTTCGCGTGAATGAAAGCCCAGGACGGGTGGATTGCTTAATTGCGATCCCCATTTTTTGAAGCGTTCCTCATCCGGCCCCGCGCCAGGCAAAATCAGTTGGATGTCTTTTTCGTAATGGCTGTGGTGGAGGGCCTCAAAAAGGATCTTGTGGTCTTTTTCTTTGCTGTAGCGGGCGGTGAAGACGATGATTTTTTTGTCTTTGAACTTGGCGGGTTTCTCGACTTCCATCGGATGGAAAACCTTTTGGATGCCATTCGAGATTACGTACCCCTTCGAATGAAAGTGGTTCTTGTCTTCAAAAAGATCGCGGATGAACTGGCTTGGGTAATGGATGGCGTCGACTTTCGAGAAAAGCCTCTTGTAGAGTAGACGATACCAGGCGTCATTGGCCCATTTGGCATTCATGAGGCCGATGTGATTCGTGTAATTTTCGGCTTGGGTGTGGAGTGAAGCGGTGCAAGGGATGCCCATGCTGTGGGCGATATCGACGGCTCGAGAAGAAAGAACGCCGCAGAAATTAAAATGGCAGATATCGCTTCCTTCAAGCGCTTTTCGAATCGTTGCCTCATCTTTTTTCGAAGCGGGAACCACCCCGTTTTTGGCGACGTAGCCATTAAAAGGCCCGAAGTTGACTTTCGGGACGATATAATAACCGGGCTCTCCCCGTTTATCTTCATCGGCGCAGACGATGCGGACTTCGTGCCCTTTCTCTTTCATCGCCCGGATCACGTTCATCGTGGCGATCGTGGTACCGTTATTCTCTTTGCCTAAGACGTCGCAAATAAAAGTGATGACCATCGTTTATCTCCTTGGTTTTGAATGTTGCCTTTTAATTGAAACAGCTCGCCGCGAAGTTTCTTTTCTTCGTCCGGAGAGAAACCCGCTTTGAGTTCGAGGGATTTCGCGCTCGCTTTCGCCGCGATCATCCGCCGATTTTTCACGTTTTGCGTTCGTTTGATCAACCGTTGATTCGCTAAGTGATCGAGCATCGCGGTCAAGGCGGCAGGAGCAAGGAAGAAGCGCTGAGAAAGCTCGCGGATGCTCTCGGGTCCTTCATTCCAGAGCGACATCAGGATCCGTCCCTGAGCGCCATTATACTGGGCCAAACCTTTTTCGGCGAGGAGTCGATTGAAAAGACGATCGCTCAGTTGCTTGATTCGGAAGATGAGGAAGCCGATGTCTTTTTCCATAAAAAATACTTCTATATTAGGAACATACTATATCGTAATAACAAAAGAAAGCGTTTACGGATTTTTTGGGATGAGGCGATAGATATCTGATGTTTTATTCTTGGATTTCTTTTGGGAAAATTCCGGTTCGTTTGTTCTTGATCGCGGCGCTGGCGACGGATGGGCCGATACAAAGCTATTTTTTTGACTGGACGAAATAAAGGGACCCTGTTCTCCCCTCCCCAAGCGAATCGGCCTTATTCGCGAACGTATAATCGAAAATGGCAAAATGGCAAAAAAATCGTGGTGGCGCACAAGGAGAAAAAGACCGCGGGGAAAGAAATGACGTTCATTTCTATCGATTTTCTTTTTTTCTCATCGATGAAATCAAACCGAGTTTACCGATTAATTATGTTATACGTTCATCCAAATTCGATTTATAATGCCCAAATGATGTTGACGAAAAGCAAAGATGAGCTTCTCAATGAAATTTTCAAGCGGCGCACGAATTTTATGGCTGCCTACGTGCCTTTGACCTCCTCTTTCTTTTCTTCGCCGTTTGTTTTCTTGACCGCCGGTTTGGCTGAATGGGGGCTCAAAGGCGTTTTGACGCCGAATGACCTCATTGAATCGATTGACCGCAAGAGCGAGATTTGCGAAGCGGAAGGCTATAAAGAATATAAGGAGGAACTGCGGCATCAGATTTTGCAGATGAGCGAATCCTCCTATGGCCACAACGTTGTTCTTCTTCCCCTCAAGATTCGCGAAGAAAGACACGTCTTCGCCCTCAGCGTCTTTCAGTTGGCTGATGAGGGCATCATCGCCTTCATCTTCGAGGAGTTCGATAGCAGCGTCATCAATTTTGAAAAACTGTTCTTCTTCTCATCGAAGGATGACCTGACGGGCTTATTCAATCTCCACACCTTTTATGACCACATGAAAAAGAATGATCGGCCCTTATATGCCGGTCTTTTCGACATCAACCATTTCAAGAACGTCAACGACGCCTATGGCCACGCCAAAGGAGACGAGGTTTTGGCCGAGATCGGCCGGCGAATGATCGGCCTTGCCTGCCCCGAGGAGATCTATTACCATCGTTCGGGCGACGAATTCATCTTCGTCTCATTCGTGATGGAACATGATTATCAGCTTCATCTGATTGAACGGATCGAGCGTCGACTCGAAGAAATCAAACTGGGAACCGACACGATCGAAGCCTCTTTCGGCCTCGTCAAAGTCGACCACCATGGCATGACGCCGATTGCGGGGGCGTACGATGACCGCGATAGCCTCTTGTTCGCCGACGTGGCGATGTATAAAGCCAAAATCGCGGGGAAGCGTTCCGTCATCCTCGAAAAAGATGAAGAGATTGACTCGCTTCTTTCCGAAGGCCCGCTCGAAGCGACCATCTCGCGGCTGGCCCGCACGTTGAAACGCTAGTCCTTTTCTTCATCAAGAGCCTTTCTTTGCGGTTGTATGTTCTTTGGGCGATGCCTAAAATGTTCTCATATGGCCAGAAATGTGGTCCAGAAAATTAAAAACCCCTGCAATCTTCGCTCCTATTGGCTGGCTCAGATTCCCCTTTGCCTCGCAATCGCCCTCACGGGTTTTCTTTATAACTTCGGCATGCTGGCCTCCCCGTATTTCGAAGGCCGTCTCGTCGATGCGATTTCCTCTCAATCCGCCTTGAAGGATGTGCTTTTCCTCGTTGGCATTTTCGTCGGGGTCATCGCCTTCGTTCTCCTTGCGCGCGCCCTCAAGCGTTACACGGTGCGCCGCTTCGCCAACAACACGACCTACGCGATGCGTTTGATCCTCGAGAACAACATTCTTCATCGCTCAGCGAAAACCGGCGATGACGCCTCGGTCGGATCCTTGCTTGCCAAGGTCATCTCCGACGTCGAAGCAACCGTCGAAGGCATGCGAAAACTCACGACGGAAATCTTCGATACCATCCTGATGTTTTTCTTTTACATCGTCTTCTTATTTCTCTATGACGCCACCATGACTCTTTTCGCCCTCATTCCCGTCGCCGTCGCCATCGTTTTTGCCTTCTTGATGCGCAAGCCGATCTATCGGGCTTCGACGTCTTCAAGAAAAGCGAACGCCCATCTGTCGAGCGGAACCTACGATCTCTACGATAATGCCTTGACCTACCGGATTTATGGACGGGACGAAGATAACGCGAAAACCTACGATGGTTTGCTCAAAGACTACGAGAAGAAAACCGTGAAATCGTTAGCGTTGACCGATGTGATGATCCCCCTTGCCGAAATCATCGCTTTGCTGGGTCTCATCCCGATTTTGATTTTGGGGCCGGAGAAGATGATTGCCGGCGCGAATTTGAGCGCACCGATTTCAGGCATTATGGCAGAAAAATGGACGCTTGGCGCCTTCACGACGTATTTGACGACCTTCGTCTTATTGGCCAATAAGGCTTCGAAGACCGCCAAACTGTTCGGCTCGATCGAGAAAGGACTTGCCTCGTGGAAACGAATCAAACCTATCATCGCCCCGTATCAGGATTTTCCTGAGCCGGTCGTGGTGGCTTCCTCGGATAAGCTCGAAATTAAGGGCCTCTCTTTGACGATTGAGGGCAAGCGTTTGATCAAGGACTTTTCTTTTGAGGCGAAGCGGGGCGAAATCATCGGCATCACGGGCCCGATCGCTTCGGGCAAAAGCGCGTTTGCCAAACTCTTTTTCCAAGCTTTGCCTTATGAAGGAAGTCTCGTTTGCTTTGGCAAAGAAGTCAAAGCCTACACCCCCGAAGAAATCGCCGGAACCTTCACCCTCATGCCCCATCATAACGAACTCTTTACCGCTTCGATCAAAGACAACATCACGCTCGGAGAAGAGAAAGACGTCCTTCCTTATCTCCATGAGGCTGCCTTTGATGAAGATCTCGAATCGATGAAAGAGAAGGAAAACGCCATCGTCGGCAACGAAGGCGTCAAACTCTCGGGCGGCCAGCAAGAACGTCTTGCCCTCGCCCGCAGCCTCTATCACCGCAAATCCCTCCTCATTTTCGACGATCCCTTCGCTTCGGTCGATCCGAAAACCGAGCAAGAGATTCTCACCCACCTCCGCGAAGAATGCGGCGATTCGCTCGTTCTTCTTATCTCTCATCGCCTCACCTCGTTCAAGGATCTCGATAACGTGATTCTTTTCCATGGCGATGGCGTGGTTGAAGTCGGCAAGGAGGAGAAGTTATTGGCGAAGAGCAAACTCTATCAGACGCTCCACGCCCTCCAAGACGTAAAAGGGGGCGAGAAGCCATGAAGAAGAAATTCAGAGCCACTTCTTTTCTTTGGGCTTTCCTCAAAAAGCATTGGCTTATGGCTTTGCTTTTGCTTATCGCCCTCCTCGGAGCCTCGCTGTCGGGTTTGCTTCCGCCGTTTGCTCTTCGCTACATCATCGATAACGAAATCACCCCGGATTTGGCCGATCCTTCCTTGCTCCAAGCAGGGCATATCGTCACTTTGGCTCTTCTTTATTACGCCAGTTATCTCTTGGCTGGCTTATTTAATCTTTATGAAGCCTATATGATCGATGTCTTCGGCCAGAAACTGATCCATGAGCTTCGCTACGCGATGATCGTGAAAAAAGAAAAACTCAAGCTTTCCTATTTCACCCGTCACGGAAGCGGTGAGATGAGTTCGCGGGTGATGGACGATGTCTACGCCATTGAGCTTCTCTTTGCCGATGGGCTCGTTTCCCTCGTGGTCTCTTTGGCCAAAATCATCGGCATTTGGGTTTCGATTTTCTTCCTCGATTATTGGCTTGGCCTCGCTTTATTTGTCCTCGTTCCGCTCATCGCCTTGATCACCAGCCTTTTCCAGAAAGCGATGCTCAAGGCCCAAATCGCCAATCGCGAAGTTCTCAATGAAGAAAGCAACCATCTTGCGGAAAGTAGCGACAACTTCCGTCTTCTCAAAGATTTGGGAAAAGAGAAATATCGGGAAAATGCTTTCGTCAAACTGCTCAAGAAAGGCTACAAGAGCCAAGACAAGACTTCTTTCTTCGACAGCATCTACTCTCCGACCATCGATTTCCTCAAGACTCTCGTGATTGCCTTCTTATCCTTCCTCGTGGCGTATTCCTACACGGCTGCGGGCTTTGCCCTCAGCGTCAGCGTGGGCAGTTTCGCGGCGATGGTGAGTCTCATTTCATCGATCTTTTCGCCGATTCAGGCGATTGGCGAAGAGCTCCAAAGCATGCAAGAAGGCATCTCGGGTATTGTCCGGGTTGAGGATTATTTGAATGAGGAAGAAATCAGGGAAAAAGAAGCTTCTTTCACCGTTCAAAAACTCTTTGCCCCCAGCCAATCCCCTCTCCTTTCCTTTGAGCATCTCTCCTTTCGTTATGACGATGGGACCGAACTGATCTTCGATGACCTCTCCTTAACGATCGCTGAGCGAGAACGGGTCTGTTTGATTGGCCGAACCGGGGCGGGCAAGACCACCTTGTTCCGCTTGATCACGGGTTTGCTTGAGCCGAGCAAAGGCGCGATTCTGCTCCATGGTTACGACGTCAAGAAGATCCCCGATCCCGAAAAGCGTCGCATCTATGGCTATGTCGAGCAGGGCTTCCATCCGGTGCCGGGCACCTTGAGGGACCAAGTGAGCCTTGGCGATACGAGACTCGATGACGCCAAAATTAAAAAGGCGTTCCAAGACGCTTTCCTTGAAGACTATATCGAATCGCACCTTCCGCAAGGCTACGACACCCCCTTTAACGTCGATGATTTCTCTCGGGGCCAGCTCCAGCTTTTGGGTTTGGCCCGGGCCATCGTTGCTAATCCGGCCATCCTTTTGCTCGATGAAATCTCAGCCAATCTCGATTCAAAGACCGAAAAAGAAGTGATTGACGCTCTCTCGAAAGCCTCTTCGGGCCGAACTGTGATTTCGATTTCGCACCGCCTTTCGGATCAACTCGGTTTTGAGCGGGTGATCACGATTGGCCACGCCCACGCGGAAGAAAAGATGTAACTCTCCAAAGGATCCTTTCTTGGCGATTTCTCATTTCTCGGCGTTTCATTGGTTTTTTCCGTATCTTTATTGCATAATCGTAGAAGAGTTCTATTATGATGTTTCCTTGAAAGCGAGGGTAGAATTTATGGCTTTAAAAATCATCGTTGATTCTTCGATCGGTCTCTCCGAAAAAGAAGCGGTGGGCCGCGGCTATTTTTTCATTCCGTTATCGATTACTCTCGGCGAGAAAACCTATCGTGAAGGCATCGATATCACCGCCGACGAGTTCTACGCCTTGATCGCGCGGGGATTAATGCCTCATACCGCCCAGCCGTCGCCCGAACTTTACCGCCAAGCCTTTGATGCGGCAACCAAAGACGGGGATGAGGCCATTCTCTTATCGCTTTCAAGCGTGATTTCCGGCGCTTGGCAAGCCGCCAATATCGCCCTTCAGGATTGCTCTCGCCCTGAGAAAGTTCACCTCTTTGATACCTTGTCGTTCTTCTGCGGCAGTCAGATTCTGCTCCATGAAGTCGAAGAGAAGCAGGATTTGCCGATCGCTGAGCTCCTCGCCTATCTGGAAGACCTCAAAGGGCGGATCCACGTCTTTGCTGGCATGGACAGTTTGACTTACGTCTATAAGGGCGGGCGCCTCTCGAAATTCCATTATGCCTTGGGCGTCTTTCTTCACGCCAAAGCCATCGGAACCTTGGATGAAGGCAGCGTCACGATCGCCGGCAAGGCTATGGGGACGAAGAATGCGATGGCTCTCGTGATCGAGAAGACGAAAGAGTACCCGATTGATTTCTCTTACCCGGCTTACGTTTTCTATTCGAGCGATAAACCGATTCTTGAGCGTTTCCTTTCCGAAAACTTCTATCCCGCCTACCCCGAAGGCAAAACGTGGCCGGTGGCCCAGATCAACCCGTTGATTGGCAGCCACATCGGCCCCTTGGTCTATGGCGTCTTCTACGTCGCCAAAGAAAAAGAGGAGACGGCGAAGCGTTCTCTTTTCCAGAAGATTCACGAAGACATCCATCACGTTTTCCGCAAAAAGGAAGATTAGGGTTTCTCCAAAAGAAAACCCCAGGCAGATCCGGGGTTTCAAAAGGGGCTTCTTTTACGCTTTCGGCGAAGCGGCTTTGGCTTCTTTCTGCAAGATTTCTTGTTCGTAAGCGGTTTCTTTTTCGGCGTGGCGCTTGGCCAAGGCCGCTTTTTCTTCATTCCATTTTTCGCCATGGAGCGGAAAGAAAGACATCGCGGCGAAAGAGCAAACCAATAAGCAGGCGGGGATGAGCATCCACGCGATGAAGAATCCGTTTTTGGCCGCGGCCGATTGCTCGGCCCATTTGTAGACTGTTTGACCCGCCGTGTCTTGCTTGCCTTCAAGTCCATAGCCCTGCAAGATCGCCATATAGGTCACCTGAGCGATGGACATAAAAGGCTTGGTGATAAGCGAATTGACGCCGGCATACGTGCCTTCCCGGCGTGAACCATTGACCATTTCGTCTTTGTCGATGACATCGCCGTTGACGATCGGAATGAGATACATGCCACCGGCGAAGCCAGCGCCGATTAGGAAGAAAGCGAGGATGAGGGCGTAGAGATAGCGGCCAAAGAAAGAGCCGAGGAAACAGCCGGCCGCCATCGAAGCGCACATGACGAGCGTTAAGTTTTTCGCCCCCCATTTTTCCCGTAGCTTCGTATCGACGAGGAGGGCGATGACCACGCCAAGCGCCATCGCGCCTAAGCAAAGGTATTGCGAGAGCCCCGAACCGAGCCAGCCTGGCGCATCGCCCCACATCTCCCAAGCGGCGGTGAGGCCGTTCATCAGATTCGACTGGGCATAGATGACCGTGATGGAAAGGACTTCGAAGAGGAGGAACGATTTGTTCTTGAGGCAGGCTTTGAGGCCATCCCAGAATTTCGGTTGGGGTTCGTCTTTGATGTAGCCGTTTTCTTTATAGAAGAACGTGGAGAAGAACATCACGAAACCGCCGAAGATGCCGACGCCGATCATAATCCACATGAAGGTGGTATAACCATTCGGGTTTGCGCTGGTGTCGAGCATGTCGCTCAACAAGCCGTTGAAGAACATGGGAATGCCCGTTGAAATGATGGAAAAGATGATTTTCCAGATGAAGATTGGCGAACGGGCTTTATTGGTGATGGCCATTTCGTAAGGCATGACGTAGAGAGCGGAGGCGATGGCGGTATAAAGGAGATCGAAGAAGAAGAGGCAGACGATCATCTGGGTCATCAAGAAGGCCTGATTGCCTTGCATCGAGGGGAATTTGATCCACGTCAAGATAAAGGAGAGGGCGATGAAGGGCGCGCCATAGCGGATCCAGGGAATCCGGCGACCGAGCTTATTCTTCGTCCGGTCGGCGATGAAGCCGTAAATCGGGTCGTTGGCGGCATTCCAGATGCCGAAGACAATCCAAGCAATCGAGGCCAGACCCCAGTTGAGGCCCATGTGGTAGACGTAGAAATAGGTGAGGACGGAACCTTCGGCTGCCGAGCAAAGCAACGAGCACATGCAATCGGCGAAAGCGAGCCAAACCGCCGACTTGGTCGGGACTTGTCTCTCGTGCTGAATCGGCATCTCTTTTGCGTTTTTTGCTATGGCCATAACAGCCTCCTTTTTACGTTTGGCAATCCGAAGACGAATCTTAATCGGCGTAGATGCCGCCCAACACCGTCTCGGCGATCTTTGTGACCGCTTCGGTGTAGGTCAGCTGATTGCGGGTTAAGAAATCGCCTTCGTAGAGCATTTCGTAGCCTTTGGTGATCAGCGAGACAAGAAACGGGGCTGAGGTATCCTTTTTGAGGGTGCCATCCTTTTTGCCTTCTTCGATCAAAACGGTGAAGGGGGCCCAGTTGGTTCGGTAGGCGTTAAGGAGGCGCTGATAAAATTCAGGTTCGTATTTGCTGAATTCGTACATCTTGCTGACATCAAAGAGCGATTCGGTGGAGCTCTTGATCGTTAAGATGCGGAAGAGTTTTTCTTTGGTGGAAAGGTCCTTGTCATTAACGATTTTGCGTTGTTCGGCGTGAATTTCTTCGCTCGTCTTTTCAAGGATGCAATCATAGATCGCGGTCTTGCTTTCGAAATAGCGGTAGATGGTTTTCTTCGAAATGTGGAGCGAGGCGGCAAGAGAAGAAAGAACGAGCCGGGGCCCGTCGATATTGAACTCCCGGGCGAATTCTTTGATGATCTGATCCTGGATGTCTTCGTTGTTCATGGTGGAAACCCAAACCTAATTTGTGGTTTCCATTGTAAGCCCTTTCCTTTGAAAAACAACCTTCTTTTTCATCAAGTTTTAAGCCACTGCATATCAAAAAGGATCGAATAGGAAGGAAGTTTTCTCGAAAAAAAGTAGGGCTTCGAGGAATCTTCGTCTAAAATAAGAGCGGAAAGAGAATTAGGCAGATGAATTCTGGGTTGGCTTTTGTTCTAGGCATCGTTTCCGCTCTTGTTTTCGTTTTCCTCATTTTTCTCTTTATCCTTCTTTCTTTTTGCGCCCATTTGGTCGCTTATCCTCATCTTTTCTCTCTGCGTGAGACTTGGGTCGTCGAGAAGGGGAAGAACCTCATCTATGATTACCCTTCGGAGCAGAAAGAGGCGGTCACCATCGTCTCTTTTGACGGCTATCATCTCCACGGCACCTACGTCCCTTTTCCTGGCGGCAGCAAAAAATACGTGATTATCACCCATGGCAACAGTTACACCCGCTTTGGCTCGCTCAAATATCTCGATCTTTTCCGCAAGGAAGGTTTCAATGTTTTGCTCTACGACGACCGCGGGCATGGCGAGAATGCAAAGGCGGTTTGCACGATGGGGCTCAAAGAGAGCAAAGATCTCCTCGCCATCATCGATTATCTGCATCATCGCTTCGGGGATGACATCATTCTGGGACTCCATGGTGAAAGCATGGGCGCCGCCATCTCCCTTTTGGTTTTAGCGGATCATCCTTCTTTGAGTTTCGTGGTTGCCGACTGTCCCTACGCCGACCTCGAGGGCGTTCTCAAACATCAGTTGAAGATCCATTATCATCTCCCGGGCTTCCTCGTCCCGCTTGCCGGAGTGGTTTGCTTTTTGCTTTACCATTACAACTTCAACCAAGTGAAGCCCTTTAAGGCACTGAGGAACAATCAAGTCCCCCTTTGCTTCATGCACGGCGAAGGGGACACCTTTATCCCGCCGGAGCATTCTCTCCGCCTTTCCGAGGCGAATCATGGCTATAGCGAGGTACATCTCTTCCCTCGTTCGGAGCACGCCCAAAGTTTCCCCGAGCATGAGAAAGACTACCGAGCGATCGTCCATGCCTTTTTGGAAAAAACGCGGAATCTTTGATCGATATCCTTCATAAAAGATCTCTCGATTGCACAAGAAAGGGGCAATGGGATATAGGAAGAAGCAAGGTAAGGAATGATGGAAAATGAAATGATCGGGCGGACAGAAGATGTCGTGAGCATCGCGCTCGATTTTGCGACGCCCTTTCTCGCGGGCGTTCCTTTTCGCGAAGAAAGGCTTCTCCTTAAGAAAGACGAAGTCAGCTATACGCTTTTGCGGGGGATCGCCAGCCAAAAGAATCCGCGGAGGGTTTATTCATTTCGGGTGAACGCCCCTTTCCAAAACGAAGAGGACCGCTTAAAGGATTATGCCGCGGACTTTCTTCTTCTTTGCCAAATGATTTTGGCCTATCACCCTGTTTCAAAGGGTCCCTTTCATCCTCGGATGAGCGATCTGGGTTATCCCCATCTGACGCTGAGTTTTCAGGATGGCAAACTCTATGAGATCCGCGATCTGCCTCTGACGTTAAATGGTGACCCCGCCATCGAAAAAATCGTTGCTCTCATGCAAAAATATCAGCCCGAAGGCATCAATTAAGTCTGTTTAGCGTCAGATATTTTTCAAGCAGGCTATTCTCCGGTTCCAGGTCGATTGCCCGAACCATAGTTGGCATGATCTCTGAAACCTGACTGTTTTTCACTCTTCGAAGGGCACCCCGGAAGAAGGGGGGGCTCATTCGCCATCGATTGGAACGATTTGCATTTTAATGGTTCCTCGAAAAGATCAAAATCCATCCCAAAAAAGAAGGGCCGGAGCGCCGAACTCTGGCTTTTGACTATTTCCTTTGGCTAATATTTTGTCGGATAATCTCGACCAGTTTTTGTAATTCAGCGGGGTCCAAACCCTTTTCGCCGTTGTTCGAGAAAACGAAATCTGCGCGGGATTTGCAGGGTTCGATGTATTTTTGGTGCATCGGTTTGACGCTGGCAAGGTATTGGTGGATCACCTGCTCGGGCCCGTAGCTCCGTTCTTTGCCATCGCGGAGAATCCGTCTGGCAAGCCGTACGTCGCTATCGGCATCGACATAGATGGTGAAATCGAAATAGCGGCGGCTGTCCGGAATCGCGAGGACGAGAAAACCCTCGGTGAAGATGAGGGGCGCGCTTTTCAGCGGGAGCGTTTTCGCGCTGCGGGTGTGGCTTGCATAGTCGAAGATGGGAAGAGCGACATCCTGGCCCGCTTTCAGTTTTTGGAGATCGCGGAGATACAAATCGCCATCGTAGGCGTCGGGGATATCGTAATTGAGAGCGTCGCGCTCTTTCGGACTCAGACGCGATTGGTCTTTGTTATAGGCGTCGAAGGGGAAAGCCATCGCCTCATTTTGAAACTCGTGGATCAACGCTTGGCAGAGGAGATTTTTTCCTGAGCCCGAGCCGCCGCCGATCGCTATGACATAACCCATGGGATGTCCTTCTTTTCTCATTGAAATGATAGCATGTGCGCCCTCGGGTGGGGATCGTGAAACGGGCTTTTTTGTTTTTTTGAGGAAAACAAATTGGCAGGGAATCTATAGAAAAAAACAAGAGAAGCGCTCTTCTTTTTTGAAGAAGAGGCGCAAAGCAGCCGATGGCGTTTGGGGTATTTCTTTTCATGGCGCCATTGGCTACGCCCTCTTTCAGAGCACGTTTTTTTCCTTCTCGAGGGCAGACCTTTTTTCTCCTCGTTTTACCGCTATGCTAAATATCTCTTTCCTTCACCCGCTGTAAACTCGTACAAGTCCGCGACGTCAAAAGTTTCATGAAAGGCCTCGACTTTGCCGGACTCTGTTGTTGCAGTGTGATTCTCTAACCTAATTCGCAAATAGCTCTTCTATCAGGCCAAGTTTTTCCTCACTCTGCATTCTGATATCTTCGAGAGGATTTCCCATCGAAGGGCGATGGACGAGCAAGAAGAGGATGAAGAGGATGAGGAGCCGAAAAAACCGTTGAAGCTGCCCCGAAAGTTGCAGCCCCGATGAAAAAAGCCGCTAACAAAGCGAAACTCAATCAACCGATCGTTATCCGTATTTTCCCATAAGGGTGCGAGGCCGCCAGAAGATCCCAATGCGAATCGGGCCGATAAGCGCTGGCAATAAATCGACGAAGAACCGCGCTGGCTCCTCGTTTTTTTCTTTATCGGATGCTTGAGAAAGAAAGTCGAGCCGAAAAAGAGGATAAATTCTCTTCTTTTTTTGTCTATAATACTAAAGTTTATGGGCAACGAAGAGAAACCACTTTATGATCTCGGGGTCGACATTGGTTCGACCACCGTCAAGAGCGTCGTCTTGGCGAAAGACGGCCGGGTTCTTTATTCGACCTATCAGCGTCATAATGCTCAAGTTCGGGAAACGCTGCTCGAAGAACTCGAAGATATCGCCAAGCGTTTCCCAACCGCTTCGTTTTATTTGGCTTTGACCGGATCAGCTGGCCTCGGCTTGGCCGAAGAAGCGAAACTTCCTTTCGTCCAAGAGGTCGCCGGCACCTTTTTGGCCGTCCAGCGTTTTTATCCGAAAAGCGACGTGGTGGTCGAACTCGGCGGCGAAGATGCCAAGATTATTTTTTTGACGGGCGGGACCGAGGAGCGAATGAATGGAACCTGCGCGGGCGGAACTGGGGCTTTTATCGATCAAATGGCTTCGCTCCTCAACGTTTCCATCGATGAACTTGACGCCCTTTCGCTCAACGCCAAGCAGGTTTATCCGATCGCCTCCCGCTGTGGGGTGTTTGCCAAAAGCGATATTCAGCCCTTGCTCAACCAAGGGGCGCGCAAAGAGGACATCGCTCTCTCGATTTACCAATCGGTCGTCGGCCAGACTATCAGCGGTCTTGCCCAAGGCCGCGAAATCAAAGGCAACGTTCTTTTTCTCGGCGGTCCTCTTAGTTTTTTGAAAGGGCTTCGCCACGCCTTCATGACAAGCCTCCATCTCGATCAAGAACACGCTTTCTTTCCTGAAGACGGCAAGATTTTTGTCGCGATGGGTGCTGCCCTTTATGCCGAAAAAACCGGACAGGAGGTTTCTCTCGCTTCCTTGATTGGCGCTTTGAAGAGTCTCAAGATTCATGTCAGCCTTGGCTCCAGCAAGCCTTTGTTTGAAAACGAAGAGGAATACCGCGCCTTCCTCGAAAGCCACAATAACGTCGCCGTCTCTTACCGAGATTTGGGAACCTATGAAGGCAAAGCCTATCTGGGCGTCGATGCGGGCTCGACCACGACCAAGATGGTTCTTCTTTCCGACAAGCACGAGATTCTTTTCTCGCAATACGCGTCGAATCATGGCTCGCCGCTCGTCAGCATTCAAGCCCAGTTGAGCGATCTTTACCAGCGGATGGGCAAAAATGTCACGATCGTCTCGAGTTGCGTCATCGGTTATGGCGAGGATTTGATCCGCTCCGCTTTTGGCATCGACTACGGTCTCGTTGAGACCGTCGCCCACTATCGGGCCGCCAAGTATTTTGCCCCGGACGTCGATTTCGTCATGGATATCGGCGGGCAGGATATCAAATGCTTCAAGATTAAAAACCACGCGATTGATTCCATCGTCCTCAATGAGGCCTGTTCGAGCGGCTGCGGAAGTTTCTTGCAAACCTTCGCCTCAGCCCTCGGCTATTCGGTCCAGGATTTTGCCCGGCTTGGTTTATTCGCCCACCATCCGGTCGAACTCGGCTCCCGCTGCACGGTCTTCATGAATTCCTCGGTCAAACAGGCCCAAAAAGATGGGGCCTCAATCGCCGATATCTCGGCGGGATTGAGTGCTTCGGTTATCAAGAACGCGATTTACAAAGTCATTCGTTTCCATTCGCCAGACGAATTAGGCAAGACAGTTGTCTGCCAAGGTGGCACCTTCCTCAATGATGCGATTTTGCGGGCCTTTGAGCGCGAACTCGGCCATCCGGTGATCCGACCTTCGATCGCCGGTCTCATGGGGGCGTTCGGTGCGGCGCTTTTCGCCGAAGAAAAAGGTCCAAGCGGCCATCTCATCACCCCAAAAGAGCTGGCCCACCTTTCCTATGAATCGAAAGCCTTCCTTTGCCAAGGCTGCGGCGCCCATTGCCAAGAGACGCTTGTCCGCTTTGCCGATGGCCGCCATTTCATCGCTGGCAATAAGTGCGATAAAGGCGCGGGCATCAAACGAGAAGATCTCGGCCTTAACCTCTATTCGTATAAGTACGAAAAACTTTATGCTTTGCCTCACCAGCTTCCCGCTCCCCGGGGTAAAGTGGGCTTGCCCGTCGCGCTGGCTTTGGTGGAACAACTCCCGTTCTGGGTCGCTTTCTTCGAAGCGCTCAATTATCAGGTCGTTCTTTCGCCTCGGAGTAGCCGCGCCCTCTATTTCGAAGGTGCCCATACCATCGCTTCTGATACGGTATGCTATCCGGCGAAACTGATGCACGGGCATATCAACGCCCTTGAAAAAGCCGGGGTGGATTTCATTTTCTATCCCGCTGAGAGCTACAATTTCAACGAAGAGAAAGGCGACAATCATTTTAACTGTCCGGTCGTTGCCTACTATTCCGAGCTGCTGAATGGCAACGATCCTTTTTTGGCGCACCAGAAAATCGTGAATCCTTATTTTGATATCTCAGAAGAGAAGAGCACCGGGAAAGCCCTTTATGCCGCATTAAAAGGACGGGGGATTCGGAAGGAAGAAATCAAAAAATCTCTACAAAAAGCCTATGAATCGCAAAAAGCCTACCGCGATGATGTCTTTAAAGAAGGCCAGCGAATCTTGGCTGCTGCCCACGAAAAGAAACTGCCGGTTTTGGTTCTAGCCGGTCGCCCTTACCACATCGATCCGGAGATTAACCATGCCATTCCCGCTTTGATTACCTCGCTTGGTTTTGCCCTTGTGAGCGAAGACGCGGTCGCTCCGCTTTATCAAGGCCCGCTCATGGTCGATGTTCTCAATCAATGGACCTACCATTCGCGGCTTTATCAAGCGGCCCATTACGTGGCGGAGCACGATAACATGGCTCTCGTTCAACTGGTGAGTTTCGGCTGTGGGATCGATGCGATTACCAGCGATGAAGTTCGCTCGATCCTCGAGAAGAATAACAGACTCTACACCATGCTAAAAATCGATGAGATCTCTTCGCTCGGCGCCGTTCGGATCCGTTTGCGGAGTTTACTCGCCGCTTTGGAGGAAAAAGCATGAGCTACCCCGTTTTCACCAAAGCGATGAAAAAGACATACACCATTTTGATTCCCGACATGTTGCCGATTCATTTTTCGTTGATTTCATCCGTCTTGAACCAATATGGTTACCACACCGAAATCCTTCATCTTTCGGGTGATGAGGTCAAAGAAGAAGGACTCCGCAACGTCCATAATGACGCCTGCTATCCCGCCCTCTTGGTTGTCGGACAGTTCATCGCCGCTCTTCGCAGCGGCAAATACGACGTCCATCATACGGCCTTGCTTATTTCGCAAACCGGCGGCGGCTGCCGCGCCTCAAATTATATCTTCTTGATCCGCAAGGCCATCGCTCCTCTTTATCCTGACGTTCCCGTTCTTTCTTTTAACTTCTCGGGCCTCGAAAAAGGCAATGCGATCACCTTCACGCCGGTTGAGTTATTGAAGATGGGCCATGCCGCCTGCTATGGCGATTTTTTGATGGCGCTTTATGATCAGAGCAAACCTTATGAAAAGTCAGCAGGTCAATGCGATGCCATCTTGGAAGAAAGTTTGGCGATGATTGAGCATGCCTTCCATGACGGGACTTATGGCCATCGCCGGCATTATTACAAAAAACTCCTAGCCTTATTTTCTGAGATTCGCCTTTCGAAAGAGCGGAAGCCTCGGGTGGGCATCGTCGGAGAGATCTACGTGAAATATTCGCCGCTTGCCAATAACCACTTGGCTGATTTTCTCGTCAAAGAAGGATGCGAGGTGGTGGAACCCGCCCTGCTCGAGTTTTGCCTTTATTGCGCCGTCAACGCCATCAATGATCACGCCAAATATGGCCTGAACCGGAAAACGCTCCTCTTTTGGAAATGGGGCCGGAATTTCATGTTGCGCGAAATGGACGTCCAAAACGAACTTTTGAAACAGAGCGGCGTCTACACACCCAGCGTTCCTTTTGCCGAAATCGAGCGGAACGCGAATCGAATCATCAACGAAGGCGTCAAGATGGGCGAAGGCTGGCTGATTCCGAGCGAAATGCTCGCTTTGGCGGAACACGGCGTCAGCAATATTGTCTGCTGTCAGCCCTTCGGTTGCCTACCGAACCATATCGTCGGCAAAGGGATGATGCACCCGCTCATGCGGATGTGCCCGAGCGCCAACATCGCCGCCATCGATTATGATCCTTCGACTTCCTACGTCAATCAAGAGAATCGGATCAAACTTCTTTTAGCCAACATCAAGCGTTGATATTAGCATCTGTATTTTTTGCCAATCTCCCTTCTTCACCTCGAAAATATAAACAGTTTTTCTTTTCGCCTTTTCGCGAGGAAAATGGATTTGGGTATTTCCTTATCGATGAAAAACGCTAAAATGAAAACAGTCAATCATTAAAGGAAGGGGGTTCCTTTCGTGAAAATTATCGTGGTGGATGACGAAATCGCGTCTTTATCGATTTTTCTTTCCCATGTCATCAGCCATGACGAAATCGAGTATAAATTCTTTCAAGACCATCCGGATAAAGCGATCGAATACGCAAAAGAAAACCCCGTTGATGCTGCCTTTCTTGATATCCAAATGCCTGAGATGGATGGAATTACTCTCGCTCATGAAATTCTCAAAGTCTCTCCGAAGACGAGCCTCATTTTTATCACAGGCTATGCTCACGATGTCGAAGCGCTCCGCCGCGAGTTCGGCTCTTCGCTCCTCGGCTTTGCCTATAAGCCCTACGACAGCGCGGTCCTCAACCGCTACATCGAGCAGCTTCATTTTCATTCCCTTCGTCCCGTTCTTCGTTTCAAGACTTTCGGCTCCTTCGATCTCTTTGTCAATGGCAAGGCCCTTTATTTTTCCTCCAGCAAAAGCAAAGAGCTTTTGGCTCTCCTTGTCGTTTATGAAGGATCCTCGCTCACGATGGATGATGCCATCGGACATCTTTGGCCTGAGAAAAACATCGATTTGGCCAAGCGGCTTTACCGCGATGCCGTCTGGCGTTTGCGGAGCGCTTTAAAAGATGCCGGCCTCTCTTTCTTGGTTGACTTCAAGCGGGCTGTTCTTTCTTTGCAAACAGAAGAAATTGAATGCGATTATTGGGATTACATTAATAAGAATGAAGGAAAATACGAAGGGAATTTTTTGACAGGTTATGACTGGTCGCTTCCTTATCAAATCCGGCTGGATTCGCTTTGATCATTTTGAAAAAAGACGCGTTTGCTAGGATAATGGCGATTGGGCTAACCCTCAATCTTTATTTCTTTTACACTGAAAAGACCCATGGATGATCACGAACTCTTAAAGCGGCGTTTCCTCGAACTGGCTTCCCGCGCAGTTGATCGGGGCTACCCAACCCATACTGCTTTCATTCCGCTAGCGGAGCAAAACATTTTGGATGAACTCGCCCATGAAGGAAGGGCGGATCTGCTCAATCACAAAATTGCTGAGGCTCCATTTTTTGTCTATGGAGGGGGCGAAGAAGCCGAAAGCAAGGTCTTCTTTTTCTTACCGGAATTTCTCGATCCTGAAAGCGAAATAGAAAACGAGAAAGATGGGGCGACGATCGTTTGCCTCCACATCGAAGGCAAGAAAGCCGCCTTTGCCGAAGAGTTGAGTCACCGGGATTATCTCGGGGCATTGATGAGCCTTGGCTATGAACGAGAACAATTCGGTGACATCTTGGTCAAGGGGAAAGAAGCCTATGTCTTCCTTTTCAAAGCGATTGCCTCCGAGGTGGCAAAAAATCTCATCAGTGTTCGCCACACCGCGGTGAAATGCACGCTTTTATCTCCGAAAGACTGCCCATTTTCCCTTGCGAAAGAAGAGAAACGAATCAATGTCTCTTCACCACGGATCGACGCGATCATCGCTGAGGTTTTCTCCCTTTCCCGCCTCGAGGCGCAGCGTCTTGTTGAGAGCGGGGCGGTCCTCGTTGGCGCCAAAGTCGCTGAGAATAATGCAGCTTTATTAAAAGGCGGCGAGCTGATTGCCGTTCGAGGCGAGGGGAAGTTCCTTTACGAAGGGGAAGAAAAGGTCTCTCGCAAAGGCCGTCTTTTCGTCAAAATCCTTCTCTATCATTGATTTATTTAAGTGAGGTTCAGTATGTGATCCTCCGTGTTTTTTTGGCTTTTTCTCGCCGATTTGGTTAAGAGAAAAGTGTTAATATAAACTCAATGAACACACCCATGGACCCCAAAACACTGTTTGAAGAAGGCTTGGAGGCCTATTTCGCCCCTTTGCTCGTTTTGCTCGTTTTTGTCATCGTGGTCGTCAAAAACCTCCTTATGCCTCGCTCGATGCGGCGACTTTTTTTCTATGAGAGCATGCTTCTTTTCATTCTGCTTATGGCCTCTTGGTGCGATGCGTTCCTCGAAGGCTTTGACGATGACGGTCTCGCCTTTTATTTCCACCGGGGAACGTCTTTCATCAACTTTGCCTTCTCTCCGCTCGCTTGCATCTTGGCGGCCCTCCTTTATCGGAAACAAGAGCTGAGGCGTCGCGATATCCTTCTCGCCATCCCCGAAGCCGTCAATATCATCCTTTGCGTCATCTCGCTTTTTTATCCTTTGATTTTCAGCATTTCTTCGAGCAACGTTTATTCGCGCGGCCCCCTCTTTCTTTATCCTTTTTTTGTCAATGCTTTTTATGCTTCAGTCGTTGTTTATTATTCGACAAAGCAACCCGATAAACCCGATTTGAAACTGGAGACGGTGGCGATCTTTCTTCTCTTTGGCGCGATCTTTTCCGCCGTGATTATCCAGCTTGTGCTTAAGCTGCGTTTCCTCATTTGGTCGACCGCGATTCTCGCGATGGCATTCTATTATGTGATTCTCTTCTACGGTTATGTGATGTATGACCAGCTCACGGGGGCTTTCTCCCGCGACGGTTTCCGCTTGATGTTTCAGAACAAACGGGTCAAAGAGGGGGTTATTGCGATGATCGACCTCAATGGCTTGAAGGAAATCAATGACCGGCAAGGCCATGAAAAGGGGGATCAAGCCCTCGTTAATGTCAGCCAGATTTTGCTCCATGCCAAAAACAAGTATTCCCGGCTTTACCGCTACGGGGGCGATGAGTTCGTCTTAGCCGCCCATCATTGCGACCTCAAATCGGTTCAGGTTCTCCTCGCCAAAGCGGAAATCGATGCCGAGGCTCTTGAGCCGCCCTTATCGTTTGCCTATGGCATAGTTGAAATTCATGATGGCGATGACTTATACTCTCAATTTGAGAAAGCCGATGCCTTGATGTATGAGATGAAACGCGGCTATAAGGGCGATGCGAAAAAGAAGCCGGCCAGCGAAGTCGATTTGTAGCGTTTAAAGAAATCCAGGGAAATTTTGCCGGGAATAATCACCCCTTTAAAAAGAGAAACATATGAAGAAATACTATGTGATCATGTTAATTTCGGCCGCCCTCGCAGCCGTGAATGTTCCCCTCGGGAAACTCCTCTTGCCGAATCTCCCGCCGATGCTTGTTGCCGCTCTCACCTACACGGGGGGCGCGGTTGGCCTTGGCTTGATCTTCGGTTTTTCCCGTCTCTTCAAATGGGATAAAGACCCGTTTCTCAAAGGCAAAGATTGGCTTTATGTCCTTGGGGTGAACATCTGTGATTGCTGCGCCAACACGATGCTCTTTTATGGCCTTTCTTTATTGAGCGGGGAGGCCGCCTCACTTCTTCAGTCTTTCGAGATTGTCTCGACGGCGGTGATTGCCTATTTCCTTTTCCATGAGAAGGTCTCTTGGCGGTTATGGTTTGCCATTGCGATCGTCCTTGGCGCTTCGGTGTTGCTCTCTTTTACCCCGGGCCAGGTATTCGCCTTCAACTGGGGCGCTTTGCTCATTATCGGAACCACGATTTTCTGGGGATTTGCCAATAATTTGGCGAAGAAAATCGCGGACAAGGATCCGATTGAATACAGTTTCTTTAAGTGTTTGACGCCCGCCATCGTCCTCAGCATCATTGCTCTTTCTCTCGGCAACTTCTCGACTCAATGGGGCTATGTTGGCCTCGGTCTCCTTGATGGTTTCTTGGCCTATGGCATTTCGATCGCCCTCATGATGTTCTGTCTCCGCAAGCTTCCGATCGCTCTTGGGACCGCGCTTTATTCGACTAACCCATTTATCGGGGCGATTCTCTCCCTCATCGTTTTCCCTGTTTGGCCGGAGTGGAACTTTTACGTCGCGATCGTCTTTGTGCTGCTGGGCGAAGTTTTGGCTGGTTACGATGGAATCAAAACCGAAAAAGAAATGGCCAAACTTGCTGCTTCAAAGGCCCCTGAAACTCCTCCCGATTCTTCATTTATAAAATGAAGCGATGCCAAGGATAGCGATTCTGCTTCGAATTTGATAGTAATGGGCTGAGGGGATGGCACCTTTTAGCGACGATGCGAAGCTTGTTTTTGCCACCTTCGCATAATCGGTAATTGACTTCATCGAGAACAATTCGTTCTTCAAAAGGAATCGAAGCGTCTTTGCTTTTCCGTCCTGCCGCTTTTCAATAAATAATATGTTTAAAGAAAAACAGCGTTAAATGGTTAAGGAATCGCTCCTTTTTCCGGCTTTCTTTTTCTTTAGCTGTTTTTCTTTGTGGTTCAGGAAGTTTAGGAGGCGTTCGATTCAGGAGAAACGCTTTGGCTTCTTTGACTTTGATTCAAAGGAAGAGGCCGGAAAGGAGAAATACCCCACACAAAAGAACTCCGGAAAAATAGGGGCGGATCGAGATAAGGCCACTTCGTGAAAAGCGGAAGTTCCTATTTTTCATCTAGACGAACACACCAATGAAATAATCAAAAAAATGAAATAATAAATAATGGAACTTAAGAAAATTACGTGAATGTGGATATTGGACGCAATCGAAGGAAAAGAAGAAAAAAATCAAAATAAAGTTATGTATTGAAAATGTATTTAAATAATACATAATTATTGCGAGGAAAATAATGGCCAGCAAAACGATTAATATTTCCGTTGAAGAAGCCACGAAAGCCAAAGCTCAAGCGATTTTTGAATCGTTGGGAATGTCCTTTTCGACCGGTATCAACGTTTATTTGGAACAGGTGGTGCTCAAGAAGGGAATCCCTTTTGCTTTGAGGGCCACCGGAGCGAATGAAGAAGAAAACGAGCCCCCGGAAAAGAAACCGACTTCTCGGCCTAGCAACGAAAAAGCAGGGGTTTCAGGCGGCGAACTTTCGCTTTCTGAGATTCTCAATGGACTCAAAGATGACGTTTCGCCGAAGAAAAAGAAAAGAAAATAAACAAAAAATGACGCAAATAAAAATGGGCAAAATTTTGTTTTCGTCCATTTTTTGTCATTTGCTTGCTGATTAAAGACGACTTTGTTGAATTCCTTAAGTCGCGGTAAAGAACAAAAATCAAGACCAATCTCACCATTTTTGGGTCGAGTAAACCACTACAAAGGATTGAAACGGCTTGAATTGAACTCCTTCGGCTAATTCGATGGCGAGGATCGCCTTTCCGCAACTGATCATCACGGCGTCGTCGATGAAATCGATCCACCAATTCTTGTCTTCGAGGCGGTTGAGGTTGGCTGAGCAAACGTCCCGAATACCAATGTATAAGCGATCGATTCAGATAACGAACACCTTACGCGAAACGTTTAAAATAGAGATAGCAGGTTTCTTCTCCGTATTCAAAGGCCGGATAGATGCCGGCATTCTGGAAGCCATAACGCTCATAGGCCTTCCGCGCTTTGAGGTTGTTTGGATAGACGGCGAACATCATCATCCTTCCCGGATAAAGGCACGCTTGGTCATGAAAAATTTCCGCCGCCAAACCTTTGCCTTGAAAAGCGGGGGCGATCATCAGGCGATGGAGGATAAGAAAATCTTCATTGTCTTTCATCCCCGTGTCTTGTCGCAATTGGGCGAGTTTGGCTTCTGAATGGGAAGAGGAAAAGAAATCCTCAAGCGGATCGAAACTGGCGTGAATGTAGGCAAGGATAACCCCGTTCTGTTTATAAAAATAACTGTCTCCTTCGAGGATGTCCTCTTTGAAGTCTTCCTTCACGGGATAGCCATGGCTCCAGCTATCGTTGCCTTCTTTTTCCATTTTCGAGCGGGTCAAAAGAAAAAGGTCTTCGATGCTTTCTAAATCGTTTAAACGGACTGAAATGCGTTCCATGAAAACCATTCTACGAGATTCGTCTTCAATGAAGCAAACAATTCGTTCCTTTTCCCTTCTGGGTTCGTATAATATCTGCGCTACGTTTGGCAAGAATATGGCTGAATTTCGTGTCCCGAAGGACTGTTTTCCGCTTTTAGGCCTCTGTGATATCCAATTAGCGATAAAAAAGAATAAGAATCCATTTCAGAACCACTTATCGAATGCTCTCAGTCTCCATCGGATTATTGCGCCCTTGTTCGTCGATCCCTCCGGCGGCCTTATGACGACTTGAACGGCGTTGAGCGCCTGGTTTGTTTTGACATCAAAGACGAGCCCGACGTCACTGCCGAAATGGTGCAGTTTTCGGCCCCATCGATGCCATGCGAAAAGTTATAGCCTGTCAGAAAATACATCGCCTGTGTACAAATCGGGATTTTTAAAAAACTATTTTATTATAAGAAAGAATTCGATACAATTATTTAAGTTATTTTAGGTCAAATGAAGACTGGTCGTTTCTTCGCAAAAATCATTATACAAGGCCTTTTTCAACATTTTGTTGAGTGCTATCACAAAAGGGTTGATGGACAATTTGCTAAATAAAGGGCTTGATAAAAGGCGAAAGCAGGACAAGCAAATGAGCGTAGGGGAAAATATTCGGAAGCAAAGAGAAGCCAAAGGCCTTACCCAGAAAGAATTGGCTGATAAGGTTTTCGTGACGCCTCAAGCCATTTCGCGCTGGGAAAAAGATGCGGTTGAACCCTCAGTTGAAACTTTGAAACAGATGGCGATTCTTTTCGGAATCAGCATCGATGATCTGGTCAAGGATCAATCCGCGGGGAAAACGATGCCAGAAAACCAACAAAATATCGCGATTGTGCTTCCGCCCCCTGCCACCGCGCCAAAGCCGGAGTCCGAAGTGCCGGCTTCGGCGGCTGCATCAAAGCTCTTGGGGGTATGCATTCGCTGTGGCAAGGCCATTTATGAAGGCGACCAATTTGACTATGGCTCAAAGACGATTTCGTATTATGGGAAAGGTCATCGCCATGAAAAAGTTCGCTATTCGCTAAGTCCGGAGGGCTCTGGTCATGATTTTCTTTGTCAAAATTGCGTCGATGATATCAACGCTGTAGCTCGCCAAGAGTCCCATAACCGCGCCGTTGCGGTAAAATCCCGTCATCACAAAGCGTGGGGCTGGAGCATCTTTGCTGGGGTTGTGGCCTTATTCCTTGCCATTGTAATCGGGGTCACCCTTCTGAAAAACAACGAGCAAGCCGGCGGGACGTGGATCTTGTCCTTGTCGCCGTTAATTGCTTACATGTTTTTTTCGTTGGTTTTCGTTTTGATCAGCAGTAATACCTTTGTGAGCGATGTTTTTATGGAGATTGTGTCATTTGCTTTCGTCAAAATGCCTGGCGTTATCTTTAGTCTTGATTTTGATGGTGTGGTCTTTTTGATTGCGGTGAAAATTCTCTTTGCCCTTCTCGGCTTTTTGCTTTTCACTTCCGTCTTTCTTTTGGCCGTTGTTGTTTCAGGGCTTTTTTCGATGTTTATGTTTCCTGTCGCTTTAAAACGCGATCCGGATATCGCTTAATTTTTGTTTTTCATTTTGGGGAGGATAAAACCATGAAAAAACAGATGCTGATTCTCGCTCTTTCGTCTTTCTTCGTCCTGAGTGCCTGTGGGGGAAGCAACACTCCGGCATCCGTTTCCTCGGCGTCAGTAAGCACGATGATTACTAGCGCTTCTGATAGCAGCGCTCTTCAAGAGTTCGCTGGTCTCGTTTTTGTTGATCAAAGCCTAGTTTATGATGGGGCCAAGCATTCGTTGACTGTTCAAAACCTGCCGGAAGGGGCTATGGTAGTTTATTCGGGACGAGATTACGTCGATGTCGGCGTTTATCCTATTGACGCCACCGTAACGAAAGCGGGTTTTACTTCAAAAGTTTTCCACGCGACTCTGACGATTTCCGAAGCAGATTTAACCGCTGATAAAGTGGCCTCTTTGGGTCTTTCTTTCAAGGACGCCTCCTTCCCTTATGATGCGGAAAGTCACACGCTTCAAATAACAGGTGATGTTCCAATGGGAATGAGCGTGAGCTACACCATTGATGGCCAGGATGGCAATTCAACCTCCGTTGTTGGCGAACATGTGGTTGTTGCGACCCTGAAAATTCCAAATTACCATCCTTACCAAATGACGGCAAAACTCACTATTGTTGCCGTAGAGAAAGAACTCTTTTCCACAATGATCGATTCAACCGTTCTCTTCCAAAACGATCTTGATGGCGACGCCTTGTATGCCTATGACGGCGGTCTTAAGAGGGTTTCGTATGACGTCATGGCCGGTTTTTCGGGGACCGGTAGTCTCAGTTTTGGTATTGTGAAGTCCCTTTGGGGCAAGGCGGTGGTGAACTATACGAAAGAAGCCGATGGCAATCTTAAGAAAACGAAAGTTCTGGTCGGGGTTCCGGTTGAGGCCATCGCAGCGGTCGACGCGACGCATTTTTTCTATTCAGTTAAGAATTTGTTGGTGAACAAGGCGGATAATGGTCTTTATCTTTACGACACCAGCAAAGCCGATGATGATTATCGTGGCGAAAAAGTTGCCGCTGACATCGCCCCGACTACGATGGTTTACGCCAATAACGTTCTCTATTTCGTCAACGAGGATAAAGCGCTTTGTTCCTATGACCCTAGTGTCAAGACCACAACCAGCTATCCTCTTGATGGAAAAATCTACGATTTGACAGTTAAAGACGGCTTTGTTTATTACAACAAAGGCAATATTGCGGCCAAAGGTCTTTACCGGATGAATATCGCGAGTCAAAAGGAAAGCCTATTGACGATTGATAATGGTCGGGATCTCACGATCATTGGGAACTCTCTTTATTATATCAATAAAGATCTTTTGACTTCGACACTCTTTGGCAAGGGCATCTACAAGGTGCCTCTCGATGGCTTGCTTTTCAACACGAGTGGCACCCTCGTCGTCTCAGGCGAAAAAGATAAGATCGGTTCGCTCGCAAGCGATGGCAACTCGCTCTATTACTATCGTTTCAATACGGATCATTTCTTCAAGAACTCGACTTCAGGCGATGCCGAGGTTGACCTGATGGCGGATTTCGTCAAACCCGAAAATACTGCCTTAATCGGTGGGACCGCCAATGCCTATACTGATGGTCAAGTCTATTTTGCCAATATGAAGGATGACGGATGCCTTTATAAATATGATTTGACGAGCAAGCAAGCTTTCAAAGTATTGCCCTATTCGGTGAATAACGTCTACGTGAACGAGAATTATCTTTATTTTGGTTCCTATCTTCTGACGAACTATGCCGAATGGCGGATGGATTTAACAAGCAAAACCATCAGCAAAATCTCTAAGGATCGTTGCGAAAGTCTTCGTTTTGTCGATGGCTTGGTTTATTACCTCAACGTCGGAACGATAAAAGCCACTCTTCACGTGATGAATGCGGATGGAACCAATGATCGAGAAATCGTTTCGGATGGGATGGACCCATTCTCACTCGAGGTGATTGATAACAAGGCCTATACCGTTCGTGATCCTTTAATTGGCAATAAGATCTTGGCTGTGACAGATCTCACAACTGGCGTGATGGATACAACTGCCAAAAAGTGCCTTTCCTTTGTCAAAGGCGAAGACAATGAATTATTCCTCTATGATGAGGCCGATAAAACGCTTATGGATTTCAAAACGGATACGGCGGTGGTGACCACGCTCGTGAGTGGCGTTGCTGAGTTGAGCGACCTTGCTTATGCTAACGAACATCTTTATGCCCAAGATGTCAGAGCAAAGAAACTCGTTGAGTGTCATGCCTCGACTTTGATTTCGGTGGCGGATGTAGCTCCTTCGGGTATCGTCGGCGATGGCGTGAGCCTTTACTTCGTGAGCGCTAAAACGTCTTATGCCAACAATTACCCTGTGACCACTTATGAAAAGGCAACGAGCAATGGGGCTCTCTACTCCTACGCTTCCTCGTTGACTTGCCTCGCTTCCTACTAAAAAAGAATCAAATTTCATTTTTTTGCCAATCCCGCTCGGTTTTTGTTTTGGCCTTTCCCTCAGCCTCCGCGCAGCGTAAAATCTTTCTGATGGATGAAGAAAGCGTAAAAGCGATTAAAACGGCCTTCGCGCGCAAGAGGAGCGACGCGGGGAAGAAAGCTTTTTTGCTCGAAGAAGAAGCCAAACATCCTAACGATCTCTCTTCGCGGATGAAGATCGGTTTTCTCTACGATGATTTTTTGAAGAAAGATATGGATCTTTTTCGGGGCGATGAGAATCCGATTTTCGTCAAGATCGATGGCGAATTCGCCTTTAGCCGAACCGTCAAGGATGTCGGCCTCGCTTTTGAAAAGGAAGATTATGTCACCGCGGAGATGCTTTTGGACGAAGCGATGCCGAGCGCCGAAGAACTCCTCGACCTTTTTCTCCTCGACAAAAGCCGGCCTTACTATTACTTCCACGAGCCTTTCGATCAGATGATCTATTTTTATCTTTATGGCGAAAAAGGCGGCGCGGTTCCCGCCGACGTCCCCTTTGATTTAGGCCAGCTCTTCTATGACAAAGGCCGCTGCCTTGGCTTGGCAAGCGATTACGAGGGGGCCCGCCTTTATTTCGGAAAGGCGCTCAAAATCTCCCCGATGGCGATGGCCCTCCGACTCGGTCTCTACGAAACCTACAAGCATCCGCTCGACATCATCCAAGCGAAAGCTTGCCTCCTTGACGATTTCAAATACGTTCATAACGCCCCCGAGATAGCTCGGCTCTACCGCGAACTTGCCTATTTGGCCGAGGTCCAAGAGGATTACGCCCAAGCCCAGTTTTTGCAGGTTTTGGCGATTTCCTTTTGCGAAAATAAAGAGGACAAACTCCTCTCCGTTAAGGCGCTCGAAGACCTCGGCGCCAAAGCCAGCCTCCCCTTTGAGCGAATCGCGCCTGAGCGAATCCACGATCTTTTAAAGCGATATCAGCTCCCCTTAGGGGCCGATCCCGGTTTCATGAACTACCTCCAAGAAGGGATTCGCTTCTTGGCCGATGAAGTCCACCAATATGGCACGGCGGCGGATCTCGCCCATTCCTTGGTTTCTTTGCTGGGCCACTCGCCCGAAAGCGAAGAATTGCTAAGCCATTGCGAGACATTAAAGAGTCAGGCTCAAAGCTGATGAAGCGCGTCTACCGCCCATCCCCGAAACAGGATCTGAGGAAATGCGCAGGCCTCGAAAGCCTTTTGCATTACCGCGAGAGCGCCAAGTATTTCAGCCTTGCAGAGTTTTATCAAATCGCTTCCGGCGATGGGCTGGCAACGGGCAGCTTGGTTTATGAGGTCGATGGTGGAATGCCCCTCATCCTCAACGATGGGGCCGAGACTCGCTTTCTCGCGTTGATCGCCGAAAGCGGTTTCGCCTCCTCAATCCGCGGCCAAACCAAGCGAATTGACTATACCAAGCCTTGGGCCACGACGCCTTCGCCTTATTACCCCGATTTCGTCTTTCGGACCTACGATGGGCGGGTCGCCCTCGTCGAAATCAAATCGATCCTCGGGATGGCCCAGGACGAGAACATCGCCAAGATGGAGGCCCTTTTTGCCTATGCGCATGCGCGAGGTTTCATGGCTGCTTATATCGATGCGGAGTTTCTCTCGTTTCAGGAATACCTTGAACCTTTGACCCCCAATGCCTATACCCATTTCTTCGAAGAGACGGTGGCGGCGATCGGCGGCTTCACCAATCAGGATCTCCTCCGAATGGAGAAAGCGTTTCCCAAGGCGGAGAAGAAAACGCTCAAGCGGATCGTCAGCTCATTAATCCTGCAAAATCCTTATCTTTTGAATCGGTATTGCCACGATTCGCCCGACCTCGTGAACGCGGTGAAGGTTCCAACGCCCCTCGCTTACAAGCGTTTTCGCTAAGAAAAACAAACGAAAGGATGCTTTTTGCCTCCTTCGAGAGGAAAATAATAATCATGGTTCTTTTTCTCCTCCTCGTCGCCTTGAGCCTTGCCCTCAGCGGCCTCACCTATTATTTCGCGGGCTGGTCTTCTGATCTTTGGACTCTTTTCATCCCGCTCCCTTTGACCGTTCTTTATTGGTTCGCTCTTTTTGCCCTCTTCGTGGCCTATTGCTGGTTTGTCTCGCTCTTCGTCGATTTGAAGAAGCCCGTCACGGAGCCGAAAGCGGGTGGCTATTTCGTCGTCAAGAACGTGATTTGGATCGTCCTCCTCTTCGCCAACGTCAAGGTCAAAATCGTCGGGGCGGAGAAGATTCCTGCAAAAACCCGCTATCTTTTCGTCAGCAACCACCTTTCGAATTTCGATCACCTTTGCTATTTCGCCCATCGAAAGGAAAGAGTGATTTCCTTGGGAAAGAAAGAGATCGAGAGTTTCTTCGTCGCTGGCAAGTGGATGCACAAAGCCGGTTTCATCGCGATTGACCGAAACGATCCGGTTCAGGGTTTGCGCTGCATTCTTCAATGTGTCGACTATATCAAGAAGGATGAGGCGAGCATCGCGCTCGCGCCCGAAGGAACGCGAAGCCATGACGGTTTGCTTCATGAGTTTCACGCTGGCAGTTTCAAGATCGCCTTGAAGAGCCAATGCCCTCTCGTGGTGGCCCGGATTCATAATAGCGAGAACATCCGGGGGAATGCGCCGTGGAAGCGGACCCTTGTCCGGATCGATATCCTTGATGTCCTTTATCCCAAGGACTACCAGGATCTCCCGAGCGCTGCCCTCGCCAATAAAGCCCACGCCCTCATCGAGGCGAGCCTCGATGCCGAGCCGGAAATCCCCCTTGGAAAGAAATAGGGGATTTCTTTTTTTGACGCCTCTTTTGCTTTGGCAAACGTTCTCAACTTAACCTCATCAAAAATGAGCCCAAAGAAACCCCATCGAGGCTCCTTTTCTCTTTGAATGGAAACATGATTTAAGTTCTTTCGAACCCTATGCGCTAGATCAGGGGTTTTCTTCGAAGAAAATGTCCGTGGCGCCGATCGCGTTTTCGCCCTGATGCTTCTTGAGGAAAAGCGAAGGAGCGCTAGAGGGGGGCGAGGCGAAAAGAAAGGTTTGCTACTCTTTCAAAGGAAAGAAGCTATAATGCTTTCGCAATGGGCGTCCAAGAAACGATCAGCGAACTGGAAAAGAAGCGGAAAGAAGCCCGAGAGAGTTTTATTATCACCTTGGTTTTCGGCTCCTTGCTCTCTCTCGCCTCCGAAGCCCTTCTTCTTTATGGGGGCCTTTCGAGCGATCTCGATAGCGTTACCGCCGAAGTCTTGGTTGGGATCGGCCTCGTCTTTTTCTTTCTTTTTGGCACGGTCTTCTCCCATCATGCCATCGCGATCTCGAAGAGTTATAAGAAGGATACTTTGACGGCCCTCATGCCCTATCTCGCCCCGAAGAAATATCAAAATTTCGCCTATAAAACCGCCTATGATTCAGCTTTGTTCGCCAAGGCGTTGAAACCGGCGCTCGCCGTCCGGGCTGACCGCGATGAAACCTCCTATTTCGAGGGGCGCTTTCCTGGCGCCGCCTTCCTCTCTTTTGCCTACTCTTATCTTCGAAACGATAGGCATTTACATGGCGAAATCCAAGGCCGCTACGTCAAATTCACTTTGCCTCACGAGTTTCCGTTCGAGATGATCATGAAGGATAAAAGAAGCCCTTCTTACTTCAAGAAAAAACGGTTGCTGATTCGGCTCAAAAGCAACTCCGCTTCCTTCGATGCCACCCACGACGTGACCGCCAACAAGGAAGTGGAGGGGATGAACCTCCTTTCTTCGAAGATGATCCAAGCGGTCGAGGCGATCAATGCCGATTACGGCGTCAAGCTTTCCGCCCGCTTCCGGGCCAACAAGGTCTATGTCTATTTCGACGATTACCATGGGCGCTATCTGATCGCCCTCGACCACCCGCTCGATCCGAAAGCCTTCGAGGCCCTCGAAGATGAAGTCCTTTTGGTCTATCGGGCGTATATCGCCCTCAACCTCGATAGTTCCTTCTACTCCATTTAATCAGAAGAGCGTTCTTTCGCTGGGAGAATTGCCTTTGGCTCCAAAAACGATCGGAAAGAAAAATCCACCGCGGTTTTGCGGTGGATTTCAATCGCTTCTTTATCTTTAGTGGAAGACGCCAGAAAGAATGAGGGCGGCCAAAATGACGACGATGATCGCCCAGAGCAAGGTGATAACCGCGATCGGGAAGGCGATGCCGCGGGTGGTGCTCCCTGAGCGGAAGCGGCCGTCGTCGTAACTGTTATGGTAGAGATTCGAGGTCGCTCCGCGCATGATGAGGACGGCGATGGCGCCGAAGCCAGCCAATAAGCCGAGGATAATGCCGATGACCCCCGCGGTGATTTGGACCCCGGGAGTGCTGTAGCTGATAAAGACGATATCGAGGACGGTGGGGGCGATGAGGAATAAGGGTCCCAACGCCGAAACGACGAGCATGATGATCCCCCAGACGAGGGCTTGAACAGGATGGCGGGTTTCTTCCATGAGTTTTCTCCTTGGCTAAATAGCCATCGCGACTTCGTAAGCCTTCCAGACAACGCTGCGGAGGTTGCCGATCCCTGAGCAATCGCCTACGAGGTGGACGTGTTTACTCGCTGGGAAAAGCGGGGCGGGGATGTAGCCTACCGACATAATGACGGAATCGGCGGGAAGAATGAAGTCTTTCCCGTCTTTGCCTGCCACCGTCAATTCCTTGTCGCCGATGGCTTTGACTTTGCTTTCGAGGTAGACCGGGATTTTCTTGTAGGCGAAATAGTCGCGAAGATAGGTACTGTTGGCCATGCAAACCCCTGTTTGGGCCATCAGATCATCCTTCATTTCAACGATCGCCACCTTCTTCCCTTTGAGGAAGAGATCGTAGGCAATTTCGCATCCTGAGAGGCCTCCGCCAACGACGACGACGTTTTCGCCGACTTCTTTGCCCGCGAGGTATTCGCAGGCTTCGATGCTCTTCTCGATGCCGGGCAATTTAAGGAAACGACGGGCCTTCGATCCGGTCGCGACGATGATTTCATCGGCTTTTAAGCTCGCGAGGTCCTTGACTTCGCTATGGAGATGGATTTCGATGTGCAAATCCGCCATCTGCTTTTCGTACCACGCGCAGAGTTCGCGGTCTTTTTCCTTGAAGAAAGGCGTCGAGGCAATTTTGAAGATGCCGCCGAGAACGTCGCTTTTTTCGTAGATGACGGCGTGGTGGCCCCGTAAAGTCAACACCCGAGCCGCCTCCATTCCGCCGATGCCGCCGCCGATGATGGCGACGTTCTTCGGATGAGTCGTCTTCGCGATGGAGAAGATTTTCGTCTGCATTGTCTCCGGATTGATTGCGCAACGGGCCATGTGGATGGCATCTTCGAGGGTCTGATCGTTGGCGACGCCCTTGTAGTGGCACATGGTAAAGCAGGCGTTATGGCAGCAGATGCAGGGCCGGATCTCATCGAGTTGGTCATTCATCAGTTTCGTAACCCAGGCGGGATCGGCTAAGAATTGGCGGGCGACGCCCATCGCATCGATTCGGCCGGCTTTGATGGCTTCAGCAGCCGCTTGAGGATCCATTCTGCCTGCGCAGACGACGGGAATCGAAACGAACTTCTTGATGTGGGCGACGTCGTCGAGGTTGCAGTTCTCCGCCATATATACCGGCGGGTGGGCCCAATACCAGGCGTCGTAGGTGCCATTGTCGCAGTTGAGCATATCGTAGCCGGCATCCTGAAGATATTTGACCGCCCTCTCGCTTTCGGCCATATCGCGGCCGACTTCGACGTAATCTTCTCCTGGCACGGCGCCTTGGCGGAAGCCTTTGGTTTTTGAGACGACGGAATAGCGAAGCGAGACCGGGAAATCGTCGCCGCATTCTTTCTTGATTGCCTTTACGATTTCGACCGGGAAGCGGTAGCGGTTCTCGAAAGAGCCACCCCACTTGTCGTTTCGGAGATTGGTGTATTTCATCGTAAACTGATCAAGTAGATAGCCTTCGTGAACCGCGTGGATCTCGACGCCATCGACTCCGGCTTCTTGACAGAGTTTGGCGGTCTTCGCGAAAGCGCGGATCATCTTATTGATTTGTTTTTCCGTCATCGCTTTCGAGGGGACTTTGTCGCTCCAGCGGTTCGGGGTTGCCGAGGCCGAAGCGCAAATGCTGTCCATATTTAAGACGGGTTTGCAGATGAAGTTCAAAAAGGCGTTCGAGCCGATTTTTTCCATCGCTTCGTTGATGGCCATCGCGCGGCCGAAACCCGCCGTGATTTGGACGAACATCTTCGCGCCGGTCTTGTGGAACTCGACCATGAATTTTTTTAAGCGGCGGTACATTCCTTTGTTCTGATAGAGCCATTGGCCGAGAATCGGGTTCCGGATCGGGGCGATGCCAGGCAAGATAAGGCCGACGTTGTTTTCCGCCCGCTCGAGCAAGAAGTTGGCCGCTTCTTTGTCGAAGCGGATCGGCTCCATCCATCCGAAGATGGAGGTGCCGCCCATCGAGGTCATCACGATGCGGTTCTTGATTTCGACGTTTCTGATCTTCCAAGGCGTAAAGAGCGGTTGATAGATTTCGTTCATGCTTTTTTACCTTCGTTTTCTTAAACTCATTTTAGCCCCTACGCGAAGAAAGAGACAACGGCTTTTTGAAGCGATGGCGCCCCTATTTGAAAACGATTTTTCCCGAAGTACGAAATTCCCTTTTTCGTATGTCGCAAAATGAATGTGCAAATGCGCAGGAAAAATCCATCGCTAGCCAAAAAGATACTGGCTGAGATTAAACAGGAGAATTACTGGGTCTTTTCTTAGGCCGATTTTGCTTCTTTCGCCTCAGATAAAACCATCGGAAAATGTTTGAAAAGGCCGGTTGGCGAAAGGAAAATCAACCGCCTGCCTTCCGTCATTTTTGTTTTTAATGAGATCGGCGTTCTTTTGGCGGAACAAACTTTTTCCGAATACTTGAATGCAGAATAAGACAGCAAAACCAAGATTTACTTTGGTTCCGCTCCCGAAGCGGATTCGCAAACAGAAGAGAGGTCTTCTGGCAATGAAAGGTGTGTTCCATGGTTTTCATTGAAGAGGTCTTTGGCCAATTGCGGATTTCTGCAGGCGATTTTTCTCGAGAATTTTCCTTGATGAATCGGTGGGAGAAGCGGAGAGATAACGCTTTCTTCTTTCTCTTTCTTCGCGGGGTGATAAGATACTTAGGTAATAAGGTCTTTGCCTATTACAGGAATCTTCCAGCCGCCACCTCGGGAGGAAATTTTCTATGGCTACATTAGCGATTCAAGGTTGTCAATGGGGCGATGAAGGCAAAGGTAAAATCACCGACTATTGTGCGAGCAAAGCGGATGTCGTCGTTCGGAGCCAAGGCGGCAATAACGCCGGCCACTCGATTGTTCACCATGGGGCCCGTTACGCCTTAAGGCTTTTGCCGAGCGGCATCTTCAATCCGAACGTCGTCAACGTTTTGGCCGATGGGGTCGTCATCAACCCTTGGGCGCTTCTTGAAGAGATTGATGGCATTGAAAAAGACGGGGTTCATGATTTCCAGCTGATGGTTTCGACCCGCGCCCAAATGCTTCTTCCTTATGATATCGATTTGGACCATGCCCGCGAGGCGGCCTTAGGCGCCGCCAAAATTGGGACGACGGGACGGGGAATTGGCCCGGCCTATGAAGATATGGCATCTCGGACGGGCATCCGGATGGGCGATCTCTTGGAGCCGGAGTATCTCAAAGAGCGGCTTCATGAAGTTTTGGTCATTAAGAACAAAGAGCTGGCGGCCTTTGGCGCCGCCCCTTATGATGGTGATGAACTCTATGGTCGCATCATGGGCGTTGCCCCGCGTTTACTGCCGTTTATCAAAGACACATCGAATTTCTTAAATAAGAGCTTGGCGGAGAAGAAGAAGATTCTCTTCGAAGGCGCCCAAGGGGCGATGCTCGACATCATCCACGGCACCTATCCCTATGTGACTTCGTCGAGTCCGCTTTCGATAGCGATTCCCTTCTATTGCGGGCTTCCGCTCGATAGCGTCGAGCGCACGCTCGGCATCGTGAAAGCCTATACGACCCGGGTTGGGGCCGGCCCGTTCCCGAGCGAGATCACGAACCTTGAGAAGGCTCAGTATATCCGGGACAAAGGCCATGAATATGGCACCGTCACAAAGCGGCCGAGACGGATTGGCTGGCTCGATGCCTGCGAACTCCGCTACGTTAAGAGCCTCACTGGCGTGAAAGAAGTGGCCTTGATGCTCCTTGATGTTCTCGGTGATCTCGACGAAATCAAGATCTGCAATGAATACGTCAGCGATGGCGAGAATGTCGAATCGATGCCTTCGACCGTCGCCGGCGTCGGGCGGATTCAAGCCAAATATCTCTCTTTGCCCTCGTGGAAAGGCGATATCTCGAAAGTCAAGACGTACAAAGAGCTGCCGATTGAAGCGCGCCACTATATCGACACGATCGAGAATCTGACCAGCCTCAAAGTCGTGATGGTTTCGGTCGGACCCGATAAAGATCAGACGATCGTCCGCAAGGAGATCTTCTAAGATGATTGAACGCTACACCCCCAAAGCTTTCGCCGATCTTTTCTCCGATGAAGCGCGCTTTACCGCCTACCTCGCCGTTGAGCTCGCCGCCGTAGAAGCCTGGGCGAAACTCGGGGTGGTTCCGGTCGAGGATTTAGCGAAAATCCAAAGCAAATCCCGTGTGGATGTGAAACGGATCAACGAACTTGAGGCCATCACTCGCCACGACGTCGTGGCTTTTACCCGCCAGATTGGCGAGACGCTCGGCCCCGAAAAGAAGTGGATTCATTATGGCCTCACCTCGACCGACGTGGTCGATACGGCGATGGGTTTGCTCTATCAAAAAGCCGACAATGTGATCGCCCAAGATTTGGCGACCCTTTTATCTTCGATTAAAGACAAGGCTTTAGCCTACGAGATGACGCCTTGCATCGCCCGGACGCATGGCATGCATGCCGAAGTGACCTCCTTTGGTCTGAAGTGGGCCGAATACTATGCCGAACTCCAACGCGGCATTGCCCTATTTGAAGAAGAGCGGCCGGGGATTGAAGCCTGCAAGATGTCAGGCGCGGTCGGCAATTACGCCAACGTCGATCCTTTCGTTCAGGATTATGTAGCGGCGAAATTTTCTCTTCGGAGCGCCGATATTTCGACGCAAGTCCTTTCGCGCGACTTCCATGAACGCTACGCCAGCGCCCTCGTGATTATCGCCTCGAGCTTGGAAAAGATCGCGACCGAGATTCGCAATTTGTCCCGCAGCGAGATCGAAGAGGTCGAAGAAGGCTTCGCCAAAGGCCAAAAAGGCTCGAGCGCGATGCCGCAGAAGCGCAATCCGATCGCTTCGGAGAACATCTGCGGCTGCGCCAGGATGATGCGCGGCTATTTAATACCGATTCTTGAAGATAACGCTCTCTATCATGAGCGCGACATCTCCCATTCCTCGGTCGAGCGGGTCGCTTTCATCGACATGATGACCCTCTTCGACTACATGGTGGAGCGGATGAACGCGGTGGTGACGAATTTGGCTGTGTTCCCAGCGAACATGAGGAAGAACATCAATCTGACGGGCGGCGCGGTCTATGCCCAGAGAGTGTTGACCGCTTTGATTGAAAAAGGACTCGTCCGCGAAGAAGCTTATGATACGATTCAACCCTTGGCGATGGCGGCCGCCCAAGGGGGCACGCCGTTTAACGTCGCTTTAAAATCTTGCGCAAAAGTAACCTCGGTTTTATCCGATGAGGAAATCGACGCTCTTTTCACCACGGATTTTTATCTCCGCCACGTCGAGGAAATCTATGTTCGGGTTGGTTTAATAAAGAAACATTAGATTTCGCTGTTTCCTTGTCTGCATTTAACGGGATTAGTATGGTCACCCACCTCCTCGCTGAGGTCGAATTGACGCTCCAGCGGGGTTCTTTATGATACAGCCCATCGATGTTGGCAAGACTTATCGGGTCAAGAAAGGTCCGGAGGTTCGGGTGCTCAATCACGCCGATTTAGCCTTCGGCGAAAAAGAGGCCTCGTCTTTATTTTAGGCAAGAGGGGAAGCGGCAAGTCGACGCTGCGCAACGTGATCGGCGGGCTCGATCGGATCGACTCGGGCGATATTGTGATTATGGGGAAGTCGAACGAGGGTCCCTGTCCCGATGGTGGGACGGCCCCCTTTTTGCAGCCTTTCGTTGGGCAACGGATCTATCGGCGGAATGGTGGATCAAGTCCGAGAGAACACTCTTAACGGAAAAGAAAAGAAGAGTATACTTTCTTCGCGTGCCCCGATAGCGCAACTGGATAGAGTACCAGACTTCGAATCTGAGGGTTGCGGGTTCAAATCCTGCTCGGGGCGCCATGACAAAAAGAGCCAGCCGTTTTGAAGAATGGCTGGCTTTTCGTTTAGCGCTCATTTCAAGCTTGTCCGTCGGGCGGAAGCTGCGTGCGGATTTCTTTGACTTCAGCGTCGTAGCGGTCGCGGCAATCGCTCATCATCGCTTGATAGGCGGCCACTTTCTCCGACTCTTCTTGGAGGCCATCGATTCCCGAGACATCATCGGCAATCTGATGGATCGCGTGGGCGACGAGGAGGAAGAAGCGCTCCTCGCCATTGGTTTCTTCGTCGACGAAGGCGATCGGGGAGAAGAAGTTGCGGATGATCCCATCGGCCGCATTCTCGGCCAAGCGGGTAAAGTTGACTAAAGAGGAAACGCCTTCGTTCACGAAGTCCTTCCAATGGATTTTTTTCTCTTTCTTGCCATTCGATAAGAGTTCTAGCAAATCGCCATATTGGGGGAGTTCTTGAATGGTCAAAGCTTCGTTTTCGCTCAATTTGCCATCGGCGATTCCCGTCTTGAAGAGCACGAGTTGGAGCAGGAGGTCGAATTGGGCGAGGAAACGCTCCGAGGAGAAATCCTTCTTGCCAAATTCCCCTTCGAACTGGTCGCCGACTTCTTTGAGCACTTTAATGATCGCTTCGTAAGTTTTGGCCGCATCGCTTAAAAACGTGGCGGAATTCATTTCTTTTTTCATTGGGCTTTCCTTCATTTAAAAATAAGTCTACACCCTGAAAAGGAGAAAACCATCCTCGAACAAGAGGAAGGAAAACGCCTATGTTCGAAAGGCAAAATGAACGAGAAAGCAGAAATGGAATTTATTCATTTGTAAAAATACCGATATTTACATTAATCATGAGAGAAAAGGTTTTATCGTTGTTCTCGATATTGGTGGTCTTTTACTGATATCGTCCTCTTTTACTTATTTCCTGAAAGATTATAATAAACAAGAAAAGGAGCAAGCCTATAGGCTTCGTCCCAAATCTTAATGATCAAGAAAACAAAGTATATCCAAGACACCAAAAAGCTCTTGGGCCAGCTTCCGACGGTCGAGGCGCCTCTCCCCGAGTACCTCTATATCGCGACGGACAACGCCCGCTGCGGGAAAGCGGATGTCTACATCAAAGAGGGCGACCACGTCAATTGCTGCCAAGTGATCGGCATGCGCCACGCGGCCTTCTTTGACCAACCGATCCACGCGACCTGCAGTGGTACCTTCGAAGGATTCGAGCGTCACTATCACCGCTCGGGAAAACTGGTGAACTTCATCAAGATCCACAACGATTTCAAAGACACGATGGATCCCGCGGTGAAGGAGCGGAGCGATGAAGAGATTGGCAAGCTCACCAAAGCCGATGTGACGGAGATATTGAAGAATTGCGCTTCGGTTGGCCTGGGCGGCTCCTCGTTCCCGACCTATGTCAAGATGGCGATTGACGCCCCGATCAAGGTGATTTTGATCAACGGTATCGAATGCGAGCCTTACATCACCTCCGATCAACGGATGATGCTCGAACACCCCGAAGAGATCCTCAAAGGCATGATGCTTCTCGAGCAGATCTTTCACTGCCATGACGCCAAACTCTGCATCAAAAAGAAGCACGGCGACATCATTTCGGTCTACCAGGAAATGATCACCCATTATCCCGACGCCGGACTCAGCGTCGCCTCCTTGGGCAACTTCTATCCCGAGGGCTGGGAAATCGCGATGTTCAAGAACGCGGCCGGCATCGTTGTTCCGCAAGGCCAGCTTCCTTCGAAGTACGGCATCTTCAACGTCAATGTCTCGACCTGCTATGGAATATATCAGGCGGTCAAATACAACAAGCCCGTCTACGAGCGGAACATCTCGATCTCGGGCGAAGGCATTACCCATCCATGCAACCTTCGGGTTCGGGTTGGCACGCCGATCAAATCCCTGATTGAGCTCGCCGGGGGCTACAAAGACCCCGACAAACCCAAGGTCTTCATCTTGGGCGGCCCGATGATGGGGGCTTCGCTCCCGAGCGATGATTGCATCATCACCAAGACCGTCACCTCGATCATCGTTCTCAATTATGCCCTTGAGAAAGTCGAGCCTTGCATCCGCTGCTCCAGCTGCGTCCTCTCATGCCCGGTTGGCTTGCAACCGGTCCAGATTATGAACGCGATGAAGGTCAACCCCGTCGATAAGGACCGGGTGAAAGCCCTCCATCCGCTCAACTGCATGGAATGCGGACTTTGCTCTTATAGCTGCACGTCGAAAATTCCGCTTCTCGATTATGTTCGGAGGGCGAAAATCATCGCAAAATTACCTTAATTTATGGAAACGGCAATCATTCAAGAAAACTCTCCGCATTTACGGAGAAAAGACAATTTGACAGGCATGATGCTCGACGTGTTGATCGCTTTGGCGCCCGTCGTCCTCTTCGCCATCGTCAAATACACCTGGCACGTGGTCGTGGTGGAACTGTTAAGCATCCTCACAATGTGCCTGGCGGAGTTCGTCTTCATCCTCATCAGAAACTGGGGACCGAAGGATGGGCAAAAACATGCGTTCAAAGAGAAGTTTTCGACAGCCATCAAAGGTTATGGCATCAATAACTTTTTGGTCCCATGCGTGAGCGCGGTCATCTTCGCGATGCTGATGCCCGCTGGGGATACGAATCCGGTGGGCTTCATCTATTTTGAGGTCATCACCGGCGCCCTCTTTGGCATGGTCATCGGCAAGCTGGTCTTCGGCGGCACGGGCCAAAACATCTTCAACCCGGCGGCGGTTGGCTTCATCTTCACCAAGATCTGCTTCCAAGGCGGCATCAGCTATTTCGCCAATCCGATCGACGTCACGACGAACGGCACCACCCTCAACGATGGGGCCCATTTCTCCTTTCTCGAACTCTTGCTCGGCCAGACGCCGGGCACCTATGGCGAGGTCTGCAAGATCGCGATTCTCATCGGTCTCGCTTACCTTCTCATCCGCCACGCGGCCGATTACCGCGTCGTTTCCGCTTTCTTTGGGACCTTCATCGTTTTGACGGCCATCGCGGGTCTCGTCTATCACGTCCGCGATAACAGCATTGATTTCCTCGCTTATTTCTTGGACCATCTCCTCTCGGGCGGCGTTCTCTTCGGCGGCACCTATATGATGACGGATCCCGTCACGATGCCGATCACGAGGCCCAGCCGGGTGATTTACGGCATGATCGCCGCAGTCTCGGTGGTCTTCATCCGCCTTTTTGGAAGCTACAGCGAAGGCATGGGCTTCTCCATCTTGATCGCCAACATGTTCGCTCCGATCCTCGATCATTATAAATGGAGCACCAACCAGTACACCTGGAAGAATCGGCTTGCCATGGGCATCATCGCCATCGTGGCGGTGGGCATCCTTGTTTGGGGGCTCAACGGCAAGATTGACTCCGGGACCACCAAACTGGCTTTAGGAGGCATCCTATGAAAGACCCCGCGAAAAAAATGAACCCCGAAACCCAGAAATATCTGAAAGCCGCCGGCATCCTCTGCGCGATTGGCGCCGTCAGCGCGCTTTTGATCACCGGGATCAACGTCTTGACCTCGCCTCTTATCGCCGCCCAGAAAGCGGGCAAGCAGCTCGCCGCCTATCAAGCGATTTATTCGAACGTCAAAGCCGTGAGCGATCCCGTTGCGGTGACCGGTTCGACCTACGTGAAACAGTATTGGACCGCTTTTAGCGACGAGGGCAAAACCGCCGAACTCGGCAAAATCTATGACGCGATCGGCAGCAACGGCCACGTTTCGGGCATGGAAATCATGGTCGGGGTCTCCGGCAACGTCGATGCGCCAGTCTATGGCAAAATCTCCATCATCACCAACGGCACCACCGGCGGCAGTTATTCCACGAATTTCCTTTCCTACGTCTCCGCGTACAATAGCGACCCGAATTCGACGGCCTTAGCGAACGTCAAATGCGGGGCGACTCAAGCCGCCACCGTGACCAAAGCGATGGTCGATGAGGCGGTGGGCCTCTACCAAAGCGGCGGCCAGGCCGGTACCAGCATCGATACGATTTTGAAATCGATTTTCGATGATAAGGCACTCTCGCGGACCGAAAGCCAGGATGTCAGCGGCACGTATCTCAGCAAGTATTGGATTGCCTATAGCGACGAGCATACAGTCGATGAACTCGGCTATGTTTATAAGCTCAAAGGCAGCGCCACCGACAGCGACGGCACGACCACCGCGGGTCTGACCGCCTATGTGGCCTTCTCGGGCTTTGACACCGCCGTGAATTATGGAAAGCTCTACGTCGATGTCAATAGTTTCGCTACCAGCGCTTCCTTTGATTCCTATGTGAGTGCCTATAACGCTACCCCGAGCGCGATCACACTCGCGGCGACGCCGAATGCCGATGGCAAAGAAGCGGGGACGTTGCTGAAAGCGATGGTGGACGAAGCCGAAAAGGCCTATGTCGCCTCGCGGTTTGCCGTCAAAGCAAAGAGCGATCAGATTTTTGCATCCTTCAAAGCCGCAGGCGATTCCATTTTGCCGAGCGGCGCCAAATTGGTCAAAGAGGCTTGGACTGCCTATAGCGACGAGAGTAAGGCTACGGAGCTTGGCTATGTCTTCTTGGCCCGCGCTTACCTCGAAGCGGAAGCCGAATACAATTCGGTCGAAACCTCGGTGACGCTCTTGATGGGCGTCTCGGGCGCTGTCGCCAATCCGACCTATGGCAAAATTTATGTCGTTGCCGAAAGCGTGGGAACGCCGCAGGGCTTCGACATGACCGCTGGCGTTTACGTGACAAACTACAACGCCAATCCGAGCAGCACGACGCTTGAGAGCGTTAGTTGCGGCTCAACCTATACGGCTGGCCTAATGCGCGACATGGTCAAAGAGGCCCGATCGCTTTATGGCACTTTGAAAGGAGGCAACTGATTTATGGATCAGCTCAAGCGCAGCCAACATCACGATTCCTTCGTGACGGGCATCATCAAAGAGAATCCGCTTTTCGTTGCCGTCCTCGGCACCTGCCCGGCCCTCGCCATCACGACGAGCTTCGAAGCGGCCTTCGGCATGGGGCTTCTCTTCACCTTCGTCCTCGTTTGCTCGAACGTTCTCATTTCCGCCCTGCGCAAACTCATTCCGGAAGAAGTGGAGACCCCGGCCTACATCGTCGTGATCGCCACCTTCGTCACCGTCGTCAAGATGCTTTGCCAAGCCTACATCCCGAATCTTTATACGAGTTTAGGCGTCTTCCTCAGCTTGCTCGTGGTCAATTGCATCGTCCTCGGCCGAGCCGAAGCCTTCGCCAGCAAAAACGGCGTCTTCGATTCCTTTCTCGATGGCCTGGGCAATGGCATTGGCTACACCCTCGCCCTCGTCGTGATATCGCTCTTCCGGGAAATCATCGGGACGGGCAAGCTCACCTTTGGCAATATCTTCACGTTCTTGCAAAGGGATGGCCGCGCCGTTTCGCTTTCGGTTTTTAAGGGCGAAGGCTGGGATTATTCGATTCCGCTCTTCGCTCAGCCAGCCGGCGGCTTCATCGTCTTCGGCCTCATCATGGCCGTCTTGGCCGCGATTCATAATTCGAAGAAAGACAAGGAAGCCGCCGCTAAGCGCGCCGCCGCCTTCGCCGCCGCCCAAAAGGCCGCTGAGGAGAAAGCCGCTATGCCTGCCGCTTCGAAGACCGAAGGGGGTGCCCGCTAATGTTCTACTCGTATTTCGTCGCCTTCTTGCTCGCCCTCGTGAGCTACACCCTCATCGATAACGTTCTTTTGTCCCGTTTCTACGGCATCTGTTCCTTTATCGGGGTCGGCAACAAAGTCAAATCCGCCGTCTCGATGGGGATCGCTGTCGTGTTCGTCATCTTCTTCTCCGCTCTCATCTGCTATCCGATTTATCACTATGTCCTCGTTCCCGCTGGCTTAGCGATGATGGACACCGTCGTCTACATCTTGGTGATCGCCTCGCTCGTCCAGATCGTCGGCCTCTTCATCAAGAAGTACTCGCCCGCCCTCTATAAGTCTTTGGGCATCTATCTTCCGCTCATCACCACCAACTGCGCGGTCCTTGGCGTTGTTCAGGAGAACACCGATGCGAACCTTTCGTTCTTGTTTTCGATGGCGAACGCCCTCGGCACGAGCTTGGGCTATCTTCTGATGATTTTCGTCTTCGCTTGCATCCGGACCCGCCTCGATACCTACAACACGCCGCGCGCCTTCAAAGGAATCCCAATCGCTCTTATCACCGCCGCCATCATGGCGATGGCGATGATGGGTCTCACGGGAATCGGTAAGTAGTTATGCCGCAATACGCTTACGTGATCATCGCGGTTGCCATCATCGTCGTTTTGGCTGCGATCGCGATTGCGACTTTTGTCCTCTACCGCAAGACGCCCGCACCCAAAGGCTGCGAGAATCTTGAACCGGACGAAAGCCTTTGCTGCGCTTGCTTGAAGTCGGGCTGCCCTTTCTATGGGCAATACCACGATGGGAAAGCCCCTTCCGATCGCTCTGCGCCGCCCGCGGCTTCGTCTAAAGACGCGCCCGCTTCGGTCTCGCCTGATGAAGCCCCGAAAGCTCCCAAAGCGGCCACGGACGCCGCTTTGAAGAAAGAAGAAAAGAAATAAACCATTATGAACTACCTCTACATTTTATGGGGATTTCTTATCCTCTCGGGTCTTGGCGCCGTCCTCGGGATTCTTCTCGTCTTGGCTGAGAAATTCTTCCATGTCGAAGAAGACCCCCGCATCGCCGAGGTGGAAAAGCTCTTGCCGAACGGCAACTGCGGAGCCTGTGGCTTCCCTGGCTGCCATGGCATGGCCGAAGCCCTCGTCAACGGCAGCGTCAAAAAATGCTCGACCTGCAAGGTTGGCAAGAAGGACAAGAACTTCGATCCGATCATCGTCTATTTGGCCACGCATCCGGATAAAGATGGGACCAAGCATGTTCCTACCCTCTAAAAGGGCAAATTCGTGTATACTAGCGAGGTAAATGAAACATTTATCTCGCTTTTTCTTATCGACGTTTCTCCTCGTGACGGTGAGCTGTTCTTCTTCGGCTTTGGAATGGCCGAGCGTCGGCTCATATTACGGAGCGATGGACACCAACATCGTCATCGAGCTTCATGATCCCGCCAACCTCGTCACCGCGGATGACGTCTACCAGCTTTTCTTTGCCTACGATCACTGGGCCGCCAACACGATGCCTTATCCGGGTGTGGCCAACGTCTACACGATCAATCAGACGAATGAGCCTGTCGTCGTCAGCACTTCCCTTTTTCATCTTTTGGAGTTTGCGTGGGAGATGAAAACGGAAACCAACGGTTATTTCAATCCCTTCATCGGCGGGCTCGCCGATCTATGGAAGAAAGATCTTTTTAACACGCCAGCCCCGGGCGAAGAGAGCACAGGTGTGAGCTCGGAGAATTTCGTCCCGAGCGTCCCGAGCGACATCGAGATCCAAGCCGAACTCGACAAAATGAATTCCTCGTCCTTGGTCTTTGACGAGAGCAAATGGACGGTCCAGCGCTTGGGCGAAGGCGAGATTGACCTCGGCGGGGTCGCCAAAGGCTACGCCGGCCAGATTGCCCAAAAGTATTTGGCTGAGAAAAGCGTGAGCCAATATTTGGTCAACGCCGGCAGCTCGACGGTTCTCCTTGGCGAGAACTATTTATCAAGCCAGGGGACTTTTGCCGTCGATTTCAAAGGGATCAGCGGCAAATACACCATGGTGAAAGACACCTGCTTAGGCACGTCCGCCATGGATCAGCAAAACGTCACGATCGGCGGCAAGCTCTATTCGCATGTGATCAATCCGGTGAGCGGGAGCGCTCTCGTCGATTGGCATGGGGTCGTCTTGGCGGGAGAAGACGCGGGCATCCTCGACGCCTTATCGACCGCCTTCATGATCCTCGGGCCCGCGGCGTCCGAATCTCTCCGTCTCAAATACGGCCTCTCCGCGATGTTCTACAAAGCGGATCTGTCGAGTCTCGTCAATGAGGGCTTCACGCTCAATGACAAGTAAGGATTTTTTTCACAAATATCTTTGGGACATCATCGTGGTGGGCGCTTTGACCCTCGTCTCCGGCGGTTTTGCCATCTATTTGGCGATTCCGAAGAATTCGAACGAGCACATCGCCAACGTCTCGAAGGATTCGACGGTGATTCTGTCGATCGATCTTTCCGTCGAAAGCGCGACGGTCCGCGAGGTGGCGATTCAAGGAGCGATGACGCCGATGACCCTCGGCGTCAAAAAGAATGCGATCTGCGTCCTTGAAAGCGGCTGCCGGACCCATGACTGCATCTACGCGGGCTGGGTCAGCGACAGCACTCACCCGATCGTCTGCGCTTATAACCACGTGAGCATTCAGGTCGGGCCCAAGAGCCTCTATATCACGGTATGAAACACGCGCAGGTCCATAAATTAGCGCTGATGGCGATGCTCTTGGCTTTTGCCGTCGTTTTGGGGGTGGTCGATTATGCGATCCCCTTTCCTTTCGTCCCCGGCGCGAAGCTCGGCTTAGCCAACATCGTGATCCTTGTCGCCCTCTATGAGCTCGGCATCGGGGAGGCCTCGCTCATCGATCTGGGAAGGGTCTTTATCGTCGGCGGCATCACGGGCCGGATCGGCCAACTGGGTTTCTTTATGTCGCTCGGCGGGGCGGCCGCGTCCTTGCTGATGATGATTCTCCTCAAATTCCTCGCTCGCAAGATGACGATCATCGGCGTCAGCGCCTGCGCTTCGATCACCCATGGCTTTGCCCAGGTGGCCGTCTATTGCCTTTTCGTGCAAAATATAACGGCATTCTATTACTATCCTCTCATGTCGCTTATCGGCATCGCCACAGGCATTCTCATTGGAATTTTGTCGGAAAGGATCATCGCGACCAAAGTGATTGAGCGTCAGAAAGAACACTATGGTTTTAACCAGCCCAAGAAAAAGACGGTTGAGCCCATGGCAGCAACGTCATTAATCGATGAAAGCGATAAAAAAGAAGACGAATCAAATCATCAGCCATAAAAGGCAATCGTTTTTAGTTGAGAAGCGAAAACCGCTTGAGTATAATAATCCCGCTGTCTTGATTGGCAGTGCCCTTTGATGGGGCTTTAGCTCAGCTGGGAGAGCGCGTGCTTTGCAAGCATGAGGTCGCCGGTTCGATCCCGGTAAGCTCCACCAATTTGAACTAATTAGATGGCTGAGTAGCCCAGCTGGTTAGAGCAGCCGGCTCATACCCGGCATGTCGAGGGTTCGAATCCCCCCTCAGCCACCAAAAGAAAGCAACCGTCGGAGAAAATTCGACGGTTTTCTTTTGTGTTAAGCCCCATTAGGGAATCCTTTGAAGGAAGCAAGCACGAAAGCATTCGTATCCCTTTTCAAAAAGCGAGGGAAATTCGTGAAGATGCGACGTTTCTAAAGACAAAAACCCTCAAAGGGATGCTTAGGCATGAGTAACGGCGATCGAAGAGCCCACTTGAACCGAAGTCGTCACGCCATTGGCGACGAAATTGACCGTGTAATTTCCATCCTTCTCCGTCACGTAAACCACCAGATCGTCCGTGGTGGAAGCCAGCGTGATGGTGTAGCCGGTGAAACTGTGGTAATTGTCGCCGGCATGCGCGGTGTGCGTCAGCCCATAGGTGATCGTGATGGTGCTATCGGCTGCGCTATGGCTGTACCAGTAAGTTAGAAGGGTACCCGTCAGGCTGGAAACGTTGATAGTGTAACCGGCGCTTGTGTAATGGAGAGTTCCCGTATTATCTTGATATTCGGTTAAGGCGGCGCCATTTTCGTCGGTCGCGGAGAAAGTTCCGTTATTATCGGTGAGGATCGTCTGGCTCGTCACTCCGGTGGCCGTGTTGTAATCGATGTTGGTGATGCGCTTGATCTCGGAGAGCGTGGTTCCGCCCGTTTTTTCAACCAGGGCAGGCGGGGTGGAGAAACCCGAACGCGCCAAAGTTAAGGTATCCCCTTGATAGACCGCGGCGAAAGAGTCGCTCGTCGAGGTGGCCGTGATCGTGCTACTCGAACGGACTAAGCCAAGGGAACCGGAGAAACCGCCATAGACGACAAAGGCAGCAGCCGCGAGGGGGTCGATCGTATTGCCGGTGGTGGCGACGAGGGCGATGCCCAAAGGATATTCGTAGGTTTTGCTCGTGCTCAAGATGTCCTCGAGAATCGAGGTTCGATTGATCAGCTGGGCGTTGGCGGAAATATCGAGGTAAAGAAGATAGGCGCCGATGCCCGTTGGGACGGAGCCAAGGGCATATTCGCCATCGTTGACGGGGATTTCGAAATAATAGACCGCTTTCTGGGTGATGGCATCGGATCCATACGGATCGTGATATTTGATCCAATCCGTGTTGAAAAGCATCGAGTAGCCATGGTCTTCGGGCTTATAGGAGGCTGAAAAGGCAGGATCGGAATAGGTGACAGGCGAGGTGTTGAATTGATAGACGTAATCGTGGGTCAAGTTGCCATCGCCGTAAACCGCGGTGATTTCATTGATCGCGGTGATGGCTTGGCTGGAGCTGTCCCGCGTGATTTTTTGCAAGGAGAAAAAAGAGTTGTTGGAGGTGAAGTAGGTGCCGGAAAAGAAGTTGATGTAGCCTTTTTTCGGGAGGTTAAAATCGATGGAGTTCCGCGGCAATTGGTAGTTCTGATAAAGCGTTTTGTCGATGTAGGCAAGGTCGGCGCTGGCGAGGTTGGCGGCATTGATGCTGGCATCCATGAAGTGGAGGCCATAGACGTTGCTCGCGCCCGCAAGCAGGTTGTGGAATGTCGCCCGTGAGTTGGTGTATTTGCTCGATAGACCCAGTTCGGAAAGACTGCGGGCGCCATAATTGGTCAACGTGGTCGACGCCCCGGTGGGGTTAAACGCATCTTCGACGCGATAGAAGTTGTTCGGATCCTTGTAGGTTTTGGTCAAAACGGCGAGATTGCTGCCATCGCTCGAATAGGTTGACGAGCCGCTGAGGGCGTTGCTGAGGTTGCTCATAGGGTAAGAGGAAACACGGATATCCCCCGAACGATAAGGAAAGGCATCGCCGCCATCGCTGCCGGGGTTCTCGTAGTTGGTGCCGCTCACGATGTAGCCGGTATTGTTTTCGTTGGCGAGATAATTGCCGGTGTCGTAATCGACGACCGAAAGAGGAACGTAGGTGTCTTTGGTCTCGAGCGAGCCCAAGACGTTCGTGGTCGATGAAGAAATTTGGCTCTGCAGTCGGGTGAAAACTCCATAATACGTGTTGGTGGAGAGCTTCCAACCAGAGGAATAGCGGAGACGATAGGTGCGAGAAGACCCGCTATAGACGGTCGTGAAAGAAAGAACGCCATTCGTGGTATAAGTCCAGGAAGTGGCGCTGGAACTTGAGGTGGTCAGCGAAACGCTTCCCGCCGTAGTGCTCGTTGGGGTGCCCACCAGATAGCGGGCCGTGCCATTCGTATCGGTGGCCGAAAGGGTGCCGCCCCCATCGGCGTTTGAAAAGGTCCATTCGGTCGCGTTGGAGGCCGAGGTGGTGTAGCTAAGCGAAGTCCCATTCAGATAAAGGTAGTAATAGGTCGCGTAGCAGATCGTCCATTTGCCCGTGTAAGCATAGGTATTTGTCGTGACATCTTTCGAGAAATTCTTCTTGCCATAAAGATAGATGAATCGAGTAGCGTCATCAGTGCGAATACTGAAACTGACGCTGCCTTTGAGCCGGGTATCGGTGGCGCTGATGGTTTGGAGATTCTGTCCGCTGGTGTCGTAATACTCATAAAAGCTGCCGGCGTTCCAAGTGCTGTCGGTTGTGGTGGAACTCGAACCATCGCCGTTGATTGTGGTTGTCTGCGTTCGCGGGGTGTTGCTCGGGATCGTAAGCGTGCTTTGATGATTCGTGCGGAAAGAATCGAGGCGGTTGTACAGTTTGTCCATTTCGATGCTGCCGCCCCAGCCGGTTGAGGAGCCGGAACTGGTGTATGCGAATTCGACGTTGCTGATCGAAGGGTCTTTGACCGTGGTCGTTGTCCGCATCCGCTGGGCTTTGTAGTTGTCGGTGGCATAGCCAATCGTGGTGTAATCGGAGAGATTGCTGGTTAATGCGGTCGAAAAAGCGCTGGCCCCAGCGGCGATTTTGACATTCGAATTCGAAACGCCGACCCCGGTGACGGGGGCGTTGACATAGCCGGCGGCTAAGCCGATCAGCGTGGAGGGAAGATCGTTCTGAATCGTCGAGTCCGTCAAATAGAAATCGGCGATGGAATTGGCGCTTGTGGAATAGACGGGCTTGCCTTCGGTATTGGTAACGGTGCTGTATTTGCCATCGTAGTTTCCCACCACGCCGAACAAGCCAACGATATTGACGTTGGCCAAACTGCCGACGACCGAAGGCTTTTGGGTGATGCCGTTCACCCCGTCGGAAGAAAGAACGTTGTCGACGTTCAGATTGCTGATGGTGTAATGATAGCCCGAGGTCGTGGTGGAGGCGCCGGTGAAGGTTCCCATGAAGGGATATTGGGTGGTTCCAATCGGGGGCAAAGGCCAGCCCGTCATATCGAGGTCGGCAATCAAAGCGAAGTGCTCTTGTCGGAGATTTCCGCTCGAATCGCTCTGATTGAAATAGCCGAGGTATTGGAGCCAAGCCAGGTTATAGAGGTGAATGGGGTCGCGAATGAGGTAAGGAGCGCTTTCGCTCCCGTCTCCGCCGGCAAAATAAGCCGAGGCGGTATAGCCTTTACCCGTATCTAATCCGGCATAACTGAGTTCGAGAAACCAAGCAAAAGACACGCTGAATAGCGTGGCCATCATCAAGGTCATTCCGCTGGAGATTGCGAGGATTTTTTTCCATTTTTTCATCGCTGGATCCTCTTATGCCTCAACCCAGAAATAGAAATCAGCGAGATAAGAAATATAGGTGGTATTGTCGCCTGAGGAACTGGAATCGCCCCCGATGGCGCTAATGGCGGGGTTGCCGATGTTGGCCGAGTAGATTTTCTCGATTTGGTCCGAATCGTAATCTAAGACGAAATAGACATAGGAGAGCGGGCCGCTCACGCTTGCTATCGCTTGCACAGGAACGATTTCATCATTGGCGACGAATGTCATTTTCTGATGCGATGGCGTGAGCGAATTCGCCAAAGTGACGGAATAATAGGTCGCCTGAGTTTCGTCGATGGAACTAAACGCATAAAAGCAGACGACGCTCGAGAGCGAATTGCCACTTGTCGCTAAGGGGGTGATGGCGGCGCCGGTCTCGGTGACTTTGCCCAAATAAGCCGTCGCACTCGAATGGGCCGAGATATTGAGCGTGGAAAGCGAAGTGCCATACTCGCTCAGGCTCACGCGAAATAAAACGGAGTTGCCTTGCTTTTGGAGAAGCGAATACTTGCCAAGATCCCGTATGGTTTCCGGAGTTTTCGAAAAAGTATAGACCCCGCTTTGGGAACTGACGGTTGAGTCATAGGGGTAGACGTCGACGCTGCTGACGGTGCCGCGCTGGCCGACCACAAGATTATTGAAATCAACCTGACTTGCGTGATTGGTGGAGAACCAAGCAAAGGTGATCCAGCTGCCGCCCACGGTGGTCAATAAGCAAGCAAAAAGCGCAATCACCGCCAAGGTGAGCGTGAGATACAACTCTTCTTTTTTCTTTTTGATTTCCGCTGCCATAGAATAATTCGACGAATGATTTGGCAGCTGGCTGCCCGCGAAGGGCCCTATAGCTTTGCGTCGCTAGATTGCTCTAGCTTTGCTATTGACGGAACTAGTATAGAGGAAATTTTCAGGAAATCAAAGCCTATGAGGCTTAGAGAATCAAATAAACCGTTGTCAGTGAAATAAAAATCAAGAGAACGCGAGAATTTCCACTTAAAATAAACGAACTTTATAAAGAATTATAAAACTAAAATAAAATAATGATAATTAAACAATAGTAAAGAAATAAACTATAACAAAAAGCGTTCATTTGAAAATAAAAACGATGAATACCTTTACAAAAAAATGATAAGGAACGAAAACGTTCTTGTTTATCCGCCTCGTCAAAGGAAGAAAAGCTACGATATCGGCAACAGAACCTCGTCTCAGCGATGAAAGCGAAATTTCCCCTGTTTTTGATTGTATCAAAAACTTGTTTTTATGGCCAAACATGGCAATCCCGTTTAATCGAGCGAGGCCCAGCGAATCAGGCAGGCCTTCAAAAAGATTTTGTCCGTTGCTCTTTCGCTGTTTTTGGTCGCTCTTTTGTCGGGCGCCATCGCGAAAACGTTTGCTCTCCTCAATTCCGTTTTTTATGACTGCATCTGTGGGCGACAGCTTTAAGGTGACGCTTATGTCGCCATCTCAATGAAGCCCGGGCTCGGGGGTCTTATCTCGCAGCTAATCCCTGGCTTTCGCCTCAATGCCCGAATCAATGCCTGCAAAGACAATATTCCGATGCTGAATCTCTTGAAAAAAATTAGTTTTGTCCATCGCGGAGTCATCCGGCCCTCGATAAGGACAATTCGTCGCGGGAAGCCTATGCGAAAGTCCCAACGCTTTAGATTGTGAGTGCGAAAGCCTCTCGCTATAATAAACAAGCCGCAATCCGCTGATCCATTAGCGCAGGGGTTAGAGCGAGCGATTTATAATCGCTAGGTCCCAGGTTCAAGCCCTGGATGGATCACCAGATACGGAGGCGTACCCAAGCGGTTTAAGGGATCGGTCTTGAAAACCGACAGTGGGGTTTTGCCCCAGCTGGAGTTCGAATCTCCACGCCTCCGCCATCAATTAAAAAACCTAGATAATATCTAGGTTTTTATTTTTCATGCACCACCCTTTTACCACAATTAGCGTCATAAAAATCGCGAAGAAGATCCTTTTCATCTGGCCGCAAATGGCTAATGAGGTTTGCGGGATAGAGAGATAAGGATGTCGGAGGCTGGTTTTGAGGCAACGAATATGCGCGGCCATTAGAAAAACGCCTACGAAAACGATTAAGGGACTTCACTGTGACAAATCGTCCGAACATCGGATGATAAAACGCCCAAAAACGAAGGCTTCTTTTCTTGGGCGCGTCAGATTGAGCGCTGTCACACTTTCACGATGAGATTGTTCTTGGCAAGCGCCGCGTTAGGGGACAGCCCGCTGTAACCGCCGACCGATGAAATGACTTCAACTTCGATCGGAAGCGCCACTTTGTCGCCATCGTGAAATCCAACTTTGTAGACGATGGTCGATCCTGCATCGCTTTTGTAGAGGAATGAGGATGGTACGAAAAGGCCTTTGCCTAACTCGACGGAGCTACTAAAGATAATCGAACACGGCATGCCGGAAAGATAGGACTCGCCACGGCCAAAGAGAACGGATACGGCATAGGATTCCTCGTCTTTTTGGTAGGAGAAAAAAACCGAGGAGGCATCCCAAAGCAACTCGCCGAAGCCAACTTCAAAACCGGTCAATGATTTGTACGCGAGGTATTCGCTCACCGGGATGAGTCCTTCGGCTGTTCCTTCGTCCAGCCGTTCGACGGTGTAGGCGCTTCCGCTATAAAAAAGCGGACGGAAAGGGTAAGGAATGGCAAGGCCATCAACAATCGTTCCAGCGTTATAATCGCTGCCAATCGAGAGTGACCCTTCGTTCGAATAAATGAGGTCTTGCGGGAGTTTTGTTGTCCCGATTAGATGGTGTTCTTCTTCGACGTCATCGACGAATACGCGTGCCTTTTCCTCGCTCCCCTTGAGGCGAATGTAGCCTTTGCCCGAGTCGTGGCTGGCAATAGAGAAGGAGACAGGATTCGCGCTGCCATGGAGGCAAAAAGCTACCAGGCCGGTAACGAGCACGAGGCAAGTTGCCGCGGATAGAGTTGCCAAAGGTGTGCGTTTCATCGCTCTTCCACCAGAACTTCCGAGATATTGATGTGGGCCGCCAGAATAAGCGGGATCAGGGAGGCCATGACGAAAACAAGCCCATAAAGCCCGATGATTGTAAGGCTCGCTGACCAATCAAAAAACAAGAGTGGAGCATAGCATTCCACGGAACAATATACCCCATAGAGCAAAGACCCAAGAGCTGAGAGGAAGATGGCTGAGCTTAAGCCGAAAAGCCCGTAGGCAAGGGATTTGCCACCGAAATCCGCTACGATATCGAAGCGGCTCGCCCCGATAGCCCGCCGGATGCCGATTTCTTCATCCCTGCCCTTGACATAGAGGGTTTGGATAATGACTATCGCGATGGACGAGATAGCCATAAGGCCGATGGTGAGGGAAAAACGCTCATCGGCGGAAGTTTTGAGTTTTTGCTCCTCCTCCCGTTTGATAAGGCGGTAGCTTTGCAGCGGTGCGGCGCTTTGGCTTTCAAAGTCGTAAGAATCTGTTTTGGCGACGCACTCAAGGGAATAAGACAAATCGCTTGAGGACAGGGAAGGTGGGAAAAAAGTCTCGAAAGTGGCTTTGCTCACCCAGATGGGGACAATTGGTTTTTGACTTCGCTTTGCGGCATGGCATTGGTCCATCACCCCTTTCAAAGCGAAGGTGGAGCCCTTAATTTTCAAAGATCCGCCCGTTTCGGCTAGACTCACGGCGAACGAGGAGTCCATCGTAAGAAAATCACCCAAACCCAAAACGAAGTCGCCGTGACTAAGGAGATTTCCGGCTTTGAGGGTGAAGGGAATGAGCGAATCGTCTCGATAAGGCGAAGGAACATAAGGCGGAATCTCGCTTTCTTTTAGACCGTAAACTTTGACAAGGCATTCGGGCGATTCTACGCTCGTTTCTTCGCTCGAAAGGGTGCCATATTCGATTTCGTAGTGGGGGAATGGAGCGAAGTTCGTGTCGACGAACGTTTCGTAAGTTTTTTCATTCCCAGAGGAGAAAAGGGAATAACCTTCTGGAAATTCGTCATAATCAAGAAACTCGCGCCGAACGTCAATGTTCGTCATGTTAGCGGATAAAAGGGAGAAAAATGACACCAAAAACACGGTGAAGTAAAGGAAGATTATGGCCTTTGGGTCGGAGGCGGAAGCCACTTTTTTACGTTTATCCATGGACAATTCTTCCTTCCTGAAGGCGCAAAAGGCGGTCGCATCCAGCCGCGACGTCCTCGCTATGGGTTACGATGATGACCGCTTTGTCTTTTTTGGCCATCTGAAGTTCCTTGAGGACGACCATCGCGTTATCGTGGTCAAGGTTGCCGGTTGGCTCATCGCAAATCAGGATATCAGGGTGGAGAGAGAGGGATCTAGCCAAAGCAACCCGTTGTTTCTCCCCTCCGCTAAGGGTTGCGGCTTTTTGATCTAAGAGCGAGCCGATGCCCAAGGAGTCAGCGAGTTTATCGATGTCGAGGACCGGAGCGTTTTTTTCGGCGTACCGACGGGGGAGAAGGATGTTGTCTCTTACTGAGAGATAGTCAACAAGGAAGAAAGATTGGAAAACAAAGCCAACGTGGCGGTTTCTCGCATCGGCGTTGTCGCGTTTTTTGCTAATGAGTTCGCCATGGATAGATATCGAGCCCCCGTAATGGTTGTCGAGCAGGCCCAAGATGTTAAGCAAAGTCGTTTTCCCCGAGCCGCTTTGGCCTAGAATGGCGGTCATCTCTCCGTAACGGAAAGTAGCGGAAACCCCGCGCAGAACTTCTTTGTTTCCAAAACTTTTGGTAAGGCCCTCGGCAACAAGGGCATTCAGGGAATTAGACATGGTAGAGATAAGCGTTGGCCGTTAAGCTTGCCCCATCGGAGCTGATGAGAGCGCATCCGTCGATGATGGCATAGACCTTGACATAAGTAGCTTGGTAGTTTCCATCCGTAAGGAGATAAAAAAGGTAATCGCCCGTTTTTCCGCCCACGGCATCCGGATTGATGTAGAAGGCCCCTTCATAGGTGGTGTATCCGGTGTAGAAAGGCGCGTCTTCTTCGCCTCTGATCAGGACGAAGGAAGGGGCGGGGATAAAATGGGCCGTGACGATTCCGAGCGTTTTGTAAGCCGAAAAGTCATAAGTCGAGAAGGAGCAAGCCATCTTCTCGGACCCAAAAGCGAAATAATAGGTATCGGCGGCAACGAAGGGGTTGGCTAGGTATTCGTTGGCATTGATGTCGACGTTAACGAGGCAGCGCCCATAATAATAGACATCCAAACTGAAAACGCCCGCATTCTCTTTTACGGAAAGACAGCGTCCCGCCGCTTCTGCGGAGACGGTAAGGGAGGCAGAGTCGACGCCTAACGTCGCTCCGCTGGCGAACGTCTCGCCAAGGGATAAGGGGCACGAGACAAGGCCTTCATAGGTATGAAATGCGTTGGCGGAGAGAACGACATCGGCCGTTTCCGCGTAGGCATTCCAAGATTTGAAGTCCTTCTTTTGAACCTCGTAACGGCATCCGGCCACGATGTCGGGAGTTTGGCTCCTCAACGATGAATAGACGTTTTCCGACCCTTCTAAGCGGCTTTTGGTGGCGAGCCCGATGCCTAACACCGCTCCGAAATCAGCCAAAAGAACGGCTGTTACGCCCACGACTTTCCAAATCGTTCGGCTCTTGTGATTCATGGCGTTTCCTCCTGCCCTAATGGGGTTTGCTGTCCCAATTCTTTTGAGGGCGAATCAATAGTATGGTTTTCTTTTGACAAAAGTCAGGAATTCTTCTCCTCTTAACCCATCAAACACGCAGTATCAGGATAAAAAGACATGCATTGGCAAATGAACAGCAAAGGCGTCGCCATTCACGACCACGTTGAACGTCAGGGCGTAGCGAAGCTCGGCCAAGCCGTCGACTCCCGTGAACGAAAGCGGGATGTTGACGTAATGATTGAACCCGTCGTTAGAAAGATCGTCGTCGCCGCTGAGAGGGGCGAATTCCCCGAGTTTAGGCTCATCCACGTCATCGTTCGTCTCAAGATGGGTGAGGGCGCCAACGGCGGTTTCCGCGCTCGCGGAGACGATGGACTTTAGGATGATGGAATCGCTTTTGTCATATCCATAGAATTCGGAATTGAAGACGAATGTGCGGTTGGATACCTCGAGACCCCAAAACCCTTTTTTATTGTAGTCGCTTGCGTTGGAGCAATCTTCCTTCGTTTCGTAACCTCGTACGAAGGAGGGCCGCTCTTGGTACGCGCTGTCGCTGCGGAGACTGATGCGAGTTCCGAATTTGGCCCTCTTGCTCCCGAAAGCCATGGTCACGGATGAAAACGAGGCCACCCCATCGAAGCCGGCTTTGCAAGTGACGAGGAATCCATCAACCGCGTCAGCCGAAAAGGCAAAAGAGTTTTGTTCGTATTTTCCTTCTGCGGTGACCGTGTAATCGCCTTTGTAAGATTCAACCCATTCGTCGAGTTTGTCGCTCCTCTCGGCGGGTAGCAAAGAAAGATAAAGCGTCTCGCCGACGCCGATCGTGGTGTCGGTGAGACTCTTGGAGGTCGGCAAATAGACTTCTTCGTTCTGCGAACAACCTGAAAGAGCGATCAGCGGCAAGGCCAAAATGAGAAGGAGACAACCTTTTTTCGTTTTCATGGTTAGCAGTGGGCCACTCCGCTGGTAGTACCAGGCTTTGCTCTGCTCAGAACGGGAATTTGGTTATCGTGGGTCTGATCCGTGAAATAAACGGCAGTTATGAAAGTTCCGTCTAACTTGGTTTTAAGAAGGATGGTGTCATAGCGATTTTGGTTGAAATACAGATAATACTCGCCGCTTGCGTCGTAGGAGGATCCGTCACCGTTATTTCGATGAAGCGTTTTTGAAACCGAACATGACATCGTCTCCGAATAAGAAAAGGTGGTACTTACCTCCGCTCCAATCGAGGCGCCACCGAATGGCGTCTTGCCTTCTGCCTTGATGCCGACACCGAGCCCGTAGGACTCATTGACAAAACTGATTTTTGATAGCCTAACGGAAGTATTGCTTAATGCTGCATCATGCTTAACACTGATTCCGGAAAAAAACGTATCTGGGGTGTAGGAATAGTTTAGCAAATCATAACGAATGTAATAGAAAGGCCCGCTATTATTTTTAAACATCCTAAGACCATTGCCGTTTTTGACTGCCGCATCGACTTGAACTTGGGAAGTGAAGATGTGGAGATTTGCGTAAAGCGCCATTTTTTTGCCAGTCAGAATGGCGGTAGTGGCGGCGCTTTGGCCATAATTGCCAAAGACGCCGATCAAAGCCATAAGACTTGTGGCGGCAAAGACTAAAAATTTCTTTTTCATTTTAAATGCCTTTTTTAGATTTTTTCAAGTTCGTATGAAGTGACAGTGACGGCTTCGGTCATGAAAGCAAAGTGAGTGTAGATCAATTTGTAATTCCATCCATAGTGACCGCCGAACCAATTGTGGTCATAATAGTCCTGAACGATCTCGTGAGAATAGCAAAGAGTAAGAAAGTAGTAGGTTGTTTTGTATTGCCGAAGCGCGTAATGCGAAGTGGTGTCTTCCGTTTTGGTGTCGTAATTTATTGCGTATTCAGATCCGGTGCCGGCTCCGCCACTTTTTTCGATATAGGCGGAAATGCTGGTTTTGACGCCGCAAGAGAAGAATTCCGGACCAAACGAGATTTCCCCTTCAATTTTAACGCTGATGTCGAAAGAAGATTCAACGCTGACCGAATAGGAAAGTGAAGCGGATTTTCCGACATCCTCAACGACTACCCTATCGGTTATGATTGGATTAGAAATGGCATAGACGTAAAGGTAATCCCTGCCACTAACATTGTGTGCCGCCTCTTGGTTTCCTATTTCACCGTCTATTACATCATAGGAACAACCGTCGTAGGATACGCGGGCGCCAACGCCGCCAATAATATTTGTTGGGTATCCAATTGTGTTTGAAAAAGACAAAGAGTCGAAAGGGATAGATTGCGACCCCATGTTTGATGCCGACTCCGCAGAAGAAACATTTTCTTTCGCCACCCGGACAGGACTTTTGATGTTGAACCCTGATTTCGAAACCATTCCCAGGAGAGCCGGTGCAATTAATAACAAAACAATCTTATTTACCATATTATATACCTCAATAAAGTTAGTAAGGACAATTTCGGATTTTCCGCCAACTTTCAATATCGTTTATTCGATTCGTCAAAGGCCAACTTTCCTTTGGTGAAAGTAAGATTCGGGTGTTTGTTTAAGAAGTCTCGAAGCTTTGGGTCCTCACGTTCACGAGCGTTTTTCTCATTGACAAACGAATAAAGCTCCCAAAAAAGTTTGTTGTTGATATGAAAACAGGTTTCCTCGATGTAGAAAGCCAACAAGATAAGATGCTGTCGGAAAAGGCAAAGAACATGGTTTGGCTTGCCGCCATTTTGTCTTTTCTCAAGGGGGCATTCCCCGCCGCAAATGAACTTGAAATCACACCCGAGGCAAGCATTCGCTTGCTGAGCAAGGGTTTCTTTGACGAAGTCAGCTGATGGATTGCTGATTGCCAGCTCGCCTTCTTCCGAGGAAGCCGGGCAAGGGTATACGTGGCCATCGATATCATAGGCAAAGCGGGTAGAACCGCCATCGCAACGGTTGAATACACGCTGATTGCCAAAGGCTCGGCAAAGGAAACGACCGAAATAATCCTCGCCGTTCATGAGCCGTAGGAAAGTGGAATCATTGTTTTCACTTGCTTCGGAAATTAGTTCGCGTGTCAGACGATCGTACTCGATTTCCCAAAGGCGCTCGGATGCCAAATCAAAAGAGTCTGGGCCGCGGACCGGTCGGTAACTGATGGTTTTGAAATAGGGGCTTAATGTCCGTATCGACCCCACAAGAGAGAAAACATTTTTTGTCAACGTGGCCGCGCAACCGATATAATCGCGGTTTTCGATGTTTGCAATATGGCTAATTGCGAGGTCGTAAGTTCCTTTCCCCTCCATCGTTTTACGGTGTGCATCGTGTACTCTTTTCGCGCCGTCAATGCTTATGCCAAAAAGGATGCCATGACTTTGCAAAACATCGGCGATTTCCTTGGTTAGGAGGGTACCGTTGCATACGAACTGTGGAAGGATTTCGCGTCCGATTTCGTCCTGCTTATGGTGACACCACTCGGCGATGGTCAGGATGGTTTTTAAAGCCAAAAGAGGTTCGCCCTTCCCAGACATGTCGACAAAGTATTTTTCACCTCCAGGGAAACACGAAAAGAAAACATTCAGAGCTTTAATGGCCTCATTTGGATTGATAAGACGCCCGCTCTTGTTTTTGTTAAAACAGTAGTCGCAAGACAAATTGCACGCATCAGAGATGTCAAGGCAAATGGTATAGGAGGTTGGGCGAGAGTCTGCCATCATCTTCTCCAAGGGAGGCAAAGGATTGAGTTCGGCGATATCCTTTTTGTTTGGCGAGGTTAAGAAAAAAGAACAGGTTTATTTTTCAAAATATAGGACGTTTTCTAAAATGTTATAAGTGTGGATATCCATACTAATATATCACTTTATGTTAGTTGAATATCGGTGGAATATTCCGCCAAAATCAAAGATAATAGTTTACATGAAATCGCGCAATGGAATTTGTGGATCTAAGTATAACGTAGAATTCATCAAAAAAGAAAAAACAGCCGAAACGGTCTTAAAAGAGGCCGTCCGCTATGGCAATAAAAGAGATATTAGACAATGTTTTCAGGCCTTGTATTTGTCCTATGCCAAGTTGATTTATCGAGTTGTTATTACCAAAGTCGGGCCGGTCAATCACCTAGAAGACGATGTCGATGAGGCTTTCTTGCTCCTTTTGTCAAAGCCAGAACGAGTGTTGCTGATTGATAATTTGGGGCAGTACATCGTCGCCGCAGCGGTGAACATCGCCCTATCGAATTGCCGGAAAGAGAGGGCCCGAGACGTTGCAGAGTATTGCGATGAATCCCAAAGCGGCGACTTGACCGCTATCCCAGATCAAATCGATAGTCTAGAGGTTATTAGAGCCATCAAAGCAGAACTTGGTTCCATGGATTTCAAAATCGTGATGCTTCACGCCGGGTATGGCTATTCTTTCAAAGAGATTGCCAGTCGCTTGTCTCTAGGCGAAGATGCTGTGTTTTACCGATACAAAAAAGCCATGGTTCGTTTGAAAAAAGAAGCCCAAAGGTTTGCGCGGTGAGCCGTTTATTGGGATAGATGCTTTTCAGCCGTGCAAGAGAAGGTCAAGTTTTTCGTGCAAATATGTTTTTCTTTGAGTCTATTTTGGGGATGTGAATTGCAGCGAGTTCATGCTTATCGCATTTTTTCTTAATCGCGCTTGTTTGAGTTTCAAAATGCGCCGACTAAAATTGCCCCTCTCTTATCGGGCCGATCTCCTTTTCAAACGGCTAAAAATCTCCTTTGAGAGATTGACCAAAGATATTAGGACCGAAAACCCCTGAGGGCACACGAAAGATAAACGTGTTATCGGAAGATATGATTGGGGCCCGCTCTTTGGAGAACAGTCGCGCTTGTCTTCCGCCTTTGCCTACCCCAATCCCTTCATGCTGCTGCGCCTGCCGCATCTCTGAAGGACGCTTTTCTTCCTCGAGCTCGACGCCTCGGCGTATGTCGCCGCGGTGGTTCTGTTCGCATGGCCCTGCATCCTCTGGTCCTTATTTTAGTCCGTAAGCCTCGCGTCGAACATCGCGAGCGAAGGCGCCGATTCCCTCTTCGAGAACGCCGTCTTGGCGTTTGCGGCTCCCTCCTCAAGGTCCCTCAGCCCGGCGTGAAAAAATCTTTTGTTCGCCTTTTTTCGTCTCCGGTTTTTCCCTCTTGCGGAAACATAAGGGGGATTTGCATGGAATTTTTACGAAAAACGGAAACGCAATCAATTGGACGCTTCATTCGCGGACGTGGCAAAGACTAGGAAAAGGCAAAAAAGTTTGCTATCGTTATCAACACTAAGGGACCTCAGGATCATTTGCTATGATTATTCAAAATCTCGCGGAACTTGATACTTTCATGCCCTATCTCTTGGCCTCGCCTAAGGGGGAAGAGGTCTTTTACGCGATCGGTTCAGGCGATGATTTTGGAAGTCATCCCTTTGAGTATCTCTGTGGAAACCAAGCGAGTTTGGCTCTTCCGAAAGGCATCTTATCTTTCGATGCGCTTCTTTCTTCGCGCAACAACTTTCTCAATCTCGAGAAGTTCATTGGCAAAGCGGAGATCTATTCCTCCATTCGCCTTTTGGCCAAGAAGCGGGGGAGCTATTGCTTTGAGTTCCCGCATGTGACCCCGGCGAAACGTCATCTTTATGCCTGCTCCGTTTATTCCTGGCCCGAAAAGAACGCTTATGTGGTCTGCCTCCGCCGGCTTCGGATCCTCGAAAAGTATTTGTCGGAGTATTCGAATCGGGTCCGCCACGACTTCACGACCGCTCTCCTCAATAAAGAATCCTGTCTTACGTTAATCAATGCCATTCAGCCTCAGGACAAGATTATGGTGGTCTTCATCGATCTCAATAACTTTAAGTTGGTCAACGATATCTACGGCCATATCATGGGTGATAAGATTTTGCGCGCCTTCGCGGATTGCTTGATGAAAGAAAAGCCTTCTAGCGCCAGCCTTTGCCGCTTTGGCGGAGATGAATTTATCGCCATCCTTCCCGATTTCGATGCCGAAAGGACGAGAACGTATCTCGAACGCTGCAACGACGAATTCTGCCATGGGGGCAATTTTGGTCTCCCGGTCTCTTTCAGCGCCGGCTGCTGCGCGATGGCCCCGTCGATCAAGGCTCCGCTCTATTTGATTCGCTGCGCGGACAAAGCGATGTATCTTGCGAAAAAGAAAGATATCCCTTTTTATATTTTGAATGAGCAAGAAACCCTTCAGATTATTGAAGAGGACCGGAAGAGCAATAACTGATTTATTTATCCAAAGATCGAAGGATTTGGTTTAATCTACTTCTTCTTTCTTTTTCTTCAAACTCCTATCTTTTTCTCTTTATGCTGTGGCGGGGAGAAGAAAAGAGCCCCTTTCGGAGCTCTTGGAGAAAAAGATCGAGGAATCAATAGCCGGCGATGTTGATCGTCATGTCGACAAGGCCGCCGATAGCATCGACCGCATCCGTGTTCTTGGCGTAGTTTGAAGTGCCTTCGAGCCAGATGACGAACCAAAGAGTCTGATTGTCGCCTGTCGTGTCTTTCGCTTCGAGGGTGCAAAGATATTGATCGCTCTCGGTTTCATCCCCGCTGATGAATCCTGAATAAACGGATGAGAAATCGCCCAGATGGAATTTATCCGCCGAAGCGATGGCCTTTTCTTCGTATCCGCTGACGCCATAAGCAGTTCCGCCCGTAGCGGCAGCCAAATATTTGTAGTCTGTTTTAGTTGTGGACTGTTCGGTATTATATTGCCAAGTCGTGACCAAATCATTGTTGCTATCAAGAATGGCAACACGGGTAGCTTTTGCTGCCGTCGTGCTCGCCGCAGTAGCCGATCCGCCATCTGGAGCGTGCGCAAAGACGCTTGAGCCAGTATTAAGGAACACTTTCATCCTCGCATTTCCGTCATTGGACAAAGTTATCGAGAATTTTAGATAGTAATAATCGGGCGTGGTCGGCGAGGCATTCGTCATCTTGTTAATGGCTGAAGCGGTGACTCCTTCGCCGCCCGGGACCCAATCTGGACGATAGAGAGAAACGCCATCGCCCGAGACATCTGTCATCTTGGCGTTGGTCGAGCCAACGACATCAATGATGTCGGTATGACCTTCGCGATATCCGCCAGAAGTGATGCTTCCATCGGTCGAACCGTCGGTCGAACCGTAGGAAATCACTAATTTCGAAGTCGTATTGTAGATTTTTGCGCTCGTCAAATTGACCTGAGCGGTCCGGGTCGTGGTGAACCAGGCAAAGGTACTTGCCCCGGCAACACCGGCGGTGACCGCGACAATCGAAGACAAACCCAAAATCACTTGTGTTTTCTTTTTCATTTTCGCTAAACTTCCTTTTTGTTTTGTAAGAGAACTTCCGGTTCCCTGCGAGAACCGGAAGCAAAGCCGATCAACAATTAGGCCTCAAGAGCGGCGAAATCGAGTTGAAGATTGACGATGCCACCGATGCAAGCGTTGGTAGCGGCACTCGCCGTCCCTTCGATCCAGGAGGTGAAAGTCAAATCTTTGCTCAAACCAGCCGCAAGAGAAGTAATGAGCTTCTGTCCGACGGTAGCGGTGAAGCCTTTTTGGACGGGTTGAGTAAAGGAGCCGGCGTGGAACAGAGCAGGAGTAATAGCGTCTTGCGTATAGGTCGAAAGGGTGCCTAATGATCCGTAAGCAGGGCCAGTCGAGCCAGAAGAAATATAGGAGTAAGCAGAGTCAGTGGCACCTTGCCAAACGCTGACGGCAGTGTCGCCGTCATAGACGGCGATACGGGTAGCTTTGGCGGCTTCTGTGCCAGCCGGATCCATTCCAGTGATGGCAGCGGTGCTGTTGTAGTAAACGTCGATGGCGGCGGTACCTTTGTTCCAGAAGGTCAAAGCGAAGGCGATGTAATAAGAGACGCCATCAGTCGAACCGTTCTCTACAGTAGGAATCGCGGAAGCCTGAACGGTTTCTTGTCCAGGAATCCAAGTCGGCTTATAGAATTCGCCAATTTTGCCGCTGCCCGAAATATCGGTTGCGTTTTTAGCAACGGTGGTGGCGTTGATCGCCGTTACCGGAATGACGTCATCGGTCAAGGTGCCGGATGTGGTGGTATAAGCAGTGCCTTGGTTCGGTTGAGTCGCACCATAAGCAACAAGAAGTTTGCCATAGTTGCTGTAAACTTGAGCAGAAGTAAGGTTGACCTGCGCGGTGCGAGTCGTGGTGAACCAGGCGAAGGTCGAATAGGCGCCAATGCCAGAAGTAACAGCTAAGAGCGAAGCGAGAGCGACAACAACTTTTGTCTTGTTTTTCATAAAAAATGAATCCTTTCAATAATGAAACAATCGTCTCATTGTTGCGATGGATTCTAATGGTTTTCGTAACGTCGCTATTAACGACTATGTGGGCATTGCCTCTTGAGGACTCGATCTTTGGGCAAGATCTTCGCTCCCAAGCGCATTTTTACTATACCATCGGTTTTAAGAAAAACAACAAAAATCATTCATCCATTATTTTGCTTGACCGCTCAGATTGGCATTTGCAATCTTCTATTATATAGATTAAGACCTAGGGATGTAGGGGGCTTCGGATAAAACAGCGGTGGTTCAGTCGGTTTTTGGTAGTTTCAAAAAAGATTGAGTCTCACGTGCGAAATATGCTACAATACAGCCATTCAGAAGGTCCTAAAACTTTTTTATGGATAAAAAAACAAAGCGAATATTCATCATTGTCGGAGCGGTCGAAGTTGCCATCTTGGTTTTTTGCTTGGTTGTCGCTATTTTGGTTTATTCTTCTTTCGATGCCAATGATCCGGCCCATAGCATCGCAAAAAATGGCGCTTTTATCGGGACTTTGCAAACAAATGGCGTTTTGCTTTTCTTCACGATCGTCTTCCCGGCCTTGCTGATTTTCCTCGTTGATGGCGGTTACCTTATCTATTACGCCGTCAAGCGTGAGAGCACGTTAAACGAAAGCGAAAAAAGCGCGATCGAAGAAGAGGCCAAACGTCAGGCTCGTGAAGAAGTTCTCAAAGAATTGCAAGCTGAGCATCAGAAGAGCGCCGAGAACAAACCAGCTGATCCGGCGGATAAAAAATAAAACTTTATGGTTCGATAAGATTAACGGCTCCTGGCCGTTTTTTTATCATTCAGAAGGCCTTTTTGATCGAATTCTTAATAGGTATCGTGCCCGCGCGTATGCACATTTGCGCATTAATCCCTTGACAAGTCTTGGTATTCGGCCTATTCTAACCGCGTCAAAAGCAAACCTAGAGAAATCTGGGGACGCAAAACTACAAGGGCCTTCGTGAGATGGTAGCCAGTTGCCAGGAACAAAGAGAATCTAATCTTTGTGGGCAACTGAGTTAGCATCCCTTTTTTGTTCCTTAGGGCTTGTCGATGATCAAAAAGCCCGGACCACAGTGTTCTAATGGTAAACGAAAGTTTGGTCCGAGTTTCCGGTCAATGATGAGATTATTTCCTTGTCGATTTCACATAAGAGTAACGTCCTTAAGAGAGGATTTTAGCTATGGTTGCACAAGATCAGACCCAGCCGTACGTCAAACGCCGTAAGCGCAAAATCGTTGCGTGGTTTTTCTTTGGCGTGGGCGGGACGGGCTGTTTGGCTCTTGGCATCCTAGCTTTCTTGGGACAGGTCTCTGGCAATTTCTCCATCTCACTCAAAGAATCCGATCAAACGAAGCTCGCGATGGCGACTGAGAGCAACTTTTCGGATGAGAGTTCTTATTTACGCGCGCAAGGCCTCACAAGCGCGGACGTGATCGCAGCCGATATCTTGCCTGACGATTCGGAAATTGATAGCGATGTGGGCGGATCCAAGAATGGGCCGAACTATTTGGCCTATACCTTCTATATCAAAAATACCACCACCGAAAAAGTTTCCTACAACGTTTCGGTTAACATCGACAATTACAAGAGTCCTTCGAATCAGGCCGTTTCTTTGATTGCGATTCTCCGGATGCGGGTCTATGAAAACGCGATGGTCGGCGATACGCTGACCCATTCCATGACGACCTACGCCAAGGCTTCCTCAACTCCTTTTACGAAGGATGATGGGACAGTGGAGTATCGCGATCCGATCAGCCTTTGCACGGTCTTAAGCGACGGAACCAAGATTCTGCCGACCGAGATTTCAGGCAATATGAAAGCGGAAAATGTCGGCTTTGCGGAGCCGTTCACATCGAACTCCGTGGCCTGCAGCCGCCTCTACACCAACCTCGCCAGTCAAGGCGTCGTCCGTTACACGGTCGTGACTTGGCTCGAAGGCAACGATCCGGATTGCATTGGCAAAGAGCCGCTCGGTTCCTCTGTGACGTTTTCAATGCATTTCTCCTCAATTCAACAAGTCGGCTAGCAAGCCCAGGAGTCATCCCAACGAAAAAGAATCCGAATTTCAAAGAAAGTTTAAAGACCAACCATCGAATCTTTTGGATCGCGTTGGCTCTTTTTTCTTTCACGGTATCGGCCCTTGTCACCTCGTCATTCGCTTGGTTCAAGGTCGCCGATACGTTGATCGCAAGCAACATCGCGATTGATTTTTTGAAAGACGAAAACTTCCAGATTGGCTTGAAGAAAGATGGCGAAACGACGTTCTTCGACGCTTCGGAATCCAGCGCGACTCCGAGCATCGATGATGCCACGCTTAAAGAATACTGCCCGGATTACGATCCGACGGGCCTCCTTGACCTCTCTTCGATGTTTGAGAGCCGGTGGCTGAATGAGAAGGCCGATTTTGCCCATACGAAACCGCAGCTCTGCGTTGGCTATACGGCGGGGGCGAACCCGCACGAGACCGCTGCCGCGATTTCAGGTTTCATGCAGTTTGAATTCTATTTCAAATCCGATCGGAGCATGTATCTCTTCCTGAGCGAGGATACGACGCTCGTCGCCAATGAGGCTGCGAACCAAAAACTCGCCGATGCCTTTGGCTACCAAGTGGAGAACCTCAACAAGGTCAAAGACTGTCTTCGCGTTAGTTTCTATTCGGAAAGCGCCTTCTATATCTATGAGCCGAACGTGACGGTTTCGTCGAATACCGCCTATGCGGGGCGGCTCAACACCAGAGCGCCGAATTCCTCTTATTACGATATCGATTCGAATAAAAATGAAATTCTCTATGGCGAATACAACTACCCGGGTTCTGAACTGTCGGCCACTTATGGCGATGCGACGCTCAAATATGACGAAGCATCGAGAGCCGGCACTCCTTCGGCCGAGGATTTGACGGGATTCGTCTCGGGAACCAATCCGTTAGCGAACGGCGGCCTCGATATTGCAAAATCCGAAACCGAAGGGAATCTTCACATCGCTCACGAAAAAACGTACACTTTAAGCGAGCTCTCCAAGGCGGATGAAAAGTCTTGCCCTTTGGTCTATATTCCAGCCTTTGATGCGGCCAACCCCGAGACGGTTAAACGGGTGGTGGTCACCGTCTATGTCGAAGGGTGGGATCTCGACGTGGTGAATTCGGTCGAAGCGGGGGTCTTTGATCTGAGCCTCGCCTTCAAAGGTTACTACAAGAGCAAGTAAGATAAAGAAGGAGTCGGAATATGAACGATTATTTCAACTATTTAAAGTTCTGGCTGATTGCTTTTTTCACCAATATAGGCAATTGGTTCAAAATGCGCTGGGCTGATCCTTGGGGACCGGTTCCGGGCGAATTTGGCTATTATCATGACCTGCTCAATCAATACCAAGCCGGTTTTGGTTTCTGGGGTTGGTTCTTTTTTGTTGTCTTCGCGATCTTGGCTGTCGCTTTCCTTGGCGGTCTTTTGTTCTTGGTGTTTTGGCTCGTTCAGAAATACATCAAATTCTACAAAACCGAAGTGGATAAAGACCATCTGCGGGACGAAGTCGAAAAACTGAATGTCGAGCTGTACAACACGATTCAGGAAAAGAACCGGGTTCTCGCTCTTCAAGTGGGGCAGCTGGGCCTCAAAAATCCGGCCGAGGTCAACGCCGCGGCCTCGGGCGAGAAAACCGGGGCGGCCCCGGCAGATGAAAACAAGGATGTGCGCTTCCCCCGTTTGATTGCCGTCGATCGGAAATACGCGAATTTGGACGCGACGATCACCCTTTCGGGCGAAAAAGACATCTCATTGGAGGATCTCTGCAAACGCTTCCGGCTTTTCTGCGCCTCGCAATTAGGCCTCTACTATACCCTTGAAACCATGCGGGCCCTCTTCGCTTCGATGGGCACGACCAAAATCATCATTCTCGAAGGCATTTCCGGCACCGGCAAAACCTCCCTTCCTTACGCTTTGGGCCGCTTCTTCCAGAATCCGGCCACCATTTGCTCGGTTCAGCCGTCTTGGCGCGACCGCAGCGAACTCTTAGGCTTCTACAACGAATTCACCAAGCGCTTCTCTGAAACGGATTTCTTGCGCGCCATCTACGAAGCGACGTACCGCCAGGATCCCAACATCATCGTCCTCGACGAAATGAACTTGGCCCGTATCGAGTACTACTTTGCCGAATTCCTCTCCATCATGGAAATGCCGAACGTCTCCGAATGGAACATCGATATGGTGGCCTCGCCTCAGAGCGATGATCCAAAGCACCTCAAGGACGGCAAGCTTCTCATTCCCCAGAACATCTGGTTCGTCGGCACGGCCAATAACGATGACTCGACCTTCACCATCACCGATAAGGTTTACGACCGCGCGATGTCGATTTTCTTCGACAACAAGGGCATCCCCTTCGATTACGAATTTACCGAGAGCATCTCGATGCCTTACCAATATTTGGAGAAACTCTTCACCCAAGCCAAGACCAACTATCCGATTTCTTCCTCGATTCTGGCCAAGTTCAGCGAACTTGACAGTTTCGTCATCGCCAAGTTCCACCTTGCCTTCGGCAACCGTATTGTCAAGCAGATGAAGGACTTCGTTCCCTGCTACGTCGCCTGCGGCGGCACCGAACTTCAGGCCGTCGACTATATCTTCTGCAACAAGATTTTGAAAAAATTCGAGACCCTGAACATCGCTTTCCTCCGCGACGAACTCAACGAGCTTGACGCCAAACTCACCAAACTCTTTGGCAAGAACGAATTCAAGATGTCGCGCAACAAGATTCAACTTCTCATCAAGATGAACGGCTGAGGCTTTTATGGCGAAAACGAAGCTTGTTACCCTCCAAAAAACGTATCGGAAGAAGATTGATACGATGGTCTCCAATCACAAAGGTTTTTCGAACCTCGTTGATCTTTTGCGCCACTCTGATGATTCCTTCATCGTCCAGAAGTCCCGTGAAGAAAACAAGATTTACGATGAACGCTGGATTGCCAATCTCGAGAATGGTTTCGAAGCGATCGACATGATCATCAAGAATCCGCGCACCTTCATCAAAGAGGATGCCCAGGTGGTTTTGGCCGCTTTGGCCAAACGCATCACTTCCGAATCGGTTCAAAACCTTGCGATGCATAGCGAATACATCCGCGACATCGATGATAAAGGCAACGTCACCCCCGATAAGATCCTTTCGATCTCGACCGAAGAGGACTTCCAAATCTATGAAAACCGCTTCCTGATGACCCTCATCAAGAAACTGGTTATCTTCATCGAACGCCGCTACAAGTTCATCAAAGACCATGGCGAGACCCGCAATTCCGATGTCCTATTAATTCATAACGTCACCACGATTGACGGCGTCACCTACGAATGCGATGATCGAATCAAGGTCTCGCGCCCGTCCGATGATAATGGTCAAAAAGAGCACAACGCCGAACTTTTGGCGAAGATTTTACGGCTCCGAGATCGGGCGAGTTTCTATCTCCGCTGCCCCTTTATGCAGAAGATGGCCGGGGCCAAACCCGTCCATAATCCTCTTGCGTTGACCAACTTGCTCCTTAAGAGCCCGACCTATCACAAGGCCTATGAATTATGGAAGTTCATCGACTCCTACGAGAAGCTCGGTATCGATTACACGATTAAAGAGACCCATCAGGAATTCGACCAGACCTATTATGAGGAGATCTATGGCTTGATCATGGGCGATGTTTTGACGCTCAGTTCCCATCAGATTGCCAACGCGGAGGTGGCGCCTTCGACCTCCAAGAAAAAGATTCTCACGCCTCGAGTCCTTCTTTCGCTCGACGACGAGACCTTCCTTGATGGCAAATTCACCTATCACGAATTTCCTAGCGACGAGGATGGCGAAAAACGGGCCAAAGGGGTTCAACCGCCGACCGCCTCGGAGATCGATGCGATCAAGATCGCCGAAGATCGCCGGCTTTTCGATGAACGGAAAAAGGCTGAGGAAATCGCTGCCAAGCAAGCCGAATGGAAGCGTAAGCAGGATTTGAAAGAAGCGATGGAAGCCGCGGCCAAACGCAAAAAACTCGAAGCCCAACTCGCGAAGCTCATCGCTGCTCAGCAAGCGCTCATCAAGAAGATGGAAGCCGAAAAGGCAGCCAAAGAAAAGGCGGCCGCCGAAAAGGCCAAGCAAGAACAACTCGCTCTCGAAGCGCAGCTTTTGGAGAAGACCCGCGAAGGGGTTAAACGCGAAGCTTCGGAAGATAAGACCATCGATGCCAATGCTTTAGCCAAACTCGAAGCAGAGCGGAAGAAAGCCATCGCCCTCCAAGCCAAGAAGGCGGAAGCCGATGCCCTCCGCGAAAAAGAAGAAGCCGCCCTCCAAGCCAAGCAAGCCAAAAAGCAAATGGCGCTCGGAGCCGCTTTAGCTTCGGCCAAAGAGCGTGAGCAAGCAACTCAGGCCTCCGCCAAAGAATCGGCCGCCAATGCGAAACTTCACGTTTTCAAACTCCGGCAAATTCGGAAAGAGAAGTTTGTGCCGATCATCAAAACGGGCGCTGAATCTCCTGCAGCCAAGAAAAAGACGACGATTTTGGTCGCTCCGGTCCTCGATAGCGGAAAACCGCTGGAGAAAGGAAAGAAATGAAGGACGCCAAGCAAAAGACAAAAAACAAGAAAATCCTCTCCAGCATCGCCAATTGGATCTTGGGGTTATTGATTGTTTTTCTCGTGGGCTGCCAAATTCAGATTATCCGGAGCCGGAGCGCGAACTATGACGTTCCCTCGCTCTTTGGCTATTCCTTCATGACGGTTTTGACCGACTCTATGGCCGATAATAAAGAAAATCCAAGCCAATCTCTCGATGTCGGAACCGGCGTCATCATGCAAAAAGTGCCCGCTTCAAGCATCGCGCCCTCCGATGTCATCACCTTCTATAGCGAAGAGCTTTCGGAAGCGGCCAATATGAAATTGGTGGTTTCCCATCGCGTCTTTGAAATCATCCAGGCGCCGACGAGCGCGACTTCTCAGGGTTTCTTCGCCGCAAAAAAGGACGAGGAGTATTCGCTCGACAACGGGGCCACGTGGCAGCTTTCCGATAGCGCCATGCAATCCGCGGCTCCGGGCAAGACCGTGCATTTCCGCCTCATTAGCGACCGCGATAATTCGGTGGTCGCCCATCAGATTCCCACCTATAGCGAGAGCGGCGCGGGTGCCTATGAATTCTTCGCCTGCGGCGACAATCTTCAGGCCCAAACCTGTAAAAACTACCCCAGTGGCAGTTGCTCGTCGACCACGCGCGACCCCGTTCCCGAAAAGTATTATCTTGGCCGGATTGTCTACCACAGCAACGCCTTAGGCGGATTTTTATCGATGGCGCAGGAGATTTGGTTCATTCCTGTCTGCTGCCTTGTGCCGCTTCTCATCATCGCGGTGAGTTCCTTGGTCGATCTCGTCAAAATCGAACGGGCCCAACAATCTGGCGTCGATCGCGAAATTCTGCTCGGCCTCAATGCGGCCGGGATCGATTTCAATGATGAGAGGGCCGTTTATCTCTTCAGCGAAAAACAGCGCTACAAAATTGAATTGCGCGAGTCGATGCAGAAAGAAAAGGACGCCGAGAAGAAACGGCTGCTAAAAGAAATGAAGAAAAAGCGAAACGCTGGTAAAATGGAGGATGCCTCATGAATAACAAAAAATTGATTTTCTACAGTTGGGCAGTTCTGATTTCTTTCGTTTTCCTTGGCTTCTTCATCGGCAGCGACCTCGGCCTCATGCTGTGGCTCTTCCGCAGGCAAGGCGACTTCAACGCGAAATTTGCCGTTCTCTTTTTCATCGATAATCTCTGCTCCATCGGCGTGATCGTCCTGATCGCTTATCTTCTGGGCGAGAAGAAGAGAATCAAAAGCGAGCAAGCCTCGACGAAAGAATATTTCCAAAACGAGCACTTCGTCTTCACCGAGACCGCCTTCATCGATGCGCTTCAGCGAAAGAGCAAGCGCAAGAAACTCAAGGGCGTCGTCGCTTGCATTGGCGTCAGAAACCTCAATTCCGAGATCTTGTCGGTTTACGGCGCCGACGCGGTCAAGCAGATCAACGAAATCATCTTCCGCTGCATTTTCGAGAAATGGGTCGAACGCAAAGAATATCTCTACGCCTTCAATATCCTCGATGATTTCTTGGTCTACAAAGACTGCGCTGACGCCCAGCTCTTCTATAAGGAGCTTGGCGACCTCTCAAACGAGATCGCTGAGCGCTTGAAGGAGCCCGGCAACCTTCCAGCCTGCCGTATTCTTTTGGGCGCCTATCCGATCGCGTCCGGCGATAAGCCCGAGCAGATCGTCCAACGGGCGACGTATGCCGAGAAGTTCAATCTTTCCACTCGTCTTTCCGATGAAGTGGTGATCTTCTCGAGCGAGATGGTCAGCCAAAACGATAATAACCGCGACTTGTCTTATGAACTCAAGCGGGCGCTCGACGAAAACCAACTTGAGATCTATTACCAGCCGAAATACGACCTCAAAACCGCCAAGTTCTTCGGGGCGGAGGCCTTGATTCGCTGGAAGCACCCGATCCGAGGCGTTTTGCCGCCTTCGCTCTTCATTCCCTTCGCCGAGAACAGCGGCAAGATCATCGACATCGATCGCTACGTCTTCCGCCATGTTTGCCAAGATGTTCAGCAGTGGGAGAAGGCCGATAACCGCCTGCTCAAGATTTCGGTCAATTTGTCCCGGAAATCGGTCTATGACCCGGGCTTGATCGATTATTTCCAAGCGACGCTTGACGAATACAAGGTCAATCCGCTTCTCATCGAAATTGAGTTGACTGAATCGGTGGCCGCCAAAGACACGATCTATGTCGCCTCCCTGCTCAAGAAATTCAAGGCGATGGGCTTGTCGACCGCCATCGATGATTTCGGCGTCGGCTATTCCTCCTTCTCGTCTTTGAAGAAAATTCCTTTCGACACCCTCAAGATCGACAAGGGCTTCATCGATGACATCGAAGTCGACAAGAAAGCTCGTGACATGGTTCAGTGCGTCATCGACCTCGGCCATTCGCTTGAGATGTCGGTCATTGCCGAAGGCGTCCAGAGCGACGCTCAGGTCACTATCCTTCGCAAAATGGGACTCGATTCGATTCAAGGTTTCTATTATTCGAAGGCGCTGCCCAATTACGATTATGTCCGTTTCCTGTCGGACAACCCGTACGAGAAGAAGAAAAAAAGCAAAGAAAGGGGAGCGAAAGCATGATTGCCATTATTGGCGTGAGCGCAGATGACGTGCTCTATTTCAAGACGAAGATGGTCCTCGAACAACAGGGGAATCTCTATGGCGATACCCTTTATTACAAAGGCACGCTCTCGAGGCAAGACGTCGTGGTGGTCGCTCTCGGAGAGAGCAATTATCTCTCGGGTTTGCTAACGGCGATCATCATCAGCAAGTTCGAGCCCTATCTCATTTTCAACATCGGGGCCGTCTGCTCGGTCTCGCCGCAATTGAAGCAGGGCGATATCTTTATCCCAGACCGTTATTACTTTGACGAGATCGATTATACGGCCAATTTGATGGGCGAATACGGCCAGATTCCTGGCCAGGGGGCCTTCATCGTCGCCGATGGCGAGATCAACAGCGCTCTTGAAGCGACTTCCTATCTTCTGACCAACCGCTACGTTCAGCGCGGTTACATGCTTTCGGGCAACACCTTCTATTTGAATGAGGCTCCGATTACCGAGCATCTTAAGACTCACTTTCTCAAGGTCGAGAATCTGATCGCCTACGATACTTCGAGCGCTGGAGTCGCGCTCGCTTGCCAACTTTCCAAGACGTCCCTATTGACCATCAAGGCCGTCTCTTACCAAGTCGGCCGCGATGAGCAGAAATTAAATTATCTGCGCAAAGGGCTTGAGGTCATGCCGATGATTGGCAAAATCATCACCAAGTTCCTCATCGAAAAAGAAAGCGAATAAACGGGAAATGGTTCAAGAAAAAACAGCGGATTCTTCCCAGGCCTTCTTATTGAAGAAGCTGCGGCCATCCCTCCTTATTTTGGGTGGCCTCTTTCTTTTTAGCGCGGCCATCCTCCCCCTTTGCATCGCCTTCCATCAGGATATCGCCCTCTATTTCTTCGTCATCCTTTTATCATTAGGCATCGTTTCCGTTGCCATCGTGATGATACGCCTTGCTCTCCGCTATGCGAAGGAGATGGAAAACTCCCTCAAAGTCATGGATCAACAGCTCAAAGATTTCTCTCACGGCGATATCAAGTTGCTGAGCATGCGCCATTATTTGCCGACTTTCGACAAGATTCAACGGGACATCAATAGCGCCATTTCACGCTACTCGGAATATCGTTTGGTCTACGTGAGCCAGTCGACCGATGCCCTCCTTAAGGAAACCATCGCCAAAGGCGAGGTGCTTGGTTGGAAAGATTTCACCGATCATCTCTATAAAGAAGTTCAGAACAACGTCTCTTACCGCTCCGCCCTTCTCTTCATCCAATCGCTGGGCACCGACGCTTCTTCGAGTAAGGCGATGAATGCCCTCCATGAGCGGATTCTACTCTCCTATCCGGGCGCGATCATCGGCCAATATGACGAAAAGACCTTCGCCGTCTATGACTATTCGGTCGACAGTTTCATGTCCTTCGAAGCTCTGTGCCAGCAATTCGTCGCCTCCTATAACCAGTTCAAAGTCTCGCCTTACGATGACCTCACGAGCATCTGCTATTGCAAACTCGGAGCCGTCATCTATCCTTACACCCCGCTCATCAACTTGGTCGACGAAGGTTTGGCCGCCCTCGGCGAAAGCAAGGATGTTTCAATCCATTCGGGTATTCGAAGCGTCTACTATCCGCACTCAATCCTTTCGGAAAACAACAAACGCGTCATCTATCTCGCCTCGATTGAGAACTTCGAAAAGGCCTTCGGCGAAGCCAAGACCTATGCCGAGCAGCTCTCGGCCCTCAAGAATTTCGCTCGCTGGTTCGCCGTCTCAAGCGACTTCGAACTCGGCGGGCTCATGGTCTACCGCCGCGAGACGAAGATGTATGAAATCGTGATGGAGACGGGCAAGGAGCCAAAGGACAAATCCTTCTCGCGTTTGGGAACCTTGATTCCGGAGAAAGACATCGATCCTTTCTATCTGGCTGCCCAAAATGATATGTCCTTCTCGGCCGCCTCGGTCGATGACTTGCCTTCTGAGATGAGCAAATTCCTCAATAATATCAATGTGAAAAGCTGCTACTTCGGCGCCATCACCTACCAAGGCGAGAAGCGGGGCTTCCTCTATTTCACCTCGTCGAGCAAGCGGCCTTATTTCGCCCTCCTTTCCCGTGAGAACCTCAACCGCTACAGCGCGATGGCCTCAAACTATATCGTCACTCTCGACTATCAGGCGAGCCGCGACGATGCCAATGCGCTGCTCGAAGCTTTGGCCAACAAAGCCAACAAGTATCTCTATAGCATCGACAAGAAGAGCTATGTTCTCACCTATTTGAGCGAAGGGATGAAGAAAGCCTTCCCTGAAGCCCAAGTGGGGGATCTCTGCTACAAAGTCCTTCGGAGCGATCACACCTCGCCCTGCAGCCATTGCCCATTAAAAGGCGGGGCCGATCATCGAATCATCACCAAGATCTCGGCGACCGAGAGCACGGTTTCGACCCTCCAATACCACGGCGCCCACAACGACAACGCGACGATCTTGATCGAGAACAGCGCCCACGAGGTCGCCTCGAGCGAGAATGGCTCGCACCTCATCGACGAGAATCTCTCGATCAAGAATTTGCAGGCCCTCACCCTCGACCTTTCGCACCAGATCAAACTTGGCTCGGTCGGTTACATCGTCGCCTTGCGGCTCTTATCAACCAATGAAATCCTCGACAAAGCCCCCGGCAGCGATTCGAACTCGATCATGGCAAGCGTCTCAAAAGCCGCTCAGGATGCCGGCTATGGCGATTTGATCTACAGGTGCGGCGAATATGAACTTGCCTTTTTGCTCAAGAGCTACACCAAGCCGAAGATCATGGATTTCGTCGAAGAGATCTCTCTGTTGATGCGAGGCCCGCTTGAAGTTCGCTACGTTCCTTTCAATCCGTCCTACGCCTATTGCGCCGTCTCTTATCCCACCGATGCGCCGACCACAAGAGAAGCCCTTTCTCTCATCGAAGGCGAACTGAGCCGAAGCGAAGGCTTTGGCGCCGGTTATCTCGTTGAAGTGGCTTCGCGCCATCCGCGGCGGGCGCTTCGCGATGATTACATCCTCGATGTCCTGAAGGCGACCTTGATTCAAGAGGAGATGCCGATTGCCCTCCAGCCCCTTTATGAGACCAGCACGATGAAGATCGTCTCGGCCGTTGTCTTGGCCCGTCTCTTCGGTACCGATGGCTTACCGATTTCGCCCGGCGAATTCATTCCGCTTGCCAATAAGGCCCATTTGGCCTCCGAAGTCGATAAAGGAACCTTCAGAGCCGCCGCCAAGCTCTATGAACGTTATGCCTTCAGCTTCTTCAAGAGCGGGGGAATCCGTGGCATGAGCATTTTTCTCTCGTCCGGCGCCATCCGCGATCCGAGTTTCGCCGAGGAAGCGAAGCGGATCTTTGCCCGCTTTCAAATTCCCGTCGGCTATGTGACCTTCGAGATCAACGCGGTCGATATCACGCCGTGTCAAGCCGATTTGGTCAAGTTGATGGCGGCGACGAAAAACCTCGGCATCATCTTCGAGGCCGTCGATTATAACCCGGAGATCATCTCGCTTGAGGAACTTCAGAATCTGGGGATCCATTCGTTCAAGAGCGAGCGAGCCCTCATCCGCGAAGCCGCCTCGACGCCAAATGATTATTCGAGTTTCTCTCGTTTCATCGATCTGGCGCTCCGCTCAGGCTTCGCTATCACCTGCGCAGGCATCGAAACCAAAGAGGAGAAGGACCTCGCCATCCATTTGCAGATCCCTTATCTCCAAGGCTATTATTTCGTCCAGCCGATGTCCGAGAAGAACTTTATTTCCTACATTACTTTCGGAAAATAGCCTCGCAAGAAAGGCCCCTAATCTTCGCGTTTGGGATTTTTCGCTGAACGTTATTTCGCCCTCGGAAAGAAAAGGTGGGAAAATAGACGCGGAAAAGAGATGGCTTTATGAATACAGTTAATGGCGGGGAAGCCTTGGCGAAACGGATTTTAAAAGCGGAGCAAGACGAGATCAACGGAGCGGTGATTTATGCCTTCATGGCGAAGAGGCAAAAGCGAAAGCACCCGGAAAATGCAGCGATACTGAGCCAGATGGCTTCGGATGAGAAAAACCATTACGAGAGGTGGAGGGCCATTACGAAAAAAGAGAGGAAACCCCATATCTTTTGGCAGAAGTGGGCAACAAGCATCCTTGGCTTCACGTTTGTCCTCAAGCAGATGGAGAAGGGGGAGAAGTTCGGGCAAAAGGAATACGAAGCCCTCTCGACTTTCTACCCGGAAGCCTTGAAGATGCTTGCCGACGAGAAAAAACACGAAGGGGAAGTGGAAGCGATGCTCGACGAGGAGCGGCTCCACTATGTCGGAGCGATGGTGCTCGGGCTCAACGATGCCCTTGTCGAGCTGACGGGCGCCATCACCGGCGTCACCTTCTCCTTGCAAAACACGCGGCAAGTCGCCTTGACAGGCATCGTAACGGGAATTGCCGCCACCTTGTCGATGATGGCTTCAAACTATCTCGCCGAAAGCGCCGAAGGGCATAAAGATGCCTTGAAGTCCTCCCTTTATACGGGAGCGGCGTATCTCGTGACCGTCGCCTTATTGGTCTTGCCTTATCTTTTCTTCCCGAACGAGATGTATTTCGCCGCCTTTCTCATCATGATTGCTGAGGTCATCCTCGAAATTGCCTTTTTCAATTACTATATTTCGGTGGCGCAAGAGAAGCCTTTCTTCAAGCATTTCCTCTTGATGGTTTCGATTTCCTTAGGCGTCGCCGCCATCAGCTACGGGATTGGCTTATTGGCCAAAGTATGCCTCGGAATCAATGTCTGATTGGCCTGATGGCTGGTATTTGCCGAGGATATCATTTGCTGAGATAAAGGCTGAAAGCCGTTGTTTTTAGGGTGGTCGCTTCGTAGTTAGGGCTGATGATGTCGCCGAAATTAGCCCAGGTTTCTTCGTCGTTGCCGACTAAGAGATAGCGGGGCTTATCAGCCGAAGAAAGATAGCGGAGGAGCTCGCTGCGGACGTCGGGGACGAAACTGGCCCAATTGCTTTGATTGACCAAATATTTTTCCGTGGTCGTGATTCCGCCGATCGTGTAGACCGCCGCATCGCAATCGATGGCAAAGACGTTGCCTTTCTTTTGCCGTTCATCTTCGCTGATGTTCGTTGAGATGAAGTCGGCGATTTCTTTGGATGAGGCATAGGAGAAATTGCCAAAGCCCGACGTGTAATAGAGCGAAACGAGGGTGATCGACCAAACCGAGGCGAAGAGAGCCCAAAAACCCATGATGATTTTGGCCCAGCTTCGTTCTTTCCGGCCTTTGATTAAGGGGAAGAGCGAGACGGCATAGACCAAGTTGAGGATGTAGAAGGTGTAGCCGCTCCAATAGTAGGTGGTGAAGCGGGCAAAGAGAAAATAAAGCGGAGCGGCGATCGAAGCGGAGAGAAAGAAAAATAGGGCGGTGCCCTTATCGCCTTTCTTCTTTTCGATAAGATAGAAGGCGACGCCCAAAAGATAGACGAGGAGGATCAAAAGCCGGTTGAGCCAGCGGCTCTTTTCCCAAGCCTGATGAGTCACATAAGAGAAGGAATCCGAATAGATCGCGACCATCATCGGCCCGAAATAGCCCTGAGCGAAGGCGAAAGGCAAAATCAAGGCAAAAGGAATGGCCAAACCCAATATTGCGGCCAAGGCATCGAAGACGATTTCCCAACCCGCTTTGCGGCGGAGGGCATAGACGAAGAAACTCACGGCAATCACGCCTCCCCAAATCGCATCGAGCGGCCGCGAATTAAGGGAGCAGCCCACTTCGATTCCCGCAAAGAAGGAGGCGATGCGGAACGGGGCGAGCCCGCCTTTCTTCATCCCTTTGAGGTAATAGTAGTAGGCCAAACTGACATAGGGGAGGACCCATTCGCCCTCGACGTTGCCGCTTGAGCCCATCGCATAAAGGGAAAGATAGAGGAAACCAGCCAAAAGAAAAAGATCTTTTTTCTCGCCCGCGAGAAGCTCAATGGCGAAGAAGAGGAAGAGCACTCCAACGAATCCGAATAAAATTTGCAGGAAAAACAGCATATAGCGACCTCCTAAGAGGAGAGCTAACGCGTTGATGGCAAGATGGTAGAGACCCTTGTGGTCAAAGAAATCGAGGTAGGGTGTTTCCCCGTGGATCCAAAGGTTGGCTTCATAGAGGAACAGGTTCGAATCAAGATTGATGAAGTCGGCATTGTTGAGGGGGTAAAGGGGCGAGGTGGAAGTCGAAAAAAACAGAACCGACAAGAAGGCGAAAAGAAAAGCGAGGAGACTCAGCATCACCCGCGGTTTTTTTATCCAGCTTCCCGGACTTTGTTTCTCATTCACCGCTATACTTTAGCACGCGCCCACTCACGATCGGATTCTTTTTGCATCTTTTTCATGAAAATTGTGGCATATTAATAATAAAAGGAGGTCTCTATGAGCGAACAACATCTTCTTTCGGGCGGCCCCTTGCTCGGCAAGGATGGCGATTTGGCTGAATGCGGCTATGCCTATTCGCTAATGAAGACCTATTCCCGCTCGGCAATCAAAGCGCGGAAAGGCCGGATCAAAGAATGGGACTATTACTATGTCGGCAACAAAGATCGGGGGATTGCTCTCACAATCGACGACAATGGCTATATGGATCTTTGTTCGGCCTCGGTCCTCGATTTCCGCAAGCCTGGGGTCATCGAAAAGATGGTGACCCATCCCTTCAGCTATGGCAAGCGCGCTTTGCCTTCAAACTCGGCAGTAGGGGATACGTTTTATCACGACAAGAAAGTTGAGATGCGTTTTACCCACGAAGGAAACAAACGCCATCTTTATTGCGTCTGGCCCAAATTCGACAAAGAGGGTCGTGAACTCCGGGTCGATCTCTTCCTCGAAGAGACCACCGATGGAAAGTCGATGGTGATTGCGACTCCCTTCAAGAAAAAGCGCCATTTCTATTACAATCAAAAGATCAATAACCTCAAGAGCACGGGCTATGCCAAACTCGGAGAGGACTTCATCGATTTCAACAAGGACAGCTACGGGGTCCTCGATTGGGGAAGGGGTGTTTGGACCTACCGCAATCTTTGGTATTGGTCCTCGCTGAACGCCATTCAGGACAATCACACGATTGGTTGGAACTTGGGTTATGGTTTCGGCGATACGAGCGCGGCGAGCGAAAACATGTTTTTCTACGATCAAGATGCCTATAAGCTCGGCGATGTGAAATTCGATATCCCGATGGATGAGAAAGCCCATGATGACTATCGCAAGCCCTGGAAGTTCCGTTCGAGCGATGGGGCGATCGATTTGACGTTCACTCCGGTGCTTGATCGAGCGGGCGGGGCGAATCTGCTCCTCCTTCGAAGCAGCCAACATCAATGCTTCGGCACTTTCAAAGGCTTCATCAAAGCGGACGGAAAGACATTCACCATCGTGAATTTGCCGGGTTTCGCTGAGAAGGTGTTCAATCGTTGGTGATAAGGAAAACGGAAGGGCCAACTTGGCTCTTCCGTTTTTATTATTGTCGTCCCTTCACCGCGAGTTTGACGGCCTCGTAAGCGCCGTTATACTTCCCTTCGGCATTGAGCTTTTGGACTTGGCGGACGAGGTGAAGATAGAGTTCCTTGTCCTCGACGATCCTGTCGATCATTTGGTCCATCTTTTCGGGGTTGCCGCATTCAAAAGTCGCATCGCCCTCTTCTTGTCCATGAACCGCCCCATAGACTTCGTGACCGCCGATGTGGCGCATGAAGATTTTTGGGATGGGATAATAGGCGAGTTCGGAAGGCTTCGTGATAAGAACATCGCACTTCCGCATCAAGAGGTTGGTCGAATAGACCGCCGCAAAAATATCGTTGTTGCAAATGGCGTAGATCCCGGCGATCTTGGCGCTATCCATCGTGGTGACATAATCGTTTAATTCGCTGTAGTCATCGAAGAAGCAAATCGCCTGTTTTTTGAAATCTGGGATGGATTTGCAGAGATATTGATACATATCGAGATGGTCGCCAAAGTTGAGGAAAAGGGCGGCTTCTTTCTTCGATACCTTCGGAAGAAGATGCTCAATCATCGAGAGAAATTGCTTTTCGCCCGCCCCCGCTCCCCCGACCGTGAGCAAGAAGCGAAGCGGCTCGCCATTTTCTACCCGTTTTTTCCGAAGTTCGGAATCGTGGTCGATGTTGCGGACAAGTTCATCGTCGACATAGTGGCCGACTTCGTAGAGGTCTTTCTCCGGTATGCCTTTTAAGGGGGCTTTGCCCATGCCGTTTAGCATCTTGTAGCCGAGGTAAGCAAACGGGGTCTGGACCGTGTGAATCGCCCCTTCGGAAAGATGGAGGGCCATCGGCCAGTTATCGGGGATCGCGTTGACGACGTGGCTCAGCCCAGCATGGATCGCAGCTTGGGCGGGCCAAACGTGGGTGGCGATGTAGGGGATATCTTTCGGGATGTCGCGGAAAAGCGGCACGAGCAGTTCGGCATTCGCTTGATCGACGGAGTTATAGGAGAGTTTGCGAAAGCCCTCCGAATTCATCGGTTCCCAGACCAAACGATTGAAAAGCGGGGATTTCTGCGAAATCTTGCTCCCGGTCGAATAGAGTTTATTTTGGTAACGAATCATCTTGCTGCCCATCGCATCAAAGGAGGCGAGGTCAAGCCAGAAAGGGGTGTAGCCAAGTGCTTTGGCGCAAGAGGCCATCGCGATCGAAATCCGATAGTGGCCGAAACCCATCCGGATGTTGCCGATGATGACGGCCTTGGCGGGGAAGACGAAAGGCTGGTCTGAAAGGACGAGTTTCTGGACGCCCATCGAGGCGAGGGCCGGGACGCTTTCGGCGGCGAAATGATAAATTTTCTTCGAGTCATCGCCGAATTTTTTGCGGAACTTCATCTGGCTCCTGCGGCCTTTTGCGATCATTTTCTTGTCGATCGGATTGCCAAAGATGATTTCGGATTTGCTGCCCATAAAGATTGCCTCCTAACGGGAAAGATAACCTGTCAACACGTCAATCAAAGCCAAAATTTGTTTATCGGGATTCCCGTTGGCGTCGCTAAGGACGATCGCGCTTTCAGCGGTCAATTTTTCGCCGAGGCCGAGTAAAGCGCGGGAAAAAGCGAAATAGATGGTCTCAAAATCATCGACTTGGCGCAAACTACCATCGGCGGCTCCTCGTTTGCCCGTCGCCACAAAGAGGTCGCGTAAGGCAATGAAATTCCGATCGTAATCGATTAACTCGAGAGGCTTCACGTTTTCTTGGTGGCAAAAGACGTCGAAGTCGCGGACGAAACGAAAGAACTCTTTGCGGGTGCGAAAGAGATCATAGAAGTGAAGCATCAGGGCTCGAAGCGATTCCGCCCCATTTCGATTTTCTTTCTCGCACTTCTTCAAAATCTCCGCAAAAGCCGCATATTCCTCTTCCCAAAGGAGGATGCCCGAAGCGATGACAAGGTTCTTTTTGACCTGGAAGTAGCGGTAGAGGGTGGCGACGCCTAAATGGCAGCTCGCAGCAACATCCGTCATTTTGACCCGCTCGATTCCTTCTTTTAAAAAGAGGGACTGCGCCCGATGGGCAATCCGGCTGGTCAACTGATCTTTTTTGTCTTCGGAAAAAGGCTTGTTCATGATTTGAAAAATGATAGAATATCTATCAACATTGAGACTATAGCATCGGGAAAACCCCATAGCAACGAACAAAAAACAATAAGAAAGAAAAATAACATTTAAAGTTTCCTCTTTGTTTAGCTACCGTCGAAACAAGAGGAGGGCAATCCGGCGATCAAAAATACTGAAAGCGTTTACATTGGAATCTCCCTGTTTTACACTTTAGGCAATTCAAAAGAAGGCTAAGTGAAAATGAAAAAGCTGAACTTTTCGAAAGACTTGACCGCAGGAACCTACGAAGGAAACGATATTCCGAAGCCGACCAAATGGGTGTATTCCGTCTCAGGATTGTTCCGCGATGCTCTCTACGCCTTGGTTTCTGGCTTCTTGACCAACTACATCATGTATTCGGGCGTTTTGAGTCCCAATGCGGATGACTATAACGCCCAAATCGGAGTCATTAACGCCCTCTTTATCGTCTTTTTGATTTGGGATGGCATCAATGACCCCTTGTTTGGCATCATCTTGGAACGCTGCCATCTTAAGGGAGGCAAATTCCGGCCTTGGATTTTGATTGGCGGCGTTCTCAATTCGATTGTGGTGGCACTTCTCTTTTGCGTTCGGCCAACCGGTTGGGCTTTCGTGGCCTATTGGGCGATCTTCTACTTCTTATGGGATGCGGTTTTTACCTTAAACGATATTGGCTATTGGTCGATGCTGCCCTCGATGACCTCGGATGAGAAGAAACGAAAAGAAATCACGACTTTGATGTCGATTTTCATCTCGATCGGCTCCTTCAGCATGTATGCGATTTGTTCTTTGCTTCCGAACGCGACCAACTACGATCATATCTATACCTATATTGCGATCCCGTCCTGCATTCTCTTTGGCTTATCCCAGATTGCGGTGTATTTCTTTTGCAAAGAGAAGAAACGCGATCCGAAACAGGAAGAAATCTCACAAAAGACGACCCTTAAAGACCTGTTCTTGGTTGTGAAAAACAACAAACCTCTTCGGGCTTCAGTCCTTTCGATTTTGGCCTATTATATTGGTTCGGGCATGCTGATTGGCTTCGGCACGACCTACTTCTATTTGGTCTATGGCTACGGCGGCAACAAAGGCGGTCTCATCATGACCGCGATCACCGTCATGTATGTTATTGGCACTTTGGCTTCGCAATTCCTCTTCGGTTTTTTGTCGAAGAAATTTCGGAAACAAACCCTCCTTACTTGGAGTGGGGTGATCACGGTGGTGGCCTATGTGGCGATGTTCCTCATTTGCGTTCCCTTATTCGGCAATACGCCGTTAGCCTACAACAGTTCCGTAACGGCCAACGATGGTTTCTCCTTCGCCTTTGGCGGAACGGCGTGGCTTCTTTATATCCCCCCGGTTATCTTCTTTGCCGGAGAAGGCGTCTTCTACTTGGTCCTTCTTCTCATGATGCAAAACTCGATCGAATATAACGAATGGGCTTTTGGCGAGCGGCGGGAATCGGTGGCCTTCTCTTGGCGGCCGCTCGATGCCAAGTTCTCAAGCGCCATTCAAAAAGGCGTCATCTATCTGACTCTGCTCGCTTCCGGGCTTTTCCGGACGGTGATCTCTGATATTTCGCTCGCTGAACAAAAAATGGCCGCCGAAATCAGCGCCAACCCCTCTTCCGCTGAGGATGCGCAAAAGACGGCGCAATCTACGATTGATAAATTGGTCGATGGCGTCTCGCAAAGCTCGCGCATCATCTTAGGCGTCGGCATGATCGGCTCGATTGTTGCCTGCATTATCGTGGCTTGGGCCATCTGCCATTGGGGCTATAAACTTGATGAAGAGCAATATGCGAAGATCGTCGGCGAGTTGGAGATCCGCCATAAGCAAGACGAGGCGGCAGCAGAAGCAAAAACCGCCGCAACCGTTGGCGAAGCTCTGGCAAAATAAGACGAATGGACAAGAAAAAGAGGCGAGTTACAAAACGCGTCTCTTTTCTATTCCATCAGGGGTTTGCAAGGATTATTCGACGGTGAAATCGATCGCGTGATCGCCCTGGTCGCTCACGATAATGAGTCGGGCATCCATCGCGCGGGCAACCGCTAAAGAGCGGACGTAGACCGAGATGTCGCCACCGATAAGAGAAACGGTCTTCGGCCCGATGACTTCAATCGGCCCTAAGGTCTTAAATGAAAGGACGTTGTGGGCATAATGGAGCTGGCTTCCCCATTCGTCGACATATTTGATTGAGACGCGGGCCACATCGTAGGTGTCGCCGTTTTGAAGCGCTTGGGCCGAGGTCTCATAACGATAGGAGAATTCAGTCGAAGGCCCATACTTTTTCTCGCAGACGAGTTTGCCTTCTTTAAAGCCTTTGAAGTCGTAGACCACAGCGAGGCCGCTGTTGGCGATATAGCGGCCGTAGAGGCTCGTGAGTTTGTCGAAATCGAGGTGGTTCCGTTTCAGCACGAAATAGAATTTGGCCAGATCTTTCTTCTGAACGTGGGCGATGCCGACGCGGCCCACGTAGTTCAACAGTTCTTTGATAAGCGAACGATCGTGAATCGAGAAAGGCTCTGGGTTGATGAGAGCGCCGATGTAGTCGTCGATGACGATCGGAGCGTGCGGCAGATGGGGGAACTCCTTGAGATCGGGCTTAAAGACTTCGACGAATTTGTCGTTCTTATACATCTCGACGTAATCGCAGTTGGTGAAGACGTAGAGCGGTTTGCACAAGCATTCATCGTAATCGCCGACGGTGGGTGGATTGGCAACCCACATGACGGGCAGAGGCGAATTTTGCGAGGCATAGGCAAAAGCCGCCGCCTTCGGATTTCGGTAGATATCGCTGACGCCATGGTAGCAAACGTGGTCGCCTGAGCCGAAATCTTTGTGGGTGTTGTAATCGAAAGCACACCAGCCGATCGCGCCGCAAAGATTCTCATAAGCATAGGCATCATCCATCACTTTGAGGTGGCGGAGAGCGTGCTCCAAACGTCGGGCAGGGAAATCGTTTTGTTTGGTGGGGAACATATGGCCGTTATGCTCGCTGATCAAAAGAGGTTTGCCTTCGGCGCCTTTGACCGTTTTCGGATCATCGAGGCCGTGATTTAAGGACCCACAGGAAAAGTCGTTATAGGCGTAGACGTCTTCAAGGCAATGGGAAGTCTTGAAATTCCGAACCCCCAAACATTGGCGTGAGGGGTTGGCCTGATGGACGAAATTGACGGCTTTTGAATAGAGCTCGTCATCATCGGGCGACTCATCGATCCGGGTGCCGTAGGCGATGAGCGAAGGATGATTGCGTTCTTTTTCGATCATTGCTTCGAGGAAATACTGGAAGTTTCCCCGCCACGTTTTGTCTTGGCCGATATATTGCCAGCCCGGTATTTCGTCAATCACCAAAAGACCGATTTCGTCGCAGCGGCTCAAGAATGTTTCCGAATCAGGGTAGTGAGAGGTGCGAACGACGGAACAACCGAGCTTCATTTTGAGAATATCGGCGTCTTCACGCTGAGCGCTGTCAGGCATCGCCGGGCCTACATACGGGTAAGTCTGATGGCGGTTGAGGCCGATCAGTTTGATTTTTTCGTCATTGAGGAAGAAACCTTCGGGGGTGAATTTGGCTTCGCGGAAGCCCACCATCAGCGAGAGGCTATCAACCCCATCAGAGGATCTTAAGGTGGCTTCAAGACGATAAAGATAAGGGGTTTTGAGGTTCCAAAGAGCGACGCTTGGGACCTGAAGCGTTGATGTTTTGAATTCTTTGATGAGTTTGCCGCCAAAAGTTAGCCGATAACTGACATCGGCATCTTTGGCATTTCCTTCGATAATGCTGTCCACGTGGAGGACGCCTTTTTTATCGCCCTCGGCATGAAAACTCTTAAGATAGGTTTTTGGCCGGGTTTCGAGATGGACACCCCGGTAGATGCCGGCGAAAGTCAGATAATCAACGGCCCGGCCAAAGGGCGGGACGAGCGGATCTTCGCGCGAGTCAACCACAACGACTAACCGATTGTCTTTTTCTTTGAGGGCGGCGCTGATGTCGTAAGAGACGCTGACCCAGCCAGAAAGTTTCTCGCCGAGATCAATCCCGTTGAGGTAGGGGTGTACTTTGAGCATGACACCGTCGAAAACCAAGAAAGCGAGCTCATTCTCGCCTTTGTTAAAATCAAAGGTTTTCGCGTAGGTAAACAATCCTTGGAAGGAAACTTCGGAAAAATAATTGTCTGGAACCAGCACTGGGGCATGAGGCAAGTCGACGCTCTTGGCACTTTCGGGGAGTCGATCGAGATAGTTCTTATCGAATCCCGGAACGAAGTTCCAAGCGAAATTCAAAGGTGTTTTCATACTCCTTTATCTTAGCACAATGGCTATAATAAATAGCATATGATCACCATTGATAATAATCTCTTTCTTCTTTCGGGTAAATCGACGTCGCTCCTCCTTCATGTGACCGCCCAGAAAAAAGTCGTGACGGAATATTTCGGAAGCAAAATTCTTAACCTCTCCGAAGCTGCCGCCTTGAGTCGCAAATACGCTTTTGCCCAAGGCTCGGCGGTCAATTATGATTCGAAAGACCCTTCCTGCTCGCTCGACCAGCTCCAAGCCGATTATGGGACCGCAGGCCGGGGCGATTTTGCTTATCCTTCCTTGATTTTGAGCAATAAAGACGGCGGTGTTTTCGATTTCGTGTTTGACTCCTACGAAGTTCGGAAGCCTCAGTCGATTGTCGGTCTTCCAACGCCCCACGGAGCCAGCGATGAACTGGTGATCCGTTGCGTTGAACCGGTGATGAAAGCCACACTCCTTCTCCATTATTTTGTCTATGGGGATAACGATGTTTTTGGCCGCTATCTCGAAGTGGTCAACGACAATGACATCCCGCTTATCCTTAATCGGGTCGAGAGCTTTCAACTCGTTCTCCCCAACCGCGGGTATTCGCTCGTCACCCTCTATGGCTCTTGGGCCAATGAGAACAACCGCGAAGAAGTTCGGATCGGCCACGGCCGGCTTGTCAACGAGAGTATCTGCGGCGTTTCTGGCGCCCGCCATAATCCCTTTTTCCTTATTAAAGAAAAAGGAGCCAACCATCAAAATGGTGTTTGCTATGGCTTCAACCTCGTCTATAGCGGAAATCACGAGGAATCGTTGGAACTCGATAGCTTCGATTCACTTCATATCCAAAGCGGCATTTCGCCCTTTTATTTCCGCAAATCCCTCGTGAAAGGGGCCTCTTTTGCCACCCCCCTCGCCATCATGGCTTATTCAAGAGACGGAACGAATGGTCTCTCCCACATCATGCAGCGCTTTGTCAACGATTGCGTGATTCCCGGCCATTTCCGCGAACTTCCGCGCCCGGTTGTTTATAACAACTGGGAAGCGACCACCTTCAAATTCACCAAGAGCAAGCTTTTGGCCTTGATGAAAGAGGCCAGCGCTCTGGGCGTCGAACTTTTCGTCCTCGACGATGGCTGGTTTGCCGACCGCAACGACGACTCCCATGGTCTTGGCGACTGGGAAGTGAACAACAAGAAAATCCCCGGCGGGCTCAAGAGCCTCTCCGATGCCGCGAGCGCGCTGGGTCTCCGCTTTGGCATTTGGATGGAACCCGAGATGGTCAACCCACAATCGAAGTGCTATAGGGAGCATCCGGATTGGATCATTCAAGACCAGTTTCATCAGCCGCTCAAAAGCCGCCATCAATACACGCTCGATCTCAGCAAGAAAGAGGTGCAGAATTTCGTTTATGACTCCGTGTCGAATGTCCTTGAAAGTGCTGATATTTCCTATTTAAAATGGGATTGCAACCGGATGATGAGCGATTTCCCTTCCGTTCCGTCTTCTTTCTTTCATGACTATTTGCTCGGCCTTTATAGCGTTTTGCGCCGGCTTTCCGATCATTATGGCGATGTCCTCTTTGAAAATTGCGCCTCGGGCGGAAACCGCTTTGACCTCGGGATGCTCTCCTATTTTCCGCAGAGCTGGCTCAGCGATGATACCGATTCTTTCCAGCGCTTCTATGTTCAAAGCGGCGCCGCGCTTGGCTACCCCCTTTCCGTTTTCTCGAACCATGTGGCCGCCAAAACCAGCAACCAAATGCTCCGTTACACCTCGCTCGACAGCAAATTTGACATTGCGGCCTTCGGCGTTTTGGGCTACGAGCTCGATCTCAATGACTTGACCCCGCTTGAGAAAACGATCATCAAAGGCCAAATTGCCTATTACAAGGAACACCGCGATCTCTTCCAGTTTGGCACCTTCAGCGAATTGAAGGATTTTTACGAAGGGAACTACGCCCTTTGGGAGACGATGCGGGCCGATGAGGCGCTTATTGGCTCTTACGAGAAACTGCAGACGCCTGCCCCGAGCGAGGGGCGTCTTGAAGGAGTCGGCTTTAAAGCCGATGCCCTCTATCATTATGCTTCGCGGCCCGAGTCGATTTCGCTTAAGAAATTTGGTCATCTCATCAATTATTCGACCCCAGTTCACGTAAAAGAGGACGGGCTCTTGGTGACACTCATGAGCAAAAAACATGACCTCAAGAGCGAACGCGAGGAGGGAGATGTCTCCGGCAGTGCTCTTCTTTCTGGCGGGGTGAGCCTCGCCCAAGAATGGAGTGGGGTGGGCTATAGCGAAAACATCCGCCTTGTTGGCGATTTCGGTGGCCGACTTTACGACGTGAAGAAGAAGTGAGGAGCCTTTTTCCTTTTTCGAAAACGAAAGACTTGCGCCCCGCGCGCGAAGCGACTATGATAGTCAGGCTGCAAGTTATCGCGGGGTAGAGCAGTGGTAGCTCGTCAGGCCCATAACCTGAAGGCCGGTGGTTCAAGTCCACCCCCCGCAACCAAACGGCAACTAAGCCTCGAGTGATCGAGGCTTTTTTCATTAATTTAGACAATGGATAAGGGGGAGCGTTCACAAGCGTATCACCCCTTGGTCTTTTCCTTGGCTTGTTGAGAGAATAAGAAAAGACGATAATACCCCTATGAGCCCTGAGCAAAATTATTCCCTGATGGTTCGGTTTACCCGAATTCTTGCCTGGATCTTGATCGGCCTTTCTCTCGCCTGCGGCATCGGCTATCTTGCTGTATCAACCTATCTCTATCTTCAGGGCGCAAAAGTGGTGTTATGGTATTTCATCTTGCTTGGCAGCCTTTTCACCCTGACTGCGCTTTTCGCTTTTACTATGCTTTTTGCCAAGGACAAGCCCTTTGTTTATTTCACCTTTTTCTTCACGGGCGTCTTTGCCCTCGTTTTTGACCTTGTTCTCTTGCTAACTTTCCGCACTTTGAATTTGACTTCGCTTAAACACGTCCTGCTCTTAGTCTTCCTTTTGGTTAATATCCTCGCAATTCTCGGCTCTTTTGTCCTTCCGATCTTCCGTCTCTTCGGCCAAAACGGCCCCAGTTGGGCCTTCATGCTTTCCTACTTCGTCGAGATGGCTTTATGGATTGCCTGCATCGCTATCTATGGCGGGTTAAGCGGATCGGATTGGACGTTCTTGCTTCTTTGCGGATTAACTTTGCTTCGTTCCTCGCAATACGAATACCTCGGTCCTTGCGAGCCGTTAAGCCGTGGCAAATGAAATTCTCCTTTTTGGTTCGGTTCCAGTAGAGCCTCAGCGCGTTGCGCTCCTGCACGCAAGCGGGTAGAATTGTCCCGCATGAAGAAAAATCAAGAATTATTGAAATTCAACAAAGGACTGAATCAACTGATTTTGGCTCAGGACGATTTCGTTGATCAATATGCGGCCGGGTTGATGAAAGAGGACAAGCAAGCCCACATCGAAGTGGATTTGGCCCACGATGTTGAGGTCTTTGATCCGTATAGCAGCGGCCATGACCTTTCGAGTTCCTTATTTTCTTACGTCGAAGCCTCCGCGAAATATCTGCGGGTCAGCGTTCCGGTTTCCGTCGATTTCCTTCTCGAGCCTGCCCGCCATTTCGACCAAGCGAAAATCAAAAAAGAGTTCCAAGGCAACTATCGGTTCAACTTTGATGAGAAACGCCACGAAATTGCCAAGTGCAACCATTCGATTCTTCGGCTCTATATTTTCGGAATTCTCTTAATCATCGTGACAATGGTCCTGACGGGCTTTTACCACAGCACCGAAGCGGCAGGCCGGGCTTACAGCATGTATTTTGATATTGCGAGCCAAGTGACCTCGATTGCTAGTTGGGTCTTTATATGGGATGCGGTCGATAAGCAAGCGTTTGAGCGGCGCGATTTGAAGAAGGAATCGCTCCGTTGGGCTCAGCTTTGCGGTGCCGAAATCAATTTTGTGACGCCGCAAGAGAAGGGCAAAGCGGGAGAGCAAAAGTGATTATCACGGTCGTCTGCGATGTTTTGGGCGCGCTCAACAATGGCACGACCATCGTAGCCCTCGATTTGATCAAGGCGATGCAAGCCCGGGGTCATGAAGTCCGAGTTGTCTGCCCCGACGCCTCGAAAAAAGACCTCGAATGCTACTATGTCGTCCCTTCCTTGAATTTCGGTCCGTTCCAGCGCATCGTCGACGCCAATGGTGTTTGCCTCGCCAAACCGGATGCCAACACGGTGACCAAAGCCATCGAGGATGCCGACATCGTCCACATTATGATGCCTTTCACTTTGGGCCGGCGTGCGCTGAAGATAGCCCGGCGGCTCAATAAACCCGTCACCGCGGGTTTCCACGTCCAAGCCCAAAATGTCACCGCCCATCTCCTTTGGTGGATTCACGATCCTCTCATCAACCGAATGGTCTACTGGAATTTCTACAATCATTTTTATCGTTATGTCGACGCCATCCATTACCCGAGTGCTTTTATCAAGGCTCTCTTTGAGAAAGAAACTGGGAAAAAGCCGACGGGTTACGTTATTTCCAATGGCATTAAAGCGGAGATTCATCATGATCTGACCGCGATTCGCGATCCGAAATACCACGGTAAATTCGTCATCGTCTGTGTCGGCCGGCTTTCGAAGGAGAAGAAGCAGATGCTGCTGGTGAAGGCCATTTCGTTGAGCCAGCACGAAAAAGAAATCCAACTCGTCCTCTGCGGCGAAGGCCCGCGCGAGAAGCAGATTCTCTCTTATGCCAAAAAGCGCCTCAGCAATCAACCTGAGGTTCTCTTTCTCGCTCATCCTGAACTCAATGCGCTCCTCAATACCTGCGATCTCTATGGCCACGCTTCGGCCGTCGATATCGAGTCGATGAGCTTGCTCGAAGCCGAAACCTGCGGGGCCATCCCGCTTATCAACGCTGCCAAAACATCGGCGATGAGCGGCTTTTCACTCGATGAACATTGCGTCTTTGCAGCCAATTCCGCCAAGGCGATGGCCGCGCGGATCGATTATTTCTATGAGCATCCGGAAATTCATCAAGCTCTTTCGGCGCGTTACGTCGACTATGCCAAGCGATTCGAATACAATAAAGTGATGGACGAAATGGAAGCGATGTTTCGAAAAGTCATCGCTGATCATCCCAAGAAAAAGCGAAGTGAAACCTGATGGCTCGGCGAGGAAAAATCGTATACTATGACGACCTTCTCAACGATGAGTTTTCGGGCACTCATATCAAGCGGAAACCATTAGGGAATCATTTTAAATATATCCACAGGAACTGGCTCTGGAAGTTCTTTTCTTATTTCTTTTATTATTGTTTGGCCCTGCCGATTCTTTGGCTGGTCAGCAAACTGGGCTGGGGCGTCAAAGTTGTGGGGCGGAAGCAACTCAAGAAACTGCGGCTCCATGGCTATTTCATCTATTGCAACCACACCCAGATCGGCGATGGCTTCTTTCCTCAATGTTTTGTGAGCGGCCTCCGGCGGAACTACATCATCTCCAACGATGATTCGGTCTCGCTGTTTGGTCTTCGGAACTTCGTGATGATGCTTGGCAATCTTCCGCTTCCTGACTCGCCTGAGCACACCCAGATCTTTATCGACGCGATTGAATACCACTATAAACGGGGTTGCGCGATTACCATCTTCCCCGAGGCTCACATCTGGCCCTATTCGACCCGAATCCGACCCTTTGGCCCTCAGTCTTTCGTCTATCCAGCCTCCCTTTTGGCTCCAGTCATCGCCACTTGCGTGACCTATGAGGAACGGAAGCTGTTCCGTTTCTTGCCGCCCCGTGTTGTCATGCATATTTCTTCGCCGATTTATCCCAATCCGGATTTGGCTCTCCCCGAACGGAGCGCCGAGCTTCAGAAAGCCGTCTACCGTTACATGGTCGACACGGCATCAAGCCTCGAAAATGTTGAATATGTTGAGTATCGGCCGCGCAATAAGAAAAACTCGTAAAGGGAAACAAAAACGGGGATTCCCTTTTCGTCGAATAAGGTAGAATATATATCCATGCAAAATTTTTATCTGACGTTGGAGATCATCAACTATGTTTGTTGTGGCGTTTCCTCGCTAGGTTTTGTTGTTCAATTAATCTATATTTTTTTCATTTGGCTGCCGCCCAAGCATCTTAAAGAAGCGAAGACCTATCATAAAATTGCGGTGGTCATTGCCGCCCGCGATGAAAGCGAGGTCATCGGATCGACGGTCGAAAGCCTGCTCCAAGGCCAAAGCTATCCCAAAGACAAATATGATGTTTTCGTTTGCGCAGACAATTGCGCGGATGACACGGAAGAAGCGGCAAAAAAAGCCGGGGCGATCACCTACGTCCATTGTGACGAAGACCCAAGCCATCATTGTGTCGCCTATCCGCTTCGCTATTTGATGAACAAAGTCCTTGCGGATTATCCAGGGGTTTATGAGGCCTTCATCCGTTTCGATGCCGACAACCACGCCTGCCCCGATTATCTTAAGCGCATGAACGATGCCTTCGACCTTGGCTACGACATCGCCCGCCCCTTCGAAGCCTCGACCAACCCGACTCAAAACAATTGGGCCAAAGTCAGCGCGATCTATTACATCCGCGATTGTCGGATCGCCAGCAATTTCCGCGAACGCTGCCACATGGACAGCATGCTGACGGGCGCCGGGATGATGGTTTCGACCAAGATTATCGAAGAATGTGGGGGCTGGGACGCTTTCTCGATGATTGAAGACTCCGAATTCACAATCAAACGGATGGAAGAGAAACATCGTGTCCATTATGTGGCCGACGCAATCGTCTACGAAGATCAGCCTTCGACGGCGAAAGACACCTTTGCCCGCGTCACCCGCATGGGGCACGCCCTCAATAACGTCTTTTGGCAAAAAGGATGGCGATTTGCGGGGCATTTTTTCACGACCGGCCGCATTTCTTTCATTGACTTGTTCTTGCAGATGGCTTTCGTTCCCATCGGTTTTATGTGTTGCACGTGGTTCCCGCTTTATTACATCTATTACATCGTTGCCCATCTGGTTAACGCCTTCGGGAACAACTGGCTCGCGGGCATCACCGATTTGAACGGACGCCTCTTGACTCCGGATGGCAGTATCAGCGTTTTGATGACCCTCATGCTGGGCATCGTCGGCATCTTAGCGGCTTTCTATGTCACCTATGCCCTCCAAGCCTGGCTCGCGCTTGAGTTATCGAAGAAACACATGGGCCTCAAGAACCTCAAAGGCTATTGGAGCGGTATCTTTCTTTCGCCGATTTTCATGGTTTTCTATGGCATCGCTGATACCTTGGGCGTTTTGATGAAGCCGAAGTGGAAGAAAGTCGGCCGGAACCCAAGCAAGAAGAACCTATGAGAATGAATTTAGCCTACGTCGGCGACCTCAAAGCCTTCCCTGGTATCATGATGTCGCTTCTTTCTGTCGCCCTCGAAAACCCCAACGAAACCCTCGTGGTTTATCTTTTGAGCGGCCATTTTAAGGATAAGGACGTCACTTACGTCCCCCTCGGCGAGAAGGAGCGATATTTTCTCGAAAAGATGATTCGCTCTTACCACGCCGACTCCTCTGTCTCCTTCCGCGATTGCACCGAAATCTTTAACCGGGAACTCGGCCGCTCGGTCAATTTGCGAAACCTCTATACGCCCTATGCCTATATGCGGTTGGTGATGGACTTATTGCCTGACTTGCCCGACCCGATCCTCTATCTTGACTATGACACGGTGGTGCTCGGCTCGCTTTACGCTTTGTTCCAGACTGATTTGACTGGCAAGGATTTCGCGATTGCTCCCGACCAGATTGAGAGCCGCTATTTCCTCAAGCCCAAATTCAACACCGGCGTCATGCTGCTCCACCTGTCAGAGATTCGGCAGGACGGCTGTTTCGCGAAGGCCCGCCGGGCGGTGAACAAAAAATTGATGATGATGCCCGATCAGACCGCTCTCAACGCAGTTTCGCTCAAGAAGAAAGTCGTGCTGGCGACTAAATATAACGACCACGTCGTTCTCCATGAGGACACGGTGATCCGCCATTACGCCCATCAGCTTCTCTGGACCCCCGTCATCCACGTTGCCAACGTCAAACCTTGGGATTTTTCTTCCTACGAGAAAGCCTACCCGGATGAGCCTCATCCCCGCCTATTTCTCGCCTACAAGGCTTTTGTAAAGGAATACGCCTCCTTATGAAAGAAGGAAGTCGGGCGTTCTCCTTGCGCCTCTTTTTTATGTTCCTATAATGGAAGTCAAGGAGGAGTCCTAAAAATATGGAATTTAAAGGATCCAAAACTGAAGCTAATCTTCAAGCCGCATTCGCCGGCGAAAGCCAGGCTCGCAATAAGTACACTTATTTCGCGAGCAAAGCCCGCAAAGAGGGCTATGAGCAGATCGCAGCGATTTTCGAGGAGACCGCTGATAACGAAAAAGAGCACGCGAAGCTTTGGTTCAAGTATCTGCAGCCGAATGGCGACATCGGCACCACGGCCGAGAACTTGACCGCCGCCGCCGCGGGTGAGAACTACGAGTGGACCGATATGTATCCCACTTTCGCGAAGATCGCTCGCGAAGAAGGCTTCGCCGAGATTGCCTATAAGTTAGAGATGGTCGGCAAAATCGAAAAGACCCACGAAGAGCGCTATAAGAAGTTGCTCGAGAACGTCAAGGGTGGCGTCGTCTTCATCGGCAATGACCTCAGCGTTTGGAAGTGCCGCAATTGCGGGCACATCGTCATCGGCAAGTATGCTCCGTTGAAGTGCCCGGTCTGCGGCCATTCGCAGAGCTTCTTCGAATTAAAAGCCACCAACTACTAATTCTTAACTGACGTTAAGGGCCTCCTTCAGGAGGCTCTTTTTGGCGGGCGGCGCCTTCTTTCATAGAAAGAAGAAGATGCTCAGTTTCCTCTTGCAAAGGGTAGGGGCGATGTGGATAATAGTTAGACGTGACTGATGGACCATTGGTGTAGCGGTCTAACATGTCTCCCTGTCACGGAGAAGATCGGGGGTTCGAATCCCCCATGGTCCGCCAATCCATCATCACACGTGGCCCGGTAGCTCAGCTGGTAGTAGCACAGCCCTGAAAAGGCTGGTGTCGCCGGTTCGAACCCGGCCTGGGCCACCACGTCAAAGGCGAAGGAGGAATTGATATTCCTCTTTTTTTGTAAAATGAGTGAGCATTAAATTGAACGGAAGGATACTGCCGTCGATTCCTTTTATAGGCTTCCCCCGACTGTTCCCGATATAGAAGAGCTGATCCTCGCTAAAGGAAAATCAAAGCGAAATCATTGATGAAAGTTTCGATTATGAACCGAAAAGCATGCCGCGAATAATGCTGGCTTTTGACTTGGAAACCGCTCCTCCTGATTCCCAATTATATTGGGAGGATGTTCCTCAGTATCCCATAGCGTGGGTGAGTCGAAAAAAGGGGCGTGAACGAGGCTGCGATCCGTTGATGCTCCCCCCGGGTGGGTTCGCCTACCATAACGCAAAAGGCCGATGTTATGCCAGCAAAGTCAAGAAGCCAATGCGTCACGTCGGTGAAACCTCCGCTACTTCGCCTTCTTTATTCGAGTTATGAGGGCGCTACTTCAAGGCTATTTCGGTGATAAATTCTTTCTTTTGCGTTCAAGAAACTTATAATAAATCTCAACGGAGAAACATCATGAATCATGCGGCATTAATCACGGGCGGCTCGAGCGGATTCGGCTACTGCTTAGCGCGCGAATTCGCTAAAAACGGCTATAACATCCTCATCGTTTCTCACAACTCGGCCGCCAACGATGATGCGGTGGCGAAGATCAAAAAGGATTTCAGCGTTGAAGTCCGCTCCTTTTCCATCGATCTTCGCGAGGACACCTCGGCGGAGGCGGTCTATGGTTTTTGCCGGGAAAACAGCATCGAAGTCGAAGCCCTCATCAACAACGCCGGGGCCGGAAATTACGGGCCGTTTGCCGAATCTTTCATCGACGATAACGAGGCGATCGTCCAACTTGATGTCATCACCTTGATCGATCTCACCTATTTGTTTTTGCACCACATGCTTGAGATGGGCAAAGGCTATATCATGAACGTTGCCTCGACCGCGGCATTCCAGCCTGGGCCCAATGTCGCCGTCTTCTATGCCTCCAAAGCCTTCGTCGAGAGTTTCACCGAGGCGATTGCCGAAGAAAATCGCCGCTCAGGCATCACGATTTCCGCTTTTTGCCCCGGCCCGATCGCCACCCCTTTTTTGAAGAACGCTGGGATGGACCGTTCCGTCCTTATCGAGAAATTCAAGCCCGGCGATCCTGAGAAATTAGCTCGCTACGCTTACAAAAAAATGATGGCGGGGAGGGTTGTCATCGTCCCTGGCGGCAAAAACAAACGCCGCGTTTTCGCCACCCGATTTTTCTCCCGTTCAAGCATCCGCCATATGATGGCGAAGATCACCGCCCCGAAAAAGAATTAAGAATCCCCGAATTCGCAAGAAAGGATCGACCATTGTTGGTCTTTTCTTTCGCTTGCCCACAAAAAGGTCTAGACTACTCCCGTTTATGGAATGGTGGGCTCTTTCTCTTTCGCTCCTCGCCGTCATTGGCATGCTGCTGATGCTGGCTTTTGAGAGCGAGATCAAAGTCGGGAAAGTGCGTTTTGATACTTTTTGGGCGCCGCCTTTTCTTGCCGCGGTCATTCTCTTGGCAAGCGGTTTGCTCCGCCCCGATTATTTTTGGAGCATGCTGACCTCTCAGAGTGCGATAAATCCCTTGCAGATTCTTGTTCTTTTCATTTCGATGACCTTTCTTTCGATTGTGCTCGATGAAGCGGGCTTCTTCGCTTTTCTTGCCGCGAAAGCGGTCCGTTTCGCCAAGGGGAGCCAATTCCTCCTTTTCTCAATTCTCTATGCTCTCACGAGTTTTCTCACCATCTTCACCAGCAATGACATCATCATCTTGACCTTCACCCCATTTTTGGTCTTTTTCAGCAAGGAAGCCAAGGTCAATCCGATCCCTTATCTCGTCGGGGAATTCGTGGCGGCGAATACCTGGAGTCTGCTTTTCCTCATCGGCAATCCGACCAATATTTATCTTGGCGCGTCCTTCTCATTGACGTTCACATCCTACTTCCTCGCGATGTGGCCCTCGACCGTGATGGCTGGCATCGTCAGTTACTTCATCATGATTCTTCTTTTCATCAAAGTGCTCCGCGAACCGCTTTCCCTCCAGGCCGAAGAAGTCAAAATCAAGGATAAATTCCTCTTGGTTTCATCGTTGAGCTGCCTCTCCGCCTGCATCGTTCTTCTCGTCATTTCAAGTTTCTTGAATTTGTCGATGTGGATCATTGCCGGCGCCTCGGCGTTCCTTCTTTTTCTCCTCGCTGGGATTTATTCGCTTGTCCACAAGGATCGCTCCGCTTATCTCGCTCGTTCTTTGGCCCGCTTGCCCTATCCGATCATCCCGTTCATTCTCTCGATGTTCGCTTTGGTGATGGCGCTTAAAGAAAACGGATTAACCTTGCAAATCGGGATGTTTTTGTCCCGAATGGACGAAGTGTGGGGTTATGGCTTTTCCTCCTTGCTCGTCTGCAATTTGATCAACAATATTCCGATGTCGGTTCTCTATACGGAGGTGATCCGCGATGCCGGGGCTTCCTTGCGGGCGGTCTATGCCTCGATCATCGGCAGCAATATCGGTGCCTTCCTTTCGCCGGTTGGGGCTCTCGCTGGCGTGATGTGGATGAGTATCCTCAAGCGGCATGGCATTTCGTTCTCCTTTTTCGACTTCGTCAAGTATGGCGTCGTGATTGCCATCCCTACGATGGCGGCCGCTTTGGCGGGCCTCTATCTCTTTGCCTGAAAGGGCTTTCATCCTAACAATTGACGGGTCTATCTATCTATTTGATAGATAAAGATTAAGATACTCTCGCTATGCCCGCAGAACGCAAGGGAATGAAAGCTCTCGAAATCTGGAAAGGGGAAGTCGACCTCACCAGTGGCAACCTCTTCTGGAAGATTATTCTTTTCGCCTTGCCCGTCATGATTTCGTCGCTTCTCCAACTTCTTTACACGACCGCCGACCTTTTTGTCGTCAGCAATTTCGGCGGAGGAACCTATCCGATGGCCGGGGTTGGCAATAACGGATCGCTCATCAATTTGATGGTCAACACCTTCGTCGCCGTCAGCGTCGGGGCGAACGTCGTGGTGGCCCGCTACAAGGGCGAGCGGAATAAGGAAAGCGCGATCAAGGCGATGAACGCCGGAATGCTGGTCGCCGTGATCCTCGGGCTTTTGGTCGGTATCGGCGGCTACTTCTTAGCGGAGACGGTCCTCGTTGCGATGGGGACGAAGCCTGAAATTCTCCCCTATGCCGTCGCTTACCTCAAAATCTATTTCATCGGTTTGCCCTTTCTCATGGTCTTCAACTTTGGCAGCGCCATTTTGCGGGCCCTTGGCGATAGCAAACGCCCGCTTCTCGCCCTCTTCATTTGCGGCCTTATCAACATCGGCCTCAATTTTCTTTTCGTTCTCGGCTTCAGGATGAATAGCGGCACTTTGAGCGTCGAGGCGGTGGCTTGGACCACCGTGATTTCCGAGGCTCTCGAAGCGGGTTTGACGATGGTATTCTTGCTTGACAAACATTACGGTTTCGTTCGGATGAGCCTTCGCCATTTCGTCTTCGATGGGAAGAGCTTATGGGAAGTGCTGAGAAACGGCGTTCCCGCCGGGATCGAAACCTTAATCTTCTCGATTAGCAACGTCGTGATTCAGGCCGCGGCGAACAAGTACCTGACGCCTTCGGCAGTGGCTGGCAATACGGCAAGCGATAATCTCGAAGGCTATATCTTCTGCGTCCTCGAAGCCTTTGCGGTGGCCCTCGCCAGCGTCTCGGCTCAGAATTTGGGGGCCAACAAAAAGGAAAATCTGCGCAAAACCCTTCTCTACTCCTTTTCGATTATCACCGTGCTTGGGCTTCTTCTCGGCGGGATCGCCGCGATTTGGCGAGGGCCTCTCATCGGCATCTTAATCAAGGATTCTCCATCGAACAATTTCGTCTACCAAGAGGCCTTGGACACCGGAGCCTCCCGGCTTTTGATGATGGGCTTAACCTACGTTTTCTGCGCCATGATGGATGGCTATTCGGGCTATCTCCGAGGGCTTGGCCATTGGCTGGCTCCGACCATCGTCACCTTTGTGTGCGCTTGCTTATTCCGCCTTTTTTACGTTTTCGTTCTCGTCGATCACATCCCGGCGATGCAGAATGTCCTTTGGCTCTACGCCGCCTATCCATTTTGTTGGGTCTTGGCCGCGGTGATTTACACGGCGATACTTCCTTCGTTTCAAAAGAAAGCCTATGCCGCGATTGATGCGCGGCTGGCTTTGGGAGTTGAACGGAGTAGGGCATGAAAGAAAAACTCAAACGCTACAATCCTTTCGGTGCCGAAATCGATCTCACGAGCGGCAACCTCTTTGAGAAGATGATGCTTTTTACCATCCCGATTCTCCTCCTGTCCCTTTTTCAGCTCCTCTACTCATCGATGGATCAGGTCGTGGTCACGAATTTCGGTGGGGGCACCCCAAGCTTTGATGCGATTGGTTCCAACTCCTCTTTGATCAACCTCTTGATTGGCCTTTTCGTTGGAGTGAGCGTCGGCGCCAATGTCGTGGTAGCGCGGGCAAAAGGCGAAAAGAATCCCGAAGTGGCGCATCGGGCGATTGAAAGTTCGATGGTTCTTTCGGTGATTTTCGGCGTGGTGGTCGGCATCGCCGGCTACACGATGTCCCCGGCCTTGCTCAAATGGATGTCCACCCCGGAGAGTTACATCGCCTCCTCGATCGCCTATCTCCGGCTCTATTTCATCGGCTTGCCGTTTTTGATGATTTTCAACTTCGGCGCCGCCTGTTTGCGGGCGATGGGCGACAGCAAGCGCCCGCTTTATGCACTGTTGGCATGCGGCATTCTTAATGTCGCTCTCAATTTTCTTTTTGTCTGTGGCTTCGGGATGCAAAAAAACGGGCAAGACGTGATTGCCGTCGGGTTCACGACCGTGATTTCTCAGGCGGTCGCTGCGGTTTTGATTGTTCTTTTCTTGGCTCAGAAAAACAAATCCTTCGCTTGGCTGACTTTCAAGGATCTTCGCCTTTATCGTGGCGAGACTCATGGCATTCTGAAACACGGCATCCCGGCTGGCCTCCAGTCTTTGGTCTTCTCCATCAGCAACGTTTTTATCCAAGCTTCCGTTAACGGCTTCGGCTCGACGCCGCTCGAACAAGAGATTTCAGTGGCTGGTAACTCTGCTTCGATTCAAATTGAAGGCTATATTTGGATTGTGATGAATTCTTTTTCAACCGCGGTGGTGGCGATCGTCGCCCAAAACTACGGGGCGGGCAAGAAGGAAAAAATCACCAAAGCCCTTTGGATGTCCCTCATTTCTTCGACGGTTCTTGGCTTGTCGCTGGGTGGGGTTGCCGTCTTGGCTTATCGACCATTATTGGGGATTTTCCTTACTGAAGATGGCTTTATTCAGGAAGGCTTAAGCCCCGCCGATGCGAAGACGGCCTACGAGAGCGCGATGGAAGTGGGGCGACAACGTCTTTTACTCATCGGCCTTACTTATTTTCTCGATGGTTGGATGGATAACACCTCCGGTTTCTGCCGCGGGCTTGGCCATCCAAACACCCCGACGATCATCACTTTCTTGGCCGTCACCGTTTTTCGTTTGATCTTCATCTTGGCCGTTTGGAACAACGTCGCTTATTTTCATACCTTGCCTTGGCTCTGGTCGACGTGGCCTTTTTCCTGGGTTTTGGCGGTGGCTGCTTATTATTGTTTCGTCCCCTCCTATATCAAACAGGCGTTCAAAGATATCGATAAACGCCATGGCGGGACTTCGATTTTGACGGTTCAATGAAGTCTGAATCTGCTGAATGCTAGACAGTGTATAAAATTTCTATAATAGATGCCGATATAGTCGAATGTCATTTATCTCCACTTTGCTGAACAACAAATGAAAAAAAGCAAAGATTTTTCCGAGAGGATGACAGCTTGTTCTTCCCTCGGCGAGCGCTTTTTTACAAGAAGAGGCTGGTTTGTTAATGAGGGTTGGATTAAGATAATGCCGCATATGGAAAATAAACCCAGCGAAGAAACTTCTTCGACGCCTGCGCTTTCAAGCCGTCCTTCTGCCCCCTCCGAACTCAAGCCTTTGAAACTGAATGTCAAGCGAACTTGCTGGATTGGCGTTGCTTTCCTTGGCATCTTGCTTTTATGGGGTATCTACAACTCCTATTGCAGCAATTTCTTGGTCTTCATGTTCGCCGAGAAACTCTACGGCATCGACAAAGAGACGCTTCTCTTGGCTTCGAATAAGGATAAATTCCTCGACGTAACGTGGATTTCCGGCATCATCATGGCGCTCGATAACATCGCAGCCCTCTTCTTGATGCCGATTTTTGGCAATCTTTCGGACAAAACCCACACAAAGCTGGGCAAGCGGATGCCTTATATCATTGTCGGCACCATCGTGGCGGCGATAGCTCTTCCTTTCATTCCGCTTTTCTTCACTTTCTCCGATGCCAACCTCGACGGCGCCATCGCCGGAGTCATTTGCTCGATGGTCACCGTTTTGATTTTCATGATGACGTTTCGCTCGCCGGCCGTGGCTTTGATGCCAGACTTGACCCCGAAGCCTCTCCGTTCGCGGGCGAATGGCATTATCAACTTAATTGGTTACATTGGGGGCGCCCTCCCGATCGTCTTCACTTTCTTCATGCCTTTCGATGCTTACGTCAAACAGAGCCCTACCCATCCCGAGGCTTACCACAACCTGTGGTGGATCGAGACGCCATTTCTTGTTGCCTCAATCGTGATGCTCTTGGCTATTGGCCTTCTTTATTGGAAGGTGAAAGAGAACAAGATTGCTGCCGAAGTCGCCGATGACATGAAGCGCGGCGACGCGATGTCGGAGACGGTGGACAAAGTCGATGATGACGCGCCGATGAGCAAAGAAAACAAACGGAGCCTCCTTCTGATTTTGCTTGCCGAGGTTCTTTGGTTCATGGCATTTAACGCCCTCGAAACGGATTTGACCAATTACGTGATGTTCTATATGAACTCTTCCCAGTCGCAAAAAGGCATCCTTGATGCCGTTCAAGGCATCGCCGCGGCCGTCTCTTTCTTGATTGCCGGCCGTGTCGCCGACAAGATCAGCCGCAAATGGACGATTGTGATCGGCTTAGCGGTGGTGACGCTTGCTTACTTTGCCTTCTCTTTCATCAGCGGGGTTTCTTCCTCCGCCAACATTGATTTCAGCGCCAAACTTCCGATCATCCTCTTCGTGATTTTCGGCGTCGCTGGTTTCGGTTCGAGCTTCATTCATAATTGTTCTTTCCCGATGGTCGTTGATTTCTGCAACAGTAAAAAGATCGGCAAATTCACCTCGTTCTATTACACTGCTTCGATGCTTGCCCAGTCGATTACGCCGATTGTGATCGGAATTATCTTCAAGCAAACTCAGGCTTGGCGGGCTTTGCCGATTTACTCTTGCGTCTTGATGGGTCTTTCACTTATTGTTTTCTTGTTCGTTAAAGCGCCCAAAGTAACGAAGGGCGCGAACAAGAAAGGCCTCGAAGCCTTGGGAGCAGAGGATTAACCATGCCGGCGATTATCACCCATTACACTTTCGCTCTTGAGACGATGAAAGACGCCAATAGCCAACATAAAGAGGCGATTTTGGTTGGCGCTCAAGGACCGGATCCCTTCTTCTTTTTCGGCCAATATCCTTTCAAGAAGCGCCCCCACGCCAAAGAGGTCGCTTCCTTTGGCACCACCCTCCATGAGATCGACATTTCGTCCATTTACTCAGAGCTGCTCAAATACGCCCACGGTTCGACAGACAAGGATTTGCTTTTCGCCTACATCGAAGGGCTCTTCCTTCATTATGCGCTCGACCGCGAATGCCACCCTTATATTTTCTCAAAGGCTGGCTATGCTTCGGAACCCCCCGAGAAAAAGAAGCATTATTCGGCCTCGCATTGCCGGCTCGAAACCTATATCGATATTCTTTTGGGAAAAGAGTACGGTACGTTCACCTATCGAACTGACAAACTCCTCGCCCTCAAGGAGGGAGATTTGAAAAAAATCTCAGCGATGTGGGCTGCCGTCAACACGGTAACCCTCAAGAATCCCTACGTCGATGATCGGGCTTTTCTACTCAGCCTCCAGGATTATCGCAAAGTCATGCGTTTCATCAACACTCCGCATCGTTTAAAACGCTGGCTTATTGCCATTCTCGCTGGCAAAGACAGCCAGCCATTTTGCATGAATTTTCCCTCGCGCTTCAGCGAGAGCGAGGCCAAACTCGATTTCTTCAACGAATCGCGTGCCCCTTGGCCTCATCCCTCGACGGGGGAGATGCGGACCGACTCTTTCTTCGATGATTGGTCCAAAGCGGAGCAGGATTATCAAAAGGCTCTGCCGCTTCTTGAGAAAGCGAAAGACGGCAAAGACGTCTTGAAAGAACTGACTGCCTTCGTGGGCGACATCGACCATGACGGAATCCATCCGGGCGAGAAGATATCTCACGTCCAAGTCATCTGGACGGAAAAAGAGCGGAAATAAGACGGCGGGCCACTAGCAATCTCCGCAAATCCCCAATCGGTGTTTTTTCGTCTTCCATTTTTTGAGACGCCGAAGAACGGGCACGGATTTGGCGTGAAGGTGACTTTTCCGTGTGAGACTGCCGTTTGCTTCGCTAAGGTGAAAAGGATTAAAAAGTGATACTTAAGCCTATTAAATAGGCTTGGTTCAGTCTAAAATAGGGCGATGAAAATGTTCCGGAATGGCTACTGGCAGAAACTCGTGCTGCTCTTGACCATCTTGATCGAGATCGGCCTCTTGATCTTTTTCGTTGTCAGCATTGCGGCTGATGGGATGTCGACGCCCGGCACTTCGCTGATGTATTTCATCGTTCTTATCGTCGCCCGGGCTTTTATTTGTGTTTTCATCGTTTGGACGGACAGCGCCGCCCAATATAAGATCGCCTGGCTTGTTTTCGTCGGAGCGCTCCCGATTGTCGGCGGCGCTTGTTATCTCTTTTTCGCCCACAAACTCCGGACGAAGAAAGAGCGAAGAACCTTAACTCGCTATTACGATGCCCTCAAACACGATCCCTCAACCGATGAGACCAAACGAAAATTGCTCGAAGCGGCGCCCGACTGCTGGAATATCGCCACCTATATCGAGCAAGCGAGCAACGGTGGCATTTATCAAAATACCAGCGTCGCTTATTTTCCGTTAGGCGATGTGGCGGCCCCGGTCATTCTCGATGAGCTAAAGAAAGCCAAACACTATATTTTCTTGGAATATTTCATCATCAAACCCGGCAAATTTTGGAATGATATCCTCGAGATTTTGGTCGCGAAAGTCAAAGCAGGCCTTGATGTGCGGGTCGTCTATGACGACTTCGGAAACCTAGGCGCCACCCCGGTTCATTATTGGCGCTACCTCCGCTCCTTGGGCATCAACGCGTACGCTTTTGAAAGGATTCGACCGATTGTCGACGTTCGGATGAACAACCGCGACCACCGCAAGATCCTCGTGATTGACGGCCACACTTGCTTTACCGGCGGCATGAACTTGGCTGATGAATACATCAATATCGATTCCCCCTATGGCCATTGGAAAGACAACGCTATCATGCTCAAAGGCAAAGCCGTCTATGGTTTTACCCTTCTTTTCTTTGCCAACTGGCTCGTTCATTTCGATGGCAAAATCAAGATCGACTACGATTATTACCGTCCCGAAACCTACATCGATGAGGCCGGAGGCTTCCCCGCGAGCGATGGCTTCATCCAGCCTTATGGCGATATGCCGTATTCCAACGATGACGTCGGCGAAGGCGCTTACCTTTCAATCTTGGGTCAAAGCAATCGTTATTGCTATATTTCTACCCCGTACCTTATCTTGGATGACCAGATGAGAGATAGTTTGCGGATCGCGGCGCTGAGCGGGTGCGACATCCGTCTTTTGGTGCCGGGCATCCCCGACAAAAAGACTGTTTATCAACTGACTCGGGCTAACTACGGGCCTCTTCTCTTGGCTGGAGTGAGAATTTACGAATATACCCCGGGTTTCGTCCATCAGAAGATGTTCATCAGCGACGACAAACTCGCCACAGTCGGAACGATCAACCTCGACTATCGATCGCTTTATCTCCACATGGAGTGCGGAACTTTGATTGTCAAAAGCGGTGCGATCTTGAAAATGAAGCAAGATTTCATCGATAGTCTTGAAGTCTCTCATGAGGTCACTTTGGAGGAATGGGAAGCTTGGAAAAAGAAGAAAAGAGCGTCTTGGGCTTTATTGAAGCTGCTGGCCCCGCTATTATAAAGGAGGAAGGCTTATATGAACATCGCGAGAAAAATCTACTGCCGCACCTATCAATACATCATGGGTTTCGCCGCTTATTTTCTAAGCTTCAAAGAACCGGAACTCATTTCAGGCGAGGGCGCTTCCGCTCAGGTGGTCGATGTCCTCAAGAAGCGCGGTTATCTCCGCCCCCTCATCGTGACCGATCCTGGCGTTTACGGGCTCGGCTTAACCAAAAATCTCGAAGATTCGCTTAAAAAAACTGGCTATTCCTACGCTCTTTATAAAGACGTCGTCGCCAATCCGACTTTCGACTGCATCAACGAAGCCAAGAGTTTGGCTGAGAAAAATAACTGCGATTCCATCGTGGCGGTGGGCGGGGGCTCGAGTCTCGATACCGCCAAGACCGTCGGAGCCCTCATCGCCAATCCCCATGCCAGCATCGCCTCGCTTCGCGGCATTCTCAAAGTCCATAAACGCTACCATCTCCTCGTTGCGATTCCGACCACGGCTGGCACCGGAAGCGAAGCGACGGTGGCGGCGGTCGTCGTCAATTCGAAGACCCACGAGAAATTCGCGATCAACGATCCGAAGTTGATCCCGCAGGTCTGTATTCACGATTCCGCTTTGCTCGCCAAACTCCCCCCAAAAATCATCGCGGCGACCGGCATGGATGCCTTGACCCACGCGATCGAGGCCTTCATCGGCCACGAAAGAACCGCCAAAACCAAGCGTTATTCGATTGAAGCGGTTCGTCTTATCGACGCTAATCTTTTCGCCTTCTATCAAGACCCCTCGAATGAGAAAGCCCGCCTTGCCATGCAACACGCTTCGTATTTGGCTGGCGTTGCTTTCACCCGGAGCTATGTTGGTTACGTCCATGCGATCGCCCATTCTCTCGGCGGGCACTATAACGTCCCGCACGGCTTGGCGAATGCCATTATCTTACCCCATGTTCTCCGCGCTTATTCTCGGAGTGCTGATAAGCCGCTCGCCCGTCTCTCCGATGCGCTTCAATTAACGAAAAACACTGCTTCGCGCCACGATAAGGCTTTGGCCTTCATCGCATGGATCGAAGGAATGAATGCCAAAATGGGCATCCCCAAGACCTTCGATCACGTGATTAAGCCCGCCGATATTCCTATTCTCGCTTCCCGCGCCGATAAAGAAGCCAATCCGCTCTATCCGGTGCCGAAAGAGTTCGATGCCGCCGAGTTAGCTAGTCTCTATAAGGAAATTGACCCCCAATGACCATTCAAACAGTTGAAAAAGACGGCGTGACGTTCATCACGATCGCCAATGCCGCCGGCCTGAGTCTGACTTTGTCGGACTTCGGCGCCGCGATTTACGAGATCCGCTATCAGAACGCGCCGATGAACATTGCCGAAATCGACAAAAAAGCCTGGCTTACCTCCTCCGCTTATTTCGGGAAGAGCGTTGGCCGGATCGCCGGCCGCATCAATGGCGGCGTTCTCCATTACCGCGGCAAAGATTATCAGCTCGACGTCAATGAGGGGGGCAATACTCTCCATGGCGGCAAAGGCGGTTTTTCTTTTTTGCCATTTAAGATGGACGTTGTCCGGCAAGGCAAGGCGGTCGCCGTCGATTTTTATCTCACCTCGAAATCGGGCGATATGGGCTTTCCGGGCGAGGTCGCGCTCCGCGTCCGCTATTTAATCGAAGACGAAGAGGCTTCCTTCAAGATTCTCTACGATGCCAAAGTGAGCGAAGAAACCCCGCTCAACTTCACCTGCCATGCCTATTTCAACCTCGGCGGGGATGAGACGATTGAAGAACAGCGCCTTTGGATTGATGCCGACAAGACGGAGACCTACGATCCGAGTTTAATCCCGCTTGGATTCGTCGCTTCGCCGCGCTGTCTTGATTTCACAAAAGCAAAAGCGGTGGGGCAGGACATCATGGATCCCTATCTCCAGAAGTCGAGAGCGCTAGGCTACGACCATTGCTTTGCCTTCAAAGACAACCAGGGCCAAGCCCCGGTTCTCCGACTTGAAAGCGAGAAGTATGGGATGGAAATCACGACCTCGCTTCCCGCAGTTCAAGTCTATAGCGATAACTATCCTCGTTTAGGGGCTTTGCTCAATATCGGCCGGCGCGAGAAACAACATTCGGGCTTGGCGATTGAGCCGGTTTATCTCCCTGACGATTTCGCGAGCATGAGCGCGGTTCCAGGCACGAATAAACACAACTGGATCACCTATCGTTTTTACGCAAAGGAGCGCTGATCATGGGCATCGAAAAAACGATTAAAGAGGCGTTATTTTACGCGGAAAAGCATCTCGATCTCCGCGAAGAGGACTACGACTATTTCCAAAATCTTCTTTTGGCCCATTACCATCTGAGCGCCCCTTATGAGGGCGAGATCAACGAGGCTTTAATTTCGGCTTACGCTTTGCCCGATCCGATCATCGAGGAGATCGTTGCTTACGACCTCGAGCAGGGGATGGACGATGGCGAGGCGGAGCGCGATTCCACGTATGTGATGGGACTTTTGACTCCGACCCCTCACGAGGTGAGAGATGCCTTTGAGGCCCTCTACGAGGTGAGCCCCGAACGGGCGACCGACTATCTTTACCGCCTTTCGATTGCCAACAACTACATCGTCAAAAGCCAGGTCGACAAGAACTTGCTCTGGGAAGCTCATTTCGATAAAGGCGTCCCCCTCGAGATCTCGATCAACCTCTCGAAGCCCGAGAAAAACAACAAGGACATCGCCAAACTGAAAACGATGAAATCGACGGGCTATCCGAAATGTCTTCTTTGCAAAGAGAACGTCGGTTTCGAAGGCGGAGCGAATCATCCGGCCCGCGAATCGATCCGTTTCATTCCGCTCACCCTGGCGGGCGAGCGCTGGTATCTTCAGTATTCGCCTTACGTTTACTATTCGCACCATTGCATTGTTTTCTACCACGATCACGTCCCGATGGTGGTGGCGCCGAAGACCCTCGAGGCCCTCTTGGATTTTGTCGATCTTTTTCCCCATTTTTTCATCGGGAGCAACAGCGATCTTCCAATTGTCGGCGGTTCGATTCTCAACCATGAGCATTTTCAGGGTGGCGGACATCTCTTGCCCTTGCTCCTTGCTCCGGATCGCGAAGGCGTCTTCACTTCGAAACAAGCGACCCGCGTCTCGATCGTCGATTTCTATGACACGGCTTTGAAGATCGAAGGTCGCGACCGGAATGATGTTTTGACGCTCGCTGGCAAGATCTTGAGTGCCTGGCGCCTCTACGATGACCCCGCCCACCAGATAGTTTCTTCCGAAGGTTCTGAGAGCCATTCGACCTGCACCGCTTTCGCCCGCAAGACCGAGAAGGGTTACGCGATCTTTCTCATCCTCCGCAACAACATCTGCACCAAAGAGTATCCGGATGGCCTTTTCCATGCCCATCCCGAATATCATCACATCAAAAAGGAAGGAATTGGTTTAATCGAAGCGGCCGGCCTCTTCATTTTGCCCGCCCGCTTGAAACGGCAAATGGGCGAAGTCGAAGACGTGGTGGCCAATCATCTTTCCAAAGAAATCTATTTGAAGAAATATCCGGATCTCGACATCTTCGAGCCGATGGTTCTTGCGATGGAAAAAACGGGCGAAAGCGCCGAAACCTATATCAATGGCGTCTGCCGCTCAATCCTCGAGAACGTCGCTGTTTACAAGAACGATGAGGATGGCCAGGCTGGCTTGCATGCCTTTATCAAGGAGGCACTCCAATGAACGAAAAAGAAGGACTCGCGCGAGCCAAAGAGCTCTACGAGAAGAATTTTCACGATGAAGCCAAACGCTCCTTCGTAAGTTATGGCCGGCTTGAAATCATCGGCAATCATACCGATCATCAGCGCGGACATTGTATCGTCGCCGGCTGCTCGCTCGGCATCAAAGGGGCGGTTTCGCCGAGCGAAGACGGTCTCGTCTCTATCGTGAGCGAAGGCTATGGCCGCTTCGCGTTCCCTTATAGCGATTTGGCGCAAAAAGACAGCGAAAAAGGCTCGCCGATCTCTTTGGCGCGCGGCGTCTTGGCAGGCTTAGCGAAAAAAGGCTACAAGGTCGGCGGCTTCCGCGCGGCGATCAATAGCGATATCTTCGCCGGGGCGGGCGTTTCTTCCAGCGCCGCTTATGAACTTTTCGTCGCCGAGGTCGAAAACAGCCTCTATAACGAGGGAAAACTTCCGCGGATTGAATTGGCTAAGGCCGGCCAATATGCCGAAAATGTCTTCTTTGGCAAAGCGAGCGGCCTCCTTGATCAGTGCGGCTCGTCTTTTGGCGGGGTCCAATTCCTCGATTTCAGCAATATGGCCGATGTCAAAGTCGTATCGCTGCCCTTTCCGAAGTGGCCGCTCAAAATCGTCTTGATTAACCCGGGCGCTTCGCACGCGGGTTTGAGCGATCTTTATAGCGAGATGCCACTCGATATGAAGACGGTGGCGAAGAACGTTTTTGGCAAAGAGGTGCTTTCGGAGGTGCCTTTTGATGATTTCTATGCAAAAATCTTCAATCCGAAAGCCCCAATCAACGAGCGCCAGCGGCTCCGGGCTCTCCATTATTTCGAGGAGGACGCTAGGACGATTCGGGCCAAAGGAGCGTTCGAGAGCGGCAACGTGGACATGTTCCTCGAGATGGAGCGCGCCAGCGAGCTTTCGCAGATGGCTCTTCTCCATAACGTCATGATCCCTGGCCATTATGAGGGGTCGCCGCTCGAGGCCGTCAATCGGGCCAATCACCTGATCAAACACGGCGCAGCCCGGGTGATGGGCGGTGGCCTTGTCGGCAGCATCGTCGTCTTCATCGACGAGAAGGAATACCCCTCTTTCGTCAAAGGCATGAGTAAATTTTACGTTCCCAAGAAAATCGTCGAAGTGAGCATTCCCGAAATCGGGGCTCACGAAGTGAAATGAAACCAGACAGGATTTGCCAGGGATGTTTCCTTCCCCTCTCAAAAAGTATTCGGTGTGCTGAAGTAATGAAAAAATGAGGTAATTGAATCATGAATCGTGTCTCGGGCGTTCTTTGTCCAGTCAGCGCGCTTCCTTCGCGCTTTGGTGTCGGTGATTTTGGCAAGCAAAGCCGGATTTTTGTCGATCTTTTGAAGGAAGGCGGCTTTGCTCTTTGGCAGATCCTTCCCCTCAATCCGCTGGGCTATGGCCATTCGCCCTATCAGCCTTTCTCAAGTTTCGCTCTCGAAGAGATCTATGTCGACCTCGATGAGCTCGCCGGCGCGAAGCTTTGCGGCAAAGCCCCCGATTATCAAAAAGAGGCGGGCAAGGTCGACTACGAAGCCATTCGAGCCTTCAAGGCTCCTTATCTCGAAACGGCCTATCGCGAGGAGTTAAAACGCAATCCAGGCTGCCTTGATCATTTTATCGCCACCCATCCGTGGGTTCTCGCTTGGAGTTTGTTCATGATGAACAAGCGCCGCAACGCGATGGCCTCATGGGAAAACTGGCCCAAAGAACAGCAGGAGATGATTTCTTCATATCCTTCCCTTAGCGCGGAGGAAGAAGAGGCCGCCAAATACGAAATCTGGCTCCAGAAAACCCTTTATCGGCAGTGGAAAGCCCTCAAAGACTATGCCAATGGAAAAGGGATTCGCCTGATTGGAGACGTTCCTTTCTACGTTGGCTTCGATTCCTGCGACGTCTGGGCCAATCAGGATTCCTTCTTGCTTGATCCCGAGACGAAGAAACCGTTATGGATCGCGGGCGTCCCGCCCGATTATTTCTCGAAGACCGGCCAGCGTTGGGGCAACCCGATCTACGATTGGACTCTTTTGGAAAAGCGGCATTTCTCCTTCATCATCACCCGTCTGAAGCTCAATGGCGAACTCTATGACGTGATTCGTCTCGATCATTTCAGAGCCTTCGATACCTATTGGAAGATTCCTGCTTCTTGCCCGACCGCCGTCGAAGGCGCTTGGATCGAAACGCCGGGTTACAGATTCTTTGATCTTTTCCTCAAAGAAGTTCCGGGTCTTGAAATCATCGCCGAAGATTTGGGTGATCTTCGCCCCGAAGTCCTCGTGCTCCGCGATCATTATTCCTTCCCGGGCATGAACGTCGTCGAATTTACCTTCCACGATGCCGAAATCGCGAAGAAGCCGGGTTTTGATCGCGAGAACATGGTCGCCTACCTCGGCACCCATGATAATGATCCGCTCAAGAGCTATTTCTCGCTTTTGCCTCTCGAGGAACGGAAACTCTGGCTCAAAGCCCTCGATGAGAAGAAGATCCCCTCGGGTGACATCAATGAGCGATTGATTCAATACGAACTCTCCCTCAAAGCGAAATACGCGATCTTTGCGATACAGGATCTCCTCGATCTCGGCGCGGAATCCCGCCTCAACAAGCCAGGCATCATCGATGATGTCAACTGGACTTGGCGAATGGCCGATTACAGCGCCTTCGAAGCAAAAGTTGAGCATCTGAGATGTCTTAACGCCGAATATCACCGATAATAGACACATGATTAAAATAGGTCTCGTTTCTTTAGGCTGTGCCAAGAACCTCATCGACAGTGAGATGATTTTGGCGATGTTTAGTGCCGATGAGTATAAACTCACGGACAATCCGGCTGAAGCCGATCTTTTGATCGTCAATACGTGTGGCTTCATCGAAGATGCCAAAACCGAGGCGATCGATACGATTTTGGCGATGGCCCAATACTCGGCCAAACTCGCGGTGGTAGGCTGTTTCGTCGAACGGAGCCTTGAGGAGCTCAAGAAAAGCATCCCCGAGGTTGATTTGTGGGTGCCGCTCAAGGACTATCCTCATCTCCACGAAAAGATCGAGGCGTTGCTTGGCACCAAAGACATCCGACCGCTCAACCCGCTCCATCGGGTTGTTTCGACTCCGGATTACGCCGCCTACCTCCGTATTAGCGAAGGTTGCAACAATTTCTGTTCTTTCTGCGCGATTCCCTATATCCGCGGCCGTTTCGTCTCCCGCCCTTTCGAGGAGATTATCCTCGAAGCGGAAACGCTGAAGAAAGCGGGCGTCAAAGAGATTTCGCTCGTGAGCCAAGACACGACGATGTATGGCTTCGATTTCAAAGATCATCGGCCCAACATCATCGATTTGCTGAGCAAATTGGATTCGATGGGGTTCTATTCGATTCGCCTTCTTTATCTCTATCCTGATGAGATCTCCGATGAGTTATTGACCCTTGTTCGCGACTCCAAATCCATCAAGCATTATTTCGATATCCCCATCCAATGTGCCTCCGATCACCTCTTGGGGCTCATGAAGCGACACGGAACGGCGGAGAAAGAAAAGGCTCTCTTTTACCGGATTAAGGAACTGATGCCCGACGCGATTTTGCGGACAACGTTGATCTCTGGCTTTCCTGGCGAGACCGAAGCGGATCAAAAAGAGACGCTCTCCTTCCTCGAGGACGTTCGTTTCGACCATCTGGGTGACTTCCCGTATTCCCGTGAAGAGGGGACGGCCGCTTATGACTACCCGCATCAGGTCCCGAAGGCAACCAAACTGAAGCGCAAAGACGAAATCATGACTCTCCAACGCAAGATTTCTTATGAGCAAAACAAGAGCCACATCGGCGAAGTGATGGAAGGAATCGTGACGGGCTATGACCCCGAGAAGAAATATTTTACCCTCCGAACCTATTGGAATGCCCCGGATGATATTGATGGGAATCTTTATTTTTCTTCGCAAAACCCCCTCAAACCGGGTCAGATTGTCCACGTGAGAATCACGACATCGTTTATCTACGATCTCTTAGGCATGCAAGTGGAATAAGCCGAAACTCATTGGTTTGTCGTATAGATTGGCTTCGTTTTGATGTGGCTCCAAAGGATGGCAGCGATGGTGGCGGGCACCCCAAGGAAGAAGAGCATCCAGAGTTTCCAGCCTTGACCATCAGGGAGGTCGAGGCCTAACTCCAGATAAACAGCGGTGATGAGCGTCCAGGCGAGGCAGGTCACATAAAAAGCACGATATTCGCGTGGCCCCCAGATCGAATTGAAGATTAAGATGACGGCAAAGGAAAAAGGGATGGCCCAAATGAAGCTCATCCAATAGACTTTGCCAGTCAATAAAGAGGAACCAATCGCTGCGACAATCGCGAGAATCCAAACCAAGGACGTGGCCAAAGAGGTGATGACGCGTTTATTGATGGTTGCCGTGACTGGGGAAGGATAGTTTTTCTTGCTTTCGGGCGTTATTTCATGGGTCAGATAATCGAGAGACACACTATAGAAATCAGCCAGTTGCTGAAGAACTTCGATGCTGGGAAGAGCCTCGCCATGCTCCCATTTCGAAATAGCCTTGTCCGAGTATGAAAATTTTTCAGCCAATTCGTTTTGGGTGAGTTTTTTTCCCTTTCGGAGTTCGGTTAGGTTATGGGCGATGTTTGCCTTAATACTATCCATTACAACTATTACTCTAGGGGTATGTGACGAAAAAAGCAAGACCATGAGTGCATACTCTCTGGAAAAGAGAGTTGTTGAATTTCTCTCTTGTGGTGAGATTTGACTCTCTTTTTAGGTTTTGCATCGGTATAGACATTCTTAAAGGAAGAGTCCCTATACTAGGCTCGCCCTAAAAGAGGGTCAACACATGAAAGAAAACGAGATGTCCAAAACCGTTTATTACACTGATGAACTTACCGATGATTTTTCAACTTTCGCCCCCAAGAACTTCTATATTCCAAAAGATTACGTCTATATCCATAAAAACATTTTTTATCGTTTCGTCACTTTCATCGTTTACCGTCTTATCATGATGCCGATCGCTTTTTTCCATAATACGCTTAGCCTCCACCAAAAATTCGTTAATAAAAAGGCTTTGAAGAAGTGTCGAAAAGAAGGCTACTTCATCTATGGTAACCACACTCAGCACCTCGGCGGGGCCTACACGCCGAACCTTCTTTGCTTCCCCAAAAAGGTCTATGTGGTAGTTGCTCCGGACAATTTGGCGGTCAAAGGACTCAAGACGATTTTGGAGATGAGCGGTGCCATCCCTCTTCCTTCCACCCTCGAAGGAATGGGCAAGATGATGGAAGCGATGGAAAAACGCATCGTTCAGCGCCATGTGGTCTGCATTTATCCTGAAGCCCATATTTGGCCCTATTGCACGAAAATTCGTCACTATAAGGCCGCATCTTTTAAATATCCGGCCCGTTTTGGCGCTCCCGTCTACGCGTTCACCGATTGCTACAAGAAGAGAAAAATCGGCAAAGCACCGCGAATCGTCACCTATGTGGACGGTCCCTTTTACGCCGACCCGAAACTCTCGCTCAACGAGCAGGCGGAGTCGTTGCGGAAGCAAGTCTTTGGCGCCATGGAAGCCCGCGCAAGCAAAGAGAGTACCTATTCCATCATTGATTACGTGAAGAAAGAAGAGGAGGAAAAAGCATGATCCATCTCGTTTATTGTGGCAACGACCGGGTTTTCAAAGGCATTTTGATGTCGATGTATTCGGCCCAAACTACGACCAAAGAAAGCCTTGATATCCATATTTTGACCGGCGATTTCACCATGCTCGATCCCCGCTTTAAGCCTTTTAGCGAGAAGCAGCGCTCCTTCCTCGAGAAGAAACTCCAGGCCATCAATCCCGAAACGCATATCACTCTCCACGACGTCGCTTCCTATTTCATGGGTGCTTTCGCCCATTCGCCTAACCTCAACAATTCCTATACGCCTTACGCGATGCTTCGCCTCTTTATGGACCGGATTCCCGAACTGCCAGAGAAAGTTCTTTATCTCGATGTCGACACCATCGTCATGCAGGATCTTGCCAAACTTTACGCCATCGATGTTGCTTCGTATGATTTCGCCGGTGTCCTTGACGCCTATGGCCGTTATTTGATCCACCCCCATTATGTGAATACGGGGGTTTTGCTGATGAATTTGAAGAAAATGAAAGAGGAAGAGGCCTTCGCGCGATGCATCGTGCTTCTCGCCTCCCACCATTATTTCTTCCCCGATCAGGCCGTCCTCAATAAGGTTTGTCGCAAAGCTAAGCTCTATCTCCCCCGGGAATTCAACGAACAGAAGAAACTCCGATCCTCGACGGTGATTCGTCATTATTGCAATCAGCCGCGGATCTTTCCCTATGTCCACGCGATGATTGCGAAGCCCTGGGATATCGAAAGGATCCATAAAGTCTATAAGACATCGGCTCACGACAGACTCTACCGCGAATGCTCGACGATTTGGAAGGAATTTGACCATGAATAACTATTATTTTTTCGCAGCGCTAATCTTCAGCGCCATTCTCTTGATTGTCTTAATCTTGTATTTTCCGCGCATCAAAGCTTGGTTCGGTTTCCTTTTGCCCTATGAGCATCTCCATAACGAGAAACGCAATCGGCTCTGCATCTTGGTTCCCGCCCGCAACGAAAGTGAAGTCATTCTGCCCTTGCTTGAGAGTTTGAGTCGTCAGAATTATGAGGATTTCGAGGTCTACGTCATCGTCAAAAACCCGCACGATCCAACAATTGCGATGGTTCAAGCAAAAGGTTTCCATGTTCATATCGAGGATACTCAGACCTGCAAAAGCGATGCGCTCGACGGGGCTCTTCAGGGTATCATCTCCGCAAATCCTAATTCTTTTGACGCTTACATCATTCTCGATGCCGACACGATGATCCACGATGACTATCTCAAAGAAATGAATAACGCCATGGCATCGGGTCGCGATGTCATCGTCAGCAAAAAGATTGTGAAAAACTATTTTCTCAAGAAAGGCTCGCTCTCCTTCCAAGGCGCGGCCAATGGCTACATCTGGACCACCTTTGATGAGATGGGCAACCGCTACAAGAGCATTCACCACATCGCTCTCTTCACGGTCGGAAGCGGCGTTTTGATTTCGAAGAAAATCATTCTCCGCAATGGTGGCTTCCCCTTCAAAGCGACGCTTACCGAGGATTGCGAATTAGCGGGTGATATCATCGCCAACCATGATACGAGCTATTACGCGCCTTACGCTCCAATCTATATGGAAGAAGCCCCGAGTCTCAAGATGACCAACAAGCGGCGGAACCGCTGGATGAGCGGCCTGACCCAAGCCCAGTTGCTCTACCGTTACAAAGACTTCTCGATGGGAAGCTTTGCCGATAACTACTATTGCTATTCGATCTTTATCTCGTATCTCTATTTCGCTCTTTTGAGTGGCTTCGCCCTTGGCAATGGCGTCGCCGCTCTCGTTCATTTCCTAATTCGTGATCCCATTTGGCTTTGGCCTTTCTATTCGAGTTTGGCCGCGTTGGCGTTGATTTATCTCTCCTTTTTCGCCATGGGCGTCGTTGGCTTCTTCGCTTCGAAGAACGATGTGAAAGGCCATTGGGCCTTCCGAATCGCCACTCTCTTTATTCTCCCGTTCCATTATCTCGGTTATTTCCCGATCATGGCTAAGGTTTTCGTCGGCAAAGGCGAGAAGCACTGGGATGAGATTGCTCGGGTCAAGGAGACGCGCTAGCGATGGCAAAAGAAGTGCTTACCCGCGCCGAAGTTCGCGCTCGGTATCTCGCCCTTGAAAAACAAGGTATTTTTGATCAGCACGTCGACCCGATCGACTATTCGATCGTCATCCCGGTCACCAAAGATTATCACTATTACCCCGAAGGGCTCGGCGAGAAAGTGAGCCATTTTGTCCGGTCGAATTTCGTGGTGAAACCCTATCTCCATCATATCAACGTCTCTTTTTTGGAGACGATGGTGGTGGGTCGGCAAAATCTCAAGGGAATCAAAAAAGCGATCATCACAAGCAACCACGTCCAGATGTTCGATTGCGTCGCCCTCAAAAAGGCGATGAAAGGCCATTGTCTTAACATCGTGGCCGCCCCCTTCAACAATTTTAAGGGATCTTTAGGGGATGCGATGCGCTGTTCGGGCATGCTACCCTTGCCCGAGAGTTTTGATGGGATGGCCCATTTCGAGGACGCCCTTGCCCTTTCGCTTAAGAAGAAGCATTACGTCCTTTTCTTCCCTGAGCAGTCCGAGTGGTGGTATTACCGCAAAGTCCGCCCTTTCAAAGATGGCGCTTTCCATTACGCCCTCAAATACAATGTTCCGATCATCCCCTGTTTTATCTCCTTCGCTCCGCGGAAGAAAAAGATCAAGGATCCGGAAGGGATGTATCCCGAAAGGATGATCGTCCACATCCTCGCTCCGATCTATCCTGAAGAGGGGGAAGACTTCGCCAAGGAGAGGGAACGCCTCAAGAATGCCGCCTTCGAGGAGACGAAAGAGGCCTATGAAAACGTTTATGGTATCCCCCTTTCGTATTCTCGCTGATTTAATCTCTTGTCAAGAAGACTTCAACAACCTATAATCCTAAACGCTGCCCATGAAAGCCCTGAAAGGGCGAAGGGGGAGCGAATAGTCTCTCCCCGATAAGATCCCTTGTCTAAGGAAAGACATCTGCCCCCATAGTTACCGTTAAACACCTCTAATGGACAACGGTAAGTTATAACGAAGTGGTCGCGATAAACGACCACTTTTTCTATTAGTTGCGAGAAGAACAAATACAAGCCTTTTTCCTCGCTCCACTTGTTAAGGTAGTAAGTGAAAGCCGCTCTCAACTCAGCTGGAGTGACATCGGGCATTCTTCCAACACCAAAGAACTTCTCCTTACGCTGGGCGAGTGCGTACTCGCTCTCCAACTCTTGAGACTTCTTTGTGTAGAGTTCCAATGGAACTACCCCTTTGACCATCGCCTCAAGAAGGCGATTTCTTTCTTTTTCGAGGCGTACAACGTTTGCCCGGCTCTTGAGAGCGTCATCAGACTTCGAACGTTCTTTGATTCGCTGATTGATCTCGGCGCAAATTTCCTTGATGACCTTCGGAGAGGTCATATCTCTCATCACGATGTCGAAAACCTGCTTCTCAATCTCATCCTTTTTGATGAAGGGGCAGTGGTCGGTTTTGTGGGGTGTGCTGATGCAACGATAGTATTTGACCGACTTGCCGTGCCAAGAATGGGTGTAGCCAGTCATCTTGCTACCGCAATATCCGCAATACATTATCCCGGTCAGCGCATATTCATCCCCTTTATGGCGAGGATAAGCCTGTCTTGCATGATCTTTGATCTTTGTATTGGCCAAAGCCCAAAGCTCTTTAGATACCAAAGGAGATACCACTTCGGGAACTACGATGGGGTCTCCTTTGCCATAGGAAAAGGTCAAAGTCCCATAGTAGAGAGTGTTCTTTATCATCTTCTCTATAGCTTGATGACTGAAATAAGCGCCTTTCTTTCCGCGAAGGCCACGCTCTTTTAGATTTCGAACTACCGATGCAAGTGTTTCACCAGACGCGATGCGGTTAAAGATGTCGATTGGGATTTGCTTTGTTTCCTCATCGATTTGGTAATGGCCATCCTTGCCATTGAGGAATCCGATTGGGACTACTCCCGAGACTAAGCCTTTTCTCGCTCTTTCATATAAGCCCTTCTTTGTCTCGCGTGAAAGATTCGCTGAATAGAACTCCGCCATCGATTCAATCATTCCCTCAAGCATGATGCTCTCGGGTTTGCTCATATCGAAATCCTCGGTAACAGAAACAAGCGTTATTCCGTGGTCTTTTAGTATTTTTTTATACACCGCAAAATCGTAGCGGTTGCGAGAGAACCTATCCAGTTTGTGGACGATGACAACATCGAAAAGTTTGCTCTTTGCGTCATCGATCATCTGCTGGAATTCATCTCGCTTATCCTTGGTTCCTGTTTTGGCTTCATCGACATAGAACTTAAGGAGTTTTAAATCCTTCGCCTTGCAATAGGCGGTGATGGCATCCTTTTGAGCATCGATTGAGTAACCGCCTCTTTGCTGCTCAGAAGAGAAGCGGCAGTAGCCTACTGCTCTCATTTGCCTTCTTCCGTGTGCTTTTTATATAAAGCATCAGCCATAGAAAGAAGAATGTGGATTTCGTCATCGGTGAGCTTTTGCCCGGAAATATGGTTGACGATCATGAAGATGTCCTTTTCGCGCGGAGCCATCGTGCTTGGTTTCTCATAGCCATAGTAGTTGGACTCCTGGGAGGCAAGGACTGCCTTTAGTTGGTCGGTGATAGGCAAGTCACCATAGCGGATCGAATCGCCTCCGAGAAGGTCTCCTGGTTCGCAATGGAGAATGGCTGAAAGGCGAACGGCCATCTTGAGGGTCATCTTCTTATCTCCGTGTTCGCAAGCGGAAAGGAAACTTCTTGAGCATGATGCTTTCTTTGCAAGGTCTACTTGGCTCATGCCAATCGCTTCTCTTTTGGACTTGAGGTTGTTCATTTTTTATTCCCCTCCCTAAATATTATAAGAGGTATGTCACAAAAAAGAAGACAAAAAGCATAAAAAATAATTGCGTTCACCAAAAAGAGGACATATAATGTTGCCAGTCAAAGGAGCGAAGAACTATGACAAAAGACAAAATTAGTCCCATCAGCACTGAGATAATCGATTCCCTCATCAAAGAGCAGGAGGATGCGAGAACCTATGGCTCTTCCGCTATCGCTATGGTGATTACGTTCACCGATGGTGGCATCAATCTAAAAGCAATCAAATGCTTGAACAACGACCCACAATTCGGACTCACCTTTATGAAGCAGGGGTTTGTCCTTCGGAACAAGAAGTATTCCTATAATGGAATCGCTGACTTCAAACCCATCTACGATTGCGGAATCATCCAAAAGAAACTCAAGCCAATTACCATCGATGAAATCAAGAGAATCATCGATGAGCGAAATGCGAACGTTGGCGATAACTCTCGCTATGAGTTGGGGATTGTTTTGACCTTGGAGGATGGCTCAGTCATCGTCAAGGAACTCGATGGGAGCAAATACCTTTGCCTCAGCGAGGATTGCTTTTCCATTGGACATCGCGATGCCTACGACTGCAAAGTCCCCGGGGCTAGGTATGGCTATCGGAACATCTCGAAAATCGAGATTGTCTATGGTCAACTTATGTTTCCGAATGGGATGCCTAAATTAGAAGAAGTCCAAGCGCCATCGATGGTAACCATCAAAATCTCTGACGAGGATGGCAAAGATCACCGCGCTTGATTCCTATATTCTTTCAAGGAGCGAAGAGAAAGGATTTTTATGGAGGGAAAAACAACGAAAGTATTCGACCGTGGAAAGGTGAAGATTTTGCAACTGGAACTCGGAATCGATGACAAAGGGATGGCTAAATCCCTTGGCGTCACCAAGCGAGTTTACCAAGCAAAGATTCGTGGTGTGGCCAACTTCACGATGGGCGATTTGCTTGCCCTTGAGGCGATGGGCCAACACGATTTCAACTTCTTCTTCAGGGGATAGTTTTCTTATGGGGAAGACTGCCACCAAAAAGAGGACATTGAAAAGGCTACCCGATGGCGCTTTGGACTTCTTAATCGACAAAGTAATCATTCCATTTAGGGAAAGTGAGTCTTCGAAGTTTATACCAGTCTCAACGAAAGGAGGCATCAAAAACCATGCCAGAAAAAACTGAGACATCGCTCGAAGAGGCGTACTGCGCCGCCGACGATGCGGTCAAAAGGGGTGTTCCGAATAAGCTATTGCTAAAAGCGATCCGGAGAAATGGCGGCAAAGAAATCCATACCATCCCGGAGCAAAACCTCGGGCGATTCGTCCGAGAGATCAATAGCATCCGATAAGAGATTAGGGCTTCACCGCCCAAAAGACGATGAAGCCCATAAGAACTGAATTGTTGTTACGCATTCGACACTTAAAAGGAGCGAATAAAATGCAAGAAAACTCAGGGCTAGATTGGGGAAGGCTATTCTCCCGGTTCCTCGATGGAAAATCATTCAAGTTCATGAAGGGAGCGAAGGTGGAAGGGGTCTACAACTTCCGCGACAAACTCGAAGCGGTTTGGTGGGAGCTTATCGGTCTTGCCCTTCAGTGCAATAACCACGGTGCGCTTTGGAACGATGAGGTCTCCTGCGGACACGTCGATGAGATTGCTGTGCTGACTGATCGAACTGAGACCGAAATACAAATTTGTGTTGAATGGTATTGCAAGCCAGTAATCGGAATGGCTGAGATGACCAAATACGGTTTGAAAATCGTGAACTTCGACCGCTATCAACTGGTGGACAAGATCGAGAAAATCAAAGAGCAAAACCGAATCCGCCAGCAGCGATACCGCGATATGAAAAAGCTCATCGCTCCTCCTCCGTTGCGTGAGCATAACGTTACGGTAACGCATTCATCACGCGATTCCTCTCAAGAGAATAAAGAAATAGAGCAAGAACAAGAATCAGAACCAAAACAAGAGGCTTTGACTCCTGAAGTCGTCAAATCCGATGAATGTGATAGAGATGATAAACCATCCTGGGCTGACGATCTTTGCCCCATAACCAAGGATTTAATCAAAAGAAAATTCCTGGACTACGGGGACATCGACCTATTCGCAATCAATTTCTATATCCAAGACAAAATCGAAGAGCGGAAATCGAACCTACCTCTTCTCTATGCGGTCATCCACTACGTTGTGGCTAGATACAATCCCAAAACCGTCCAGAAGAAAGGTGAATGGTTCATGTCATCCGTTACTCACAATCTCGCTTGCTTCGACTTCGCCAAAAAAACTGGATGGGACGAAGCGGTGGAGAAATACAATCCAAAGACCCCGGACGATTGGGAGAAGGTTCTCGAAGAAACGCTACCGAAAATGGTCAAGGCTTATGCCGATGAACACAAAGAGTGATTTCAAGAACTCCATCCTCGTCCATTACGAGGAGCTTGGGGGAATCGACATCGAGGTTTCCGTCACATCCGAGGAGATGGCCGACTTCATCCTCAAGAGGGAATACAACCACGGATTCGATTCCCTGAAGTTCTCTAGCGACTTCGCCGAAAGGGTCATCGCATCTTCGTTCAAAACGTGCCTTGACGATTTCGAAAAGAGATTCCGGATCAGCGATGTCGTTGGCTGGGGGGAGTTAGTTCGGGACTCAGAAGACTTCTATGAATTCGAGAAGGAAAAGCATCGAAAAGATGCGATGTCTATCTATAAAAGAAAGAAGGGCATAGCCCATGAATATCAACAAATTCTCAAATCCGACCGATGAGTACGTTTTCATCAGCAAGGACGAGCCGAACGATCCCTACATCAAGCAGATCAAGGATTTCTCGACCGAGCTTATCTCACTTAGAAACGGAAACGAGGAAGTCCAGTTGCGGAAGGTTTCGCTTGATGGGACCGATCTCGTCATCCGCTGCCACTACGAAAAAGGGAAACTCACCTACGTTGAGCTCTTCGGAAGGAAGCAGCGATGAGCGGAACGCTGGTCAATCGCGGCAGGATTTGCCAGCCATTCATCGATTCGAGAACCGATTCCGAGAAGGAGATAGCCGAGGCTAGATTCCAAATGGAACTCTTTCGGAAGAAGGGGAACTACCACGGTTGGAAACAAGCCAAAGCCCATTACGAAAGACTGCTTAAGAAAGCGAGGAAAAGATGATGGAAAACACTATGCAGACTTCATTATTCGATTTCGCCTATCCTTCGTTCCGATTCACGAAGCCAATTCGTGTCATCGAGTTGTTCGCTGGGTACGGAAGCCAGATGATGGCCTTCGAGAGACTGAGCAAAGACGGTCTCATCCCACTTGGAGTAGAATCCTACAAAATTTGCGAATGGGCTATTCCTTCATTCGTTGCCTGGGCGAAGATCCACGCAAGCGATGACAAGCAGGACTATTCCGAAGGAAAAAGCAAGGAAGACCTCGCGCGTATTCTTTGCGAGAAAGGCGCTTCGCTGGATTGGAAGACACCGGCATCATTGGCTTTGCTGAAGCGAAAGCCAGAAAAATATCTCCGCGATGCCTTTAACGCGATGATAGCTTCGAATAACGTCGTTGACATAACCAGGGCGAAAGGAAGCGACTTCGCGATGGTAGAGAGAGAGGTATCAAGTCGTTATGACCTGGTCTTTCCCATGCCAGTCATTAAGCCTCGCCGGAAAGCGCGCCGGAATGGATGAGGGCAGCGGAAGCGAGTCTTCGCTTGGCTACGAGGTTCTTCGAATCCTTGATGAGATGAAAATAATCAATCAACTTCCTACGATTTTGGTGATGGAAAACGTTCCTCAGTTCGCCAGCAAAACGAATCGGACTAACATCATCAAGATTCAAGACAGGCTTGGCAAATTGGGCTATAAATCCTATATCGATGTCCAGTCGGCAACCGACTTCGGTGTTCCGCAAACGAGAAAGCGGTGCTTCATGATCTCTATTCTCGGGGATTATTCGTATCAGTTCCCAATCCCGTTTCCTTTGAAAAAGAAACTGAAGGATGTTTTGGAGCAGAACGTTCCTGAGAAATACTATCTTTCCGACAAGATGGTCAAATACGTCTTGGCTTCCGGAACGAAGAACTATCATCCGCAGCCGGGCATCGACCCCGAAATCGGTAGGACGGTAAACACCAGCCCTGCAAGCCATCGGAGCGGAGTCGATAACTACATAACAGATGATGCCAAGAAAGATGGGGTTGTTCCTATCGATGCCTACAATCACAAGCCAACCGATGTCCCCGGGACGATTGGTGCAGGTTACGAATCGATCAACCACGGTCCAGTTGTGGGGGAGGTTATCGAGGTCGGAAACTTGAATGGTCACCAATCGGGAAGGGTGTTCTCGGAGGATGGTGCCGCTCCAGTGGTTATGGCTCACACCCACGGGAACACTCGCGAGGCGGTGGCGGTCGGAGTCCACGCCGTGACGAATGGACACGGGAAGCTCAAGAAAGATGACGATCAGCACAAGATCGTGCTCGAAGACAATGGGCAAGAGGCATCCTACTCGCTGACAACCGCTAACAATCTGAGCGGATTGGTCGGGATAAGCGATGATGGGAAAAAGGAGAAGGCGGAGGAAGGCCTTCCCATCAGGGACGCCACATCGAAGGGATTCGCAATCGCCCACGATGGCGATGGTGTCTATATCCAGAACATGACCAACAAGCGTGGAACCGTCCAAAAAGGGAAGGTCCCGACAATCAAGGCTGGTGGCCAGGATGTCGGAGTCGTTGTCAAAGGCATCGACAAGTCTGCAAATAATCCGAAGGAGATAGAAGTTGCCAACTGCATTACCGCCCGTGAAGATAGAGGGGTTTCAAAGCACGAAGGGGAAGGAACTGCTGTTCTTGAAATCGGTTCTTACACTCCTTCTGGCATAAGCGGAAAAGTAGTTGACCCGAAAGGTGTGGCCCCGACTTTAACCACTGGAAGCCACGGAAACCAAACTGGTGTGGTAGAGCCTAAGCTAAAGCAGATCGGAAACATATATCCCGATAGGGAGAACTTCAAGAATCCTACCTCGGGTAGGGTATATGACAAAGAAGGGGTAAGCCCGACCATCAACACTATGGATGGAGGTGACCGCCAGCCGATGGTCGCGATTGGGATGGCTCAAAGGACGAGAGGACACGGCCGCTTGCCGAAAGGAGATGAGCATAGGCAACAGGAGATTGAATCCAATGGAGGGGAGGTCAGTAATTCGATCACAACCGTCCAAAAGGACTCGCTTGTCGCTGAGGTGCTTACCAAAGAGCGGACTGAGCTCGGGAAGAAAAAGAGGAAGGAGTACGAGAACCACGAAACCGATTTGAAGAGATCCGATGTTTCGAAACTCGTCCCGAGAAAGGATGGATGCTCGAACACCCTAACGACCGTCACAAAGGACAACCTCATTGCCGAGAAGAAGCCCATCTGCCTGAATCCGAAGGGAGGAAGGGGAGGTGTCGAAGGACTCCAGCCGAGCGTGGAAAATCGTGTCTATAGCTCCGAGGGGACTGCGACCGCAGCGACAACATCGTTCCTTCCTAACTACATGGACTTGACTCTACGAATCCGAAAGCTGACTTCGAGAGAATGCTTCCGGCTTCAGGATGTCCTGGATTCCGATTACGACAAAATTAAAGACTTGTTTCCCGAAAGCATCCTCTATCACCTCGCAGGTGATTCGATCTGCGTGGCCAATCTCTATTTTATTTTCAAAATGATGTTCACCGAATCATGGACATCTTCAGCCCATTAATGGGTAAGGGAGCGAAGCATGAATTTAAAACAATTCTTAAGCCAAAAATGGATTTCCGATGATGCCAACGTCGTTATCGGAAGCAAAACGAAGACAAAGAAGCAGTGGCTTGATAGCCCTGCCGATGTCCTATCAAAAGAGGTCACCTCTTCGGGGAACTACGTTGTCAATCTAACGAATTACATCCGGGTGGAGGTGAGCCGATGAACACGAAAGTCCATTACCTGAAGATTCGAAAGATCTTCTATGAGCATCTATGCGATGGCTCGAAGCGGTTCGAGATAAGGAAGAACGACCGCAACTTCCAAATCGGTGACAAAATCTCGTTCCGCGTCGTTAACGAGGATGGCTCCATCACCGAGAAGAATGATCTCTGGGCGATTATCTACATCCTCGAATCCGACCAGTTCCCAGACGGAATCAAAGACGGATATGTGGTCATGTCCATCGAGATGATAAGGGGGTGCGCCTAATGGCAAAAAGATCGAAGTCGCTAAGGACGAATTCGGCAGGTCGAACCATCAAGAGCTTCAAGGGGTCTAAGCGGACCTATCCGATCAAAGACCCCGAGGCGCTGAAACGGTTCATCGGCTGGTTCGACATCCAATACCGCAAGGCATCGGGTGAGCGCAAGCGCCAAGCCGACCGCAACAGAATGGTAATCCTAACTGCCTTAAACACCGCCTTCCGGAGCGAGGATGTGTTGCAACTTCGAGTGTGCGATATGGTAGACGGTCATATTTCGATTAAAGAAAACAAGACTGGGAAATTCCAATCATTTGACCTTAATCCAGGTTTTACGAAGATGGTTCGCTCTTACGTTGAAAGAAACCAACTATCTGATCAGGACTACCTCTTCCAACCTCGGCAGTCGATGTCGCGATCTCATTCGGAGAAAGAATCGAAGATTTATGCATTACCTGTAACAAGGGTGAGGATGAATCAAATCATCAATAAGGCCATAAGCGCAGCTGGAATTAACTATTCAGTTGGGATGCACGGCCTACGCAAAACATTCGGATATTGGTACATCAAAAACGGAGGAAACCCATTCACGTTACAAAGAATGTATTGCCATTCAATGCTTGCAACTACCGAAAGATACGTTATGTGGGGAACCGAGGATGTGGATGCGGCGAGAGCCAATATGCAAATCGGATTCACAACACCCCACAAGAAAGGACGATAAAAAACTATGAAAGAAATGGAGGGCAGTAACTAATCCTAGTGAACTAGGTTCTCGGCTTGGTTGATTGCGAATGCCGGGGCAAATACCGCAAGGAGTGGCCCCTAATGAGGCCGCCATAAAGTTGCCATCTCACATTTAGTGAAATTGCTTGTGACTGCTAAGAAACACATCGTCTCCCTGTCGGGAGGCATCGGATCATATGAGACTCTAAAGCGAGTGATCGCCAAGGAGGGCAAAGAAAACGTCGTTTCGGTCTTCTGCGACACTCTCGCGGAGGACGGAGACCTCTATCGCTTCCTCAACGACATCGAATCTAAGCTCGGAATCAAAATCGTCCGCCTTTGCTACGGCAAGATCCCGATGGAACTCTGCTTCGAAGAGAACTTCATCTTCAATTCGAGGATTGCGAACTGCTCCAAAATCCTCAAATCAAAGCCCTTCAGCGAATGGCTGAGGGAAAACTACCCCAATCCCGATGATTGCGTCATCTACCTCGGCATCGACTGGACCGAGATGCACCGAATCGCACCGATCAAGGAGAACTACAAACCCTACACTGTGGAGTTCCCGATGACCGAGAAGCCCTATCTCTCGAAGCCGGAGATGATCGCCAGCCTCAAGGATGAGGGAATCGATGTCCCGAGGCTCTATAAGCTCGGATTCGAACACAACAACTGCAAGGGTTGCTGCGTGAAGGCTGGCATCGCCCATTACGAGAACCTTCTTCGGAAAGACCGCGTCACCTACCTCGAACTCGAAAACAAGGAGCAAAGGCTCCGGGAGAGAATCGGGAAGGATGTCTCAATCCTGAAGAGGCAGGGGAAGCCGTTCACCCTCAAAGAGTTGAGAGAACAGGTCGATTCTAAGCCGCTCCAGTGTTCGCTCTTCGGCGAGGACGAATGGGGCGGATGCGGTTGCTTCGCCGAACTGGATGACAAACAAAAAGGAGACTGACTATGGATGACAACATCTTAACCAACAAAAGCCGAATCGATTGCCTATATCTCATCGAGTCCAGATGCCTTACGGAATGCCCTGGCGGAAATATCAATATGTGCGGAAATTGCGTTTATTTCTATTGGGGAGAAACCGCTGGTGAATATATTGATTTCTCGTTTGAAGTAACGGTTTTACAAAGAGGAAAACCGAAATGGCTTATGTCCTATTGCTCGACCGCAAGTGAAAGCAAACTCAAATTCTTATCAGACCTTCTTGTTGATTTGGACAAGATCTCCGAATTAGAACCCAAAAAGGAGAACTAAAAATGGAAATGATCGGTTTCAGGGTTTGGGACAACCACAAGAGAATCATCAGAAATGTCACCAGCATTTCCTTCAATAGGAATGGCCTCATCACCCAAGTGACTTACTTCAACAATGGCGTGCGATGCTCGGTCAAAAAGTGCTTCTCATTGCTTCAGTACATCGGGAAGGAAGACAAAGAAGGAAACCCGGTGTTCGATGGCTACTACATCGAATACCAAGATGTAATCTACAAAGTTTCTTTCTACAAGACTTTATCTATCTTTGCCCTCTTCTACGATCTCGGATGCGTATCAGTTGGCTTCATAGATTGGAGCAAAGCGAAGATTGTCGGAAACGTTTACGAAAACTTTAGTTTAGACAAGAAATGCGGATTCTATTCGCATAAATGAGCAAGGAGAAAATGCTGATGAAAGTAAAAAACTGCAATGGCTGCAAATTCTGCAACAAGGTCAAATGCCTGGCATTCCATTGGAAGCTTAGGCGAATCGGAATCGACCAGCGGAGAATGGTCGCTTGCAAGGTTCCTTACATCTATTCCTATTACCTATGCGGAGTAGCCGGAATGCGAGTTACCGCACTGAAGAAATGCCCATTGAAGAGCCACGGCATCTGCGAGAAGTGCGGCGCTCCTGGTACTGAGGTTCATCACATCATTCCATTGAATGAGACGAACGTTGATGATCCTTCGATCTCTTTAAATCCAGATAACGTGATGCTCCTTTGCAAGGATTGCCACGAGGCCATTCACCAAAGCGATAGGCCAGTGAAGAAAGGATGATTAATATGAACGAATTTACAAAATCACTTGGATTCTTGGTTTCTAATTTCCGGATTCCTAGAAAATACGGATTCACCGACACCTTGGAATCAGCCGTTTCGAATCTCTACCTAATGACTTATCTCACCGAAATCGTTCAATCCGATTACTTCTTCGTGATCGAGATGAACCACGATGGGAATAAAGGCTTCAACGAAAAGGAAATAAAGCAAATTGGTCCTGATGACGATTACGACAGATCCATTAAGTTCATGCAAGGAATTAGAAAATGGGGAATCGCCTATGGCTTTGCTTGCGAATACTTCGCTCCTTGGGATTTGGTCTTCGAAACAAAAGAAGAGGCTGAGTCTTTCGTGAATAGTTTCGAGTCAGATCAAAAATCAAAAATGGATCAAGAGAAGATACTTGCCGATTTGCTTTCATCCCAGCGGACGCAAATGCCATATTCGCCAAAAGAAGAAGAGCCTTACAAGCTAATCGCCAAAAGCGATGTGTCTCCCAAAAAAATAATCACCGTTGGCCAAATAGCGAAATGCTACCGCCTCTATATCGAAATATTCGAGGAGGAAGACCAGGACTATCCCGATGGTCGAATCGTCAACAACAAAGAAAACGCCGAATTAAAGCTTCTTCGCAAGATGGTTGGAGATAACGAAGAGATGGTCAAAAAGGCTAGGGACATCGTCGACCACATCAGAGTCCCTGGCGGAGATGATGGCGATGACGGAAGCTACAAACCTCTTTGCGACGATTTCCGAAAACTAGGGTTCGTAGTTGTTGACGATGACTCCAAAGGAAATTTCAAGCCTTCGGATTTGGCCAAAGCCGCGAAAGGAGGTGATAAGGATGGAAAAAAGTAGAGTGATTCAGCTTGTTTCGTTTCTAGGCATCCAATGCGAAGTCGCAAACGAAGCCCTAAAGAAGCAAGGGAGTGGCGGTGGTTACGGTCCTGACTCCGTGACGATCACAATTCCGGCTTCGCTGCTTGGCGATGTTGTCGAAGCCAACAAAGAAGCGGTCGGACTAATCGCTGATGCCGACAAGAAATAGCCATAAGCGCATTCGCAATGCGTTTTATAGAGAAAGGAGGTAAACATCCATGAAGGAACCAGTCGAGAACTATCTCGGAAGAACCGCTAAGGTCAAAGCGACTCCGGAAATCGTTGGCAAGGTTGTTGGAGCTGCGACTTACACCGATGAGAGAAATCCTGATCAAGTCGAAGTCATTTATGTCGATAAGGTCGGTGTCGCTCACTACGTTTGGTACAACTTGAGCGAAGTCGAGTTTATCTGAAGCCAAAAAGAGGTTGGGGCTTCAAAACCCCAATCTCCTAAAAGTAGCGATGGAATCTTCTAAAACAAACTTTTGGAAAACTCGTTCCATAAAAACACCATCAAAAGCAATCCTAAAAAACAGGAAGCGCCGAAGTTAATCTTCAAAAACATTAGCCAATCGTGAGTTTACTAGTTTATTAGAGTTTGTATAGCAATATTCAATGCTTAAAACACGTTGGAAGTTAGAACACATCTAACAAAATAGCCATTCGACAAATAAACGCTTAAAAGGAGCGAATAAAAAAATATGAAATTTACTGCCACGATGCTGACCTTGGTTGCAGCCTTCAAAGCCGCTTCCGACTTCACATCAATCTCGAAGAATCGCGAGATCCTTCACAACTGCAAGCTGAAAGTCGGATTCACACCCGATGGCTTGCCGAAAGCCAAAGTCATTTCGACCGATTCGGGAGTCCTTCTCTCTCAAACGGTTGCCCTGACTTCTGAAGCGAAGCAAACCGAAAGCGGCGAAGCGGTGTTCAATCCTGCGGTCGTTGCCAAGATGCTACGCTCGATCCCTTCCAAGGAAGACGATGCGGTCACCGTTTGGACGGATGATTCGAATATCACGTTCGAATGGGGAACCACGGTCATCTCAACCAGGAAAGAAACCGATCCTTATCCGGTGACCGAAGACATTCTTAACATCGACGATGATGGAATTGACTCGATCACATTCAGCCTTTCCGATATGCGGAAGGTCATCAGCGGACTGGCCAAACTCGGCTACACCAAAGCCCGTGTCATCATCCCGAGAGTCAATCTTCTCGACAAAGACCTCAAACGCATGAAAGTAACCTTCGATGCCAACAACACCGCTGAGAACTTCTGCATCCTTTGCCCGGCCAAGAACATCGCCAACGAAGACGATTTCAAAGATCATCTCCGCGATGGCACGGTTCCGAAGCCAGCGGTGGACAAAGAAAAGAAGCCTGAAGACAAGAAGACTGTTGAAGCCGCGAAACCAGCCGAAGACAAAACCAAGAAGTGAGGACCAATCAATGAAAAGCCGTAGGAAGCCATTAACCGCTGACGAAATTCTGAAGCTTAGGCTTTCAGTTTCTCACATCATCGATTGGTTTGATGCGATGCCTTCAGGGAGAAACATTGCGGTCGGGGACATCCAAAAAGAGCTTGCTAATTGGAAGGATAGAGACGCCACGAAAGCGGAGGTGCGTAAGAGTAACCAAAGGGCTTCACAAGAGAAGCATCCAACGATTATCACGCACCCTTCCGCTGAGTGCGTTCTCCCCGATGGAATCGAGTCGATGACTATTCGAATCAAGCCGCTTAAGAAAAAGCAAAACAAGGAGCAAAAAAATGGAGATTGAAGATGTCGAGATTACTCAGCGAGACGGGCATGATCTTCCTCTTCCGAGCGAGAGGCAATACTGCCTGAGACGTATTCTCAAAGCCAACTGGTCTCATTGGCTAAAGGGAAAAGAGATCTTCACCAAAATGCAAGAAACTCTTTATCCCTACGATGGTTCGCCTGAACTTGCCTATAAACAGATAAACGAGGATGTCAAATTCCTCAATTTGTGCGGCAGGTTCGACAAGATGATCATTGGGAACCGCTCTCGTGGTTACAAGATGGCAACCCAAGAAGAATTCGCTACATGGTTCGCCAATCGGGCAAGCGAATATAACGCCGCTTGGGATTATGCGAAAGCGATGGCTGACAATGCCAAGATGGATGGACAAGTAATTCTCAACCTATGGCATCAAAAAGACCTTCGTGAATTCCACGATTGCTTTGTTCCAAAGAAGGCGAATCCCTGATGTGCAACTTGAAATCTAATTACGACAAGTCCGTGAGGGAAGCGGTGGAGGCGCTGAAGGATGGCGAGAAAGCAGTCCTTTGGAACCTTGACCAAGTCAAAGCCGTTCAGAAGCTTATTCCGGATGCCGCGATGACAACGAAGACCGATGTTCGCTCAGGAATGGTTTGGTTCGAACTCAGAAGAAAACGCTTATAAAGGAGGAAAACAATGCCCACAAAAAAGAAAGTCGATGTCGATTCAGTGATGACCATCATCAATGCCGAGATCAAAAGGCAGCAGGAATTCAAAGCCTTCAAAACGAAGGTTATCAAAGACACTGATCCCAATTCTCCTAATGGTCCATCGACCATCGTTGATGCGGTTTCTCGAATTGGCGTCTTCGATGCCAAGATCGAGGCTCTTCAGGACATCGGAGCGGCCATTCTTCTCATCCACGGCCCTGAGAAGCCGAAAAAGAAAGAATGACTCCTTCCGAGAAAGCCGAGAAGCTTCTCAATGACTATCGGGAAAAAGGTTTCACCGTCCTCCAAGCCTACGATGATCTCGATTCGAAAATATACGAAATGGCTTGGGAAACGCTTGATTCCGAAGAACTGAAACTGAAACAGGCTTATGTGATCGCGATAACCTGGATAAAAAAGATGCGCGATGAAGGGAGAAGAACCTTATGAATTGGAGTGAGCCAACGTTATACGAATGCTTCGCCATCGTCCTTGGATTGCTGGCTTTCGTCTTTGCGATAGTCGCATTCATCGAGAGCGGACACAATGGAGGTAAATACTAATGGACTGGACAATGTTCACCATCATCATGTGCCTTGGATTCATCTTGGCAGTATCGGTGATGTCTTGCTTCTACGCTTTCCGGGTTGCCATTCGCAACCACCGAAAGTAATCGTTGAGCATCAAGGAGCGAAGGATGATCAGCGATTTCGAGGAATCTCTTTTTAGCCAATATCTTCTCAAGAAGAAGTCTCTTCACTATACCAAGCAATCGCTTGAGGCAATGGAGAAGGACATCAAAGCGACTGAGATGATTCTTAAGGCCATCAAGGATTCTTCATCAAAAACCGAATACAAGGTCTTCTATGACCACTATGTCAAAGGCTTGTCTATCAGTCTGATGGCCAAGAAGTATTCATATTCGACAAGTGGGATTAAGAAGATTCTTAGGAATATTCAAAAGAAAGCGAACAAAAGCGTGACCAAAAAGTAACCAGTTGGTCGCTTTCTTTATAAGGACTATGAGTGTAATTATTTGCTCAAGGATGAGGTGCGAGTCTTCGCTCCTTGGCCTCATCCGATCAAAGGAATTTATGCCAAGCAAGTTCGGTAAAAAGGTCGATGCATTCTACCATTCAGCACGTTGGTATAGATGCAGGGAAGACATCATCCGAACTCATCACGGCATCTGCGAGAAGTGCGGCGCTCCTGGTACTGAGGTTCATCACATCGTTCCATTGAATGAGACGAACGTTGATGACCCGAACATATCGATGAGTCCTAACAATCTCCAATGCTTGTGCAAAGCTTGCCACGATGCCATTCGCCAAGGCAATCAGCCAGTGACGAAAGGCCGATGCAAATTCGATGAGTTTGGGAGAGTAATCGCTATCAAAGACCCCCCCACCCCTAAATGAGAAAACATCGATGGTTACTCACCGGGTGGGGAGCGATGAAATATATATTCCCCAAAATTCGGAATTTCGGGGAATACGGGGAAAATTAAGGGAAAAGGAGGCATAGCCTAAGTAATGTCAAGCAAAAGGATGCAAACCAGACCTGTTGGCCGTCCAAAGAAGATGGATGGGTCTTTTTCGTCTAAAAAGCATTACACCAAGGCTGAGAAAGCCGAGCATCTTGAGCGCATCAAAGCGATGGCCGCTCTTGGTGGCTTGGATGAATTGGAATGCCCCGAAGACCTTGATGAGGATTCTAAGAAGGTTTTTGTCCAAACGGTGGCGATCTACAAAAAGGCGAACCTAAAAATACTCAACGATTTGGATGTGAATGCCCTGGCTATGTATTCTGATGCCATTGCCGACTACAACAAATTCCGCAAAATAAATTCCCTCTACAAAGCGACCATCGATAGGGCGATGAAAGACACGAGAACCGACCCCTTGAAAAAAATCGAAATCATGGATGAGGCGGTCCACATGATGGCCGAAGCCGAGAATGCCAAGATGAAGGCATTTAAGATTTTCAAGGAACTGAACATCCAACTCGGGCTTTCCCCGGTTGGTCGCGCTCAGATGAAAATCAAGGAAGACGAATCGAAACCGAAGGTTGCCCCCGGCGCAAGCTTTTTGTTTAACCGAGCCAAGAAAGACGGGACCGCATGATGATGGAATCAGCGACTGCCCAAATGATCCGTTCGATAGAGACGCACGAGCGCCCTTATCCTATTTGGATTGAACTTTGGTATCTCGACCATATCAAGCCAATTCTGGAGGACAAAGATCCGCGCTGGTACTTCGATGAGCATGGTGCGGATGATTTCTTTAACTTCATTGAATCGTTTTGCCGAAATCCTTCCGGCGTCGAATGGAAAGGTAAGCCAATCGAGCTTCTTCCTTTTCAAAAGTCGAAATACGAGATGCTTTATGGCATCAAAGACAGGGAAACCGAGCAACTTCGCTTCTCCGAGTGCTTCGATGAGCGCCCTAGAAAGAACGGGAAGACAACCGAAGTGGCTCCTTGGTGCTTATACGAGACCACGAGAAGCGGTGCTGAGGTTTATGCCGCATCGGGAACCCAAGACCTCGCGATGAAGGTTTGGAACGAAGCCAAACAAATGATCGATGATTCAGAACTATGCGGTGATGGTGGTTTGGCATCGATGCTGGGCTATCGCACTTTCCCTCACCCGGAGATTTATACCCTTCCTGAATTCGGGCTTAATAGCCATTTCTACGCTTTGAGCCACGATAACAACACCAACAAAGGAAAGAATGAATCAAAGAACGTCAGCTCTTATTGTTTGGATGAGGTTCACCTTCTCGACTTAGAGACCTATACGCAACTGCACGATGGAACTTCGGCAAATCCTAATGCCATTGGCAATATGATCGGTTCTAATGGTAAGACTCGCCTTGGCTTCTTTGACCAAACGAGGGATACCTCCAAGAAGATCATTGTTTTTCGTTCGAAGCAAACATCGCTTCTACCCTTGCTTTGGGAAGCTAATTACGATGACCTAAACCTCATTCCTGAAGAGCGGAGACCTAAGCAAGATGATCTCAATGCCGTTGAGACATGGATTCGCGCAAATCCTGCCTATGGTGTCATCAAGACCAAGAAGTATATGGAAGACACTTTCTTGGCCGCCCAAGAAAACCCGATGAAGATGATCGACTTCCTTAATAAGGACCTCGATGTTACGGGAACAACGCAAAAGGCTTGGCTACCCGCCAAATACTGCATCAACCACGAAGTTTATTCGAAAGAGGCTTTGGCCGCTTTCGACCGTTCTCCTGTTATCGGAGGATTCGACCTTGCTGCTTCGAACGATATGCAAGCAGCCGGGACTTTGATTGTTGATCGAAAGGCCAAGAAACTTATCTTCACGGTGAAGCATTTTGCCACCAAGTCTTTCATCGAAAGTTCAATGGCCTTGAACACCGATATGCCTTGGGATGCCTGGAAGCAACAGGGCTTAGTCAAGGTTTCGGGAGTCGATTTAATTAATGACGATGACACCTATGCTTATTTCGCCGAAGCCTTTGCGGAGCATCGTTATGAATATAAGAAGATCAAATACGATCCTTGGGGAGCGAAACAGATTGTCGGACGTCTTAACGATGCTGGCTGGAAGGAAGGCTCGACTCTTTCTGAAGCGAGACAGGGATTCAAAACTTTATCTCCGGCTATCAAATTCCTTTTTGCCGCCCTTAAGCATCACATCATCGTCTTCCAAGATAACCCATTACTTGAATGGGAATTGACCAATGCTGAGTTAATCGAGGATAAGAACGGGAACTGGATGCTAGACAAATCCGGTGGAAACAAAGCCTTGAAGATTGATGGACTTGCGGTTCTTGTCGATTGCTTGGTCGAACTAGTCGAGAACATGAACTACTGGATGCCAGGAGGCTTTGGAATATGAGCTTGTTCAGTTTCCTATTCAAGAAAAAAGGCGGAAATAGCAGTGCCAAGAGCGCCGCTTTTGGAGCGACGCCGATTTGGTCACCATTCTTCTCTCAGGATTCGACCCCTGAGTTGAACATCACTTTCATGAACTGCGTCCGGACCAATGCGACTAACTTCGGAAAGATCATGCCGAAATGCTTTGTCAAAGACCAAGAAGTTTCAGGGAAGGCTTACTTGAACCGCATTCTTCAATACAAGCCAAATCCAAGAATAAACGGCCCTAAATTTTGGAGGGCGGTCGGACGATCTTATTTCTACAACAATTTGGCAATCATATTTCCCGAATGGGATTTCACAAAACCAAACGAGCCGTTGAAAGCCCTTTGGCCAATCGATCTCAAAGGCAATGCGGTCCAATTCGTCATAACCAAAGACGGAAGCATCGCTGTCCATTTCTATCTCAATGGGGCGGACATCTATGAATGGCTTGATGATCTCATCGTTCTGGAGCGCGATGTCGATGTTACTGGTGACTTCAATGGATTATCTCCTGACCTCGACCAGTCTTTGGCGGTACTAAAGACGTTTGGAGAAGGAGCGATCAATGCTATTTTGTCGGCGTTCTTCGTCCAGTACATTTGCTCAATATCCACAAACGTTGACCGCGAAGTTCTCAAAGCTCGCCAAAAAGATATGGATGCACTTTGGTTCGATGGGAAAAGCCGAGTCATCTTCGTTAACGGAGGTGACAAACTGGAGCGAATCGAGCCTAAAGCAAGCGTTCCGATGTCGGACACCATTGAGACTTTCAAAAAGGATGTTTATCAATACGAAGGAACGAACGAGAAGATCGTCAACCGTGCCTATGACGAAGACGATTGGCAAGCCTACTTCGAGGGGACGATGGAGCCACTTTGCCAAGAGGTGAGCGCCGAACTTACGAACAAGCTTCTAAGCGAATACGAATTCTTCAAAGGAAACAAAATCGAGGTAATCACCGATCCGCTTCAAACCGCATCGCTGGCCCGAAGAGCGCAGTTCGCCCAGATCTTGGGCAACCAGGCGGTTGTCATCCCGAACGAACTTCGTAGGTTGCTCTACCTGCCTCCGATCCCCGATGGTGACAAGCCTCAGACGAACCTCAATTACGTCCATTCGGATAAGCAGGACCAATATCAGGATGTCTCGGGCGATGATTCTTCTAGCGATGAAAAACCCGACAATAAATCGGGTTCTAATAAAAAGAAGGAGGGCAGTAAAGATGCCTGAAATTAAAAAGTTTATCGAGGCGGCCCAATCGCTGCCCGAATACCTCCGCAAAGAGGTGTTAGACCGCTATTGCCACGCAGGTGTGGTCCTCAAGAGGGATGAGAAGACTCCCGATGATGATGAATTCGCCTATTTGGAAGGAAAGGCTGTTACATTCAACGACCCGACCATTCTATTCAAAGATGGTGACACCGAGTATAAGGAGCAGATCGATTCCAACTCCTTCACCGGAGCCGATGTCAGCGATGTCGTTCTGAAGTACAACCACGAGAGCGCATTTATGGCCGCTGCTCGCACCAAGAACCAAACCCTATTCTTGGAAGTCCGCCAAGACGGAGTTTATATCAGGGCAAAGTGCAATAAGAAGAACCGAAACGCTATGGATTTCTACGAGCAGGTTCGTGAGGGTCTTTTGGACAAAATGTCCTTCGCCTTCACCATTAAGGAAGACTCTTTCAACGAGGAGACTCATACATTCACGGTCCGTCAGATCGACAAGGTCTACGATGTGGCCGGAGTGGATTTCCCCGCTTATGAGAATACGAGTTTGGTCGTGGCACGCAGGGCTTTGGATGTGGAGACGTTCAAGGCGCAGGTGGAGGCCAGGAAGCTTGAAGCGACCAAAAAGAAGATTCTCATCGCGAGAGCAAGCGTGAGAGGGTTGCTCAATTAAGAGTTCATTGGAGGAAAAATTAAAATGAACCGTTTACAAGAAATCGAGAAGCGCCTTGCTGAAATCAAAGGCCTCATCGAAAAAGAAGAAGATACTGCCAAGCTCGATGCTTTGCAGGCCGAAGTCCGTTCCCTTCTGGAAGAGAAAGGCAAAATCGAAGGAGCCGCCATTGGCGAGGCTCGTGCCGCCGCTCGTGCCGCTTTCAATGCTGCCGCTCCCGGTGAGGTGAAAGACCCGACTCAAAAATCCGAAGTCGAAAAACGCGCCGAGAGCTTTATCAGCACGAAGCACGAAGTCATCGATGTCCGCGATGCTATGGGCGCTCTCAACAAACGGGCGTTGCTCCTTTCGAGTGGAGCTATTGCTACCCCGACCACGGTTGATGGTGTCCGCGACAACTTCGATAAGGTTCCGGCTATCATCAACGATGTCCGCGTCGTTAACAAGAAAGGCTCTGGCGAATACAAAGTAGCTTACACGAAGACCAATCTCTCCGCTTCCAAGGCAACTGAAGGAGCTGGCGCCACTGCGAGTGAGTACGGAACTGGATACGTTGACATCAAGCCGTATGCCATCGAGGTTTACACCGAAGTCAGTCGGAAGATTCCTTCCGAGACTCCTCTCGATTATGAGGCTCGTGTCCGGGATTCGGCTCTTCTCGCCCTCCGCAAGAAGGTCTGCTCTTTGATCGCTCTTGGCGACGGTTCCGAATTCCTCGGCATCGCGAATTCGGTCGATAAAGATGGGAATGCGATGGTTCAGGCCATTACCCTTTCCACCGACATCGATGCCTCGACCCTTCGCAAGATCGTCCTTCAGTACGCTGGAGATGATCAGCTCGATGGCGATGCCACCCTTTACCTCTCGAAGGCTACCCTTCAGAAGTTCGGCGATGTCCGTGGCACGAGCGAGAAGAAAGCCGTTTACGACATCTCGTTCACCAACGGAACCACCGAGGGCATCATCAAGGAAGGCGGTACTGCCGCTCGTTTCGTCATCATCAAGGACCTCGCCGACAAACTCGACTATGGCAACCCGATGAACTACGAACTCGCCTTGTTCAGCGACTACCAAATCGAAATCGACACGTCCTACAAATTCAAAGAAGGTCTCGATGCCATCAAAGGCAGCGTTACCGTTGGCGGTGCGGTCACCACGCAGAATGGCTTCTCCGTGATCAGCCAAAAAGCCGCCTAATCAACTAAAAGAATCGAGGAAGTCTTATGGCACAAGTAGTTACTAGTGAAGAGGTGAGGTTGGCCCTCCATTTAGATCCGGGTTACCCGGATACTTTGCTTAGCTCTTATGCGGATGAGGCTTCCTCCTTCCTCGAGTTGAGGACCGGAAGAGACTGGAGCAACGACAAGCCAATTAATACGATGGCGAAGAACTGCGCCTTTTGCTACATCAAAATGCAGCACGCGGAAGACTCAGGCTCTTCTTATAAGCAAGATTACGATTACTCGTTTGGCATCAATTCGATGCTCAATGACCTAAAAGACTTGATCAGCCTGGGGAAAGTCAAATGAGCAACTATCAGAAAACAAACATCATCAAAATTTACCGAGCAAAATCGGTTAACTGGCGGAATGAGGATTCCAGTGGCACTTATTTTGAGAAGAATTATCTATTCCCGAAAGGAATGTTTCTTTGGGGTTATGTTCGCCAGATAGTAGCTGATTCGACATTTCAATCCGATGTTGTTTTCCCAAGCGATCGGTTCCTTGTTGTCGTTAATAGGAGAACAGATGGAATCGATTACAAAATCGGAGATTACATTGAATGGAAAGACAAGACTCTAAAAGTGATTGCGGTTGACCTTTACGAGGACAAAGGGGACATCAAGCTTACTTGTCAGTTGGTGGTTAGCGATTCTTCCATAAGCAGCCGGGTCACTTATGTGAACGGAGGCAAAAAAAGATGAACTCAATCAAAGCCATGATGTCACTCTACGAAGAAATTCCAAAAGTTCTCGAAAAGTCGGGGATTATGGACGGAGATACTATCAGTTCCGAACAAGTGAATTCGTTAGCGAAATCGAAAGTGTTGTTCTGGCACGATAAAAACGAGAGAGGAACCGACAAAGATACCTTCATCGTTTGGTCCGTTAAGCAATTAACGCCCGAGACGAATTCCGATGACGATGTCTCCGGAAGAAAGGCTCTTGTCTATGTCGATGTTTGGACAAAGAAGAGGGCTACCGATCCGCTGATTGAGAAACTTCTGATGAAAATATCGGAGGAGTTTGAAACCTTCGGTTATCAAATCGAGGCTAACTCTCAGTCGTTCGATTACCAAAGCGATAGGACTTCGATCTCATTCGAAGCCGAAAAAATTATTTAAGGAGGCCATGTATGGCTTGCAAAAGATTAAGAATTTTCACCATCACGAGCATCGGCTCGGATGGATTTCCAGTGGCTGGGGAGCCAGTTCCCCTTGTCACACCGGGTTCGGATGGGAAAGATCACAACCTCGTTTCGATGTCCATTACACCGGAATTCAATTCCGCTCCATTTGAGGCGGACGATGATTTTGAGGAAACCAAAGTCATCAAGAGAGAGACGGTTACAATCTCTGCATTTGGTGTCGAGATTGCCGCCCTTGTTGCCTTGGGTCTTGCGACGAAGGACGCCAATGGGAATCTCATCATCTCCCAAAGCAACACGAAGAGGGTCATCCTGTTCGCCGAAGGGGCATACCAAAAAGGACCGGGTAAAAACTTTTGGCTTTATCAGGCGGTTGCCCAGCCGCTCGATCAAAAGGTTACGACCCAGCTTAAAGGGGCATCGACCGATCCGCTCACCATCACTTTCTACAATTATCCTTTAACGACTAAGGAATTCGGGGAAATCCCCCATTTGGAGGTCTACGAGGGTAATCAAGGCTACATCAACGCCACCGATGAGATCACTTCCGCAAAGGTCTATAAGGGCGCTACGACTGCAACGGGTAGCGGATCATGAGCGAACCGATTGTCTATAAGGGCCACAAGCTCCTTGACGATGGTTGTGCCGCCGATGCCTATTTCGACATCAACGGCAAAGATGTCCTTGAGGATGTTGCGGAAGAAAATGAGGCGGTTAAAAACGGAAAAACACCTCGTTACACCCGTGTTTACGGGAATCTCTACATTGCCCTTCGCCAAAACTACGCGAACCGTTGCAAAGAGGATGGAATCAAGGACCCAGATGTCGAAGGAAAGACCAAAAAGGATTTCCGGAACGAAATCGGAATTGCTGATTATCTGAACTCCGAATTCAACGACATCATGATCTCGTTCCTTAGCGGCGGAAAAAAAGCGGAGACGGCGGAGGCGAATCCGGAGGGGGAGAGTTCTGTCCCCTCGTCTACGCCGTCGCAATCGCCGAAGGGAGACTAGGGCTACCCAAGCGCTACCTCCGGAAATTCACGATGGCCCAAGTAATCGCTTGGATCAAATGGAACTCGCCGAAGGAAGATGGCGCTAAACAAAACCAGCCATCAACCGAGGTTTAGAAAGGAGGGCATTATGGCAGATGATGATTCGCCTTTGACGGAATATCTGTCAAAGATGTCCTCCGATCTTGCCCCGAAGGTCATTGCCTCCATAAAGAAGCAAATCGACATCGAGGCAAATAAATGCTTCGAAAAGATGCGCGATGGAACTCCGGTAAGAACTGGTGCGCTCAAATCTTCTCTCAGGATGAAGAAGATTGACCGCCAAAACAAATACGGCTATTCGATTGACTATGAAGGATACAACTCAAAAGGCCAGCCTTACTCGGAGATCGCAAGATCGCTGAACAAAGGCGGAAAGATGGGAAAGTTCAGCGCCACTCACCATATCGATGTCGCGGTCCATCTTCTCAAGGGGATGGATGATCGGATCGTTGAGAGAATCGACGATTCGCTGAAAGAGGGAGACAAGTAAAATGGCTGAAACTGCAGTGACAAGAAACTTAAGCCAAATCGACGCTTCCTTGAAACAGGTAAACGCCTCTATTAAGTCATGCACTGCTGATTCCAAGAGCCTTGATAAAGCCTTGAAATTAGATCCAGCCAACATCAACCTGGCATCAACTAGAACGGCGGTTTTAAAAGACCAGATCGAGCTCACCAGGCAAAAACTAGAATCCCTCAAGGCGAAACAGGCTGAATTCGATAGGCAAACCGCTTCCGGTATGCCCGTCAACACCAACGAATATCGGAAGCTTCAGGTTCAGATTTCTCAAACCGAAAGCCAACTTTCGGTTTTGACCAAGCAAACGACTGCGCTGAACACGGTTAGCCTCAACTCGGTCAAGAACCAATTCAGCGGACTATCGACCGCCGCTAAAACAACTTTAGGCATCATCGCGGCAATCGGAATCGCTTTTGCCACTGAATCGGATTCCATAGCGGATGCCTCGGAGGCCATCGGCGTAAGTTACGAGTCATATCAAGTTTGGTCGAACCTTTTCGAAAAAGTGACAGGGGACTCAAGCGGATTTTCGACCTCGATGCAATCCGTTACGACGGTTTTGGCTGGCATTAGCAAAGGATCAACGAAAAGCCAAGAGGCATTGGCCAATTTAGGGTTGTCCATAGATGACTTAAAAGGGAAGAGCAACACCGAAGCCTTCCAGATCATTCTCGAAGCTTTGTCTAAGGTAACCGATGAGTCTCAGCGAATGATTTTGGCCGAGGCTTTGCTGGGAGACGGTGGCACTGAATTGGCCAAAGTGGCAGGGCTTACTTCCTCGCAGATCTCATCTTTGAATTCTGAATTCGAAAAAACGGGAATGCTCACGAATGAGCAGGTGACAAACGGAAAGAATTGGTCGGATACACTGAAAGACCTTAAGAAAGAGGGAATGGTGGTTGTAGCCCAATTAGGGACCGCCTTGCTTCCCACCTTTGAAAGCGTGGCAAAGATCCTTGAGAATCTTGCCCCGATAACGGAAAAGGCATCGGCAGCGATTGCCGCTTTGGGTCCGGCTGGTCAAGTCGCAGTGGTTGGTGGTCTCGCGTTCTTGGCGATGCTTCCTAGTTTGATCACTGGAATTTATACCCTTAAGACTTCCCTAGATGCTCTTTCTTCGAATCCTGTAATGCTTGCGGTCGCTGCGGCGGTTGCTGGGGCGGCAATCGGAATCGGAGCAGCGATTTTGACCGATGGTGTCACATCGGCTAGTTCATCCTATTCGACAAGCACGACTACCGACAATTCGAGCATTGTTATCAATGTTACAAGCGACTCGGATGATTCCGAGGAAATCGCCGATAAGGTTGCGGAAGCGGTGGTTACGGCCAAGAGGCAAAGAGGCCAGTTATGAGCAAACGGGTATTTTCTATTATCGCAAGAGATGTCGAATGGAATCTTATCTCTAATTACGTTTTCTCCCAAGTGGCGTCAAACGGAAGCAATGCCAGGGTCACATCGCCTGACGGGTTTGGCGGTTTTGAGCAAACCGTTACCATCCAATCTGGTGATGTCATCGATTACATCGTCAAGCAAACGATTAAAAAGAACGACATCAAACTTAATTTGGTCTTCAACTCAGGAGATCCAATCGCTGCAGTTGATGCGTTCAGAGTTTGGTGTTCGAAATATATCGACTCCGAGAAGTACAGGCTCACTCTACGAATCCAAAATGACGAAGACGATCCTAGCCGTGACCGATATGTCGATGTCACTTGGAAAAAGCTTGACCCGATGCAAAAGAAAGGCGGATCGGTATCCGCAACGCTGACTCTTCAGCCGATCACCCTTTTCTATTCCAAGGAGTCAACAAACGTCATCATCTCGATCATCACCGCATCGAAGCAGTATCCCTATACCTATCCCTATTCCTATGGCGGTGGCTCCTATGGCGAAAGCGGAAAGATTAACAATCAGTTCATGAAGGCGATACCGCTTATCGTGACATTCCACGGACACATCAGTTCGCCTGAAGCATCCCTTATCGACTCCAGCGGAGAAGCCTATGCGACCATCCGCTTTGATGGGCTTGATCTCAAAGCTGGTTGCAGCCTGACGGTCGATGCCGTCAACGGAAGAATCTACTATACCGACCAGGACGGAAAGGAAACCGATTACTACAACGAAATCGATAAGACCCAAGACACGTTCCTTTGGGCCGATCCTGGCGAAAGTATCTTATCGCCGAATCTCGACCAAACCGACGCTTCGAATCCGACCGTAGATGTGAAGATAGTTCAGTACACCATTTAGGAGGTAACCAATGTACATCGCTCTGCTCGATAAAGACTTCCAAGCTTTGGGGAAACGAACTACTTACCCGGTAAGCAGTTGGTCTTTAACGCGCAGGGCTTATGAAATGGACTCCTTCACCGCTTCATCCACCGAAATATCTAATTCGGCCAAAGCGGTCTACGTTTGCCTTTTTGAAAAGGAAGGCAAGCTCAAATACATCGCCCTTTCCGGGACTCCGAAGAACGAGAGCGGTTTAACCTCGGTGACTGCGATGGACTTCAGAAGGGTGTTCCTGCAAAAATGCTGGATAAATTATTCAAATTATCAAAGTGCGGTGACCGTCAAATCATGGGTCAATTACCTTCTTGGTATTCCGAAATCGCTTTCCGGTTCTTATCTCGGAGTCGATTATTCTATCGACCTTTCGGATTTCGACACGACAACCCCGGCTTGGAAATCAAATACCATAGCATCGGTTGATGGTGTAGGCGATGTTTGGGAAGAGCTTCAGGCGGCGATGATGCGATATTCATTCACGCTTGTGATCGAGGGGAACATCACCACGGACTCATCGACCAAGAAAACGACAGGGTCAATCGTGGTAAAGGCTAAGTGCCTCTCGGGTACTCACTCAATCAAACTAAAGGATTTCAACCACGCAAGAGTGATTGATGACTCGACAAACGTTAATCGCGCTATAGCGCGAACCCAGGACGGAACTAGCCAATCAGAATATTGGATTATCCAAAGCAAAGATGGATCAGAGGAGATCCTTGAGAAGTCACAAGCGATTGCTTTAATGGTGAATTCTTCTCTTAACTGGTTCCCTCATTATCCGCCAAGATATGAGACTTTCGTTGATGACGATTACGCATCCGCTTGCTCGAAAGCACAGGATGAACTGGAGAAAAACCGCTATCGCGGTACGGTTGAATTGAACATCGACAATGCTTTGGGCAAAGACCTGAGAAACGCAACCATTTGGTCTTACGGAAAAATCTATGGCTACAACTCGGCCGATGATAGCACGGCAAAGGTTCTACCCATGATGTGGATAAAAGAAGGAAGCGATGGATCGATGTCCTGCTGCTTCGGCAGGTTGGATGATTACTTCTATATGTGAAAGGAGAATAAGCAATGTCTGATTTATCAGTGGCAATCGAATTGATTAGAAAAAACGGGGCAACGGGTGTGACGGCCTATGATGACTCCGTCCTTTTCCATTCTGCAATCGGGCATGATTATACCGGGAAAAGCCGTGGAGTCGTTCTGAAGGGGGTCTACAAAGAATTCGCCTCCTCGGTGAACACCTCAACAAAAATAATCTCGATTCAATCGGGATACGGGATTCTCTATGGCAGGGAATTCAAGTTGGCCACAGGAACGACTTTCGACATCAATATCGCCAATCTCGGAACGGTCTATCTCCTTGTTTACATCGAGATCAATGCTACTACTTCTCCCGAGACCGCATCGATTAAAACCAGTTACGGAAGCACTCAGCCGACTATCGGAAACACCGACATCTATCAAAATCAATCTGGCATTGCGACGATGCCATTGTTCCTTTTCTATGTTAGTTCGGGAGGTTCAGCGGTAGCGTTCATTTCCGATTTCAGGCATATCAGAGAGCCGGGAGTTTCCGAAGCAGCACTATCAATTCCGGATGATGGAACAATAAACGGAACGAAGGTAAGCGATCTAGTGGAGTCGGGGCAAACTGGATATGTCCTCAAGGCCCGAAACTCTGATGTGGCCACAACGGCGCTTTCCATTGGCGAAAAGGGGAACAAGAACCAAATTAATTCGAGCCTTATCCTTACCAATCGAAGCTGCCGTTTGATGCTGATGAGAACCGAGACCCTTGAAAGCACGGGGGAGATAGAGGCTAATGCCAGCGTTTCAAAAAGCTGGACCGCTCCAACAGGAACTCTAATTGGTTTTTCCATCGATATAAGCGCTGAAGCCTATCAAAGACCATCGACATACTCTTCGGTATCCGCTGGGGGATACATCGATGGCGATGGAAACACTTTCTACGCCACCATCGAAGACACGGTTAGAAACACGCCGATGGATGGGATTCGGTTCGACAAAACATCAAACTGCTGGCTTCAGATTTCTCTTACGTCTTCCGGAATCACGGTTGTGGCTTTGGAGAAGATTCATAGCCTCAGCATCGGTGTCACTTTGATCATGGGAGGCGTGTGATGGCCAATATTTCTTTAGTTACAAAAAAAGACTCGATCATCTCTTCCTTCGATGATTCTCTCGTTTTCAACACCGCCTTGGGGAACGATGACAGGAAACAAACTCGTGGAGTTGTTCTGCTTGGAGTGCTGAACCAATTCGCTTTGTCAACAAGCTCTTCGGATACTACGGTTTCCATCGACACTGGAATGGGTTCTCTTTATGGAAGGCAGTTCACAATAAGCGAGAAGAAATCGTTTAATTTAAGCGCTTTGACTGGTATTAAATATTGCCTAATTTACGCCCAAGTTAACACCAAGAACGTCACCGCGCAAAACGCTAAACTCCGCTTGGATTTCGATGCCGGGGGATACCCAATTCCAAATAATGACGATTTGACAAATCACGAACTAGGAGTCTCGGCGATGCCCCTTTGGCGGTTCATTTACACCGCCGGGTCTTCCTCTCCGTTCTCGGATGTGACTTGCCTGTTCGAAGGAAGATACCCCGGAAGAAGCTTCAGAACGATGAGCTTGCCAGGAAGAGCGACGATTTTCGGAAACGATGTCACGGCGATCAAAGACGGGACAAACGACTATTGGACAAAATCAAGAATTTCCGATGTTGCTGATTGCTCGAAGATACTCGGAGGCCATACATTCGATAATAGCCTTTCCGCTGATGGCGATAAAAAGGTTTGGGAAGTTTTGGATGCGGTAACCATTGAAAGCGATGCCCACACAACCGGGGCTGACAACGTTGCTGGATCTTGCTGGTGGCCAAGCGATTCAATCAACTACAAGCTTTGCGAGACTCCCTCAAAAGGGGTGGCGTCTATCATTGGTTTCTTCGTTACGATGAAATTCGACATTGTCTATCACTATAGCGGAATATTCGGAATCAATTCGCATTGGGAGTATAGGGAAAGGAATTGGAAAACATCGTTCTTCACGAGACCAAAGACATTCATGCTCAAATACGATGATGTCGATGGGACTTTGAAGATGATGAATCCTTATTGGACGTGGGGCGAGAACACGGCGATCCCGAATCTTACGGTTGTCCTTCCGTCATCGCTTACCTACACGACATCATCGCGAGGTCATACCTATTATCACTACCCAGAAGTTGCCATAACCTGCAAGGGAGATCTTCGATTCTATGGAGAAATAAAGCTGATTCCTGTAATCAGCCTTAAATAGGAGGATAGAAAATGTCAATTAAACTTCTCGAATCAATCAACACGGATGATAACCCCGTTGCCCAAAACCCCGATGACGGAGCGGCGATGAACTTCCTTTCTTCCTACAAGAAGAGCGGAAGAGTTTGGGGGGCGGCCATCACTTGGTCCGGAAAGGTTTTCTCCATCGCCAAGGGACTGCTCATTGCCCGAGGCTACAGAATCAGCATCGATTCCGCAACTACCTTGATTGATTTGACCAAGGATGCGATGCCGAGCGCCCAAAGCACCTACAACGTTCTTTTGAAGATCACGAGGGTTGGCCACAATGCCAGTTTCTCGATTGCCTATCAATCGGCTTCATCTAGTTACGAGACTGACCTGATAGACCAGGGCGAAGGAACTTATTGCCTCAAATTGGGTTCATTAGTCCTTAATTCGAATGGTGTTGTTTCGTTCACCGACTCAATGACCATCATCGCTCCGCCTAGCGGTGGCTCCGGCACTTCCGTTGGCGGTATGCTTCCTGCCCCGATTCTCGAAATAGTCTCAAAAAGGGTCGGAGGGTCTTATTCCGGCTATCTTTCCCTTAAAAATAAGGGCGATTATAACGGCTACGCTTCATCCTATACGATTAAACTTTGCCTTTTCCGATATGTTTCTCATGCCAAATACCGCGAGAAGAGCGGAACAACGAAGGTCTACATTCAAAAAAGTTCTTGGGTCTCTCCGGCATCGAGCATCGGCTGGGGATCGGCATTGGTGTCCAACATCGTTTTGTTTTCCGCCTTGAAGACCGTCACCGTTGATACCAATGGAACGTTGTCTTATGTCCGGAAAGATGTGATTGCTCCGCTCTCCGATTACTGCAACGCGATGTTCTATGACAAAAGCAGCGGAACCAAGGCGGCCGTTTCCTCGGCAACCGATGTTTATGCAATCAGGGCAACGCGATCAAAGAAGACGAAGACCCAAACTCAATATGGCCATCACCATAAGCACAATTACTTCATCTTCGCCTACAAAATCGTCCTATATAGCGGATTGAGCATCGTGGCAACAAGCCCGATTTCAAACGCGATTGTCATAACTCCAAACCTTTCTAAGAAGATCACAAGCGGAACAACAGGAGGTATAAACGATAAATTCAAGATTAAGGTTTGCTGATTGATTCAGAGGACCATCAACGGGAGTTCCAATCGCTATCGATTGGGGCTGATCAGGCGGTTAGAGCCCGGCCCATTAGCAGTTCCGTTGCTGGGGGGAAACCCCGAAGACGGACATCATAGGGAATGCGATGCGGATCTCCCGTTGATGGCCCTCAATTCCATAATCCAAGGAGGATAAAAAAATATGGAAAATACTATCCTGATTAACATCCACAAAGGAGGTCGTCTCCAAATCGTCAGCGATGACGAAGGTGGGGAATTGGGCTTCACTTTGGAAAACGGAGCGACAAAACTCCGCTTCGTTTTGCCTGAAACGGTCTATGGCTACACGCATTACATTGAAGCGATCACCCCATTGGGCGATGCCCTTTCAAGCTTGGCGCTGACCGAGAATACAAACACCGCTGACAATTCTCATTATCTTGAAATTTCGATTGGCTCCAAGCTTCTCAGAGAACCTGGTCTTTATCGCTTCCAGTATCGCGGTGTCAGCAAAACGGATTCGAAAGTTGTCAAATCGGGTCAGATCGCCATCAACTGCGAAGGCGCGATTAACGCGATTACGACCTTGAGCGACCCCGGAGATGATTTCATTTCCTATACGAATAAGAAATTAGCCGAATTCGAAGAACAGGTCGATAAGGCGCAAACCGATGCTGATGATGCTAAAGCCTCGGCCGAGCAAGCCGAGAAGGATTTGGGCGAGGTTAAGACCTTGGCGCAAAATGCTTCCGACAAAGCGGATGTCGCCGCCCTTTCGGCATCGGATGCCAGCAAGAGCGCAAGCGATGCTAAATCTCTTGCTACCGCCGCTCAGACTTCAGCAGCCAATGCCCAAAGCTCGGCAAGCGCCGCTCAGACTTCAGCGGCCAATGCCCAGACTTCAGCAACGACTGCTCAAACCAAAGCGGCCGAAGCCGCGACTTCGGCGGCGAATGCTAAGACATCGGCTGACGATGCCGCTTCAAAAGCGCAAACCGCAATCGATTCGGCATCCGAAGCCAATACCAAGGCTGAGAGCGCGGAGACCACGGCTGCCGGAGCGGTGAAGCAAGTCACCGATCTTCTCACCGCGAAGGAATACTTCAAAAGCCCTTATCTCCAGCTCAAGAATCCGAGTGAGGGAGAAAACGTTCATTTCCACATCGGATTGCTGAGTGGGTCGAACGTGACGATTAATGTCTTCTGGGGGAAGAACTTCTGGAATGTCAAGGCGATGACTCGTGCTGCCATCGATGGCCACACCAATTACGCTTATGGCCCTTTGGTCGTTCCTTACGCCCAATACCTTTATCTGACTATCCCAGATGGCTATCGCCTCATCGTCCGCGAACTGGATTCGCTGGCTTATAAAAGTTCTGAAGGCAACGTTATCCAAGAGGACATGGTTGAATCATCGGGCATCATCACGCTCAATGCGCGGACGGTTGGCAAAAGCATCCGCTTGTTCCTCACCAAGATCGTCAGCGATGCGGAGACGATGCCGACTCAGGACGATTTGACCGCTTTGGCTTCGACAACCTCGTTGTCATACGGGACTTCCGCCATCGCCCACGTTGACTATGTCAGCCCGAACATCCTCGGCCCTTATACCTATTCGGCTTCGCAAACTTCGGTCGATGTCGATGTTGTCGCGAAGAATTCGACCGCGAACGTTGCCGTCGTTCCTAACGTCGATTCCGGAGCGGACTGCGATTACGAGACTAGCTACGTTTCCTATTTGACCACCGACCTTGCGGATCAAGTTACCGCGAATGCGGAAAAAAACGTTGAGCAGGACAAGCGCCTAAGCGACGCGGAATCCAACATCGCCGCCCTACAAAGTATTTCGGGAGACCTCGTTCTCGCAATTTCTTTTACAGGTGACGAAATCGCCGGAGTCAAACTCCTTGGCAACAGCGGCCAGGAATTCGATCTCGCAAACAAGAAGAATACTTATCAGACGATTCAATGGTTCATGGGGCTGGATTACGATGTTCAAGAAAAGGCGCTGGCATCTGATGGAACATCCATCAATGACCCAGATACCTTAACTGCGGCCATCATGCACTTTGTTTATGTCGGGTGGTATTGCTTCCGCTATCAGACTTCCACCGATGCCGATGGCGTCATCACCAAAACCATCTATTTCTCTCCCACCATCCGCTCCGGATACACGCCAATCGGTCAGTTCTCCGATGGGACTCATCCCCGCGGATTCCTTGTCGGGAAGTACGGAACCTCTTGGCTTGATCCTGCTACCAGACTTTGCGCTGGGCCATTCTCCAAGAAGCCCAGGGTCATGAACAAAAACCCAAATCAACTACTGGCCCTATCGCAATCTCCTTATGTCAAGGACTCGACATTGGGTTTGGCCGCTCCGACCAAGGTTGACCAATGGGCCGACCCTGCCTTCTTCACCACTTGGGCAATCCTTGAGATGGTCGTTCTTGGTTCTCGGAATGCCCAAGACACGTTCCGAGGCATTTGCGATGACGCAACGTACTGCACTACCGATGATGCTACTACATTGGCGCTTCAGCCAACGACTGCCGGGAACATCATCTATGTCCCGACCAGCAATTACATCATCACCAAGCTTAAGGCACGTTACACGAAGAAGAGCGACTATGGATATATCCAGTTGTTCAACCAAGCCTTAAGCGAGACCTATTGGCATCACCTCAAGGTGGTTTCCATCACGGATGCCACCCCTTCGAGCGGATACACGATGATAACGCTCGATAGCGCGTACTCCTTCAATCCTTCTACCGCGATCCGCTTGAGCCTAAACTGGGGCTGGACTGGCCAAACAAGCGCCATCACGACCGGATTCGGGAACGAGGACGGGGACGGCAACGGATTCAACCAATGCCAGATCTTCGGTGTCGAGGCAAGCCACGGCGATTTGTGGCAGTACGAGAAGGGCTGGATCAAGAAGCTTTACTCGGGCAGTGTCTACACCAACACGGTCTACCTCCCACAATTCGCGAAAGTCGGCGGGGCTGACTACGAAACATCTGACTCGGACAACGTCGATTCCGGAATCGTCGGGGCGGCGGTGGACTCGGGCTGGATCAAGGAGATTGCCTTCGGCGGTCGAATCTTCTACCCGACCACGCTCGGATCGTCGAGCGCTACGGCCTACTGTGACTACACGTATAACGACAAGCCCACCATGACCGAAGGGGCGACCACCAACAGGGAAATCCTTGTGGGTGGGGACGGCGGCAACGGTTCGAGTGACGGTCCCTTCTACGTGAACGGCTACAGCGGGGTTTGGTACACGGCCTGGCTCATCGGGTCGCGCTGCTTTCTGTGGCTTCCGGCGAAGCAAAGCTGAGCAGGTGGGTTTAAAGGGAGCCCTCTCCCTTTGATTGAGAGAGGTCTTCCTATCGATTCGTAGGGTAGCGGCGCTCGCGCCCGGTCCTCTTGTTCTCTCGGTGCTTGTGGGTGGGAACGGCAACAACGGTTCGAATGACGGTCCCTTCTACGTGAACGGCAACAACGGGGTTTGGAACACGAACTGGAACATCGGGTCGCGCTAATCTCTTGGCTGAAATTATGGCGTCGTTATCCTTGGGCTCCAGCGATGTCCCAAAAATCCGTCTTGGAAGGCCGCCTAGTAGCAATGTTTGTCGAAAAGCGGTAAAGGCGAGAAAGTAAATCCTCATGAAAAGAGTCGGTCATCTTAAAGAGATAGCCTATGACAACAAAACGCTTCTGATGGCAGTCAAAGCCTCCAAGAAGAGTAAGCGAGTCAAAAGCCTCTTCAAACGAGGGAAACTTACTTCCGAATCAGCTATCGCTGAAATTATCAACGATTATCACTTCCACGGTGACTATACGCCGATAACCGTCACGGACGAATCATCCGGGAAGGTTAGAAAAGCGTTTAAGCCATCGATTCATGATGTGCTAACCCAAAACGCTTACTGGTGCGCGATCAAGGCTCCAATCCGAAGAGGAATGGATCGGTGGTCGTGCGGAGCGGTTGAAGGTCGAGGCCCCGACCGATTGGCGATGCACGTTCATGTCGTAGTAGACTCCGATAGGAAAAGATGTCGGAGATGGGCAAAGCTCGATGTCGTTGGATGCTATCCTTCGATAAAGCGTTCAATACTGAGGACGATGTTCTATCGGGTCATCAAAGACCATTGGGCGCTTAAGTTATTCGAGGAGTGGTTATCTAAACTCCCCGGAGAAGACGGCTTATGCATCGGAGATCTGATGTCGAAGGAAATGGCCAATTTCTATTTCCAAAGCATGGACCACTATATCCGAGAACAACTCCATGTCGATTACTACCATCGCTATATGGACGATACGCTTCTCATTTGCTCTTCCTATCGCAAACTAAGGAAGGCCGTGATGCTCATCGTCAAATTCTGCAAGGAAAGGCTTGGCGTCACGCTTCACATGAAGCAACTCCACGTCAAAGTAATCCCATATCGGGACAAGGAAGGAGATGAGAAAGGGGAACCGATTGACATTTGCGGTTATCGGATTTATCGAAGAAAGGTATCAATGAGAAGGCGAGTCTCGATAAAAGCGAGGCGGTCGATACTGAGACAAAATAGGAAGCCATCAGTTGCCAGGGCAAAGAGCCTCGTCAGTCGCTATGGCCGATATATGAAACGAACGAACCACTTCGTCCTCGACGAGCGGTATCACGCAAGCAAGGTTTTCGAGGGTTGTAAGCATCTGCTTAGGAGGCAGAATAATGCAAAAGTTAGAAGCTGTCGAGTACGGAAATCGGAAACCTGAAGAGGTAACCTATCTTCCCAATCACGTTGATGTGGCATCGAATATCCATCAGGAAACGAGAAAAGATCCTATGGGTAATTCGGAAACCGTTTGGGTGGCTGACGTCATCCGCTACTCGGTTCCGGAGTATTCGAAACTCAAAGATTCGGAGACCAGCGAGGCCAAGGCGGTAGCTCAAGAGGCTAAGTCGGTTGCGACCAATGCCGCCGAGGCAGTTGCCGAACTGACGAACATCGTGACCTCTTCGACAACTACCGGAACGAACTAAGGAGGTGACAATCAATGAAAACTAGCGCAATCGTCAAAAATTTCGTTTGGCTGATTAAAAACGGAAAAATGACCATTGACGATGTCAAAGATCCTTTGATCAAGGCTGATGTCAAGGAGCAGATTGACAAAAAGGAAGGGGGTTCTACTAATTGACGAACGAGTCAAAAAAATATTTCTGGCTTGTCTTTATCAGATAATTCGATACGCGCTAATATGCACTCTAGGAGGTTTAATAAATTACATGAATGCACAATCGGTGATTGATTTCTTCTCAACATGGGGTTTTGCACAAGCTTTTTGCATCATCCTTATCTTCGTTCTCACTGAACTCACCAAACGGCCTATCTACAAGGCTGGCTTGAAGTATGCCGAAAAATACGGGGTCGATAAGTCAGTCATAACTTGGACCATCAGTCTTCTTGCGTTTGCCTACGCCTTCATCATGATGTTCCTTTTTTCATATTGGAAGGCCGCTTGGAATTTCTTATCCATCGATTGGACTTATGTCGTAAAACAATCTTTGATCGTCGCCCCGGCATCTATGGGTGTCTACGAATGGTTCAAGAAAGGTTATCAGGCTTCCCAAGCCTATAAGGAGAAGCAAACTGCTGAAGCCAAGATTGAAACCGAAAAGGCGGCTGCTTCCGATGGCAAAGAAGAAACGAATCCCGTCGTTCAGGCAACCGAAGTGAAAGCTGAGGTTGTTCAAGCGAAGATCGCCGAAGCCAAAAAAGCAGAAGCCACATCCGAAGCCACATCCGAAGCCAAGAAAGACAAGACGCTCATTCTCTAATCATCGATGAAGGATAAGCTCTCGAAAACGTGGGGTTACCATGTTAGACGGGGCGAAAAACTCTGGAGACTTAAAAGACTGAGCTGGAAAGTGGTTTATCTCGCATATTGCATATTGATGCTTGATGAATCAACTCTCGATCCTCCTTGGCTGAAGGAACAAAAAAATGCGAGGCCACCCTGAGAATACCATCGAATGACGATTGCCCTTGTCAAGCCGTTGACGAAACTCTATAATTCTCTCCGTTGCCTATTAGCATCTCCTTCCAAGATATGATTGGATAGGTCGCTTCTATCGAGAGGTGCGTAAACGGTAACCAACTGCCCCGCTAGTTAAACGGTATAACGGGTCCATGGTAAGGACCAATTCGTAGTCCGACTCTGCGGCGGGGCACCACTTAAACAAAAACCCTAGATGTTATCTAGGGTTTTTTATTTTTCCATACCACACTTTTACCACACTTCCCAGGATCGAGACCATTAATGAAATCAGAGACGACATCTTTCTCCGATGGCAACAGATGGCTGTAAACCTTCAAAGTGATAGCCTCGGAAGAATGGCCAAGCCATTTCGACACATTACGGACGGGAACGCCACTGGAGATAAGGAAAGTCGCACAGCTGTGGCGGAACTCATGGATGCGGATGGGCTTAAGCCCGGCGGCGGAAGAATACTCGGAGATCTTCCTGCGGACGGTTGAGGGCCCGATGCACTTGCCTTCCCTGGAACTCGGAAAGCAAAAGCCGGAACCATGGCGATCGGGAAGAAGCCGCCAAACCGCATCGACCTTCGGAAGGACGCGGACCGAAGAAGACGTCTTGGGAGTGGAGGCGTATTGCTCACCTTTATCGTTGCGGAAGCACATCGACCTTTCGACGTGAAGGCCGTCATCGCGGAAATCGCACCAGCGAAGAGCCAAAGCCTCCCCGATGCGGAGGCCGTAATAGAACAAAACGGAGAAAAGAAGAGAATCATCCTCATCCTTTATGCAAGAAAGGAACAGAAGGAACTGATCCAGGGTATAGAAAGAATAAGAACGACTGGCGGAAGAGGCCCGCTTATGGACAGGAAGATAGACCGAGACGGAAGGAAGGATCCCGTTGAGGAACGCAAGCCATTTGCGGCAAACCCCATAGACATGAGTGCCGGAAGCCAAGGAAAGCCCCTCAAGGGAAGACCCGACGCCCAAAAGAAAATAGCGGTCGACAGAAGACAAAGGAACGCCATCGAACAAAGGCTTGACGTGAGCGAGGAAGTCAAGCCTCTCCCCATAGAAGGTGGAGGCTTTGAGGCCCAAGGAAAGATCCTTGAGGAAAGCCTCGGAGAAAGAGGAGCAGTCAGACACGGAAACCGAAGAGCGGCCGCCAAGAAGAAGGATGAAAGACGGCTCATAGCCCAAAGCATCCCTCTTCTTCAGAAACGGGCCATCGGGGGAGGAGTAGCAATAAAACTCCTTCCCCTTGTACGAAACGCGGATGTACCAGCTCCCCCGCGACTTGGAATAATAGACAGCCATGGATACCTCCCAAATTGACAAAGCCCGAAACGCGGACGATAATATAGGCAAGTTTGACCCGGGACGTAATGCCCGGGCTTTTTTTATCCCTTTAGGAACCGCAAGATGTAATGCCAATGCCGCCTCTTGACGTGGCACCGGCCGAGGTCCTCGACGTCGGAGAGGCTCACGTTCTTTATGACGCGCGAGTCCACGCCGCTGAAGCGCGGCAGGTCGCAGTCCCTCTTGGGTATCGGATATATCCTGCCCGCAGCGATCCCGAACACCTTCGGGACCTCGACGTGCCCGTTCCAGTCCTCGATGCCGGTGAACGTGTTGACGTCGCATTTGCCGCCGTGGACCGACCTGACGAAGACATAGTGCCCCTTTTTCAGCCCCAGGGCCTCGGCGGGGGCGTAGCCAATCTTCCCGACGTAGCGGCTTTCGTGCCTCTTCGACTTTCTCCAGCCGCTCATCTCGAGCCCCCCTTGCCGAGGGCCAGCTGGGAGTCACACCAAGAATCGAGAAAGGCCACGAGAGCCGAGGCGTCGGAGCCATGGCACGAAAGGATCTCCCCGGCGTCGCCCCGCCAGAGATAGACGACGTCAATAACCCTGTCGGTCACCATCTTCTTGTCGGCGTCGAAGGCGAACGTGCAGAACGCCTTGAAGGACGCGCAGTAGTCACCGGCGCTGACGACGCCGCCGTCCGGGTAGAGATAGCGGCTAACGAAGAACGGGTGCAGCTTCGAGTCCCGGACGCCGTCCGGGGATAAAGACCGCTTTTTGTCGGCCTCGCCCATCTCGTGCCAGAGCTGCCACTCCGGCTTCTCCCTTTTCGCGGCCTCTCTGGCCTTCTTGAGATCAGGAGCCTCTTTGATACCTTCCTTGATTAAAGAAGCGAGGCGCTTAGACAAAGAGACGAAATCGAAATAATGATCGAAATCGTAGGGATGGGAACGGCCCACGGCCAGATCGGAGCCGAAAGAGAACCCCCCAGACAGAGAATAACTTACGGACCCGGAAACCTTGAATCCGCCCGCCACGCAGGAGAAAACGAAGGAATAATCACAACCATACCTAACGGCCTCCGACTTCGAGACGGACGGCTTATCATAGCAGCCGACCATGGCCTTAAGGCCATTGAGAAGATATTCCTCAAGGCCGGACTTCTCGGAAGCGACCCTGTCAAGGACCTTCTTGTCACGGATCTCCTTGACGGTCATATCAGGCTTATAGGAAGAGACGTCAGACACGGGAAGGAGCTCAACGAGCTGGGTGAAGGAATAATCATCGTATTTGTCATCAATGCAGCCACGGGAAGAATTCTTATCGCCAAAGCGATCGTACACGCCAATGAAGTTCTTGACGGACGTTTTCTTGAACCCGAAAACCTTCTCGCCGTAATCGTAGACGTCGGAATAGCCGCAATCGGTAAGAGTCTTAGGATTCTTGGAAAGCTTGGAGAACTCAAGGCCGATGCCGACGAACCCGCCGGCGATGGAAGACGAATAATCCTTAATGGCAACGGTGGCAACATTGAGGGCGACGGAAGACAAATAAAGAGAGACGTCAGGCTTGGAGACAACAACCTGGTCAGTCGACTGACCGGCCTTGTCAACAACGACTGATGGGGTGACAACCTCGGCAGCGACATTTTTTGCTTTTTTCATTTTTTTGATTCCTTTTTTCATTTTTCGAAACAGCCAACGACGCACAAACAGCAGATGACTAGATCATTTCCCCTTGCCTCCCTTCCCCTTGAGGGAATCCGGGTCGTATCTGGCGGAGCCGAGCTTCAGCGACTCGCCGCCGAAGAGACCGGCAACCTCGTCCGGGCAGTCGGAGAGGAGGTCGAACCACTCCGCCACCTTGGCCAAGGCCTCCCGCTTGCTCTTGTATGCGGGAAGCCCCTTCGAGGCCCGGTAGTTGTTGATGACTATCAGGTCCTTCGAGCCGAAGCGCGCAAAGCCCGAGTTGACGAGGTAGCGGAACGCGGCAAGCGCGTTCTCCGGGGAGGCGAACACGCAGCGGGAGAGCGCCGGGGAGGCGTCGCGGTCGAGCCACTTCGCGTTGGAGCTAACCGTGGACTCCGCGCGCGCCTGGCAGACGATCTTCTGAGAAGAGACGCCGCGGAGGAACCTCTCCCACGGCCTCCAGACCGGGAAGCGGGAAAGATGCGCCCTGTCCGCGCCGGCGGGCAGAGAGCGAAAGGAAACGACCCCGCCGAGTAACCCGGCGGCGAAAGCGGGGAAGCGGTTCTCGCGGAGGGCCCGGATGACCTCCGGGACGCAGGCCACGGCGTACTCGTGGTGGTAGCGGAGCTCCCAGCGGGTCCACGAGGGGATGTCGACGACGAACGAATGGGCCTCGCGCTCCCGCTTCTTGTTGTAAATGTTCAGGCAGAGGCACGACTCCGAGCCGATGTAGTAGGAGACGGCGTCCCCGATACCCTTTTTCTCGACCAAAGGCCAATCGTCCAAAAGCCCATCGCGGCCCCTGGCGCGCAAAGAAGAGACGTAAGAGCGCGATTCGACCTTCCTGATGACGCCAGGATAGGGGACCCGGCCCGAGAAATCGTCCAGCGCGACATCGATGTGGGTGAACACGCCGCCGAGGAAGAGCGCCGTCTCGAGGAAGAAAGCCCACCGCGAGGCCATCATCCGGTCGAGGTCGGCGAAGGAGGCGTCGAAGCCGACGGACCCCACGACCCGCGACATGAAGCGGCACTCGAAGGCGCGGCACCCGCCGCCGGACATCTCGAGGATCCAAGTCTTGGCCGCCGTGAGGCTCTCGTTCCTCTCGCCGCCGAAACGCACGTAGGTGTCCTCGTCGTAAAGCCTCGACGTCGTGTAGCCATAGCGCCCGCATTCGTCGTCGACTTCGGCCCCGAAATCGAGGCATAGCGCTGCCGCGAGCTTTTTTGCAACTTCACAATCTGGGCGAAAGTCCCCGTCGAAACGGATAGTGCAATAGTCAATTAGCGCATTGAAAAGTGGAGAGCTACGGGGGGTGTTACCCACCCCCCGCGCGCACGCACCCGCACAAGCCCGGCCCGCCACGGACACCGGCGCGGAGCCGCATGAGGCTTCGCCTACCGGCATTCCCGCGCCCGCGGAGGCGGCCACGGAGCGGATCACCTTGTCAGCCACGGCGGCCACCCCCGGAAACGCCCCGGCCCTTGGCGCCCCGGCCAGCCCAGCTGGGCTTTGAGCCGGAGGCGCCCTTGCGGGCCTCGACGGCGTTTCTGATGCGAGAGGTGCCGCTCGCGGACAGATCGGCAACGAGATAGGATCCCTGGCTCTCCCACTCGGAGCGCCTGTTGCGGACGCCCGAGAAACGCGGCAGGTCGCTGAAGCCGCAGACGGCCAGCTCCTTCCCGTCGTTCAGGAAATCGCTCATGCAGGCGCTTTCGTACCTATCGGAGAAGGCGATGAAGTTCGGGGCGTAGAAAGTCACCGATTCGCCCTCGGTCAGGGAGCCGGAGCTGTCGGCGGAGGTCGTCACGAGCGAGACCTCGTCGTAGCCGTAGCGGTTCTCGACGAAGCTCTGAAGGGAATAGGCGAGCGAGCCGAGCCACGAGACGAGCGAGAAAAGAAGCGTGCGATCTTCTCTGAAAAATCGGTACCTTTGGTAAAAGGAAGCGCGATTTGCGGAGATTTTCTCAAGAAGGATGGGCTCAAGCCACCAGAACGGGACGGCGTTCCTGCGGGCGATCCCCCTCGGGTCCACGGTGAAGATGCCCTGGGCGACGGAGAGGTCGTTGAGGCTCAAAGAGCCGCTTCTCTGCTGGTCGCCGAAGACCTTGAAGAAATTGACGTTGTCGATGCTGGCGATATGCCCGCCAAGCTTCAGGGCGACGTCGAAGAGGTCGTTCTTCGGGTTGGGGAAGCCGTCGTCCTGGCGGAAGGCGGCGTTGGTGTCCTTGTTACCCCTTTCCTTGTCGAACTCGGTGACGACGTAGATCCCGGGGTTCGCGGCGAGGGAGAAGGGATCGGAGGGATCAGCCTTCGAGCCCAGGCGCAGCATGTCCCACCGCAAGACGTGGGAAAAGGTCGAGAAGCCCAGAAGGTCGCGGTTGTCGCGATGGAACAGGTCGCCGTCCCACTGGACCAGGTGCCCCCGGTCCATGAGGATCTCGTCGGAGCGGATGGAATAGTTGGAGGCGATGAAAGTGTCGTAGCGGCAATAGACGTAATAGGCCTGGGCGTAGACCGAGAGGGCGCCCCGGAGCGAGACGCTCTTGCACCCGTCAAAGAAAGAGAGTCGCTGGCAGGAGAAATCATAATGGTAGGAATCGAACTTGCGCGACTCGAGGAAGGCGTAGATCCGGCCGGCGTAGTCGGCCGCCTGCTGGATGTTGAAGATCCTCCGCCGGTGGCCGCGCCTCCAGCCGGAGAGCCTGAAGATGTCGTTCTCGAAGGCCTGCCACGGGAAATCGGGAAACATCCGGGCGTATTTGTCCATGATCGCGTAGGCGTCCTCGCGGTCGTTGACGCTCTGGACAACGGCCATGAGCGTCATGAGCTTGGTCTTCCCGGCGCGCATCTTGCCAAGAATAAGCGTGAAGACGCCGGTGTCCTCGCGGAGGACCGCCTGGTCGGCGGGGATGAGCTTGCGCGAAATGAGGCGGTCGGCGCGGCGGAAGGTCAGCCAGCGGAAGAGGGCATAGGCGAAAACGAGCCAAAGCCAAAGGGGGACGAACCAAAGGGACGCGAAGAAGCTGGCCAAAGCGGAGAAGGCGAAATCGAGCAGGGAGAGGAAATCCATGCTCGCGAAGAACCAGAAATAGACGCCCACGAGATCGAGGGCGTAGGAATAAAAGCGGAAAACGTACAAAAGGAACACCGCGCACGGGACGGCCCAGACCGAGGAGGCGAACCAGCGGCAATAAGCCGAAACGGAGCGGAAGGCCGCGCCAAAAGCGCGGGAGAGGCGGGAGGCGCCCCTCAGCGGCCGCGAGGACCTAGACCAAGAAAAGGAGCTCTCGGAGAAATAGGAGGAGAGCCAAAGCCTCAGAAGAAGCCAAAGGAGGACGCAGACCAGGACGAGGCGCACGAGGGAGACGAGGAAGGACGAGGCCGAGGAAAGGAACGCCAAGGCCCGGCCCTTGGACGCGAGGAGCCTGAAGAAGACCAGGACATCCTGCCAGAAGCCGGCCAAGGACCCCGAATCGACGCCGGCGGGGGCGTCGCCCATCGAGGAGACGAGGGAAAGCAAGGACGGCGAGGACGGGCCGACGCCGAGGAAAAAGAGGAAGAAAGAGCGCATCCGGGAGGCGAAAACGGCCCCGGAGGCGAGGAGCCGAGGGAAAGCCCACGGCTCGGCGAAAACCGCAAAAAGAAAAAGAAGAGAGACAACGAGCGCGGCGAGCAGATGCCGCCAAGACCGGCGGAAGAAAGCAACCATATCAAGCCTCCTTCTTCCAAAGATAGGAGAAGTCGTAGAGCGAGAAAAGGTCCCCGCCCCCGAGGGCGCGGATCAAAAAGGGCGAGGGGCCGGAGCAGCTAAGCGTGCCGCCGGCGTAAGTGTAGGCGAAATCGAACGAGGCCGACTTCGAGACGAGGCGGCCCCTGGAGGCGCCCTCGATGATCACGTAATCGTCGGAGGAGGCGAGGTAGAGGCCGGGGAGGTCCGCCAAACGGACGGACTTCCCCTCATAGAGCGAAACGCCGGCGGAAACGCAGTATAGGACAGCAACGAAAGCGAGCGCGAGGCCGAGAACCTTCCAAAAGCGAAAGGATTTGTTTGGATCGGAACTTCTGCCGAAAGACATTGCGCACCCCTTCCCGCGCCTCAACGGCGCCCCTTGCTCTCGAGCTTCTTGAGACGGCGCTCGGCGCGGCGGCCCCGGACAAGCGAGCGCAGCGCGAGAGGCCCGCGGAGGACGAGGGACAGAACGTAGGCCAGGCCGGCGAACGCGGCGACGCCGAGAAGGACCTTCAGGGCGGTCAGGACGCCGACGGAAAAGACGGAGACGTAATCGACGAAGCCCTTCACGTGGACGGTGTAGGGCTGCGTGATGTGGGCGACGGTCGTGTCGGCCGGGACGTCGACGCAGGAGAAGGAGATGTCGCCGCCCGAGACGTCGTTGTGGAAGGTCAGGGAAAGAAGCCGGACCGAGTCGATCTGATCGCAGGCCGTGTTGGTGTAATACCCGCCCCAGCAAAGGCCTTCGGAGACGACCGACCGCCTGTAGGCCCTATCGTTCAGGAGGACGGCGTAGTCGAACGACCCCGAGCCCTCGGAGTCGGAATAGCCGCGGTATTCCCTGCAGAGGTCGACGAAGGGCTTCACGCGCCTGCCGTCGGTCTCCAAGAAGGACTCCTTCGCCTGCAGAAGGGCGAGCGAGGCGTCGTCCAGCCTTTGGATCGAGTCGAAGGCGTAGACGAGGTCGTCGTGGCCGAAAAGCCACTGGTTGACGGGATCGCCCTCGTTGGGCGATTTGACGACCGTGACGCCGGAAGAGACGACGTCGGAGACGATCGGCGCGGAATCGACGGAAAGCGAGTCGAAGGAGACATCGGAGACGGCCTTGGACGGATAGCGAGGGAAAGGGGAATCGGCCTCGCGCCAGGAATCGCCCAAGTAGCCCAGATAGTCGGAGTCGTCCCGATAAAGGCCGCCGTAGACGTGCCCGGAATTCATGTTCCGGCCGTCGCAGAACATGGGGCGGTGCTCGGAAGCGACATAAGAAGAATGGATGTAGGAGACGCGGACGGACCTAAGGGAGTCAAGCGACGAGATGGGCGAGGACGAGGAGCCGAGGTCGAAGAAGCACCAGAAGTTCTCGAGGGCGGAATTCGGGAAACCCCCGGTCCGGGGGACCAGGACGCAGTCGAGGACGCAAAGCTTGCGGGAGACGACCACGTAGTCGTCGGAGAAGGAGCGGGCGACGGGGTCGGACCCGTCGGCCACGTCGGTCCAGCAAAGCTCGAAGTGATCGCACTCGCGGACGTTGGGGGAGCCGGGGACCGCGTAGCCGGCGACGGAGACCCGATGGGACGAGCCGACGGAAAAGGCGTAGGCTCCCCTGAGGACCGACTTGCGGAAATAGCCGTAGTCCAAAGGGGACCCGTCAATCTGGGAAAGGGAATAGGAGTCGTGGTAAAGGCCGTCGGAGCCGACCGAGCCGGCGAAGCTCAGGAAGGCGGCGGGGGAGTCATAATCCCGGACGGAATAGTAGTAGAAATAGAGATCGCCCCGGCAAGGGACGACCTGCAAGAAGCGGAAATCGGGATAGAGGTCGGCCTCGGAGCCGGCCCTGAAAGGCGAGCGGGGCCGGAGCCAGGCGAGGGCCTGCCCCTCGCATCCGGCCGCCTTGGCCTTGGCGTCGAACATGGCCTGCAGATCGACCCCGGCGCTGGACGAGGCGATCTCGATCGCCTCGGAGCCGGCGGCGGAAGCCTCGACCGAAGGAAGCGAAAGGGCGGAGACGGAGAGAAGGACGGACGAGAACGCGAGAGCCGACAAAGCGGCCAAAATGACTCTCTTCATGCGAACAGGCCCCCTTTCACGACCCAGCAGGCCTGATAGGTGGAATCGGAACCCGGATCGAAGCCATAGGGAACGCCGCCGTCCTGCAAGGCGGGGCTAAGGAACCAAATGCCGGCCTTGGAGATGGAAACGGCGGAGCTCACGACGAGGCCCCCCAAAGCGGAGACGGTCGCGGTGAGAGAGTTGACGGGGTCGGCGAGCCAAAGGCCGAAGGAAAGGCCCGCCCTCGCGGACGCGAAGGGGGCCCAGAAGGCGAGATCGAAGAACAAGGCGCCGGGATCCTGGCCGTCCATGGCGAAGAGGTCAGCCGCCGGAACGGCCAAGGAACAGGAAAGCGCCGACGCAAGCGGGGCGGCGGCATCGGGGCGGGTAGCCGAATACATGATGTCAAAGGACGAGGAAGCCGAAGAGGGCGAGAGCGAATGGCCAAACGCCAAAGTCAGCGAAACGGGGCCGCCGTCCTGAAGCGCCGGCACGCCGACCACGAGCTTGGTCTGATCGACGGAGCGGGCCTGGGCGGAGCACGACGCCAGGGCGAAAGAGGCGACGAGGGCGAGAGCGAACTTTTTCATGAGTCCTAACCTCCTTTGGGCCGCCTTCCGAACGAAGGAAGCCCGAAGGAGGCCCCTGCCCAAAGGAGAGATGGGCAGGAGCCGGCACGGACGAAGGCTACTTGAACTGGACCCCGCCGACGTCGCCGGCGAGGCCCGACGGGGCCACGTAGGCCGCGGTCGTCAGCGAGAAGGACGCGTCTTCAAGGAATTTGGAGATCATGCCGGCCGCCGTGGCGGCCGCGACGTCGTAAAAGGCATAGACGCAGTTGGTCTTCAGCGTATACGAGGTCCCGATTGAATTTTGCAATAACGCCGTCCCCGAGGCCGCGGCCTGCCCGGTCACAAAGTAGAGCCCCATGCCAGCCGAGGAAAGGGCCGACGAGGCCTTGGCGGACAGCCCAGCAATCGTCATGTCGTCGATCAGGGAGGGGAGGATCGAGAGGTCGCGGGGGGCGAACTCGACGACGAACCCGGTGAAATTGCCGCTGAGATAGTTCGCGGTGAACGTCTGGGCGGAGCCCGCGGCCCCGCTGAGCGAGGCGTAAAGGAAGGGGTCGGCGAACTGGGCAGAGGCCGCGCCCGAGTCGAGGAAGAAGTTATCTTCAAACACGCCGGTCTCGTCGACCGCGTGGACCCCGATGACGCTGGCGGACTTCAGGAAGTTGTAGACGGTGACGGGGATGGTGACGACCGAGGAGGCCAAAGCCTCGGGGTGGGCCGTGATGTTCACGGCCCCGTTGAACTCTCCGGCCACCAGGGTGAGGGTGACGGCGGTTCCCGACAGCACCTTCGTCGAGGAAATAGAGACCTTCGACGCGTCGCTCGTGGCGACGATCACGTACTTGTCGGTGGCGTTCGCGGGGCTGACGGTGAAGGTCACGGTCTTGGTCGCGCCGGCGGAGACGGCCCGGCGGATGCCGTTGGCCCCGAAGACGCTGCCGCCCGAGACGGTCGCCGAAAGGGCGCCCGAGGCGGACGTGACGGTCGAGTCCGGGGCGTCGGAGTCGGTGCTGCCGCCCCTCCCGATCTGGTCGTCGACCCACTTGCGGACGCCCGAGTTGAGGCCGTAGACCGCGCCGGCCGCGGCGGCGACGAGAGCGACGCCGCCGATGAAGGAGAGGATAGTCTTCGCTGTTTTTTTCATGGTAATGCAATTACCTCCAATTTCAGGGACAAGCGCCCTAGAGGGCCATCCAAGGGGAGGGATGGCTTTCTAGGGAGCCCTGGGAGAAGGCCCAGGGCCCCGAAACGTCACTTCGCAGGATCGGCGAGCGGATCGGAGTCGAACGACTTGAGCAGCTCCTCGTCGAAGCCGGCGTCGCGGATGGCGGAGCCGTCCACGGAAACCGGGGCGAGCGAGGCGTCGATCGCGCCCTTCTGGACGCGGAGCTCGAGCAGGGTCACGAAAGGGTCGTTCGCCTGGAGCTTGTAGCTGAGCGAGAGGAGCGGCGAGAAAAAGATCTCGACGAGGTACGACGAGCGGTCGTCCCCGCGGTCGTTCTTGCCCCAGCCGAACTTGGTGATGCGGACCTTCGCCCTGCAGCGGAACTGCTCGGGGACGAACTTGTCCGGCATGATCGTCACGAGCAGGCCGTACTGGTTGCCCGTGAGCGTGGCGTGGAACTTGGTGACGAAGTCGTAAACAACATCGACGGAATAATTGTCGGAGACGGTCTTGGTCCGCTTGTCGGTGCGGGTCGACTTGGTGACGACGCAGTCGACGGACGGAAGGGCGAGGAGGTCCTTCTTCGGCAGGTTGCGGATCGAGACGAAATGCGGATCGGACGCGGCGGCGGATTCTTGGCTTTCCATATTGCGGAAACCTCTTTTCTTGCCCGTGGGTGGGCAGGACCTTTATGCCCAGCCGGCGATGCCGGCGAAGAGCCGAACGAAGCGGAGCGGTCAGCCGACTGACCGGCGGGAGAGCTCGTCGCGCACGGCGGCGCACTCGCCCTGCAGATAGGCGCACAGGACGGGGTCGGAACCAAGCGAGCGGATGACGGAATCGCGGTCGTCGAGCAGCTCGCGGAGACGCGAATCGGAGGGGCGGCCCGAGGCGATGGCGGCGGCCATCGAGGCGTAGCCACTCCCGTAGCGGCGGCGCCTCTTGGAGAAAAGGGCCATCCAGGAGAGGCGGCGGAGGGCGGCGGTCATTTGCCGCCTTTCTTGGCGGTCTTCCACGGCCGGTCCTGGATCTTCGTGAGGATCCTGCCTCCGGTCTTCTTGCTCTCCTGGATGAACGTGAAGTCACGACCGAAGTTCGAGTAATCCTTCTTCAGGATTTTCGTCCTGCCGCTCTTTTCGTTCATCCTGGCGAAGCGCATGTCGTTAGCGACCGCCTCGTCCATCGACATAGAGCCGAAGGAGCACGACGAGGAGCGACGGTAGGCCCTCTGACCCTTCTCTTTGATAAAACGCGTGATCTTAACCATGGCCAACGGCCTCCTTTACCTAGTTTTCATGAAGAGCCGGCGCCACTCGTGGGCGGCGTCGCTCTTCGCGTCGAACGTGTCGAAGTACCGGGACTTGGTCCCGTCGGAATACAGGAACGCGCCCATGCGCTTCCCGGCGCGCCAATGCCAGAGCAAACCGGAGACGGGCTTCCTCATTTCTCGACACCCCCGCGAAGAAAAGCCTCGCCCTTGGCGGAATGCATCGGCGCCACGAGACCGCGAGCCCTGCATGCCCTGTAGCAGGACATGGCGTTCCTGGACGAGCAGGGGACGGCGGTGACGACCTTCCCGCCCCTGCCCAAAAGGACAAACCAGACCTCGCGCCCGAAAACGGCGAGGACCATGTTGTGGAACGAAACCGGCTTTTTGGTTTTGGGATCGGTGTAGAACATTTTATGGAAGTGATACTTCGCTTTTCAAATAGATAATATAACCTAAAAAGTTATTTGTGAAGAAAAAAAGTGAAGTAAAACTTACTATTTATTTGTGGAATTGACTAATTTAAGAACACTTCGCAAGTCAAAAGGACTCACTCAAAGCCAAGCCGCAGCTATTTTTGGCGTTTCGGTAAAAAGCTACAATGCATGGGAAATGGGCGATTTCCAGCCAAATATTTCCAAACTTATTCAAATTGCAGATTATTTCGGAACAACGATCGACTACATCGTCGGAAGATCCCTCAAAGATTTCTCACCAGAAGAGAAACAAATCCTCCAAATGGCAGCAAAGATCATCCAGGAGAAAGTGAAATGAGAAAATGCGAGATCTGCGGGAAACCAACAGCACTTAATTTCCATTTTTGTAAAACATGCAACGAAAAGATAAAAAACGGAGAGATCGAGAAATGCCCGCACTGCGGGGCATGGAAAGAGCAAAACGCCCCCTGCCCTAAATGTGGCTTCCCGTTCCTCCAAGAGAAAAAGGGCCTTTACCCCAACTGCAAGAAAACGGTCAAAAGCTATTTCGGGAAGGACATGATGTTCGATTCGAAAGAAGAGATAAGAATAGCGGACGTCATCGTCGAGAGCGGCTACGTCTTCGACCACGACCAGGAATACCCATACCCCGAGAACCAAAGCGGGACGCGATACGACTTCCGGCTTCTGAAAAGAGACGGATCGGACTTCAAAGTGAAAACGTTCGTTGAAGTAAAATGCAACAAAAACAAAGACTACACAAAGGAAATACTCAAGAAAAAAGGAATGTGCGACGCGCACGGCGACAAACTAATCTACTCAAACGAGTGCAAGCAAAGCGAGATAATCGAAATGCTCCGCGAAACCATAGAGGAGATAAAAAAAGAAAACTGACGCCGCTTCCATAACGGATTTTTCGAAGAATCTAAACGAAACCATTTCAAAAAAACGATAAATGGGGAAAGGAAAAAGAATCAATAACACCGATCCAATCGGTGAAACATTCAACATAACAATAATTTCTAACAACATCGTGGATATAGAAGAAACAATTCGCGAACAAACTAAAAAAAGAGAATATTAGAAAACAATTTAGAAAAAATCCTTGATTAACTTGGAAAGTCAAAAATTGGCTGACAATATTTCCATTAAATTTCAATAACGAAAGGAAAAATATGTTCACATTAACATTCTCAGCAACAAAAAATAATTCTATCAACAGCGCAAAAGATATCCTCCAAAGTCTGAATGATTATTTCAAAACAGATTTGAAACCGATCGATTTTGTCGGCAAAAACAAAACACAAAAAACCATACAAATTATTACTGGACAAGATGCTGACAAATGGTATGTCATTCTTGATAATGCTGCACACATTCAAGGAAGACAAAGCATGTCAATAGATCTTCTTATAACTCTCGTCAACGAAATTGCCAACCAACTATTCAAGAAAAACTAACAATCTTCAAAATAATCAATACCACACTTTTACCACAAATCCATCCTTACAGGATGACAAAAACGACAAAAACAAGAAGCAAAAGATTAAAGTTAAACTTACTTTTAAGAAGTTTAACTTTATATAATTTTCTAAATCAATCCTGCGGCGGGGCACCAATAGACAAAAACCATCGATTAATTCGATGGTTTTCTTTTTTGAGCACCTATTGAACTTTTTTCTTACTTTTGACCGCCTTGAAAGGAGGCAAAGAAGGTCGTTGGTAGCTCGTTTGATGGCCTCTCTTCTTTTTTTCGGGCGGAGTTCTTCTTCGGTAAAACAATCTTAAAGTAATCAATGGTCGACACTTTATGGCGTTTTCATTACGGTTTTCCCTATTGAATTCTCTTGTTTTTCACTCGATGGCGCTTGCCGGTTTTTCTTCAAAAAAATGACGAATACGGAATAGCGGACGATGACGATGGCTTCCCCCGAGCGGCCGAAAATCATCGCGTCTGTTATTTTCGCGGCGATGTTTTCCCGGGCTTGGGCCAGCACTCTCTTGAATGGCGGCTAAATGCGGATTAGCGCCATAGGCTGGTTCGAAAAAGGAATTCTATTCGTCGAAATATGAGCAGTTCATCGTCGGGAGCCGCAAAACGGGATCGCTGATTGTTTTCATGATTATCGGCATCGCCCTCGTTGCGGCCTGCGTTGCCATCGCCACCTCGCCCGATGCCATTGACTATACCTCAGCCCCGTGGCAAGCGCCGAACACTTGGAGATGTTTCAGAAAAAAAGACCGGCTGAGCGCCGGCTTCTTCGCAAGACGACGAGGCGAGAGTTCAAATGGTTCTTTCGAAAACGCCTGCAAATTCTTTTTTCTTGCCTCACTTGAAATAAAAAAGAAACAAGGTTTGTCCCGGGCGATTAGAATTTGCCGTAATGAACTTTTTTCTCGTCGTAGCGTTCGACTTGAACTTTTTTCTCGCCTGCCTTGCCAAAACTTAAGGCAGCGACGGGGATGAAGCCATCAGGGAGTTTGAAATAAGAAATCAGATGGTTGTAGAAATCACTTTGCCATTTGATGCCTGCCCATAGGGAATCGTAGCCGAGGGCTTTGGCGGCCAAGAGCATATTTTCCGCACAGCATGAGCAATCCTCCACCAAGAACTCGTTGGTCGGGTTCGTGTTGCTGTCGCCGACGATGAGAACCGTCAAAGAAGCGGTGGCCATGATATCGCAAGTCGGCTTAAAGGGAGCGAACTCATGCCAAAAGGCGTTGTCGCTATTGACGATGAACTCATAGGGCCTCCGGTTCATGGCAGAGGGCGCTTCGAAGCCTGCCTTCAGGATGGCTTTGGTTTCCTCGTTTTTCATTTTCGCTTGCTCAAATTTGCGGATGCTAATCCGCCTGTTTAGACACTCTAACGCTTCCATGGCAAGACCCTTCTTTCTTAATAATTATACAGCAATATGGGGGGTTTCTCTAAGAGAATCATCTCGTTATGGATACGAGATAGCCAATAAAAATCGGAGTGTTTATAATTATTGCCGAGGAAACGTTATGCATATTGCTCTTTCAGCGGAAACGACGGTCGATCTTCAACAGGATTTGCTTGATTTTTATCAGATTGCGACCGTGCCGTATACGCTGATCTTCGGCGATAAGGCTCAGTTTGATGGGATTGTGGTGGGTGAGGATCTTTTTAAGTACACCGAAACGACAGGCAAGTTGGCCAAAACCTCTTGCGTCAATCTTGCGCAGTTCCAAGAACATTTCGAAAAACTCTTGGCGAAAGCCGATTATGTGATTCATTTCTCGCTTTCGAGCGAGATGTCGGCATCTTATGCCAACGCGGTTCAAGCGAGCAAAGCTTATCCTGGCAAAGTGTTTGTCATTGATTCAAGAACCCTTTCGACGGGGATCGCCCTCCAGTGCATCTATGCCAAAAAGCTGATCGACGCGGGCAAGGACGTCCACGACGTCGTGAAGCTCGTTGAAAAAAGAATCCCCGCAACTCAGGCCTCGTTTGCTCTTGAAGCCGTCAACTATCTCTATAAAGGCGGCCGTTGCGGCGCCCTTTCCGCCCTCGGAGCCAACATCCTTCACATCCGGCCGCAGATCATCGTCAAAGACGGCAAGATGATTTCGGGCAAGAAGTTCCGCGGTCCGATGGAAAAGTGGGTGATGGACTACGTCGAAACCACCCTTCAAGAATTCGATAACCCTGATTATGACGAAGTTTTCATCACTTATTCCTCCGCTCCGAAAGAAGTGGTTGACCTCGTGAGAGAGAGACTAAAGAAAGCCGGCTTCAAGCACATCATGAACACCTATGCTTCGGGCACGGTCAGCTGTCATTGCGGCCCCCATACCTTGGGCATTCTTTACTTCAACGATGGCCCCCATCCGGTAAAGTAGGCTTTATCTCTTTAAAGAAGTCGCTTAAAATAAGCACGATGCGAAAACCTTCTCTCGCCCGTGCTTTTCTTCTCTTGCTGCCCTTTGTTCTTTCCTCGTGCGGCTCAGGCGCGGCATCCTTGAGCGACTATCGGCGAAGCCTTCCTTTCCGCGAAGGTTTTTCGATTCTTCAACTCAGCGACATCCATTGGTCTTTTTCCACCGATCGGGTTCAAGAAAAAGCCTACTTGAACATCCTTTATAGTTCTGCGAGAGAAAATGCGGATTCGAAGACGATTGACCTCGTGGTGATTACTGGCGATTCGACGTTTTTGAGCAATAAAGAAATCACCAAGGATCTCTTTGACACCATTGCAAACTGGGGCGTGCCTTTCGCCCTCACTTGGGGCAATCATGACCGCCAAGGGTATTTTTCTTTTTCCTGGCTTGAATCGCTTGTTGCTTCGTATGCGAATTCGCTTTATGTTTCTCTCGAAGACAATATTCCCGGCGATGGCAATTACGTGATTGATCTCATGAGCGGCGCGACGACGGCTTGGCAGATTTACGCCCTCGATTCCGGGAGCTATCAACAATCGGAAACGCCGCTTCGTTACGACTATGGCACCATCAGCGACGCGCAAACGAACTGGTACGAAAAAGAGAGCGATTTAGCGAACAAATGTCCGTCACTAGCTTATTTCCATATCCCGACTCGCGATTGGCTCGATGTCTATGAAGGCGGCAAAGACAGCAAACGGAAGTGGGAGAAAAACGAAGCGATTTTCTGCAGCGAAAAAGAATCCTCCTTCTTCCTCAGCGCTTCCCATTGCAACATGAAAGGTCTCTTTTGCGGGCATGATCATTCGAACGATCTCACGATGACCTATAATGGCATTGTCTTGGGCTATGGGGTCAAAACCGGCGCCGAATTCAATTACGCGACTAGTTCAAGTCGGACTTACCTGAGCGGGGGCGAAACGCATCCTTTATCTTTGATCGGCGCGAGTCTCGTCGCGCTTCATTCTTCCGGCCGTTTCGACCTCGATCACCTCTATCTTCAAAAAGATGCCCAATCGACTTTGGTGAAGGAGCGTTACTGATGGAAAAGAAAGCCTTGAAAATCATCGAGACAGCCTATTATTTTCTTGCCTCTTTCGCCTGTTTTCTTTTCCTTAATCTTTTCACGAGCGAAATCAGCGCAAACTTTCAAAATCTCCGCAAATCCCTTCCCTTTTTGCTTTTCTTGACTCTAGCGGTTTTTCTCTTGTTCATCATCCATCTCTACGCCCATCCGGTGAATGAAGACAAACGCAGAAAAACCGCGACCGCCAATGGGGCGATTCTTGTCGCGCTAAGTTTCCTCGTCATTCTCCTTGTCACGATTGATAAAATCGATGGAACCTATCTTTCGCTTCTTGAAGGGGGTTTCACGCCCCTGTTCCCGCTTGATGCTTACGTCGGCTCCTTCCTGCTCTTGATTGCTGGCAGTCTCCTCTATTATTCGGGTGAGCGGTTAAAGAAACATCCGCGTCCCATCGTTTACAATTCCCACGAATGGAAGGGGAGAGGGTCAAAGGTGCTGACCTCGATCTCGCGGTCATTTTTTGCAGTAATCGCCCTTTATTTCATGGGGGCCCTGCTCGTTTCGCCCTTCTTTATGAGCTTTACTTCCGAGCACGCCTTTGGCCTTGTCGCTTTTGATCTTTTGATGGGACTTCCGAGCGCGATGCTTGCCCTCTATAATTGGAATTATCTTGATAAAGAGCCGCTGCCTCAGAGACAAAGGCTTTATAAAAATTCGGTGATTACGACCCTTTTGGCGCTTATCTTGGCTCTCACCTACTGGCTCGTTCAAGCCTTCGACCCGCTCTTTTTGATTGACGGGGCTGCGAGCTTGCTTCCGCTCGATTTTCTCCTCTCGGTCAAATTGGCCCCTTATCTCCTGATTCTCATTACGCTTGGTGCCTCACTCACGGCTTTTCTACACTATTTAGATCGAAATGTGCCAAAAAAGTCGAGAAATCCTTAAAATATGGTTGCACACCCGCGCGCAATGGTTTAAAGTAAAAACTGCGGAAGATCCTCATAGCAGGCTCCGCCAACGCTCAATAGTCGTTTAGGAGTGGCACTACGTGGGCCGCTCTTTCTTTTTTAGGAGGTCACTGTGGACGTATTGGAATCGTTAAAAACGCTCTTGGCGCCGCCTTTAGAGAAGGCTGGCTACGAGCTGGCCAGCCTCACTTTAGGCCACGATAAGGAAGGTTTGACCCTCCATCTGATGGTGGATAGGGATGCGCCGATCAGCCTCGACGATATCGTCAAAGTGAGCGGTCTCATCAATCCGCTCCTCGATCAGGCCGATCCGATTGCCGAGCCTTATACACTCGACGTTAGCTCCCTCGGAGCGGAAAAACCGCTCCATCTCGATAAACTCGAGCATTATGTCGGCCGTTATGTCGCTCTTCACCTCGCTAAGCCCTATCAGGGAGAGAATTCCCTCGAAGGCGATCTGCTTGACGTGAAGCCCGATACGCTCGTCCTCCGCGTTCGCTTCAAAGCGAAGGCGAAAGAGATTGCGCTCGAACGTGCCGCTGTCGATAAGGCCAACTTGGCCATCAAATTCTGATTTCTCGAAAGGAAATATATAAACCTATGGATGCTGCAGTCTTCAAAGCCGCGATTGACGAAATCGCCGAAAGCAAAGGGATCTCCCACGACGCTGTTGTGGTGGCGCTTTCTGAAGCGCTTCAACGTGCCTATATCAAATACCTCGGCGGCGGTGATGACGCCGTCGTCGAAGCCACGATCGATGAGACCGATGGCCGCATTACTTTGGCCCAAATCAAGAACGTCAAGAAAGACGTCGAAGATGACTATCTCGAAATCTCGGTCGCTGACGCCAAAGAAGACGCCGACGAAATGATCGAGAACCTCGAAGATGATCTCAAAGAGGCCAAGGACGCAGACAAAAAAGCCGACATCAAGGATTTGATCGAGAAGGTCAAAGCCGCCAAAGAGGCAGTTAAAATCGGCGGGACCTACCCGATGTATTGTCCGCTCGATGAACTCTCAAAGCTCACCGCGATGGCGGTCAAGAGCAACCTTCGCATCAAAATCGCCGAGGCTGAACGCGTCGCCCTTTATGATGTCTACAAAGACCACATTGGCGAAATGGTTACCGGCACCGTCGAGAAAGCCGACGATCGTTCTGTCAGCGTCAATATCGGCCGCACTAGCGTCGAGCTCACTCGCCGCGAGATGATCGGCGACGAGTATTTCAAGGTTGGCGATCCGATCAAGGTTTACATCCAAGAAGTCAAGGAAGCGAGCCAAGAAGGCAAAGGTCCGCGTGGACCCCAGATTGAAGTCACGCGTTCGAGCGAGGGCTTCTTGAAACGTCTTTTCGAAGAAGAAATCCACGAAATCTATGATGGCACCGTCGTGATCAAGGGCATTGCCCGCGAAGCTGGCGTCCGGAGCAAGGTCGCGGTTTATAGCACAAACGAAGACGTCGATCCGACCGGCGCTTGCATCGGGCCGGGCGGCAGCCGCATTCAAAAGATCGTTTCCCAACTCGGAAATGGCAAAGACAAGGAGAAGATCGATATCATCTCCTGGAGCAGCAATCCGGGTCTTTATATCGCCGAGAGCTTACGTCCGAGTCAGGTCTTAGGCGTCGCCCTCGTCGATGCCGCAGCGCAGCCGCATCCGAAAGCCGTTGCCATCGTCAAAGACGAGTCTCTTTCGCTCGCGATCGGCAAGAAAGGCGCCAACGCCCGTCTCGCCAATAAACTGACGGGCTGGTCGATCGATATTCAAGAAGAAAGCGCCGCTAAAGATGACGGCCTCGCTTATACCACTTTCGAAGATCTCCAGAAACAGGCCGAAGAAGAAAAGAAAGCGCGCGAAAGAGCTGCTTACGCCGAGGCCAGCAAGGCCGCGGTCGAAAAGCGCGCCGAAGAAGTGCGACAGTTGGCCGATCAGGTTGCGGCTCAGCAAAGCGCTGCCGTTCCGAGCCCCGCCGCGCCGGTTGCGGAGACTCCGAATGCCGCCTCGGTTGCTCCGACCTCGGCTGTCCCTAGCGTCGAAACCATCGCTGCCGAGCCCGCTTTGGCCCCAGTCGCGCCGGCCCCGGTAGTCGAAGCGCCCGTCGCCCCGAAAGTCGAGAAGCCGATCGAAGTCAAGACGACCGTTTCGCTCGAAGACCTCGAAAAGAACCTCGAAGAAGAGAAGAACGCCCCGCGCGTTGAGAGCGATTTCGCCAAGCGTGGCAGTTTCAACAAAGGCAAGAATCGTCGGCCTCATCAGATTTCCGACAAGGAAGTCGAGCGCATTAAACCGACCGATGTTCCGACCAATGGCGGCAATGCCATGCCGATCTATTCGCAAGAAGAACTTGATGCCATCGCCAAAGAAGAAGAGAGCGAAGGTAAGGAAGAGGGTCCGGAGGAAGTCGATATCGATCAGTACGATAAGTACTACGATGACGATGACAAGAAGTAAGCATGCAGAAGCATAACGACCGCACGTCTTTCTATTCGCACAAGCGATTTCCCCGCCAAAACGGGCTTCGTTTTTTGCGGGTGGACGCGAAAGTGGTGCTCGATGTTTTGGGGCATCAGCCCGGTCGCGGAGCCTATTTGCTCAAAGAGGAAGTGCCGTTTGTTCTCAAAGAGCACGCCTTTGGCCGCGCCTTCCATTGCGCGGTGAGTCCCTTCGAGGAGGAAGCCATCAAAAAAGCCTATGAACAACTCAGCTAACGATCGTTTGGGGTTTTTGGGCTTGCTCTATGTGGCCCACAAAGCCCTGATCGGGGAGGAACTCTTCTCCTCGCTCCATAAAATCCACCTGCTCCTCGTCGCAACCGATGCGACGTCGAATCAGGCTCTCTCGACGAAACGCCGGGCCGAAAACGCCCACGTTCCGCTTATCGAAGAATTCACCGAGGCGGAACTTGGCCAAGCCTTGGGCCACGACAGTGTCACTTTCATCGGCATCATCGATGAGAAGGCCGCTGGCGCCTATCTGAAAAAAGGCAAAGAAGGAAGGTAAAGCATGAAGAAACGAAAGACATTTTTCTCGAAAAAGAAGGCCGAAGAAAGGCGACGGATCACCAATATTGATGAGCACTCGCATAATCATAAAGAAGAACACTACGCCAAAGTGAATGGCGGCGTTTTCCTCTATTCGAAGCCGCTCAGCGTCGGCGAACTCTCCAAAGCGATCAATGTGCCGGCTCCCGCCATTATCAAATTCTTGTTCATGCAGGGGAAACCCGTCACGATCAACCAGATGCTCGACGATGAGATGATCGGCACGATTTGCTTGCAGTTTAACTACGATTTCAAAAAGGAGAAGATCGTCGATGCCGAACACTTTGAGGAAATCGAAATCAAAGACGACCCGAAAGATCTCGTTGAACGGGCTCCGGTCGTGACCGTCATGGGTCACGTCGACCATGGCAAGACCTCGATCATCGATGCGATTCGCCATAGCGAAGTCGCCGCCCACGAAGCGGGTGGCATCTCCCAGGCGATCGGCGCTTATCAGAAAGACGTCCATGGCAAAAAGATCACCATTATTGACACTCCGGGGCACGCGGCATTCGCCGCGATGCGCTCCCGCGGCGCTTCGGTGACCGATATCGTCGTTCTGGTGGTGGCCGCCGATGATGGCGTGATGCCGCAGACCATCGAAGCGATCGACCACGCCAAAGCCGCCAACTGCCAAATCATCGTCGCCATCAACAAGATGGATAAGCCCGGCGCCGATCCACGCAAGGTGAAAGAGCAACTCATGCAGCACGATGTCATCGCCGAAGAGTTTGGCGGCGACGTCCTTTGTGTGCCCTGCTCGGCCAAAACCGGACTCGGCATTAACGACTTGCTCGATGCGATTCTCTTCAAAGCCGAAATGATGGAACTCAAGGCCAACCCGAATCGTTATGCGATCGGCACCGTCCTTGAGAGTAACCTTGATAAAGGCGAGGGCCCGAAAGCGACTCTCCTTGTCCAAAATGGCACTCTCAACGCCAGCGACTATGTCGTTGTCGGCTCCATCTATGGCAAAATCCGAAGAATGACGAACGAATATGGCCAAATCGTCCACGCCGCTGGCCCGAGTGCCCCGGTCGCCGTCACGGGCTTGGCCTCCGTTCCATCCGCTGGCGATCGTTTCATGGCTTTCCCGAGCGAAAAAGAAGCGAAGGACATCGCCGAAAAGCGCGCCTTAACCGAGAAGCAGAAAGAGCTTTCGGGCAGCGCGGCCATGACGATGGAAGACCTACAGAATCTTGTCACGGCGGGCAAAATCAAGCAGCTCAACGTGATCGTCAAAGCCGATACCGATGGTTCGGCCCAGGCCCTCAAGGCCTCGCTCGAGAAACTCTCGAACGATCAGATCAAAGTCAAAATTCTCGAAGCGGCTGCTGGCGCCATCAACGACAACGATGTTAACCTCGCCAGCGCTTCTAACGCGATCATCTATGGCTTCAACATCCGTCCGGATGCGCGGGTCAAAGCAATCGCCGATGAAAAGAAAGTCCAGATCCGGCCGCACCGAATCATCTACGAGTTGATCGACGAGATGGCGGCGATGATCAAAGGCCAGTACAAGGCCGAGATGGTCGAAAACGTCACTGGTCAAGCCGAAGTTCGCCATCTTTATAAGGTTTCTCACGTTGGCACCATCGCTGGCTGTTACGTCACCTCCGGTTTATTGAAGTCGGGCGAAAAAGTCCGCTTGCTCCGCGATAGCGTCGTCACCTACGAAGGCGAGCTTTCGAGTTTGAAGCGTTTCAAAGATGATGTCAAAGAAGTGAAACAAGACTATGAATGCGGCTTAGGCATCAAGAACTTCAACGACCTCAAAGAAGGCGACATCGTTGAAGGCTATGAGATGGTGGAGAAGAAATAATGGCGAATCGGCAGGGCCGGGTCAAAGCGCTGATTGGGAAAGATATCTCTGATATTTTGACCTTTGAGCTCAAAAACCCGCATATCGGCATGGTTTCGGTGAACGAGGTAGCTGTCAATAGCGACAATTCGCTTGCCAAAGTCTACGTCTCTTTCATCGGGACGAAACACCCAAAGCAAAACCTCGAGGAACTCACGCGCTGCAAAGGCGTTGTCCGTTCCCTCCTCGCGAAGAAACTCGACATCTTCAAGGTGCCGGATATTCTTTTCTTGCTCGATGAATCTTTTGATAAATCTGCTTCGCTCGACAAAGCGCTTGCCAAAGAGGCCGGCGATCTTGCCTCGCTTAAAAAAGGCAAGTAAGCCAAAATGGCGACAGCAATCAGGGTGGCGCATGCCACCCTTTTTTGTTTTAAAGGAGACGCTTGTCTAGAATGGCGTGGGGCTGAAGGGGGCATATTCAACTGGCCAAATCCTTTTCGGAAACGGAGGGGGATACCCCTTTTTCGGCTTCGTTTGATTCCCGTCGACGAAACGAAGATTCTTTTCGCGTTGATTCGAGAACATTCTGAGGTCCATCTTTTTGATGGAGAGGCGCTCAGCCGCTTTTACATGGGCAAAGTTTTTTTCCACTTTGGCGAACTCTGCCCCAAAAGAATATAAAAGAACGTTTCGCCAAGGGCCGCCTTAGCTGATGAAAGCGCGGCGTTAAGCGTGGAGAAAAACAGGCCGAACCCCTTAAAAAAAGAACAGTCCTTTCGACTGAGGATGATCTGATCAACGCCGAAATCGCCAAACGGGCACCATCCTCCTTTGGCCTCGGAATGTTCTGGGCCAAAAGCCATCGACCAGAATCTATTCCGCGGTAATGGCGGATAGCCAAGCGCCGTGAAAAATGGCGATAAGGCGGCTGAAGGCATCCGATTGCGCCATTTGAACGATGCATCACCAAAACCGCTCGATTTGGAAGCGCTCCGCTCGACTCTGGAAAAGTATCCGAAGACAGAGGCTTAAGCTATTGGCTAATTTTGCGGATATAGTGTTCGCCAACGCTGCCGGGTTCCGCTTTCTTTGCGAATCCAGCCTCGATTTTTATTTTGGCGTTCCCGCCGACTAAAACGAAGGTGGCAGGATTGATTTCGCGGCTGATTCGCTGAACGATTTCTTTGATGGCGATCACCAAAGCCCGTTGCTCGCCGAGCGGGTGAAAAATCTCGATTCGGTGGTTGCTGAGATGACGAAAAGCGATCTCACCGACTTTCTGATGATTGTGGAGGATGAGAAAATCCTCTTCGCCCGCTCTTTTTTTGATGTGGGCAAACGAAGAATCGCGCATTTGATCGGGTGAAAGAAGCGGTTTGAGGGCATAAGAATGATCGTCTTCGCTTTCGAGTTCAAGATCGTTGAAATAGAGTTGGAAAGAGCGATAGTTAAAGAGCATGCTCCGGAAATTATCGCGGGCTTCGGGATGGGAGGAGTAAATCTGGGCCAAGAATTCTTTGGTCCATTCGCGTTCGGTGTTGCCGTTGGCCGGGCATTTGCTCGCCAAGACGGGAAGCTGCTCCTCGATGGCGAGTCCGCGAAGATCGCTCTCGCGGCAATAGATAAGAGGCCGAATGAAGGTGATGCCCGCTTTTTCGAGATACATTTTCGGCTCGAAAGTCGCTACTCTCGCACCGTGAATCATGTTCATGAAGAGCGTTTCAACCGCATCGTCGTTATGGTGAGCGAACGCGACTTTGTTGTAGCCAATATCCCTAGCGATCCGATTCATCGCCGCTTTTTTCATCCTTGAGCAAATGGAGCAGGGGATGTGACTTTTCTTGCCTTGATGGGCTTTAAGGACATCGTAGACGAAACGTGAATCGGAAACGTAAAGCTCATAGCCGAGCGAAGCGCAGTAACGTTTTAATCCTTCGATATCGGCGTTGCCGAAGCCAAGATCGAGGAAGACCGGTTTCACCATGAAAGTTTTGTTCGCGAATTTCCCATAGACCGAGAGGGCGCGGAGGAGCGAGAGCGAATCTTTCCCGCCCGAAAGGCCAACGAGGATTTTGTCGCCAGAGTCGATCAGGGAGTAATCGCGGTCCGCTTTCCGAAGCGCCGCCAGAATGTTCCGAATGTATTTCATAATGATTTTTGAAGCTTAGACATTATAATGTCTTAGCCATGGAAAACGGAATAATCTTGCTCGACAAAGACGCGGGGCTCACCTCGCGCGACGTCGATGACGCGCTTGAAAAGAAGTTTGGGACCAAAAAGGTCGGTCATCTCGGTACCCTTGATCCTTTTGCGACCGGTCTTTTGGTAATCGGCCTCAATCGAGGCACCAAATTCTTGCCTTATCTTGACGATGCGAAGAAAAGTTACATCGCCACGCTGAAACTCGGCTTCGCCTCATCGACGGGGGATCCGGAGGGAGAGCTCGTCCAAGCGGCTTCGCTTCCAGAACTCGATAAAACGAAAATCTCCGCAAAACTTTTTTCCTTTGTCGGCAAAAGCGAGCAACTCCCTCCGATGACGAGCGCAATCAAGGTCCATGGCGAAGCCCTATATAAGGCCGCTCATCGCGGCGAAGAAATCGAACGGAAAAAGCGCGCGATAGAAATTTTCTCCTTGAATCTGATCTCTTACCAAGAAGGCTTTCTCGTTTTTACCTGCACCGTCTCGCGAGGAACCTACATCCGGGTCTTGGGTGAAGACATCGCCAAAGCGCTCGGCACTTCGGGCTATCTCACTTCGCTGCGCCGCCTTTCGATTGGCTGCTTCGCTCTTGAACAAGCCAAGCCGCTTTCCGCTATTGCGGAAGCCGATGTGATCGACCCGACGATTTTCGTTCGGAGCATGAAGCACGTGGAGATTGACTCGGGCGATTTGGGGAAAGTGAAGAATGGCGCCCCGATGACTTTGGAGCAAGATTATGGCGCAAAGGTCCTTTTGTGCTTGCACGGCGAGGCGATTGCGGTTTACGCAAGAACCAGAGAAGTCTATTATCACGCGGAACGAGGGCTCTTTTGAATGAAACGTTTCGATTTTTCATTTGGTGAAGTCCCCCCTTTAAGCCACAAACTTACCCTGTGCCTCGGCAATTTCGATGGGGTTCATCGCGGCCATCAGTCGCTGATTCTCGAAGCGCGAAAACGGAGTGAGGGCGAAGTCGGCGTTTTGCTTTTTGACCAAAACCCCAGCGTTTTCTTTCCCTCGAAAAAGAGTGGGGCGGTTTTGACCTCGCTTGACGACAAGTGCATTCATTTCGCCTCCCTCGACGTCGATGTGATTTACGTCGTTCGCGTCTCCCGGGAATTCTTCGCTCTCAGCCCCAAGGAATTTGTCGAAAGAGTTTTGCGTCCCCTTCAACCTTCTTCCTTGGTGGTTGGGATGGACTATTCCTATGGGCTAGATGCGAAGGGCGACCTTGCTTCATTAAAAAAGACGTTTGCGGTTTATCCGGTCCCTTTGCTTGAAGAGGAAGGTCATAAGATCTCAACCCAGTCGATCATCAAAGAAATTGAAAAAGGTTCGCTTGAAGAAGCTAACGCCGAACTTGGCTATCCTTATCAGGTTAAGGGCGTGATTGCTCACGGGCTAGAAAATGGTCGCAAGATTGGCTTTCCGACCGCCAATTTAGCCCTAGAGATTCCTTACGTGCTCCCAAAAGCAGGGGTCTATCTTGGCGTCGCCTATCTTCGGGGCAAAGCATTTCGCAGCCTCATCAACGTCGGCAACAATCCGACGATCGGCGTTTTGAAGCATCCGATCATCGAGGCTTACCTCGATGGCTTTTCCGGTGAAGCCTATGGCGAGACGCTTTATTTGCAGTTTGACTCTTTTCTCCGCGAAGAAAAAAAGTTCGCCAGTTTGGATGAACTTCGTGGAGCGATCGAAGAAGATAAGAAGGCGTTAAAGCTTTAAGTAAACCTCGGCGATTTGCCCGGCGATGCTCGCGGCTTTGGCCGCATTTTTTGGGTATTCCTCGCCAGCATTGTCGGCGTCGGAAATCACGCGGAGGCAGGCGAAGGGCTTATGGTAGACATAGGCGATTTGGGCCATCGGCGCGCTTTCCATGTCCGAGCAAAGCGATTGGAAGGTGGCATGGATTCGTTTTTTGTTCGCTTGGTCCGCGTAGAAGGTGTCCCCCGAAGAAATCACGCCGAACAGGGGGGTGATATTCAATGATTTGGCCGCCTGAGTCAATTTCTTATTCATCGTGGTGTCGCCGGGGAGATTCACGAGATCAATCCCGGAAACCAAACCGACGGGATCACCAATTGGCGAAGTGTCGAGGTCGTGTTCGACAAGCGAGGTTGCAATCACACTCGCGAAGAGGGGGACAGCATGGCTGTCAAGCGAGCCGGCGACCCCAATATTGAGGATTTCTTCCGTCGAAGGATAGAGGTTAAGAACGCTCGTGACGGCACTCGAGGCAAAGGCTTTGCCAATTCCGCACACAACGAGGAGATAGGGGGTTGAGCCCATCGTGCATTCCATTATCTTGGCAAAACCTGCCTGTTTTGTTTCTCTTATTCGGCTTTGAGAGAGAAGATAGGCGGCTTCTTTCTCCATGGCGACCACAATGCATCTCATAAAAAGAATTATAACGACTGCTTAGAAAAAGACCTAACGGAAAAGCCTCTCGAGTTAAATTTAGACACGTGAATAATAGAAAAATCGGAAACATAAGTAGGATTGCCAAGCGGCCCCTCTTCCGGTCTTTGAAGAAACTCTTGACGGAAAAAACAAGCGCGGCGAAATCATGATGATTGACCTCGGGATAGATTGTGGCGTCAATTGGCGAAGTTTCTTCCGTCGTTTCCCGGATTTGACTGATTCGGTCAAATGGGCCTGCCTCAAAGATGCCGATAGGCCTTATACGGCCGCTCGACGGCCAAGCAAGAAGGCCCCCTTCGTTTTTCGTTTTGATGCCGAGCGATAAACTCTTCGTCATGAACATCGATCATTCCTTATTCCTCAATCGATTGAAACTCCGCCTTTACGAATTAACCTATCCTCTCTTGCTCACTGCTGTGAACGAGTGGCCAAGGGGATAGAAGCGTACGAGAAAGACGAAGCCTTTGCGTCGGCTTTATCTTTCGGGGATCGATCTTATCGAGCTGAAGAAGGGTTTAAGAAGGCAAGGCGAAGGAGACTGAGATTGAGAAACCTTGGCGAGGCGAGCATCTGATTTCGTCATTTTTCGGGGAAACGACCAGCGTTCTCTTCGTGGTCGTTTTTCTTGCTTTCGCTCTTTGTCAATTTATGAAAATGTCCTGAAAATGGGCTTTCTTTTCAGAAAAGCACTTACTATAATAAAAAACAGAAACGCAAAAAAGAGCCTTAGTTTATGAAAAAGAAATTGATGGGTCTGCGACTCGTTTTGAGCTTAGGCATTGTGGGCGCCGCCATCGGCGCTGGCTTCCTTTCGTCCAAACCAGTAATGGTCGCGGCAGAAGATGCCAAATCGGCTGGCGTTTATTTGAAAGGTAGTTTTAATGCGTGGGGCGAAACCGATTTGATGTATTACAAAACCGGGTCGTCTTTTGTTTACTACATTACGAAATCTTTGGCGTCAGGCGATACCTTCAAGATTTTTGATGGTGAACATGGCGACATTTGGGTTAATAACCTTGATAGCTCCATTTCTTCGGCTTTATTCAGCCTCAATGAAAAGGGCGATGTTGACTGCAATACAACCGGCCTTTATAAGCTGACATATACGTATACGAACGAAAACACCCGCTGGATCTCTTCGATCGAAGCGATTTCTTATGCCGTCTCAGAATACGCCGTGGTCGATGGAATCGTCGAAGCGACGGCGTTTGCAACGGAAAATGCCGAATCGATTAGTTCCTTTGCCCCAACGGTTGTCAATCGATCCGGCTATCTTTTTGATGATTGGTACACCGATGCCGCTTGCACAAACAGATATGTTGCAAAAACTTGGACCGAAGCCGGCAATCTCTACGCAAAATATACCGCTTACACAACTGAAAAATACGTTTATTTTTCCGCTCCGTCCAACTGGGCCAATTGTTACGCTTACACCTTTGGCGGCAAGAGTGGCCTCGGCGCTTTCCCTGGGACGAAAATCACGCTGGCGACTGATGGCGTAAATTATCAGGGCAGCGGCATTTATAAAGCCGCATTTTACGCCGACTCGAATGATACGGCAATTCTTTTCAATAAAGGCGCCGGCGGAACAGTCGGGACCGATCAAACGGCTGATCTTGTCTTATCCGAAAACACTTTTTATAAGCTTTCGGACAGTTCGACTGGCGACTCCGATCGGGGTTTTGCGGCCGCCGTTGTCTATGACATTAATGCTGCTCGGAGAGGCGTGAACGCTTCCGGATCGGTTCTTGTCGCGAGCGTTTGCGGAATCAGCAAAGCGACTGCGACGACTCTCCTCGCCGAATACGATGCGTTAAACGACGTCGCGAAAGGCTACGTCAACGCAGCGACGGATTTTGTCTATAATAGCGAAAATCCGACGAATGGTGTCGATGTCACTTTCGACCATATCATCGCTGAGCTCCGCCAAATTGCCAATAAAACGGGCGGCGCCCCAGCCGCCATCACCGGAATTGGCGATTCCGCTTGGACCCCGGCTTGGATTGCGCTAATTTCTCTTGGCATCGCCTCCGTCGCATCTGCAGGGCTTTTGATCGGCCGCCGTAAGCACGAATAGTTGATGTGTTAATAATGAAAGGGCCTTGGCGGTTTGCCTAGGCCCTTTTCTTCATGGGTAATCGTGCTGGGGGCGGTATTTTGAGAAAGAAGAAGCGGGTTTTGGAAGAGATAATGAAAAAGGAACCCTTTAAATAGGGTTCCTTGCGAATCAGATGATCTTCGTTTCGGCTTCGAGGGCGCTTTCGGCATCGGCTTTTTTGTGGGCATCGAATTTCTTGCGCTCTGAGGTGTCGAGTATCCGCTTCCGCATCCGGATGGCGTGCGGGGTGATTTCGACGAGTTCATCGAGGTTGATGTAGTCAAGGCAGGCTTCGAGCGACATCTTGCGCGGGGCCTTCAAGACAATCATTAATTCACGGGTGGATGAGCGGACGTTGGTCATCGGCTTCGTCATCGTGCAGTTGACCGCGAGGTCGACGGGGTAGCGGTGTTCGCCAACAACCATGCCTTCGTAGCAGAGATCACCTGGCACAATGAACATCGTGCCATGCTCTTCGACCTTCTGTAAGGCATAGGAGGTCGCTTCGCCTTTGTCGGTCGAGACCAAGACGCCGATATTGCGTTCACCGACTTCGTGTTTGAAGAGCGGACGGTATTCTTTGAAGGTGTGGTTGATGATGCCATAGCCCTTGGTCATCGTGAGGAAGTTCGAGACAAATCCGAGAAGTCCGCGGGAAGGAATCACATAGATTAAGCGGGTGGTCATCCCATTGTCGTCCATCGAAACGAGTGCTGAGCCACGATTTCCTAGAGTGGTCATCATGTCGCCGACGAATTCATTGGGGACATCGATCTGCAAATCCTCGTATGGCTCGCATTTTTCGCCGTTGATCTCTTTGATGATGACTTGCGGCTTGCTGACTTCGAGTTCGTAGCCTTCTCGTCGCATCGTTTCGATGAGAACGCCAAGGTGAAGCTCGCCGCGTCCAGAGACGATCCAAGTTTCCCTATTGGGGATCCGGCGGTATTTCAAAGATACATCGCGCTGCGTTTCTTCGAAGAGACGTTCCTCGATAACGCGGGCGGTCACCAGTTTGCCATCTTGGCCACGCATCGGCGAGGAGTTGGTGCCGAATTCCATCTGCAAGGTCGGCTCGTCGACCCGGAGGGCCGGTAAAGGATCGAGTTTCTTCGGATCGCAGACGGTATCGGAGACACCGATGTCGGTGAGACCGGCGATACCGCAAATGTCGCCCGCTTCGACGTAATCAACTTCGCTGCGGTTCATGCCATAGAAGGTATAAAGTTTCATGACTTTGAAGTTGGCGGTGGAGCCATCCTTGCGAACATCGGTCAAATTGTCGCCCACATGGACGGAACCCCGACGGATAGTGCCGATGCCAATCCGGCCGACGAAATCATTGTAATCGAGAAGAGCCGATTGCCATTGGAACGGACCATTGGGGTCGCATTTCGGAGCAGGAATTTTCGCGAGAATCATATCGAAAAGCGGAGCCATGCCAGGTTTTTGAGTGGCGGGATCCGGCGATAAGGACGAGGTGCCGTTGAGGGCTGAGACATAAACGATCGGGAAATCGAGCAAATCTTCAGGGGCACCGAGCTCAATGAAGAGATCGAGAACCTCATCGACGGCTTTCTTCGGATCGGCGTTAGGCCGATCAACCTTATTGATGACCACGATCGGACGAATGTGGTTCTCGAGGGCGTTTTTCAAAACGAAGCGGGTTTGCGGCATCGTGCCTTCGTAAGCGTCAACAACCAATAAACAGCCATCGACCATGTGCATGATGCGTTCGACCTCGCCGCCGAAATCGGCATGCCCTGGCGTGTCGACGATGTTAATCTTCGAATCTTTCCATTTGATTGACGTGGTCTTGGCCAAAATCGTGATGCCCCGTTCGTGCTCAATCGGGTTCGAGTCCATCATGCGGTCTTGAATCTCTTCGTTCGCCCGGAAAGTTCCCGAGTTCGTGAGTAAGGCGTTAACGAGGGTGGTTTTGCCATGGTCAACGTGAGCGATAATCGCAATGTTTCGGATATCCATGGTAAGTTCCTCCTCCCTGAAAGTCCGTTTGCAATCATAGACTTCTACGCGCGTATGCGCAATAAAAAACGTTTGAGAAAGCCGTTTTGAGAGGGGGTTACGGAGATAATGCGAAAAACTTCCTTTTCCTTGAAAAAAATCCGATGGGCGGTTTTCGTTGCTTCTTTACGAAGAAAAGTCTATATTTTTTTTGCGACATAACCCTGTTCGGCCCGTTCTCCATGAGCGGACATCGTTAATGCCGTGAACGACAAAAGAAAGGAGAAATCACTATGGCTTTGAGCAAAGAAGAGGTCAACGTCATCGTCAAGAAGTATGGCAAAAACGCCGCCGATACCGGCAGCGCTGAAGTCCAAATCGCGCTTCTCTCGAAACGGATTGAAGATCTCGCTGAACACCTCAAGAACAATGGCGAGGACGCCCCGGCGCGTCGCAGTTTGTTGATCTTGGTCGGCAAGCGCCACAGCTTACTCAACTATCTCGCGGCAAATGACCGCGAAGGCTACGAGAAGTTGCTCGCTTCGCTTGGTTTACGTAAGTAATGGACTAAAAGCCCTCGGTTTGTCCGAGGGTTTTTCTTTCCCCAAAACGAAAAGGAACGGTTTAAGTATCGAATGGGGCCTGTTTATGCTAAGATTACCGCGTTAAATTCATTATCCTAGAGAGGAAAAGAGGAAAACAATGAAACAAACATTCACCCTCGATTTCGAAGGTCGTCACCTTCAAGTCGAGACCGGAGAGATTGCCAAGCAAGCTGATGGCTCGGTGTTTCTTCGTTTCGGCGACACAGTGGTCTTATCGACCGCTTGCTGCGCCGATGAGCCGAAAGAGGGGGATTTCTTCCCTTTGACTGTCGATTACGTTGAGAAACAGTACGCTGCTGGTCGTATTCCGCAAAGCTTCTTGCGCCGCGAGGGTCGCCCGGATGAGCACGCAACCTTAAGCGCCCGTCTCATTGACCGCCCGATCCGCCCGCTCTTCGCCGATGGCTTCCGCAACGAAGTCCAAATCGTCAACACCGTGATGAGCTGCGACCCTGACAATTCGCCAGAGATGACCGCGATGCTCGGCGCCTCCTTAGCCCTTTGTGTCAGCGACATTCCCTTTGATGGACCGGTCGCCGGCGTGATCGTCGGTCGCGTCGATGGCAAGTTAATCATCGATCCGACCGTTGAGCAAAAAGCCAAATCCGACATCAATTTGACCGTTGCCGGCACCGCGAGCGCCATCATGATGGTCGAATCAGGCGCCGATCAGGTTCCGGAAGAAGAGATGCTTGACGCCATCATGTTCGGTCATGAGGCAATCAAAAAACTCTGCGTTTTCGAAAATGAAATCATCAAAGCGGTTGGCAAAGCCAAACGCCACATCGATCTTTATGCCCCCGATCCCGCCATCAAAGCGGACATCGAAGGCCGGATCGGCGAGAGACTTGTCAAAGCGATTTCGATCGTCGACAAGCTCCAGCGTCAAGACGCCATCGACGCTTTGAAGAAAGAAATCACCAGCGATTACGATGCGCGACATTACGATAGCGAAAAGATCCACGTTCGCACCATGATGATGGTGAACGACATCCTCGAAGGAATGGTGGCTGCTGAAGTCCGCCGTCTCATCATCGAAGACAAGGTTCGTCCGGATGGCCGCAAAGTGGATGAAATCCGTCCGCTCAACGCTCAAGTGGATTTGCTCCCGCGCGCCCATGGTTCCGCCATGTTCACCCGCGGCCAAACCCAGGTTATTTCGACCACGACCCTCGGGCCTCTCAGCGATGCCCAGATCATCGACAACTTGACCGCCGAGACTTCACGTCGTTTCATGCATCAATATAACTTTCCGCCTTATTCGGTCGGTGAAATCGGTCGTATTGGTATGCCTGGCCGCCGCGAAATCGGCCACGGCGCCCTCGGCGAGAGAGCGCTCTCCTATGTGATTCCGTCCGAAGCGGATTTCCCGTACACCATCCGTTGCGTTGCCGACGTCGTCGAGTCGAACGGCTCGTCCTCGCAGGCCTCTATTTGCGCCTCGTGCATGTCGCTTATGGCAGCGGGCGTTCCGCTCAAAGCCATGGTCAGCGGCATCGCAATGGGTCTCATCACGACTGATCCGACCCGCTCACCCGATAAAGAGAGCAACCACTACACCATTCTCACCGATATTCAGGGTCTGGAAGATCACTTCGGCGATATGGATTTCAAGTGCGCTGGCACCGAGAAGGGCATCACCGCCCTTCAGATGGATATCAAAATCCATGGTGTCACCCGTGAAGTTCTTTCCGAAGCTCTCCAGCAAGCCCACAAGGCTCGCGCCGAGATTCGCGAAGTGATGAAGCAAGCAATTCCTGAGCCGCGTAAAGAGGTCAGCGAATATGCTCCGAAGATGGTCACCTTCAATATCGATCCGGATAAGATCCGCGATGTGATCGGCACCGGCGGCAAAGTCATCAACGACATCATCGCCAAGTGCGACACGGTCAAGATTGACGTCGACGATTCGGGCAAGATCACCATCTATCACACTTCGAAGGCCATGATCGAAAAGGCCAAGGCGATGATCGATGACATCGTCCGCGAAGCCAAAGTCGGCGAAATCTACGAAGGCAAAGTCACCCGGGTCGAAGAGTATGGCGCCTTCGTCAATCTCTTTGGCGACACCGATGGTCTCTGCCACGTCAGCCGTCTCGACTGGAAGTATATCGACGATGCCAACAACTTCTGCAAAGTCGGCGACACGATGAAAGTTGTCGTCATCGGCTTAGACGAGAAGGGCAAAGTCAAACTCTCGCACCGCGAATTCCTTGAGAAGCCCGCGGATTACGTTGAGCGTCCGGAACGTCCGGCGGGCGATCGCCCGCACACTGGCGGCTTCCATGGTCATAGCGATCATGGCAACTTCCACGGCGGGAGCCATGGCGGCAATCGCCATTAATCCGATTTGATTCTTGGGAGCGTTTCCTGAAAGGGAGACGCTCTTTTTTATGAGAATACCCTTTTTGCTATCTTTTCTTTTCGCCATCAAAAAAATGGGGGTTCTATGAACGCCGAGAAAAAGCTGTTTTGGCGCTCGCCGTCTCACGTGCATTAGCGAGTTGAACCGGCGGGGGGCGCAGGCCGGAAAATAACGGAAGCAACAGCGCGTACACGCCGACTAGTGTGGCGTCGGCGGTTACGCCAAAGCAGAAAATCGCTAACCATTCGAAGACGAATTCAATTTGATCGGCCAGTCAAAGGCGCACCTCGTCGGGGGGGGAGCCGCAATGACGCTCCTGGGCGACTGGACTTTTTCTTGGGAGTTATCAAAGCGGCTTTTTGGCGGAGTTCGTCTTCAGAAACTGCAGGGCCGTTTAAACGATGGGCCGCTCGCGTTCAATAGCGGTGGTGCCGTTGCTTCGAATGCCTAAAAGAAGACCTTTTGCGTTTTTCTTATTTCTTTTGATTTCTTCAGGGCGAAGCAAGGCATGGAGTTGGCGGGTGGCGGGATCGCTAAAGCCGTGAAATGCCATAACGCGCTTGGCCTTTCGACTCTTCAAAAGAAAAAAGAAAACGCTTTACCGAGCCAAGGGTCTTCGTTTTTGATAGACTTAGCACGCATGAAACTCTTGGTTTTTGATATCGATGACACCCTGATTGGTCCTGACAAGATCTTGAAGCAAAGCACGATCGCTTCGCTCAATGAGCGCTTAGCTCAGGGCGATGTGATTGCGATTGCCTCCGGCCGACCCTATGCAGGCATCATGCGCTTTTTTAATCTTCTCCAAGCGGGGGAGAAATACCCGATTGGGGCGAATGGCGCCGCCGTCTATGATGAAAAGGGAATCGCCTTGATGTGTCGGGGACTCCATTATCAAGATTTCCTCGATTTTTACGCTAAACACCGCGCCATTATCGCGGATGGTGGAGCTCTCTATTGCTACACCCTCGATGGCGTCGCTTATTTTGAGCGAAGTCTCTTCATCGACGCCGAAGTGAAATGGAATGGAATCCCCGCGCGCAATCTCCTTGCTCAGCCATTGAGCCCCAAGGATCCGATCTTAAAAATCATGGTGGCTTTCGCCAATGATTCTTGGGCGAGTTTCCACTCGTCTCAAGCCGACGAAAGAAACTATCACATCATCCGGAGCGATCCACGCTTTTTGGAGTTCATGGCCCCAGGCGCCGATAAGGCCACCGGTGTCGAATTTCTGAGGAATCGCCTTCATTTATCGAAAGAAAATGTCTATTGCTTTGGCGATCAGGGAAACGATCTCAAAATGATCAGAGACTACCAAGGCGTCGCAATGGGAAATGCGATTGACGAATGCAAGAAAGTCGCGAAGTTCGTCACCTTGTCTGCCAGCGAAGATGGGGTGAGTTTCGCCCTCCATCATTTTGTGAAATAACCTCATGCCCTTTTCCAAAGAAATGGGTTTATACTATTCGCGTTATGGAAGATGTCATCATTATCGGAGCCGGCGCCGTTGGAAGCTTTATCGCCCGAAGCCTCTCGCGCTATGCGCTCTCAGTTCTCGTTATCGAGAAAGAAAACGACGTGGGCGATGTGACGACAATGGCCAATTCGGCCATCAGCCATTCAGGCTATGACCCCATTCCTGGCACCAAGAAAGCGATTTTCAACGTCGCAGGCAACAAGATGATGCCCGAAGTATGCAAGGATCTCGATATCCCTTATGGGAAAGTCGGGACTTTGACGGTGGCGATTGAAGAGGAACAAGTCGTGATGCTCCAAGAGCTCTTGGAACGGGCGGAAACCAATGGCGCGAAAGCCCGTTTGGTGAGCGCCGAAGAGCTCAAGCGGATGGAACCGAACATCAATCCGGAAGCCAAAGGAGCTTTGCTTTGCCCCGACGGCGGAATCGTCAATCCGTTTTTACTCCCGGTTCGGGCGATGGAAAACGCCATCGATAACGGCGTGAAACTGCACCTGAATGAAGAAGTGACAGGGATTTGCAAGGATAATAACCATTATTTGGTCGCGACGAACAAAGCGAAATACGAAGCCAAAGTGGTGGTCAACGCCGCCGGGCTTCATAGCGACGACATCGCGAAGATGATTGAACCGATCAGCTGGTCCATCATCCCGCGGAAAGGCGAGTATTACGTCCTCGATCACTACGCTCCGGGTTTGGTGAATCATGTGCTTTTCCCGCTTCCTAGCGCCAAAGGCAAAGGCGTTTTGGTTACGATGACCACCTCGGGAAACTATCTGGTGGGGCCTTCGAGCGAAATCATGAATGACAAAGACTCGGTTTCGACCGACGTCTTGACGCTTGAAAGTGTCAAAGCCCAAGCAATGGTGCTGGTTCCGAAGATTCCGTTCAATCAGCAAATCCGGGTTTATGCCGGTGTCCGCGCGACGCCGTCGACTCACGACTTCATCATTGAACCATCGAAGAAATATGCGGATTTCATCAACGTCGCCGGCATCGAATCGCCCGGCCTTGTCTCCTCGCCCGCGATTGGTGAATATGTCGCCGACAAATTAGTCGGCGCTGTCTTGCCTTTAAAAGCGAAGAAGAACTATAAAAAACAGGTGAAACCCTACATCAATCCGCTTCTGATGCCGATTGTGGAACGCAACGAGCTCATTAAAGCGCATCCCGAGTATGGCGAAATGGTTTGCCAATGCGAAAAAGTATCGCTGGGTCAGATCAAAGATGTCCTCTCGCGGAGCGTTCCTTGTCTTTCTATCAAAGCCTTAAAGAAGCGGACTCGGGCAGGCTTTGGCAAATGCCAAGGCGGTTTCTGCCAACCTCAAGCCGTCCGACTTCTTGCCGACTACTATCACGTGACGCCGCTCGAGGTGCTTTACGATAAGCTCGGCAGCGCCCTCGTCAAAGAAGAAGTCAAGAGGGAGGCCAAATAACATGATCAACAAAGATTTGGTGATCATCGGCGGGGGTTCCGCCGGCATGGCGGCCGCCGTCGGGGCGTATGACCATGGCGTCAAGGACATCCTCATCATCGAACGAAGCCCATTCCTCGGCGGCATTTTGAACCAATGCATTCACAATGGTTTCGGCCTCACCGAGTTCAAAGAAGAACTGACGGGTCCTGAATTTGCCTATCGTTTCATCGAACAGGTCAAAACCCGGCGTATTCCGTATGTTCTCGAAAGCACCGTCACGTCAATCAACCGCGATAAACTCGTCATTTACACCAGTGCCAAAGAAGGCGTGGTGGAAGTCCAAGCCAAAGCCATTATCATGGCGACGGGCTGCTATGAGCGGAGCGCAGGTGCGATTGGCATCCCTGGCGATCGCCCGGCGGGTATCTTGACCGCGGGTCAAGCCCAGCTTTTCCTCAACGAATATGGCTATCTCTGCGGCAAAAGAATCTTCATCTTGGGCTCAGGCGACATCGGTCTCATCATGGCTCGTCGGTTGACGCTTGAAGGCGCCAAGGTCCTCGGCGTGGCTGAGATCATGCCATGGAGTAACGGCCTCAACCGCAACATGGTTCAATGCCTTTTCGATTTTGGCATCCCACTTTACCTTTCGCACACTGTCAGCAAAGTGGTGGGCAAGGAGCGGGTTGAGCGGATTGAGATCAGCCAGGTCGATGCCCATATGAAGGCGATTCCAGGCACTGAGCAATCCTTCAATGTCGATTCTTTGATTCTCTCGATTGGCTTGATCCCGAACAACGATCTGTTGAACAGCATCTCTTGCACAATGTCTCGCACGCGGGGCGCAATCGTCAATGAACACTTCGAAACCGACATCGATGGCATTTTTTCTTGCGGCAACGTTCTTCATGTCCATGACTTGGTTGATAACGTGGTGGCGGAAGCGCGAGAAGCCGGTAAAGGCGTTGCGCTTTATCTCGAAGGAAAACTCCCCCGGGAAGACCGGATTATCGCCTGCCTTGCCGGCGATGGCGTTGGCTACGTCGTTCCCCAGAAGATCGCGTTGGACGAGAGCGATGATTCTTTGCTCTTCAAGTTCCGCGTCAAAGCGCCGTCTAAGAATGTCTTCATTGAATATGCTTTTAACGGAGAAGTCATTAAACGCGTCTTTAAACCCGTGATAATTCCAAGCGAAATGGAAATCGAATCATTTCCTAAAAATCTACTGAAAAGCAACCAAGGAACTCTCACTGTGTCCTTGAAGGCAAAGGAGGCCTAATATGGCTGTTAAGGAACTCATTTGTATTACTTGCCCGCGGGGATGCCACCTTACGGTCGATGAAAATCTGGTGGTCAAAGGCAACTTTTGTCCCCGCGGTGCCGTCTATGGCAAGCAAGAGGTGACTAACCCAACGCGGATTGTCACTTCGACCGTCCGCATCTCCGGAGCTGAACTCCCCTTATGCCCCGTCAAAACCGCCCAGCCAATCCCCAAAGGAAAGATGGGCGATATTATGGCATCGATCAATAAGGTCTCTTTGAACGCTCCGATCCGGATCGGAGACGTGGTGATCGCCAATGTCGCCGGCACGGGAGTCGACGTCGTCGCGACCCGCAATATGGATAAGGTTTTCTAACGATGATTCTCTTTGCAAGCGATATTCATGGCCGACTCCATCGGGCGGAGAAACTCGCCCAATTGATCGATGAGGCGAAACCTGAGAAGGTCATTCTGCTCGGCGACTATCTTTATAATGGGCCCCGCAATGGAGTGCCCGATGACTATGATCCGATGCAAGTCTCGCTGATTTTGAATCGTTTCGTTGACGTTGTTATCGGCGTGCGGGGCAACTGTGATTCCCGCATCGATGACGACTTGCTCCATTTCCCCTTGGAAGATAATAGGCAGTTCGTCCTTTTGGGGCATGAATTCAATCTCTACCACGGCGACACCTATTCCTTAAAGCATCTTGCTCCCCATCCGGGTGCCGTTCTTGTTTCGGGCCACACCCATCTCTATGTTCTCAAAAAAGAAAACGGTTTCATTTATTTGAATCCGGGTTCGATTTCTTTTCCTAAAGGCGGAAATCCGGCTACTTATGCGACTTTTGATGGTGAAAAGGCCGAAATTCACGACTTCGATGATCGTCACGTTTTGCTTTCGCTTTCTTTTTAATAGCAAAACAATAGTTTTCATTCGTGCGCCTGTTATAATATTATCAAAGCGTTTTCGTTAATAGCGGATCCCTTCGCTAAGAGAGGTTGTTTCTATGGATAAAATCAAAATCTTCGCCCTTGGAGGGCTCGATGAGGATGGCAAGAACTGTTTGGTGGTCAACATCAACGAGGACTTGTTTGTCATCGATTGCGGTATCAAATACCCTGACAAGACGATGCCTGGCATCGACTACGTCATTCCGAACTTTGACTATCTCAAGGAAAGAAAAGATCATGTCAAAGCTTATTTCCTTCTGCACGGGCACGACGATGAGATGGGCGCTTTAGCCTATCTTTATAAAGACGTTCCCGCTCCGGTCTATGGTTCTTTAGTCACCATCACGATGTTCAAGATTTTCTCGAAGCACGTGAATGTCGACCCGAACCAATACGATTTCCATGTGGTCGAAGCCACCTCGACTTTCATGGTGGCGGGCCACAAAATCAATTATTTCCGGACCGCCCACAACATCGCCCAATCCTCTGGCATCGCAATCACGACCGATCAGGGCAATGTGGTTTTCACCTCGGATTTTGTCGTCGAAAATAACGCGAACCCCAATTACCTCCATGATATGAACGCGATCGCGAAGATCGCCGAGATTCCGACCCTCGTTCTTCTCACGGAGTCGGTCTACGCTGCCCATAGCGGCTATACCGCGCCGGACTACAAACTCGCGCCCCTGATCGAACAAACCGTCAAAGATGCGGCGGGACGGATTTTCATCTCCCTTTTCAGCGCAAACTTTTATAACATCGATGAAGTGATTTCTCTTGCGATGGCGACCCGGAAGAAGATTGTCCCTTACGATGAAGAGACTTCCGATACGATCGCCAGCATGCAAAGCTGCGGTCAGCTTTTGATTCCGCGCGATAACTACGCTCCAATGGAGGATTTGAACCGCCTCCGGGCCCAGGACATCATCGTTTTGATGCTCGGCTATGGCGTCAAGCTCTATCACAAGATCGCCTTACTGGCGGCGGGGCAAAATGAAGGCCGTCAGGTCTTGCTCAATCCGCTTGATACTTTCGTCGTTGCCTGCCCGTCGAACGACAATACCGAAATCGAGGCGACCGATGCCCTCGATCAGCTCTATCGTTCGGGTTGCGTCGTCTTCAACGTGCCGAAGAAGAAATTCCTCAAGATGCATGCCTCCGAAGAGGATTTGAAGATGATGGTGGCTCTTCTTAAACCCCGTTATTACATCCCTGTCAAAGGTTTTTATAAGGATTTGCTTGCCAATGCCGAGGTCGCCCTTTCGATGGGCATCAACCTCAATCATAACAACGTCTTCTTGCTCGAGAATGGCCTCAGCGCCATCTTCGATTCCTCGGGCGCCCATATCTTTGACGAAAAAATCACTCATGGCGACCTCATGATTGATGGCATCGGGGTGGGGGATGTCGGCGAGCAGGTCATCGATGACCGCGAGAAACTCTCACAAGGGGTCGTGATTTTGGCTGTGACTGTCTCAAGGAGCAAGCATCAGATCATCGCGGGACCCGACGTTCAAATCCGCGGCCTCGTCTTCATCAAAGACAGCGATGCGATTCTCCGCGATGTCAGCAAGATTTTCTTAACGACGATGCAAGAGGAACTCGCTGGGGCTAACTACGATATTGAGCGGATGCGTTCGGATGTTTACGACAAGTGTCTCCGCGCCATCCGGCGTCAGACGGGCAAGGAGCCGATGGTGCTCCCGCTCATCATCGAAGTGGCTTAAACAAAAACCGCGCACAATTTCCCTTTTAGGGAAAAGCGAAGAATTGTATCATCTTTTTATGCAAGACAAGAAAAGTGCCATTACGGTTAAAAATATCGTCCAAGCGCTCGGCGTGACGCTGGTTCTTTTGTGTGCCGTGCTCTTTTTGGCGCCGACTGGCGTTCTTTGGCCGCTGGGCTATGGCCTTTATTTCGTCTTGGGTCAGGCTGGCTATTGGTTTCTTTTGCCTTTTTTGGTCCTGCTCGGTGCTGTTTTGACTTTTCGTGGCTCGCTAAAGAGGTGCTTCATTGGCTGGAATGTCTACGCTGGTTTCTTTCTTTTTTTGGCGGGTTTAGCCACCCTTTTGAGCCACCTTGCGTTTGCCGGGGCGGAGAACGCGGAATACGCGAACTTCGTCAGAGTCATCGATGTCTACCGCGCCCGAGAAAGCGCCGGCGGCTTATTCTTTTCGGATAAGATCGGTGGGGGAATTGTGGGGTTTTATCTCTCCTCGTTCGCTTTGAGGGGGGGATCCGCTCTTTTGTGGACCCTCGCGATTCTCTTTATTGCCCTCGGCGTCATGCTCGCCTTTTTCCCATTATGGAAAATGCTCTTCGTCTCGATTCGCCGTCAGATCAAAACCTCCGCTGCCAAACGTTCGGCTGCCAGAGAAACGGCCCGAATCAAAGCCGAAGCCGAAGCCTTTTCTCTCCGTGAAAAAGAAGAGGGGCCGCTTGATGTTATGCCATTAAGCCCCGAAGCGAAGCCGAGTGAAATCCCCGCCGAGAAGCCGTTGATCGCTCCGGCAAAGCCAGAAGAAGAGACGCCGGTTTATTCCCGAGCCGATGTCTATGGCGAAAAGCCCGCCTCGCCGATCCCGAGCGCGGTTGCTCCGACTCCCGCCCAACAGAATCATCCTTTCGTTTCGCCGAACGAAATGGCTCATAGCGGCCTTCAAGAAGCTGTTTTCGTCCCGGACGAAAAAGAGGCAGAGAACTATGAGGCCTCGCGAAAAGCCCCGGTTTTAGGGACGACGGTGGTCAACTCGGCCGCTGATGATGGCTTTCATTCGAACGAAATTCCGACCCCGAACGCCAATCATTCAAGCCCAAGCGAAGAAAAAGAAGAAGCTTCTGCCCCCGCACGCTTCAACGAGATTCCGACGCCCGCCTCGACCCCGGTTAAACCGGCAGAGCCGAGTCTGGCTTATTCGCCTGCCCCTTCTCTTGCTCCGACTCCTTCCGCCAGCCAGCCTTCGCCGAGCTTTATCGTGAAGCCAGCCCCCGCCGCCTTAAAAGCGGCGTCGGCACCTCAAGCCACCCCCAAAGTCGAAGCGACGCCGCACTACGAAGATAATGAGATTCATCCGACTCCGCTCAAGACTGAGCCCGAACCGCTCAAAGTCGATGGGGCGGGCCTTGATGAAGAATCCGCGCCGACCCCGCAGGCGAGCCCTACTTCGACTTTTGCCAATGCCTCTCCCGCGTCGAGCGCGGTTGCTCCGACTCTGATTGCGCCGGACGCCCCGGTCTCGTCCGGTAAGAGCACTTCTCAAGCAACTTCGGTGTTTTCCGTTCCGCCGGCCGCGCCGGCCGCGATTTCCAGCACCCCGGTTTCGCCGCTTGATCAATGCAATCAGCCCAAAGCCCAGACTTTGCCATCCTATCATTTTCCTTCCCTCGATTTGCTAAGGACCTATCCGGCCAACGCAAATCAGGCTCAGATGGAACTCGAGTGTCAGACTCGAGCCGCCACGATCAATCAAGCCTTCAGCGATCTCGGCGCCGGCGCCCACGTCGTCTCTTACACAATCGGCCCCTCGGTCACCCGTTTCGACATTCAATGCGATAAGGATGTCTCGGTTTCTTCGCTTTCCCGCTACGTCCAGGATATTTCAGTCCGTCTCAACGGCGTGCCGACCCGTTACGAAGAAGTCGTGCGCGGAAAGACGACCTCCGGCCTTGAAATCGCCAATAGCTCGACGACTATCGTTTCTTTGAAAGAAGTGGTGAACGCTCTTCCTAAAGGCGACAAATACAATCTCTATATCCCGTTTGGCAAATCGATTTCGGGCGATTATATCTCGGCCGACCTCTCCGAATTCCCGCACTTGCTCGTCTCCGGCTCGACCGGCAGCGGCAAATCCATCTTTATGCACGGCCTCATCATGTCGCTGATCATGCGCAATCGGCCCGAGGATTTGAAGCTCGTCGTCGTCGATCCGAAACGGGTCGAAATGGGCAAATACAAGGATTTGCCGCATTTGCTTTGCCCGATCATCAAGGAACCGAGCCAAGCCAAAGTTTGCTTCCGAAAACTCATCGATGAGATGGAGCGCCGCTATACCCTCTTTGAGTTATCGGGCGTCAGCAACATTCGTCAGTTCAATAGCGAATACGCGCCGGAGGCTGGCTTTGCCAAACTTCCGTTTATTGTCGTGGTGGTCGATGAATACGCCGACTTGGTCGACACCTGCAAGGATATCGGCGAAGGCGTGGTCCGCTTGGCCCAGAAGGCGCGGGCCGCCGGCATTCATCTCGTGATTGCCACTCAGCGTCCTTCCGTCCAGGTCATCACCGGCGTTATCAAGGCTAACTTGCCTGTCCGTGTCGCTTTAAGCGTCTCGAGTGCGATTGACTCGATGACGATTTTGGGCCAAGGCGGCGCCGAGGATCTCGCCGGACACGGTGACATGCTCGTCGATTGCTCTTTGGTCGCCCGCAATGGCTTCACCCGCTGCCAGGGCTGTTTCGTCGACAATAAGGAAGTCAAAGCGGTGGTCGATGATATCAAAGCCCAAGAAAATGTCGTCTACGATCCAAACTTCCTCGATTTGGTCGACCATGACGCCGAAGCAAGAGCTGCGGCGGCCACGGCCCCGGCGATTGACAAGGCCGAGCTAAAAGCCAAAGGCGACGACGACCTTTACGAGACGATCAAAGCCGACATCATGAATCAGGAATATACTTCGATCAGCCGGATTCAACGCTCCTATGGCGTGGGTTTTCCCCGGGCTGGCAAGATCTTTGCCCGCCTTCAAGCCGAAGAGGTGGTGGCTCAGCAGCCCGATACAGCCAGTTCTTCGAAAGGCTGCCGGGTCCTCAAACATGAGAATCCCGCTCCAAGCGCGAATGCCGGCTCAAGCGATCAGGCCTCGCTTTCCTTAACTCCGAATTCGCCTTATCCACCCGGCGCTAATGGAGGTTCCAACCCATGAAAATCGGCACCGATATCGTCGAGATTTCTCGGATTCCGTTCGACAACATGGCTTTTGTCCATGGCATTTTGACGTCGAAAGAGATCGCGATTTATGAGATGCGGACAGACAAGGCTCAATTTCTGGCCGGCCGTTATGCTGCCAAAGAGGCTTTTTTGAAAGCGCTTGGCACGGGCTTAGCGGGCGCCAAACTCAACGATATCGATGTCTCCTATCGGAAAGAAGGAGCGCCCGTTTTGACTTATCGAGGTCAGGAATACGAAGTGTCGATTTCCCATGATGGAGGCTACGCCATCAGCGTGGTAATCATTCCATGAAAGATACTTTTCTTGTTGCTCGCCTCGTTCAAAACGATCTGATCCGCCTCGTTATTTTTTCAAGTTTGCCCTACGAAAAGTTCGATACCATTTTGGTTTCCGATCGTGTTCGCGAAGAAAAAATCATCGCGAGCCGCATCACCTCGAATCCGAGTTTGATGATCATCGACTATCGTCTCAAAGAGGAACTTCCGCTCGGCCATTCCTATTATTTGCTCATTGCCTCCTATGGGCTGATTCCCGTCGATGTGAGCGAAGCGACAAGCTTCCCTTCTTTCGACGAGCGTTACGCCTATCGTGGCGATGACCTCGGGGCTGTCTGCACGGGGAAATCCTGCGATTTCGCTTTGTGGGCCCCTTTAGCGAGCGGTGTGATTCTCAAAGTGCATAAAGCAGGCGAAAAGCGCTGGCACTATCGAATCATGGAACGGGCCGAGCAAGGGGTTTTCCGTTTGAGTCTCACCGGCGATTATCATGGCGCTTGCTACCATTATCTCGTCACCAATAGCGAGACGACTGTCGAAGCGACAGACCCTTACGCCAAGGCCTCGACGCCCAACGGCGAAGACTCGGTGGCGGCGGACTTCTCTCGTTTGGCCGCAGTCTCTTTCCATAACGAAGCGCTCCCGATTATCAATTCCTACACCGATGCGGTTATCTACGAAGCAAACGTCCGCGATCTCACGATCGACCGTCATAGCGATATCGAGAAGAAAGGAACCTATCTTGGCCTGATTGAAAAGGGACGGAAAACCTTCGGCGGAAACCCCGCTGGCATCGATTATATTTCTTCGCTTGGCATCACGCATTTGCAGCTGCAGCCAATCTACGATTTCAAAACCGTCGATGAGCGTCACCCCGAGAAAAGCTACAATTGGGGCTACGATCCCGCTCAATATTTCGTTCCCGAGGGTTCCTATAGCGCCAACGTCGAAGATCCTTTCTCGCGCCTCGAAGAAGTGCGCCAGCTCGTTTCTTCTTTCCACGAAGCGGGCATCCGAATCGTGATGGATGCCGTCTTTAACCACGTCTATGACTATCTCTCGAGTTCCTTCGAGAAAATCGTGCCAAATTATTATTTCCGTCGTAAAGGAAACGGCCGGATGGCCAATACCTCCTATTGCGGGGATGACGTCGCCAGCGAGCGTCCGATGGTCCGCAAACTCATTATCGATGCCTGCAAATGGTGGATCGATTTCTATCACGTCGACGGCTTCCGCTTTGATCTCATGGGAATTTTGGATGTGCCCACCCTCAAAGCGATCGCCAGTTATGGCCAGAGTAAGAATCCGAGTTTCATGGTCTATGGCGAAGGCTGGAACATGGGTGGAGAAGTCGCGGTGCCGCTCGGGACGATGGATAACGCGAAACTCCTAAGCGAATTCGCTTTCTTCAACGACAAATTCCGCGAGGCCGCCAAGCATTATCTCGTCGGCGATCCTTCCTCGGAGGATCTCTTCAAGTACGCCTGTATTGCTTCCTCGATGGAATATGGGCAAGAAAAAGCCCGCTTTTTGAACGCCAATCAATCGATCAACTATGTCGAATGCCACGATAACGCTACCTTCTTCGACTTCGTCTCGGCTGCCAGGGGTGATCTTTCGAGCGACGAGAAACTCGAGATCTGCAAAATGGGCCTCGCCGCCGTCCTCTTTGCTTTTGGCATCCCCTTCATCCATGCGGGAGAGGAAATCGGCCAAAGCAAGTTCGGCAAAGACAACACCTACAATTTGCCCGATGTTTACAATAAGTTTTCCTATCGCCTTCTCGACGATAGAAAAGAGATGTATGATTATGTCAGGAGCCTGATCGCTCTTCGCAAGAAGTGGCGCTTCCTCCATGTTTACGATCCCCGCGTTATCGGTCCGATGGTTGAACTCGGAGATCAAGGCACGCTTCTCTTTATCAAAATTAACGATGCCAACCAAGTCGCCCCTTTCCAAGAAGTGGATTTCTTGCTGAATCCTTCGATGGAAAACCAGACCACGTCTTTCCCCGAAGACGTTGCCTTGTTGCTCGGGAGCGAAGGCGACGTCTCGAATGCCCACCTTCTCGTAAGCAATCTTCTTGTGCCGAAACATGCGGTGATGGCGGTGGGCCATCTCCCGAAAAAAACCGCTTAGTTTTCCAATCTCTCTGCAAAACGCCCCTAAATTACAAGGAGTAATTTTATGATGACATCGCTTTCGCTCAGTGGCCGACTTGGCAAAGTTAAAGAAGGCCGCTTTCGCTACGTCGAAGTCGACCGGGTGGTTTACACCCCGCTAGGCGGCCGCTACAAGGTCGATTCTTTTCTCGTTCGTTTTCCGAGTGAGAGCGGCTTCTGTATCAAGGCCCCGAACGGCTCGTTGATCTTCATGAAAGGCCGAATCGAAGTCGATGAGAAACAGGGAATGATTATCGTCGATGAATTCGATGAAATCTTCACTGCTAGGCCCGATCTCAAAAAAACGATTTCAATGAAGGAAGAGACGAAAGGCGTCCTTCCCCTAGCCCTCGGCGAAGCGGAATGCTAAGATGGTGAGGTGCTCAAGTATCCTCGGGTTTTGTTTTTTTGCGGATTCCGTCTCCTCTGGGACTATACCTTTTATCTCTGGCGCTACGCCCGCCACCCCGAGCGAACCCCGATTGAGGTCCGTTACGCCCGGACCCGCAAATTGGTCCATTACATCCTTGATCGTTTTCGCATCGATTGGAAAGTCGATGGCATCGAAAATCTCCGAGCGCTCGAAAAAAACAATCAAACCTATCTCTTAGTCGCCAACCACATGAGCGATCTCGACCCTTTGGCCGTTGTCTATCTCTCGGAGAAGCCGATTTCTTTCGTCGCGAAGAAGGAAACGCGGAAGATGCCTTTTATTGGCGCCGCGGTCAAAGCGCTCGATGGCTATTTCATGGACCGGAGCGATTTGCGCCAGTCCTTCGGCGTGATTCATAGGGTGGAGGAGCGGCTCAAAGCGGGCTATTGCTCCTACATGATTTTCCCCGAAGGCACCCGCAATAAAGAACCGGAGACAACCGGGGTGGCCCCTTTTCATCCAGGCTCGTTCAAGGCGGGTATGAACTCAGGCGTCCCCATCCTTCCTTTGGCCCTTTATGGGTCTTTTCGCCCATTCCATTCGCACCCCGATTATCAGCGCAATCCGCTGGAGTTCACCTTTTTCCCCGCTTTGACGAGAGAGGAGTATGGCAATCTCCCAAGCACCGAGGTCGCGAGCAAGGCCCAAGCTCTCGTTTCCCATCAAGTCGCTGTCGATAAAGAACTCGATAAAACTTTCTTAGCCGAAGGAAAAGAACGGATCCCTTTGCGTAAGGGAGCCGTTCGTTAATCGGACTTTACCAAACCCGCCGTAGGCCCTTCGGGTAGTGGTTTTTCGCCACGCCTTGGGTCGCTTTGACGAAGCCCATATTCTGATGATCGTAACTCACGATGTAGAAGCCATCGGGTTTATCAAGCGGGAAAGTATCGCCATGAATGTAGGCTTTGGCGTTCTCGAGCGAGATGGGAATCGAGTATTCGGGCGTTAAGAAATGAGCCAAATGGTGATCGGGGATATAAATCTCCCGCATCTCGAAGAGCTTGACCCCATAGCGGAGGATGTTGAGGTGCGAGACATCGAAATACTGCGAAAGACTATAGAATTTTTGCCGCATCATCTCGTTCGAACGGGCGCTTAAGCCGTATTCTTTCAAGAAATCTTTATAATGGTCGTTGCTAATGGCCTTCTTCGCCTGATGGACGAGGGTGCCTGGCTTTTTGAAAAGGCAGATGAATTGGCCTTCGCCTTCGAAATGCGAGGGAAAAAGGTGGACGGCTTCCGGCAATTTGTCGCAGCGGTAGAACTGGGGATTCTCGGGAAGATCCACGAGGAGAATCTCAGGGTGGGCTGCTTTGAAAGCAAGGATGGTCGCTTCGTCTTCTTCATAGGAGAAAGAGCAGGTCGAATAGGCGAGGGTGCCACCTTCTTTGAGCATATCGTAAGCGAGTTCAAGGATCTCGAGCTGTTTCTTGGCATTGGATTTGACTTTTTCGTAGCGCCAGTCCGCTTTTTCTTCGGGGTTCTTGCGCATCATCGCGCTGCCCGAGCAAGGGGCGTCGACGATGATCTTGTCGAAGGCGTTATGGAAATGGATGTGGGAGAAAACGAAATCGTTGGAGGCAACGATGATGTTGCCGCGTCCCATTCGCTCGACGTTTTGCGACATCGCTTTGGCGCGGGGATACGAAATGTCATTGGCGATGACGACGCCTTCATCGCGCATCATGAGCGAGGCGCCGATCGATTTGCCGCCTGGGGCGGCGCAAACATCGAGGACGACATCCTCTTTCGTCGGGGCGAGGAAGTAGTTGACCATCATCGCCGAGGCATCTTCGATTGAAAAGACGCCGTTGTCGTAAAGGATGGCTTTGCCTAACTCATATTCGTTTTTGTTGTAATAATAGGCGTGCTCGACAAAAGGATGCTTTCGGCAATGAGGGTAGCGACGGAGGAATTCCTCGTCGCTCATCTTCTTATCGTTGAGGAGAACGCAATGCGTCACCATGCCTGTTTCGATGGCGGAGACGAGCGCGTTTGCTTCGTTTTGAGGCAAATAATTATTTAATGATGTCCGAAAATCCATGCATTTATTATAATAAAAGGCGGCAAAAAATGATACTACCCGCAAAAAGAAGGAACAGGAAACATGAGAATTGTTGATGTCATCGAGAAAAAACGGGATGGCGAAGCTTTAACTGACGAAGAAATTCGTTTCTTTATCAAAGGCTACACGGACGGCAGCATTATGGATTACCAAGCCAGCGCGTTATGCATGGCCATCGTTTGGCGCGGAATGAACAAACGGGAGATTGCGACCTTAACCGATGCGATGGAGCATTCGGGCGAGACGATCGATCTCTCCTCGATCAAAGGAATCAAAGTCGACAAACACTCGACCGGCGGCGTCGGCGATAAGACTTCGCTTGCCCTCGGACCTTTGGTGGCGGCTTGTGGGGCGAAACTCGCCAAGATGTCGGGGCGGGGCCTCGGCCACACCGGCGGCACCCTCGATAAAATCGAATCGGTTCCGGGCGCCACGATTGCCATCGATGAAAAACGCTTCATCAAACAGGTGAACGATATCGGCATTGCCATCATCGGCCAAACCGCTGAAATCGACCCGGCTGACAAGAAACTTTACGCTCTTCGTGATGTGACGGGAACCGTCGAAAGCATCCCGCTTATCGCGTCGAGCATTATGTCGAAGAAACTCGCAAGCGGCGCCGACACGATTCTTCTCGATGTCAAATTCGGTAGCGGCGCATTCATGAAGACGATCGAAAAAGCCAGAGAGTTGGCGACCACGATGGTGGAGATCGGCGATTCTTTAAACCGCGATACCCGCGCCATCATCACCGATATGGACGAGCCGCTTGGCTTAGCGGTTGGCAATGCCCTCGAAGTCAAAGAAGCCATCGCGACGCTTCACGGGAACGGGCCGCGCGATTTCGTCGAACTCGTCACCGAAGCGGGCGCCATCATGCTCGAACAAGCCCACATCGCGAAGAACCACGAGGACGGCGTTAAACGCATTCAGCAGGCGATTTCCGACGGTTCGGGTTTTGAGAAACAGAAACAGCTTTTTGCCGCCCAAGGCGGCGATATTTCCTATTTGGAGCATCCGGAGAAGTTCCCGCTTGCGAAATACCGGACCCCAATCAAGGCTGAGAAGAGCGGCTACGTCAAGCGAATCGATTCCTTGGCAATCGGCGTTTCGGCGATGAAGCTCGGCGCCGGCCGGGCCACGATGAACGACATAATCGATATGGCGGCCGGCATCGTCCTCGCGAAAAAAGTCGGAGATTATGTTGAAAAAGGCGAGACGCTGGCGGTGGCTCACACCAACAAAACGGGAGTGGAAGACGTGCTGAAGGACATCCATGATGCATTCGAGCTTTCGAATGAGGAAGTGGCCGTTCATCCGATTGTGCATGCCTATATCCATAAATAATGCGCGTTCTCGTGCAAGAGGTGCTCCAAGCCTCGGTTAGCATCGACGGAAAGGTCGTGGGGCAGATCGGCCGCGGCTTTTGTCTTTTCGTCGGCTTCAAAGCGGGCGATGACGAATCGACGATCCGCGCCATGGTCGACAAAGTTACCAAACTCCGAATCTTTCCGGATGAAAATGGCAAGACCAATCTGAATCTGCCCGCGGTTGGCGGCTCGATTCTTTCGATCAGCCAGTTCACTCTTTACGCCGAGGTCAAGGAGGGGAACCGTCCTTCTTTCATCAAAGCGCTTCGCCCCGAACTCGCCAAGCCGCTATTTGCTTTATGGAACAACGAACTTCGCGAGAAGCTTCCAAGCCTCCAGTGCGGCGTTTTCGGCGCCGACATGAAAGTTGCCTTGACGAACGATGGCCCTTTCACCCTCTGGCTGGATAGCGATGAGCTCTTTGGGAGAAAAGCATGAAGGTTTTGTTGGGATTATCAGGCGGTGTCGACAGCGCCATCTCCGCCTATTTGCTGAAAAAAGCCGGCTACGAGGTCGCCGGGGCTTTCATGCGCAATTGGGATGCGATGACGAATAACGACTATCTTGGGAACCCGACCATCAACGATGATCAGTGCCCGCAAGAGAAAGACTATGCCGATGCGAAGGCGGTGGCGGCCCGGCTTGGAATCCCTTTGCTCCGCTGCGATTTCGTGAAGGAATATTGGGACGAAGTCTTTTCCTATTTCCTTGCCGAATACAAAAAAGGCCGGACCCCGAATCCGGACGTCTTTTGCAACAAATACATCAAATTTAATTCCTTTCTCTCCTACGCCAAAGCCCAGGGTTTTGACGCGATTGCCATGGGCCACTATGCGAAACGGGGGACTTTTGAGGGGCATGAGTACCTTTTTAAGCCCAAAGACCTCGCGAAAGATCAGACGTATTTTCTTTGCCAGATCAATGAAGAACAAATCAAAAGCTGCCTCTTCCCGATGAGTGACATCACCAAAGTCGAAGCCCGTGCGATCGCCAAAGAGCTGGGCTTGGTCGAAGTGGCGTCAAAGCATGGCTCGACGGGCGTTTGCTTCATCGGCGAACGGCGCTTCCGCGAATTTCTTCATAACTATTTCCCCGCGACAAAAGGACAAATCATCGACATCGACAATGGCAGAATACTCGGCGAGCACATGGGTGTGCTTTATTACACGCTCGGCCAACGCAAAGGCCTTGGCATCGGCGGGGTCAGCGGCGAAAGCGATGAGGCATGGTTTGTCTGCAAGAAGGACGTCGCCAAAAACATCCTTTATGTGGCGCATGGCCCTGAGGATGAGCATCTCAATTCGGATTCCTGTCTCGTGAGCGACGTCAACTGGATTGGCCCCACGCCGGAAAAACCCCTGCGAATCGGGGTTAAATTCCGTTACCGCCAACCCGATCAGCCTTGCTCGCTCCTCTTTGAAGGGGCTAAAGTTCGCCTCACTTATGCGAAGCCTTATCAAGCGGTCACCCCCGGCCAATTCGCGGTCTTTTACCTCGAAGGACGCCTCTTGGGGGGCGGCATCATCGATCAGACGTTCTATCATGGCGTTCGCGTTGGCTAGCCTCTCTCACATCTTTCCTTTTATCTCAACGAAAAAAAGCCCGTTTTTTTCGTAGCTTTTTTTGTTTTGAAAACCGAACTCTCTTTGCTTATTAAAATGGGGATGAAAATCGTCGATAGCCTTCTCGCAAGTTCGGCGGAGACCGACCCCGGCCATTCTGCTTTATACCGCGCTCAGACGAAATCTTTCCGCGAAGAAACTCCTGAGTGGCATCCTCTCGCTCGGGCGTTGCGTTTTCTCGAAAGCCGACACCATGGATCAAAGGCCGCTTTTTATCCCGATTTCATGAAGGCAATTTTGCCGAAATATGCTGGTTTTTTCTGCGCGGCAGGCAATGACGAGTACAAGCAAGCCCATTGTCATTTCGCCTTCCTTTGCTGGCAGACTATCAATACGTTTGGCCCGATGGCCAAGGCGATTTTTGGAGACGAGACTTGACGATGCAAAAGATGCGGTCGGTGCTCCAAAAATCACAGTTCCTTCAATGGGAAAGCCCCCCCGTTGTTGGACGGGGTTAACAGAGAATGATGCCGGAATGGAAGACGGCGCGAACTTGGCCTATTTGATGAAAGATGGCTTCTAGCCTAAAGAGGCCGGTAATCGAAAAGGCGGGGTGGTGGGCGAGGGCGAAGCGGGCGCGTTCATCCGATAGAGGAGCGGCCCAAATCGCTATTGGCCCCAAGATGGCGTTGATAGGCTCTCGTAAATCGCCAGGCTATTTTGTTATAATCTTCCTGTGAAAAAGTTCCACCGATCGTTTCTCTTCACCTTCTTGGCTGGGGTTTGTGCCCTTGGACTTTTGGCGTCGGGTGGCTTTTCTTTCCGCGGATTGAGAGCGGAGACTCAAACGGTTTATAGTTGTGCCGATATTACTTTTGGCACAACGGAATATACATATAATGGCGGACCTGATGTTGGCTCTTTCTCAACTTCGAATTTTACGGTGGCCAGCGTGAACGCTACTTTCGCCTATTGCCCTAGCACCAATATCAATGCTTCTTTAAAAGACTCGGCCCGGATTGGCAAAGATTCGACGGCAGGGTCTCTCATTTTTAATTTTTCCGCCATTCGAATCACCAAAATCAAGGTGCTAGCTTACGAATTTGGCACCGATGCCGCGGCGAGCAAAATCGCGGTGTGCCAAGTCTCGACTTCCGCCCAAACGAGCGTTCAAAGCCAAAACGTGGCGGCAACGACCGCTCCAGATATTAGTGATGCTTCAACCGAGGCCGGGCTTGTTTTTACAAATTTGGATAATGATGGCGCAGCCTCGACTTCTTTGATTATCGCTTCAACTTCGACCGCTCGATTTAACCTCTGCAAGATTGTTATTACCCTCGCAAGCGGGGCCTCGCCTTCGAGCTCGGCAATTTCCAGTTCGGTCATCTCCTCGTCTTCGGGCGATTACGCCCCGATCACTTTCAATTTCGTGGAGCAGGGGAACCAATACTCCGGCGATTGCACCTACATCAAAGCGGGCGATAACGACATCTTAATCGACGCAGGCAACCGCGTGAGCTGCGCCGAAACGATTGAAAAGTATCTCGAAGACTCGAGCCGCGCCAATAACTATGTCAGCGATGGCAAACTCGAATACGTGATCGCCACTCACGCCCATCAGGATCATATCGCTGGATTCGTCGGGGTTCCCGATTCTTCGACGGTCGGTCATGACGGCATTCTGTATCATTATTCAATCGGGACCTTGATCGACTTTGCTCGGACGGATGCGACGACGACTATCTACACAGGCTATCAAGAGGCCCGGACTTACGCCGTGAATCAAGGCGCCAAGCATTTCACCGCCCTCCAATGTTGGAATAACGAAGGCGGGGGAGCCGCAAGAAGCTACGATTTGGGTCAAGGTTTGACGATGCAAATTCTCTATAACTACTATTACGAGAATGCGAGCGATGACGAGAATAACTACTCGGTTTGCGTTCTTTTCACCCAAGGCGGCAAGCATGTCTTAATGACTGGCGATCTCGAGGCCGATGGTGAGGCCCGCCTTGTGGCGAACAATGCCCTACCCGAGGTTGAGCTCTTCAAAGGCGGCCACCATGGTTCCTATACCGCCAACACCGATGCCTTGCTCAGCGTCATCAAGCCCAAACTCGTCTGCATCTGTGCCTGCGTGGGCAATTCGGAGTATGCCAAATCTGTCGCAACCCATTCTTTTCCGGCTCAGGAAACGGTGGATCGCATCGCTCCTTATACCGACCGGGTTTATTGCACGACGCTCGGCGATTATTCGACTACCTCTTATCACACGCCAATGAACGGCAATATCGTCGTCCATTACGACGCCTCGTCGGTTGAAAGCCTCGCTTTTAGCAATAACGGCGCGAAATTAAAGGATACCGCCTGGTTCAAAGCCAACCGAACGACCCCATCCGCCTGGGCATCGTCGTAGGTTTTTTCTTCTTCATTTTTTCTTTGTCTTTCCGTATTGCTATGCGATACTTAACGGACACGAAATAACGCTCCCTTGCCCCTTTATGAAAAAGAAAACTTTCTTCGTCTTAAGCTCAGGTGTGGCTGCCCTTGCCCTCCTTGGTACCATTATCTCGGCTAATCCCCGTTCTTTTGATTTGGTAAAAGCCGCCACCGCGATGCAAAGTTGCGCGACGATTCTTTTTGGTGAAACCGCAACGACGGGAAGCGCAGCTCTCTCTGAGACGAATTATACGGCGACGGGAATTGATTTTTCCTTGACGACATCGACGAAGGTGTATTCGGATGACTCCGGATTTTCGGCCAAGTTTGGCTCCTCCACTGGGCCGGGAAAAATAACTTTCGGTTTTGCCGCAAGTCTCGTGACTTCCGTCAGGCTTTATGCCTATCAATACGGTAGTGATGGCGTGGCGGCAGTTTCATTGACGACTTCGGCTCTCGCGTCAGCGAAAACCGCCTCGATCAGCTCGACCAGCATGCCTGTTCTTGATGATCTTTCGGGAATCAATATTTATCTTTTTACAGGTCTCGACAACGACAGCGGGGCTTCTTCGACGTCCCTAACCATTGAATCCGATGGTTCCAATCGCTTTCATTTAGCGAAGATTTTGTTCACACTTAGCGGGGCGAGCATTCCAACCTCGAGCTCGGAACCGACCTCCTCGTCGATTTCTTCCTTGGCAACGATGACGCTTAATTCATCGCTCACCCTCAGCGGCGCTTATGATACGGGAAACTATGGAACGGTGAGTTCGGGATCGGCCTCTTTTGGTTTTTATCGTACTTTCCAAGATAGCGGAACCCTCGTTCGTTTGATTGCCCCGAGTTACTCGGGTTCTATCGCTGGTTCCTTTTATAACATCGATGCCATCAAGCAGATCACGAAGATTACCTTGAATTACAAAACGGCTTCCCCGAGCGATGCCGACGCCAAACTCTATGCCGGAGATTCCTCGCTTTTGACGAATTGTCAAAGCATCGCGGCGACAAGTGGCGCGACGTCGTTGTCTTTCGACTTTTCTTCAAGTGACAACGTTGCCTATTTCCGCATCGATGGCGGAGCGAGCGACCTCACGCTTTATTCTTTGACGATTGTCTATCTTGACGGCGTTGGCACCCATGTGGTCTATGGGAGCTCGGGCGCTTCGCTCTATCGGATCAATCCGGTTGTTTTCAGCGGAAGTCTCATTTCGGGCGTCTCCTCGGTGAGCGTCCCGACCTCGATTGTGCCGAATGGTTCGACCTATAGCGTAAGCGCCAGCAAGACTTATACCTATTACACTTACGCCGCGGTCAGCGCCAATTCATCGTTAGCTGATGCGGCCGCTTATACTGAACCCGCTGATGTGGCGGCTTATTTCATCGCTTTCAAACATTATCCTGCCAACTTTGTGACCAGTTCGAATTATGCCACAGCCTATTCCTATTTCAGAAGGAAGACACGCTGCGTTAGCGCGTACACCCGCACCGATGGTTATGTGACCAGTGTGCCTTATGCCCCAAACGGCACGTCGATCGCCGCCTATTACGAATGCGATATCGATTTGACCGGCAGTTATGCCGCAAGCTCTTCGAGCGCTAGCCGCGGAGTCGGTCGTCTTGTGGTCTTCAGCGGCGGTTTCTCTTCGAGCAAGGGGGCGACGGCTTACGATTCCTCCTATACGGCGGTTTTCACCGATGATCATTACGCGACTTTCCAAGAGTATTACAATTATGGCGCGATGTTCTCGACGCGTTTCGATGCCGAACAATTCCGCACTTCCTACCGATGGGGCTGCCCGAGCGTTCTTGATCCCGCTTGAGAGTCGGCCTTTCTTTTGCTAGCGAACTAGGCTAGGATAAACAATCATGAAAAAATGGCATTCCTTCTTTTTATTCAGCGCCGCTCTTTTATTAAGCGCCTGCGCTGCCGACAATAATCTCGCTTCGAGTTCGCTTTCTTCGTCTTCTTCGGGGAGCGGGGGATTCGCCCTTTCTTCTAGCGCCGTGACTTCCTCGGGCGTTTCTTCTTCAAGCGCGGTCTCGTCTTCGAGCGCTTCCTCTCCGAGTTCTTCTTCCCTTTCTTCGAGCTCTTCTTCCATCGGCGTTCTTCCATCCTACGATTTCCGGATCGGTGGCCGCTACGATGAAAACGCCGTCAGCATGGATATCTATAATATCAGTCAGGCCAACGATTCGTATATCGCCGAAAAAGCCACTTCGATTTCGCGAAGCCAAGATGTTTTGACGCCCGAAGAAGTGGCGGAGTACTATGTGAGTTTCCGTTCGTTTCCGCCTAATTACTTCGCCGATGAATCCGAGGCAATTTCCTATGGAAAGAACGGGCGGATGATCTCGACTTATTATTCGGGTTCTCGCCATTCCTACGACTACACGGTGAAACTGGGGACGTTCAATCGCGTAAGCGGAGGCATCTATTACGAATTCGATATCGCTTTAACCGGCAGCTACAACACAGGAAGTTCGATCTCCCGCGGGGCCGGACGCGTGGTGGTTATTGCCGATGGAATCAAGGATTATGGCTCCGATCCGGTCTGCTACTATACAAGCGATCACTATGCCGATTTCAAGGAATACTACAACTTCTATCAGGGCTGGAGCCCGCTTTTCGCTGGCGTTTACAACAAGAGCGGGAGCTACGAGAATACGCCGACTTCGACCTTATCCCGGCCGAAAGTGCCGACCATCTCGTATCGGGTTTTGTCTTAAGGGAAGAATTCTTCCTTGATAGAACTCCAAGCGAAGGTCGATTCAGCGGAAGATGGGGGTTTGTCTAAAACAGGCGAGTCCCTCCCTCCAAGCGGGGAGCGATAATATCGATGACTCCGAAATCAAACGAGGTGCGAAATCCCCATTCGCTCTCCGGCTTTTCCGAAAAAAGCCCTTCTCCAGAATCACTGGAGCAGGGCCGGTTCATCGAACGAAATCAGCCAACTTCGATCGTCCCGTCTTCTTTAACGACGATCTTGTCGCCAGTTTTGACGTTTTGGAGGAAACCATCGCCCAGCTTGTCGATGACAATGAGCGGAAGATTCTCCCAGACATGAGCGAGGATGAGGCCGCTCGCGGAAATCGGATCGATCTCTTTCGAATAGAGCCAGCAGGTCGGGGTGATGCCTCGCTTGGCCTGGCTTTGAATCAGCATGCCACCGGTAGTGGAGCCGATCGTTTGGGGCAAGCAAAGGGCCTTGCCCGTCAAAAGCAACCCATAGACGTCGGGGTTATTATGGTCGGAGGCGATGATGGCGGTGCAGTTCTTTTTGAGCCCGCTTTTTTCGAAACTCGCCAAGGTGTTGAAGCCTTGATGAGAGACGACGGCTTCTCCGCTATACGTGCCGCCAAAGATAACCCGGCCGGTGAACGTCTTCATGATTGCTTTCCTTCCTTTCCGCTTACGAGGGCGAGGATTTCTTCGTCGGTGTAATAACGAGCTGTCGAATAGGTACGTAGCTTATTCGAATTGGTGGCCACCCGCTTTTTGGCGCAGAGCGGATTATTCATATACATCAGGGGGCAGATGCTTGAGAGGTGGGCTCCATAACTGAGCAGTTTCTGATACTCGGACGTCGCTTCGAACTTCTTGCGGACGGCGGGCGCGCAGGTGAGAACGGTATCGACCTTGAGTTTCTTCCGCCCCGCTTCCTCGAGGGCCTTCCCTAAGCGGAGAGTCCATTTTTGGAGTTGATGATAGGTCAGATGGGGGCAGCCGATGAAGGCTTTTTGGGCTTTGCCCTCTTTTCTGCCCCAAAGGATTGGATAAGAACGATAGACGCGTTCGAGTTCGGCGTCATCGATGACGTAGGTCTGATAGTCCTTTTTGAGCAGTCCTTTTTCGCCAAGGCGTTTTGCTTCGGGGGTGATGCCATCGATATGGTAGAGGCCAACCGCGCCGTTAGAGGCTGTCGCGGCGCCAAAATCCTTCAGATAAGCGATCGTATCTTCATCGGGCAAAGGCTTCAAGAAGGCATCGAGTCCTTCGACGTAGGGGACTTCGTCTATCACCTTCATTCCGATTGCGCTGCCCAAAACCTGGGCCTCGGGGCGCTTGGTGACTTTGAGGATGATTTTCCAGGTGGCCTTTCGGCCTTCCTCGGTCAAGAAACCGAATTCGGGCGCGTAGCCAAGGACGCTGCCGAAAAGTTCCAAAATGCCTGAGTTGCGATTGCATTTGGCGCCGAGGACAGAGTTGGCGAAGACCACTGCGCTGCTTTCGGCCCAGGAGAGAACATCGCCCTCTTTGGGGGTGTTGCCCATCTCGGGGAGATAGCAGGTGCAGCTGAAGGCGTCTTTCTCAACGAGGCCCTCCGCTTGCAATTGTTTTTCGTAATCGTCTTGTTTGGCGTACATGATCTTCGAGAAAACCATTTTCTCGATCGGGTTGCACTTGACGTTTTTGAAATCACAGGGACGCGGGTCGACGGTGAAACCGTCTTTCGCGATAGCGCCCGAGGTGATCAGTTCGTCCATCGTGGTGAAGACGGTGCCGAGCATCGGGATGCCGAAACTGGTTACGAGGTGGCCCTCTTTGTGGGTAACCTCCGCCATCTTTTTCGCCCCAAAGACATCGCCATAGCGAACCAAGCATTCCATCATCTTCGCTTTGGTCGCGCCTTCTTTGCCTTCGAGGATTGCCTTTTGCTCTGGCGTTAAGATCATTAACGGTTGATACATGTTCTTTCCTTCCTTGCTCCTGAAAAGATTTCTCCTTCGAGAAAACTTTGCGACAAGTTTTTCTTTTATCAGTATAGTTTTCCCGCGAAGGAAGATAAAGACACTTCCCAATCTTTCCCGATTTGCCGATTTCTTTTTATCCTTATTCTTATAGCGGTTCCCCCGAAAGGGTGTTAAAATACTCAGGAAGTTAAGTCTCTTCTAAGCGAGGGCCGCAGGATGGAAAGGCCTAAGAGACGCGCCACTTCGCTGATCGGGAGCAATGTCCCCGCCCTTCGCGTTAAGAAGAAAAGTAAGTTGCACCTCGAGTGAAGAAGGATGGTACCGCGCGATTCCGCGTTCCTTCGATGGGGGTGTTTTTATTTTCTCCAAGGAGGTTTCTTTCATGAAATCGTTAACCGGTTCCGAAATTCGTCAAGTTTGGATCAAGTTCTTTGAAAGCAAGGGCCATCGGTGGCTCCCGGGGGTTTCGCTCATCCCCGTTGGTGATAAATCGCTCCTCTGGGTCAACGCCGGCGTCACTGGCCTCAAGCATTATTTCGATGGCTCGGAAGTGCCCCCGTGCCGCCGTATCGTCAACGTCCAGAAGTCAATCCGAACCAACGATATCGAAAACGTCGGCCACACCGCTCGTCACCATACCTTCTTCGAAATGCTCGGCAACTTCTCGATCGGCGACTATTTCCGCAAAGAAGTCATTGCCTGGGCCTTCGAGATCTTAACCGACCCGGCCCATGGTTTTGGCATGCCGAAAGACAAACTCTACATGACCTATAACCCCACCGATAAGGAATCGTGGGAACTCTGGCAAAAGCAGGGCGTCGATCCCTCCCATCTGATCCCGCTTGAAGGGAATTATTGGCAGATCGGCGAAGGCCCGTGCGGCCCGAACACCGAAGTCTTCTTTGATCGCGGGGAAAGCTGGGACCCGAAACATCTCGGCGTCAAACTTTTAGCCGATGATATTGAAAACGACCGCTATATCGAGATTTGGGGCATCGTCTTCAGCCAATATAATGCCGTCAATGGCGTCCCGCGCGACCAATATAAGGAACTGCCGTCGAAGAACATCGATACCGGCTCGGGTCTCGAAAGAATCGCCTGCATTCTCCAAGGCACGCCGACCAACTTCGAAACCGATCTCTTCATGCCGATCATCAAAGCGACCGAAAAAATCTCGGGCGCCAGCTATGACAAAGCCGAGAACAAGATGGCCTTCCGGGTCATCGCCGATCATGCTCGCTGCCTCACTTTCGCCTTGAGCGATGGGGCCAGTTTCTCAAACGAGGGGCGGGGCTATGTTTTGCGCCGGATCATCCGTCGGGCGATGCGCTATGGTCAAAAACTCGGCATCAAAGACCCCTTTATGTACAAACTCGTGAAAGTGGTGGCCGATAAATATAACGACTTCTATCCATACCTTGAAGATCATGTCGAGGAAGTCAGCAAGATGGTGAAGGGCGAAGAGGAGAAGTTCCTCAAGACCTTGACTGCGGGCGAAGAGATCCTCCGGAGCATGATGGAGGGTAAGAAAACTTTGACGGGCGAAGAAGTCTTCAAGCTTTACGACACCTATGGTTTCCCGAATGATCTCACCAAAGAAATCGCTGCGGAAAATGGCGTTGTCGCCGATATGGATAGCTTTGAGAAGTGCATGGAAGAGCAGCAGGAACGAGCGAGAAACGCCCGCGGCGAAATTGAGTCCTTCCATAAGCAATCGAAGGATTTAATGGCCTTTAAGAGCCCCTCGGAATTTGACTATACGAAGGATTCGCTTGAAGCGATGGTCACCGGCGTGTTCGTCGATGGCGTCGCGGTAAACTCGATTGACGAAAAAGGCGAAGTCATTCTCGACAAGACGCCTTTCTACGCCGAAATGGGCGGACAGGTGAGCGACACGGGAACGATGAAGAACGCTTTTTTCGAAGCCGATGTCACTTCCGTCAGCGTTGCGACCAACCGCCAGCACCTCCACGAGGTTGAGGTGAAGTTTGGCAGCCTCAAAGTCGGCGATAAAGTGACGCTTTCAATCGATGCTTCCAAGCGACGGCTCATTGAGCGGAATCACTCGGCGACCCACCTGCTTCATAAGGCGCTCTGCGATGTTTTGAAGAGCCACGTCGACCAAAAGGGCTCCTACGTCGATGAGAATTATCTTCGTTTCGATTTCTCTTCGAATCGGAAGCTCACCGGGCAAGAACTTCAGGCCATCGAAGAGGAAGTCAATGCTCAAATCGCATCGGCTATCCCTGAGAAAACCGAAGTTTTGCCGATTGAAGAAGCCAAGAAACTCGGTGCCGAAATGGAATTTGCCGAGAAGTATGGCGCCACGGTCCGCGTCGTGGAATTCGGCGATTATTCACGCGAGTTTTGCGGAGGAACCCACGTCAAAAATTCCTCCGACATCGGCGTTTTTGCCCTCATCGAAGAAGGGGCGATTGCCTCTGGCATCCGCCGCTTGGTCGGCGTGACTTCCGCCGGAGCCTATCGCTATTTCGCCAATCGGAGCCATTTGCTCAGCGAATCGGAAGCCCTTTTAGGGGCGGGCGACGTTGATGTTTTGGCTCACGTGAAGAATGCGCTTGCGGATGAAGAGAGCCTGAAGAAAGACCTGAGCCAAGAGAAGGCGAAACTTGCCGAAATCGAAGCGAAGTCCCTCTCTTCGCAAGCTCATAAAATCGGCGATATCTCGCTGAGCGTGTTGCTCAAGGAAGGCGCTTCGCGCCAGGATCTATTGACCCTTGGCGATTCGCTCAAAGCCAAATCGAAGGATTATGTGATCGTGCTCCTCGGCGGTGTTGAAGGCGCCCGTCCCCTCGTCTGTTTCGTCGGCGGCAAGGCCCTTGACAAAGTCAAAGCCGGCGATCTCGTTAAAGAACTCGCCCATCTCCTCAACGGATCAGGCGGCGGCAAAGCCGAGATGGCATCGGGCCAAGTGAAGACTTCTCAAGGCTTCGATGGCGCGGTAAAATTAAGCGAGGACAAACTCGCATGAAGAAAGTGATGGGACTCGACCTCGGGACAAGGAGCTGCGGCATCGCCATCAGCGATACTTTGGGAATCGCCCACCCGAAAGAAGAATTTCGTTTCCTCGATGGGGCCTATCGCCAGTGTTTGGCTCATCTCAAGGAGACGCTTCAAAAGGAAGACATCCACGAAATCGCCCTCGGCTATCCGCTCAATATGGATGGCTCGGCGGGGGAAAGCGCCAGGCGGAGCGAACGTTTCAAAGATGAACTCCTCCAGATGGATCCCACCCTCAGCATCACTTTGGTTGATGAGCGCCTTACGACCGTGATGGCCTCACGAAGAATGCTCGAAGCCGACCTCTCGCGCGGCAAACGCCACGCCGTGATCGATCAACAAGCGGCCCAAGTGATCCTCGAAAGCTATCTTAGCCAAAAGAATGGAGGCAGTTACTAATGTTTGAAATCCAAGACAACACGATCAACATCACGAAAGAAGACGGTACCGCCGAAGAGTGGCGCATCTACTTTTATTACCATAACGACACTCGGAAAAAGGACTACTATCTGATTTATCGGGACGGCGATCCCGATTCGCTCCTTGTGATGGCGAGCGCCGATGGTAAAGAGCTCTCGGAGGTGAGCGAAGAAGAGTTTGCCGAAGCCCAAGAGATGCTCGAGACCTACGAAAAAGATCCTAAAATCCAGTCGATTAAGTAGTCTTTCCTTGTGAAAAGGTATCTTAATCCCTATAATCTATCCGTTAATCGAATGAGGTAACAAAATTTATGGCAGAAGACAAAATGATCATGACCAAAGACGGCATGGAAAAACTCGATAGAGAGTACCGCCATTTAATTGATGTTGAACGGCCAGACGTCATCGCGGCCCTCCAGGCTGCCCGAGCCCAAGGCGACCTTTCCGAAAACGCCGATTACGATGCCGCCCGCAACCGCCAAGCCCAGATTGAGGCCCGCATCACCGAGATCGAGCACATCAAGGACATCGCAGTGGTGGTCGAAGAAGGCAAGCAGGGCAAGAAAATCTCGCTCGGCAACCTCGTGACTTACAAAGAAAACGATGGCTCGAAGTCGATCGTCAAGATCGTCGGCACCGTCGAAGCCGATCCCTTCGCGACGCCCTATCCGCTCGTTTCGAATGAAAGTGCCTTGGGCATCGCGCTCCTTGGCCAAGTCGTCGGCAACAAGATCATGGTTGAAAGCGATGAGCCCTACGAGATCGAGATCGAAAAAGTCGAAGTGGCCAAATAAGGCTTCGCCAATCTTAATAAATAAGTTCTTTCTCCGATGAGAAGGAACTTTTTTATTGGTGTAGGGCACAAATGCGTTTTTTACGCCTATTGATGAGTAGGAGGGAAAACACATGTTTAAAACCATTATCGCCATCGTCATCACAACGGTGGTCGTCCTCATCATCATGGCCGTGGTCGACAAAACCACGTCAGCCATCGTCTCCTCGACTCCGAAGAGTTCGAACGTGAGCGTCAGCGATACGCTCCAAGTCACCATTACGGGCGAAGTCAATCACACCGGGACCTATCTCATCGCCCTCAAGAGCGGCCTCGCCGATCTCCTCGATGCGGCCGGCGGCGCCACCTCGAATGCCGACCCGAAGGCTTACGACACGAGTTTCTTGCTCGAAGACAAACAGACCTTTTATATCGCGCCGATCTTTGACAATGGCAATACCTGCGCCGTCACGCCCATCAGTAAGGTCTGCGTCAACGTCGCCGATAAGGCGACTCTGCAGGGCATCGGCGCGTTTTCTTCGACTGTTGCCGGCAATATCGTCAGCTACCGTGAGACGAACGGTGCCTTCAAGCGCCTCGAGGACCTCAAGAATGTCTCCGGGATCGGCAACGCAACCTTCGAAAAATGCAAAAACTTCGTCACCTTGACGGAATAAGTCTTTTCTCCTTATTCTATGCTTTGCTCGCTTTCGTCCTCGGCGGCAATTTGATTTTCCGCATCCATTCGCCTTCTTGCCTTCTCGTAGCGGTTCTGGCGCTCCCCTTTCTCTTTTCCTCGGCCAAAAAGGGAAGGGGGAACGTCCTCGTCTTTCTCCTCGCTTTTCTTTTGGGAGTTGGCCTCTTTTCGATCCATCTCCCCGTAAAGGAGGAGAAGAGGACTTACGAGGGGCTTGTGATTCAAGCCAAGGCCAACTATTTTCTCTTTCTTTCCTCAGGGACGCGCTACTACGTTTATGAGAAAGAAAACACTCGTGAATTTGGGGACTTTCTCGCCATCGAAGGAAAGGCGAAGCTCTATGAAACCACTGAGTATGAGAGCCGTTTTTCCTTTAAAGACTATCTCTTGAAAGAAGGGGTATCCTATCAGCTCAGCGCCTATCAGATCGCCAGCAAAGTCACCCGTCCTCTCCGACTTCGGGAAAAAGAAATCGCCTTCTTGTCCCATTTTTCGAAAGAGGGCGAAGAGGCGATTGACGCTCTTCTATTCGACCACAAAGACTATTCTTCCTCTTTCATTCAGCAAGCCTCGGCGCTCGGCTGCCTTTATTTCCTTTCGCTCTCCGGCGTGCTTTATGGCGGCTTCTTAAGAATCAGCGAACGAATCATTTTTCTTCGCTTTAACGAGAAACATACCCATATGATAACTTGGATTCTAGGCTTGTTTCTTTTGCCCTTTGGCCTTTATAAAGTCGGGATTTGGCGGGTCTTTTTGGGGCGAAGCCTCCGGCTATTTCTTGAATGGCGGAATCAAAAAGCCCCGCCAAACTTCATCGTGCTTTCTCTTTTAGGAAGTCTCAGCGTCCTCGTCAATCCCTATGTGATTTTTAATGGTGGGTTTCTCTTGGGCTACGGCTTAGCTTTTTCTCTCAGCTTAAGTTCCGTTTCCTTAGCGGGCTATCCGGGCAAGCAAAAGCGGATCATGACAGTCGCTTTCGTTTTGCTTTTCCTTCTTCCCATGCTTGCGAGCAAGGGGGAACTTCATCTTTTCAGCGCCCTCTATTCGGCGACCTTCATGCCTGTCGTTTATCCCTTCGCCTTTCTTTCTTTTGTCTCCTTTCTAAGCGTTCCTTTCGTCAGTTTTCTTAACGCTTATGCCCATTTTTTAGGAGAAGTAGTGGCCTTTTTTGAGGGGGTCGATCTCAGCCTTCCCTTCGGGCAGTGGGGCGAAGCCGCCACCCTCATTTACTACATCTTCTACGTCTTTTACTCTTTTTTGCGTTCGGAAGGCGATTATCCCGGCATCGGAAAACTCGTTGCTCTATTGATCACTTCGATTTTGCTTCAGTGCGTTCCGGTGACGGGAATGCTTAGCGAACAGGTTTCTTTCATCAATGTCGGGCAAGGGGATGCGATTTTGATCCGCTCTGGCTACGTCAGCGTGATGATCGACACTGGCGGGAATCTAGGCTTCGACCTGGCCCAAGAGGTTGATATTCCTTATCTCCACAAGGAGAAAATCTATCATCTTGATTGTCTGATCGCTTCCCATAGCGACTATGATCATATCGGAGCCGGCGCTTCGCTTTCTCGCCATTTTAGAATCAATAGATTCGTCGATGACGTCTCGGAATTCCCATTAACGATCGGACCTTTGACCTTCACCAATTACAATCTTTGGGGCGGAAGGGAAGAAAACATGGAAAGCCTCGTTTTAGGCCTCGACTTCATGGGTAAGAGATGGCTTTTCACCGGCGATGCGCCGATTGTGATCGAGAATAAAATCCTCCACGAGTTTCCCACGATCGATTGCGACATCCTCAAAGTCGGTCACCATGGTTCTGCGACTTCGAGTTCGTTTGCTTTTTTAAAGCAAATCACGCCCGAGATGGCCATCATCAGCGTTGGGGCACGCAACAGTTATGGCCATCCGTCTGCCGAGGTGTTAAAACGCCTTGATTCCTTAGGGATTCCCTATCGGCGAACCGATCAAGAAGGAACGATTACCTACGAAAGTTGGTGGGGGAAACCCCTCGGGTCTTTTTCTTCGTGAACGCGCGCGAAGATTCTTCTATAATGTTGAGGCATGATTCAGTTACTTTTCTCTCCGCAGCCTCGGATGGTCAAAGGGGCGCTCAAAAAATTGATGGCGACGTCTTGTCCCCATCCTAATCCGATGAATTTTGTCTCGCTCGATCTCGGCGTTACCCCGGTTTCCGAGGTGGTGGACGAATGTCTTTCTTTGCCACTCGATTACGATAAAAAGACTGTCGTAGCAGAGAATTGCTTCTTTTTGGAAAAGAGCCGGAGCAAGCCAAAATTCCTCAAAGGCGACAATCCAAAAGCCTTGATCGACTATTTGAGCAACCCCGATGAATCAATCGACCTTTATCTGCTCGTCTATAGCGATGCGCTCGATGAGAAAGGCGATTATTTCCAAGCGGTCCTCGCCTCGGGCGCCCGCATTAATCCTGTCAGCGAATTCACCAAGGAGCAGTGGCACGATTACATCGCCCGTTTCTTCCAGAAGCGCGCCATCGCTATCGATGGAACGGCCATCGCCGAAATCGAAGCCCGAATTCAAGGCGATTATGCCCGTTTTCTCAACGAAGGGCAAAAACTTGCCGCCTACAGCGGAGGGGCGCCGATCAGCAAAAAAGATGTCGAGATGCTCGTGAGCGAACCGCTTGAAGACGATGCTTTTAAATTGGCTAACGCCCTCGCGCGCGGCGACATCAAAAATGCCCTGAGCGTCTATCGAGATCTCCAAGTCTTTTCCGCCGAGCCTGTCGCTTTGATTCGCCTTCTCTCCAATCAATTTCGTTTCCTCAACGAAGTCCGCTATCTTCAATCCTCGGGCTTAACTAGCAACCAGATTTCCGGAGCGCTGCAATGCTCACAGATGCGGGTCAATATCGCTCTCAACAATCTTCGAAAAATGTCGGAGGAATCAATGAATAACGCCCTCGATGGCCTCTATCAGTGCGAGAGGAGCATCTTCACCGGAGCCGATCCGGAATTATCTTTCACGCTCTATCTCGTCAACTTCAGTTTATGAAAATCGTGGTTATTTCGGACACCCATGGCGATCTTTCCGCTCTCCGGAGAGTCGCCCTCATTGAAAATGACGCCGATGTCTATCTCCACGCCGGCGATGTCGAAGCCTCACGTGGCGACATCTCGCCCTTCGCCGCCGTCAAAGGCAATTGCGACGGGGCTTTTCCTGAATTCCCGTTCCGCTATGAAACCGAGACGCCCTTCGGCAAGCTCCATATGGAGCATTATCCCATTTATTCCAGTGCCATGATCGCCGCTCTTAAACAGCAGGGCGTCCGCATTTTCATTCACGGACACACCCATGAGCGCGAGGAAGAGTTAGTTGATGGCGTCTGGGTCTTTTGCCCGGGCTCTCTTACTTTTCCGCACGATAGCGCCAGTGGGACTTACCTCGTCTTGAACATCAGTGAAAAAGAAGTGAAGCCGATCTTCAAAACGATTGTGGTCTAACGATAAAAAAAGAACCCCGTCAAGCGGCGGAGTTCTTGAGTTATTGCGGAGACGAAACTATTTCAAGCCAGCGACGACGTGCTGAAGATGAGCTTTCTTGCGCGAGCAAGAATTGCCCGAGATAGTGCCATGCTGAGCGAGTTGATCAAGGAACGAAATCGCTTCTTTGAGAGCTTCGGTGGCTTCGGGCTTCTTGCCAGCGGCGACAAGGGTTTCGACCTTCTTGATCGCAGTGCGGGCTTCGGCCTTTTCCTGGTTGTTCTTTTCGCGAGCGAGCTCGTTGGTTTCATTGCGTTTGATCTGAGATTTGATGTTAGCCATAATTTTTAATATTTCCTTTTCGTTTTCGCGAGATAGATTTTAGCCTTTTAGGCTAGGCAAAACAACTATTTTTGTTCGCTTGGAGTTTTTGGGGCGCTATGGCGGAGGGCGAGAATCTCGGCCGTAAAGTCCTTGACGCAGGCGAGTTTGCCGTATTTTTCGGTCGGAATGCTGAGGTGGAATGCCTCATTTAAGTCCGTTGCCATCGCAACATAACTCATCGAATCGCCCCCTAAGTCCGTCGTCCAGATGGCGTCATCGCCGATTTTGAATTCCGGGAGGAGCAAACTTTTCGAGAAGACATGGCGGACTTTTTCGAGCACTTCGCTGACTTCGGCGGGATCGTAACCTTCCAAGGAGACGCCCTTCCGCTCATCATCGAAACTCATAAAGTCATCGCCACCCGCTTTGATCGCATCGCGGAGGACGTAACGTTTGACCTTCATGTTGTTGGCAATCGGCATGCTTTTCTTGTAGATGAGGGTGCGGCTGACCCGCTTCTCATTCGGGAGTTGCTCATTGATGGCGGCAATCGCCTTTTTGATGGCGGGGAAGTCACCGGTCTCGACGATATTATCAAGCTCCAAAATCAAGACGACATCTTCTTTTTCTCCATTTTTGACGCCGACGACGACATCATTGGCAACATGGGGGACATCCTTGAAGTAGAATTCGATTTCATCGGGGTAGACGTTCTCGCCATTGCTCGAGATGATCGTATCCTTGCTCCGGCCCTTGATGTAATACTTGCCCGTCGCATCTTTTTCGGCAATATCGCCGGTCGGATAGAAGCCATCAGGAGTCAAAACGGTCGTTTTGCGGATGCCGCCGATAATTTCTTCTTTGTGGATGGTTGGGGATTTGACGTAAAGTTCGCCTTGGCCTTCTTTGGCTCCCGCGCTCGGAACGATCTTGTATTCCATCCCCCGGAACGGGTGGCCGATCGACCCTTTGAGACGGTCTTCGACCCGGCTTGAAAGCTCGACGGAAGTGACGCCGATCTCCGTCATGCCATAGCCGTTATAGAGCGGATAACCCAAGCCGTTGATGACATTGAGCGTCTTCTGCGAAAGATAGCCGCCGCCGGAGATACAGTATTCAATTTGGGTGCCGAAGATTTTTTTCTGGAAGGAACGTTTGACAAAGCCCCAGCTGGCCCAACTCGCTTCTTGTCGCGAAATCTGGTGATTGTTATAGGCGATGAGATTATCAAGAAGAGTGACGGCTTTGCCGCCCTTAAGCGCGGCGGAGCGTTGCACCTTTTGCGCGACCGCGTCCCAGAACATCGGGACGCTGTAAAGATGGGTGACCGGCGCTTTCTTGATTGCCATAAAAAGGTCGTTTGTGCTCATCGAAGTCGGATAGACGATGGCTTTGCCATAGAAGGTGTACCAAAGGAAAACGGCGGTGAAACCGAAGATATGGTGGAGCGGAATCATCGAAAGGATGTTGCTCTTGCCGCTATGGAGGATGTCGAGGGTTTCCTTGGGCATGTCGAGAGCGCCGGCGATCTGAAAGGAGAGCGCTTCGCCATCGGTGACCATCATCTTCGCGTCGCCCGTCGTGCCGCTCGAGCAGAAAATCACCTGATTGGCCCAGTGGGGGGCGAAGGAGGCGTCATCGTCGCTGTTCTTGATTTCGTTGAGGCGGAAAGAAGGAACCGAATAGGGGTCTTCTTCGTTGACCAGAATGGCTTTAGCTCCGCTTTGCTTTAAGAGATTTTCCGTGTTTTCGTGGGCTAATTTCGCATCGATGAGAAGCATCGGATGACCGCCCATGAGCCCAGCCCAGAAAAGAAGGGGCCAACTCGGGCAGTTTTTAAGTTTCAAAGCGATCAACGCCCCCGAAGGGATGTCGCTTAAGGCACTCGAGAGGTGGCGGGCGAGATAATAGGCATGGGTCTTGTATTGAGCGTAGGTATAGCTTTGCTTTCTGCCATCTTCATCGAAAAAGATGCAAGCCTTTTCGTTCGCGTGGAGCGAAGTCGAAAGTTCATAGATATCCCGCAAAGTTCGGCTGCTTGCTAAAAGCTGTTTGGCCGAATCGACAAACCTCTGAACGTCTTTTTCATCGCGCTGGTGTCCCATTAATGACAACCTCCATTCTTATTTTTTAGTACGTGAACCTCGCCATTGACATAGACCGATTCAGGCGGAACGTCGTGGCGGACCACTTCGTTAGCCCCGATCCTTGAGCAACGACCGATTGTGATGTCGCCGAGGAGAATCGCCCCGGCTCCAACCATCACATTATCCTCCAATGTCGGATGGCGTTTCACTTTTTCGTTTGAAGTCCCACCGAGGGTGACCCCGTGGTAAAGGGTGCAGTCATCACCGATCTTCGCCGTCTCGCCGATCACGACTCCTGAGCCGTGATCGATAAAGAGGTTTTTTCCGATTGTGCAGCCCGGGTGGATTTCGATGCCCGTCTTCCGCTTGCCAACCACCATGATCCACTCGGCCAAAAACTTGACGTGGTGCGTAAACAAAAAATGGGCTAAGCGGTAGCGGCGCATGATCCGGGTCGACGGATAGAGAAAAAAGATTTCGAAATTATTCCGCGCGGCGGGATCGCGCCGCTTGATTGACTGATAGTAGCTTTCGCCTTTATTTGCCATAAATACCCATCGACATGTATTTGATGCCGCCATCGGGCGCCATAACGAGTATTTTAAGCCCACACTGCGGGTTTTCTGAAGCGATTTTTTCTCCCGCGAGGATCGCGGCCCCGCTCGAGATGCCTAAGAAGCAGCCCTTTTCGGCGAGGATGTTGACCTTGGCGATCGCCTCATCGCTCTTGATCGAAATAATCCGGTCCACCAAACTTTTATCGTAGAGAGGGGGTACGAAATTGGCTCCAATACCTTGAATCCTGTGTGCTCCTGCCTCTCCGCCTTCAAGAATCGGGGATTCGGCAGGTTCGACCGCGATACATTGAATTGCTGAATAGTGTTTCTTCAGAACTTTGGCATTGCCGATTAGGGTTCCGGCCGTGCCGACGCCAGCGACGAAATAATCGAGTCCGTCGGGGAAATCCGCGATGATTTCCTGACTGGTGGTCTTTTCGTGGGCCCGCGGGTTGGCTTCGTTTTCGAATTGGTTGAGAAAAACGTAGCCGTTTTTCCCAAGTTCGGCGGCCTTCTTTTCCGCGCCGGCCATCCCTTCCGCCTTTGGCGTTAAAAGAACGGTGGCTCCGTAAGCTTTCATTAAATTGATGCGTTCGAGCGACATATTTTCCGGCATCACGATAGTGAGGGGAATCCCGCGATTCGCACAGACGAGGGCGAGACCGATTCCGGTGTTGCCGCTTGTGCCTTCGACCGCCTTTTGCCCGGGCCTACCGAGTTTGCCTTCTTCGATAAGGGAAGCGATCATTTCTGCGGCGATTCGGTCTTTGATTGACAAGCCGGGATTGAACATTTCCAACTTCACATAAAGGGCGTTGCCAGCAACGTTTTCGAGATGGACGACAGGGGTATGGCCAATCGTATCGACGATAGAGTTGTAAATCATCTTTTGTTTCCTCTCATCTTGACGCGCTATAATTTATACACGAAAAGGTTCACAAGTAAAACGATACGGTAATGGCATTTTTAAAACCTCAAGATATCAAAATTCTTTATATGGGCACGCCCGCGATGTCGGCCAGCATTCTCGAAGCTCTCGTCGTCAGCGGTTTTTCGCTCGTGGGAGTCGTCTGTCAAGAAGACAAGGAAATCGGCCGCGATAAAACGGCGGAGATCGTCCCGACCAAAAAGGTTGCTCTCGCCCACGCTATTCCCGTTTTTCAGCCTCACAAAATCCGGCTGGATTTCGCGTTTGCCAAAACCCTCGATTTTGATGTGATCGTCACGATGGCTTATGGCCAGATCATCCCGCAGGGGTTATTGGATCTTGCCAAAGTCGGTTCGCTTAACCTCCATGGCTCTTTGCTTCCGAAGTATCGGGGAGCCGCCCCGATTCAGCGGGCGATTATGGCTGGCGAAAAAGAGACGGGTGTCACCTTGATGGAGATGGTGGCGGCGATGGATGCGGGAAAAATGTATGACAAAGCTTCTTTCCCTTTGCTCGATAGCGATAATTACACCTCGGTTTGTGCGAAGATTTCTTCGGCGGCCACTCAATTGATCGTCAAGGACCTCTTGCCCTATGCCAACAAAGAAATTGCCGGGGAAGAGCAAAAAGAAAAAGATGTGACCATTGCCAATAAAATCAAACCGGAAGACGAGCGTCTTCCGCTCAGCCTTTCGGTTAATGATGCCTGGAATTACGTTCGGGGCCTTTCCGAAGAGCCCGGTGCCTATCTTCTTTTGAACGGCAAGAAACTTAAAATCTATGCCGCCCACGTCGAAAATGGAGCGGTGATCCGCAGCGTTGGCGAGATGATCCCGAATAAAAAGAAACTGCTTGTTCAATATTACGATGGCCAGCTTTCTCTCGATGTTGTTCAGCTTGAAGGCAAGAAAAAAATGGATGCGGCGAGTTTCTTGAACGGCGCCCATCTTTCCGATCACGTTTTATTTAAATAAAGTTGAGTTTCTTCGATTATAATAAGCGGATGGCGAAAAAGCGTTTCCTTTCTTTGTCGGTGCACGGCCTCGTGGATTTTTTGTTGCGCCGGGGTGACATCGATTCGCGCGTCTATAACCAAGAAACGATGCAAATGGGGACGGTTCTCCATGCCGCATTCCAAAAAAAGCAAGGCCACGAGTATCTTTCCGAGGTTCCGCTTAATGAGACTTTCGAACGCGAAAAGGGCATTATCGCTCTCGAGGGCCGCGCCGATGGCATCATCGTCGGCGGGGATTTCCCGATCATCGACGAAATCAAAAGCACCGTCTTGCCGCTCAACGTCTTCTATGAGCAGCAAAAGGACTGGCACTTCGGCCAGGCCGAATGCTACGCCTTGATGTATCTTCATGGGCAGAAGGAGAACCGCTGCGCAATCCGCTTGACGTATTTATCGCAAGGGAGCGATGAAAAGAAGGTGGTTGAGAAACTTTTCACCCTCGACGCCCTCGAAAAAGATATCTATGCCTTGCTGGATGAATACCTCGATTTTTCCGCGATGCAAGAGGAACACCGCTCCGCACGTAATCTCTCGGCCAAAACGCTGAAATTTCCTTTTAAAAGCTTCCGCGATGGTCAGCGCGAGATGGCCAAATACGTCTATGGAATCGCCAAAAATGGCGGTACCTTCTATTGCGAAGCCCCGACGGGAATAGGCAAAACGATGTCGGCCCTCTATCCCGCCCTCAAAGCCTTTGCCGGCGCCGACAATGAGCGGATCTTTTATTTGACGGCGAAAACCAGCGGCCGCGAAGCCGCCTACGATGCCTTGAGCCGGCTTTATGAAAAAGGGCTTATCGCCCGCGATTCCTTGCTCACTGCCAAAGACAAAATCTGCTTTACGCCCGGCGCCGCCTGCAATCCGGATGAATGCCCCTTTGCCAAAGGCTATTACGACAAAATCAAAAAAGCGATGGAAGAAGCCTGCCGGGCCGGCTACCGGTTTGACTACGCCCACGTGGTGGACTTGGCCAAGAAATACGCGATGTGCCCGTTTGAGCTGCAGCTTGATCTTTCGCTTTGGAGCGACGTTATCATCGCCGACTATAACTATTTCTTCGACCCCTTGGTCCATTTGGAACGTTATTTCGGACCCGATGCCGACGCCAGCAAGGATATCGTGCTGATCGATGAAGCCCACAACCTGGTTGACCGCGGCCGGAGTATGTATTCAGCCGAGTTGAGCGCCGAACTCTGCGAGAAAGCGAAAAAGTCCCTGAAAAACCTAAAGGATCCGGCAATTAAAAAAGCGATCGGAAAACTAGAGAAGATTTTGCGAGACTACGATACGGATTCCGCTCAAGAGGTCAGCGATCTCGCCGCTTTACCCGCCGAAGTGAAGAAGGCGCTCGATGCCCTCAGCAAAAAGGCGATCGCCCTTCAAAAGAAAAGCCCACCCAAGTTGAGCGAGACCTATAAAGAACTCAGCCGTGAAAGCCATCGCTTCAGTTTTCTCTATGAGAACTACGCTCCTTTTGAGACGATTTATGGCGCAAGAGAGGGAACCGATTACGTTCTTCATCTTGACTGTCTCGATGCCTCAAAAATGCTGTCCGACTCGCTTCATCTCGTCAAAGGGCGCGTCATCTTTTCCGCCACGCTTTCCCCGATGTCCTATTATCAAGATGCGATCTCTGGAAACCACGATGTTCCTTATCTTTTGCTGTCATCGCCTTTCCCAAAAGAGAACTTCGATCTGATGTTGGCGCCAATGGTGTCGACTCGCTACAAAGACCGGGCTAACACCTATGAGGAGGTTGCCTCTTACCTTCGCCATTTCGTCGCCGGCAAGCTCGGAAACTATTTCCTTTATTTCCCCTCTTATGACTATCTCGACAAAATCATGCCCTTTCTTTCTTTCCCGAAAGCCGATGTCTTTTTCCAGGAGCGGGAAATGAGCGACGAAGAAAAACAGCTCTTTCTTTCCCGTTTTCTTCCCCATCCTGCCAAGACGACGGTCGGGCTCCTCGTCATTGGCGGCTCCTTCAGCGAAGGAATCGATCTGGTAGCTGATCGGCTGATCGGCGTTGCCGTGGTGGGCATGGGCTTGCCCCAACTGGGTCATGAGCGCGATTTGATCCGCAATTACTTTGATAAGAAAAACGGCTGCGGTTACGACTACGCCTACCGCGACCCTGGCATGAACAAAGTGATGCAGGCGGTCGGTCGCTTGATTCGAAGCGAGAGCGATCGGGGCGCCGCCCTTCTCATCGACGATCGTTATATGCACAATGAGTATCGCGATCTCTTTGCCCGGATCTGGACCCATTACGATGTGGTGACCTCCCCCGAGGACATCGAAACGAACCTCGCGAACTTCTATCGCGAAAAAGAATAGAGCGGATCAAGTTGGCGAGCCTTCGCCTGGTCGGCTTTTTTCTCTTTTTGCTCTTTGCTATGGCCCCCTGGCAAAACCCTGAAAAAGGATGCCGTGATAGGAGATTATCCGAAAAGGTGGGGATTTGCGCAGGATTTCGAAGGCGGTGCCGGGAACGAGAAGAAAATGCAGTCTCTCCGCTAGGAGAAAAGAAAGAAATAGGCTATAATCGCCGTGGTAAATTTATGCCCTTCGATCAATCTCACATTCGCAACTTTTCCGTCATCGCTCACATTGACCATGGCAAGAGCACGCTTTGCGACCGCATTTTGGAAGATACGGGTGCCGTTGAAAAGCGCGACCTCAGGGAGCAGATGCTCGACTCGATGGACCTCGAACGCGAGCGTGGCATCACGATCAAACTGAACGCCGTCACCGTTTCTTACACCGCCAAGAATGGCGAGAAATATATTTTCAACCTGATTGACACTCCCGGGCACGTCGACTTCACCTATGAGGTCTCCCGTTCCCTTGCCGCCTGCGAAGGGGCCTTGCTCGTCGTCGATGCAACCCAGGGCGTCCAAGCGCAGACATTGGCGAACGTCTATCTCGCCGTCGATAACGACTTGATGATCGTTCCGGTCATCAACAAGATTGACCTCCCGAGCGCCCAGCCTGAGGTCTGCAAAAAAGAAATCCAAGAGCGGATTGGCCTTTCGACGGCCGATTGTTGCCTTGTCAGCGCCAAAACCGGGGTCGGGGTCCCCGCAATGCTCGAAAAAGTCGTCGAACTCATTCCGCCGCCTTCAGGCGACCCGGATGCTCCTTTTCAAGCTTTGATTTTCGATTCCTATTACGATTCTTACCGCGGTGTCGTCGTTTTGATTCGGGTCAAAAACGGCTCGGTCAAAGTGGGGGATGAGATTCTCTTAATGGCGGCCAATAAGAAATACACGGTCATCGAAGTCGGAATCCGCACCCCGAAAGAAATCTCAACCAAAGAACTCGATTGCGGCGAAGTGGGCTATCTGACCGCCACAATCAAAGATATCCACGACGTCTTCCCTGGCGAGACGATCACTCTGGCCAACAATCCGACCCCCGACCCGCTCCCGGGTTATCGCAAGATCAATCCGATGGTTTATTGCGGTCTTTATCCGGTCGAATCGGCCGACTATGGCGCGCTTAAGGACGCTTTGGAAAAGCTCTCGCTCAACGATTCCTCATTGACCTACGAACCCGAATCCTCCCAAGCCCTTGGTTTTGGCTTCCGGGTTGGCTTCTTGGGCCTCCTCCATATGGACGTGGTGGAGGAGAGACTCGAACGGGAATACAATCTCAATCTGATTCTCACCGCCCCCTCGGTTAAATACCAAGTCGATCTGACCAATGGCGAAACCCTGACGCTCGACAATCCTTCCGAGATGCCCGATCCTTCGAAAATCGAGGCCATCCGGGAACCGTTTGTGAATGCTTCGATCATGACCCCAAAGGAATACGTGGGCCCGGTTATGCAGATTTGCCAGGATAAGCGCGGCGTTTATCAGGATCTCATCTATTTTGATGACACGAGGCAAATCGTCAAATACGACCTGCCGCTCTCAGAAATTATTTTTAACTTCTTCGATAAACTCAAAAGCGCCACCAAAGGCTATGCTTCGCTCGACTATGAGCTGGCCGAATACCGGCCGAGCGACCTCGCCAAGATGGACATCTTGCTCAATGGTGATGTCATCGACGCTCTCTCGACCGTCGTTTATCGGCCGAACGCCTATAACCGGGGCATCGCCCTTGTCCGCAAATTGAAGGAAATCATCCCCAAGCAGCAATTTGAGGTGCCAGTCCAAGCCGCCATCAACGGGAAAGTGGTGGCTCGCGCCGATATTCAGAGTGTTCGCAAAGACGTTTTAGCCAAGTGTTACGGCGGCGATATCTCCCGAAAAAAGAAACTGCTCGAAAAACAAAAAGAAGGCAAGAAGCGGATGAAGGCCATCGGTTCGGTCGATGTTCCGCAAGAAGCTTTCATGAGTATGCTTTCGCTCGATGACGACAAGTAATAGGTGGTTTCCCATCTCGATAATTTAGTAGTTTTTTAGTCCTTTATCTTGCCTCGCTCATTGGAACGTTGTATTCTAAACGCATGAGCGAAAAAGAGTGGGCAGTGGCCTATACGGACGAACAGTACCTTTTGCGAAGCGAAGTCGTTAAGGCGATGAACACGACTTTGATTGATGGTTATTGGGCCGATATTTTGGCCTACCGCAAAAGCAAGGAGCTCACCTTCTCATTCAAGACGATCACCAATCATTTCTTTTATTTGACCGCCAGCGAGGCGATCAAAGCCAAAATCACCCAGTTTGAGCTTGCGAGCGCCCGCTTTGCCAACGTCCTCAAGAAAATGAATGATCCCCGCGAGAAAGAGCAAGCCGAACGGGCATGCCAACTTTTGGCTTTGCGAACGATTTCCACGATTGAAAACGCTCAGATGAGCGAGCTTTCATTGAAGGCTCTCCTCAACAATACCTATCAGGAAGCCAATCCTTTTCACGCCCCGGTCATCGGCTACGCGGACGCCCTCAAATTCTATCTCCATGAACGCGATCTCTCCTCGCTTCGCCTCACTGAGGATTTTTTAGCCGAAGCGCTGGGGAAATGCCTCCAATCCGCCGAACTGACCCGGTTTTATCGAACCAGCGACTTCGATTCCTACGCCCAGCGGGCCCGCTATCTCTACAATCCCGATTACAACTACGCCCCCTTCGATTTTATCGAACCGCTGATGAGCGGTTTTCTGCTTTGGGTTAAACGCTCCGATGATGTCTCCTATTTCGTCAAAGCGGTGGCCGCTTGCTATTACCTTGATTATGTGATGCCTTTCTCAGAAAGAAATGACGAAGTCGCTTCCCTTTTGGCAAAGGCCATCTACGCGACGAGCGAGGTTTCCCGCGAAGCCTTCCTCATTCCTTTCGAGACGATTCTCGTCAAGAGCGCCCGCTACAAAGCCCTGGCCCTCGAGACGCAGCGCAGTGGCGATTTGACGTATCTCATCATGTACGCCATCGGCGTTTTGACCCCGTTGCTCGATTCGCTGAGCGAGGAAATCAAAAACATCAAAATCGCAACCTATCGCGAGGAATTTACCGCTCTCAGCCCAGAAGAATTGAAGGCAGCGAATGTCGTGGCTTCCCCAGCGAGCGCTCCGCTAAAAACGCCGACGGGCCCCGAACAACTTTCGCTTTTTTCAGGGGAGAATAAGAGCGCGGCGAAAGAAAACGTTACCCTGACTGAAAAGCCCGCTACCCCGCCTATCATCGCGCTCACGCCCGCCCCAACTCCAGTTCCGGCCCCGGCTCTAACGCCTGCTCCGATTAACGAAAGTGCCCCCGTGCCTCAAGCGCGAACAACGCCCGCCCCTGCCGTGGCCCCAGCGGTTGAAGAAAAAACCGTTGAAGCCTCGACCCCAGCCACGAGCGGAAAAGTTGTCGTCGCCCCCGAAAGAACGATCACCCGCGAAAAAATGGCTCAGCCCGATAATGGTGGCGAAAGCGCCCTTGTCGTCGAAGAGAATCCGCTCTCGGACAAAGAGATCAAGGAATACACGCAATATCTCCTTGAAACCAATCCAGCCCTCAACAGGAATCAAGCATCCTTTCTCGCGAATCATTGCACGATGGGCCGCTATTACACAATCCAGCAGTTCAAAAAATTCACCCGCTGCGCTTACGAAACCGCACGCACCTCTATGGATAAGCTCGCTCAGGAGCGCTATTATAGCAAATTGCAGGTGAAGAACAAGTTTGTCTACACCCCGATCAAAAAAGGAGAAGCGAAATGAGAGTTTACGATGCCAATATGACGGGTCTATGGTATGTTTTGGGCTTGGTGGCTATTTTTGGCGTCATTGTCATCGCCGTTATTTTGATCAAGAAATACAGCAAGCATTTCAGGAATGACGAAAAGCCGAAGAGCGATAAGGAAATCGCCGATGAGGAAGTCAAACGGATGGTTGTCGACGTCGATGAAGAGACCATTGCGAAGATGGATGCCGCTTCGCGCGATTTAGATGAGCAAAGCAAAAAAGACCCGAATAAACCTGAAGAAAAAGAAGTTATCGAAGAAGAAGTCAATCGGGCCACACGTCCGGTCGAAGACGAAGCGACCGCCAAAGCGATGGCTAAATACGCCGCTGAGCATCCAGAAGAAGCCGAGGCGGTGAGCGATGAGAAAAAAGCCGATTCGGATAAAAAGTGAAACCCGAGAGTCTCTACATCCACATTCCTTTCTGCGCCCATCTCTGCGCCTATTGCGATTTCGCCAAAGTTCTTTATGAGCCCGCTTGGGCTCTTTCTTATGTCGGGGAGCTCAAGAAAGAGATTGCCGCGTTAAAAATTGATTCGGTGAAGACGATCTACATCGGCGGAGGCACGCCCAGTGTTCTGCCGACGCCGCTCCTTGCCGATCTTCTTGCCTTTGTGCGGCCGTTTTTGGCGAAAGGCGGGGAATTCACCCTCGAGGCCAACCCCGAAAATTTCACGCGCGAGAAGGCCCTTCTCCTCCGCAAAATGGGGGTCAACCGTCTTTCGCTTGGCGTCCAATCCTCCGATGAAGTCCTTTTGAAAAGAATGGGACGCCATCACACGTTCGAAGAAGCAAAAGCCGCATTCTCTCTTGCCCGCGAAGTCGGCTTCGATAACATCTCTTGCGATCTGATCTACGGCCTTCCGGGCGAGACGATGGGCATTCTAAAAAAGGATATCGCTGCCCTTTTGTCTCTCAAGAGCGAGCATCTTTCCACCTATTGCCTCAGCGTGAACCCCGGCACCGTTTTCTTCAACCAGCACGTCGAGGAGATGGATCAAGCTCTCGCCGCCGATCAATACGAGGCGATCTTGCGGGCCTTTCGGACCAAAGGCTACACGCGTTATGAGGTATCGAATTTTGCGAAAGAAGGGCGTGAATCCCGCCATAACCTCACCTATTGGAAAGACGAACCCTACTATGGGGTGGGAATGGGCGCCGCGGGCTACATTGACAATCTTCGCTACACGAATACGCGAGATTTGCAGGCTTATTTGAAGGGGAAACGCCACGATGAGGAAGAAATCGTCACCCCCGAGGAAGATAGGAAATACTTTTTCCTCACGAATCTCCGCTTGGCGAAAGGCTTCAGCCTCCTTTCTTACCAAGAGCGTTTTCACGAGGACTTTACCCTCGCTTACCGCGTCCCCTTAACGCGGCTGATTGCCGCGGGCTTGCTAAAAGAGGATAACGCGCGCGTTTATCCCACCGATCAGGGGATTCTTCTTTTAGATCGCATCCTTCTTGCGCTATATTAGTGCTATGCTTATTGCCCGCTTTGACAAACGGATTGGCGCTTGGCTGATCGACAAGATCCTCTCTTGGGGGGCGCTCGGCGGTCTCCTCGCTGTCGAAATCATCTATTTTCCAAAGGATTTATCCCTCTTTTTAGAGATTTTGATCGCGATGGCCGCCTCCTACCTTTTTTATGTGATTTCCGTCTCGCTCTATCTTTTCATCGGCAATGGCTACACCCTAGGAATGCAGATCTTCGGTATTCGCGCCTGCCACGCCACCCAGGAAAGGATCCGTTTCAAGGAAGCCTTTCTCAAAGCGTTGATGACGGGTTTTATCGCGATGGACCTTGTCAATGCGATCTTCATGCTCTCAGAGCACACCGAGCGAAGTGTCTTCGATCGCCTCACCTCGTTCCTCGTCGTTGACGTTCGGGCGGAAAAATAGCCTTTTTAGCAAATTTTACGAGGCGGTAACGCCTCTTTTTTCTTTTTTAGCACTTTGCCGTTGACAGTGCTAAAACGCTGGCTATAATGGTGCTAGCACCTTAAGAAAGCGACTGCTAAAAGGAGGACGGTTATGACTAGGGGTGACGAAATCTTGAAACTTATCGTCGAACACTTCATCAAAACCGCTGAACCTGTCGGCAGCAAAACCCTGCAAGAGGTGTATCACCTCGACGTCTCCAGTGCGACGATCCGCAACGAAATGAACGCGCTCGAGCAAGATGGCTATCTCGAAAAGACCCATACTTCCTCCGGCCGCATCCCTTCGGGAAAAGGTTATCAGTACTACGCCGAGCATATCCGGGAAACCTCGGTCGACGAGGGCGCGAAAAACGCCCTGGCCAACGTCCTCTCGGAAAAGAGCAAATCAGTTGAGGAAGTGATGAAGGAAAGCTGCGAGATCCTCTCGCACATGACCAACCTCGCCTCGGTGGTCCTCGGACCATCCGTCAACGAAGAAAAGCTCGTCAGCGTGCAGATTATTCCACTCGGCGAGAACACCGCGACCGCGGTGTTCGTCACCGATAAAGGCTACGTCGAGAATAAGACCTTCCTGATTGACTCCTCCCTCAAAACGGATGAGGTCGTCAAGACCGTCAAACTCCTCAACGACCGCCTCCAAGGCACACCGATCAGCGAAGTCGTCACGAAGATGGAGGCGATGAAACCGGCCTTAACGGACTATGTGGTGGGGCAGGAAGTCATCTACGATGCCATCCTCGAAGCCTTCACCAAATTCGCGACCGATCGTCTCGCCCTCTATGGGAAAGACGCGCTCTTCAATCAGCCGGAATACGCGAACGATGCGGAGAAGTTACGCCAGCTCTTGATGTTGCTTGACGATCCTGAGAACCTGAAAAAGGCCCTCGGCGGCGCCAAAGCGGGCAAAGATGGCGTCAGCATCCACATCGGCACCGCGAAAGAGGGGCTCGAAGATCTCGCCGTCGTCTCGACGGGCATCTCGCTCCCGGGCGATCCGAACTGTAGTTTGACCATTCTCGGCCCTTCGCGCATGGATTACGAAAAAGTCGTGTCGACTCTTCGTTACTTTGCCGGAGCGCTCGATGAATATTTCGCTCGAAGCACTATCCATGGAGGAGAAGAAAACGCATGGCAGAAAATGCAAAAGAAAGTCAGCCCGAAGCCGCAAGCAAAACCAGCGGTGAGGAAAAAGAAGTGAAGAAGGATCAAACGGAAGCGGTGGTGAGCCAAAAAGATTATGAGGCTCTCCAAGCGCTTTACGCGAAAGCCAATGCCGAAATGGGCGAGTGGAAAAACAAGTATTATCTCGCCTATGCCGATACCCAGAATCTGCGGAAGGATCTTGAAAAAGACCACCAAGCCGCGATCAAGTATCGGGCGGAAGGCTTCCTCGATGGCCTTCTCCCGGCGCTCGATAGCTTCTATATCGCGCTTCAGTCTTCCCCCAAAGACGCGGAAGCCCGATCCTATCAGCAAGGCTTCCAATACCTCTACAACCAGATTGAGAATGCGCTCTTCGCTGAAGGCGTGAGCGAGATTCTTCCGAAGGTTGGCGAGGGCTTCGACAGTGCCACGATGCATGCGGTCGACGTCAAAGAAGGGGCGGAAGATGGCAAGATCGTTCAAGTCTTCGCCAAAGGGTATAAGCTCCATGATCGGCTCGTCCGTCCGGCCATGGTGAGCGTCTCGAAAAAGAAAGTCGAGTCGAAGGACGATAACAAAGATTCGAAGGCTAACAAAGCCTAAGGAGATAAAATAATATGACAAAAGAAATCATTGTCGGCATCGATCTCGGGACGACCAATTCGGTCATCTCGTATCTGCAAGCGGATGGCAAAGTCAAAGTCATCCCGAACCCGGAAGGCACCAATACGACTCCGTCCGTTGTCGCGTTTAAAGGCGATGGCGAAGAGATCGTTGGCAACGCCGCCAAGCGTCAGATGATCACTAACCCCGACACCGTCCGTTCGGCCAAACGTCACATGGGCACGAGCGACAAATTCCACATCAACTGCCTTAACAAGGATTTCACGCCGCAGGAAATCTCGGCCAAGGTTCTCGCTTATATGAAGAGCTATGCCGAAAAGTCGATTGGTCAGCCTGTCAAAAAGGCCGTCATCACCGTACCGGCTTACTTCAATGACGCTCAGCGCCAGGCGACGAAAGACGCCGGCACGATCGCCGGCCTCGACGTCGTCCGCATCATCAACGAGCCGACCGCGAGTTGCCTTGCTTACGGCCTCGACACCAAGAAGAGCGAAAAAGTCTTGGTCTTCGACCTTGGCGGCGGCACCCTCGATGTCTCGATTCTCGATATCGGCGACGGCACCTTCCAAGTCCTTTCCACCTCGGGCGATACCCGCCTCGGCGGCGATGATTGGGATAAAGCGGTAGCCGATTGGATTCACGCCCAAATTCAGATCGAAACAGGCGCTGATCTGACCGATAAGATGGCCCAACAGCGTTTCGTCGATGCTGCTGAAAAGGCCAAAATTGAGCTCTCTTCGAGCTTATCGACCACGATTTCCTTGCCGTTTATCGGCACTGGAAGCAATGGTCCGATCAGCTGGGAAGGCCAACTCACCCGCGCAAAATTCCAGGATTTAACCCGCAATTTGCTTGAGCGGTGCAAAATCCCGATGGAGAAGGCGGTGGCCGATGCCAAGCTTTCTTATAGCGATCTCGGCGATATCTTGATGATCGGCGGTTCGATTCGTATGCCCGCCGTCCAAGATCTCGTGAAGAGCGTTTCGGGCCACGCGATCAACCTCTCGGTCAACCCCGATGAGGCGGTCAGCATTGGCGCGGCCATCCAAGGCGGCGTCATCGCTGGCGAAGTCAAAGACGTTGTCTTACTCGATGTCACGCCGCTCACCCTCGGCATTGAAACTCTCGGCGGCGTCATGACCGGCCTCATTCCGAGAAATACGACCATTCCGACCACCAAGAGCCAAGTCTTCTCGACCGCTGAAGACAATCAGCCCGCCGTCGATATCATGGTTTATCAAGGCGAGCGTCCGATGGCGCACGACAACAAACTGCTCGGCCATTTCACCCTTTCGGGCATCAAACCCGCTCGGCGTGGGCAACCCCGGATCGAAGTTACCTTCTCGATCGATGTCAACGGCATCGTCAAAGTCGCGGCTAAAGACCTCGATTCTGGCCTCAGTCAAGACATCACGATCAGCGGCAGCAACGGTCTCTCCAAGGGCGATATTGACCGAATGGTCAAGGAAGCCGAAGAGAACAAGGAAGCCGATGAGAAGCGCAAGGGTGACATCGAAGTGAAGAATAAGGCCCAGACCTACGTCGATGAAATCAACGCCGTCCTCAACGATCCGGCCCAGTCGGGCAAACTAACGCCCGAGCAGAAACAGCAACTCACCGCGCTCCGCGATGAAGCGCAAGGCGCAATCCAGTCGAACAATATCGGCAAACTCCGCGAAGTTGTTGGCAAACTCGAAGATGCGGCGAATCAAGCCCGGGCTGGCCAATTCCAGCAGGGCGCCCAGGGCGCTCAAGGCGCGCAAGGCACCTCGCAAGAGGCGAATCCAAACGCCAGCAATCCGAACGAAGGCCACGAAGGCCCCGATGATGTGGTCGACGCCGACTTCACCGACAAGAAGAAAAAATAATCGTCATTTCGCTTGAGGGCGGGAGAGATCTCGCCCTCTTTTACAGGAAGGAGGGCAACTCTTATGGCGGAAAGCAAACGGGATTTTTATGAAGTGCTCGGCGTCAGCAAAACCGCAACGAAAGACGAAATCAAAAGCGCCTATCGCAAGCTGGCGAAGCAATATCACCCCGATTTGAACAAATCCCCAGATGCCCCGAAGAAGTTCGAGGAGATCCAGGAAGCCTATGATGTGCTCTACGACGACAATAAACGCAAACAGTACGACCAGTTTGGTATGGCCGCTTTTGAGCAAGGGGCCTCAACCGGCGGAGCGGGCAATCCATTCAATGGCGGCGGCTTCAGCGGCGAAGGCTTTGGCGATGTCGATCTCAACGATATCTTCCAGAGTTTCTTCGGCGGCGGTTCTCAGCGCCGGCGCAGCAACGATGGTTCGCCGCGCAAAGGCGACGATACCCTTTACCGGGTCAAGATCAATTTCATGGATGCCGTCAACGGCTGCCATGTGACGATTCCTTTAACCTACGATGAGCCCTGCGAAAACTGCCACGGAACCGGCGCCGATTCGCCTAGCGATATCGACACCTGCCCCGATTGCGGCGGCTCGGGCTATGTGCGCCAGCGCCAGCAGACGATTTTTGGCGTGATGGAGAGCACCGGACCGTGCCCTCGCTGCCATGGAACGGGCAAAATCATCGGCAAACGCTGCCACGTCTGCGGGGGTTCCGGCTATAGCCGAGTCCACAAAGATCTTGATGTCAACGTGCCAGCCGGCATCGCCAGCGGCCAACAGATCCGCGTTTCTGGCAAAGGCCAGCGCGGGGTCAACGGCGGCCCCAATGGCAGTTTATATGTCGAAGTGCAAGTCCAATCGCATGATGTCTTTAAGCGCGAAGGCAACGACATTCATGTCGACGTGCCCCTCAGCTTCGTCGATTGCGCCTTGGGTACGACCATCGATATTCCGACCGTCTATGGCGACGTCAGCGTCGAAATCCCCGAAGGAACCCAACCTGATGGGATCTTGAAGCTGCGCGGGAAAGGCGTTAAGGATCTTCGGAGCGGACGCCCGGGCGACGAATACCTTCACATCAAGGTCAAAACCCCGACGAGTCTCACCTCGAGCGAGAAGGGTTTGCTCGAAGAATTCCGCAAACAGGAAGACGCCAAAGGCGCGAAGTGGTGGCATAATCCCTTCAGCCATTAAGCCGAAGCCAGCCTTAACCGGTTGGCTTCTTTCGTCTTTAAGATAAGAATCCCCGCAAATGCCCCTCGAAAAAGGGTGGCAATTAGGTTAAAGTACTCGGAGGTAAATTCATGGACAAGACATTTATGTCGCTTGCGATCGCCGAAGCCGAAGCCGGCATCAAAGCCGGCGAAGGCGGACCTTTCGGGGCGGTGATCGTCAAAGATGGAGTCGTTCTTGGCTCCGGCCATAATCAAGTCGTCAAAATGAACGATCCGACATGCCATGGCGAAATCATGGCAATCCGCGACGCTTGCAAGAAACTCGGCAGCTTCGATCTCTCCGGAGCCGAAATCTACACAACAGGTTATCCGTGCCCGATGTGCCTCGGCGCCATCCTCTGGGCCAATATCAAAACCGTCTATTACGGCTGCAATGTGGAGGACACCGAAAAAATCGGTTTCCGCGATTCCGCTTTTTATGAACTTCTCAAAGAAGGGAACAAAGCGAAGTACATCCATGAACTTTCGCGGGAGGCATGTTTGAAGCTTTATTCCGATTATCAAGCCATCGTCGATAAAAAAACCTACTGAAACCATTGTTGCCCCTGTTCGCTTTTCAAAAGAAGGTATACACTAAATTCCGTTATGCCACAGTGCAAAAATTGTCATCGTGAAATCACCAAATTCGATAATGATGTCTGCCCCTATTGTGGAACCCCTCATCCAATCGATGAGAACTACAAGACCAAGGATATGACTCAGTTTGTCGACCCCGTCACCGGAAACTATCAACTCTACAAGAGCAAAAGCAAGAAAACGGCGGCTTTGCTTGCTATTTTTCTCGGCTGGACCGGTGCGAATTTCTTTTATCTCGGCTACAAGAAAAACGGCATGACTGCCCTCCTTGTCTCAATCCTCGTGATTGGGGGCGGCGGCAGCTTGCTCTATTTCACCACGAAGATGGGGTGGCTTGGCTATCTAACTTCTTTCGTCATCGCTTGGATTTTCTATCCGGGCTTGGCAATCCGCTATCTCAAAAGCGATACCTATAAAGACGCCAACGGCGAATTCCTGAGGTGAGGTCCATGCAGCGCTACTTCGCCCGCATTGAACTTGGCCAAGCTTTTTTGTCTGCGGAAGATCAGCATCATCTCGTCGACGTAATGCGGACATCCCCGCACGAAAAGATTGAAATCGTGGATCAAGGCGATGTTTATTCCGCTGAAGTAAGCGACTTGAATCCTATAAAAATCATCGTCGGTCCGCTTCTTTCGAAGGCGAGCGAGCTTCCGGTGCGTCTTGAGTTGGCCTTCGCTTTGCTTAAACACGGCAACGACGAGGAAGTCCTCGATAAGGGAACCGAGCTCGGCGTCGCTTCTTTTTCGCCTTTCTTCTCGTCGAGGACAATCATCCATCTGGCAAGTGAAGAAGACAAAATGAAGCGGCAAGAGCGCTTTCAGAAGATCGTCAAAGCCGCTTCCGAACAATCCAAACGGACGCGAATTCCCGTGGTTCAACCCATCCGCGACTACGAGGATATCCTTTCTGAAACAGCCGAACTGAAGCTTTTTGCTTACGAAAACGAGAGCGACGACGTCAAAACGCTTCCAAGCGCCTTAAAGAGCCTTCAGACAGGGCAGCGCTGCCTCATCGTGATCGGACCAGAAGGGGGCTTTAGCCCCGAAGAGGCTCTCGAAGCGAAAGAAAAAGGCTTCCATTACGTCTCGCTTGGCCGCCGCATCTTGCGAGCCGAGACCGCCGCGATCTACGCCGCGAGCGTCTTTGCCTACGCGCTCGAAAGCGAGAGGGGTTCCCAATGAGTTTTTTCGATGAACTCGAAGCCCACCAGCGGAGCACCCCCTTCGCTACCTCCTCGGAAGCGCTTTTTTATAACGAGAATGCCTATCTTTTAAGCGGCGTTGAACAATGGGCGAGGTTCTTGAAACCTCTCGATTCGTTTTTGACGATTCGGGCCAATATCTTGATTCGCGGACTCCTCAACAAAGAGAGGATTGAGAAGCTCTATCGCAGCAAAGTCAAAGAGGAAAACTTGTCGAAAGAAGCTCAGCTCTCTCTCAAGGACTACATGGTCTCGGGTATGACGAATCTTCCCTATCTCGTCTACCGGGGCGAAAAGATATATGTGCCCTTTTTCCCCACCTCGCTCAACGTCCTTTACGCCAAGGAATGGAAAAAGCTCGCCCTCACGCCTTACGCCCATCTCATCCGCGATTATCAAGCGGCGACCGTCGATTGCTTCGACTATTATGGTTACGCCCTCTACGATTCGTATTTTACCCGCCTCGTTCCGATTCGGAAATCGCCCAAGGTCATGGCGGCATACGACTACGATGCCGAAGCTCTCTATTTCATTAACGACCAAGGCCGGCTCGACGCCAAGATCTGCTTGTTCGACCGCGACATCAAAACCCCCGTCAAAACCCATATGGTTAAGCGGATTGAGGCCGTGGCGGACGCCTATTTGGCCAACGACAAGAACGCCCTCATTCAAACCTTGGTCCAAGGCAACTTGATCTCCTCGAGTCTGATGCATGCGATTTTAGGAAAGGCGATCAAATTCGAAGAGAAGAAAGAAAAAGGGGAAAAGGAATGAACTTCTATCTCTTTTCTCTCGGCTGCAAAGTCAATTCCTACGAACTTGATGCTCTGCGCAACAGCTTAGAAAAAGAGGGGCACCACGAGGTTTTTTCGCCTATTGAAGCCGACCTTGTCATCGTCAATACCTGTTCCGTCACGTCGACGGCCGATCAAAAATCGCGCCAGCACATCCGCAAGATGCGGCGCCTTTCGCCGAATGCCGTTCTCGCCGTCATGGGCTGCTACAGCGAACTGCACGCGGAAGAAACGGCAGAGATGGGGGCTGACATTGTCCTTGGAACGAGCAAGAGAAGAGAACTTTTGGCCGATGTCGAACGCTTTAAAAAAGAGGGCAAGAAAATCATCGACGTGAAGAAAGACGTCCGCCATGAACACTACGAAGAAATGGGGCAGATGGCTCTCGCCGACAATGCCAGGGCTTATTTGAAAATCCAGGATGGCTGCGACAATTTCTGCTCTTACTGCCTGATTCCGCGCTTGCGGGGCAACTCCCGTTCCCGCGAAAAGGATGAGACCCTCCGCGAAGCCAAGCGCCTCGTCGAAGCCGGTTATAAAGAAATCGTCATCGCTGGGATTCATATCGGGGGATACGGCAAAGATTTAGGCGATGGTTCCTATCGTTTGGGCAATCTCCTTGAAGACATGCTCGATCTGTCTCCCGAGCTCCCGCGCTTACGAATATCTTCGATCGAAGAGAGCGAAATCGATTCGACGATGCTTAATCTTTTGAAGAATTACCCCCAAGTGGTGGACCATCTTCACATCCCGTTGCAGTCCGGTTCCTCGAGCGTGCTCAAGCGGATGAAACGGAAGTACGACACTTCCGCCTTCCTCAAGACGCTCTCCGCAATCCGGACAATCCGGCCCAACATCGCGATCACGACCGACATCATCGTCGGCTTCCCAGAAGAGAGCGATGAGGAGTGGAAAGAGACTCTCGCTTTCGCAAAAAAGGCGGAATTTGCGGAGATTCACGTTTTCCCTTTTTCGCCCCGGAATGGTACTTACGCCGCGACTTTGCCCGATACACCCGCCCCAATCAAGGAAGCGCGGGTCCAAGAACTTCTTTCCCTTTCGAAAGAGCTCCGCGAAACTTATGAAGAACGTTTCTATGGCCAAAGTTTGTCGATTCTTTTTGAAGAGGACGATCCGAAGAACGGCCTCGCCTATGGCCATAGCGGCAATTACCTCTTAGTCAAGACCGCTTCCTCCGAAGCGAAACATGGGCAAATCGCCAGCGTTGTCTATTCCCCGTTGACCAAGGCAGATTGAGCGATTCGCCCCATTTTATGGACTTTCATAGAATCGAATCATTTTGTTAAATTTTTGACATTGTACAAAAGAAGGTTGACTCTGGGGGGCAACCCCCTATAATTAACCGCGTTGAAAAGAGGAAAAAACTATGGCAGTCCCGTTTAGAAGAACATCGAAAACCGCGAAGAGACTTCGGCGCACTCACTTCAAGCTCGAAGTGACTGGCCTCGTCGTTTGCCCGCATTGCGGTGCGATGGTTCCTTCTCATCATGTTTGCCCGGAATGTGGCTATTATGATGGTAAGGAAATCATCCATCACGCCACGAAAAAAGAAACCAAGTAGTTAGCGCTTCGATTCTTGAAAGTCCCGCAGGGGGCTTTTTCTTTTTTCGAGAAGAAAACCCTTAAGGGAGGAGAAGACATCGGAGAAAAACAGGCTTTCGTGTCTCCCCCTATCGCAATGGCGTAAATGAGAATAAAATAAACACAGAAAAGAAGGCCCATTTTATGACTTACAACAAGTTCTTCGACCATACCTGCCTCAAGGCGGATGCGACATTGGAGGATATCCAAAAGCTCTGCGCTGAAGCGAAACAATACGATTTCATGAGCGTCTGCATCAACCCATTTTACGTCCCGATTGCCAAGAAGCTTTTAGCGGGCACCGATGTGAAGATCTGCACCGTGATCGGCTTCCCTTTGGGCCAGATGACCCCGGTGAGCAAGGTCGCGGAAGCGCGCAATGCGGTGAAGATGGGGGCCGACGAAGTCGACATGGTCCAGAACATCGCGATGGCGAAAGAGCATAATTTCGATTTCATCGCTAAAGAAGTTTCGATGGTCAAGAACGCGGTGGGACCCCGCGTTTTGAAAGTCATTTTGGAGAATTGCTATTTGAATAAAGACGAGATCAAGTCCTCATGCCTCGCTGCCAAAAAAGGCGGAGCGAACTTCGTCAAGACCTCGACGGGCTTCGGCACTGGCGGTGCCACGGCCGAAGATGTTGCTCTTATGCGCTCGACTGTCGGACCCAGCATGGGCGTCAAGGCGGCGGGCGGCATTCACAACAAAGCCCAGATGCTCGAGCTTCTTTCGGCTGGTGCCAATCGGATCGGCTGTTCGCATTCCGTCGAAATCATGAATGAGAAATAAGGATGAGAGTCCTGATTTATTTTCAAGACGAAAACAGCATCAAAACCTCGGGAATCGGGCGGGCGATGCGTCACCAAATGGAAGCCTGCACCTTAGCGGGCGTCCCTTTTACGACCAGCCCGAAAGACTCTTTTGACATCGCCCACATCAACACAATTTGGGCCAAATCGAAACGCTTATTGCGGCGCTGCAAGAAAAAAGGCATCCCCGTCATTGTCCACGGCCATTCAACCTACGAGGATTTTCGCAGATCGTTCAAATGCTGGCAATTGGTCGAGCCGATTTTCGATGCCCATCTTAAGTATATGTATTCGCGCGCGAATCTCATCATTACGCCGACACCCTATTCAAAAAAGCTGATCGAAAGCTATGGTTTCGCGAAGAAAGTCATCGCCATTTCCAACGGCATTGATCTCAAAGAATATGCGCCGAACCCTTCTGCCCAAGCCGCTTTTCGAAAAAAGTTCGCTCTCAGGGAAGACGAGAAGTTCGTGATGGGGGTTGGCTTCCCTTTTGAAAGGAAGGGCATCCAAGATTTCTTTGAGGTGGCCAGGCAATTCCCCACGATCAAATTCATTTGGTTTGGCTATTTGAGCCCTTGGATCACCAATGGCAAAGTGAAGCGCTGGGTCAAAAAAAGGCCAGCGAACGCGATCATGGCAGGATATTGCAAAGGCGAATTGATCCACGGGGCTTATCAATGCGCATCCGCTCTCTTCTTCCCGTCTTACGAAGAAACAGAAGGCATCGTTGTTTTAGAGGCGCTCGCTTCCAAAACTCCACTCCTCGTCCGCGATATCGGTGTCTACGATCCTTGGCTCCACGATGGCGTCGACTGCCATAAAGGGCAAAACAACGTTCAATTCGCCGAGATATTGAAAAGCCTCCTTGCCAAGGGCGAGAATCCCGCCATTTTGGAAAGAGGCTATGCCATCGCCGAAGAACGTTCGCTCGATAAAATCGGAGCCGCCCTTAAAGAAGCCTATTCTTCGCTTGGGGTGAAATAGAAGGCCCCGTCGGCATCTTTGTCGAAGAAAGACCCCTCCTTAACGAGGGGTTTTGCCATCTTTTTTAACAAACTCCAAGCCTGATTAACCTGAGCAAAATACGTCGAGTCCGCTCCGGATTTCTTATCGAGCCGCCGATCGAAATCGAGCGAGAGTTTCATCCGGAAGAGCTTTGCCTTAAAACCTTTTATGCCCGCCGCATTGTGGGTTTGTTCAAGGAAATAGCGCTCGAGAGCGAAAACGACGAGGTGGCGGAACGCCCGGTTTTTCCTTTTGACGCTCATGGCGCTATTGGCGTTTGTTTTGTCATAATAATAAAGGGAATCTTTGATCGAAACGACTTTCATACAATAGGAGAGCAACGCACAATTCAGAGCGACATCTTCAAACTGCATGTCAAGCGGGGCGGCGAGAACAAGCAACGGCCGTTTCAAGGCTATTGTCGTCTTATAGAGTTTAGTCCAGCAAAAGCCACGAATATACGAATCGTCAAAATAATCCTTCAGAATTGTCTTTGGGGTCAGCGTTTTATTTTTCGCGAAGGGATAGAAGTGGGTTTTGGCCTTTTTCCCACTGATGTAACGAAAGGAGCAATTAACGCAATCGGCATCGGTTTTTTGAGCGGTGGTTACGAGCTTTTCAAGGCAGTTAGGAGCAAGGGTGTCATCGGCGTCCATGAAATAAAAATAGGGGGAATGAACCTTTTCAATCCCACGGATCCGCGATAAGCCGATCCCCATTCTTTGGGTGGGAGCATCGATGATAATGAAAGGAAAACGGCGCCGGTATTCGAGAGCGATCGCCAAGGAGTCGTCCTTCGAAGGATCGATTTCCAAAATGACTTCAAGCTGCCCTTTGAATGTTTGCTCCTCTAATAAAGAATGAAGGGAACGGCGGAGATAGGCTCCCGAATTGTAGACCGGGATAATAACGCTGAGCTCAGGCATGGAGGCATTATAGCATCGCCAAGCTTCAATTCCTAAGATTGCCGATTTCTTCGGCCTTTTTTCGTGGATGAATGCCGCCTTAACGAGGGGGAAGCCGACTCGAGGGCTCTTCTTCGTTTCAAAAACGGGCCTTTCCTATGGAATCATCTTGCAAAACCTCGGCCTTGCGATAGAATAGACACGCTGAAAAGTGGGAAGAAGGTGAACTCAATGGCTGTTAAAACTGTGCTTCACGAAGGGGAAACCCTCGATGATGCCATGCGTCGGTTCAAACGCTCGGTCAACAAGAGTGGTGTCCTTCTCGAATCTCGTAAAAGAGAATGCTACTACAAGACGAACTTGAAGCGGAAAATGAAGTCCGAAGCTGCTCGTCGCAAAAAGTGGTAAAAGTATTCATTCGATGAGTCCTGAGGTTTCTCAGGACTTTTCTTTTTCGGGGGCACGTTTGCGCTTTTCTTGTCTATTGATAAGAGTGGAAACCATTTATCAAGGCGACGAAGAAGGATGCGGGCTCGCATGCTTGCGCATGGCGTTAGTTCTCGCCAGTCATCAGAAAAATTACCGCTATCTCACTCTTGAAGGCCATCCGCCTTACTCGCTTGAGCAACTGCATCAAGCCGCCGCCAAGGAAGGATTGACCCTAACCTTTAAAAGGGTGGGCGACAAACACGATCTCTTCCACAATACAAACTGGCCAGTTTTTCTCTTGCTGGGGGAAGAACAGAACTCGCATTGCGTTTTAGCCCGCAAAGTTTGGCGAAATCGCATCTTAATCGACGATCCTTCTTCCGGTCGGCATTGGATCAAATCCGACAGGCTGTTCGATCGATGGAACGGAATCTATGGCGAAATCTCTTCCTATTTTGAGAGCAAATGCCCTTACAAAAAGAAAAGCCTCGATATTCCTTGGCTTTTTTCTTTGGCTTCTGTCACGGAGATCGCCTCGGAAGCGGCCCTCTATTTCGGTTTCTACAACGTTCAGAAAAATGCCGACTATCTCTATTCGGTATTGGCTTTCGCCCTCTTTGGCCTTTTTTCGATTCTGAAGCGGCTCTTCGCCGTAGGCGGAATGAAGGCATTCGATCGGGACTACCTGGATTTTATCTATAACGAAGATCGGGCTCGGCTACGGCTCAACTATGAGCATTATTACCGTTATAAAGGTCTTCTCTTCGGTGGTTGGATTGAATTCGTGAGCGCCCTTTTCTTCAGCACGGCCCTAACCGCTCTCATCGGCTTCAACAATCCCTTCTTCTTTGCCTCGGCGGCCGGTTACCTTGTCTTCGCCCTCGCTGAAGGCGGCTATTGGAGCAAGCGACTTCAAGGGGAGAAAAGCGAACTCGAAAACGGTGAAAAGGCTCTCTTCGCCTCGAAAGAGGAAGCCGAAGAAAAGATTGCCAGTCTTCACCTTTTGAACGAAAAAGCCTACCAACTTGGCGATTATCTCTCTTACAACCATATTATCCGCTTCGTTCTTTCCCTTGCCCTCGCCCTGATTCCAGTCTTGGGAAAGCGGGAAATAACGCTTAATTACTTTCTTTTTCATTTCTTTGTTCTTCTCTCGATCGGAGAGGGATTCGAGAAGATCGTTTCCTTCTTCGTGAAAACCCGAGAGAGGAGTCAGGAATTCGATTATTTCCTGGAATACTTCCTCAAAGAGGAAAAATGAGGTAACAAAGGAGAACCATTTGTGCTAATCTACATAAGCGATGGAACTGTCGTTTACATCCCCGTATGGGGCGAACTTCGATTACCTGGAAGAACGTTACCGGCATCTTGCCGAAGTAGCCTTTGCATATTTGGGAATCACCACCAACTACGAGGTGGATGTGTCACTCGTCGACGACGAGACGATTCATCAAATCAATCGCGATTACCGTCATGTTGATCGAATTACCGATGTCATCTCGTTTGCTTTCAACGATGACAAGGATCCCCACGACCAAATCAAAGACCCTGAAGTCGAGCGAATGCTCGGTGAGATTTTGATTTGTCTTCCTCAGGCTCAACGGCAGGCGAAAGACATCGGCAACAGCGAACGCCGCGAACTCAGTTTTTTATTTGTCCATGGCCTACTGCATTTATTGGGCTATGACCATATGAAGAAGGAAGACGAGGACGTGATGTTTCCTTTGCAGGATGTCATTCTCGCCGAAGCAGGAGTGTAACAACTATGGACCAAAATCAGTTGATCGAATGCGCTAAAGATGCCCGCAGTCTCTCGTATTCGCCTTATTCCCACTTCGCGGTGGGAGCCGCCCTCGTCTGCAACGATGGCTCGGTTTACGTCGGGGCAAACATCGAGAATTCTTCGTTCCCGTTATGCATGTGCGCGGAACGTAACGCCGTCTATAACGCGATGATGGATGGCAAAACCACCGATGATTTCGTGGCGCTTGCCATCATCGCTGATACCGCTGGGCCTTGCTCGCCTTGCGGTGCTTGCCGCCAAGTTCTCAGCGAACTTTTCCCGTCCAAAGCCCCAATTTACCTCGCCAACCTCAAAGGTGATGTCAAAGTGACGAATACGGAAGAGCTATTGCCTTTTGCTTTCACGGGTGAAGATTTATGAAGAGCGGTTTCTGCGCGATTTTGGGCCAGCCCAACGTCGGCAAATCTACTTTGCTCAATGCGCTGCTTTCAAAGAAAGTCTCGATTGTCTCGCCAAAGCCGCAGACGACCCGAGATCAAATACTTGGTATCTACAACGAGAAGGGCCTTCAGATTGTTTTCATCGATACACCCGGGCTTTTTGAGAGCGATGAAGCGCTCGACAAAACCATGAACAGAGCTGCCCGCAGTTCGCTGGGGGATGTCGATTGCATTCTTTATATGGTTGACGCTTCCCAAGAAGATACCAGCGAAGACGACAAACTGCTTGGCAGTTTAAAGAGCGATAAACCATGGATCTTCGTTTTCAATAAAATCGATTTGGCAACCGCTCCGATGATGGAGAAACTCATCGCCCATTTCAAGACGCTCAACCCTGCGGCGGAACAATTACAGATTTCCGCCTTGACGAATTTTGGCCTCAAAGATGTCAAAGAGGCAGTAGAACGTCATCTTTCTGAAGGCCCAGCCTATTATCCCGAAGAGCAAATCAGTGACAAGGACCACGCTTTCGTGGCCAAGGAAATCGTCCGCCAAGAATTGCTCCATTTCCTCAAGCAGGAGATCCCTCATCAGTCGGCCGTTTACATCTCTTCGCTCAAAGAGGACAAAGAAACGGCCAAAATATCCGGCGTGATTTACGTCGAAAAAGAAACCCAAAAGGGCATCGTGATCGGTCATGGTGGCGAGATGATAAAAAAAATCTCAATGTCGGCCCGCCATGAGCTCGAACGGATGTGGCAAAAGCACGTGATTCTGGTTTTGGAAGTTGAATTTTCGCCCAATTGGCGAAACGATGTGGCCAAACTGAAGAAACTCGGCTATGGAGACCATAAGGATGACGGGAATGCTGAGTGAAGTCGAAGGTTACGTTGTTCACCTCTCGAATTATAAAGACAATGACGCAATGATTAATGTCTTCACGAAGGAAGGTTCCCTTTCTTTTTTGGCGCGTGGCGTTCTCAAGCCAACCGCTAAAAACGCGGCAGCGTGCCAGCTTTTATCCTATTCGCATTTTTCGCTCGACCCTGGCAAAAGAGGCATTTTGTCGCTGAAAGAAGCCCAATCAATCACCCCGATTGACGGGCGCGACTCCCTCGAAAGATTGACGACGTTCTCCTTCATCAGTGAACTGACCTCAAAACTCGTCCAAGAAGACGAGGCGAAGGACGCTTATCCTTGGCTTGAGGCCACAATGAAGGCTTTAGAGGCTGGCGCTGACGCGTTTAGCGTAGCATTGATCTATTTTGCCCACCTTCTTATTTTGTGCGGCTACGGGCTCGATGTCGACGAATGCGTTTATTGTCAAAGCAAGACCAACATCAAAGGTGTTTCCTACAGCGACGGCGGTTTTGTCTGCGCCAACGAAATGGATGAGGGAGCTACCCCAATGGATGGGCGCCATCTCAAAATTCTTCGTTATGTCTTCCGCTGTGGAATCCCCGATATCGCCAGAGTTTCTTTTAGCAAAGAGGAATGTCAAGGATTTATCCAAAGCCTCAGTCAATATCTCGCGGATTTGACGGGAGTGCAACTCAAAAGCACCACGTTGTTGCTTCAAGCTTAAAAAAGTACCCTTAAAAGGGGTTGACAGAGTCTCTTTCACGGTTAAAATAACCTACGTCTTTCTTTTAGAGAAAGAGTTTTTTACTCAAAGGAGCCATGCATGGCTAATAAATTTGATTTTGAGAAGATCACGTCGCATTTGCAACTGACGGGATATGTCTATCCCGGTTCGCAGATTTATGGAGGTCTCTCCAATAGTTGGGACTACGGCCCCTTGGGCGCGGAATTGAAGAAAAACATCCGCGGTGCCTGGTGGAAACGTTTCGTTCAAGAATCGCCGACCAATGTCGGACTCGATGCGGGCATCCTGATGAACCCGAAGGTTTGGGAAGCCACGGGCCACGTTTCGACTTTCAACGATCCGATGGTCGATTGCAAAGCCTGCAAGAGCCGGCAAAGAGCCGATGATTTAATCAAGGCCCAATATCCGAACGAGGACGTCGACAACATGACGTTCGAGGATATGGACAAATTCATGCAGACCCACAAGATGGTCTGCCCAGTTTGCGGCAAGAGTGATTTCACCCCAATCCGTAAGTTCAACATGATGTTCAAAACCCATGTTGGCGTGACGGAAGATGATTCGGCAGTGGTTTACCTCCGTCCGGAAACTGCCCAAGGCGTCTTTGTTAACTTCAAGAATGTTCAGCGCTCAACCCGCCGCAAGATCCCGTTTGGCATCTGCAATAGCGGCAAGAGCTTCCGCAACGAGATTACCCCGGGGAATTTCATCTTCCGCACCCGTGAATTCGAACAGATGGAAATGGAGTTCTTCTGCAAGCCAGGCACCGATTTGGACTGGTTCAAGTATTGGAAGGATTTTTGCCTCAAATTCGTCGAAAGCCTCGGGCCGAAAGCCGAAAATCTCCGTTTCCGTGACCATGAGCCTGCCGAACTTGCTTTCTATAGCAAGGCTACGACTGATGTCGAGTACGATTTCCCGACGATTGGCTGGGGCGAAATCCTCGGTGTCGCCGATCGAACCGACTACGATCTCAAGCGCCATCAGGAATACAGCAAGGAAGATTTGACCTATTTTGATCCGGAGACTAATGAAAAGTATCTGCCCTATGTTATCGAACCTTCGATGGGGCTTGATCGTTTGATGTTGATGACGATGATCGACGCCTATGACGAAGAGACACTCGAAGGTGGCGATAGCCGCGTTGTGATGCATCTTTTACCGAGTTTGGCTCCTTACAAGATCGCGGTGCTCCCGCTTTCGAAGAAACTCGAAGACAAAGCCAACGAAGTTTTGGCTATCCTCAATCAGTACTTCATGTGCACCAATGATTCAACAGGCTCGATTGGCAAACGCTATCGGCGCCAAGATGAGATTGGCACTCCCTACTGCGTGACGATTGACTTTGATTCCGCCAACGATCAGTCGGTGACAATTCGCGAGCGCGATTCAATGAAGCAAATCCGGCTTCCGATCACCGAACTTGTCAATTACTTCACCGTGAAGTGCTTCTATTGATTTAGTTTATTCATAGTTGTTTTTTAGTATATATTATATCTTTAGATATAAAGGAAGGAGTGTGGTGGCATGTACGATCGTGACCTAATTGATAAAATTCTCGCCAGCGCCGACATTGTCACCGTCATTTCCGCCTATATCCCCGTCACCAAGAAAGGCCGGAGTTATGTTGCTCTCTGCCCATTCCATGACGACAAGAATCCTTCGCTCAACATTTCCAAAGAAAAGCAAATTTTCAAGTGCTTCGTTTGCGGGACAGGCGGCAACGCCATCACCTTCGTCGAGAAGTACGAGAAAATTTCCTTTGAAGAAGCGGTACGCAAGGTTGCTGATCTCATCAACTTCCACGACGAACGACTCGAGAAGCAGGCCTACCACGCTTACGTCAATTCCGAACTGACACCGCTTTACGACTGTATCGATGACCTTGAGAAGTACTATCAGTACGCTCTTTCTATCGCCGAAGGCAAGGTGGCATCGGACTATTTGGCTGAACGTCATCTCGATGCCGGTCAGGTAGCCAAGTATGGGATCGGTTACGCGCCAATGGACGGGGCCAAGACCGTTCAGTTCCTCCAAGTCAAAGGCCATTCGCTCAAATCCATCGAAGATATCGGCATCGCCCTCGCCAAAAAAGAAGGCACGAGCGATTCAAATGCCGGGCGTCTGATCTTCCCGCTTTGCAACCCTGATGGGCAGGTGGTGGGCTTTTCGGCCCGCAAACTCCATGAGGAGCAATCGCCGAAATACGTCAATTCGCCCGGAACCCGCATCTTCGATAAAGGCAAGATCCTCTATAACTACCATAACGCAAAGAATACGGCCCGCCATGATGGTTACGTCTACGTTCTCGAAGGCTTCATGGATGTGATGGCTCTCGACAAAGCGGGCTTGCCTTCGGCGGTGGCTTTGATGGGAACCTCTCTCACGGCCGAACAAATCTCATTGTTGCGGAAACTGAACTGCGAGGTCCGGCTTTGTCTCGATGGCGACGCGCCAGGCCAGGCAGGTATGATGAAGATGATTACCCAGTTAAACCGCTCGGGCATCGCCTTTCGTCTTGTCTCCAATCCCGGCGATCTCCGCGATCCGGACGATATCCTTCAGGAATCCGGCCCTGAAGTGCTCAAGACGAGCATGAATCATCTCGTCGATGCCTTTGACTTCCAAGTCGATTACTACACCAATGTGAAAAAGCTTGATTCGCCCGAGGAAAAAAAGAAGGTCATGATGTATTTCATTCCCTTCCTTCGCAACATTCCCGCCGGGATCGACCGCGACAATTACATCGTGAAACTTGCCAAAGCGACCGGCTACGAAATCCGGGCCATCCGTGAGCAAATCAACGCGATCGGACCCGAGGAAGTAACGAGCGAGGAAACCGCCTACATCGATCAAATCGAGGTGGAGCGATTCCATCCGGAAAAGATCATGCTGAAGCGGCTACTCAAAGCCGAGCGCGAAGCTCTCTTCTATATGCTTGCCGATATGGGGGCCGTCAAATACTTCGAGCAGCACATCGATAACTTCTATTATCCAATTTATAACGAAATCGCAAATTACATCGTCGATTACGTTGAGAAACGGAGAATGCCGGTCGATGTGAAGTCCCTTCTCGGGGACATTGCGGGTTCGGAAGCTGATAATGCCGATGAAGTGGAGGCAAAAGTCTCCGAAATCGTCAGTGACAGTTACCATCCGCCTTATAGCGAAAAAACCATCGGTGATTGCGCCCTCGCCATCCGCGAAGAAAAAGATCGCGCCTATGACAAAGAGACGACCGAAAAAGCGATCGAAGGCAAGAGCGAAGCCGAAAAAACCCGCATTATTACGGAATATGCCAAACGACAGGCCGAGAGGTTAAGGGCTCGGTCAAAGAAAAAAAGCACCTAAGGATTTAATCAAGAGGACAAGAGTTATGGAAAAAAAGAAAGAATTAACCACCGCGAAGCCCATCAAAGAGGCTTCCGGCGTCGACAAGGCCCCGAAAAAGGCGGCCAAAACAATAAAAGAAGAAACCAAAGACGTGAAAAAAGTCAAGGCGGAGAAAATCGCGAAGCCCACCAAGACCAAAAAAACCAAAGAGGCGGACGAGGACGATATCGGCGATGAAGATGAAGAGGCTGAGCTGATAAAAAGCCTCGACACCATTAAGAAAAACTTCCTCAAAAAAGGCAAGAGCGCTGGCTACATCAATCAAGAAGATGTGATGGAAGCGACCAGCAAACTCGATCTTTCGGATGAGGATTTCGAAGTTTTGATCGCCTATTTCAAGGATAACAAGATCAAAGTCATCTCCGACGAAGAAGAGGAAACGGAGGAAGCCCCGGCCAACGAGTCGGAGATCCTCAATGCCCAAAAGGAAGTCGAAGAAGATGCGGCCGACGACGATAGCGCCGACGACGAAGAGAAAGAAGAACTCGCCACCATCGACGAATTCTCGAAGATCCAGTCGGGCGACGTCAAAGTCAACGATTCGGTCAAGATGTACCTCAAGGAGATCGGCAAGGTCGATCTTTTGACGGCGAAGCAGGAAACCGAACTCGCCAAGCGCATCGCGACGATGGACAAGGCGCAGAAGGCGTTAAAAGACGCCCGGGCCAAAGGCGATGTCAAAGCCATTGCCGAGGCGCAATATCAGATTGCTGACGCCCAAGACGCCAAAAATCAACTCATCACGGCCAACCTTCGTTTGGTCATTTCCATCGCCAAGCACTACGTCGGGCGGGGCATGCACTTCCTCGATTTAATCCAGGAAGGCAATATGGGTTTAATCAAAGCCGTTGAAAAGTTCGACTACACCAAAGGATTCAAGTTCTCAACCTACGCGACCTGGTGGATTCGTCAAGCCATCACCCGCGCCATCGCCGACCAAGCACGAACCATCCGAATTCCAGTCCATATGGTCGAGACGATCAACAAGATGACCCGGGTTCAGCGCCAACTCGTCCAAGAACTCGGCCGCGATCCGACCGCCGAGGAAATCTCGGCGAAGATGGACGGTGTGCTCTCGCCTGAACGGATTCGCGAGATTCAGCGCATCGCCCTCGAGCCGGTCTCGCTTGAGACTCCGATCGGTGAGGAAGACGATTCTCATTTAGGCGATTTCATCGAAGATAAAGAGGCTCAGTCGCCGTCGGAGTACACGACAAAGAGCTTGCTCAAAGATGAGTTATACGACATCATGAAAGACTTGACTGACCGCGAGGAAAGGGTGCTTCGTCTCCGCTATGGACTCGATGACAACCGACCGCGAACCCTCGAGGAAGTCGGCAAGGAGTTCGGCGTCACCCGCGAACGCATTCGCCAGATTGAGGCGAAGGCGATTCGCAAACTCCGCCATCCAACCCGAGCGAAGAAACTCGGCGATTACCGCGATGCCCTTTACGCTTCCGGTCCAGATACCCGCAATAAAGGAGACCATTAATGAAGAAAAGCAAAAGCACTGGCTTAGAGGCCGCCGAAGCCTTCTTCCTGGCTCAAGGTCAGGGGAAGGGATCGATTGACCAGAACTTTTTGCTCGATGAAGCCGATGATTTCCTTTTAAGCGAAGACGAATTTGAAAAACTCAACGATTTCTTAGCCGCCAACCACATCGCGATCCGCGATGACGAACTGCTTTTGAACGAGAAGCCCGTCAGTGTGAATTCCTCTGATCCTTTTCGACTCTATCTCTCGCAGATGGGTCAGTTCCCGCTCCTCAGCAAAGACGAGGAGATCGCCTTGGCCAAGAAGATTTCCGAAGGCGATATCGAGGCAAAGAACGCCTTGATCAACTCCAACCTCCGGCTTGTCGTTTCAATCGCCAAGCATTACGCCAATAGCGGCGTCCCTATTCAGGATTTGATCCAAGAGGGGAATATCGGTTTGGCTCATGCAGCGGAAAAGTTCGACTACACCAAAGGTTTTAAGTTTTCAACCTACGCGACGTGGTGGATCAAACAAGCCATCACCCGTGCCATCGCCGACCAATCGCGCAACATTCGAATCCCCGTCCACGTCGCTGAGATGCTCACCAAAATCAACCGGACCCGCCACGAATTAGCGCAGAGCCTCGGCCGCGAAGCCAATGACGAAGAGGTAGCCGAAGCCCTCAAAATGCCCTTAGAGGACATCCAGCGCTATTCCTCCTTGCCGCTTTCGACCATGTCGCTCGATGCCCCCGTCGGGGACGATGAAGGCGATGAAATGAGCAATTTCGTTGCCGATCCTTCCTCCGATGATGAGGTCGACAGCATCGATCTTGAGGATAATCTCAGCCTGATCTCAAAAGGGATGTCGCTCCTCAATAAACGCGAGCGCGATATCATTCTCCAGCTCTTCGGTTTCACCGATGGCGAGAGCAAATCACTCGAAGAAGTCGGCGCCGAATACGGCCTTTCCCGCGAACGGATTCGTCAAATCCGCGACGGCGCCTTGGCCAAAATGCGCAAGGAATTAAAAAAATGATGTTGTCGAAGAGGCTTGCCTGCGTCGCGTCTTTCGTTACCTCCGGCAGTTTTATCGCCGATGTGGGGAGCGACCACGCCCAGTTGCCTCTTTTTCTTTTATCGGAGGGCAAGATCCGCGGGGCGATGGCGATTGAGAACAAAGTCGGCCCCTATGAGCGGATGGAGAAAGCAGTCCGTTCTTCGCCTTATCAGGACAAGATCATTCTCTCTTTAAGTGATGGTATCTCGGTTTTATCCCCCAAAGCAGATACGCTCGTCCTTGCGGGAATGGGCGGGCCACTCATTGAAAGAATCTTGGAAGAGGGAAGCGACAAACTCGGCCAAATCAAGGCGATGGTCATCGATGCTCATAGCGAAAGGCCTCATCTGATCGCCAAAGTCGCGAGTTTCGGCTACGAGGTCGAACAGGAATCTTTCTTCTTTGATCAGGGCATCGCTTATGATGTGATGCGGTGGAAAAAAAGCGAGAAAGTCATCCATTACGAAGAAAAAGAATGCCAGTTTGGCCCTTTGAATCTCAAGATGAAAAATCCTGATTTCATCGCTTATTACTCGGTGGAAAAAGCCCATTGCGAAAGCTTATTGAGCCTTGATGGCCTCTCCGAAAAAGCCCGCCGGGACTACCAAAAAAGAATCCAGGCAATCAAGGAAGTCCTTTATGGAAACTAGAGCTCTATTAAGGAAACTAGCGGTTTATTACCCGCAGCGGTTACGGGAAAACCGCGATTTCGGCGGTTTGATGGTCGGCAAGCTCCCCGCCGAGATCCATAGCGTCTTCCTTTGCCTCGATTTCGACGATGAAGTTTATCCTTTAGCGCTCAAAACCAACGCTGATATCATCATCACGCACCATCCGTTTTTCTTTGGGACTCGTTGTCGGATTTTGAAGAGCGACCCCGTGAAGGCATCTCTTTATGAGAAGATGCTCGAGGCTAAGATGACTCTCCTTTCTTATCACACGAACTTCGATGCCGGAAAGCCAGGAATGAACGACGAATTAGCAGAAAAACTCGGCCTCAAGGAAATCAAGCCGCTCGAAACGGTTCCGATGGCAAGGGGCGGCAAACTCCCCCGGTGCATGGAGATTCATGATTTCGCCCGCTATGCCAAAGCGCGTTTAGGCGTTGATTACGGCCTATTGATTGCGGCGGGGAAGAGCATGATTTCCTCGGTTGCTTTGATCGGTGGCGGAGGCTGGATGAAAAATGTGAACGCCCAGGCCGAAGGCTATGATATTTACTTGTCAGGTGACTGCCCGCATCATGAAAGACGAGAAATTGTCCTTCGCCATTACAATTATCTAGACCTTCCACACGAAATCGAAAAAGCATTTATGACAAGAATGACTAAAACACTACTAAGTATTGACCAATATATTCAAGTTACTTCCGTGGATCACGAAAAACTTCCTGAAGTAATTTAAAGGGCTTCAAGATAGGCTAAAACATCGTTGTAGGTCACTGGAGAAGTCGAAGCGCCGCTCGCAAGGGCGGCTTTCTTTTTTCCGTTCAAGTCGAACGTTTTTAGTTCGGTTAGGCCGAGGACCCGTATTACGCTTGCATTGGGATAATTCTTGCGGGCTAAGGCTTCGAGTTTGACGGTGTTGTTGCTCCTTCTTGAGCCGAGAATCACATAAAGATCGATGTCTTGAGGCGCGGAGATCAAAGCGTTTTGCCGCCGCTCGGTGGCGAGGCAGCGCTTCGCGGCGAAACGAGCCGAAGGGTAAATCGAGCGAATTGCCTTCTGAGCTGAAGCGAGATCATTGAGGTCCATCGTCGTTTGAGAGAGGACCAAAGGTGAGGAATAATCGGTATATTTCCATGAATCTTCTTCGGGATGTTCGCTATCGATGAGGCGGACTTTCTCCGGTGAGATCTTCACGGAAGCGATGGCTTCCGCGTGGTTTTTATGTCCGATGTAAATCACATCGTTGCCCAAATGGACTTCTTTGGCGATAATCGCCGCGTTGTCGTGAACGTAACGGCAGGTGGCGTCATAAGTGAGGAAATGGCGTTCCTCGGCGATACGTTCAACGTCTGGCGCATGGCCGTGGGCTGCATAAACGACGATCGAATATTCAGGGATTTTCTCACACCAGTCCTCAAGACTTTTGACGGCCTCATCGCAGAAAAAGAAGTTGTCTTTTCGGAGTTCTTCGACCACGTTTTCATTGTGAACGAGAAGACCCAAAACGTAAACTCGGGCAGTCGGGTGCTCTTTTCGCGCTATTTTGGCTTCATCGAGGGCGCGAACGACGCCCTCGCAAAAACCATAAGGCTCGATGCGGATGACTTCCATGCTTTTATTATCGTCAGAGATGAATTAAAAAGCAATTTCCTCTATAATGAACACATGAGTTTTTCAGGTTTCAATCTTTCCAGCAAAATGGTGAGTGCCCTCCAAAAGATGGGCTATGTCGATCCTTCCCCCGTCCAAAGCGCCGTTATTCCTAAGGCGCTACGCGGGGTTTCTCTCTTAGCGCAAAGCGAGACCGGCAGTGGAAAAACCCACGCTTATCTCGTTCCGCTTATCGCCATGACCGATATGGAACTCGACCGGCCCCAGTCGATCATCATCGCCCCGACACGCGAACTTTGCCGTCAAATCTTTGATTTTGCCCGCGCTTTCACAATTTATTATCCCCATTTCCGAGTCCGACTCTATACCCCCGAAACCGAAGTGGCTCAAAACGAGGAAGGCCAATTGACGCCACCCCAGATGATCATCGGGACGCCGGGCCGCCTCAAGGATCTCTTGGTCGATAAATCGCTTTTTGGGCTCCAAAACGTCCATAGCATCGTCCTCGATGAGGCCGATATGCTTTTGGATTTAGGCTATTTCGAAGAGATTGAAGCACTTTTCGCCTTAATCAAGAACCCGCAGACGATGGTCTTCTCGGCCACCCTTAAACCCAATCTCCGCGATGAGCTTCTCAAATTCGTGAAGAGCGACTTTGAATTTGAGGGCGATCATATCCAGACCGCTTCGAAGGTCCGCCATCACCTCGTCGATGTCAAACACGTCGGCACCATCAACGCTTTGGTTTCATTCCTCCAAATTCGCCATCCCTATTTTTGCCTCGTCTTCGCTTCGAAGAAAGAGACGGTCAAGGAAGTCTTCGATGGCTTGAAGAGCAATGGTTTCGATGCGCTCTATTTCTCGGGAAATCTCGATGATCGCTCGCGAAGAAAGGCGCTTCGAGACATCAAATCGAACAAGTGTTCGCTCGTTGTCTGCAGCGATTTGTTGGCGCGGGGGATGGATATCCCGGACGTCAGCGATGTCGTTTCGATCGATTTGCCACTCGATCTCGAGTTCTATTATCACCGGGCGGGAAGAACGGGCCGCTTTGGCAAAGACGGCGATTCTTGGGTTTTCTATAACGCCGATACAACCGAACGGCCTGAAGAGCTTTTAGCCGCAGGGGTTCCCTTTGACTTCTATACGCTCAAAGGTTCGACGTTGGCGAAAGATCCGGTCGGTTTAGCGCCGAAGAAAAAACTCTCGCAGAAGAAAGAGTTGCCCATACAAGAGGTTCGAGAGATCAAGATTGCTAAAGCTTTGTCCCGCGAAAAACGGGTCAAGCCGATGTACAAGAAAAAGAAGCAATTCGCGATCGACAAAGTCAAGAAAAAGTATCGTCGCAAAGCGATTCAGCAGTCCGTTCGCCTCGAACTCACCAAACAATGGAAAGCCGCAGCCAAGAAGAAAAATCATCAGGACGATTAGGCGCCTCGCTCTTACTCGGATCTCATCTTTCAATGAAGAGCCCGGATTTTTATTTGGGCACCTGTCAAACCGCGCTCCGTTATGGGGAGACGGCTTTCATGTTTTACACCGGTGCGCCCCAGTCGAGTAAACGTGCGCCGCTCGCCACCTTAAAAATCGAGGAAGGACGGGCTTTTGTAAAGGAACATCATTTCGATGAGAAAGCGATTGTCGTCCATGCGCCTTACATCCTTAATCTCGGGAACAACAGCAACGCCGAATCTTATCAAGCTGGAATCGCGCTTTTGCGGGGTGAAATCATCCGAAGCGAAGCTTTCGGCGCCTCCTTGCTCGTGTTTCATCCCGGCAACGCGACCGGGCTTCCGCTCACGGATAGTCTTTTAGCGGTGGCTCAGGGAATCGATCAAGTCTACGAAGGACTCGACAGCCATGTCACCCTCTGCCTTGAGACAATGGCAGGCAAAGGCAGCGAAGTGGGCAAAAATTTCGATGAAATAGCTCAAATCATTTCTTTATCCCATATGAAGGATCGCCTCGGAGTCTGCTTCGATACCTGCCACGTGAATGATGAAGGTGTCGCGCTAGGAGAGGTCGATGAGGTTCTCGATGATTTTGATCGCGTCATCGGCCTTTCTCGCCTCAAGGTCATCCATCTTAACGATTCGAAAAATCCTCTCGGTTCCCACAAAGACCGCCACGAGAATATCGGCTATGGGACGATCGGATTCGATGTTCTGTCCTCTTGGGCTCATAGCCCGAGGCTTCTTTCCGTGCCGAAAATCCTCGAAACGCCGACCGACGGCATCCATAATCCCTACGCGAAAGAAATCGCGATGCTACGGGAAAACCGCTACGTCAAAAACTGGCGCGAAAACCTTATAGCCGATTGATTTCTTCAACTAACTCGTCATAAATCTCAGCATCGCTGACTCTTTTGATTACTTCGCCTTTTTTGAAAATGGCCCAAACGCCATTTCCGCCGGCGGCGCCGAGATCGGCGTGTCTCGCTTCGCCTGGCCCATTGACGATGCAGCCCATGATGGCGATGGTCTTATTGATATGATGCTCTTCGACGTAGGCAAGAATCCGCTTGGCCAAAGGAATGAGGTTAACCTCGGTCCTTCCGCACGTCGGGCATGAAATAAAAGTCGGATATTCCTTAAGAAATCCAAGATCATGAAGAAGGCGGGAACAAGCCTTGACTTCCTCTTCCGGCTCTTCGCTAAGCGAAATGCGGATTGTGTTGCCTAAGCCGTCGAGCAACAGGGGCGCCAGTCCAGCCGAGGAACGGATAAGGCCGATATCCTTCGGCCCCGCCTCGGTAATGCCAAGGTGGAGCGGATAGTTAAAGCGCTCCGCGGCAGCTCGATAGGCCGCGATCGTTGCTTGGACGTCGCTTCCTTTTAAAGAAAGGACGATGTCGAAAAACCCGAGATCTTCGAGAATTTTGGTATGTTTGGCGGCGCTTTCAACTAAAAGATTGCCCCCGATGACGTTTTTACCATAGTAAATCGTCTTGTCGAGGCTGCCAGAGTTGACGCCAATTCGAATCGGAGCGTGGTGGGCTTTGCAGGCTTCGACGACTGCTTGGATGGACCGTTCATTTCCGATGTTGCCTGGATTGATTCGAATCGCGTCGACACCGCTATCGAGGGCGGCTAAAGCGAGCCGATAATCGATGTGGATGTCCGCCACGAGGGGGACCGAGGTTAATGTCTTGATTTTTTTGATAGCCGCCGCGTCTTTGAAATCGAGGACAGAAACGCGCATCAATTCAGCTCCGAGAGCGGCACAGCGATTGATTTGTGCCGCTACTTCCTGAGTTTTCTCGGTTTTGATGTTGCACATACTCTGAATGATGATGTGATCGTTCCCGCCGAGTTGGAGCGAGCCGATGGCGACACTACGTGTCGAATTTCGTTTGTTCATTTGACGTTATTTTAGACCCAAATTAAGTTTTCTTGTAGATAATTCCCGCGTGCTATGTTAGGATTGACCTCGCGAAAAGAAAGAAGTGTGAAAACTTATGGCAAAAAGCAAACGCGATGACGTGACGTTCGAATGCACTGTCTGCGGTGAGCAGAACTACATCACGACACGCAATAAACATTCCCATCCAAACAAGATGGAGAAAATGAAGTATTGCCCTCGTTGCAAGAAAGAAACGCTCCATAAAGAAGCGAAATAAGGCTTCGGCCTTATTTTTTTACCCTGATGAAAATCAACAAACTCTATCATGGCGGCGAGGAGTGCAACACCTACGTCCTTGGCGACGAAGGGAGGCCTTGCGTCGTAGTTGACCCCGGCTATAACGAAAATGGCTCTCTCGACAATTATATCGAAAAGCACCATGGCTACTGCCTTGGCTATCTCATCACCCACGGACATTGCGATCACATCGCGGGATTGAAGACCCTCACCCATCAAGCCACCGTTTTCATGATGGCGGAAGATGAGGATTGCCTTACGGATCCCGACCTCAACGTCTCGCGTTCTCTTTTTGGCGAAGATGGCCTCGTAATCGAACATATTGAGCCTTATCTTCTCGATGACGAGGACGAAATCAAGCTCGGCGAGTGGATTTTTAAGGTCATCGCGACGCCGTTTCACACCCGAGGAAGTTGCTGTTTCTATCTCGAAGACGACCAGGTGCTTTTCTCGGGGGACACCTTGTTTCATCTTGGGATCGGCCGCAGCGATCTGCCCGGGAGTTGCCCCCGCGAAACCGCCTCGAGCCTCCATAAGCTTGCTATCCTCCCGATTGCGACCAAAGTTTATCCCGGACACGGCGAAAGTACCACGATTAAGACAGAATTGGCCTTCAACGAGGAATTTCGCGAAATTATTTAGGTAGATAAACGCTCACCATTGGTATAAAATACCAACCGCGTAGTAAAGGAGAAAAGAACTATGAATGTTACAGAATTACGCCCTGGAAACTATTTCGAAGATGAAGATTGCCTTTATCAGGTCATTGATATTCTTCTCAACAAGACCGCGATGCGAAAGATGGTCGCCAAAATCAAGGTGCGGAACATCCGAACGGGCGCCGTCATCGAATTAGCCCGCAACTCGGGCTATGATGTCGAGCAAGTTTCAATCAACAAGAAGAACATGCAGTACCTCTACGACTCGGGCACAACCTTAATCTTCATGGATCCGAAAACCTACGAGCAAATCGAACTTCCGAAGCAAAATCTCGAGTCGCAAGCCCCTTATCTCGCTCCGAACGGCGAAGTCATCGTCATCAGCTATGACGACGAGATCCTTGGCATCGAACTTCCGGCGAAGGTCGCTTTGACCGTCACCGAATGCGAGCCGGGTGTCCGCGGCGACACCGTCACCAATGGCGGCAGCAAAGACGCGGTCCTCGAAACAGGCCTCAAGATCAAGATTCCGCTCTTCATCAATGCCGGTGAGAAAGTTATCGTCGATACCACCACGGGCAAATACGATAAGAGAGGCTAACGAACCATGCCAGATTTATCGGTTGGCATGTTTGTCTTCTATCTGATTCTTTGCCTTGTCGCCGGTTTGGTTGGTGGCTTCTTCGGCGCCCGCGCTATCATCAAGCGTGAGATGGCCAAAAATCCTCCGGTCAATGAGCAGATGATCCGGGCGATGTTCCTCCAAATGGGACGGAAGCCTTCTGAGGCACAGATTCGGGCTGTGATGAACAGCATGAAGAAGAATCAATAATCCTTCTTCGCTCTGCCATAATGGCCCTCGGGAAACCGAGGGCTTTATTTGACTAAAACGGGGTAGCGGAACCTCTTATATGCTTTTCACTTAATTTAGCGGATTTCTTTTCTCCTTGAAAATGCCATCAGTTAAAAACGCTTAAACTATCTAATAATTGTTATCAAAAAAGTTCCGATGTAAAGGTTTACACCGGAATTGTATAATTAATAAAAAACTACTAATTACTTACTAGGCCAAACAAGAGGAACTTCTTCGCCTTTTGCAATGCGCTTAAGATTGGCGGCATGACGGAAAACCATCAACAGATAAATAATGGTTACTATGCTGGCACTCTCCCAGCCATAGTTGAGCCCGCCCCCGGCGCCAAAGTTCCACTGGAACACCTCACCGTTGATGTGGGCGAACATCACCAAGAAGGCCATCACCCATTCGTAGAGGCAGAGGAAGCCGCTCGAAACGAGTGAGGCGACCGAGACGATCCTCTTGCCCAAGAATAAAGGCATGAAAGAAAGCCAGCAAAGGATGGTGCTGAGCCAGCTCGTCCCAGCCAAAAGACCCATATAGCAAGCGACGGCCTTGCCGCCTTTGAAATGGAGATAGATGGGGTAGCAGTGGCCGATCGCCGCCCCCAAAGGGGCGAGCCAAGTGTAGAGGATGCCATCATCATAAAGCCAGAAGGCATCGCGGATTCCCGAGAAACGCATCACGGCCCAGACGCTCCAGAAAACGATCGTGCATTTCATCATATCGAGGGCAATGACGAGGATGCCGACCCATTTGCCAAAGACTCGACCCGAGTTGGTGCCGCCGGAATTGTGAGAGCCGTAATCGCGCGGATCCTTGTGAAAGAAAACTTTGCCGATGACGACCCCATTCGGAAAGCTCCCCAAAAGATAGCCAAAAAGAAAACAAACGGCGGCTACAGCGATATTTCCCCAAATAATTTCCATAGCTTTTCCTTCGATTTCGCCTTCTATTATGCAATAATAGAGGTACGTTTTTCAATCCGCCTTTGCTATAATGAAGCCCGGTAAACAGAAAGACTCGACACCATCATGGTAGATTTTGAAAAAGCTGAAGAAGATTATACCGCCAAGGATATTGAGGTCCTATCGGAACTCGAGGGCGTCAGAAAACGCCCTGGCATGTACATTGGAAGCACCAATCTTACGGGCCTCCATCATTTGGTGTGGGAAATTATCGATAACGCCGTCGATGAGGCGGTGAATGGTTTTGGCGACAAAATCACTGTCACCATGGAAAAAGATGGCTCAATCCAAGTCGAAGATGAAGGCCGCGGAATTCCAGTCGACATCCATCCGCAAACCAAAATCCCCGCGATTCAACTGATTTACACAACCCTTCATTCTGGCGGCAAGTTCAACAGCAAAGTCTACCAGACGAGTGCTGGCCTCCATGGCGTCGGCGCCACAGTGACGAACGCCTTATCTGAATGGGCCGAAATCACGGTTTATCGCGAAGGCAAAATCTATTACATTCGTTTCCATAATGGCGGGGCGGTCGATGTGCCTCTCAAGGTTTTGGGCGATACCAAAAAGCACGGAACGACCGTTCGTTTTAAACCGGATCCGAAGATTTTTCCGAACACGAAGTTTTCTTGGGACACCATTTATAACCGACTCGAAGAAAAGAGCTATTTGCTGACGGGCGTCCATTTCATTCTCAAAGATATGGCAACGGGCAATAGCCATGAATTCTATACCGAACACGGCTTGCGGGAATTCGTCGCCTCGATGACCCAAAACAAGACGCCGCTCGGCGAAATCATCGATTTCTCCGACACCGTCGACAATATTCAAGTTGAAATCGCGATGGAGTGGTGTAACGCCGACTACAACGAGAATATTCTTTCCTACGCAAACGATGTTCGAACCGCCGATGGCGGCACCCACGAAGTCGGTTTCAAAGGCGCGCTGACGAAAACCCTGAACGACTGGGCCCTTTCCAATAATTTAATCAAAGCGAACCAGTCGATCGATGGCACCGACATTCGCGAAGGACTCACCGCCATCATCTCCGTTAAAATCCCTGAAGACAAACTGGAATATGAAGGCCAAACCAAAGGTAAACTCGGCTCGCCTGAAGCTGGCCCCGTCGTTGGCGGCATCATTTCGAATCGTTTTACCTATTACCTCAATGAGCACCAGTCTTTCGCCATCGACCTAATTCACAAGTGCGATGCCTCGAAAGAAGCCCGCGATGCGGCCAGAAAAGCCAAAGAAGCGGCCCGGGGCAACAGTAAAGCCAAGAAGAACGATCTGATGATCAGCGACAAACTCGCCGCGGCTCAATCGAAAGATTACGCCGAAAACGAGCTCTTCATCGTCGAGGGCGATTCCGCCGGTGGCTCGGCCAAAACCGGGCGTGATCGGCTCCATCAGGCCATCTTGCCGCTTCGAGGCAAGCCGCTCAACACCGACACCGTGTCGATGGAGCGGATGATCGAGAACCTCGAAATGTCGACCTTGATTCAAACGATTGGGGCGGGTGTCGGGCAGGATTTCGACGTCGAAGAAAGCCACTATGGCAAAATCATCATCATGACCGATGCTGATACCGATGGTTCCCACATTCAGACGCTGCTTTTAACTTTTTTCTACAATTATATGAAGCCCCTCATTGAAAAGGGGATGGTCTACATCGCCCAGCCGCCGCTCTACCGTGTCTACAAAAAGAGCGATCCCTCCAAGCATATCTACGTTTGGGATGATAGCGAACTCGACGCGGCGAAAACCAAAATCGGAGCTGGGTATGGCATCAATCGCTATAAGGGACTTGGCGAAATGAACGCCGATCAGCTCGCTTCGACGACGATGAACAAAAAATCGCGCTTGCTTCTCCAAGTTCACATTGACGATCCGCTCGTGGTGGAGAAGCGCATCTCCGTCTTGATGGGCAAAGATTCCTCGCAAAGATGGAATTGGATTCAAGAGAACGTCGACTTCGATTTGGTCGATAACTTCGAGAAAGAAATCAAAGGCAGCGATAAATAATGGCCAAGAAAGAGAAAGAAACCATCAAAGAGAACATCGAAAGCGACTCGCTCGACCAGATCATGGGCGACAAGTACGCTTCCTATGCCCGCGACGTCATTCAGGATCGGGCGATCCCCGATGCCAGAGACGGCCTTAAACCTGTTCAGCGCCGCATTCTTTTCGACATGTACAACACCGGCAACACCATCGATAAACCCACGAAGAAATGCGCTCACATCGTCGGCGACGTCATGGGCAAATACCACCCGCACGGCGATAGCTCGATCTATTTGGCTTTGGTCCATATGTCCCAAAGCTGGGCCTACCGTTATCCTCTGATCGATTTCCAAGGCAACAACGGCTCAATCGATGGTGATGGCCCGGCCGCCTACCGTTACACCGAAGCCCGTTTGAGCGCCCTTTCGAATGAACTTCTGCGCGATATCGACGAAGACACGGTCAAGATGAACCTGACCTTCGACGACACCCTTTTCGAACCGGATGTCCTGCCCGCCCGTTTCCCCAATCTTTTGGTGAACGGCTCTGAAGGCATCGCGGTTGGCATCGCCACGGCCATTCCGCCCCATAACCTCAAAGAAGTCACCCAAGCGGTCATCTACCGGATCAAACATCCTAACTGCGACGTGGATGCCCTTTTGAATTACATCCCCGGCCCGGATTTCCCGACCGGCGGCATTCTTTATACCAGCGAGACGCTTAAAGATATCTACCGAAGCGGGCACGGCAGGGTCACGGTGGCGGGCAACGCAAGCATTGCGACTTCGGAAGAGGGCGTTCCCCAAATCATCATTTCTTCGATTCCTTATCAGGTCAATAAGTCGGAGCTGGTCAAAGCGATTGACAAAATCCGCCACAACAAGACGATCCCAGGCATCGATGAGGTGCGCGATGAGACCGACAAAGAGGGCCTTCGTATCGCCATCGATCTCAAAGACGACGCGAAACCCGAAGCGATTTTAGCCTATTTGCTCCAAAAAACTAGTTTGCAAACCAACTACAGCGCCAACATGATGGCGATTGTCGATGGGCATCCGCGTTCGATGGATCTTTTGACCTATTGCGATTGCTACATCCAGCACCAACTCGACGTTATCACCCGCCGCAGCGCTTTCCGCTTCCAAAAAGACACCACCCGCCTCGCGATTGTGACCGGTCTCATCAAAGCTGCCTCCATCATCAATGAGGTGATTGCCGTCATCCGCTCCTCCGCCGACAAAGCCGACTCCAAAGTCAACTTGGAAGCCAAGTATGATTTTAGCGAGCCACAAGCCGAAGCGATTGTGATGATGCCGCTCTATAAGCTTTCTCATACCGATATCTCGGTGCTCGAGGCAGAAAAAAGCTCGCTCGAGAAAAACCTCGCCATCCTCGATGGCTTGCTCCACAACCAGGATCAGCGTGAGGATCTCATCATCGCCGATTTGACCGCGAACGCCAAAGAATATGGCGGCAAGCGTCTGACCGAAGTCCGCGACGGGGCCGAGCTTTCGAGTTCGACTCAGGTCGATAAGCGCGATCTCATCGCCCAAGAAGACGTCTACATCGTCGCCACCCGTGATGGCTATCTGAAGCGCAGTTCGCTCAAGAGCTGGAAAGCTTCGGGCGGCGCGACCGGAGCAAGGCCGGGCATCAAAGCGGGGGACGGCTTCATCTACAACGGATCAGCCTCGACCACCGATTACATGCTCTTATTCACCTCGCGGGGGAATTATCTTTATATCCCGGTGAACGAAATCAAGGAAACCAAGTGGAACGACGAAGGCTTCCATGTCTCCCAGCTCGTCAACCTCGGCAGCGAAGAGAAATTGGTTCGCGGCTTTGCCGTTCGCCATTTCCGCGATGATCTCTATGTGGTCTTGCTCTCAAAGAAAGGCTTAATCAAGCGCATCGCCCTCTCAAGCTTCCCCGTCATCCGCCGAAGCAAAGCCTATCCTGCCATCAAGCTCATCAATGACGACGAACTCGTCGGCGCCTGCCTCACGAGCGGCAATTCGAATGTGCTCGTTATCTCGAGCGATGGCAAGGCCGTCTTCTACAACGAAAACGACGTTTTGATCACTAACCCGCGAACGGGTGGCCTCAAAGCTGGTTCGTTCAAGGGAGAGGATCTCTTCGACGTGCTTTCCTTCTATCCCGATGAAAGCGGTAAAATCGCCCTCATCACCGACCGCGATTGCACCCGGGTTTTCGACATATCGCATATCAAGCTTACTTCACGTCTGCTGAAGCCGAGCGTGATCGTTCCTTCTTTCCAGAAGGAGCCGCACAAAGTCGTCTATGCAGGGAAAATCCTCAGCAAACCCTCTCCTTTTTCATATGACGCCGTGCTTGATGATGCGACCCGAATCGACGTCACCTTCCCTGATTTCTATCTGACTCCGTTTGAAAAATACGCGAAGCGACCTGATGGCTTCCCCATCAAATCCCGCATCGTTTTCGTCTCGTTTGAGGAGAGCCAGTTCGTCGATGATAATATCGCGAGTTTGCCGCTCCCGGCCAAAGAAGCTGCCCCTTCGCCTTTACTCGAGGGGAGCGAGGAAGAAAAGAAAGATAACTATGAGCAGATCTCCCTCTTCGATGAAGAAGAGGGCGGGAAAGGCCTCGGGAATGAGACGTCTGCGCAAGCAAATCCCGCTCCGACATCCTCGACGTCGAGTACGAAGGCGAAAAATGCGACGATAAACACCGGCAATACGAACGGAGCCGACAAAAAATGAGGATGGGGTTGGCACCCAGCCCGAAGAGAGGTTATGATTAAGGCAAGATATCGCCCCACTTTCCTCGCCCAATCCTTTTATGAGATACCCCCGGAATTCTATCAGAAAATGGGGATGAAAAACCTTTTGCTCGACCTCGACAACACGTTGGCACCCTACCACGAAAAAGAACCGAGCGAAAAAACGAAGGCTTGGATCGAAGAGCTCAAAAAAGCGGGACTCCATCTCTACATCGCGAGCAATAACACATCCGCGCGCGTCACCCGCTACGCCGCCCTCTTAGGCGTCGAAGCCTTGAGCGGGCTCCTCAAACCCTTCAGTTTCCGACTTAAGAAAATTCTAAAAAAAGAAGGCTTCATCCCCAAAGAGACCGTCCTCATCGGCGATCAGCTCATGACCGACATTCCCGCCGCGAGCGGGGCCAAGATCCGCTCGATTCTCGTCGAGCCGCTCGACAAAGCACGCGAGCCTTGGGTGACGCGGTGGAACCGCCTCTTCGAAAAGAAGAAACGCCAAACGATAATGCGGGAGGGGCAGGTGCCCTCCTGGAAGGAGAAAGTATGAGCCAAATGAATGTTGTGCGCCGCTGCTACAATTGCGGGGCCATCCTCCAGAGCGAAAAGCCCGGCGATGATGGCTACATTTTGCGAAAAACGCTTGAAGAAGCACCGCTCGACCGCGTTCTTTTCTGCGAACGCTGCTACCACGAAAATCGCTTCAATCTCACCCCTCAAGAGGCGATGGTCAGTCCCGATTTCCTCACGATGCTCAAAGACGCCCAAGCCTCCGATGCGCTCATTGTCTACGTCGTCGATCTCTTCTCCTTTGAATGCTCTTTCTCCAAAGCGATCAACGACATCATTCGCTCGCTCCCGCTCGTCATCTTGGCCAATAAGCGTGATCTGATGCCCAAAGAAGCCAAGGATGAAGATCTGCGGGAATACGTCGCCCATCGTTTCCGGGCCTCGGGCCTCCCCGCCCAAAAGGAAGACGTCCTTTTATTGAGCCTCTCCTCCTTGAGCGACACATCGATCGCCGCGAAATTGATCGATGAGAAACGCCGACGGCACGATGTCTACATCATCGGTGCCACCGGAGCGGGAAAAACCCTCTTCCTATCGAGTTTTCTCCACGATTTTACCAATAAATCATCCCGCTCGATCGTCACGCGAGAATACCCTTCGACCCATCTCCGCGTCATGCAGATACCGCTCGATAGCTCAAGCAGCATCTACGACACGCCCGGGACGGACATCGCTAATTCGCTTCTTGGTTACGGCGACGGCATGCTCAGCCACCTTTTGATCCCTAATGGGATCTCGCTTGTCGGCCGCGACTTCTTTCTTGAAGAAGGCGCTTCGCTATGGATCGGCGGGGTGGCGCGGATCGATCTCCTCAAAAGTGAAAAGAAAACCTCGCTCCGCGCCTATTGTTCAAAAGACGTCATGATCAAACGGGTCCATCCAAGCAAACGAATGGATGAAGAATACAAGAAGTCGCTCGAAAAAGAAACGCTCGCGCCCGCCTTAGCCCACGTTCGGGGCCTCCATGAGATGGATATCTTCGATCTTCCGGTCACCGAAAGCGGCCCGCGCGACATCGGGGTAGCTGGCTTAGGCTGGTTCCGTTTCCTCGGGGCGGGGCAAATCTTCCGTCTCTATGTGCCGAAAGGCATCGGTGTCTATGGCTCAAGAGCCAAGGTGAAATAACATGTTAACTCCGAAAAACAAAGCGCTGCTTAAAAAATTAGCAACCCCTTTATCGCCGTCTTTGACAATCGGGAAAGGCCCGGTAGATTCGAGTTTGATCACGGTGGTCGACAAAGCGTTGACTGCCCACGAACTCATCAAAGTCAAAGTGCTGGTGAATCAAAAAGAAGAGCTGGAGAGCCTCGCCAAAACCCTCGGCGAAACCACCCATAGCGACGTGGTCGAAATCATCGGCCGCATCCTCATTCTTTATCGTCCGCGGGAGAAAAATCCGCTCATCGTCCTCTGAATATGGAGAAAATCATCATTTATGGCGGGTCGTTTGACCCAATACACAACGGCCATCTCCGCCTCGCGCGGGCCGCTTCGCTCCGGCTCAACGCCGACGTGGTTTTCGTGCCGGCAAAAGATCCGCGCTGGAAAAAGCCCGAAGCGAGCGCTCTCGACCGCGTCAACATGCTGCACCTCGCCCTCGATCACGATGGCTCGGGCGCCTTCAGCGTCGACCTTTGCGAAATGACGCGGGATGGCGACGTGACCTATTCGATCGATACGGTCAAAGCTTTCGTAAAACGCTACCCCAAACGCGGCCTCTATTGGCTCCTCGGGGCCGATGAGGTCAACCGGTTCCCCGAATGGGAATCGCCTGAGGAAATCGCTCGACTCGTCCAACTGGTCTACGTGATGCGGCCGGGTGTTGAAATCGATCCGGACGTCGTCAAAAAATATGGGATGATCCGGCTCGATTACGACCTCTCGGGCAGCGTCTCTTCGAGCGCGGTCCGCTCCTTGACGTCCATCGACGTCCCTGCGAGCGTTCTCGACTACATCGAAAAAAACAATCTCTATTACATGGCGAAGATCGAAGAGTTTATCTCGGGCGAGCGCCTCGCCCACTCTCTCTCGGTCGCCCATCTTGCCCTCGCCATCGCTCAGCGCAACAAGATCCTCGCTCCCGAAAAGGCGTATGTGGCAGGACTTCTCCACGATCTGGGCAAGCACCTCTCCGAAAAAGAAAACCGCGAGATCATCGGAGCGCACTATCCGGATTACGCATCTTATCCCGCATGGTGCCTCCATCAATTCACCGGCGCCTACCTCGCCGAGAAAGAGTTTGGAATCGACGATCCCGCCATCCTCGACGCCATCGAATTCCATTGCACGGGCAAAGCCCATATGCCGCCCCTCAGCAAAATCATTTATTCCTCCGACAAGATCGATCCAAGCCGTGGCTACGATTCCACCAAAATGATCGACGCTTGCCTCAGGAACTACTACGTTGGCTTCCTCAAGGTTCTCAAAGAAAATGAGAAGTTCCTCAAAAAGGAAGGCCGGCTCGAATCGACTCCGTTATCGGATGAATGCCGAGATCTCTATCTCGGAGAAGGAAAATAATCACCATGAGACAAACCAAGGAAGTTAAAGTCGTCGTTGCGGCCCTCGAAGAACATAAGGCCGAAGATATCGAAGTAATCGACGTAAAGGAAAGGACACCCTTCGCGGATTACTACATTCTCGCGACCGCGCCGAACGCCCGGGCTTTAAGCGCCTATCCCGATTCGCTCATCGAAGCGTTAGGAAAAGCTAAAATCGACGTCCGCCAGATCGAAGGGAACCCCGAAAGCGGATGGGTGGTGGTCGATGCTGGTCAAGTCGTCGTCCAACTTTTCACCGCCCCCAAGCGAGAAGAGATGAATCTCGACTCTTTATTGGCGACGAAAAAGAACTAAGATGAGACAAATGAATTGATGAAACTGACTATTCTTTAAGAATAAAGGAGCAAAGAAATGACTTAGCAGAGAAAACGCTAAGTCATTTTTTGTGGTGAAAAGAACGAAGGAAGAAAAAATGGTGGTGGAAGAGGACAAAAAGGAAAAATCGAGAGCGAAAGTGGTAGATAAAATTGAACGAATCAATTAATTGAGAATGATGAATCATAATTAAAGAAGTCATATTGTATAGCTAAATGAAAAGATTAAGAATTGACCGAATTATGAGCGGTAAATAAAGAGAAAGGAAATAAAAACGCTAAAGAAAGAGGAAGAAGAATTCCTTAAGGTTTTGAGAAAAGAGCAACTTTCGTCCAAGAGGAAGCGCCAATCAGGAAGAAAGGCCATCTAGCTCGGAAGCCAAAGAGCAGTGCCGCTTCTCTAATAGGGTGATAAAGAGACATAAAACCATATTCCTCTATTTCATTCATAGACATGACTCCTCGATAATCTATTAACTACGCATAATGTCCATTATGTTAACTAATATGTATATATTAATTGTTTTTATGCATAGTCATATTGAATAATATATCAAAGAGTAGAAAATGTTATCCACCGATTTGCTGACTTTTTCACCAAATATACAATCTACTAATTCGTTACCAAAGTCATTTGCGACTTATCTCTAGGTATTGTCCTTAAATTTTCAAGAAACCCTTCAAGACCGTTTTTTCTTAATCGCTATGCGTCTTTGCGCATATGTCTCTTTTGCATTCTTTCTTCCTTCAGTTCGAAGATTCTATTATTCTTGGGTTCGCCTCTCTTCCTTAGGCTATTTCACCCCAAAAAAATGGACTCAATCATATTTACATTTATTAATCATTTCTTTTGTTTTAATCCAAACCGACTTTGAGTTGTTTCTTTAAAATAAAGACGGGAATATCAACGGCAAGAATCAGCAAGATCGCTAACAAGGAATACGCGACAACGGCCGTCATGTCCAAATCCCGCTGAGCAATCTGGATGAGCGCTCCGAGCCCGCCTTCGCTGACCGAGGAGTTCACCAAGATTTCGCTCATGATGGAAACCTTCATCGCCAAACCAAGAGTCTGGACGAGTGACAAAGAGATAAAGGATTGACTGTCGGGCCAAAGGACGTGGATGACGGCCGCAAAGCTCCGTTTGCCACAATCAAGTTCCAAGGCATCCTGAACTTCCTTGCTTTCCGCTCCGATCCCGCTCCGAAACGCCTCATATATCATTGGGAAAGCCACCAAAAACACCAAAAAGCATGGGATGTAGGGCGGCAATGAACGGAACGAATAGAAGATTCCGACGAGAATCAGGACAAAAGCAGCCGTCGGCATTGTCTTTGAGAAAGTCACATAAGGCGCCATAAAGGCCGAAAAACCTTTAAAGAGTCCCCCTAGCGTCCCCAAAAGAGCCCCTAAAACAAAGGAGACCGAGAAGCCGATCAGGATTCGAGCCAAGCTCCAACTCATCGCCGTCCAGGTATCGCCGGCTTCGCTCGGAGTCCATAAAACCTGCTGAAGTTTGAGAAAGACTTCCGAAGGATAAGGCAAAAGACGATTGCCGTGTTGATGCATCAGCTCGGCGATCAGCCACCAAAGAAAGAACAAAAAAGCGAGCCCCAAGATTCCGCAAAGGATTTCGATCAGTTTTGTTTTTCGCTGTTTCGTCATCTTTACTTTTTTGAAAAGGGCTCGCCTTTAGCCTTTACAATTTTAAATCGGATCAGAGGAAAAGAGAATCGGCAAACGCCGCGGCGCCAAAGACGCCAGTGAATCCATTCGCGAACGCTTTGTTATCCGTGATGTCCTCGGTTTTGAAAATCCCGAACTTGTTGGCGGGCTGCAAAGCGCTGACCAAAGCGCTCGAGAAACCGAAGCGTTCCTTTTGGGCTGTCTCATCACCATAGGCGGCAACCGCCGAGGCGACTTGGCTGACTTTGGCGACGGCATCGTCTTGTCTCGCCTGAGTTTCGCTCAAGAAAGCATCGATGGCGCTTTTCTTTGTGGCGTAGGATGTCTTGTTCACGAAGAGGGCGGCCGCCGGAATCGAGGCTTGGTTATAGGCTTTTTTCCATTCGTCTTGGAGATTGGCGACCACATTGAGCGCCACTGCGGGCGTTTGTTTGGACAAAGCCGCTTTGGCAGAGGCTAAAACCGGTTCGGCGATCACATAATAGTCATGAGCGGAGGGATTGGCGACGAGATTACTCCCCACCACGCTCACACCCGTTTCATAGGCGATGTCGGTCGCATCGGCATAATTCCAGTTCCAAACATTCTTGGCAAGCTGGACGAAAGCCTTCGAAGCGTTGCCCGTCTGAACGAAGCTATCGATGGTTTGGCCCACCGCGAAGTCCGTCAAAGCGCTGTGTTTGGTGCTAACGAGGTAGAAATTGCCACCGCTGATCCAAGACGCAAGCTGATAGTTATAAGAACTCTTGGCAATGACATTGAGTCCGGCAACCCCATCGAAAACAATGGCATCATAGTCATCGGTGCCAAAAGCCGGAAGGACCCCGGTTTGCGGGTTGGCAGTCGAAACCCAGTTCGCATTGTTTCCCTGATCATAGAAAGCCAAGGCCGGCGCGCCAACGGGGCTGACCCATTTGAGCGCGGAGGTCAAAGAAGACGAGCTCGAGGAAGTCTTGCTTGAAGAAAGAGATTGGGCCGAAGACGAGGCCGCGTTCGCCGAGGAGACCTTTTCGGACGAAGAGGAATCGGCAGCATAGTGGGCCGAGCACGATACCAAAGCGCAGGCGGTCAGCGGAAGAATTAAGAATGAATGTCTGTTCATATTCGTTTACTCCCTTTACAAAATATCAGAAAACATAAAATTCCTGACGTAACCAATGATAGTCATCAAGAAAAGAAGAGACAAGGAAAGTGACTTAATTTAAGAAACAATATCGTTTTATCGATAAAATGTTATTGAAGAATCTCGCGGATGCTTTCACCGATCATCTTCGGGGCCTTCTTGAGGCCATAGTTTTCGAGAATCGTCGCGCCGATGTCGGCAAAGCTTGGACGTTCATCGAGATAGCTGCCTTTCTGAATCGAAGGCGAATAGGCCAATAAAGGCACTTTTTCCCGCGTATGATCCGTGCCTTTGTAGGTCGGATCGTTGCCATGGTCTGCCGTGATGAGGAGCAAATCGTCCGCTTTCATCAAAGGCAAAAGCTCAGCTAAGCGTTTATCGAAGGCTTCGAGGGCCCTCGCATAGCCGACGGGGTTGCGCCGATGGCCATATTCAGAGTCGAATTCGACAAGGTTCACAAAGCAAAGACCTTTGAAATCATCGCTCTTCACCGCGGCGATCGTCTTATCCATTCCATCTTCGTTGCTGACGGTGTGGACCGTCTTGGTGACGCCAACATCATCGAAGATATCGCTGATTTTACCTATGCAAGAGGTCATGAGTCCCTTTTTCATCAAAAGGTCCATCACGGTCGTCGACGAGGGCGGAACGGCGTAATCGCGCCGATCTCCGATAATGCGCTTGAAGTTGCCCTTGTTAGTCCCGACATAAGGGCGGGCGATGACCCGGCCGACGAAATATTCAGGAGTCATGCAAAGTTTGCGGGCGATTTCGCAGCAGCGATAGAGTTCTTCTTTCCCCGTGACTTCTTCGTGAGCGGCGATCTGAAGAACCGAATCGGCAGAAGTATAGACAATCAAAGAATTCTCGCGCATTTGCTCCTCGCCGAGAACGGTGAGAATCTCGGTACCGGAACTGGCGTAATTGCCGATGATTTTATGGCCAGTTTCCTTAGCGAGTTCGTCAATCAAACTCGAAGGAAAACCCGCAGCGGTGAAGGTTTGGAAGGGTTTGGTGGTCAAAACGCCCATCATCTCCCAATGGCCCGTCATCGTATCTTTGCCATTGCTTGCCTCGCGTAAACGGAGCGAAAAAGCGTGGGGATGCTCATGGAGCGGCTTCACGCCAGGGATCTCGGCGAGTTCGCCAATCCCCATGCTTTCCATCACCGGGACGTTGATCCCGCCGACGGAAGCGGCCGCGTGAACCCAAGTATTGGTCCCGCAGTCATCGAATTTAGCGGCATCGGGCTCTTCGCCGATTCCCGCCGAATCCGCCACGATCAAGAAGACACGCTTAAACTGTTTCATATTTCTTAAAATCCTTTGCGGAAGAAATCCGCTCATTATGATAGTTTATTTTCGTCGGCTATACAAATCATAAGCGCTCATGATGCGTTTGCTTGAGACCTCGGTGTAGATTTGAGTCGTCGCGATGTTGGCGTGGCCAAGCATCTCCTGCACCGCCCGCAATGACGCGCCATTTTCAAGGAGATGGGTAGCGAAACAGTGTCGGAGCGTATGCGGGGATATCGTGGTAGAAACGCCGGCCTGGGCCGCATATTTTTTAACTTGCATGAAGAAATACTGCCTACTTAGCTTCCCGCCCCGGTGATTGAGAAAAACGTAGATGCTTTGGTGCCCTTTATTCCGAGCTCGGGGTCCGCTGATGTACTTTTCGAGGTAGCCTTGGGCGAAGTCGGAAAGCGGGACGCTCCGCTGTTTGTTGCCTTTGCCAATCACCGTGACGATGTGATTGAGCAAGGAGACGTCTTGAAGCGTTAAGCCGATCAATTCTGAAACCCGAAGACCCGTCGCATACATCGTCTCCAGCATCGCTTTATCCCGCATCCCCGCATCCGTGCTGAGGTCGGGAGCGGCGAGCAAAGTATCGACATCCTCGACAGAAAGGACGACGGGAAGCTTCTTGACGAGTTCGGGGGGGTCAATCTTGCCAACCTCCTCTTCGAGATAGCCTTCCGAGGCGAGGAAAGCGTAGAAATGGCGGGTAGAAGAAAGCCGGCGGGCCATCGTCGAGGACGAAAGGCCGGCTTCAGCTTCTTTCCTGAGATAATCGGTGAGGTCGCTCGGATGGAGATCGCTCACTTCCTTTTTCTCTGGGAACACGGCGAAAAAAAGCTTGAGGTCTTCCTTATAGTTGGCCTCAGTGGTCGCCGCGATGCCTTTTTCGACTAAAAGGGCATTGAAAAAGAGAGTTTCAGCTTCCGCGATTTCCATGTTTTTTCACCTCGCTCGCCACAATGAGGGCCGGCTTTTTCATCTTGCGGTTGAGGGCGGCCACAAGGAGTTTTGTCTCGTCCATCTCCTCATAGGAGCCATAGTTGAAGAACGTCATTTGCACCGTCTCTTTTTTCGGGTCGATCAGATTTTGGAGGGTGACGCCGATCAATCGAATCTCGAGGCCGAGGAAGCTGGCCTCATAAAGGGCTTTGGCTTTCTCGTAGATGACCTCGCCCGAGGACGTCGCCTCTTTGAAGGAAACGGATTTATCGTGGGTTTTAAAATCTTTGTCCTTGATGACGAGTTGGACCGTCCGTCCTTTTTTGTGGGCCCCATCCGCCCCGTGGCCGGTCTCTTTCGAAAGCTGCTCAAGCTTAGGAAGAATAAGGGAGGTCTCAGAGGTGTCATAGGGGAAAGTCTCGCTATGGCCGATGCTTTTCGGATCGAAAGGCGCCGGGTCGACATGGTTATCCCCAAAACCGTTCACCCATTCTTTGATCACGTAATAGAATTTGCCTAATAAGGCGAGGAGCCGCGAATCATCCTTATCGCTCATCGCTTTGAGATCGCCGATCGTTCCGATGCCAAGCTCCCGTAAACGGGGCGCGGTCTTCTTGCCGATGCCATAAAAGGATTCGATCGGGAGAGGATAAAGCCTTTCCGCGAGATCTTTCCGCCGGAGAATCGTGAGGCCCATCGGTTTTTTCATCTCGCTCGCCATCTTGGCCATGAACTTGGTCGGGGCCACCCCGATCGAGCAACGGAGCCCCATCTGTGCCAATAAGCCATCTTGAATCCCTTTTAAATAAGAAAGAGGATCTCGCTCATGTGCGAGCGGCTTGCTCATATCGACATAGCATTCATCGATTGAAGCTTCTTCGAGCAAAGGTGAAAAGCGCTTCAGATAGGCAAAAAAAGATTGGCTCAGCACCTCATAGTAAGCGAAGTCGCCTTCGAGAAAGATGCCCTCGGGGCATTTTTCTCTCGCTTGGTAGGTTGGCATCGCCGAATGAACGCCGAACGCCCGGGCTTCATAGGAGGCGGTCGAAACGACGCCACGAGGGCCTAAGCCAGCGACGATCACGGGTTTTCCCGCATATTCTGGGTGACGCAAAACCTCGGCCGTCGCGAAGAAGGCGTTCAAATCAACGTGCATGATGATCTGACCCATCGCCGTTATTGTAGCCGAAATTATTATGTTAAGTTACTTCGAAATAAGTGCCATGATGTCCGCAAGGGCATCCTCGACGCGAAGATGATAGCTGAGCAGTTGCCCATCGATGGTGTCATGATGAACGAAAACACTCGGCACCGCCTTGATGACGACTTTGCCTTGGAATCCGTTTTGGGCGAGGAAGGAAGCCAAAGATTCGCCAAAGCCATTCGCCGTGGCGTAAGGATCATAGACGTAGACGAGTTTGGCTTTGAGAAGTCCTTTGGCGCCTTCTTGGTCGAGCGGGAAAAGATAGAGCGGATTGATGAAACGTCCCTTATAGCCATGCCGCAAGAGCGCTTCGTAGAGATCGAGCCCGAGCGGGCCAATGCCGAAAACGGCGACATCAGCGGAGAAAGTTGGCGTCAAGTCTCGCCACTTCCCATAGGGAAGCTTGAGCGAAGGGGTTGGCGCTAAAAGGTTCATCAAAGTGTGCGGATAACGGATCGCGAAGACGCCGTGACCTTTTTCAAGCGAAGTGGCGTAGAGATAACGGGCTTCCGAAACCGTCGAAGGCATCGTCAACGTGACGCCGGGAATACTCTTGAGGAAGGCCTCGTCATAAAGCCCCATGTGGGTTGAGCCGTCAGCGCCAACGAAACCCGCTCGGTCAACAAGAAGCGTCAAATCGCTTCCGAGCCGAGCGCAATCGTGGGAAAGTTGGTCGTAAGCTCTTTGCAAAAATGTAGAATAGATCGATACAATCGGATGAAAACCATTGAGGGATAACGCGCCCGCCATCGTCAGGGCATGCTCTTCGCTGATGCCGACATCGAACGAGCGTTCCGGATAGGCAAGGAAGGCTTCTTCGAGATGGCTGCCTTTGATCATGGCTGGACAAATCAAAACCGTTTCGGGATGCTGTCCCATCATTTCTGCGGTCAAAGAGCCGAAAAAGTGTGACCAGCTCTGATAGCCGGGATGCTGAGACTTCGCATCGCCCGAATCGATTTCAAACGGAGTGACTCCGTGCCAATAACCCGACTTGTCATCTTCGGCGGGTTTATAGCCCTTGCCTTTGATCGTATAGACATGAACGACAACAGACTTGGTCGCGTTTTTGGCTGATTTCATCGCCTTGTCGAGCGCTTTGAGATTGTGGCCATCGACCGGTCCGATATAGGTGAAACCCATATTGTCAAACATGGTAGTCGGGACGAGAGCGGCTTTGATATCGTTCTTTAAGTTGTAGTTAAAAGAGTAGATTTTACGGCCAATCGCCCCGCGCCACATTGCGCGTTGATAGGCCTTTTTGGCTTTGTTGTAGAGCCGATCGGTCGAGATTTTGCGGAAGAAAGTCCCAAAGCCACCCACCGGGCGGGAAATCGACATGTCATTGTCGTTGAGAATCACGATGACTTTATCTTTGCGGCTTCCGAGGTTGTTGAGCGCCTCAAACGAAAGGCCGTTCACAATCGAAGAATCGCCAACAAAGGCGATGATATCATAATTTTCTTTCTTAAGATCGCGGGCAATGGCAAAGCCTTCGGCTGCCGAAAGAGCCGTGCCGCTATGGCCGGCTTCATAACAATCATAGATCGATTCGTTCCGTCTTTCGAATCCGCTCGGCCCTCCGGCCTGACGGAGATGTTCCAAAGAACGGCCGCTCAGAATCTTGTGCGTATAGCATTGGTGGCCAACGTCGAAAATGAGTTTATCCTTCGGAAAATTGAAATTCCGATAGAGCGCCACCGTCAATTCGACAACGCCTAGATTGGAGGCGAGGTGACCGCCATAGATAGAAGTGGCACGGATGATTTCTTGGCGAATATCATGGCAAAGCAAAGCCAAAGAGGGGTAATTCAACTCTTTGACGAATTTAGGGTCTTTAATGGACTTTATGTCGATTCTTACTATCTTTTTTTCCATCGTGGAACAACTTTAAAACTACCAATATTATACTTCTCTATTTTTTTATCTCATTCAGCTGTCCGATCTTCTTTTCCGCGTCTTTGAGCGTGGTTTCAAGCTCTTTGATGAGGGCATTCCCTTCCTCATAGAGTTTCAAAGACTCCTCAATCGGGAGGGTTTCGTTCTCTACCTTTTCAACGATCTCATTCAAACGGGTCAGTTTCTCCTCGAAACTTTTTTCTTTCTTTTCCATAATGCCCTCTCCCTATTTCATGATTGAGTGAATTATACCATCTTTAAGTTTTGTCTCGAGCTCTTCACCGCTCGAAACGTCTTTTACCGACGAAATGACTTTGCCTTGGGCGTTGCGAGTTAAAGAAAACCCGCGCGAGAGTACGCTTTCGGGATTGAGGGCCTTCAAATGAAGTTTCAAGGCGCTCACCTGATCCCGTTTTCCTTCGAGATTTCGGTTCATCGCTAGGACAAGCCGCTTCCACAAATCTTCAATCTCGCCTTCTTTATCAAGATAAGGCGCCGCCGGATTCTTGAAGAAAGGACGCTCAGCGAGACCCCGTAGTTTCTCGCTCAGATAGCCCGTTTCTTGCTCCAAAGCATTCTGAAGATGGCTTCCCGCGTTTAAAATCCCCTCGAGGATATCGGCTTGATTCGGGGTGGCCGCTTCCGCGGCACCCGTCGGAGTAGAAACCCGCAAATCCGAAACGTAATCGACTAAGGTCGTATCGACTTCGTGGCCAACCGCCGAAATGGTTGGAATCGGCGAAGCGGCCAAAGTCCGGACCAAGGTTTCGTCATTAAAAGCGGAAAGGTCCTCATTGGAGCCCCCACCGCGGGCGATGATCAATGTATCAAGTGGGTAGCTAAAAGCCAAGCGGAGGGCCCGCAAGAGGTCTTTTGGAGCTTCCTTGCCCTGAACGAGAGAAGGAAAGAAATAAAGATCGGCTAAAGGCCAACGGCGCTGGCAGTTTTTGAGAATGTCGGCTTCGGCGGCGCTCCCCCGGCCGACCACCACGCCGATTTTATCGGGGAATCTCTTGATGCTCCGCTTGTGAGAAACGTCGAACAATCCTTCGCTTTGAAGCTTTTTCTTCAAGGCTTCAAGCGCCAAAAGCTGGCTGCCTAAGCCCGCGAGTTCAATCGAAGTGCACATCAGGCTATAACGGCCGCGAGGCGGATAGACGCTGAGATCGCCACGAACGAGGACCTCATCGCCGATTTTGGGTTCAAAAGGCAGATAAAGCGAAGCGGTTCCCCATAAAATGCACGAGAGAATGGACTTGTCGTCTTTCAGATCGAAATAGGTCGCGTTTGGATAGCTTTTCCACGATGAAATCTCACCTTTTACGTAGAGCGAATGCAAATCGTCATCTCCCTCGAATTTGGCTTTGAGGAGCAGATTGAGCTCGCTGACGGAAAGATAATCTTTAGTGTTCACGGGTCAAAACCTTGTCGAGAATGGCATTGACAAATTTATAATCGGCGGCTTCAAGATATTTCTTAGCTAAGACGACCGCGACATTAATCACCGCGGCCTTTTCGACTTCTTTCTCGACGTAGAAATATTGGCTGTAAGAGAGCAAAAGCAAGGCCTGCTCGACCCGATTGAGTCGATCAAAAGTCCATTTTTTCATCAGAGCATTGTAGGCTTCGATTTCGCTATTGAGGTTTTTTAACACAGCAATCACGACCGCTTTGGTAAAATACGGGCATTCGGCGTAAGGCGCCTCATAAATGCCGCTCACAATACTCTCGACGTCCACTTCTTCCTTCATATCAAGGTAAGTTAAAACGGCATAAAGGGTGAGAAGGGTTTTTTCTTGAGCCTGGTTGCGGGTGATACTTTCGTTTGTCATAGATCTAGCTTCTTTTGGGGGAAGGCCGATCTAGTTTAGCATAATTTGCGATGGCAAAGCCATAAAGAACGATAAAAGCGAGATGAATGAGACCCTGCAGGAGATAAACCGGCCATTCCATCGCGAAGGGGACTTGCGGACTAATCAGCACGAAAGAATAGATAGCATCGGCTAAATAAAGGGTGCTACCAGCGATGAGAGCCCAGAATTTACCTTTGGCGGCGTAGAGGGTAAAAATAAGAAATAGTCCAAGCAAAAGCACAGCGACGAGAAGTGGGATGAAATAAGCGAAGGAATACGCCCCGCGGTTCATCTCAACGTAGTTCAGCATCAGGAAACGTTCGAAGGCATAGGAAAAGAAATAGCCATAACTCGAGTAGAAATAACCGCTGCAACAAGCGAATAAGGATAATAGGGGCGGATAAAAAAGCGTCAGCGTGAGCCGCTGATAGCGCCGAAGCCTCTCCTCAAACAATGTTCGATTGTCGCTCATAAAAACTCCGTCTTCAGCGAACGGAGATCACTTTGACTTCAACGGAGAAAGGCACCGTCTCGCACATCATCGAGATCGCGCTGGCAACCCCTTCTTGAATCTGAAGGCAAATATCTTTGACGGCTTGGCCTTTTTGGATGGTCACATCGAGTTGAAGCTCGACTTTTCCATCCCGACGGAAACTCGCTTTGACCGGATGCTCGAGGCTGAATAGTCGTGTTTTGCGCTTGGAAACGCTTGCCCCTTCAACTTCGTTGGCGGCCACGTTGGCAATCGCTTCGAAAGCGGGTCGCGAAATGCCCATTTCGCCGCCATTCGTATAATTATTGAGGTAATAATAATCGCGTTTCATATGCTTTCATTTTAAAAGAGTTCCGCGAAAAGGCAACCTTAATGCAAATCCGCAAGGACTTTCGCGGTCATTGTTTCGGCAGTCCAGCCAAAGGCCTTGAGGACTTCCGGACCCGGCGCCGAGCGACCGAACTCTTCAATCGAATAGACATGATCGGCGTATTTGTACCAGCCCAATCCTGAAGCCATCTCGAAGCTGAACCGTTTATCCTTCGGCAATGATAGGACGCTTTTTTTATAGTTGGCGTCTTGCTGATCGAAGACTTCTAATGACGGCATCGACACCACTTCGGCTTCGACGCCCTTCGTTTTAAGCAGACGAGCGATATCGAGGCAGAGCGACACCTCGCTCCCGGTGGCGAGAAGCTGAATCTCTTTCTTCGGATTCGCTTCGAGGACATAGGCGCCTTTCTGGACACCCTCTTCGGAGGAATGAGCCAATAAAGGCAAATTCTGTCGGCTTAAAACGAGCAAGGTCGGCGTGTGGTGACTCAAGAGGGCGATCCGCCAGGCCGCATAGGTTTCCCGGGCATCGGCGGGCCGGAAAAGCTGGAGGCCAGGCATCGAGCGGAAAGCGGCCAATTGTTCGATCGGCTCGTGAGTCGGCCCATCTTCGCCAACCGCGATCGAATCATGGCTGAAGAGATAAATGGCCGGCAGTTTCTCAAGGGCGCTCATTCTCACCGCAGCCTTCATATAATCGCTGAAAATGAGGAAGCAACCGACATAGCTGACGAGTCCGCCATGGAGCAAAATGCCATTTTGAATCGATGCCATCGCGAATTCGCGGATACCGAAGAAGACGTTTTTCGCCTCCGGATGCTCTCGAGAGAAGCCCGGATCGTTCGGAATCGCGGTCTTAAGAGATCCGGCGACGTCGGCCGAACCGCCAAGGGTGAAAGGCATCACGCTCGGGAGGGAGCTCACGACGTGGCCCGAAGAATTCCGGGTCGCTTCCGAAGTCGAGGGATCGAAGGTCGGCACCTTGGGAAGATAAGGCGCCACATTCCGAGCGAAAGCATCGAGGAAAACCTTGCTTTCTTTGGGATGTTTTTCCGAAAAGGCATCGAACTTTTTAGTCCAGTCGCTGTAGGCTTTTTGCCCACGGGAAGCGAAAGACAGACGGAAATGGTCATAGACTTCTTCCGGCACCGTGAATTCGGGGTAGATGTAGCCATAAACCATTTTGGCATGCATCCCATCTTCGACGCCGAGCGGCTCGCCATGCGTCTTGTGGCTTCCTTGATTCACCGAACCGTAGCCAATCAAGGTATGGATGATGATGAGGGTCGGGCAAAGGCTCGAGGTTTTCGCCTTGGTCAAAGCGTGGTCGATCGCCAGCATGTCATTGCCGTCTTTTACCTCCAAAACATCCCATTCAGCCGAGAGAAAACGGAGTTTCACGTCTTCGCTCATCGTGTTGGATGTCGGACCGTCAAGGGTCGAGGTGTTGGCATCGTAGATCAAAATCAGCTTGTTGAGCTTCTGATGTCCGGCGAAGGAAATGGCTTCTTGCGAAAGTCCTTCTTCAAGGCAGCCATCGCCGCAAAGGCAATAGGTATAATGGTTCATTACGCTCTTGCCCTCGGGGTAAGAGGCGGCAACGGCCTCTTCGGCCACCGCCATGCCCACCGCTTGGGCAATGCCTTGGCCCAAGGGGCCCGCCGAGGCGTCAACTCCGGGCGTCAAGCCGATTTCCGGATGGCCAGGCGTAATCGAGTTCAAACTGCGGAAAGCCTTAAGATCATCGAGCGAAAGTTTGTAACCGGAGAGATGGAGCATCGCGTAAAGCAAAGCGGAGTTATGACCGCTTGAAAGGACAAAACGATCCCGGTTCACCCATTCGGGATGTTCGGGGTCCGCCACAAGGTGGTTCTTATAGAGGACGTAAAGGGCCGGGGCAATATCGAGCGCCATGCCCGGATGGCCGCTTTTGGCGTGGTTCGTCTCGTCGATGACAAGGGCGCGCAGGGCGCCGACGCACAGATTGTCGAGGGCGACATCTTTCTTAAACATTTCCATGATTCCTATTTCCTCCTAGGATATATTTAGTTTATTTTTAGGCATTCATACTACTAAAGTAGTATTTATTCCTTCTTCACTTCAATGCCGACTTGGTCCAACGCTTCTTGAGCAACTGGGGTCGGCGCATGCGACATCGGGTCAACCGCCTGAAGATTCTTCGGGAAGGCTTCGACGTCGCGGATGTTGTCGGTCCCGCAAAGGATCATCGCGACCCGATCGAGCCCGAGCGCGAATCCCGCATGGGGCGGAACACCATACTTGAAGGCATCGATGAACCAGCCGAATTTGTGAGCCACTTCTTCTTCAGAAAGACCCAAAAGGCGGAAGATCTTCCACTGGGTGTCGTGATCATAAATGCGAAGAGTGCCGCCGCCGGCTTCGTAGCCGTTGATGACAATATCGTAAGCGTAGGCCAAAACCCGCTCAGGATCAGTATCGAGAAGCGGCAAGTCCTCATCGCGCGGACGGGTGAAAGGATGGTGCTCAGCCGTGTATTGGTTCTCCGTTCCTTCGATTTTATCGAACATCGGGAAGTTCACAACCCAAAGCAAATCGTAGGTATTCGGCTTGATAAGATCAAGTTCTTTGGCATAGCGGGTCCGCAATGCCCCGAGGCCGAAATCGATGTCGCGGCGGTAGGGTGAGGAGGCGAAAAGCAATAAATCCTCGTTTTTGAGCCCAAGGGACGCGACCAGTTCCTTCGACGTCTCTTTGTCCAAAAACTTCGTAAACGAGCCTTCTAGGGCTCCGTTGACCATTTTTAAGGACAAGACGCCTTTGAGGTTGAACTTCTTGGCTTCGCCTTGGAGTTCGTCGAGCGTCTTTCGCGAGGTTTTGCTCGCGACGCCGGGAACGACGATCCCTTTGATGTATTTGGCGCCTTTAAAACCTTCGAAGCCGCTCTTTGAGAGGATCGGCAAGAGGTCATGGAGGAAAATATCGTAGCGGGTGTCGGGCTTATCGCTCCCGTATTTGTCCATGCCTTCCCAATAATCAATCCGGCGTAGAGGAAGCGGGAGATCGATGTTGAGGATGGCTTTGAAGTATTGGGCGATCAAGCCCTCCCCCATCGCCAAGACCTGATCTTGGTCCATGAAAGACATCTCGACGTCGATCTGGGTGAATTCCGGCTGACGATCCGCCCGCAAATCCTCATCGCGGAAGCACCGGGCAATTTGATAATAACGATCGATTCCGCCGATCATTAATAGCTGTTTGAAAAGCTGAGGCGACTGCGGAAGAGCATAGAATGACCCGTGCTTGATCCGTGAAGGGACGAGGTAGTCACGCGCCCCTTCGGGCGTTGCGATGTTGAGAATCGGGGTCTCGACTTCGAGAAAACGGTTTTTATCGAGGTATTCGTGGGTCAATCGGACGATCTTGGCCCGGGTTCGCAAGTTGTTGAGCATGAGCGGGCGCCGCAAATCGAGGTAGCGGTATTGCAGGCGCGTATCTTCGAGCGCATCGGTCTTATCGGCGATGATGAAGGGCGGGTTTTCCGCCTTGTTGATCACGATCAAAGAGGAGACGAGGACTTCGACGTCCCCGCTCGGGAGCTTCGGGTTCGGCACCGCTTTTTTGCCGACGATGCCCTTCGCCTGAATCACGTATTCGTTCCTCACATCCGGGACTTTGCTCGAATCCTGGATCGTGAGTTGGACGAGGCCGGTATTGTCGCGGAGATCGATGAATTCGATCGCTCCGAGGTTCCGTCGGGTCGAAACCCAGCCGACCAACGTCACTTCTTTGCCGACATCTTTGAGGCGCAATTCGCCATTGTAGGCTGTTCTTTCCATTTATTTGCCCTCCCCTTTCTTTTTTTCTTCGGGCTGATTTTTCTCGGGAGTCGCGCATTCGCTCTCCTCATCGCTCGTGGAGCCATCGGCGTAGCCGCAACCGCTCTCATCTTTTTTCTCATTTTGGCAGCCGCAGCCATCTCCGCCATGGCTTTTCCCGCAGCGGCAATCGTCCTTCTTCTCTTGCGCCTGATCGAGACAGCCATCCGCCGGCTCATCTTCGTCGTGGTGGCCGCATCCGTCATCGTCCGCCGCATTCGGAAAGGCTTTTTCAAAGGCGGCATCGAGCTCTTCGCCCAGATTCTTCAACGAGATTTCGCTTTGCTCTTTCGTTTTGAGATTTTTGAGTTGGGCGATGCCTTTTGCGAGTTCGTCTTCGCCGAGGATCAAAGCGAATTTGGCGCCCCGTCTCTCCGCTTTCTTGAACATCGCGCCCATCTTGAGAGCGGATAGAGGCGTGTCGGCGCTATAGCCGAGCTGCCGCACTTCTTCCGTCAAAACGAAAACGTCGTTGAGAACGTTTTCCCCGACGGGCATCACATAAATATCGATTCCGGTCTCGAGATTGGCCAAGAGGCCATCCTTTTCCATTAAGCCATAGACCCGTTCGAGCCCCATCGCAAAGCCAACGCCGGGGAGATCGGGTCCGCCGAGCTCTTTGACGAGGCCGCCATAGTGGCCGCCGCCGCAAAGGGCGCCATAATCGGTCCCATCCTTGGCGAGGGCATGGATTTCGAAGACCACTTCGGAATAATAATCGAGTCCGCGCACGAGGGAATCGTCGATTTCGTAATCGATGCCGAGATCGTTGATGATCGAGAGGGTCTCATAGAAACGCTTTTCGCTCTCTTTCGAGAGGTAATCTTTGATTTTCGGGGCGCCTTGGGCGATTTTTTGATCCGCCTCGACCTTGCAGTCGAGAATCCGCATCGGGTTCAGTTTGAGCCGCTCGTGACAATCCTCGCACATCGTGTCGATGTGAAGAGCGAAATAGCTCTTGAGCGCTTCGCGATATGCCGCACGCGTCTCATCGTCACCGATCGTGTTGATCTTGAGCGAAAGCTTCTCGAAGCCCAGCATCGAGAGACCTTGGACGGCCATGATGATGCACTCGGCATCGAGCCGGGCGCTATCTTGCCCGATCGCCTCGACGCCAAACTGGTTGAATTGCCGATAGCGGCCCAATTGCGGCCTTTCGTAGCGGAAAGCCGGCCCGCAATAGTAGAGTTTGAGCGGCATTTCTTCGGTGGCGTAGAGCTTATTGCTCACGACGCTTCGCACCACGCCCGCGGTGAATTCCGGCCGGAGAGTAACCGAACGCTCGCCCTTATCGGTGAAGGTGTACATCTCCTTGCGGACGATGTCGCTGCTTTCGCCGGTTCCCCGCGAGAAGACTTCGGTGTATTCGAGGACCGGCGGAATCATCTCGCTATAGCTATAGAGCTCGGCGGTCGCCTTCAAAACGCTCGAAATATAGCTCATCCCCGCGGCCTCGTGGCCGTAGATGTCGTGCATGCCTTTGACGCTAGAATAATCCATGGTGTTTCCTTTCCCGCAATCCTTCATCGCTTTTTAGTGGATGACGCGGCTGATCTCGTAGACCCCTTTGACCGACTTGATGTCGGCGAAGACGTCATCGAGGGTTTTCGAATCGCTGACGTAGATTTTCATGTCGACGATATCGTTCATCGTCGCTTGAATCACCTTGGCTTTGAGATCGTTGACCGCCACCCCTTTGCTCGAGAGATGGGACAAGATATCAGCCAATAAGCCCGGCCGGTCGTTGGCGAAGATCTCGATGTCAACCGGGTAGGTCGAGATGCCGAGGTCTTTTTTCCATTCGACGCTCAAGAGGCGGCTGCCCACCTTCTGGACGTTGGGGCAATTGACCCGATGGACCGTGATCCCTTTGCCTTTGGTGACATAACCGACGATGTCATCGCCGGGGATCGGCGTGCAGCAATGGGCCAGCTCGATCTTGGCATTCCCGGCGTTTTTGATATAGACCGGGTTTTTGTCGTCGAAGGCCGTGGAATGGCGCTCGATCTTGAAGTCGTCTTTCTTCTTGCGAAGGTTAAGATAGTCGATGATGGTGAGGGCGCTCGGGTTCTTGCGATCGATTGCCGCGAAGAGCTCGTCGAGGCTTTTAACTCCATAACAGTCATAAACTTTCGGCTGATCAAGGACTTTCAGCATCTCGCCCTCGCCGATGTCCTGCGAGGCAAACGCTTCGATGGCGCTGGCCTTCCCACGGGCGATCGAATCTTCGAGCGAGAGCTCGCTATTTTTCTTTTGAATCGCTTTTTTGATGTGGGCTTTGGCTGAGGCGGTCTTGGCGATTTCGAGCCAGCCTTCGTTAGGCCCGGACGGATTTTTGGAAGTCCGAATTTCGCAGACGTCTCCCGTTTTGAGGACGGTGTTGAGCGGCACCAAGGTGCCATTGACGATCGCCCCGACGGCCGAATCGCCGACTTTGGTGTGAATCTTGTAGGCGAAGTCGAGGGTAGTAGCGCCGGTCGGGAGGTCGATGACCTTGCCTAATGGCGTGAAGACATAGACGTTGGCATTAAAAATGTCGTTGCTGAGGGCGGCCATGTAGTCCTTGGCTTCCTCGCCTTCATTTTCGCCCGACATGCTGACGAAATCGCGGAACCAGTGTAGCTTTTCTTCGATGTCGCGCTGCTCCTCTTTCGCGTTGTAGTGCTCGCCTTCCTTGTAGCGCCAATGGGCGGCGATGCCCGTCTCGGCGACCTCGTCCATTGCCTCGGTCCGAATCTGGACCTCGTAGATGTTGCCATCGCCCGAGATGATCGAGGTGTGAAGCGACTGATACATATTAGGCTTCGGCATCGCGATGTAGTCCTTAAAACGGCCGGGGATCGGCTTATAGGTCGCGTGGATGATGCCGAGGATCTCGTAGCAATTCATCTCGGTCTCGGTGATGATGCGAACTGCCAAAACATCGTAGATTTCGTCGAAGTTGTAGTTCTTGAGGTACATTTTGCGGTAAATCGAGTAAATCGATTTGACCCGCGATTCGATTTTGAAAGGGATCTTCTTCTCAAAGAGCATGTCGGCGATCCGTTTCTTCAAGTTGTTGAGCGACTCTTGCCGGTTCGCCTCTTTTTTGTTGAGCAATTCCAAAATCTCGTTGTACTTCTCTGGCTCAAGGTATTTGAGGGAAAGGTCTTCGAGTTCCGATTGGATCGTGTAAATGCCAAGCCGGTGGGCGATCGGGGTAAAGACCTCGAGGGTCTCTTTGGCGAGGGCTTGCTGCCGTTCGGGCTTGAGAGCGTCGAGGGTCCGCATATTGTGGAGGCGGTCGGCTAATTTGACCAAGATGACGCGAACGTCTTTGGCCATGCCCAAAAAAATCTTGCGGTGATCTTCGGCTTCGAAGTCCTGCTCGGTCCGATGCGACAGTTTCATCCGCTGGATCTTGGTAAGCGAGTCGACGATCATCGCGACGTCGTCACCAAACTGCTTGCGGATATCCTCAATCGTGAGATCGGTGTCCTCGACCGTGTCGTGGAGAAGGCCGCTGGCCAAGGTCTCAGGCCCCGATTGGAGCTCGGCCAAAATATAGGCCACCTCGATCGGGTGATGGATGTAGGGTTCGCCGCTTTTGCGGAGGACCCCCGTATGCTTGAGATCGGCGAGGTGATAGGCGTCTTCGACCATTTTGCGGTCGGCCGGGTTCTTGATATAGGTATAAAAAAGTTCGCGGAGCTGCTCGAAGTTGTGCATCGGGTAGCCGCCGTTCATCTCGAGAGGTTTTTTCGCTAAATTCACCGGTTCGGTCATATGGCGTTATTATAGTCCCGCGCGCGAGGAAATAGCCACACTTTAGGTGCCTTTACGCCTTCTCGGCGTAGAGATCAAGGCTCAATCTCCCCTTGTAGCAATTGAGGGCGAAATGGACCTCGAGGCTCGTCAAGGCGGCTAAATCGAAGTCTTTCGCCCCCAAAGCGAAAGAAAAGAGGCGGGCTTCCTGATTCAGCGAAGTTGAAAGATACTTGCCATTCATCAGATAGGTAAACGTTTTCGGATCGAGATCCTTCACGAGGAAAGTCGGGGCTTTGAAGCCTTGACCAAAGGGGCCGAAACTTTGGAGCACGCGGTAATTCGCCATCGTGGCCTCACTCAGCTCCAAAGGAATCAGTTTTTCATTCGTTGGGGTCAGTTTGTGCTTGAGGGCGGCAAAAAGGAAATCTTTCTTAAAGCGGGCGAAGTCCGCTTTATTAATCGAGACGCCCCCAGCGAAAGCGTGGCCGCCTTTCGTTAAGGGAGTCGCCATGCCTTCGAGCGCTTTAAGGACGTTAAAACCTTCTTTGCTCCGAATCGAGCCAACCCAAATGCCGGGATCTTTCTTTTCGGGCGAGAAGATGGCGACGGGTTTTTCGTATTCTTGCAAAAGGCGATTAGCCAATAAGCCATTGAGCCCTTCGGGGATGTCCGCTTCGACGACGATCGCTTCTTCCGCGGGGTCGAAAACGAGGGCCGCTTCGGCCGCTTTGGTCTTTTCTTTCCGTTCGGCGTTGACCGCATTGAGCCAATGGACCATCGCCTCTTTCCCCGGCCATTCCGGGATGACGAAATACTTGAGGAGCCGATTGATTTCGTAACCTTCGAGGAGACGGCCGACCGCATTGAGCTTCGGGATGATCTCCATCGAAAGCACCGTCTCATCGATTGGGCTTTTCTCGCTCAACGAGCAAATTTCAGGGTAAGGATGCTCTTTTAAGACGTTCAAAGCGAGGCGGAGGATTTCGCGGTTGTAGTTTTCTAAGGGCATCAGATCGCTCAGGGTCGAAAGAGCGCCGAGGACGAGAAGATAGTCCTCTTCCTTCTTCAATAAAGCCACCGAGAAAACAAAAGCGAGGTAGCCCGCCGAAATCGGGGTGGGCCCGTAATGGAGGGTGGCGGGATGAAGAAGAGCGAGACAATCCGGTTTTTCCTCACCGAATTCATGGTGGTCAAGGATCAAAACCCCAACCCCTTTCTCTTTGGCCTTCTTCAAAGCCGGATACGCGGTCACGCCATTATCGCAGGTGAAAATGTAATCAAAGCCCTTGGCCGCTATTTTTTCGACGTTTTCTTCGTTAAGGCCGTAGCCATCCTTGTAACGGGATGGGAGATAGCCTTCGGCCTGAAGCCCATATTCTTTGAAGGCGCGAAGCAAGATGGAACACGAGGCGATCCCATCGGTGTCGTAGTCGCCATAGATGAGGATTTTCTTGCCCGTTGCCTTGCAGCTATTCAATAGGGCGATGGTCTTTTCGACTTCGGGGCGGTCATCGATCAAAGGCAAAGCGGAAAAAGAGGGCGGCAAAGCCCTCTTTTCGTACTCTTCTTTCGAAAAGCCGTAATAGGCTAAGAGTTTCGCGAAGAAATCCATCAGTCGTTGATGCCGATGAAGGTCGCTTCCTCGGGCTCGGCGCCCCGTTTGCGGGGTCCGTTGGCGTTAGGAGTCGGCGTATCTTTTTTAAGCGGATGGAAGTTGATGTGAATCTGGCTGAGCAACTTATCGAGGTAGATGCTGAGCGGCGTCAACAAGGATAGGGTCAGGATCAAAGCGACGACGAAGCCGAAGAGCGAGCCGAGGGCGTCGTAGCGCCAAATCGACGGCAAGATGCCCGAGAGAGCGATGAAGCAAACCGACACGATCAAGCTATAAAGGACAAGATCGCCCGCCCCTTGCCGATTGGCCAGTTTGAGCATCTGGGCTTTGAAATCAAGCCTCGTCTTATCGCGCTCGCGCGATTCGTGGGCCAGTTCTTTTTCTTTCGACAAGATAAAGAGCGAAAGGAGATAGCTGAGAATCGTCGCGCTCACGATACCAATCGAGACGAGCGGGGTAACCGCGATGCGGCTGAGGGCGAAGAAACCGGCCACCGCCACGCCGCTCACGCCCGCAAAGAGCGTCACGCTGGCCGCGCGAGAAAGTTTGTAACGGAGCAGGAAGTAAACGAACAAGGAAGCGAGCGAAATCGAGATCGCGACATAGACGCTTCCGAGGGTCGGGGTGCCCGACTGGACGCTCACGACATCGGCGCTTCCGACAAGCGAGGCATCGAAGTTCGCCGCCCCGTCTTCAAGGGCGTCCTGCAAAGTCGAATAGATAGTGGTCGTGCCGGCGAAGCTCGAAGAAATCTGATAGTTCGTCGCCAGAATATTGAGGGTAGCCGTCAGCGGGATCTCGTAATAATAAACGGTATAGGTGATCTTATTTTCCGAATCATAGACTTCGCCGCTTTCGCTTACGAAACTGCCGGAAATCGCGTTGAGGTTCGTCGCGCCGCTTTCGCCCGGGAGCGTCAAAGCGATGTTGGCTAAGAAATCGGTCCGCACTTGCGATTCGCTCGTCAGTTTGTTGGCGTTCGAACCTTTTTGCGACCAATATTCAAGCGAAAGCGAGGTCGTGTCGCTATAGGTGTTGGCGTAGTTGTAGGCGCTCCCCTGAGTGGCGCTGAAAACCGAAATGCCCGCGATCGAAGCGATAGCGACGAGCGCCGCCACGATGGCGATACCCTTGTGGCCTTTCTGGAAATTGGTTTCGGCATAAGGGCCGAAATAGGTCTGTTTTTCTTCTTTGAGCGGATTGATGATCTTGCTTTCATCGATGCCATAGTTCCGGCCCAGCTGGCTTTCGACGGTGTTGTCGTTGCCTAAGAGCCAGCCTTCAAGCCGCAAAATCAAAATGTTGCTGATCGCGCCGAGCGCCCCGCCGAAGACGAGGACGAGGCCCATCTTCCCCATCACATCGGGGAGGAGGCCATAGACGCAAAGGCCAACCACGATCGAAATGATGCCTGAGTCAATTGTCGGCCACAGGGCTTTCTTAATCGCTTCTTGATGGGCTTTCTTCGGGCTTCTGCCCGCATAAAGATCTTCTTTGACTTTGGCGAAATAGTAGACGCCGCCGAATCCCGTCACAAGCGAGACGAGAAGCAGCCCAATCAATGCTCCAATGCCGAACTGGGCGTGGAAATAAACGAATAAAAGCAAGGTCGAGACGACGCTCACGGCGACGTTCGAGAGGATCGCCACCGCGCCCAAACGATAATAAAAGGCAAGGAGAATCGCGGCGAAGGCGAGGCAAACGAGCGAAGCGATCAGAGTCAGGTTGAAGGCGGGCGAAAGATGCCAATCGCCGGCTTTGATCAAACTTTCGACCGAGGCGTCGACGTCGCTGCTATAGGAATAAACAACATCAACTCCGCGCTTATCGCCAAGGATGTCGTGATAGTTCGAGGCATTGAGCAAATTGAGATAGTATTTGGCGGCTTTATAGGCTGAATCGGCCTTGGAAGCGTCATAGCCGCTCGAGGTCAACGCATCGCTATTGGGGACGAGTTGGAGCGTTTTGTATTTGTTATCAGAGTCTTTCGGCTCAAACCAAGCGTTGGTGGCGTTTTCGCCGAAGATCAGACGCTTGGACATATTGATGTCTTGGCTCGAGCCCGAGGCGGTCGCGTCGGCGTAGTTATCGCCCGTCTGGCGGTTGGCCCAAATCACGAGGTAGCAGTTGACGGCTCCTTGCTGGGTCGAGCTCGAAGCGGCTTTGGTATTGGTTGTGCAGAAAGAGATAAGATCGCCCATCGCTTCTTTCTCGCCCGGCGAATTGACGGGGATGGTGACGACCGGAATGTTATTGACGTAGGTGATGCTGGCGGTCTGGCCTTCAAACATCGCGTTGTCGCTGTATTTATCGCCAAGGTAGGTATCGTCGGCTTTCTTCTGGACGGTTTCATCGCTGCAGCCGGCCGTGATCGTCAAATTTCCGCCGGAGAACGGAAGGTAATTTTCAAGGTATTGATACTCGGTCGCATCGGCTTTTTGAGCCCGGATCGAAACTTTGATCGTGTCATAGCCGATTTTGGTGACGGTGCCGTTGGCATCCCAAGCTTTGAGGCGGGTTTCCATTTCCTTCGCCACCGCATCGACGGCTTCGTAATCGAATTCGCTGCCGATGTAATCCGCGGTTTGGACCCCATCGTAGGTGCTGTCGCTCTTGGCTAAACGGAAATAAAGTTCCTTGCCATAACCATAGGTGATGTCGCTATCGAGCGAGGTAATCGTCGATCCCATCGTGGCTGCCGCCCCGAAGAGAATGGCGCCTGAGAGCAATAAATACGCTAACTTTCTCCGCATATGCTTCCTCCTAGTACCCTACGCATAAAAAACGCGCTGGTAAGCGGTGTTTATTCTAGCGCATATGCGCGGGCGTAGACAAGCGAAGAATTTAGTTTTTCCTTTTGGAAGAAAAGAAAAGGGGCTTCTGCCCCTAACAAGAGCGGCCTTTCGCTATTTCGAAGCGGGTTTTACGGGAATTCCGTCTTTCTGCGCGACAAGATCGATATCGGATGGATGGTATTTTTTTTAGGCGAAATCAGCGGTATCATCGACCCTGAGGCAACCCACGCCTGAACGAAGGCCGGCGATCATCATCAAAATTTCGTGGGCCGTGTTGCGGAGGAAAACGCTGGCGGCCGCCTTGTTTTCGCCTCGGCTTAGGTTTGTTCTTCGACCCGCTTTCTTTTAGCGCCCTCCTTGCGGTCATTGGCGAAGATCCCCAGGAAAGGATCGGCACCGCGAGGAGGAAAAAGACGCTTGAGGCAACCGAAAGATGAAAAGGTAGAAAGCGTGACTTCGGCCATCGTTAGCCTCTTATATCAAAACAAAGAACTTTGATGAGGTCTTTTTAAATGAGCGTACGCTTTTTCGGTCGCGACGCGACCTCGCGGAGTTCGATCGATCATTCCGATCATCAGAAGATAGGGCTCATAAACGTCTTCGAGGTTGGTGATTTCTTCGCCGATTGCCGAGGCGATGGCCTCGAGCCCGACCGGCCCGCCGTGAAAACGCTCGATGATGGCGGCAAGATATTTGAGGTCGACGTCATCGAGGCCAAGCTCATCGATTTTGAGGGCGGCGAGGGCTTTGAGAGCGGAATCGCGGTCGATTCTGTCTTTGTTTTCAAACGAGGCGAAGTCGCGGACCCGCTTATAGAGGCGGTTGGCGATGCGGGGCGTGCCGCGCGAACGAGCGGCAAGAAGGGCCTCGGCGTCTTTATCGATCGGCATTCCCAGCACGTGCGAGGTCCGTTCGATGATCTGGGCCAGCTCGTTCGGAGTGTAGAAATTTAATTTGGCCGCGATGCCAAAACGAGCTCGTAGAGGCGAAGAGAGATCCCCCGCTCTCGTCGTCGCCCCCACCAAAGTGAAGGGTGCGAGGTCCATCGTCAGCGCTTTGGCGTTGCCGTCGCGATTGATCATGATCGAAAGTTTGTAGTCTTCCATCGCTCCGTAGAGCACCTCTTCGACTTGGGAGGGCAAGCGGTGAATCTCATCGATGAAAAGGACGTCGCCGGCTTCGAGTTCGCTCAAAATCGCCGCGAGGTCGCCAGGCTTCTCTATCGAGGGCCCGTTGATGACTTTGATCGCGCCGCCCATCTCGTTGGCAATCACGTAAGCCAAGGTTGTTTTTCCTAAGCCAGGCGGACCATAAAGCAAGACATGGTCGAGGCATTCGTGACGGTTTTTGGCGCCAACCATAAAAACGTTCAAGTTATGCTTGAGCTCGCTTTGGCCGACGTAATCCTTCAGCGTTTGGGGCCGGAGGGTCAGTTCGCTCGAAGCGTCTTCGTCTTCTTTGTTGGCATCGAGGAGCCGCGACATCATCGCCCTCCTTTCGAGAGTTTGCGGAGAGCGAGGCGCAAAATCTCCTCATTGGAGGCATCAGGTTCGTTGATCGCGGCGAGGGCCGCTTCGATATCGCGGCTCTTGAAACCAAGATTCTTGAGGCCGGCCTCGACCTCCTCGTATTGCTTCGGATTGCCTTTTTCGTCGGTGGTGGCTAACTGGCCCTTCAAATCGAGGATGATCTGGGCCGCCGCCTTCGGGCCAATGCCCGGCAATTTCTTGAGATAAGTCGTGTTGTTGGCTTTGATGGCGGCAAAAAGCTTGTCGGGCGTCGTCTCTTTGAGGGCGTTGAGCGCGGTCTTGGGCCCGATACCTTTGACGTCAATCAAACTCAAAAAGGCCTGTTTCTCGAGTTTCGAGGAAAAACCGACCAAATAATGGTCGTTCTCGCCAAAGACTTCGTAGGCAAAAACCTGGGTTTCCTGGCCGAGTTTGAATTCGTTCGGCCGCGAAACCAAAAGCAAATAGGTGACGTCATGGACGTCGAGAGCAATCGAATCTTTGAGGATATCGACAATTTGGCCTTTGAGTGCGTAATACATAAGTTACTGGTAAACCGCCAGAAATAAGGCGAAGACCCCTAAGGCTAAGGCGATACCTGCCAAGAGGGCAAGCGAGCTGAAGAGCGTCTTTTCTTTCATGAGATTCATTATAAACGATGTGGAAGGCGTAAGAAAAGGAATCAATCGCTATACTCGAATTCGAAGTCGCCGAGCGCGACGGTATCGCCCTCCGCTGCCCCGAGTTCTTTGAGTTCGTCTTCGACGCCGATCTTGTCGAGGTAGTCAATCAGTTTTTTGATTCCCTCGTCGGTCGAGAGGTTGATCAAAGCGTAGGCCTTTTCGACCTTCTCGCCTTGGATCTTCCAATAATGAGGTTTGAGATGAAGGATTTCGAACGCGGAAACTTTCTGATCTTTGTGAGCGTCGTAAATCTTGAGACCACCTTCTTTTTCGCTCATTCCTTTGAGCGGGAATTCCGGGGTCTTGTCAATCAAATCTTTGGTTAGGCTGAGGATAGCGTCGACCCCTTGGTGGGTCAAAGCCGATAAGGGCAGGGATTGAAAGCCAATCCGCTTGTCGAATGCCGCCTTTCGTTCTTCGGCCCCTTCGACGTCCATCATCGAGGCCACCACAATCTGCGGTCTCTTTTCGAGCTCGGCTCCATAGTCTTTGAGTTCTTCGTTGATAATCTGATAATCGCTAAAAGGATCGCGCTGACCATCCATCGCAACCAAGTGGATCAAGACTCGGCAGCGTTCGATGTGGCGCAAAAACTGAATGCCTAAACCCTTGCCTTCGTGAGCCCCTTGTATGAGACCGGGCATATCGGCCAAAACAAAGGAGCGGCCGTCTTTGAGATAGCAGACTCCGAGATTCGGAATCAAGGTGGTAAAAGGATAATCAGCGGTCGGGACATTGGCTTTGCTCACGACGTTGAGGAAGGTGCTCTTCCCCACCGAAGGGAAGCCGATGATGCCGGCATCCGCCAGCATCTTCAGTTCCAATACCAAACGTTTTCTTTCGCCCGGATGGCCATTTTCGGCGATTTTCGGAATCCGGTTGCGCGAGCTCTTGAAGCAAGCGTTGCCTTTGCCGCCTCTTCCGCCGGCGGCGACGAGGACTTTGTCCCCTTCTTTTTTGAGATCGGCCAAAACTTCGCCGCTGCTCTCTAAGGAGACGACGGTGCCCACCGGCACTTCGACGGTGACGTCAGGGGCGGCGTGGCCATACATATTCTGGCGACGGCCATTCTCCCCATCCATCGCCATAATCACGCGGCTATGGCGAAAATTATAGAGGGTGTTCAGATTGGCTTTCGCCACGAGGTAAACGGAGCCGCCATGGCCCCCGTTCCCTCCATCCGGTCCACCCCATTCGGTGTTTTTATCGCGCAAGAAAGAGATGGCACCATCGCCGCCTTTGCCGCTTCTCACCTCAATTACGCAGCGATCAATTAGCATGCTCGCCCTCCTTCGCCTTCACGTTCACCTTACTCTCGTTTCCCTGAAGAGTCGACGAAACGTTGAGACTTTCTTTTTCTTCTTCGCTTAAGAGATAACTCGCTTTGGCTTTTTTGATCTGGCTCATTTCTTTATAGAAGGCAAACGAAGTCCTCAGCGGATGCCCGATCGAAGAATCGGGATCGTCGGTCCAGCTGCACGGCACTTCTTTTACCGTTAAGCCATTGAGCTGCATCAGATAGAGATACTCGACGTCGAAGGCGAAGCCATCGTCATGCTGCTTTTTCGCCAAGAGTTTGGCGAGGCTGCTCTTGAAGAGCTTATAGCCGCATTGGGTATCATGGATATCGGCGAAATGGAATCGATCTTTGATCATCTTTCTCGACATCCACGAAATAAAGCGCCTCGCCAGAGTTTGTTTCGATAAGATGTGGGCGTCGGGGCAGTGTCGGGAAGCGACGAAGCCATCGTAACGGTCGATCTCAGGCAGGATTTTATCGAGGGTGTGAAGATCGGTCGCCATATCGGCGTCCATGAACATCGCGTAATCGCCCGTCGCCGCCAAAAAGCCCCGCTGGACGTTGTGGCCCTTGCCCTTATGGTTCTCATAGGGTAAGAGTTTCACTTGCTTTGGCAGGGAGTGCATCGCCAAGATCATCGCATTCTGATTTGGCTCATCTGAGCCATCGCTGACGATTAAAATCTCGTAGTCGATCCTTAAGCTATCGTAATAGGGCAAGACCTTGCTTTTGAGATTGCCAATCAGTTTGGCGGTTTGATTTTTAACGGGGAGAACGACGGAGATTTTCATAAATGGCCTTCATTATTATAAAAGTCGAATGAATAAAAGTCGCGGAACTTCTCAAAAAAACAAAAGAAACCTTCCCAAAGGAAGTGAGGGTATTTTACCCTTCTTTTTCCCTTTCGCCAAATCGAAAGAAAAAGGAGGGGTGTTCCCCTCCTCACGATAGCGAAAAGAGTATCGATGCTAGGCCGACTTTTTCTTGGGGACAAAAATAGCACCCACAACCGCTTCAACCCCCCGAGGCCGAGAATCAAAGAAGAATCAAACGTCGAAAAGCGACTTGATTGGCATCATTCGCGCTGGCGAAGGCCATGATCATCTGCCCCCGCCCAATCAAAAGCGGTAAACTTTTGTCGATAAAGACCGAGGCCGAACATTCTAACCGCTATAATTCATCGAATCATTGTTAAACGGGGACAGTGAAAATAAAAGATCTCAGAGACAAAATTGTTTTTAGACTCGCCAAATAAGCATCGAGTTCGCCATGGATATGTTCCGAAGTCGAGGAGAAATCGCCCGATAGCGAGGAAGATTGTGAACTTGGCGCAATCGAACCAAATAAGGCGCCTGCACTCGAAGATCAAGCCCCGAAGAGGCCAAAGAAGAGGAAGCGCTTCAACTGCCATTACAGACGACAGGAGCTAGTATCGAAAAAACCACAACAATCGAAAGATAGTAGCGAAGCGTTTGATTTTTCACGAGATAGTCTACTAAACAGGCGATTTTTACTACAAAGGAAAGAGGTTAGGGGACAAACAAAAAACTGATGGATTCCACAGCCTTTATTCAATCAAAGAATCGGATTAGTCAATCTTCTTCTTGCGGACAAAGAAGTAGCCGCCAGCGGCAAGAACGGCCGCGCTGGCCAAACCACCAAGAACAATGGTCGGAATAGCATCGTTCACGGTCGGCAAAACCGCAGCTTTTGCACCAACCCAATTGCCATTGTTAGTGGCCATGATAGAAAGGCCTTCCCATTTTCTGGCAACCGTAACAGTTTCAGTCTTTTCTCCAGAATAAGTGCCACCAGTTGAGGATGACTTAGCATAATCAGGCAACGTCACGGAACTAAGGGTTCCGTTAACGTCGCCGGCATATTGCGAATACCAGGTAGAAGCAACTCCAGCCACGGCACCATACCCATTATCAGTCGAACTATTGCACGTTAAATAGGCGCTCAAAACTGCGGCAAGTAAATAAGCGTCAGGCTTGCTCGCAGATGCATCGCCGGTAGTAGGAATGGCATCATAGCTCGAATCGCTAACAAAATAGAGAAGCGAAGGAATAATCGAAGTCACTTCACCAACTTCACCCCAGCAAGTGTCATATGTCGAATCGCAGCGAAGAAGCTTAAATTTTGTCGTAGCCAAAGGAATATCGAAAAAATAATAGACTTGTCCATCATGGTTTGTATCGGTGCCGGGCTTAATAACCGCCCAAGTAACTCCACCGCTTAATCCGATTGCCATTTTGGCCTCATCACTATAAAAACTGTTATTGTTATTAATCACCCAGATTCTCTTGGTCGAATAACTTGCTCCAGGGTTGTCGATGGAAGTGATTCCATAATTAGCCTTGACCATTGCGCTCCCTGTATTCCCGTTGACAACGCCGATTGCTAATCCCGCACTGACGGCTGAGATCCCGGCCAAGGCTAAGAACAGCTTGTTTAGTTTTTTCATAGTTCTGGTACCTCAAAACGCGAAAAATTCTTTCGCACGCAATTATTTTACACTTCGTAATCGCGCGTGCAAGCGCTTTCAAAAGGGATTATCCCGTGTTTTGGCCCTTTTCTCTGAAAATGGTAAAGCAAACAAGCGTTGCCTTCGTAATTTTGCTTACAATGCAAAGAATAGCATAGAAAAGACCGGACTAAAAAAAGAACTTGGTTTCATTTATCGCCCCTTCCACTTTCGGATCAAATAGAGACCCACTCGACGGGAACGAAATAGCCGAAAAAAGAAAGATCAATCCAAAAGATGCCTTTGCCGCTCTGCCCAAAAAAGGAAGCGGATCCCGATGGAGCCCGCTTCCTCAAGGAGCGCTGCCTCAGAAGTTTTTGAGGAGCAAGAACTCGTTCTGATAGGCGGTGAACTTATAATCCGCCCCAACCTCGATCGAGCCGCTCCGGCCCTTCGAAGAGTAAACAATCTGATAGGTGCCGCTGCCCATTCCGATTTGGGTTGAGCCACCGGCGCTCAGATAGTTCGTGGCATTGATCCGCCCGAGCAAGAAGCCGTAGTAATAGTTGCTGCTCGTGCCCATTTGATAGGCAATGCCGCATCCGTGGTCGATCGCATCGTTCCAGCCTGTCACGCCCGAGGCGCCCCAAGGCGAGGTCGCATCGTAGCCGCGGCCCAAGATATCCTTAAGAGACGCGGCCCGGGCGAGACCGGCCTTCTTCAAGAGTTCATAATACGGGTTGTAGGTGATCTTGCGGTCCCACTTGAAGCTATTGACCGCATCGCCGTACCTATAGGAATTGCGCATCAACTTCGTCCCATCCTCCAAAGTGACGTAATCGCCCGAATCCGCTTTATCAAAATACGGATCATCGACCTTCAGGAGTTTCTGACGGAAGAGCTCCTCGCCGCCCTGGGTAAAGGCGATGCCTTCGCTGAAAAGGACGCTGGCAATCGAGGCGACGCTCGCCTCCATCGCTTCGGCGCTGTCTATGCTCGAAGCTGTCTTCGAGGCAACGTCGTAATTGAGGGTGTAGTTCATCTGATCGTAGTTCGTGTAGTTATCGTGGCACGAGGCGTAGTTGACGGTCTGGGTTGGGTTGGCGTAATCGAGCGAATCGCTCTTCAAATGGCCATTGAGCATATAGGTCACCGCGTTTTTGTCGCTGCTCGACCAATCGGCGCCTTTTTGCATGAAGCCCCAGCCGAGGTGTTCCTCGCCTTTAAGGGCTTGCTTGCCTGGGCTATTGAAGCAGCCGATGCCGATCGGGCAATCGCTCTGGCCCGGATAGAGCGTCGTGTAGCAAGAAGCCGCAACGGCCCTCCGACCCAATTTATCGGCCATATCGTAGGAGCCATCGGCAGTCCAGCCTTCGCCATAGAGGACGATCGACGGATCGATCGCATAAAGGGCTTGGCTGGCCTTCTTGAGGGTGGCGCAATCGAGAACGCCCATCACGTCGAAGCGGAAGCCCTTGATCTGATACTCTTTGGCCCACCAACAAAGCGAATTGACGATGAAGTTCGATGCCATCGGCCGCTCGGTCGCGATTTCGTTGCCAACACCCGAGCCATTGGTGTAAGCCCCATCCTTCGAGGTGCGGAAATAGTAATAGGGAACGAGTTTCTGAAAAGCGCTGCTATTGGCGCTCGAGACATGGTTATAGACGACATCCATGATGATGCGAATGCCATCATTCGCATAGGAGTTCACGAGATTTTTGAACTCTTTGATCCGGGTGGTCGGCTTGAAAGGATTGCTGCTATAGGCGCCTTCGACCACGTTGTAGTTGAGCGGGTTATAGCCCCAGTTGTAGCTCGGGGCGCTCACGCTCGCGCTCTCGGCGTTGCTCAAATTCGTGTAGACGCCGTCTTTATCGAGCCAGCGCTCATCGTTATCCTGATCGAAGACCGGGAGAAGCTGGACGGCGTTAAAGCCCATCTCCTTGATGTTGTCGCGGCCCGTTGCGACCGTCTTCGCACCCTCGGTGAGACTCGTCCCCGCCTCGGCGAAGGCGTTGTAAGTGCCATTGCGGTTGCCTTCGTTGCTCTTCCACGACTCGTCGGCGGTGAAATCGCGGACGTGGACTTCGTAGACGCTCAGCTGATTGGGCGAGGCGAGGGAGGGGAGCCGGCTACTTAAATCGTCCCATCCCGCCGGGTTTTCAAGGGTCGGCCAATCGAGGATCGCCGCCCGCCGGCCATTGATGCCAGTCGCTTTGGCATAAGGATCGCAGACTTCGTTCGTCCCCGCGCTATTGGTGACGATGTAGGTATAGAAATAAGGGAGGGCATTATCGAGATAATCGCCTTGGAGGGTGTAGCTCCACACCCCCTTATCGCCATAACTCATCTCATAGATATGGCCATTGTTCTGGGCCAAGGTGACCGGAACCATCAGGTCGCCCGGCGTCCCAACCAAGAACAGTTTGACTTCGACGTTGGCCGAGGTCGGCGCCCAGACTTTGAAGACGCAACTTTCGTGGGTAGCGCTGACGCCAAGATCAGCGCCGTTATAGGTGTAATCGTTTTTGAATTCTGCCGTGTCATAAAGAGGAGCGAACGTCGCGGTCTTCGCTTTGGGCTTCGCCGGGCTGGCCGCGAAATAAGTTTCGAGATAGAAACTCTTATTCGGGACGATGTCCTCGGCGAAGGTGATATCAAAGGCGCTCGCCGCGGGGCTCCCCTTCAAAAGGAGATAATCGTCTTTATGCGCAATCTTATCTTCGCTCGAGAGCTGATAATAACTTTGGGTAAAGGCATAAAGATTATAGGTGCTGCAAACCCCGACGCTTGCGGCATCCCGACCCGTCGGATCGCCGGTTCCGACCACGTGCAGGGTCTTCCAATCGGTGAAGGCGGCGCTGCCAATCCGATCGCCGACCGCATCCTCTTTTCGAGCATAGGTCTCAACGATCCCGCCATCGGCGGCGTTCGCGTAAATCGTGATCAGGTTATCGACCGCGTATTTGGCAAAGCGGCCAAACGGGCAAACGGTGTCAGCCGACTGATCGGCCCAAGTCCCAGCTTTTTTGATGATAAAGGAGAGCGAAGTGGTCACGTTGCCTTTCCATGGCGCCGCGCCCATATCGAAAATCTTATAAAGGCCATAGGCGTCGCTGGCGACGCTGTCCTGATTGTCGAAGCTTGTCTCGCCATAGACGTCGCCGCCGACCCCTTGCGCCCAAACCCAAAGCCGCTTATCGGCATAGGCACCATCATCGCGGTGATAATAGATTTTGACTTTGCCATTCCATAATTGATCGGTGTAATCGCCTTCGCCGGCGTCGCTGCCGGAAGAACTTGTCGCCGAGGAAGTGCTCGCTGGGCTAGAAAAAGTCCCGCCCGAACCCGCCGAAGTAGCCGAACTCCCAGCCTTGCTTGAGTTGGCGGCAGCGCCAGAAGAAGCCGCGTCGCTCGAGGCGGGCGTGCCTTTGCCACAGGCAGACAAGGGGAGTGCCAAGGAGAACAAGAGAAGCGCAATCATACTTTTTTTCATAACCTACCTCCGAGATCTTTTAGCCGATGAGCACAGTCGAATAACCTTGAATCGTCAAGGCGCCTGAAGTCAAAGTTGACGCCGTTTGGGATGTGTTGATGTCGGCGAGAATCGTCCCGCGATCAAGCGTTAAGCTCTTGCTGCTCTTTCCGACGTTATGAATCAAAACATAGGTCTTGTCCGCCAAAGCAATGCGAAAAGCGCAGATCTCGCTATTGCCCAAATCGGCGTAGGTATACGTCCCCGCGCGGAAAACATCTTTGAATTTGTTGCGGACCGAAAGGACTTTGCGGTAATGATTGAGCATGCTCCAGCCATCGGCGAGGGCTTCTTTGACCCCGACGGTGACTTGATTGGCGTAGGTAAAATGCTCGGGCTCGGCACATTTGGCCTCGCCTTCGCCCCACAGCATCGCTTGGCGGCGGGCGGCATCGGTCTGCTCGCTTCCGCGGATCCCCCGCATCTGGATTTCTTCGCCATAGTACATAAATGGCGTCCCAGGCGTTAAGAGATAAGCGGACACGGTGACCTTCCGCTCATATTCCGCCGCGGAGCCATGGCCAGAGAAATAACTGCCCCAGCGGTCTTGGTCGTGGTTGGTGACGAAGAAAGCGGGCTCGATGCCGCCGGCGGCAGAAATGCCGCTTTGAACGCTCGGCAGGTTCTGGCCAAAGCGTTTCGGTCCATCGGCGTAACCTTCAAGGTAGCCAACGCTGCCGAGAGCGTTCCCCTCGCTCGTTGGGAAATTGAAACAGTGCATCCCGCTCGCGCAATAACTATTGAGGGTGGCTTGGTCGTTGACCCAGGCCTCGCCTACTTGGTAGGTGCCGGCTTTGTGGGCTTGGGCGCTACTAACTAAATACTTCATGAATTCGACGTTTTTCGTGACGTTTTGATAATAGTAATAAGTCACGGCGTCGTAGCGGAATCCCGCCACGCCCTTATCGAGCCAAAAAGTCATGATTTTGGCCATCTCGGCGCGGACATGGGTCGAATCGAGATTGAATTCAGGCATCGTTTCAGAGAAACGGCTCTCGACGTAGGCGCCGAGATCGTTATTGTAGTGATAGCCATCCTGGGCTTCTCTCGACCAGACGAAATCGTTCGCGCAGCTGTCGCTTGCGGTGTTTTTGACAGAGAGATCTTTGACGAAATCGGCAAACCACGTCGATTTTGAGGAGGCATGGTTAAAGACCATGTCCATCACGATGCCGATATGGTGGGTTTTCGCCGCAGAGACAAGGGTGGAAAAATCCGCTAAGGTGCCAAAAGAGGAGTCGATCGCGTAATAATCCTTCACATCGTATTTATGGTAGCTCGGCGAAGGGTGAACCGGGGTGAGCCAAAGATAGGAAACGCCGAGGCTTTCGAGATAATCGAGTTTGGATGTGATGCCGTTGAGATCGCCGATCCCGTCGCCATTGCTATCGCAGAACGAGGAAACAAAAACCTCATAGAAGGCGCTGCCGCCTTCGTTTGTCGCCTCTTCCATGACATAGCCGCTTGAGGCGGGGTTCGAAGAAGCTTCGGAACTCGAAACGGGTGTTCCCGAAGAGCTCTCTGGCAAAGGGGAGGATGAAATGCCCCCGCCGCAGCTTGCGAGCGTCAGCGAGGCGAAGAGAAGCGGCCAGAGTAAGATTTTTTTCATAACGGTCCTCCTAAGAAGCGCGAAACGAGGGTCCAGTTGCCTAGGCCCCCGCGAGTAAACCAAGCCTGATTTAGCCTTTGACCGCGCCGCCGGTGACGCCGGAGACGTAGTTCTTTTGCAAGGCGATGAAGAGCAAACTCGTCGGAACGGCGACGAGGATGGCCCCGGCGCAGAATTCCTTCCAATAGAGCGAGCGGTGATTCGAGAGCGTGTCGAGCATGTCGTTCAGCAAGACCGCGACGGTCATTGGGTTGCCGTAGGTGAAGTTCGTCGCCCCGCCCGGAAACATGTAGCTGGCCGTGATATATTCGGCCCATGGGCCCATGAACGAGGTGAGAACGGTATAGACGACGATCGGTTTGGCGAGCGGCAAGGTGATCTTGTAGAAAATCTGCCAGCGGCTGGCGCCATCGACCATCGCCGCCTCATCAATCTGCTTGGAAATCGTGTCGAAGAAGCCTTTCGAGATGTAGTAGCCCATCCCCGCCCCGCCGGCATAGATGAGAACGAGAGCCCACATCGGCGACGCCGATAAGGGATCGCTGTTGCCAACCCAGCCAATCATTTTGAAAAGAGCGTAAAGAACGATGAGGCCAAGAAAGCCCGGGAACATGCCAAGAACCAAAATGGTCTTCATCATGCCCGTCCGTCCTTTGAAGCGGAGGCGGGAGAAAGCGTAGGAAGCGGCCAAACAAAGGAAGGTCGAGAGAATGGCGACGAGAATGGCGATGATGAGCGTGTAGAGGAAGGCGCCTAGGAGGAAACGACCGGCCGGGAGACCCGAAGGATCGTTGGCGACCGTGATGCGGCCGAAGAAGTTATACAGCGAATCGGTCGGCGTCCTTTTGCCAAGCGGCAACACCTTATTCGTAAAGAGATAGACATAGTTGTCGAACGTCCAGGTCGAGGGCCAGAACTTGTTGAGACTCTTGACGCCCGAATCGCCCGAAAGACTTTGCAAGAAAAGCCAAACGACCGGGAGAAGCCACGTCACCGACATCACGATCAAAATGAGGTAGACGACGATGTTGCCGACCACTCGCCCGGCTTTTTGATTCGAGTGATGCTTATTTTGCGATGCCACTTCTGGCGTATTCCGCGCTAAGGATGCGGTGCTCATTATTGGAATTCCTCCTCATTTTTGGTCGAGCCGAGACGCTTATAGACAATCAAAGAGAAGAAGGCACAGACCACGAAGACGCCGATGCCGATGACTGAGGCCGTCGAGTAGTCGAACTTATTGACAGTCAGTTTGTAGAGCCAGGTGATCAAGAGGTCGGTCGAGCCGGCGTTGGCATTCGAGAGGATGCCTGAAACGCTCGGACCGCCGCCCGTCAAGAAGTAAATGACGTTGAAGTTATTGATGTTGCCGATGAAGGTCGTCAGAAGGGAAGGACCGGTTACGAAGAGCACATAAGGCATCGTGATCGACCAGAACTGGGTCCAAGCATTGGCTCCGTCGATGCGGGCGCTTTCGTAGAGATCATCGGGGATGTTCATCAAAATGCCCGAGGTGGAGAGCATCGTGTAAGGAATGCCGATCCACATGTTGACCAAAATCAAGGTGATCTTCGGCCAAATCGCGTCGTGGGACGAATCGCTGAGGAAGGGGAAATAGGTGGCGATCCACTGTCCGTCTTCGACATAGCCGAAGCCGAGTTGCTGGGCCAAGCCGCCGGGTTGGGTGTACCAGCCTTGCTGGAGAAGCCAGCCGTTGACGGCGCCGTTATCGCTGAGGAGCAAATTCATCGTCAAGAGGGTGATGAATTGCGGAATCGCGATCGTGATGACGAAAATCGTGCGCCACATCTTCTTGAACTTGATGCCTTTCTTGTTAATCAAGAGGGCGAGAATGATGCCGAAGATGTAGTTCGTGAAGGTCGCAAAGAAAGCCCAGATGATGGTCCAGCCGAGCAGTTTCATGAACGCGCCGGAATAACCGCTCATCGAGCTGGCGCCGAAGAATTGCTGGAAGGCTTCAAACGACCAATTGAAATAGCCAGCCGTGTTGTTGCGGTCGTAGTTGGTGAAGGCGATGACGATCGAGAAGATGAGCGGAATCACGCAGGTCGTCAACGCACCGAGGACCGGGAGCGAAAGCACCGTGGTCGCAAAGCGCTCATCGCCATACATCTTGATCTCGCGCTTGAAGCGGATCGGCTGCCCATGGAAAGGGTAGTTCTCATAGAGGAGAGCCAATTTGTGGAAATGGCCGGCGCGATAGGCGAGTTGCGCCTGAATCGCGGGGACCTCATCGCGGGTGGTTTGGATGGCGAGACGGTAATCGCGATAAATCATCTTCGCTTCTTCGACCCGACAATGATAGACGCCGGTGAGTTGCTCAAGGAAAACGCGCTCGCCTTGGTCAAAATAAAGTCGGAGTTTGCTGTAGTCCGCATAGGCTTGTTCAGCCCCATGGACGCTTTCGAGAACCTCGGTACGGTTTTCTTTGACGAAGGCATCGAGCGAGGTTTGATAGGCGCTATGGGCTTCGATAACGGCGCTTCGCGCGCCATCCTCGCCGGTTTTAAGGCCTTTCGCGATGATCGAAGCGATCTCGCGGGCCATCTCAAGCGGAATCTCAAAACTGCCGATAAGACGGGAGACGAGGCCGGCTTTTTTTATTTTCTGATCATGGGAAATCGGCGCAACATTGTTCGCCAGCGAAATCGGGTCTTCGGCATAGATCGATTTCATGACCAAATCGGTATTGCCGAGCACCGCTACTTTGGCTTTGGTGTCGCGGGTGTAGGAGAGATAATTATTGTATTTGTCGTAGGTATGATGAAATTTGATGAGGGAAACTTTCAGCTCCTTCTCCACCGCTTCAGGACCATACTTCGATGGCTTTTTCGCCGGTTTCCAATCGAGATAAGCGGCGAAAAGCGAGGAAAACTTCCCTTGGCGGATCTTTGTGCGCCACGCATCGTAAAAAGCATAGATTTTTGCGACACCATTCCGATGGGCTTGAACGAACGGATTCGCTTTTCTTTCCGGGATTCGTTTGAACGGAATGTAGGAGATATAGCGAGAAGAAAGCGGACTATAGCCATATTTTTGGCGCATCGTCTTCCGCACTTTGATCCGATTCGCGCGAGCGAAATCGAGACCGCCGTAATGATGGCGATTCCGCAAAACGTGGAGTTGATCTTCGTGGGCCTCACGGAATTCGAGATTGTGGAGAATCTGGTAATCGTCATACATGGCGTTAATGCCTTTGCAATAGACGACGAAATAGGCAATCACAATCAGGATGGCGATGAGTCCGCGGAGTAGCATGAAGACCGAATTCGGCCGGTTATTGGACCAAAAATTGCCGTCGTGTGGGGCTAAGCAGGTCACCGTTTCGCTCAAGGTTCGGGTTTGAACGTCGTAAATGTAAATGGTCTTGGGGACGAGATTATAGATATCGGCGATCCCGAAGAAGACCATAAAGAGGATGAAGAGAACCTCGATGACAAAATAGATGATTCCGTCGACTTTTTGGCCAGAGGTGAATTGGCCATAACCCTGGGCGAAGAACGAGGCTTTGCCTGAGCCATCGACTTCGTGGAAGATCCGGTGCCAACGCCGAAAAAAACGGCCGATGGCCAAGATACCTTTATAAATGCCTTTAAAAAAACCCACCACGACTTGAATAAGGGCTTTGAGAACATCCAAAACGATGCCGGCCAAGAATAAGCCAAACTGAATCAGAAGCTCCAGCAGGCCCCAACCAAAGCGTTTCGGCCACGGATCCGGTTCAAGGCTGGTACCGGATAGGGTTTTCAAACCAGCAAAATCAATGCCCTTGCTCTCCTCGGGATCGGCGTCTTGCGCGTCCGTGTTTCCCTTTGGAGCCTCTTTGGGACTTTTCAATTTCTTCTCTTCCATGAGCTCCCTCCTGTCAAATTTGGGGCCAAGGCGGAATGTCCTTGGCCCCAAATAACGATTCACCTCAAGCGACTAAAGCGTCTCAACGTTGGACCAGCCATTGGTCGAGACAATGTTGAGAATCGCCCGCTGGGGAGTACCAAAGTCACCCCAGTTGGTCTGGGCTTTGATCAAGGTTCCGAAAGAGCCCATCGGATCCCAGAAAGAACTGTTGGTGCAGAGCGCCTGAGCGCGGGTGTGGCCCGCGGTTTTCGCCGCCTGAATAACCGAGCTCCACTCGAGGGCTTTGGCATCCGTCTTCGCCTGAGAGGCTAAGTTGGACGGCCCGTACTTGAGATCGGCGTCGGCAACCCGCTTATCCTGCTCAGCTTCCGAAGAAGCGAATTTGCAGAAGGCTTTCGCGGCCGGAATGACCGTTTCGTTGATCGCCGATTTGATGACATAATGCTTGTAGCCCATAAAGAAGGTGTTGGCCACATCGGTGCCATTGACGTTCAGAGTCGGCCAGCCGGTGACTTTGATATTATCCGCCGTGCCGAATTCACTATCGGTCATACCCGCCCGGATCGCCGCGAGGTTGTTCCAAAGGAAAGCCGCGCAAATCGAACCATCGGCAAAGCCAGCCTGAATGTCGCCATCGGTCGAGGTTACTTTCCAAGCCGAACGATTGTTGCCATAGAGGTTATAGGCGGCCGTCGCTGAATCGACGCAACCCGCCACATGGGCGAAGTTGCAGGCGATGTTGTTATCGGCGTCGAGTTTGAAATCGCCGCCGCCCGCCCAAAGGGTGAAGCCATTGTACCAGCCATCGCCGATGTTGAGAGCCACGCTGCTTTTCTTGGTTTTTGCCGCGGCGAACAAGCCTTCCATCGTCTGGGTCTGATCGACAGTGATCATCGATGAATTGTAAATGAGTAGCGGCGCGTTATCGGCGCGGTAAGGATAGCCATAGAGAGTGCCACCGATGCTGCCCGCATCGACGGCTTCCTGCCCGTCGCTCGCGATGATGGCCGTCTTATCGGCATCATCGACCGCCAAGAGATCCTTGGCATTGACGGCGGCGCGGATGTTATCGTCGACCATGCAGATGACGTCGGCCGCTGCCGCCGTATCCTTGTGAAGTTTGCCTTGCGTCTCGTTTTCCGCGATATTGGCAATCACGTGGATGTTGTAGTTCGCATAGGTCGGATTAGCCGTTTTGAAATCGATGATCATCTGCTTGGTGAACGCATCGTCAAGCGCGGTGCACCAAAGCGTGAGCTCCGGACCCGTTGCCGCCGGGGACGAAGTCGTGCTGTCATTCGAGGATGCCGGGGTGATCGATTCACCGCCGGTTTGGCCCACGCCGCAGGCGCTGAGGCCTAAAGCCGAGAGGACCAAAAGGGCAAAGCTAATTTTTTTGTTAATCATGAAATTACGCTCCTTTCCAAATTAGTTGAGAAAAAACCCCTAGTCAAAACGACTTAACGGGTTTTCCCTCTCGTAATCTTGATCAACATGATAAATATTGTAACCGCTTTCTTCTCGCGTGTAAAGCGCGTGTGCGCGCAAAATTTCCCAAAGTTTCGTAAAGGGATTGGTTGCAGCCAAATAAAAAAGAGCCTCCTAAAACGAGGCTCCCTTTATCTCCGCTTGCTTATTTGACGGCAATCAGAGTCTGATAGTTGGCAATCGGCGTCGAAGCGGACAGGCTGACGTTCTTGTTCAGGGTATCCAAATAGAGGCTGGTATAACCTTCGAAGTTGACTGCGGCTGGCGTGCCATAGCCGTTCGCATGGACGACTTTGTAGGTCTTGCCATTCGCCGTGTCCTTGAGGGTGAAGACAATCTCGTTATCGCCCGAGGTCTCGATGCTTAAGTTAGTGGCGGCCGCCTTATCGAGATGGAGGCCGTCGGTCTTCTGCTTCAGGGCAATGAGCTTCTGATAGGAAGCGAACATGCTGGCGTTCGTGATTTTGAGCCCGTAGTCGAGCTCATTCACTTTGTAAGAAGAATTGTAGGAATTGCCATTCATGCCTTTCGTCCGGGCAAATTCGTCACCCGCGAGCATGAAGGTGGTGCCTTGCGAAGTGAAGACGACCGAGTTAGCCAAAGTGCACATCTGCTTGGTCCATCTGGCATCATAACGGCCGACGGCGAGGACGATGCGGTCATAGAGGGTGTAGTTATCGTGGCAGGCGGCGTAGTTCACCGTCTTATCGGGGTCGGCAATGACCGTCGCCGAATCCGTGGTTCCTCGGAGGCCTTCCACAATGTTCTTCAAATCGGATTTGTGGGCATAGTCCATGTCGCTGACCCAGCCTTTATTCGAGACATCGTTCATCCCGCTCTTGATCAGGGCATCACGCATCCCGTCGTTGAACTGGCCATAGCCGACATAGGAATTGCCGTTGGCTTGTTTGGCGAGGAGCGAGCCATCGAGCGCGACATCGCCGCCAGCCCAAGGCTCGCCATAGATGCAGATGCTCGGCAAGATGGCCTTGCACGAGGCCTCCACCGCATTCATCGTCTCAAGATCGTGGATGCCCATAAGGTCGAAGCGGAAGCCGCCGAGCTTATATTCTTTGGCCCAGTAGCTCGCCGAATCGACGATGAACTTCCGCATCATATAATGTTCCGATGCCGTTTCGTTTCCGCAGCCGGACCCATTCGAGAAATTGCCAGCTGCGTTGTAGCGGAAATAGTAGCCGGGGACCAAGGCTTGGAAGTTGCTCGCTTGGGCGCTTGCGACGTGGTTATAGACGACGTCCATGATGATGTTGATGCCCGCTTTGGTGTAGTCGGCGATCAAGGCTTTGAGTTCCTTGATTCGGACCGCGCCATCGTAAGGATTCGAAGAGTAAACGCCTTCGGGGGCGTTGTAGTTGAGCGGGTTGTAACCCCAGTTAAAGCTTGGGTTCACCTCGTCGTTGTCCTGATCGAACATCGGCAAGATCTGCACGGCGTTGACACCGAGTTCCTTGACGTGGTCGAAGCCGGTTTTCACCGTTGTCGCCCCCATGGTGTAGCGGGTCCCGCTCTCATGGAAGCCCGCGTAGCGTTTGCGGTTAGCTTCCGTTCCAGTCCAGGTGGCCGAGGAAGTGAGGTCAGCAATGTGGCATTCCCACACGGTCAAGGCCTTGCGGTCAATCACGTTGGTCTTCACGCTGTCCCAATCTTCGGGGTTGGTCGTCGACAAGTCGAGGATTTCGCCCCGTTTGCCATCGACGCCGACCGCCTTGGCATAGGGATCGACGACCTCTTTGTCAGCGAAATAGGCATTCGTCACGACATAGGTGTAATACTTGCCGTTCAAATCCCCATCGACCTTGACACTCCAGACACCTTTTTCGCCTTTCACCATCGGTGTTTCCTTGTAGGTGTCGTCTCCTTTGGCCGCATCGATCGCGTTTGGGGTTCCGTTCGAATAAATCCGAAGCTTCATCATGCTTGAAGTCGGAGCCCAAACCTTGAAGGTCGTCGCCGCTGATGTATAAGTGATGCCGAGGTCATTGCCAGCGTAGGCAAAAGCGCTATTGAAACTGTCGGTGTTGAATAAGAGATGGAGATCCACCGCTTTTCGATACTCGGCACTCGCGCCATCGATCAGGCATTCCACGCTAAAGATTTTTGTGAGATCGGCCGCGTGATCGTTGAGGGAAATCGTGAACCCCTGCGTGAGAGGCGCGCCGCTTAAAATCACATCGCTTCCTTCGTAAAGAGTGAAGGATTTGACCGCTTTGTTCGCAACGACAGAAAGATGGCCTTCGCTGGTAAAAAGGGCTTTGTCAACCCATTCGCTCACCGGGACGCTATCGTGAACGTCGCCATCGGAAGTCCAAAACCACCAATAGCCGGCATGGGCAATTGCCATGTCTTTGGTTTGGCTGGAACCATTATTGAAAATGATGTTGGCTGTTGCCACGCCCGTCAGTTCGACTTTATACCAATTGTCATCGTATTTGTCTTTCATGGCGACGCCAGGCCATCCCGTGGAACCAGTCGGCAACGTCGCCGATTTCTTGTCGGCATCGTAAGCATCCCAAAGATAGACATTGGTGTAGGTGCTTGCGACAGGGCAAAAGACGACGACATGGTCAACGCTTGGCAAACTCTCGGCTCCGGTGAAAGCGACGGGAGTGGGATAGTCATAACTTTTCGGATCGGCTGCCCACGAAGGGGCGAGAGGCGCGGTAGTTGAGCTTTCCGTCGATTCGGATGATTCGACGGATGAGGCAGCGCCGCTATTGCTCGAACCCGTTTTTCCGCAGGATGCAAGAGTGACGGCACTCAATAAAAGAGTTGACGAGATGAGAAGACATGTTTTCTTGTTCTTCATCGATAAATCCTTTCTTTTCTAAAGAAACGGACCCCCGGGCAAGGGGATTGATTCCCGCTCGAAGGGTCCGTTGGTCGATCGAATCAGAGACGAATTAGGCGGCAGCAGCGCTCGTCACAACGCCGTCGCATGGTCCCACAAAGCAAAGGGCGAAGTCGGCGCTGATGGTAACGACCGGCTGATCTTTAACGGCGGTGAAGGCCATATTGCCAGCGCCTGAGCCAATCGCGTTGGCCCATAAATGGTTGAAGACGATCTTCAACTCATAGCCCGTGCCAGCGTACATCGTATTGTCCGGAAGGGCAAAGGTATAAGAACCATCGGCCGCTTTCGTCATATCGTTGGCAGTCGCGGCTTGGTCCCAGCTGGTTAAGGTGCCAACCAAACTGACCGAGGTCACATCGACCGACATCGATGCGGTTCCGCTGTTCTTGAAAGTGATCGTGACGCCGTTGATGACGTCGCCGTAATAGTTGACCACGCCATCGGCTTTGGTGGTTCCAAAGACGGACCAATCGGACGAAACGTCGAGGTGGATCTTCTTCGCAGCAGCTTCGAAAGTCATATTGGCATCAGTGGCGGCGTTACCACAAACCGCGCCAGGCCAATCGCCATTGGCAACAATCTTGAAACTATAGATGACGCCGATGTACATCTTGGTGTGCGAGATGGTGAAGGTATAACTCTTACCATCGGCAGACTTGGTCATTTCATTGGCCGCATCGGTCGCGGTCCAGTTGGTGACTTCACCGACTAAACGAACTGAGGTGATCGTTGCCGGCATGACAGCGGCATCGGCATTCGAATTGGTGAAGGTCAAAGTGACATCGTCGGTCATCGCAACCGGCGCGGCTGGCCAGCGGTAGCCGTCATACGTGGCTAATTTTCCCCAAGTGTTGGTGTAATTGTCGCCATCGATCTTGAGCGGAGTGAGAGTCAAGTTGCCCGGCTTTACAATCTTAGTGGCATCGGTCGTACTCATCTCATCGGCGTCATGGACGCCATCGCCAGTTAAAAAATATTCATCTTTAACTTCATGAATCGCAGCGGTGACCGGAGCGACGCAGAAGGAAAGCTTCGCGCCAGCGATAACCTGATCAATCGTGACCGTATAGAGATTCTTATTGGTCGTATCCTGGGTTAATGCTTTGCTTTCCCAACCATTGAAAGATCCTTTAATCATATAGCCCGAGACCTGAGTTGGAACATCGGTCAAACCGCTGACATCAAAGGCCAAGGTGTAATTGGCTAAGATTTCCGGCTTCGTCGGCTGAGCGGCAAAAGTCATGAAATCATCGCCATCGCCAGTCCAAACGTTCGAATCGGCACCGAATTGATATGCGCGAAGATCGACCAAAGAATTATCGGTTGGCTCATCGGTTCCCGACGTCGCCCAAACCGGGTGGCTAGTGCCAGAGAAGAGAGTCGAGAAATCGCTCTTGTAGGTATAGCCGGCAATGCCTTGCATACTGGCGCCAACGCCAGAAGAAGCGTTGTAGCCCAAGCAAAGCTGATAGCCTAAATCGTTTTTGTTGGTCGCCCAGTTCGCATCAGCTTTGGCAACGAACGCATAATAGATATCCGTTCCTTCCAAGGCGGTCATCTCAACACCAGGATGGGCATCCCAGTCATTGAACACCCCATCGATATAGGGTGAAGTCCAACTTTCCAAGGACTTTACGCCATCTTCCCTCGCCTTAAAATGGAAGTAGAAGGTGTAATGGTCAGCTTTTGTCGGAATGTTGACCACCGGGGTAGAAGAGCTGCTGGCCGGAACAGAAGTGCTGCTGGCCGGGCTAGAACTCGTCGGAGTCGAAGACGATGCCGCAGAAGAAGAAGCCGCGGCAGAAGAACCGCCGGTACCGCCACAAGCCGCCAAGGCAGTCGCTGCAAGAACGCCTAAGACCAAACTCGTGAGTCTCGTTTTGTTAACCATTAAATTTACGCTCCTTTCCAAATTAGTTCGGACCCCGCACTCAAAATGAGTTGGACACGGGCCCTCGTAACTTAATTGATTAGCATGCTTTATATTTTACTTGACATTCTTTTTTTGTAAATACTTTTCGTGTAAGCGTTACCATTCATTTTGTAAGGGGTAACATAACCGATTTCAATTTCGCCTAGGCGGCATCCAAAGTTTTTGTTTCGTCTCACTTCATGCGTTGCCTGAAAACTTTTGCAACTTCGCCCCATTCCCGCGCGCAATATCTTAAGGTTTACCGCGCGGGCGAGGAAACTTTTTTTCAAAAACCCGAAGAAAAAAACACTCCTGCCTCTGAAACGACATAAAAAAGGCCCTCCCTTGCGGAAGAGCCTTGTGGTTTCATCGAATTACTTAGCGGCTTGCGGATAAACGCTGACGCGCTTGCCCGATTTGCCGACCCGTTCGAACTTGACGATGCCAGTCACCGTCGCGAAGATGGTGTCATCTCCGCCTTTCTTGGCATTGACGCCCGGCATGACTTTGGTGCCACGCTGACGGTAAAGGATCGAACCGGCCGTAACGAGTTCGCCATCCCCGGCTTTGCAGCCGAGTCTCCGCCCAGCCGAATCACGGCCGTTCTTGGTGCTCGAAACGCCCTTTTTGGAAGCGAAGAGCTGGAGATCGATATAGAACTTCATGAGCTTTATTTCCTTTCTAGCTTCACGGATTCCGGATGGGATTCCGCAAGGCTTGTTAATTGCGTGATGAGGGTGCTGAGAACAATGGCATCATGCTCGGAGGGAATCTTCTTGGCTTTGAGGGAAGCATAGCCTTCCGAAGTTTGCGCTTCGTAGGCCTTTTCCTCCTCCAAGGCATTGAAGCCGCCGAGGACCACCGCGGAAACCGCGGCGCAGACGAGGTCGGCCCCATAGGGAGCCGTGTTGGCGTGTCCTTTCGCCTCAAGCGAGACGAAGTGACCGCCTTTTTCTTTCAGCACGATCGAGATCATTAGGCGTTAATAGACTTGATGACCAAGCAAGTATAGGGCTGACGATGACCGGCCTTGCGGCGGTAATTGTTCTTGCTCTTGTACTTCAAGATGACCAGTTTGGCTTCTTGGCCCTGCTTCTCGACTTTGGCGACCACGTTAGCGCCCTTGACATAAGGGTTGCCGACGATGGCTTTCTCGCCGCCGATGAAGAGAACCTTGTCAAGCGTCACATCCTTGCCGGCTTCCGCGTCGAGTTTCTCGACGTAGATTTTGTCACCGACCTGGACTTTGATCTGCTTGCCACCGGTTTCTACGATAGCGTACATGTGTCTTCCTCCTTTTTTGTGCTTATGACTCGCTCGAGCCGGCCTTAGGTTTAACCTAATGTTGAATGCCGTTGCGATGCGGTTGAGGCCCTAAGGAGGGCGACAACAGGGATAAATATACCACTCTTAAGAGTGAAAGGAAGAAAAATGTCTCCTTTTTTGCGCTTTTGGTCCTCTTTCGAATGAACAAGGGCGAAAACGAGGATTAGCCTCGCTTCTCTCGCCTCTGCGCGAGGCGATGAGGACTTGAGAAAAAATTTGTGCAAATCCGCTGGGGCTCTCGCAGGGAGATTTTCTTCGATCAAGCGGCGGGTTGCCTCGACGTCTTGGGTTTGGCATGGCCGATGGAATCGCACCAGTTCTTTGCCTAGGCGAAGGCGAAGAATTCAGGCGCTCGGAAGGCCGCGGGAACAGGCCCGGAAGCGGTGAAAATAACCCATCCAGTGAAGTTCGTTGACGTTATAGCGGACACGGCCGTTCCCTTGGGGAGAACCATCGTTTTCGGCAAGGGCGAATCGACATAGTCCATTCCCGAAGGCGAAAAAAGAATTGAGCCGTCATCGAAAGAACGAGTCGCTTCCATGATTAAATAACGACGGATAAAAAACGGCGGAAAAGCCAGAAATCTCTGTGAGCGATGCTTCAAAAAGGCATCCCGGCGCTTCGACCGGTTTCCACTAGGCAATGTCCCACGTTTTCATCAAAGAACGCCCTCGATATAAGAATCTTGGCTTTTGTATTTAGTACGGACAATCTTCACTTTGTCGGTCCCGATAAGCATCAGCGGGCCCCGCCTCGAAAAAGAGACTTCGTTATCAGGAAAGAAAAGATAGCAATGCTTGATTTTACTGAGCGAAGCGAGCGCTTTGGCACTCAAGAAAACGTACGGTTTTCCAGTCTCATCGCCGCCAAACGATGCTTGCGCTGCTCATCGGCAATCTCCCCGTCGATGAATTCGTCGATGATTTCGAACATCCGATTGTCGGCAATCGAGTCCTTGACGACATCGGCCGAGCGGATTCTCGCGACGATTTTTTGAATCAAAGGATACGGTTTGTATCCCCCAAGAAGACCACGAAATAGGCGATGCCGAGCATCCACTCCTGCGACACGAAAAACTCAACTCGCGGCGGAGCGCTTCCCGAAAGACCAAGTGATAACCCACACAAGAGATCTTCTTGAAAACCATAGTCTTTTCCCATAGGAACAGGATGCCGAAAAGACCCCTCCTTTCAACTGAGGCATCAAATAGTTGACGTTTTAGTTACCATTTCAATCTCTTTTTCAAGCTTTATTCGATAAAACGGACCTTTTGACGAAACATGACAAAAAAAGAATCATTTCCTCATTGAGCATTTTCATCCTTTTTAAAGCAACCCATTCTCGCGGAAGGAGAAAAACCGCCGGTCCGCTACGATGATGTGGTCGCGGAAACGGAGCGAGAGATCGCTCGCTTTTCTTTCAAGGCTTGAGGTAAAGGAAAAATCCTCGGCGCTCGGATAGGGATTGCCCGAGGGATGGTTATGGAGAAAAACAAACGACGACGCCTTGCTCGAAAGAGCTTCGCTTAAGACCAACTTCGGGCTGGTGCTCAACCGGTCTTCGTTCCCGGCAAAGAGAATCTTTTCCTTCAGAAAACGTCCGCGCCGATCATAGAGAAGCACAAGCCCCTTCTCCCCGACTTCGTCTTCAAGAGAAAGATGATAATGCTGAAAGAGCTCTTCGGCGGGGCTATCTTGACTCTGCGGGACTTCTTTAGCCGCTCTTCGGGCCACTTCGAAAACCGCGGCGATCGCTAAGGCTTTCGCCTTTTTAATTCCTTTGATCTCCATTAAGCTCTCGTTCGGGGCGGCCCCAAGAGAAGAAAAACTCCCATAACGGGAAAGGAGCTCCCTGGCCAAATCGAGGGCGCTTGCCCCCGCCACCCCGCCCGAAAGAATCAAAGTGAGGACTTCTTCATCCGACAGCGAAGAAATCCCCTCCCGCCTCGCCTTCTCCCGCGGCAATGACTGCTTTGGAAGAAGAGCGAGTTTCATTCCCACGTGAAATTCCAACCGCCTGGCATTTTAACGCCGCCTTCGCGGCTCTTGAGCAGTTTGTAGACCACCACCGCCATGACGGCGACGGCAATGATTGCCATGACTGCCATGAAAGAGAGGGCTTCGCCGGGCTTGATGCTCGTCAGCTCCTGGATCGACAGCTCTTGTCCAAACATCGTTTTTACCTCCTACTCTTCAATAGGCAAGAAAACGGCGTTTGTGCCCTCAAGTTTTTATAAAGCCGCTAATTTCGTTATCACAGCCGCCAACAATTTATTGTTGGCATCGAGTTTTTCTTTCTCAGCGTTAATTTTTGCTGTCGGTGCCTTGCTCACGAAGCCCGGATTCGAAAGCATCTTCTCGCTCCGCGCGACTTCGAACTCGAGCGACGCCTTGTCTTTCTCAAGTTTGGCTTTGAGGGTAGCCTTGTCGACGTCCTCTTCGACCGACATCTCATAACCCGGGTAAAGGAACGGAGTGCCACTTAAGGCTTCCTTCTTCACCTCGTAAGAGGAGGCGAAGGCGAAACGCGAGAGATATTCGCCGCTCCCGTTAAACGGCTCCTTCGGCGAGACGGAAAGACGGACTTTGGCGTTCGGCGCCATCGATCGCGAGGACTTGTAGTTGCGGATATCCTTGATCATCGCCTCGAGGATTCTCTCCTCGTCCGATGCTTTCTTCGAAAGGAGATGGGCGTCGTATTCCGGATAAGATTCCAGCATGATCGAGTCTTTGTGTTCCGGCAAAGAACAATACATCTCTTCGGCCACAAAGGGGGCAAAAGGGTAAATCATGAGCAGAATTGCCTTGTTGACATAGGCGAGAACCTGCTTCGTGGTCGCTTCTTCTTTTCCGCCGTGGCTAAGGGAAATCTTGCTCATTTCGAGGTAGTTTGAGCAAAAATCATCATAAACGAAATCATAGAGGGCGCTCGAAGCCTGGCTAAACTGGTAGCATTCCATCTTGGTGGTGACTTTCTTGAGTGTGTGTTCGAGATGATCGAGGATGGCGGCGTCAAGAACCGAGAGGTCTTTTTTCTCGAGCGGAAGGGCTTTAAAATCCTCACCCAAGACGCCTTCCACGTAGCGGCAGGCATTCCAAATCTTATTGAGATAACTCTCGGCACTTTCAAGCTTTTCTTCGCTATAGGTCATATCCATCCCTGGCGTGGTGTTCGTCGTGATGAAATAGCGCATCGCATCGACGCCATACTTGGCGATGATGTCGAGCGGATCGATGCCATTGCCTAAGGACTTCGACATCTTGCGGCCTAAGCTATCGCGGATGAGGCCATGGATGACGACCTGCTTAAACGGCACTTCGCCCGTAAAGTGAAGCGACTGGAACATCATGCGGGAGACCCAGAAGAAAATGATGTCATAGCCAGTATTGAGGAAACTGGTCGGGAAATAGCGTTCGAAATCCGGTGACGTCGTGTCAGGCCAGCCCATTGTTGCGAAGGGCCAGAGGGCGCTGCTGAACCAAGTGTCGAGGACATCCTCGTCCTGACGATAGAGATCTAAATCCGGCTCGGTCTCGGAAACGAGGAGCTCACCGGTCTTTTTGTTGTAGTAGGCCGGAATGCGGTGCCCCCACCAAAGTTGGCGGGAGATGCACCAATCTTCGACTTCTTTCATCCACCGCGAGAGCACATTTTCAAAGCGGTGCGGGATGAATTCGACTTTGTTGTCCGTCTTTTGATTGGCCAATAAGGCCTCGGCGAGCGGCTTCATCTTCACGAACCACTGCTTTGAAAGCATCGGTTCCACCACCGCGTCGCTTCTTTCGCTATGGCCAACCGAGTGGACGATTTTTTCGATCTTGACGAGGTGGCCTTCTTCTTTGATCTTTTCGACAAGGGCTTTCCGGCATTCGTAGCGGTCCATCCCCTTATATTCGCCAGCCAAATCGTTCATGTGGGCCGTCTCATCGAGGACTTTGATGAGAGGGAAGCCGTATTTTTTGGCCAAGGCGAAATCGTTGGGATCGTGGGCAGGCGTGCATTTCATCGCGCCGGTGCCGAAACTCATATCGACGTAGGAATCCGCCATAAGGGGCAAAAGCTGCCCATTGGCGGGATTGATGACTTTCTTGCCGACGAGATCCCGGTAGCGTTTGTCTTTCGGGTTCACGAAAACCGCGGTGTCGCCGAACATCGTCTCGGGTCTTGTCGTCGCGACGGTCACTTTTTTATCGCTATCCGCCACATCGTAGGAGAAATAGAAGAATTCGCCTTCGTCGTCTTTGTGGATGACCTCGATATTGCTTAAGGCGGTCCTGAGTTCCGGATCCCAGTTTATGATCCGTTCGCCCTGATAAATCAAACCTTCGTTATAGAGGGTGACAAAAACGTGTTTGACCGCGTTCGAAAGACCCTCATCGAGGGTAAAGCGCTCGCGGGTGTAGTCGACCGAAAGGCCAAGTTTCGCCCATTGCTCATGGATGGTCTTGGCGTATTCTTCCTTCCACTTCCAGACCTCTTTGAGGAAGCCTTCGCGGCCGAGATCATAGCGGGAAATGCCTTCTTTTCTGAGTTTTTCCTCGACCTTGGCTTGGGTGGCGATGCCAGCGTGGTCCATCCCTGGGACCCAGAGGACGTCATAGCCTTTCATCCGTTTGTAACGAGCGACGATATCATCGGGCACCGTGTCCATCACATGGCCCAGATGGAGTTTGCCGGTGACGTTCGGAGGAGGAATGACCAAAGAAAAGACCGGCTTGGACTTATCTTGCCCCGCCGTAAAATAACCGGCTTTGACCCACTTCTCGTACTTGCCGCTTTCGACGGCGGCGTGATCGTAATGTTTATCGAGCATAGATGCCCTCCGAAAAAAAGAAAAAACCGCTTCCCGAAGGGACGCGGCGCGTGGTACCACCCTGCTTCCTAGAGTTTCTCTAGGCACTCTTCTATCGTAACGGGATAGTCCGCCTAGTTTCCTAGGAGCCTCCGAAGCGACTCGCGTTTTCCTTAGGACTGGTTTGCACTTGACCCAGCTCCCTGAACGAAAGGAAGAACGTTCCCTCTTCTTCAATGGCTATCTTATTCTAAGGCAGCAAAGGCAAGGAGACAAGAAAAAGCCCTTTTTTCGAAGGGCGAGCCTTAGCGGTTATAGCAAGCCAAGAGGACTTCGCATTCCTCTTTCGTCGCCCCGGCATGATGGCCTTTGTGGACGCTGAAGTCCTTCATCACCCGCGTGTCGCACAAAAGCTGATCGGCAAGGGCGATCGCGATGTAATCGCCCAAAGAAAGCCGGCCTTTCGGATTAATCTCGCCTTCACCGAAATAGCCTTCTTTGAGGAGGTCGTCGGTTCTCACGAGGGCGAAGCGTTCGCTGAATTCTTTGTTAAAGGCCTCGACGAATTGGTTTTCCTTCCCCTCTTTGAGGAAGAAGGAAGTCGTCCGGCCTTCCATCGCGGTGGGTTTCGCTAAGCAATCGGTGATGGCCGGGAAGGCTTTGAGATCGCGGTATTGGACATCGATGAGGCCGTGATCGGCCAAAGTGAAAACGAGGACATCGGGGTTTTCTTTGACGAAACGCTTTACCATGGCGTTGATCTGACGCATCGTATGGCGGACTTTGCACGAATGGATCCCCCGCTCATGGAGCAGATGGTCCGGGTTGGTCCAATAGCCATAATAGAAGTCGCCGCCGTCAGCGAAGAAATCGCGAGCGTGCGTCCGCATTTCCTTTAAGCTCTTCGGGCCCTTTCCATCCCATAAAGGAGCTTGGAGATCAAGCCGGGCTTTCACGCCCTTCTCCTTCAATAAGGCATCGATGTAGGTCAAAGGGCAAACGGTCTTATAGACTTCGGGGATGGCGATCTTTTCGCCGCTAAGCGAGTCTTTATTCGGGAAAACGTCAATCGGGTCGGCATACCCTTCAAGATAGAGCGACCAGCCGAGCCAGCCGTTTTCAATCGGATTTTTACCAGTTAAGAGGGCAGTCGTGCAGGCGACGGTCGTGGCTGGGTTCACCGAATGGATCGTCATCAGTTTATGCTCGCGCATGAACTTGGTCACGTGCGGGTAGGTGTTCAAGATATACTCGCCGGATCCATCGAACAAAAAGAAGGCGATTTTGCGGTGATTCGCCATCGCTTCATCGACTTCTTTGATCGTCTTATGAAAGGGCGTAACGCCATAGTGAGCCAATAACGAGGAGGTTAGGTTGACCAAGGTGGTTTCGCGATCGAATAAACGGAGAGGGAGTTTTTCCATAGTGGTGTATTATAACAAGCCCGCGTGAAAAGAGTAGACTCTTTCACTCCCCTTCATAGAGATGAGCGATCATGGCGCGAAGCGAGTCGATTTTCTTGCCATCATAGGAGAAATAGACGTTCGTTAAGCCCGAATGCTCCGCTTCAGCGCGGGCATTGGCTAGTTCGCTTTGTTTGGCGAGATCGCTCTTGGTGAAGACCAAAACCATCGGCACCTTGCTCTTTTTTAAGAATTTGAGAAGCATCTTGTCATCGTCGTTCATCACCCGTCTAGCATCCAAAAGCAAGACTGCGCCTTTGAGGAGCGGATTGTCGAAATAGGTTTCCATCATATGGCCGAAGGTTTCGTCTTCTTGGCTGCCATAATGGGTGAAGCCATAGCCGGGCGCATCGACGAGATAATACTTTTTATCCAAGAGGAAATAATTCAAGTAGCGCGTCTTACCTGCTTTTTTCGAGGCAAAAGCGACCCGGGTGAGGCAGAGCGAATTGATGAGCGAACTCTTGCCAACGTTGCTGCGGCCAAGGAAAACGACTTCGGGAAAGTCATCCTTCGGACGATAGGAGTAATCGGGGCAGGAGATCACGTAATGGACATCATGGAAATTGAGCATAGAGGAATTATAGCAATCTCCCCCGCAAAAAGGATTTATTTCGATGAAACAGAATCGGATTTTGCCTTGGAAGAGGCCATCGGTGTCCGCTCGAGAAGCAAAGAGGAAACGGTTTGTCTCCGTTCAAAAAATAGCAGCAAAGGCAAAAATCATCAAGGCTAGAATAGCGATTGGCGAAAAAATCAAGAGAGGCAACAAAACTTGCGGGTTTCTCGCGCTGAGATCAAGGATGAGTCCAAGGAAGCAGCGCCAAGCATTAATCCCCGAACCCATAATGGAGAAAGTCACCGCCACCACAGGTTTTTCGAGCGAAAAATCATGGCGAGAAACAAGAGAACGAAGATAGCGGTATTTATCGCGATGTAACCGACAATCCGCCCGACGTTCCAAGCAATGGTCACGTTGGAATTGTTCGCCTCGATGAGCGGGTCGACGAGCAAGAGACAATTTTGGCTCACCAGGGTGAACGCGCCGGAAGCATGGCTAAAAACCATCCCTTCTTTTGCGGGCTCCCCCTGCTTGTTCTCCTCCGCCAGGATTTTCTAAAAGATTCTGCCAGGGGCGTTTCCGAATAAAGACCACCAAAAATTGAGTGAGCGAAGAGCAGCGAGAAAAGGAGCCCGGTGTGCGCCGGACTCCTCTTTATTTCAACTAGGCTTTCTTCGCTAACAAGGCCACTTTAGCCGCATCGTCGACATTTTCCATGAAGTCGATCTTGAGGGCGTTCTTAACCTCGTCAGGGAGTTCAGAAACATCCTTTTTGTTCTCCAGCGGAACGATGATGGTCTTGATGCCGCTTCGCAAGGCCGCGAGAGATTTCTCTCTTAAACCGCCGATCGGAAGGGCCATGCCGCGCAAAGTGACTTCACCCGTCATCGCCACGTTGTTGTCAACCGGCGTATGGGTAAGGCACGAGATAATCGCGGTCGTGATCGCAACGCCGGCAGAAGGGCCATCTTTCGGAACGGCGCCTTCGGGGACATGGATGTGGATATCGTTTTCAGCAAAGAGCTTATCATCGATCCCGTACTTCTTCGCGTTGGCGCGGACATAGTCGACCGCGATCGTGCAGGATTCCTTCATCACATCGCCTAGTTTGCCCGTTAAGACGAGGCCGCCCTTGCCCGGGAAGTAATTGACCTCGATCGGGAGGATGTCACCGCCGTATTCGGTATAAGCGAGACCCGTGACGACGCCAATCTGGGGTTTCTTCTCCTTCTTGGTGTCCTCGAAAATCTCGATGCCAAGATACTTTTGCACCTGTTCAGAGGTGACGTTCACCGGCTTTTTCGTCTCGGGGTGCTGGATCAATTCCACCACCGCCTTGCGGCAGATTGAAGCGATGAGACGCTCGAGTTCGCGGACGCCCGCCTCGCGGGTGTAGCACTCGATAATCTCTTTGAGGCCGGCTTCCGTAAAGACGATATCGCCTTCTTTGAGGCCATTCGCCGTCATCTGTTTCTTGACGAGAAATCCTTCGGCGATTTTGAGTTTCTCAAGTTCGGTGTAGCTCGGCACTTCGATCAGCTCTAAGCGGTCGAGGAGCGGAGCGGGCACGTTTTCGAGATAGTTCGCGGTCGCGATGAATAAGACGTTCGAGAGGTCGTAGGGCTCCTCGAGGAAGTTGTCGTTGAAGGCGAAATTCTGCTCGGGATCGAGCACCTCGAGCATCGCGCTCGAAGGATCGCCCTTGTAGTTGCTCCCGCCGATTTTATCGATTTCATCGAGGAGGAAGACTGGATTGATCGTGCCAACCCGGGTCATGCCTTGGATGATGCGGCCCGGCATCGAACCGACATAGGTCCGGCGATGACCGCGGATTTCAGCTTCATCGGAGACGCCGCCGAGCGATGCCTTGTAGAACTTGCGCCCCAGAGCGCGGGCGATGGACTTGCCTAAGGAAGTCTTGCCGCATCCCGGAGGCCCATAAAAGCAAAGGATCGGGGCCTTGAGGCTGCCGGTCGAACGCTTGACCGCCAGATATTCAATGATCCGTTTCTTAACTTTAGTCAAGCCATAGTGGTCTTCATCAAGAATTTTTTGGACATTGTCCAAATCATCGTTATCCTCGGTTTTCTGATACCAAGGCACCCGCATGAGAACGTCGATGTAATTCATGATAAGCGAAGCCTCAAGCGAGGCTTCGGGCATCATTTCGAAGTGGCGCAGTTCGCTCTTGACCTTCGCCTTGACGTTATCCGGGTACGGGTTTTTCTCGATTTTCTCTTTGATCGTGTCTTCGTTTTCTTCGCTGTCCTCGCCTTCGCCAAGTTCGTCCTTAATTGCCTTCATCTTCTCGCGCAGGAAGTATTCCTTTTGCGATTTTTCGGCTCGTTCGCGGACGGTGTCGTTCAGCTTTTCGTCGATCTGATCGATCTCTTTCTGCTGGCCGATAATCTCGAGCATGGCGGAAAGACGGGCGTTCACGCTCGCTTCGGAAAGAATCTTCACCTTCTGATCGAGAGTGATCGGAAGATAGGCGGCCAAGGTATCGGCGATGTCATTGCTGGCTCCGCCTTTCCCAAGCGAATTAAGGGCGCTCTTCGGAATGTCGGCGCCGATCGAGGGCGTATTTTCGAGGCTTTCGACGATTTTGCGGATCAACGCGACTTCTTCGTTGCGGTCGCCCAAAACATCCTCGATCAGGGTGCCGGTGGCCAAATAGGTTCCATTCTCTAAGCGGATGTTGCTGAGCGCGACCCGCTTCGAGCCGATGACGCGGATGCGGTAAAGCGGCGAAGAATTGACGAAATTGACAATCTGGCAAAGGGTGCCGGTCATGAAGATTTCAGCGTTAGGATCGCTTACGTCGCTTTTGCTCGGATCTTTCTGACAGGCGACCAAAAGAAGCGAATTGGTCACCCCGCGCGAGCGGTCAATGGCGGCCACGCTGTAGGCGCGGCTGGCTTCGATCGATTCCGTCATATTGGGGAACACAAGGAGCCCCCGCGTGATAAGAAGCGGGAGATCGAGGGTGTCTTTGATAGGCTGTTTGATGTCGTCCATGGACATTTTTCCTCCTTAAGAGCGAAAGATGACTGCCACCATTATAAGCGTGGCTTTAGCACTGTCAAGTAATGAGTGCTAATTGCCAAAAAAGCTAGGGTGAATCTTTCGATACCACCTTAGCTTTAGCCGCCTAGAAAGTTTTCGTTATTTCGAGACAGACAGAATGAAGTCGTGAATCTTTTTCTGCCGGAGATTATCCTTCCACTGCTCCATATTTTTGGCAAGGACATTCCGCACTTCTTCTTCCTTCATCTTATACTGATCGGCGATTTTTTTGATTTCGGCATTGACGTCGTCGTCGCTGACCGCGATTTTCTCGGCCTTGGCGATTTCTTCAAGGACCAAGAACTCCTTGATGTTCTTCTCGGCCTGAGCCGAATAGGTCTTCTTGAGGTCGTCTTCTTTGCTGCCGGTGATCTCGAGGTATTGCTCAAAAGTCAGACCTTGTTTTTCGACTTGCTTCTTGAGGTTCTCTTCGAGGTTGGCGGCTTCGTTGGCGATGATTTCCGGATCGATCACATAGGTGGTCTTTGCGACGATCTGGTCGATGATCGCTTGATAATACTTATTCTCTTCGCTTTCGACTTTGCCTTTGAGAAGGCTTTCCTTTTCGTGGGCTTGGAGTTTGGCAATGGTATCGACGTCGGCGACGCGGAGTTCTTTGACCGCATCATCGCTGAGGGCGGGGATCTGCTTCTCTTTGACTTCGTGGAGCGTCACTTTAAAGGTCGCTTCTTTGCCGGCGAGTTCTTTGACATAATTGGTCGGGAAGGTGACTTTAAGATCTTTCTTGTCGCCGCTCTTCATACCGACGACGCCTTCTTCGAAGCCCGGAACGAACTGGTGCGAGCCCAGTTCGAGCGTGTAGTTATTGGCTTTGCCGCCTTCAAAGGCTTTGAGGGTGCCTTTCTCATCGGCTAAATAGCCATCGAAATCAAGGACGACGGTGTCGCCGAGTTTCGCTTCGCGCTCAACGAGAGCGAGCGAAGCGTTGCCCTCGAGGAGTTTGTTGATCGAATCGGTCACTTCGGCGTCGGTGACGCTCGGGGCGACTTTTTCGGCTTTCAAGCCCTTGTATTCGCCGAGTTTGGCACTTGGGAAAAGCACGATGGTATAAACGATTTCGAGTTGATCCGGGCTCATCTTAGTCACATTGACCGACGGGCGGAAGAACGGCGTGAGTTTCTCTTCGGCGAGAACGTCGCTGTAGACCGGAGTCAAGACGGCTTCAATCGCTTCGTTATAAACCGCTTCTTGGTTGATGGCCTTCTCGACCATTTCTTTCGGGGCTTTGCCCGGACGGAACCCCGGAATCGAAACCCGGGCGGCGACTTTCTGGAAGGCTTTCGCTTGCGCGTCTTTCCAAACTTTTTGCTCGACCTCAACGATCAGCTTTTCTTGGCTGTCGGAGATCTTTTCGATGGTGTGTTGCATTGCTTTTTTATCTCTCCATGCGTTTTTTGCACGACGAATAATATAACCTATCTTTAGATAGGACACAAACAAAAAGGCTTCGCTGAACGCATTTTCGAGCCGAAAAGGGCCTAAATCCCAAGGGGTGGATGTTTCTTCAGCACGAGAGCGATCTTCTCGGCTTCCTTGTCCACCGCTTCTTTTTCGAGAGCGTATCGCGCGTGCGTTTCCTCTGTCTCTTGATCGTTCCGAAGATAGGAACGGGCAATCTTCAGCAAAGCCGAAGCCAATAAGGGATCCTCACTCTTCGTTAAGACTTCTTCGGGATAGACATCGAGAATGTAGTCATTCAAGAGGCTTTCAGCGATGCCCGAAACGGAGGGATCCCCCGCCGCTTTGCGCAAATAGGAAAGGAAATCCGAGAAGATTTTGCCCGAATAAGGCGGATTCGTTTCCGCGGGAACGAGGTGGTAAATTTTCCCGTTTTTCGTAAAAGTAACCTCTTCCGCGCAGCGGGCGGAAATGAGGAGCAAGAAAGCGTAGGTTTTGACTTCGCTGTGGCGCGAAGAAACGAGCAAGGTTTTGATTGCCGTGATATGCTCTTTTGCCATTGCTCCCGTCATCGCGCTCAATAAGGTCAAAATTTGATAGTCATCTTTGCTCGTTTTTAAGATCCCATCGACTTTGTCGGAGCTGAGGCCGGCGGAAAGGGAGCTGTTCCTTTCCATGATTCGAATCAATTTCGGCAGATCGCGGAGATATTCCTCGACCTCTTGGGAAACATAGGGTTTGTTTTCGAAATAGGGTTCATCCTCGTAGGCCTTGTCATATTGCTTGAGAATATCGCGGAGTTCGAAGTTTGTCTTCATCGTCAAAAGAGGATTGAAAGCATAGAGGCGATCGCGGTTTTTGAAAAAGAGATCCGCAGCCTTTTGGCTATCGCCTTTGCCCAAATAAGCGGCGAGGCGGAAGAACAAATCCTCCTCTTTGCCCTCCGCGGAGGTCAAAGAAATCACCAAATCGTATTGTTTCTTTTCGAGCAAGCTTTTAAAAGAATCCATGAGGGTATTTTAGCCCAAGTGTCGCGAAAGCGAAATCGGAGCGAATGTAAAAAAATAATCTCAAGGCGCAAAAGGCGGGTTCTTGTCCATTCGGGTAAAGGAAGGGAGGTTTCCTTTCGATCATCGCGCCACCACGAGAGGGAGCGACGCGATGAGACGGAGTAAAGACGGTGCGATCCGGCAAATCAACGCCCCGTTATTAGCCATTGTCCTTTTTCTTACTAACAAAGTAAACGCCTCCCCCCAACCATCGTGATGGGGGCCCTGCTCGGCCGTCTCATTTGAGGGGGAAAAACAAACCCGAAAACCGTTTTCGAGGACGAAAAAGAAGCGAATATTCGCTTCTTTTGGCTATCTTACTGCTTTTTCGAAAGATCGGGCGAAGCGGCCGCGATTTTCTCAGCATGCTGGCAGAGGGCGATGATCTCGTCGAACTTTGCGCCCCGGGCATCGAAATAATAGTAGTTCTTCGTCCCTTCCTTCCGCACTTTGACAATCTCCGACTGTTTGAGGAATTTCATGTGATGCGACACCGCCGGGCGCGAGAGGTTGCTCATCGCGCAGATTTCGCCAACCCGGATCCCCCGATTCTCCCCTTTCTCCAGCATCGCGATAATCATGTGAATGCGGGTCTCGTCGCCGAGGGCGATAAACGCATCTTGGCATGAGGCAAACTCCTTGGCCAACTTCTTCATTTCTTCGCTGCGGTCTTCCATAGTTTCTCCTTTTATTCGTTCGAGATTTCGAACCATCCGCATTTTAGGTTCAAAAGATTCCTTTCGCATTATCGGTAAAGTATTTGTATCCCGATCATTTATGAATCGTTGCTCGACAATTTCAATTAGAAATACAAATTAAAAACGATAACAATGAAATAAAGTCAAAGCATTTAGTAAGGAATAAATGGAAGAGCCTCATAGACAAGCCCTTAATTTCCTAAAAGAAAATGGCTCCACGCTTCCCCTAAATCGGCCAAGGATTTGGCCGCATTAGCGGGGCTTGTCGAAGGCAAGACGAAGAAAGGAACGTCCGCCTTGTTTTTTTGATAACGCTCAAAAAGTTTCCCCGCCGTCCCCCCGTTGAGGAGAATCGTCTTAATCGGGGCTTTGATGAGAGAAAGATCGCTTGGCCTCACCTGGCGAATCGAGGCATCGCTCGAACCAAGGATCTCGCAAGCGCCAATCACGTCATAAAGCGCAAGGTGATGGCGAAGGACCAGCGATCTCTTTTCGATAATGCTCAGAGGGACGTCTTCTTGGTAAACCTGGGCCAAAAGACGCCAAAACCGATTCTGGGGATGGCCGTAATAGAACGCTTGTTCCCGCGATTTCACCGAAGGAAACGAGCCGAGGATCAGAATCGTGCTCCTTTCGTCATAAACCGGCGGAAAAGGATGAACAAGGAAAGCTGACTTCATTTTTTGCACTTCCTTATTATAGAGAGAAAAAAAGAAAATGGCACCGAGCCTGTGATCGGCGCCATCTTCAACTTGTTTGGCGCGCCCGAGCCGACTCGAACGGCTGACCCACAGCTTAGAAGGCTGTTGCTCTATCCGGCTGAGCTACGGGCGCAAATGCGCCTAAGCGCCCCACTAATATACTCACTTCGGTAGGAGAGAGCAAGGAAAGAACTAGAGGGTCTTGATCTTCGCAAAAAGAGCTTGGGCCACCTCATCGGGCAGCACTTGCTTTAACTCCTCGAGCGTCGCCCCTTTGAGTGAGTCAATCGTCGGATAGTGCTTGCGGAGGACTTCTTTCCGCTTCTCGCCGATGCCATTGATCTCGTCGAAGAGCGAGCGATTCATTACCTTGCTCCTTTCCTTTTTGTGGAAGGTGATGGCGAAACGATGGACCTCATCCTGCATCCGCATCAAGAGGAAAAATAAGGGCGAGCGCGAATCCAGGGGATAGGTTTTTTCATCTTTATCGACAATGCCTTCCGTTTGGTGCTTATCGTTTTTATAAAGACCATAGACTGGGATTGAGACCTCGGCTTGATTTAAGGCCTCAAGGCAAGCGTGGACTTGAGTCAAACCCCCATCGACCAAAATCAGATCCGGGTAGGATTGCTTCTCGTCTTTGAGCCGTTTGTAGCGGCGATAGGTGATTTCTTTCATCGAGTGATAGTCATCGCCCGCGTCTTCCTCATCAAGATGGAACTTGCGGTACATCCCCTTGGCGGGCTCGCCATTGATGTAGCAGACCATGGCGCCGACCGGCGAGGAGCCTTGGAGGTGAGAGTTATCAAAAAGCTCGATCCGATAAGGGGTTTCGATGTTGAGGAGTTTTCCGAGCTGCTCCAAAAGGGAAGCGTTATCGTCTTCGAGGCGGGCACTCATGAAATGGGCGTCGAGCCCCTGCCTCGCATTGAGGGCGGAGAGATCGATTTGCTCCAAAAGGCGGCCTTCCTTGGGCGTGATGACTTTAGCCGCGGGGTAGACCGAAAGGAATTCCTCGGCGAAACCTTCGACGTTACAGGCGATTTCACTTGGCAGATCGTTATTTTGATAATAGCTTTCAATCAGTTCGGCCACCTGCTCATTCGCTTCGCCGAAAGAGGGTACCACCTCGACGTGTTTGCCTAAAAGAAGCCCGCGCCGATAGGTCATGACCGAGAGGGCCAAATAAGAGTCGCGCTCGGCGTAAGCGAAGACGTCCCGATCAGTCTTATCGCTATTGAGTTCCACCGCTTGTTTCGCCGTGGTCCGATTGACCGCCTCGATCATTTCTTTATAGGATTCCGCGTCTTCGTAACGTTCCTCGTCGCTCGCCGCGATCATCTTGGCTTTCAAATCATTCACCGCTTCGTCGGTGTGGCCATCGAGAAAGGATTTGATGTCGGCATAAAGATGGTCATAAACATCAGGCTCGATTTTGTTGATGCAGGGTCCTAAGCATTGACCAAGATGATAATAAAGACAGGGTTTATCGGGGATATTACGACATTTTCGCGTCGGGTAAACCGAGTTGAGAAGGTCGATGGTTTTGTAGGCATCGGAAGCGTTCGGGAAGGGGCCGAAATAGAAGAAGCGCTTATCGTTGGCCCGCCGAGCAATCTTCAAAAAGGCGTCGTCTCGCTTCACCGCGATGTAGGGATAATGGGAGTCATCCATCATCATGATGTTGTAGCGGGGATAGTAGGTCTGAATTAGGTTCATTTCGAGAATGAAAGCCTCTTGGTCGGTGTGGACGATGATGAAGTCGAAATGATCGACATGGGAGACCATGGCGAAGACCTTGCCAGCTTGGGGACGAAGAAAATACTGGCTCACCCGTTTCTTGAGGTTCTTGGCCTTGCCAATGTAGATGATCTTATCGTCCTTGTCTTTCATCTGATAAACACCCGGTTTATCAGGCAAAAGGGCAATAAGACGTTTTAGTTTCTCCGTCAGTTCCATAATTTATTTCAGATGGAGGATCGTGGCGCCCCCACCGCCTTCGGCGCCATCGGCGCCTTCGTAAGAGGCAATAAAATCCTTGTGAGCGGCGGCGTAGTCACGGACCACCTCTCGAAGCACCCCAGCCCCCCAACCATGGATGATCCGCACCCGCTTAAAACCTTTGAGGCGGCATTCATCGAGATACTTGTCGAGATTGAGTTCGGCTTCTTCGGCCCGCTGGCCGATGAGATTGAGTTCGAGCGGTACGCTCTTCGCCATCATCATTTCGTCGACTTTGAGGCCGCTCATTGGCGCGATGGGTTCCTCTTTCGGGGCTTCGACCACCACAACTTGATCATTTCGGACTTTAAAGGAGAGACCCTCTTTGGAGATGACCACCACTTTATTGCCGCGGATTTCATCGACCCTTCCCGAAGAATAAAGGCTGGGGATATTGACATAATCGCCAACTTTGACCAGGCCCGTGAAATGCTCTTCGTGGGCTTTTTCTTCGAGGTCTTCGAGCTGTTTCTTCGCCGAGATGACCTCATGGAGTTTGACGTCGTTCCGCTCGACAGACTTCAAGATCTCATCCATCTGTTCGCGGTAGCCATCGAGCATTTCGTTCTTTTTGGCCTCAACGTCAGAAAGATAGTGATCCTGTCGCATCCTTAACGAGGCTTCTTGGGCGGCAAGAGCGGCTCCTTTTTTCGCGAGTTCCGTTTCTTGAGCAAGCACTTTGGCCTTCTCATCTTCGGTCTCTTTCGTGACTTCGCCGAGTTTTTTGATGGCCTCGGTCACCGAGGTTTCTTCGTGGGAATTCACATAGTCTCTCGCAATTTGAAGCACTTCTTCGGGGATACCAAAACGCTCGGCGACCACGAGACCATAGGATTCGCCCGGAAGCCCCATCTTAAGTTTGTAGGTTGGGAGCAGTTTCTTCTCATCGAACACCATCGAGGCGTTGGTGATCTCTTTGTGCGACAAGGCATAGGCTTTTAAGCCCTCAAAGTGGCTCGAAATGAGGGTGAAAGCGTGCTTTTTAATCAAATAAGAAATAACGGCGAAAGCGATGGCTTCGCCTTCTTTCGGCGAGGTGCCGGTGCCGACCTCATCGAGGAGGACAAGGTCGCGACCGCCGACCGAAGAGAGAATATCGGCGATGTTGGCCATATGGCCTGAAAACGTCGAGAGGTTGTCGCTCAAAGACTGGGAGTCGCCGATATCGACGTAAATATGTTTGAAATAGGAAAGAGTCGCCCCTTCATCCGCAGGGATCGCGAGACCGCATTGGTTCATCAAGACAAGAACGCCAAGCGTCTTGAGCGCAACGGTTTTGCCCCCGGCGTTCGGCCCAGAAATGACGATGAGAGCTGTTTTTTCATCCATCTTGAAATCGTTGGCTACCACTTTGGAGGGGTCAATGAGGGGGTGGCGGGCATTCGTGAGATCGATCGTGACTGCCTTTTCGAGGCGAGCGACATGGCTCTTCGTCTCATCGGCGTAGAGGGCTTTGGCTTGAACGAAATCAAGATATCCGATCATCCTGTTGTTCAGCAAAACCGGCTCCGCCACCGAGGCAATTTCACTCGATAACTCAGCCAAAAGACGACGAATTTCAGCGCGTTCGTCGTTCCGTAATTCGACCATTTTGTTATTGAGTTCGACCAAGACTTCCGGCTCGATGAAGGTAGTTTCACCGCTGCCGGAGACATCCTGGACGATGCCCTTCACCTTATTTTTGTAAGCGTTGGCGACCGGGAGGACATAGTGGCCGTTTTTGATGGTCAAAGTGGTATCGGAAAGAAAAACCTTGTTCTGGTCGAGAACGAAGCCAAGTTTCTTCTTCATTTCGTTTTCGAGATGGGTGATCGAAAGGCGAACGCTGTGAAGCTTCGGCGAGGCGTTATCGAAGATTGAAAGATCAGGAGCGATAACTTTGTGGATGTCTTTCTCGAGGAATTCGAGATGAGGAAAATTGGCAACGTAGCCAAGCAAAAGCGGCGAATCTGTGATGGGACGGAAAAAGGCCAGCAAACTCTTTTCCTGCAGAACATCGTTGGCGGCCTTTTCGAGATCTTCAATGGAGAGAACCCCACCTTTTTGCGCCAGTTCGACCGCGCGGGAAAGATCGCTCGAAACATCGAGCGGAAGCCGGCCATAGCGGACTAAAAGGAACATCATTTCCTCGAGGCGGGCAAGTTCCTCTTTGAGGTGCTCCTCCTCGGGGATCATCGTTAAGGAACGGGCTAAGGCTTTGCCCACTTCGCTTCGAGCATAGCCAGCCACTTTCTCACTGATTTTGCTGAATTCAAATTTCTCGTAGATATTTTGCATGGTGAAAGTATAGCACCCCGCCTCGTTTCTTAGATAAGAAACGTCTCGAAGCAACTCTTTCGTGACGGACAAGGGGTAAAACGGGGATAGGGCCTCGGGAAAAAGAACGCAGATTCATTTGCGTAAAACTTTTTTGAGTTTGCCTTTTTCCCCGCCCCTAATTTCCGCGTATGCTACAATTTAAGCAAATGAATCCCGCCCAGCCCTCTATTTCCTTCCAAATCGATGAAGCAACCCTCGCCAAGATGAAAGACTTCTATGGGCCTTTCAGCGAACCTTCTAAGAACGCATACATCGACCTTTTTGCCCGAGGCGAAGAGGTAACAGTCACCATCTATAAACGCAATAAAGCCGGGAAAATATCGGCGTCGTTTCAAGGCGAAAAGGCCACAGATGAAGCTATGATTTGGAATAAAGATGCTGCTCAAGAAGCCAGCAAATCCCTCGCTTCCCCCGTCCAATCGCGGACGATGCATCCAGACCCGGTAGTCTTGAACCGTTATCCCCAAATCGGGAGCGATGAAGTTGGGACGGGCGATTTCTTCGGCCCTATCTGCGTTTGCTCCGCCTACGTCGAAGAAAAAGGCCTCAAGAGAATCAATGAGTTCGGCATCACCGACAGCAAAAAGATGGCCGATGATTACATTTTGAGCATCGGGCCAATCTTGATTCACGAATTCGAGTATTCGCAGCTCAGCCTTCCCAACGAAAAATACAATGCGGTCCATGGCGCGCTCAACATGAATGCGATTAAGGCGAAAATGCATAACCGCTGCGACCTCAACCTCCGCTCGAAACATCCCAACGCTTTCATCTACCAAGATCAGTTTGCAGAACCGAGCCTCTATTTCCATTACCTCAAAAGCGAAAAGGACGTCGTGAAAAACATCACCTTCCACACCAAAGGCGAATCGCTCTACCCTTCCGTGGCACTAGCGAGCGTCATCGCCCGCTATTCATTTTTACGAAAAATGCAGGAATTATCCCTACATTATGGCATGGTTATCCCCTTCGGAGCGGGTGAAGATGTCGATCGTTTTGCCCAAGAATTCGTGGCCAAATATGGCAAAGAAGAACTGAAAAAAACCGCGAAATTAAATTTTGCGAATTATAAGAAAATTAGTTGATTTTATCGAGGATTTCTTGAAAATAGTCAGGTAAGGGGGCTTTGAAAGTCACGCTTTTTCCCGTCCGCGGATGGATGAACGTTAATTGATAGGCATGTAAGAGTTGCCCTTTATCGTAGAGTTTGCGGTTCCCTTCGCCATAAAGCGGATCGCCGATCACCGGGTGGCCGATGTAATCCAAGTGAACCCGGATCTGATGGGTCCTCCCCGTCAACAACCGGCACGAGATAAAAGTATAGGGTTCCTGATAACGTTTCTCGACATGGAAGTAGGTGACCGCCTCCCGGCCATGAACCGGGTCGACAGCGAACTTCGTCGGATGGTTAAAATCGCGGCCAATAGGGGCATCTATTTTTCCATCGTTTTCATAAATTATTCCTTTGACTAAGGCATAGTATTCCCGGTGCATGGAGTGATCGCTGAGCTGCTTAGAAAGCGAGGCGAACGCCAAGTCGGTTTTGGCGATGCATAAGAGACCGGAGGTGTCTTTGTCGATTCTGTGGACCAAACCCGGTCGGACTTCGTCTTCGGGGTTTGCCAGTTCCTTCTCGTGATAAATGAGCGCATTAACTAGCGTTCCATCATAATGGCCGTTGCCTGGGTGGACGACGAGGCCAGCCGGCTTATTGATGACAAGAATATCATCGTCCTCATAAACCACGTTAAGCGGGATATCCTCCCCGACTAATGTTGGTTGTTTATTAGTATATTCTTGGTAAGTTATAACATCGGAAAGTCTTAAACTGTAGTGTGACTTTTCTACTTTGCCATTGACCAATACTTTAGAATCTTTTATTAAGCATTGAACCTTCGAACGCGAGGCAGCAACGCCAAGCGAGAAAAGAAATTCGTCAAGCCGCTTCCCCACCGCTTCCGCACTCACATTTATGACATGAGAATCCGCCATAAACTACTCCTTCTTCCCCTTGATCTCCCGGACCAGGAGAACGACCACTGCCATAATCACGCCAACGACCAAACAGGCATCGGCGACGTTGAAACTGCCAAAAGGAGTCCAGTTCCCCAAGCGGATAGAAAGAAAATCAACCACGCCATCAAAACCGACGGTATTCGGCCAATAGAAGGTGCGGTCAATCGCATTTCCTAAGGCGCCAGCAAAGCAAAGATTAAAGACAACATTTATTAAATTATCCTTGTTTTTCAAACCTTTGTACCAGAAGAAAGGAATCGCAATGGAAGCTGCCCAGGATATCGCAATATAAACATAACGCATCCAGCGAATGTCTCCACCGGCGCCATAAGCGGATCCCGTATTCGTGAGAGGCCAGATGTAAAAAAAGCCAGGGATAATTGTCACGCTCTTCGTCCCATCGAGGGCCGGGAAGTTCCAAACGACGATCCACTTGGTAAGCAAATCGATGCCAAAGAGGAGTATCCCAAGCCAAACAAAAGAAAAGAAGGCGCTTTTCCAACTCCATATAAACGGGGGCTTCCCCGGTTTCTTCAACTCGGATAGTTTCGGATATTGTTCCGATGGTCTCTCGTTATTTTTTGTGTTATTCTCTTCCATTTATTTCTCCACGACATGGGCGCAGCGACCGCAAAGACGGCCCAAAGGGGTCTCCTTCACGTCATCGCGGTAGTTCCGGCAGCGGTCACACATCGTGCCCTTCGCTTTCTCCACCACCACCTTGTCCTCCTTATTCTCTTCAAAATGGACGTGAGAAACAAGAAAGAGATCGGCCGCTTCCTCTTCGCCCATCGTTTTGACGAGTTGCGCTAAGGCATCATCTTTGAACGAAAGGCTGATTTCCGCTTCGCTTGAGGCACCAATCAAGCCCTGTGCCCGCGCTTCCTCTAATGACTTTAAAACGAGGTCTCGATAGGCTTTGAATCCAACGAATTCCTTTAAGACTTCTGGACCGTAGCCATGGCTCTCTTTCGGCATATCTTCAAGCTGTGGCGAAGCCTTCTTGTGACCTGGAATGTAGGAATAGACCTCATCCATGGTGAAAGAAAGAATCGGGTTATACAGGAGACAAAGCTCATAAGTGATCTTGTAAAGGACGTATTGGATCTGCTTGCGGCGTTCATCGTTCGCCTCATCGCAATAGAGGGCATCTTTGGCATAATCGAGATAGAAGCCCGATAATTCGACCAAGAAATTCGTCAAAGCGCCAGAAACGCCGGCAAAGTGGAAATGATCGTAGTCTTTGAGGGCTTGGTTCTTCACGCTTTCCCACTCGGCGAGGATCCAAGTGTCAATCTTGGCCAACTCCGGCGCTTTTTCAGGCTGGACGTAGGCCTTCTCGCCATCTTGGAGATTCCCTAACATGAATTTGAAGGTGTTGCGGATCTTCCGATATTGTTCGCTCGAAGCCTGAATCAGACTCTCAGAGATACGGACATCCGTTTCAAAATTGACCGTGGCGGCCCATAAACGGAGCAAATCTGCCCCATATTGGTTCGCAACCTTGGTCGGATCGATGCCATTGCCGGCCGACTTCGACATCTTCTGCCAATTCTCATCCATCACCCAGCCATGGGTGACGCAGGACTTAAACGGAGCGATACCCGAATAAGCGACGCTCAAAATGAGGGAGGCATTGAACCAGCCCCGGTATTGGTCGTTGCCTTCGAGATAGAGATCGGCCGGATAGGCAAGGCCGCGCTCACGCAAAACACCGTTCCACGAACTGCCCGAATCGAACCAAACATCCATGATATCGGTCTCTTTACGGAATTTGCCATTCGGGGATTTCGGATTGTTATAGCCTTCGGGCAAGAGTTCTTTCTCGCTCTTAGCGAACCAGGCATTGGAGCCTTCTTTCGCGATGATGTCGCGGATGCGCTTAAAGACTGCCTCTTCGATGATCGGCGAGCCATCTTCGTTATAGATGATCGGAAGCGGAACGCCCCAGGCACGCTGGCGCGAAATGCACCAATCGCTCCGATCTTTGATCATGTTGACCATCTTGCCTTCGCCCCAAGCCGGTTCCCAATGGATTTCGTGAATCGCCTTCAAAAGCTCGTCACGAATCGGCTCGATCGAGCAAAACCACTGCGGCGTCGCCCGGAAAATAATCGGCTTATGGGTCCGCCAATCATGGGGATAACTATGGGTGATATCGACCTCTTTGAGGAGATGGCCGTTCGCTTTCAATTCCTCAATCACGATATCGTTGGCCTCTTCGTAGAATTTGCCATTGCACGGATCGTCTTCCTCCAGGTGCATCACGCCGCGTTCATCGACCGGGCAGAAAGGTTTGATGCCATATTTGAGGCAGGCATTGAAGTCATCGACGCCATGGTCTGGCGCGGTATGAACGACGCCGGTGCCCGAATCTTCGGTGACGAAGGAGTTGACGATAACGGTCGACAGTCTCTTATAAAGAGGATGATTGACCGTGATATATTCCATCTCTTGGCCTTTGAAGGTCTTAACTAAATCGCATTTCGTTAAGCCAAGCTCTTCGCTCAGGCGGGCTTTGAGCGAGAGCAAGAAGACGAACTTGCCCCGGTTCGTGTCGAACAAGCCATACTCAAATAACGGGTTGACGGTCAAAGCCAAATCGGCCGGGATCGTCCACGGGGTGGTCGTCCAAATCACGATTTCGGCATCCTCAGGCAAGAGACCTTTTCCATCGGCGACGTCGAAGGAAACGTATATGGTTTTTGCCAAGACGTCTTGATATTCAACCTCGGCTTCGGCTAAGGCGCTCTCGCTACTGGGGCTCCAATAAACCGGCTTCAAGCCTTTGTAGATCAAGCCTTTGAGGGCCATCGCGGCGAAAACATCGATTTCGCGAGCCTCGAATTCCGGCATCAGGGTCAAATAAGGATGATCGTAATCGCCAAGGCAGCCCAAGCGGACGATCTGGGCCTTTTGTTTGTCGACTTGTTTATAAGCGTAATCGCGGCAAAGATTGCGGAATTCCATCACGCTGATCGCTTTGCGGTTGATACCGCTCTTAGTCAATTTCACCTCGATGGGGAGACCATGGGTATCCCAGCCAAAAACAAACGGGGTTTTGTGGCCGCACATGTTCTGATAGCGAATCACAAAATCCTTGAGCAAGCGGTTCAGCATATGACCGCAATGGATGTCGCCGTTGGCGTAAGGCGGGCCATCGTGGAGCAGATATTCGGTGCAGCCTTCCCGGGCTTCATTCATCTTTTCGTAGATTTTCTCATTTTGCCATTTCTTGAGCATTACTGGCTCTTTTTGAGTCAGATTGCCTCGCATTTCAAACCCGCTTTTCGGGAAGAGCAACGTGTCTTTTAATTCCATACTTTCTCCCTTGAGGGATATAAAAAACGCCCTCAGTTTCCTAAGGGCGCATTTCGCGCGGTACCACCTTAGTTCAGCTTGCGCTGCCCTCATTTCCTTTAACGCAGGAGGAACGCCAGACTTACTTGTTTTCGGTCTAGGGGCTAAAGAAGCGATGGCTTTTCGGCTTGCCCCGTTTGCATCCAAGGGGCTCGCTGGCGTCTCCTACTGAGTCTTTTGTCTTCTTTTTTCGCCGCACTAACTATAAGGATAAGAGGGGATAAATGCAAGAAAAAGGGGGCCGCTCTCCCGGAGAAAGAAAAGCAGGCCTCCTTGCGGGGTTGATATTAGTAGAGACCGCCGGCGCCGTTACTCCCGGTTCCCGAATCGCCACTATCGTCTTTATCTTCGCTAGTGCCTTTGAGAAAGTCGGGCAGGATATCCCCCGCCAAATCCTCTTGCTTATCGCCGGACTTGTCTTCGCTTTCCTCGATCTTGGCGACTTGCTCTTTCTGGACGGAATCAACGCCGCTACCGAGTTGGCTCTTGTCCTTCGGGATCTTGAGCTGCGGAACCGAGGTAAAATCGTATTCTTCGGTGAAATCGCTTGCAATGACCGACACGACGATCGAATCGATGAGATTCGGGTTGATCGAAACACCGAACTTAATATCGATGGCTCCACCCGCCTGTTCGTTGATACGGGCGACGCATTCCTGAGCCTCGTAGAGAGTGACGCCCGAGCCGCACGTGACGGCGCAGATGGCGCGTCTAGCCCCGGAAATCGAGGCCTCAAGTAAGGGCGAATTGATTGCGTTTTCGGCCGCGTCTTCGGCTTTGTTGGGACCTTGGCCCGTGCCGAAGCCAATCAAGGCGATGCCGCTCGACTTCAGGGTAGAACGGACATCGGCGAAATCGAGGTTGATGAGGGCGGGCATCAAAATCAAATCGGCCACCGTCTTGACCGATTGAGCCAAGATGCGGTCGCTCTCTTTGAAAGCTTGATCGATTGGGGCGTTCCCGCTCGACATCAAGAGTTTATCGTTTGAGACAATGATGATCGAATCGACGGCATCTTTGAGCTCGGAGAGGCCTTCGACCGAATTGCTGATCCGTTTCGGCCCTTCGAAAGTGAAAGGACGGGTGACGATCGCGACCGTGAGAGCGCCGGAATCCTTAGCGATTTTGGCGATAACTGGGGCTGCGCCGGTGCCGGTGCCCTTACCCATGCCCGCCGCGATGAAGACCATGTCGGCCCCTTTGACGATCGCTTTGATTTTCTCGGTTGAAGCGACGGCCGCTTGTTTGCCGACCGCGGGATCGCCGCCGGCGCCGAGGCCTTTGGTGACCTCATCGCCCAAAACGATCCGATTCGGGGCTTTGGAGGTGGCTAATGCTTGCTTATCGGTATTGGCAACGTAAAATTCTACGTTTTGGATATTCTCATCGATCATCCGGTTGACCGCGTTATTGCCGGCTCCGCCGACTCCGATGACGATGATGCGTGCGACAGGCTCGAAATTATCGAGATCGTCGACGGCGTTTCTTTCGGTGACGTCCATAGTTCATTTCTCCTTACTGGCGATCCCGTGAGAGGGTTGATACGCCATGGTAGTTATCTTCTAAAGTGCCGCGGTAACTGCCTTCAGCACAGATGAGGCCGAGCAAATTGATCGCGCTCGGATCGCGGGCGCCGACGACTTTCGGCGCATAGAGGTAATAAGGCCGTTTCCCCACCGAGGAGACAAGGAGGCTCGTCAGTCCATAAAGGAGCGAACCACCGCCACCGAAGACGAGCGGGATTTTTTCTATTCCGCCATCGGCGACAAGTTTTCGAGAAAGGAGGGTCGTGATCGCGTTGTTGAGCAGCGAATCGTAGGTGTCGAAGAAGTTTTCAATCACCGCATTGAGGTTGTTCTGATAATAGACGGCCGGCTTTCCATCATCGTCTTTGCTCTTGATGAGCGGCATCTGGTACTTGCTGACGCGCGGATCATAGCCGTATTTCTCTTTGAGGAGCGTGGCATCTTCGAGCGAAACGCTAAAAGCCTCGGCGATGGCGTTGGTGAGATCGTCGCTGCCTTCAGCGAAGAAAAGCGAACCAAATGGCGAGGTTTTCCCGACGAAGCTCACGGTGGTGAGATGGGCGCCGATGTCGACGTAGATGTAAGTCTCAGGCATTGTCTTGTCGCTTGCGATGAGCTGGGAGGCACAATAGGTGGCGACACACGCCCGTTTGACCCGAAAGCCAGCTCCTTCGACGGTTGAACGATAATCGTAAAGCAATTTTTCAGGCAAGGTATGGACCTTGGCCTGGACCGCTAAGGAGTCACTCTTCTCGCCTAAAGGCGGGTTGGCGAAGCCTTTGCCGTTGGAAAGGATGAAGGCATCGGGGACGATGTCAACGATGACGTTGCCATTAGGAATCGCTTCTTTTTTGACGAGCGACATGACGTTGGCGATATCGATTTTGTCGATGAGCGAAGTCGAGGCGATGACGTTGGTCACGGTCTCGCAGCGGTAGATTTGGAAGCCGAGCGGCGGCACGACGATCGAAACCGAAGTCCCATTGATTTTCAAGCCGAGCGATTCGTCTTCGATTTGGAGAAAAGACTTGATAATATCTTGGATCAGCTTCGGATTATCGATTTCGCCTTTGCTCAAGCCACCCTTCAAAGGTTTCTTTGCGTAGTAAAGAATAACCGGCTGATTATGCAGCACGCTGCCAACAGCAAATTTCGCGTAATCGGAGCTAATTTCAAGACAAGCGGTGTATTTCGGGTTATCCATAAAACGTATTCTATAATAGAATACCTGCGTTGTTTTCTCAACCGCAATAAGAGAAAACTAGTAGTTTTTTGGGAAAAGAAAAAGGCGCTGGCACCACCCAGCGCCACTTTGATGGGGCGAAATCAAGCTGCGCTCGAGGTGGAAGCGACTACCTCGGAGGTCGAACTTTGTTCGGCTGCCGCCTGCGCTTCGGCGAGTTTGTAGGTGACGCCGACGGGGATGGCCGCGAGGGCCAAAACGGCCACGCCGAATAAGAGAACGGTGAAGAACATCTTCAGGTCGTAATAGAGCTTTTTGTGCCCGGTTTTTTCGAGCTTGTCTTTCATAAGTTTAATCTCCTTTCCTCTTTTCTATGGCGCGCAATTTCGCGCTTGTTGCGCGATGATTATGGGCAATTTCGCTTTCGCTCGGTTCCAGAGGTTTACGGGTTAACGAGACGAAGGGGGCTGGGGTAATTTCGCTCGGCAAGAGGTCCACTCCATGTCGAGATCCTTCCACCACCGTGAGATGATGAAACGTTTCTTTGACGAGACGGTCTTCCAACGACTGGAAGCTGATGAGAACGACCCTTCCTTCCGGAAGAATCAAGGAATCAAGCGAAGCAAGCATCACCTTCAAATTGTCCAGTTCCCCATTGGTTTCGATCCGGAGAGCTTGGAAGATTTGTTTGGCGGGATGGCCCTTTTTCACGAGTGACGTGATAGGCTTCGCCTCTTTGATGATATTGACGAGTTCACCGGTAGTCACAATCGGCCTGTTCGTCCGGTAGCGAACGATGGCTTTGGCGACGCGAACGCTGTCGGAATCTTCGCCATATTCCCGAAAGATGCGAATCAGCTCGTATTCATCGTACGTATTGACGATGACTTCGGCCGTAAGGGATTGGGCTTGGTTCATCCGCATATCAAGCGGCGCATCTTCTTTGTAGGAGAAACCCCGTTCGGCATCATCGAACTGCGGCGAGGAGACGCCAAGGTCGGCGGTTAAGCCATTCAAACCTTGGACCCCTAAAGCGCGGAGTTCGCGCTCCACGTCTTTGAAATTGGCGTGGATGAGGATGAAATTTTTACCAATCGCTTCGAGACGAGGGCGGCTTTCTTCGATTGCTTGGGAGTCGAGATCGAAACTGTAGAGCATCCCGTGCGGATTCCGTTTGAGGATTTCGCTCGAGGTGCCGCCACGCCCTAAGGTGAGATCGGCATAGACGCCACCATCGCGGATGGCGAGGTAGTCGAGGGTCTCGTTCAGGAGCACGCTGACGTGTTCCATCACTTCTGACTTCCTTCGGCTAAGTTCTCATAGAGCGGCGATTTCTCCTTGAGATAGGCAGCGTAGGCGTTTTGGTCCCAAAGTTCGAAGTGATCGAGCACTCCGATCAGGACGACGTCATTGCCAATCTTGTAGGCATCTGCCAGCTCCTTGGGAAGGGTGATCCGACCGTGACTATCGACATCGAGTTCCTCAACCGAGGCACTTGAGAGTCGGACATAGTTACGGGCGGTTTCGCTCGTATAAGAGAGGCTTTCGAGTTTAGCCATCAACACGTTAAACTCGGCTTCTTCGTAGATGGAGAGACATCCTTCGAAACCTCGTAAAACATAGAATGAATGGGGCATTTCCTTCACCAGTTTGCTGGGTATCTGGAGACGCTTCTTTTCATCGAGTGTTCGAGAATAGGTTCCAAAGAATTTTCCCATTTCTTCCCACCTTGCATATTTAATCTAACACCACGCCTCCGCTTCGTAAAGCAGAATTTTGTTCTTTTTACAAAAAGAAAAGAAAAACGACTAAAGTGCTTAGTCGTTTTCTAGTAATTTTACTAAATATCTACTAATTTCTAGAAATCATCGAATGAATACCATCAATTTTTAGGTTTAAAGAGATCCAGAGCAGCCAGCCGAAGGTCACCTGTTTCTTCTTTTTCTTTGGCATAGTCCTCTTCGCTAATGACTCGGTAGCCTTTCCCGCTTTTGGGTAAAGGTGCCTTCTCGGAACGGACTAATCGGATCGGTAACGCCGAGACGAGGACACGAAGGGCCAATTCTTCAAGATCGATCTCATTCCCGCTGACTAAGAAACCTTCCCCCGCCGTGTCTTCTTCCTCCAAAACATCGACGTCCTCTTTGATGGCAAACGTCTTCGAAAACGGGACGTTGTCCCGAGAATCGGCGATGAGGAGCGTCGCTTTGATGTCATAGGAAGCCACCATGTAATCACCCAGGCGGGTCACTTCCACATCATAATGGCACTTCTTTACCTCGAAAACGGGATAGCTTAAAGGATAACCCGCAAAGAGGGTGTCTTGGCTGAAGGAGAGCGTCCGGCCTTTGATGATCGATGCTTTGGCAAGTTTATTCATTGACGGATCTCCGCGGCAAAACGCATCGTGAGAGCATCAATCACCTTGGCGATGATGGCGTTCACTTCTTCGTCCTTCAAGGTCTTCTCTGGATTTTGGAAGAGGATCGAGAGAGCGATGCTCTTCTTGCCTTCAGCGATATTCTCGCCTTGGTAGAGGTCGAACAAGCTGACCCCAACGATCAGTTTGTCGGCGCGTTTGATCTCGCGGCGGATCTCTTCGTAGGGAACTTTCTGATCGACCACGAAAGCTAAATCGCGGCTAATCGAAGGGAAACGGGCCGGAATAACGGCCTTTTCTGCGGAAGTCTTGAGGTCGAGGAAAGCGCCGAGGTCAAGTTCGAGGGCGGCCGTATTCTTGCCCAAATCGTTCTTGGCGATATAGTTTGGATGGAGCGCGCCCATCACGCCGACCAAAGAGTGGCCAAGATAAATCCCTGCGCTTTGACCCGGATGGAATTCTTCTTTCGTGCTCACAAGCCGCTGATAAGAATAGCGATTCTCAGTGATGCCCAAAAGCGAGACAATGCCTTCGAAAATCCCTTTGATGGAATAGAAGTCGTAGGGTCGCGTCTTCAAGTCGCCTTGTTCAGACTCCTCGCCAACAAGAACAACGGAAAGATGGGTCGAAGCTTTGCCGGGCTGATCGAGATCGCTGATCTCATAAAGGGCAAAATTCTTCTCTTGGTGAGCGCAGTTATACTTAGCGATGTCGAGCAAACTCCACAAACTGTTCTTCCGGAGATACTCGTGATCGTCGGTCATCGGATTCTTGAGATGATAGCCTTCGCCGACGTTGATGTAGGCAAAACTATCGGCGTGTTTGGCATCGACTAACGAATACGTCACGCACTCGGTGAGGCCGATGTGACGGAGATAGCGTCGCAGGGATGCTTTGCTCTTCTGTCTCGGATTCAGCCCGCCTTGGAGCGATAAGTTCGAAGCGGGAAGTTTGCTTTGAATGTGGCCGAAGCCCAATAAGCGAATCACTTCCTCGCTGATGTCCGCTTCGCCTTGAAGGTCAACCCGATAGGCGGGAATCGCCAAAGTGAAAACATCGTCTTTTTCAGAAAGAAAAGTCAAATGATCGCGTTCGAGGACCGCTTTGACCTCGGTGTAAGCGAAAGAGGTGCCGAGCCGACCATTGATATAAGAAAGCGAAGTCGCCACCGTCCGTTTTTGATGATTTAAGGTGTCATAAACAACATTTTCGCTCACGCTCGAAGCCATGGAAAGCTCCTTGAGCAAGCCGAGAGCCAAAGCGATGACATCCTCTGCTTGATCGGGATTTAAGCCCTTGACGAAACGAGAGGAGGACTCGCTTACGAGGCCAAGCCGGTTCGAGGTATGGCGGATCGCGGCACCTTGGAAAAGGGCGGCTTCAATGCCGACATTCTTCGTGTTCTCATCGACCGCACAGTCTTTTGAGGTCATAATGCCCGCTAAGCACATCGGTCGTCCTTCAGAAGTGACGACGAGGTCGCCTTTTATGAGCGGATAACGCTTGTCGTCCATCGCGAGGAAATCCCCGGCATAATCGTCTTTCACGATGAGTTCTTTCGCCGGGAGTTTGTCGAGATCGTACATATTGAGCGGCTGGCCCGTTAAGAGCATCACATAGTTGCCGATATCGACGACGCTATTGATGCTGCGGACCCCTTCGCTCGTCAGAATGCGCTGAAGCCAAAGAGGCGAGGGCTTGCTCGCCACATTGTGGGCCTCAGCGAAAGCAAATAAGGGGCATTTTGCGCTAGAAGAGCCCACTTTAAACGTGGTTGCTCCGCGCGATAACTTCGCCGCCACCGGCACTTTGACCGGGCGGGAAAGGAGAGCGCCAACTTCTTCGGCGACGTTCTTCACTGCGTAAAGGTCGCTTCGTGAAGGCAGGAGATCAAGATCGAGAATCGTGTCATCGAGGCCAAGGTAACCGAGAACATTTTCCTCGCCGATTACGGAATCGAGCGGGAGTTCTTCAATCCCCGCGCACTGCTTCTCGCTCAAAAACTTTTTGTCGACGCCGAGCTCATAAAGAGCGCAGCACATCCCGTCGCTCGTGACGCCGCGGATCTCGCTTTTTCGAATCGTGACAAGTGGCAAAACCGCTCCTTCACGGGCCACGATGACCTTGAGCCCTTTCCGGGCATTGGGGGCACCGCAGACGATTTGATGAACGCCATATTTCGCGCCTTCATCGACTTGCAGGACATGAAGATGGTCGCTATCGGGATGCTTTTCGCACGAAAGAATCTCGCCGATAACGAGGTTAGTGGCCTTGGCCATCGTGAAGACATCCTCGACTTCGACACCGGCAAAAGTCAGTTTGTCTGCCAGTTCCTTCGGAGCGATGTCATCGACTTTGACTAACTGATTCAACCAATTGAGTGATACTTTCATAAACGCTCCCTATTTCTCCGAGAATGACTTGAGAAAACGGATGTCATTCTGATAAAACCGCCGAATGTCGTCGATGCCATAACGCAAGATGGCGACCCGTTCGATGCCAACGCCAAAGGCGAAGCCGCTATAGACTTTTGGGTCATAGCCGCACATCTCGAGGACGTGGGGGTGAACCTCGCCTGCTCCGAGAATCTCAATCCAACCGGTTCCTTTGCACATCGAGCAGCCTTTGCCGCCGCAATTTGCGCAACTGACGTCGACTTCGACCGAGGGTTCGGTGAAGGGGAAATAAGAGGAACGAAGACGGATTTCGCGCTTTTCGCCGAACATTTTCTTCACGAAGAGCTCGAGCGTGCCCTTAAGATCGGCGAGCGAAATGCCCTTATCGACGACCAAACCTTCGATTTGGCCGAACTCGTGCGAGTGGGTCGTGTCATCGTCATCCCGGCGATAGCATTTGCCCGGACAGATCATCCGAATCGGCTCTTTGCCCCCCTTTTCGAGCATCGTGTGGGCTTGAGCCGCCGAAGTTTGAGTTCGTAAAAGCAAGGAATCATCGATATAGAAAGTATCCTGCATATCGCGGGCCGGATGATCCTTCGGCACGTTGAGGAGTTCGAAATTGAAGTGATCGGTTTCGACATCGCGCCCTTCCACCACCTCAAAACCCATGCCGGCGAAGATGTCGACCATCTCATCGACAATGATGTAATAAGGATTAATCGGGGCAGCAGCGTGATTGACGCCCGGGAGGGTGATATCAATTTGCCCCTTTTGCAGTTTGGCGTTGAGCTCAGCGCTTTCGAGGACGGCGTTTTTCGCGTTGAAACTCTCGCTGATTGCGTTGCGGGCATCGTTCACCGCTTTGCCGAAACCAGCTCTTTGTTCGATGGGAATGTCCTTCAGCAAACCCATCAGACTCGAGAGTTCGCTCTTTTTGGCTAGATAGATGTTGCGGACGCGGGCGAGATCATCGATCGTTTTAGCCGCAGCGATCTCCGCCAGGGCCTTGCTTTTTAATTGTTCAACTTTCTTAAGCTCTTCCATAGGAGCCTCCTAAAAACAAAAAAGACGGCCGGGAGCGGAATCTTTTCCGCGGTGCCATCCCATTCCCTAAACGAGGGGCGAACCCTCTTAGGCTTTCGTGGCGTTAACCCCGCCGAGGGAAGAATCTCTTCTTCGTTCTCCAAGACGAACTTCCTCTTTTCTATCCTAGGGCGGTTTCTCTTTTCGCCCTTCCCAGCTAAGACTTTCGAAAGGAGTACTTTTTCTCTTCAATGAACGCCTCCATTTTAGCCTCTTTCCGAAGAAAAGAAACAAAAAACCTCTCTTGCGAGAGGCCCTATTTAGATCAGTTTGACAGGCGGAATGTCCGGATAGGTACTTAAGGCGGGGGTCGGTGTTGGAACCGCCGCGGCGTCATCAACAACGAAGCCCAAGATGCCCGCCCCGTGGAAAGCGGTGACGAAACCCGAGGGATTATCGGATGAATAAGCGGCTTTTAATTTCATAAAATCCGCGGCTCCGTCAAAGACGAAACTCGCTTCTTTAAGCCCACTAACCGAATACGTCAAACTGGCGGAAAGGATGAAACTCGATAAGCAATCGCCATATTTTTTGATCGGTTTAAGGATCGCGTTATTAATCAAGGCGAATTTGGCAGCTTGCTCAAATTCATCCGAGGTTTTAGCGATGATCATCGCCTTGGTCCAATCAACAAGCAGGGTATAGGCCCGAGCAAAAGAAGGAACGGCAAGGCTCAGAGTGATGCCCTCTTCGCTTTGGCTAAACTTCTGACCGAGAGAACGGCTGCCTTCTTGATCTTTCTTGAGACTGGAAATGATCGCATCGGTGAGACTGGGAAGATAATGCTGAATCGGCAGGAAAAAACTCAAAAATGAGGAAACATTTTCGTTGAGGGCGGCTTTGCCCCGATTGCCACTAGGAAACATCCAACCATCATTCCCCGGAATTGATTGAACAGCCGAATTTATCGCGCTTATTTCGAGGCTGCTAAGGCCATTCAAATCAAAATAAAACGAATTGAGATCGAGATAATTCGTCACATAATTTTCGGTTGAGTTAAGCAGCGTGCTGTCGCCTTGACTCGCCGAAATAGTGGGATAGTCGAGGTAGGCATAAGCCAGTAAAGAATCACCGACCGAATCACTGAGGCCGTTGACATAGCAATTCGCGGGAAAACCATCGGCAGCAAAACCGGAAAGGCCGATGACGATCGGTTTAGAAAAATCGATGGGGAGGCTCGAAGAAGCCGATGTTTCGGCCGTGAGAGCACTCGAGGAGCTCGTCGCCGGCCGCTCGACAGGCGTGTAGGTCAAAGAAAAATCATTGCTTTTCTTGCCACTTTTGACCGTATCGGGGTGGCGTGAATAATTAAAACCAAGTTTGTCATGGCTGAAAAAGGCATTGAGTCCGCTTGCGAGGGCGCTAAAAGCTTCATCGGAGCCGAGGCTTGTAGAGGAGGCGACACTCGAAGGCTTCCCGCCGCACGAAACGAGGGCGAGACCGCCTAAGAGGAAAAGGGTTTTTGGGGTTAGGTTGCGCTTCATACGTTTTCATTATAGCGGGGATTGAACAAAGTTAACCGCTTTATTTTCGCGACAAAAGATAGAGCAAAATCCCGCCGGCGATTGCCACGTTGAGGGAATCGATGCCGCCCATCGGGATGCGAACGGTTTGATGGGCTTGCGACAAAATGCTCGGGGCCACCCCATGGGCTTCGTTGCCCAAGACCAGGCAGATTTTTTGATCGAGCGTCTCGATTTCTTCAGGAGGCACCGCAGCCTTTAAATCAGTCGCGATGATGCGGTATCCTCGCGTTTTCAGCTCGATGATATCCTGTTCCGGCGCTTGTTTGCTCTCAGAAAAATTGAGAGCGAAAATCGCCCCTTGCGAAGCCAAAAGGACCTTGCTTGAATAAGCCTCAGCCGAACCTTTGGAAAGGATGACATCGCTGAAGCCAAAAGCCAAGGCGGTCCTTAAGAGGGTTCCGACGTTGCCGGGGTCTCGCACCTCATCTAAATAGAGCAAGCGGGAATGGGAAGGGGCCTTTGCGGGGATTTTATGGCAAAGGGCAACAATCCCCTCCGGCGTTACCGTGCTTGAAAGTTTTGCGATAATCTCCGGCGTGACGAGATAAACGGGAGCAGAAGCGCGATAGTCTTTGAGGCTAAAAATCGCGTCCGCCATTTGATGCTCTAAAGCCATTTCGACCAAATGAAAGCCTTCGACGAGGAAGCGATCGCCTTTCCCCTCTTTAGCTTTGTAGGCTTCTTTGACTTTGCTGTTTTCTTTGCTTTGGATGAATTCACACATAACGGTGCGTTCTCAGTTTATCATGAAGCGCCTTGTAATTGGGACAATAGAGATAAACGATCCGATAAAACTTGTCACTGTGGTTGAAGACGAAATCGTGAGCGAGTTCGTGAACCACCACCGAAACGATGGTTTCGGGTGCGTAATGGACCAAAGCGGTTGCAAAAGTTAAACGGTGGGTCCGCTGGCTGTTGACCCCATAGCGGCTGCTCATACTTCTGACCCGGACCTGATAGGGATTTTTGATCCCCATCCTCGTTTCGTATTCTTTGACGGACGGCCCGACAAAATCCAAGAGTTTCTTTTTGAGGAAAAGCGCTTGGGCTTTCTCGTCAAGTTCCTGAAAGCCCGCCACGGTTTGCTTAACACCAAAAAGATAGACCTCATCGCCATTGATTGGAGCGGAAAAGACGATTTTTTTCAATAGGCGCGGAAAGAAGCGATCGATCGAATCCTGCAAGCTTTTCCGCGCGATCCCGTAGGGGGCAGAAACGCAAAAAGTCTTCCCGTCCTTCGCAAAATGGAAGCGGATGTTTCGCATCCTTTTATAAGTAACTAGACAGGGGTAATCCTTCCCCTCACATTTTAAAAGCCACGTTTCCTGCACGGGGTCTATTATAAGCGTTTCCTCCGCACGAACGTAGAAAAGACAAGAAGAAAAGAGTAGACTAGTCGAGCCATGGAAAAAATCTTAATCAGCGCCTGCCTTGCGGGCGAAAAATGCAAATATGACGGCGGGGACAATTCGTTCCCGTTAATAGAGCAACTCGCTCAGAAGTATGAGTTGGTCCCCTTCTGCCCCGAAGTCACGGGTGGTTTGCCCACCCCGCGCGAACCGGCGGAAATCGTGAAGAACAGTGTCCTCACGAAGTCGGGCAAAGACGTGACGGCCCAATATAACGCTGGAGCCGAGGCGGCTTTAAAAGCCTGCAAATTCTTCGGGATTCGCATCGCGATCCTTAAAGAAAACTCGCCCTCGTGCGGCCCGCGTCACATCGATGACGGCACCTTTACCCACACCCGAATCGAAGGTTTGGGCGTCACCGCGCGGCTTTTGATCGCCAATGGCATCAAAGTCTACGCCGAAAACGACAATTTAACCTTCTTGCTCGGCGAAAGCGAAGAAGTGAAACAGAAGCGGCTCGAGCGCAACCTCAAGAAAGAGGAAGAACGCAAAGCCTTGCAAGAGCAAGTCAAGGCCGGCATCATCACCCAAGATGATATGGACCGGAGACTCTTGCAGAAGAAAGAGCGAGATAAAGCTCGGCGTTTTGGTCATGGTGGCCATTCCTTTGGCAATATCTCCCACGGATCGCGACCTTATGGCGAGCACCGCTCCTATGGGCATAAACCCTATGAGGGTGCTCAAGGCGAAGCAAGCGAGGGCGAGCACAAGAGCTACGGCCATTCGAGCTACGGGCACTCCAACTACGGGCATTCTTCCTATGGCCACAAGCCGTACGGGGAGCACGCGGAAGGCGAAGGCCAGTCTTACGAACACAAGCCCTATGGCGAGCATCAATCCTACGATCACAAACCCTATGGCGAGCACAAGTCATACGACCACAAGCCGTACGGGGAGCACAAGTCATACGAACACAAGCCCTATGGCGAACACAGCGAGGGCGAGCACAAGAGCTACGGCCATTCGAGCTACGGGCACTCCAACTACGGGCATTCTTCCTATGGCCACAAGCCGTACGGGGAGCACGCGGAAGGCGAAGGCCAGTCTTACGAACACAAGCCCTATGGCGAGCATCAATCCTACGATCACAAACCCTATGGCGAGCACAAGTCATACGACCACAAGCCGTACGGGGAGCACAAGTCATACGAACACAAGCCCTATGGCGAACACAGCGAGGGCGAGCACAAGAGCTACGGCCATTCGAGCTACGGGCA